>Ga0265297_10000054_pt1 | contig 421143 bp, 436 predicted proteins | sample Munlanlwell13791_FD_192502 | JGI IMG/M metagenome (GOLD analysis project Ga0265297, IMG submission 192502) | Leachate microbial communities from a municipal landfill in Southern Ontario, Canada - Leachate well 137-91 | ecosystem: Engineered > Solid waste > Landfill > Unclassified | place...
CTCCTCCTCTAGGTCTGATGACCCTCCGCAAGTCGAAGAGCCTTCGGCTCTTCTCCTCCTCTAGGTCTGATGACCCTCCGCAAGTCGAAGAGCCTTCGGCTCTTCTCCTCCTCTAGGTCTGATGACCCTCCGCAAGTCGAAGAGCCTTCGGCTCTTCTCCTCCTCTAGGTCTGATGACCTGTCGGAAGTCGAAGAACGCTGATGCGTTCTTCTCCGGTCTCACCTCTGATGAGGTTCGACCTCCAGAAGCCCTTTATCCTTACGGAAACGCCATATATGATGATGGACTGGCTTTTGGTTGTTGGCGTAATCATTGCGGTTTACGCGATGCTCGCCTACCTTATCAAGACATGGAACCTGTGGGAGGAGCATATCGTCTTCTATGGCCCGATCCTTGCGATCAAGACGGACCGTGTCGGTTTTTTCGACTGGTTCGCCCAATACCGTCGTTTCTTCCGGTTTTACGGTACGATCGGTGTTATCATGGTCATCGTTGTCTCGGCGCTGATGACTGCGATGCTCGTCCTCTCCTTCCAGATGACGATCGTCACGACGCCCGAGCCAACCGCGGTCAACGAGCTGAGGAATGTCCTCGCTATTCCCGGTGTGAATGATTTCATCCCCCTGACCCTCGCCGTTCTCATGGGCCTGATCATCACCATGGTGGTCCATGAATTCGGGCATGCGATCCTCTGCCGTATCGAAGGCATCCGTGTCAGGTCGATGGGAATACTCATCCCCGTTATCCCTATCGGTGCATTTGTCGAACCCGATGAGGAGGACCAGGAGAAGACAAAAGGCCTGGCGAAGATGCGGATGTTCGGGGCCGGCATCACCAACAATATCGTTCTTGGTGTGCTCTGTTTCGGGCTGTTGATCTTCCTGCTCGGTTATGCGGTCCCGCTCACGACCCCGGTGATCAGTGGTGTGTATGTCGATTCACCGGCCTTTGCCGCCGGTATCCCGGCGAACTCCCTGATCACGGAGGTGAACGGTGTCAGCATCACCACGAGGGATGATGTGGCAAAGGTCCTGGATGCGACCCGGCCTGGCGATACTGCAACCGTGGTCGTCGAAAACAACGGCATTGCGGAAACTTACCGTCTGACCCTCGCAACATGGCCGGCAGGACCGACTGGCAAGACGAGCGGGTTTATGGGAGTGTCGTACTACGATGCCGGCCAGCTGAAACAGATCTTCGATAACATGTGGAGCCCGGTGGGATTCCTTGTCCTCCTTGCCATCCCCATCTGGGTGATCCTCGATCCCTCCCAGTTCGGGGCATTCATGATCCTTATGAACGATACCGCCGGATCTGTTATGTGGGACGTGCCGTTCCCCTTCTTCTGGTTCGTCATCCAGCTCCTCTTCTGGTGCGGCTGGTGGAACCTTGTGGTCGGGACGTTCAACGCCCTGCCGCTGGTCCCCCTTGATGGAGGGTACATCATGAAAGAGGGAGTGGACCGGCTCCTCGATAAAAAAGGACTGATCCGGTACTCGGGACATCTGGTCGCAGCGGTCAGTTACGCGATACTGATCATCATCCTTGCGATCTTCCTCCTTCCCCATCTGGCCCATTAGGAATGGATATCATACTTTTTCTAAAATAATTTCAAATATTTTTTATAGGCCCGTGGAATACGTTCTCATCTATGCAAAAGAGACGGGGAGTTTTTTCGTATAGATGGGTTTTCCTGATCGCACTGGTTGTCCTTGCCTGTATGATTGCCGGGTGCACCCAGCCTGCGGGAAGTGGTCCAGCGGCACCGGCAAAGGGCCCGGGTGGCTGTGATTCTGCGGCAACCTGCAGTGCCTACTGCCAGCAACACGGGATGGAATGCGACCAGTTTTGTAGTTCCAATACTGCTGCCTGCGGTGGTGCGATGGGTGGACCGTCCGGTGCATCTTCCGGCAAAGGCGAGATGGGTGCCGGGACGTCCTGTGCCGATGATGCAATCAAACAGAAGATGGGGACGGTCATGAGCTCTGCTCTCGTCAACCCCCCCGAACAGGCCCGAGGCATCAACTGGATGACCAAGACCCTGCCCGCAGGGAACCCGTTCGCCGGTACATACTATGTTATCGGGACGGCATTTGGCCCCGGTGTCGATGAGACCGGCTGGAATGGGGAAGGTGCCCCCCAGTATACTGCCGGGAAGATGTACTGTACGTTCGGGTACTGGGACAGCGTCCCGAAGGGAAAAAGCGCCACGCTCGGACTTGAGACGCCCTCGTCTTTCAGCACGGACAAGTACGACCTGATGGTCTTCTGCGCGAACTTCTCGGCACCATCGCAGGCGGCGATGACTGCGGCACTGCCCACGCTCCCGATGTCCGAAGAGGTGGCACGGCAGTACTTCTACTCGGTGATCAAAAAGGATTTCATCAACATCGACGGTAAGACGATGACGAAGACGGGCAACATGTACCAGCTGATGTGGAAGGACTCATCCGCTTCGCACGATCAGTGGGAGGTCCAGATCGGCCACGGGTACATCAATGTCGGCCAGGGTGCCGTGAACTATGGCGAGACGGAGTACGTGATGTCCCTGAGGGGCCAGGACCCCGGCACGCGCTGGACCTACCATGCGTGCAGGCCCTGCATGAACTGCGGGAAATGGACCGAGGATACGGAGCTGAACAAGGACTGCACACAGAGCTCCGACTGTACCGGGGGACTTTCCTGCAGCGGAGGGTACTGTGTTGACCCGAAATCCGCGGCAACGTCATCGTCTTCAACTTCTGCCGCCATAGTGCCGGCATCAGTGCAGGGGACTGGTGGGCCGGGCAATACCGGGGCGCCGGGTTCAGTATGCAGTGCGATCAAGGACTGTGCGTCCGGCCTGACCTGCAAAGGCGGAACCTGTGCGGTGCCGGCAGGGCCCGCATAAAACCGTGGGGAATCCAACCTTTTTTTTCATTTGTATTTACGATACCCTCGGCCACTGACCGGCGGGTTAAAAAAAATAAAAAAGGATCCGGGTCCCGGTTTTCGGGAATTATTCTTCAGGGCCCTTTTCAAGCGGTAAGACTTTCCGCTTGCTCGTGTCCTTGAGTTCATCTTCCGAAACCTTCGGAACTGCGTCCTGGATATCCTTGAGGATCGCATCGATGGTATCCTGTTTTGGAATGACCCCGAGGATACTGTCATCCATGACTGGCCGTCCTGCCACTTCTTCAACGGACTCATCCTTTGCACCAAGGAACTTTGCACCTTGGCGGATCAGCTCGGAGATCTCGAACGGGAAGATGATCTTGGTTGCCTGCCCGTTTGACATGGACTTGAGTGCGTCCAGCGAGAGCACGGTGATTGCCTTGCGGTCGAGCGGTGCGGCCCCAACGGAAAGAATGCGTAATCCCTGTGCTTCTCCCTGCGCCTGGAGGATCCGGGAGAGCCGCTCGCCTTCTGCACGGAGCACCTTGCTCTGCCGCTCGCCTTCGGCTTCGAGGATCATGCTCTGCCGGAGGCCTTCTGCCTTGAGGATCGCAGAACGCTTCTCCCCGTCAGCCCGCAGGATTGCCGCACGGCGGGCACGTTCGGCCGCGGTCTGCTCGGTCATTGCGCTCTTGACTGCCTCGACCGGGTCTACTTCCTTGATCTCCACACGTTCGACCTTGACACCCCACTGGTCGGTCTCGCGGTCTAGGATGTCACGGAGCTTGGTGTTGATGACGTCCCGGTTGTACAGCACCTCATCGAGCTCCATGTCACCGATAATGCCACGGAGGCTCGTCTGGGCAAGGGCAATGGTTGCGATTCGGTAATTGGCGACCTCGAAGTATGCCTTCTCGGGATCAATCACGCGGATATATACAATCGCATCGACATTGGTCGGGGAGTTATCCTTGGTGATAACTTCCTGGCTCGGGACATCCATGACCTGTGTCCGCAGGTCGAGTTTCGTCACCTCTGATATGAAGGGGACGATCCAGCGGAAACCGGGGTTCATCCGGCCGATGTACTGGCCGAGCCGGATCAGGAGGCCCTGTTCGTACGGCTGGATGATCACGACACCTTTTGCGAAGATCGCAATGATGACGAGTACGAGGAATATGACAATCAGTGTTTCGATAAATGATACCATGTTATGCTACCTCTTCGACGATGATATGGACTCCCTGGGAGTCAACGACTTTCACGTTCCTTCCCGGTGGGATGAGCAGCCCGGTTGATTTTGCACTCCACTCCGTGCTCCCGATCATGACCTTGCCGGAAAGTGTGTCCGGGTTCACGTCTTTAATGACCCGCCCCTCCCTGCCGACAATCGAGTCGCGGCTGATGGTCGTGGGGCTCTCATCCGTGGTGACCCGGCTATACATCCAGACCGTGAACCCGGCGGCAGCAATCGCTACTATGACACCGATCACGATGCCCCACCCGTTGTTGAAGATGTCCATGCCAAGGAGGAGCAGGATGCCAAAGATGATCATGACCGTTGCCGGTACGGTGGCAAAGAACCCGGGGCTTTGGACCTCCACGAGGAGGAGGACTGCTCCGATAACGATCAGCAGCCAGCCGAGGGCGATTCCTTCCAGAAGAACCATAGTTATTGTTCCGTTGGCGGCGGATAAAAAGAATGGGAAATCATCCCGGGCCATTTATTAAAATTTGTGGTTGAATGGGGCCGGACGTCACGGTTATTCCGGTAAGCTCGCACCGGCTTTTTGCAATATCCCATTATGCATGCAAGGCTTGTTCCAGCATACGTGAGGATAGACTATCTCATACGCAACTTTGCCACTTTCACCCCGACGGGAACGCCGAGTTCATCGGCGACCGGCCTGCATTTGGCTGCGAGCAGGTAGGCGATGGGGGGCATGTCGTTCATATCAGAGAGAGACTCGAAGTTTGCCATGCCCTTTGCGATGATGATCGTGCATTGATCGAGGGCCTGCCGTAGATCATCCGGGATCAGGTCCAGGTTTATACCGATCTCTGCTTCCGCTCCCCCTCCGGTGGATGTCAGGTGATCGACAATCCTGTCCAGCCCGAGTTCGAGTGCGTCCTCCATCGTGGCATCGTTCAGGATCGGGGACTCCTTGACGGCAAGGGTTACGTGCGAGCCATGCGATTTGAGGTACTGTATCAGCAGTTTGTCAAATACGATCTCGCCGCAGTTGTCGCTCAGGTACACGACGCGGGAGCAGAGTGGCAGGATCTTTTCTGTGTCGTCAATATAGAGGTCTTTCTCAATTTCCGCTGAGAAAAACGAGAGAAAATCCGTGGTAACATCATGTCCTTTGACGCCATAATCGAAGATGTTGGCGATGACCGCTGCATGGACATAGTCCCGGAATGTATGGAGCCGGTGCCTGACCTGCCGGCAGACCCCGTAAGCCTGCTGGTTGCCGGAACGCTTGAGTTTGTCGAACGGGTCGGAGGTTTTGAGCAGGTCATATGCCCGGCGGTGGATCCGGCTTGCGACCCGGGGGTGGCTGAGCGGCTCGTTGCGGAGTTCATCAATTACCCGGCGGCATGCCCGGCCGGTCTTCTCGGTGAGAGCAGCGTCCGCTCCGCAGAGTGAACACTCAAGGCTGACACGGGAGAGAAGGCAGTCAACGCAGGTATCGGAAATTTTCATACGGGGAGCACCAGAAAAACAACACGAAATGGGGCCACTGAGATTTGAACTCAGGTCAGAAGACCCCCAGTCTCCTAGGATGGCCAGGCTACCCTATGGCCCCGCTCTCTTACTATAGGTCGATATTGCTTATGTATCTTACCTTATCCGGGCTGGCAGGAAATCCCGACGAAACGCCGTAGGTCAGATCTTCCCGCGCTTGAACTCTTCTACCCGCGCTATGAGGTTCTCAAGTTCCGCATCGTTGACCCGGATCCTGCCCGCGATAGAGTCGACCTCGCCGAGGAGCTGGCGGATTCGCACGTACATGAGGTAGATGATGAGCTGCTGGACTACAATGACGAAGCCGAACAATACCAGCATGTAGCCCTCGTATGTCATGGTCACTCCCGAACGATAATCACCGGAACACCGCCCGTGCGAGGCGGTCTACGAACCCCTCTTCGTGGGTGTCTTTATCATTGTCTTCGTATTCAATCCCCGACATCTGCGCTGCGATCCGTTTGAATGCCTTGGTGGCCGGGGCTGTGGGGTACTTCAGGACACAGGGACTCTTGTAGGCCGCCGCTCTCCGTACGCTCGCGTCTTCCGGGACCACGTCGATCACGCGGACACCCAGTACGTCCTCGACACTCTGGGAACGGATCTCGGTATGCTCAAAGCCGGCCCGGTTAAGGATCGCACCATAGACCTGCCCTCCCATGACCTCGCAGAGGATCTTGGTCTTGAGGGCATCGGCCATGGATGCAAGTTCCGGGTTGACCACGAGGATCACCTGGTCCGCAACCGAGAGCGGCACGACGCCTTCCTTGGAGATCCCGCTGGGTGCATCGATCAGGAGAAACTCGCACCTGTCCACCAGCTTGTGCATGACATCCCGCAGCTTGTCCGGGTCGGCCTGCTGGAACCCCTGAAGCGAGATCCCGCTCGGCACGACTTTTACCCCGGCCGGGCCTTCGTAAATCGCGTCCTCGATATCTGCTTTTCCCGCAAGCACTTCGTGGAGGGTGACCGGCACGTCGTCCATTCCGAGGATGAGGGCCATGTTGGCCATACCGATATCCGCATCGAGAATGTAGGTCTCACGTTCGAGCTGGGCAAGAGAAATACCAAGATTGACCGTAAGCGTAGTCTTCCCGACGCCACCTTTCCCGGATGTGATGGTATATGCCCGGATCATCTGGACTCTTATTTCGTCCGGTCAGTCAAAAAGGTATTTATCTGAATTTGCGCCCACCCCTGCCGATTAAATGCATCCGGGTCCCTTGCGGGGGCGGGGAAACAGATATCCGGAAAAAATGGCAGGGATATCTTGTCTCTACCGCTGTCTGGGATCCCCCATGGGGCCCGGCCACCGGAGGCCCGCAGAATATGACATGGAATCCCGCTATCAACCCGAATCCCTGTGATTTTCACCAAAACTGCGATATCACAGGAACCCAAAAAAGAATATGTATTTAAGTTCTTATCAGGTATTATCAATTACACAGGGTAGTGCAGCAGGAGCAGCAGCATGTTAAAAGAGAAGATCTCTGCATTTATTGAAACGATTCGATCCATCGACGGGGTTGCAGCATGTGCCCTTGTATCCCGGGATGGGATCATTGCCGGGAAAAGTTTTGACCGCGATCTCAACGAACCCTGGTTCGGGGCACTTTCTGCAACAATACTTGCATCTGCAGAATCGGTGGGCAGCATCATCAAGATGAAGTCCATGATGTCTGTCACCATTCGTGCCCAGGACGCCTCCATTGTCGTCATGGGTGCCGGGGAAAACTTTCTCATTGCAGCCATCATGGCTGACAAGGCGGATATGGGAACCGTTCATGCTGCGCTGCTCCCTGTTGCCAAAAAAATAGGGGAGGCCATGTAATGTATACCATACTTGTTGTAGATGACAGCCCATTCATTGTCGATGTTTTTGTGACTATGCTGGAGCGTGGCGGATACCGTACCGTTGCCGCGTACGGGGGGGAAGAATGCATCGAGATCTTAAAGACGGTCACCCCGGATCTTATCCTGCTCGATATCATGATGGAACCCATTGACGGGTGGCAGACTCTCGAGAGGATCAAGGAGAACCCCGCAACAAAAGAGATCCCAGTCCTGATGCTCACTGCAAAACAGCTGACCCCTATCGAAGCCCAGGAGTACGGGATCTATATCGAAGATTATGTCTTAAAACCTATTACCCACCGCGAACTCTACGATGCGATCGAACATGTGCTCAGCCGCCGCCAGGCAATCAAGTCCGACATGGATATGGCAAAACAATCGGGATTTGATGCCGAGATCATCTCCGAATATGCCCGCCTCAGCAAAAGCATCGATGTCAACCGGCGCCTTATGAAGATCCTCGAGACCACGTACAATTTCAATGACTCGAAAGTCCGGGTCAGTGACGAGATCTCCCGGGCAATAAAGAGCATGGAGATGAACATCAAGTTCCAGGAGACCCGCCTCCAGCAGATCAAGGGTGAGATGTCCGGGACCCCGTCACCCGGCACGCCAACCTGAAATCCGGTAGATCTTTGAAATAGTATGTGGGTGCATGGTATCCGGCACCCGGGATGATGACAGGTGATGCCTGTCACCGACCCGGCCAGCCGCACACCGGAGCCATGTGCGGGAGAGGGATTCCGTGGATGATACGATCCTGATTGTAGACGATAGCCCTTATATTGTTGACGGGCTCGTCGCGCTGTTAAAACGGAGGGGGTTCAACCCGGTTGCATCCCATGGCGGGGACGAGGCCCTCGCATACCTTGCAACGGAAAAACCCGATCTGATCCTCCTCGATATCATGATGGAGCCCATGGACGGGTGGGAGACCCTCGACCGGCTCAAGGCAGATCCCGCGACAAAGGATATCCCTGTTCTCATGTTCTCGGCCAAGAAGATCACACCGGAGGAAGCCGAGCAGCACGCGCTGAATATCGAGGATTTTGTCTCAAAGCCGGTCAACCCCGCACAGCTTCTCGAAGCGATCACGGGGATCTTTACGCGGAGGAGCGCCGTCATGACGGAAGCGCGGGATGCAAAGGACGCCGGTCATGATACAGGACTCATCGATGAATACTCGGCGCTCCGGAAGAGTATCGAAGTGGACCGGAACCTTCTTGGGGTCCTCAAAAAAGCCTGTGACATGAAAAATCCCGGGCGCGAGGTTCCGCCTGAGGACCTTGCTGCGATCCAGAAACTTGAAGCAAAGATACAGATCGATGAACTGCGTCTCAAAGAGATCAATGAAAATTTTTCAAAGACGACATAAATCACCGGCAGAATTGATCTGTTGTCTTACCAGAGCTTGTACAAGTACCTCAAGAATATTTAAATAGTTTTTTAGCATTGTTATAATGCTCTAAATCTTGGTCTGTATAGTATACCTTGGGTTCGTAGCTCAGTTCGGTAGAGCGCCTGGCTTTTAACCAGGTGGTCGGGGGTTCAAATCCCTCCGGGCCCGTTGCCACGAGCAATCGTGGGTTTTTTGCGGTGATGCATCTGAGAGGAAATCTGTTTATCTGTGAGGGGGTTTTTCATTGAGCACCAAACTGAATGTGCTGGAACACGTGATGGTGCCGGATCATCAAATTATGAGCGAGGAGGAAGTATCCGAACTTCTCACCCGCTACAACATTACTACGGAGCAATTACCGAAAATCTATCATGACGATCCTGCAGTCAAAACGATCAGCGCCGAAGCTGATGATGTGATACGGATTATACGGGCGAGCCATACGGCGGGCAGGGCCGAGGCATACCGTCTCGTGGTCAAGAGACCAAAGAAGTAAATTCCGGGGTTGGTCAGTCTGATTGACAGAAGTATTTTATCGAGGGCATATTTTTCACGGGAGCATGTTGCGCGCCACCAGCTTGACTCCTTCAACTATTTCCTAAAACACAATCTTCAGAAAGTGGTCAACGAGCAGCGGGTCATCGAGACCGACATCGAGAACCGGGGCAAGAATAATGAGCCGGTCTGGGTCGAACTCGGTACGATCGAAGTTAAAAGGCCGCTCGTGCGGGAAGCGGACGGGTCGCAGGGAGAACTCTATCCCAGCGAGGCCCGGCTCCGCAACCTGACGTACGCGGCACCCATCCAGCTCGGGCTTACGCTCGTGCATGGCGATGACCGGCAGGAGCCGATCATCACGACGATCGGGCAGCTCCCGATCATGGTCGGGTCCACTGCCTGCAACCTTTACGGCATGGACGATGCCCAGCGTGTTTCCCACGGCGAGGACGCGTTCGATGCCGGCGGTTATTTTATCGTGAACGGCACGGAGCGCGTGCTCATGACATTAGAGGACCTTGCGTCCAACAAGATCATGACCGAGTTCACCGAGCGCTACAACGAGCGCATCTACGTGGCCAAGGTATTCTCCCAGTTCCGCGGGTACCGCGCACTGGTGGTTGTCGAGCGGAACAAGAAGAATCTCCTCGAGGTCTCCTTCCCGTCCGTTGCGGGTCACCTGAAGTTCGTGGACCTGATGCGGGCGCTGGGCATGACCAACGACCAGGAGGTCGTGAACGCAGTCTCGAGTGACGAGGACATCCTGACGTTCATGATGCAGAACCTGGAAGAGAGCGAGTGCGATTCGGTCGAGGGCGGTGTCATGTATGTTGGTAAGAAACTGGCGCCGAACCAGACCAAGGACTACCAGCGCAAGCGCGCCGAGTTCGTCCTGGACAATTACCTCCTGCCGCACCTGAACTACTCAATGCCGGCAAACCTCAAGGAAGGCGACGAGGGCTACCAGGAAGCAGTCCTCTCGGTCAGGCTTGCAAAAGCGCATTTCCTCGGCCGCATGGCAGAGGCCTGTTTCGACCTTGTCCTGAACAAACGCAGGATCGATGACAAGGACCACTACTCGAACAAGCGGCTGAAACTCGCCGGCGACCTAATGGAAGACCTCTTCCGTATCTCGCTCAACAGGCTCACCCGTGATATCAAATACCAGCTCGAACGCGCCAGCATGCGCCACCGCGACCTCTCGATCGCGACCGCTGTCCGCGCCGACGTGCTGACCGAACGCCTCCTCCACCCGCTCGCCACTGGTAACTGGGTAGGCGGGAGGACCGGTGTCTCCCAGCTCCTTGACCGCGTGGACCATATGGCCGTGCTCTCGCACCTCCGCCGTGTGATCTCCCCGCTCTCCCGGTCGCAGCCTCACTTCGAGGCCCGTGACCTGCACCCGACCCAGTGGGGTCGGATCTGCCCGAGCGAGACTCCTGAAGGGCCGAATTGTGGACTGGTGAAGAACTTCGCCCAGATGGTGGAGATCAGCAAGGGTGTTGAAGACGAGGACGAGATCAACCGCATCCTGCATAACCTTGGTGTCGAGCACATCCGGGGTGAATCATGAGCAAGAAGTCACGTGTATTCGTTGACGGGGCATTGATCGGCCTTGTTGACGACCCGAAGGAACTGGTCGCCAATATCCGGAGCATGCGCCGTCAGGGTGCGATCGCGGCGGAAGTGAACGTATCCCACAAGGAGTACAACGGCGATGTCGTGATCCTGACCGACCGTGGCCGTGCACGCCGCCCGTTGATTGTCCTGAAGAACGGCGAACCCCTCATCACCGAAGAGGACCTCGCCCGGCTCGAGAAGAAAGAAGTGGACATGAACTCGTTTGTCCAGCGCGGCTTAATCGAGTTCATCGATGCCGAAGAGGAAGAAGACCTGCTCATTGCAATGGACTTCTCGAAACTGACGCCCGACCACACCCACCTTGAGATCGACCCTTCCCTGATCCTTGGTATCGGTGCGGCCCACGTCCCGTTCCCCGAGCACAATGCAAGTCCCCGTGTCACGATGGGCGCAGGGATGGTCAAGCAGGCGCTCGGTTTTGGCGCTGCAAACATGAAGCTCCGCCCGGACACCCGTGGCCACCTGCTCCACTACGTGCAGAAACCGCTCACCCACACCCAGACCTCGGAACTGATCGGTTCCGACGACCGGCCGGCTGGCCAGAACTTCGTCGTCGCGATCCTCAGTTACGAAGGGTACAATATTGAAGATGCGCTCATCTTCAACAAGGCCTCGATCGAGCGTGGCCTCGGCCGGTCCCACTTCTTCAGGACCTACGAAGGCGAGGAACGCCGGTATCCCGGTGGCCAGATCGACCGCATTGAAGTCCCCGAAGAGGATGTTGCCGGTGCCCACGGCGCCGACTCCTACAAGAACCTTGACGAGGACGGCGTGATCAACCCCGAGACCGTTGTTGCGGAAAAAGATGTGCTGATCGGCAAGACCTCCCCGCCGCGTTTCCTTGAGGAACCGTCCGGGGAGTTGATCGCGGTCGAGAAGCGTCGCGACACCTCTGTCACGATGCGCAGCAACGAGCACGGCATTGTCGACACGGTCATCATCACCGAGGGCGAGAACAGTTCCCGTCTCGTGAAAGTCAGGACCCGCGACCTCCGTGTGCCGGAAGTCGGCGACAAGTTCGCGTCCCGGCACGGGCAGAAGGGTGTCGTCGGCCTGATCACCCCCCAGGAAAACATGCCCTTCACCGAGAGCGGCATCTCCCCCGACCTTGTCATCAACCCGCACGCAATCCCGAGCCGTATGACCGTCGGGCACATGCTCGAGATGATCGGCGGCAAGGTTGGCTCCCTTGAAGGCCGTCGCATTAACGCCACTGCATTCGGTGGCGAGAGCGAGGCCGATATCCGTGCCTCGTTAAAGAACCTCGGGTTCTCCCATAACGGACGGGAGATCATGTATGATGGCATCACCGGCAAGGTCTTCAAGGCGGATGTCTATATCGGTGTCATCTACTACCAGAAACTCTACCACATGGTATCGTCCAAGATGCACGCCCGGTCCCGCGGACCGGTGCAGGTTTTAACCCGCCAGCCGACAGAAGGACGTGCCCGTGAAGGAGGTCTCCGGTTTGGTGAGATGGAGCGCGATGTCATGATCGGCCACGGTGCCGCCATGGCACTCAAGGAGCGTCTCCTTGATGAGTCGGACAAGGTGAACGAATATGTCTGCGCACACTGCGGCATGGTTGCCATGCTCGACCGTAAGCGCAACATGACCCGCTGCCTTGCCTGCGGCAACGAGACCGACATCTACTCGGTCGAGATGAGTTACGCGTTCAAGCTCCTGCTGGACGAAATGAAGAGCATGGGTATAGCCCCCAGGCTGAAATTACAGGACGTGGTGTAACATGCCATCCCCAAAACGAATCGGACAGATTGAGTTCGGCCTGTTATCCCCCAAGGAGATCCGCGAGATGAGCGTCCGCAAGATCATCTGGGCGGACACCTACGATGACGACGGGTTCCCCTACCCCCAGGGCCTTATGGACCTGAATCTCGGGGTCATCGACCCCGGTCTCCGGTGCAAGACCTGCGACCAGAAGGCAAGCGAATGCCCCGGCCACTTCGGCCACATCGAGCTCGCAAAGCCCGTCATCCATGTCGGGTACACCCGGCTCATCAGGAAACTCCTGCGTGTGACGTGCCGTTCCTGCGGCCGCGTCCTCCTCTCTCCCGAAGAGATCGAGAAAGTGGTCGGTACCGAAGACGACCAGACCGGTGATATCCTTTCCGAGAAAGACGTCAAGAAGGAGCGCATCTGCCCGCACTGCGGAGAACAGCAGCTCAAGATCAACTTCGAGAAGCCGACAACCTTCTCGGAAGTTGTTGTCGAGGACGGCAAGAAGGTGGAGCACAAGCTCACGCCCGCCGACATCCGTGCCCGGATGGAGAAGATCCCAAACGAGGACTTAATCCCGCTCGGTATCAACCCCGACGTTGCCCGCCCCGAGTGGACCATACTTACCGTGCTCCCGGTCCCGCCGGTCACGATGCGCCCGTCGATCATCCTTGAGAACGGGCAGCGGTCGGAAGACGACCTTACCCACAAGCTCGTGGACATCATCCGTATCAACCAGCGGTTCAAGGAGAACCAGGATGCAGGCGCCCCCCAGCTGATCATCGAGGACCTCTGGGAACTCCTGCAGTACCACGTTACCACATACCTCGACAATGAAGTCGCCGGCTGCCCCCCGGCCCGCCACCGCAGCGGCCGGCCCTTAAAAACGCTCTCGCAGCGTCTCAAGGGTAAGGACGGGCGGTTCCGTGGTTCCCTCTCGGGTAAGCGTGTGAACTTCTCGAGCCGTACCGTCATCTCCCCGGACCCGAACCTCTCTGTAACGCAGGTCGGTGTCCCGCGGGCAGTGGCCAACGAAATGACGATTCCCGTCCGGGTCACCCCGTACAACATCGAGGAACTCCGGCAGATCGTCCGGAACGGCCCGGAACGCCCGGACGTCAACGCCCCCTGCGGTGCGAACTACGTGATCCGTCCCGACAACCGGCGTCTCCGCCTCGGTGCCGACAATCTCGACACCGTGGCCGACATGATCGAGCCCGGCTATACGGTGGAACGTCATCTCCGCGACAGCGATGTCGTGCTCTTCAACCGCCAGCCCTCGCTGCACCGGATGAGCATCATGGCCCACCGCGTCAAGGTGATGGAAGGCCGGACCTTCCGGCTCAACCCCGCGGTCTGCCCGCCGTACAACGCCGACTTCGATGGCGATGAAATGAACATGCACGTCCCGCAGACCGAAGAGGCACGGGCCGAGGCCACCATGCTCATTGCCGTTGAGGAGAACATCCTTTCGCCCCGTTTCGGCGGCCCGATCATCGGCGGCATCCACGACCACGTCTCGGGTATCTTCATGCTGACGCATGAGATGCGCTGGTTCAGGAAGGAAGATGCACTCTACCTCCTCCGCTACACCGGCATCGAGCACATGCCCCCTCCCGGCAAAGTCGAAGACGGTGTTGAATACTGGAGCAACAAGCAGGTATTCTCCGTCATCCTTCCGGAGAGTCTCAACATGGTCTTCAAGGCCACTTCCTGCCTGAACTGCGATGTCTGCAAAAAGGAGCAGTGCGAACGGGATGCGTATGTGCGCATCATCGACGGTCAGCTCCAGATGGGGACCATCGATAAGAAGGCCATCGGTGCATTCGACGGCCAGATCGTCAACCGTATCATCCGCCAGCAGGGTATGAAACGGGCAACCAAGTTCATCGATGACTTCACCAAGCTCTCGATCCGCGGTATCATGCTCGACGGTTTCTCATTCGGTATCGATGACGAAGACCTTTCCAAGACCGAGTACGGCCAGATTGATGAGGTCTTAAAGAACGCGGCGCTCGATGTCGACCGCCGCATCAAGATCTACGAAGACGGCCAGCTCGAGCCGATGCCCGGGCGTACCATCGAAGAGACGCTCGAAATGCAGATCATGCAGGTACTGGGCAAGGCCCGTGACCTGACCGGTCAGATTGCCGGCCGCCACCTCGGTCTCGGCAACAGCGCTGTCGTAATGGCAGTGTCCGGTGCCCGTGGTTCGATGCTGAACCTGACCCAGATGGCCGGTTGTATCGGCCAGCAGTCCGTCCGTGGTGAGCGTATCGTCCGTGGTTACGATGACCGAACACTCCCGCACTTTAAGAAAGGCGACCGCGGTTCGGATGCCCACGGGTTCATCCAGCACAGTTACAAGGGCGGGCTCAACCCGACAGAGTTCTTCTTCCACGCAATCGGTGGCCGTGAAGGTCTCGTCGATACGGCCGTCCGTACATCCCAAAGCGGGTACCTCCAGCGCCGTATGATCAATGCGCTGCAGGACCTCAAGGTCGCATACGACGGCACCGTGCGGTCCACCGGTGGCAGGATCATCCAGTTCGAATATGGTGAGGACGGGACCGACCCGACCAAGAGCGCGTTCGGCGATCCGGTCGATGTGAAGGGTATCGTCGAGGCAATCCTCAAGGAGGAGGTATAAGATGGCACTCGCAGACAAGTACGACAAGAAGGTCGAGGCCGCAGCCCTCCCCCCCAAGACAAAAGAGCAGCTCCGGAAGTTCCTTGCCGAAAAGGAGATCACGGACGCCCAGTTCAAACAGATCATCGAGCGTGTTATTGCCGAGTACCAGAGCACCCGTATCGAGGCATGCGAGGCAGTCGGTATCATCGCGGCGCAGTCGATCGGTGAGCCCGGCACACAGATGACGATGCGTACGTTCCACTACGCGGGTGTCGCCGAGATTAACGTTACCCTCGGTCTCCCGCGTCTCATCGAGATCATGGACGCGAGGAAGGAGCCCAGCACGCCGACCATGACCGTCTTCCTCGAGCCCGAGTTCGGCAGTGACCGTGACAAGGCCCGGGAAGTCAGCTGGCAGATCGAGGCAGCCCCGCTCCACGAGTTCGGCGACATCACCACGGACATGGAGAACATGCACGTGGTCGTCCACCTGAACACGAAGGTCTGCGAAAAGCGCAAGATCTCCCCCATGGAGATCATGGAAGTCGCACCCAAGAAGATCCGCGACCGCAGGCACTACCGCGACTTCGAGCACGATATCGACGAGGAAGCAGCGACGATCATCTTCTCCCCCAAGAACAAGGAGAGTTACCAGAACCTCTTCCAGCTTGCTGAGCACGTCAGGAACGTGATCGTGCAGGGCATAGACGACATCCTCCGGGTCGTTGTCAGGAAAGAGACCGGGGAGTATATACTTTATACTGAAGGCTCCAACCTTAAGGACGTATTTGATGTCGTTGGCGTGGACACCACACGGACCCGCACCAACAACATCAGCGAGATCGCCCAGGTCCTCGGTATCGAGGCAGCGAGGAATGCGGTCATCCATGAAGCGGTATCCACCCTCAACGAGCAGGGTATCGCCGTGGATGTCCGCCACCTCATGCTCGTCTCGGACATGATGTGCATGGAAGGCGAGGTCAAGCAGATCGGCCGTCACGGTATTGCCGGCGAGAAGGAGAGTGTCCTCTCCCGTGCCGCATTCGAAGTGACCGTCAACCACCTGCTCGACGCGGCCGTCGCAAATGAAGTTGATGAACTGAGCGGCGTGACCGAGAACGTCATCGTTGGCCAGCCAATCCAGCTCGGTACCGGCGATGTAAAACTGATCGCAGTCAGACAACACGACAATTAACTTTAGAACACTACGAGGAATTGTACATGGATTTTAATGCTTCACTCAGAAGGGCCATCAAGACAGGAAATGTAATTCTTGGCCAGAACAACACGGAAAAATGCATCAGGGAAGGCAAGGCCCAGATGGTTGTCGTAGCCGGCAACTGTCCCGCCGCCTTCAAATCAAAACTTGCAGGCTTCGAGAACCTCTTCATCCACACCTTTGACGGGTCCAGCGTGGCACTCGGCAAGGCCTGTGGTAAGCCGTTCATGGTCAGCACCCTCGCCATCGTGACCCCGGGCGAGTCAGATATCCTCTCCCTCAAGAGGGCCTGAAACCGGGGGCATGCTATGGTCGAAGTTAAACTGACCGAAGACTGTATGCGCCTGATCTCCCAGTTCGAGAGCCTGACCGGCGCGGGGAGCCGCGACTGTGTCATGGACGACCGTAACGGGAGGCTCATCTTCGTCATCAACCCCGGCGACATGGGTCTTGCGATCGGCAAGAAAGGTGCCTCGATCAAGAAGGCATCCGAAGTCATGGGCAAGAAGATCGAGGTCGTGGAATACAACAGCAACGCGGAACAGTTCCTGAAGAACTGCTTCCTGCCGGCCCAGGTCACCTCCATCCTTTTCGAGGGAGAGGAAGACCAGAAGACCGCGACCGTGGAAGTCAGGGACGACGATCGCGGTATTGCGATCGGCAAGGAAGGCAAGAACATCTTCAAGGCAAAGAAACTGGCACTGCGCCAGCACAACATTGCGGACGTCCAGATCCTGCAAAAACCGATGGACGGTCAGCCTGAAGATGAACAGGACTCCCGGGATCCCCAGTAACATTCTTTTTTCTTTCCGGGATCGTACCGGATTAAAACGCACGAATTATATAATTTTACAATTACTATCCGGTATGGATACATCCAGGACTGCCCTTTCAGTAACTACGCTGGTATTTTTCTGGCTCCCTGCATTCACGATCCTCATGGTTACCGGCTTTTTTTCTGCCATCGGTTATTCTCTCGGCCTGGTCTTTCTCACACTAGGGCTTATCTCGTCGGTTGCGTATATCGCTGCACTGAATTACCTGCGGCGGTTTTCAAGGCACTGGTACCTTGGGCTGCCGCTGGCATTGGCGCTCATCGCAGGGACAGCATGTGCATTTCTGGCAGTTACCGTTATACCGACCCTCGCCACCCCCGGTGTTTTTCCCGGGACACTCATAACAAATTCGGGAACCGCCGCCCTTCTCTGTCTCGCACCGTGCTCCCTTCTCCTGTTCATCTCATTATCTTCAGGAGGAGAAAGGAATGACGTGATTACCGGGGCAGCCATAGTCTCCGCACTTGTCAGCCTGGTCTCCGTGGCCATGCTGCTGGATATGGCATTATCTGCCCTGAATCTATCCGCACAGATGATGTTCAGGCACCCACTCGGGGAGGGCATGATGATCCTCTATGGCATGGGGACGATGATAACCGGGATATTGTTCCTGATGGTTGTCCGCCGTTTGCCTGAGTGAAGGCACGCGACCGGATGGTGCAGGGAAACCTATGGCCCGAGGACAAATGTGCCGAAGTATTGCACAGTGAAGTCGTGTGTAAAAATTTGCTCATGCGTGTGCATACGGAAGAGTTGCGAAGTCCTATATGCCCTCCTAAACAACGGATCAGTGCATGTTCCTCTTCGCCCACGTCTTTCTTGGTGCCTTCATCGGCCTTGGGTTCTGGCACCTGACACGGGACCGGCGGGCACTTCCCCTTTGTATCATTGGCGCAATCCTCCCCGACCTTCTCGACAAATCCCTGGCGCTGCTCCTCCCTGCCTTTTTTGGGTCCGGCAGGACCCTCGGGCATTCGCTGATCTTTTTTTCCATCGCTATTGCAGCCGGCATCCTCATCTGGCACTACCGCCGCACCCTCCTTGGCATTGCCTTTGCCTGTGCGATCGTCTCCCACCAGATCATCGACGAGATGTGGAATGTGCCCTCAACATGGTACTACCCGCTCATGGGCCCGTTCCCGATATTTATTATCCTGGATTATATCGGGCATTACTTCTGGCTTGAAGTATCCAACCCGTCCGAGTGGGTGTTTGCGTGTGCATCGCTCCTCATCATCGCGCTGTGGTATACCGGCCTGCCGGAACATCGCATACCGTTCCTGACCTCACGCGGGATTACTTCTGCATGTTTTGTTAGTGCTGTCCTGCTGGGAATTGTTGGCGTGTGCCTGTTCTTTTTCGGTCTGGCCGCCATCCCCCATGCCTTTGTTGCGCCGACCTATGATCCGGTAACGAATGTAATGGCCGGTCTCGTGGCCCTGTGCGGCGCTGTTGTTCTTGTGAAATGGCCCGGGCAAGACCGTGGTATACAATGACGATCCCGAGCAAACATTCTGGAACGAACATATTCCTGATACAATGATCTTATTGCCGGGACAGGTGGATCCCAAAAACGAAGAACGGGCCTGGGGGGATTCGAACCCCCGACATCCGGGTTAGAAGCCCGGCGCTCTATCCAGGCTAAGCCACAGGCCCACTGTGCCAGTAACATTCGCGCTCGTGGATAATTAATCTGTTTCTGACAGGAAAGTACACGGATGTCTTCATGCCCGGACTGTCATTGCTTACTGCAGGTACTATTCTACGACCCCGGGTATACCGTGCTCCGGTAAAGAGATCCCGTTGGGCAGAATGCGATATCAGCCCCCCCCATACTACCTCATGGCGTTTGTCACGAACGTTCCGGTCTTCGACTGCCCGGTTCCTGGATTGAAATTGTGTGCATTGAGTGTGCTTTCAGGAGAGACGGCTGTCATGATCAGCAGTAATGCCGGAACCCGACTCTGCAAGATGCGGAAGACGGTTAGCACAGGTCTCCTGTGCAACAGGTACTGCAGGAACCAGGGGCATACGGGAGGTAAACCATGCCCAGATGTCCGGGTATGTACAGCACCGTTCCCGATATGACGGCAGTACGGTCACGGCGAATCTCTCCCCGGATCTAGGGACCGTGTTACCCTGTTCATCAGTCCCTGACATCCGGACAGTATAGTTCCCGGGGTTTGTGACATCGATGAACTCGTGGCCGAACTCAAACAGCGAGTTAAACCTCTGCCCGGATCCCTGGACAAAAAGACGTGAGAGGTTGACTTCACGGTCTGACCGGTACACGACAATCCCCTGTTCATCGGAAATTGTGTAGGTGATCCCGGCGATCCGGTTGTCAAGGGTAAAACGGCAGGGGATTGCTGTCCCGGTCACCGAAGTCCTGATCGGTTTTGTTACGCCATAAAGGGTAAAAACACTGCCCTGTGGCACGGTAATTCCGTCAGAAAGGCGGTAATCGACCTGCATGGGTGTCGTTGTGTTATACGGGTCAACGGTGTTTTCCCCGTTCATCCTGCCCGCTGGATAGATCTCTGCGCGTGTGAGTACCAGCCGGTCTTCTTGGCTGAATGGAAGAAGCGTGCCGGTGATATTTTGCTGCATCCCGGACTCCGTGTCGTAATACGCGAAGTATGGTTCGCCGATATCGTAATAGAGGAATGTGGAGTTTTTGCTGTCCTCCAGACCGTATCTGAGTATCGCGGCAATCTCGACTGCGTAGGTCGTGCTTCTCTCGTTGATATTGTACTGGATCATCATATTTTCTGCAACCGCAGGATTGTCCGTGAATGTTCCTTCCAGATCATTGACAACCTCGATTGCGTTGTTGGGGTTCCATCGTTTGGGAACAGAGTATCCCTTGTTATCATACCCGGCAAACTGGAAATACCCCGGGAACCAGTCGCGGTAGACCCTGAGGTTGTGGTTCCACGCGTACTGGAACCGGTTATCCAGGTTGACCGGGGGACGATCCGTGCTGAGGGCCGAACTGGTACGCCCAAAGGTAATCGTCTTTTGGGCAACCTGCCCCGCGAGATCTCCGGAGAGCCCGGTTACCCGGATGGTGTAATTTCCTGCTGTAAGGTCCTGAAGCGTTTTTCCCTCGCTGTCGCGGTAGGTCGTATCGAAGCCTTTGGTCACTCCCCCGAGAATGAGCCCGAGATAATAATCATTCGTGACTACCAGTTTATTGGAAGGATCAAGAAGACCGCCGGGTTCTCTGACAAGATCGGGGACCATTTTGTTCCCCCAGTCAAGCCCTTCGGTATAATTCATCTCGATCGCACTCCATGGAGTGATCCCGGTTTTCTGGTCGACATGGCTCTCCACAAGCCGGATCCTATCCCCCCTGGTATCATCCCCCCGGAACAGTTCTATCCGGATATCGCCGGGTTTTTCCACTCTGGAGGGGAATATCCCGTATACAGAGAAATCCCGCATCTCCGCGAACGTGGACTCATTGACACTCGGCTGCGTGATGACCAGTACCGGGCCTGTTCCCTGTCCAGGAGATCTTCCTTCAGCACCCCAGACCGGCATAATGCAGGTTAAAAGAATGGAGAGAATTATGATATTTACGGGGGATATCACTCTCATCATGAATACTATCGGTGGGAACCTGTTATTTATTCTGGTGTTCTCGCTGTTGCGCGAATGTACCAACGGTTCCACAAATTCACAGAACCGGAAATCTGTCCCCCCGTCTTGCCGAATAAATTTAATAAAATATATCTTATCCGGGTTCCCATGCAATACATCGACATGGAAAAAGGGTATGTTATCATGAAAACTGTCAAGATTTTATTATGTCTGATCGTCCTGCTTACCATCGCGGTTCCTGTTGCCGATGCGTTATCGATTACCTCTTTCAGCCCGGAAGTTGGTTACCAGGGTAAAACCACCACGATAACGATCATCGGTGACGGCTTTAATTCATCCGTGTCGGTCCTCCTCATGAAGTCCGGCGAGGATAATGAAACGGTATCAAACATCGAATCCCACACCAGTACAGAGATTGTCTGTAGGCTCACCGCATCCAAATTAACCAGTATGGAGGATGGGTCATGGTATTTCGTTGTTATCAACCCGGACAGTCAGGTTAAAGCAACCCAGGTGTTTAAGGTCCGTCCCCCAATGAAACTTACCTCCATCACCCCCGAGAAAGCCCGGACCAACAATGATAGTGTTAAGTTTACCATTGCGGGTTCAGGTCTTGGTGATGTCGAAAAAGTATACCTGCATCACGATGAGTACGGGAATATCTCCGCAATGGATGTTGAAGCCCCTTCAGCAACCAAGGTCACCGGGGAATTCGACCTGGACGACAAAGAGGTGGATGATGATTACGAAGTCTGCGTTATGGACAATTTTGACATCGCTACATGCGACCTTGACTTCGAGATTACCTCGGATGCAGTCGGCAGCATTGATGTCTCGTCATCTCCCTCCGGCGCATCCGTCTACCTTGACGGTACGCTGAAGGGGACAACACCCCTCGAAATCGATGACCTTGAGGTGGGGTCCTACAAGCTCCTCCTCAAAAAAAGTGGGTATTCAGATTGGTTGAGGAACGCAAAAGTCACGAATGGCGGCACAACCACCTATGATGCGGATCTCGATGTCGTCAAAACCGCAACCCCAACCAAGACCTCCACCCCGGTGACCACGGCCACCACGATAAAGGTCACGCGAAGTGCAACGGTTGCCACGCCGACACCCTGGCCCACCTCCACCCCCACCCCGGAATCGCCGGTCGATCCCCTCGTGATCATCGGGGGCGTGGGGCTCGCGTTGATCGTCCTGCGGAAACACTGACCCGGTCCCTCCCGGGAGTCTCTTTTTTTCTCATCGTTCCGGCCGGTAACCTGTACGTTTTTCCGTCACGATAGTTCCCATACTCTTGGGATCCTCCGGGAGAACGCCTTTTTACCTCTCATCATCAAACGATTGTTTCCCCGTTGAGCAATATTATGCACTCCGTGGTGAATATTATCCCGTGTTTCATGAACTGAATTTATCCATGGGTGGCCGCAGAATACAGGCCAGATAAAACCCTGATGGAAGCTTACGTATGAAACAACCTGTTTTACTGGTATACCTTACCTGCCTGATCCTGCTGACCGTCATGGCCGTTCCTGTTGCAGCAGAAACATCAACAATCACCGCGATCAGCCCGCCCGTGGGCTACGCCGGCACCACCACCACCGTCACGATCACCGGGACGAACTTCAACGAGAGTTCCGTCAAAGTCAAGCTCATGATGGAAGACGAGTCGAATATCACGTCAACGATCTCCTCCTTCAGCAGCACCGAGATTGTCTGCAAGTTCACCATTTCATCCAGCAAAGAGACCGGTGAGTGGGATCTCGTTGTCATCAACGAGGACGACTCGGAAGTGGTAGAGGTCGAAGGTTTTTCCATCCGGGACGCAATATCCCTGTCCTCCATCTCTCCCGACAATGCCCGGACCAACAACGAGAGCGTTGAATTCATCCTTGAGGGCTCCGGCCTCTCGGATGTTTCCGAGCTGTACCTTTATCATAAGAGCTACGACAACCTCTCCGCGGATATCGATGACATCGACTCAGATGAGATCACCGGGACCTTCGACCTGACCGATATGGCGGAGGTGACCTACAAGGTCTGCGTCATGGATGCGTTTGGCACCCGGGAATGCGATCTGTCCTTTGAGGTCACCACCGACGAGCTCGGCAGTATTGATATCTCGTCATCCCCCACAGGGGCATCGATTTACGTGGATGGCGATTACGCGGGAGTGACCCCTGAGTCTGTCGGCGAACTTGCGACAGGGTCCCACAAGGTCCTGCTCCAGAAATCCGGGTATTCCGACTGGGCAAAACTGGTAAAGGTCACATCCGGAGATACCACAACCGTTGATGCAGATCTCACCAAGGTTGCAACAACCGCTCCGACAACGGTTCCCACGACCTCCCCGACACTCGTACCCGCAACCATAAAACCCGTCCAGGCGTCCGGCACCGAAAAGGCACTCACACCCTGGCCGACCTCGACAACGGCAACCCCGACGACACAGGCCTCCCCGCTCGAAGGTGCGGTGGTGCTCGGTGCAATCGGCCTTGGCCTGGTCGCAGTCCGGAAACCGTGAGTTCCCCTAAAAAAGTATTTTTTCAGGCCGGTTATCCCGCGTGGTAGCACGAGGACTTGAGCACTTCGACTTCGGTCGGTTTCATCAGCCCCTCGTGGAAGACTTCCTTGATGACCGAGGTGGCGCAGAACTTCACCTGCACCCGTGCGGACATCCGCTCGCGCTCCTCGTACACCATCCCCCCGTGGGAGAACTCCACGATCCGTTTCATGGAGAGGCTGGTGGCGAGGAGGAACACGCAGATCCCCGCATCGCCCGGGGAGAGGTCCTCAATATCGATCGAGGTCATGAAGATGTGGGTCTCCGGCCCCGGCTCGACTGAGGCGATGGTGATGATGTTGTTGGTGCTCTGCAGCTCGATGGTCCGTGGCCTGCCTGCCTTGAGGTCCCGGATGATTTCGGGCGAGATGCTGGTTAATGCGGCGCACTTCATCTCAGGTCACCCGTACATCGGCAGGTCTTTCTTGGGCATGGCATCTGCGGACTGCTGCACTTCCTCGGCGAGTTTTCCCATGGTCTGTTCGATCTCGACGGCCTGCTCGATCAGCGGCTGGATGTCGAGTGAAAGGTTGTACATCTTGTTGAGCACCTCGATGGTCGCAGCGGATGCCCGGGGATCGGGGGCATTGATAGTCTCCCCCAGCAGCCCGAAGGCGGGGATGTTCCTTGCCTTGCATTCCGTGAGGATGCTCGACGCGATACCCGAGATGCTCCCGATGGGGAGGACGAGCGTAACATCCTGGATCCGCTGGAGCGCGTCCGTTGTCGTGGCCACGCCAAAGACCCGTTTTTCCGGTTCGTTCGTGACAATACCGGCAATAGTGAGCACCTCCTTTGGCTTGAAGGGCTGGAGCCAGTCCATGATCGCGTTCGAGATCTCGTAGCAGATAGGGGGGGCGATCGGGATGTCGGCAACGATCGCGGCGATTGCATAGTCGCCGCTGCTCTTGGCATAAATGCGGACGGGATCGTTGATGAGCCCTTTGTTCATCATCGCAAGCGGGGGGAAGTAACGGGAGTTCATGGAGCCGATCTGCTCGAATTCGAGCTGGTCGACCATGTACTGGAGGGCGATGGTGCCGACAAGCCCGCTTCCCGGGAACCCCATGAGGATCGCCCCGTTCTCCGGAAGTGGCCGGGATATGATCGTGAGATCCTTCTTTGGGGCGATTTCCACAAGGTCCTCGTGGACCGAGTCGAGCCTGGAGATGAGCTCGGTGCAACACTCTGGAGCATCTGCCGTCATTAGGTTAACATACACCAAAGTACTAAAAAAGTATTATGCAAGAGTACCCAATCAAACGCGGGCTGACCAAGGACCTCGATACACGGGCGGCAGCGGAACTGAAGAACTGTTTTGGCGTGGAGCCGGCAAAGACGGAGAAGGGTTTCCGGATCGCGTTCGGTGCGCTGAAGCGGCTGGACGTCAACCCCGGAGCCGGCGGGAAGTCGGTTACGATTGATACCGAATCTGACATCAGCGCAGGCGATGAGGTGATCATCGACACCAACAAGCGCTTCCGGAAATTCCTCGATGCCGTGACCGGCTTCTCAACAAAGGAACGGGTCAAGCGGGCCAAGAGCGTTGCCGGGGAATAACCACAGGTCTCCCCGTCACCATCCTTTTTTGATTACCGGGCCTTTTTGTTACCGTTGAGGTCTCCTGATGAGACAGAGAGCACCGGCAACCGCCGGTATGGTGATCCACACCCCGACCGGTGACTGTTTCGTAGGGAGGGGAGTGGGAGCGGTAGTCTCCTCCACCGTCTCTTCAACAACCGGGGCCGTTGTCGCGACCGTGGTCGCAGCCGTCCTCACCGGGTTGAGCGTGGCGGCAACAAACACCGTGTCGGAAGTGGTCTCGGTCGGGCTGATCCCGGACAGGGTCAGGCCGTACAGGTAATACTGGTCTGCTGCAACCACCTTCGATCCGTCACTGCTGACGGCAATGGACCGGGGCTGGATACGGCTGTCGAATTTCCGCTGTGTCTGGAGCCTGCCCCCGTTGTTGAGGATCAAGACCGTGCCGTCGTTTGCCCCCACCGCAATCACGCTCCCGCTCCGGGAGACACTGACTGCGTTCGCCCACTGCCCGGTCTTGTACGTCCAGTGGACCTTGCCGTACCGGTCAATGGCCCGGACCGTGTTGTCCTGGCTGCCGACAACGATGATGGAGCAGTCCTGGCTGCACGCGATGTCGTTGATCGCGGCATCGGAGACGTCGAATTGCCAGTTGAACGCGCCTTTTCTCGTGTGCGATGAGACGCGGGATCCCCCCGCGGTGATGACGGTCGATCCGTCGTCCGATATGACAATATAGGTGTCCAGGCTCCCGGCGCGGCTGTCGGTCCAGACCGGTTCGAGCGAGGAGGTGAAGAACCGTATGCCCGCGTCCGTTGTGGCAACCACAAGGTCCCCGCCGGGTGCGATGGCCACCTGCTTTACCACGTCCGTCTTGTTCCTGCCAATGAATTCGCCGTTGGACGCCCACGAGTTATAGTTGCCCTTGTCATCGACAGAGATCACGAAGCTGGCATTGGGGGCAACCGCAACAGCCTTGATCGTACCTTCCATGTTCCGCGACCAGACCTGGATGCCGCTGACGTTCAGCAGGGTTACGGTGTTGCCCGAGCTCGTGACCACGTAGTTGCCGTCCGCGCTCATGTCCGCGATGAACCCGGCCTGCCCCCCCCAGTGGACGTCCCCGTCCCAGCTGCGGACCAGCAGCTGGCTGCCCCCGCTGTAGACTTTCGATGCGTCAGGGGTGATGGTTACCCCTGAGAAGACGTTGTCCGCGAGCATGGGGGCCTGTCTCCAGTCGATGCCGAGACTTGCTGCAGCCACGGTGCCGGTGAAGCATGCGGCGATGACGAAGAATATTGTAAAGGATCTGATCAAGGAGCCGGAGTACATGGACTATCCCTGAATCGTATCATGCCGCGGGATATCATATTTATGTAACCCCGCGGTTATACGAATGGACCCGATGCGAGGCAGGGGGACTCCCTGTCCCGTTCCCTGTCCATCCTTTTCCAGCCGTTCCGGCCGGGCGTGATACAGTCAATCCCGGTAATCCCGGCAGCAGCGATAACGAATATCATGCCGATCTTAAGGCTATAGGGGAAAAGTCACGGAGCGGTCTTTCGCCACAGGATTATCGCCCCCAGTCCAGAAAGGCCGGCGATCGCACCGAACCCCGGGGTGCTCTTTGTCGCGGATGTGGCAGCGGCAGTTGGAGCAGTCAGCGCTGGTGATGTCGCAGGGAAAGGTTCCGCCGGGCTGATGTCCCCGGCATATGATTCGTTCCGGGCCGGTGTGGCCGTCCCCGTTGCAGTCGTTGTCGTGTCCGGGGCAATTACATATTGGAACGATGTGGATGATCCTGACGAGCCCCCTTCCCCGTAAGCATTGGTGATCGTGATGGGGAATGACCCAAGATCTGATGCCGGGGCGATGATGGTGATCTGGCTGTCATTGATCACCTTCAGGCCCGTCCCTGGTTTCCCCCCGAACGAGACGTCTGTTGTGCCGGTAAACCCGGATCCCGTAAGAGTGACTGCCGTGCCCCCGTCCATGCAGCCGGAGGTTGGGGAGATATTCTCCAGTCGCGGGAACGGGATATCGTAGCGGAACAGGGAGCGTGACTCTGAAGAGCTGCCGGTATGGGCAGGATTAATGACGGACAGGGCAGTTGTCCCGGCAGGGCCGGGTGGCGAGATGACCGTGAGCAGGGTGTCATTGATGACCTCAAGCCCCGTCCCGTTCTTCCTCCCGAATGAGACGTTGGTTGCGCCGGAGAACCCGGACCCCCTGACCAGGACAACCGTGCCCCCGGTGGTGAAGCCCGAGGTGGGCGAGATGTTGTAAAGGTCCGGGAACGGGTATTCAACCAGGAACATGGTCGATGGCCCGGCAGAGCTGCCGGTCCCGTGGGCATTCTTAATTGAGACCGGGACCAGCCCGGGGGGAGAGTAATGGGTGATGGCCGTGAGATGGCTGTCATCGATAATTGTCGGGATTTCGCCGTATTTCCCGAAATACACATACTCTGTGCCGGTAAACCCGGACCCCGTGATGGTGACAACGGTACCCCCGTTCATGGGGCCGGAGGCGGGCGATATGCCGGACAGTTTCGGGAGCGGGAATTCTTCGTAATTGAACATCGTGGACGGGTCCGGGGATATCCCGGTCCCGGCGGGAGTGGTGATGGAGATGAAGACTGAACCCTCAGCATGTGGTGGCGTGATGATCGTGAGCTGGGTGTCATTGAATATGCTCAGACCCGTCCCGGATATCTCTCCGAACCGGACGTCCGTTGTGCCGGTAAAACCGGATCCTGTGATGATAACCGGGGTGCCCCCGGCAAGGGGACCGCCGGAAGGTGAGATACTGTATATCACCGGCACTGAGACTGCGGATACCAGCCCGACTAATGCGGAAAGGATGATGATGATCAGGATACAGGACACTTTACAGGATGGGACCGGGCGGTTTCCCGGGCCTCTTGTTCCTTCACTTACATCGGCTGCTGGCAATGAACAACTCTCCCTGAATGCAGAGTTCATTGTAATTTTTACATAAATATAATCATACCGAAAAGAAGCCGGATAATTTTTCATTCGTAAATATATCGGGATCCCACGATACCGGAAGGCTCATGCAGGGGCGGTAATTTTCCCGGATTATAGGAATAACCAATAAAAAAAGAAAAAAATTATTCAATAATGATCGCCGGCTTGAACGGCAGTGCGGTCAGCGCCTTGACCTGGCCGGCGTCTTCTGCGGGGACGATGTGGATCGCAACCCCGAACTCCTGTTCGAGGAATCCCTTTGCCGCCTCGAAGACGGCCTGCTCGTTGATGGGGTCACGCACGAGCGGCCCGACCACGTAGGGCGGGAGGCGGTGGATGAGCGTGGTAATCTGTTTTGCCGCATCGGTTGCTTCCCTGCCGCGTTTCCGCATGTTCTCGTCCTTCATGATCTCCTTGATCACGGTGTTCTTATCGCTTGCCTGTGCGATCGTGCGGAAGACCTCGTGCTTCCATTGCGGGGCAAGGGCGATGGTGATTGCCCTGGGCGTGATCTGGATCAGTTTTTTGATCGACTCAACGTCCTCGACCGTGCGGGCGAGGAGTTCCTCGGAGAGCTCGGCCTTCTCGTTGACCTGCTGTGCATCCATCTTCGGCCACGGGGCGAACGAGACGAGGCCTTCTCCCGCGAGTCCCTTCCAGAGGTGTTCTCCCGTGAACGGGATGAACGGGGCAAGGAGCCTGATCCAGACCGAGCAGAGCTCGCGGAGTTCCCTGCTGCCATCGCAGTCCTTCGGGAGACGGCGGTGGTACCACTTCAGGTCGGTCTCGATCCCGAAGTAGGCTTCCTGCAGGGCCTGCCGGGTCTGGAAGTTGTCGAGGGCCTCGGTGGTCTTGGCGATGTGGAGCTGGAGACGGCTCATGAGCCAGCGGTCGATGTCGTGCGGCTCGCCGGTCGCGTCCTTGATCTCCATCACGGTGTTGTAGAACCGCTCGATCTGCTTCTTTGTCGAGAGCACGAGCTCGTTCCTCCAGTCAAAGTCCTGCCACGGCTCGGCGCTTCCCATCAGGAACATACGGACGGTGTCGCCACCGAACTCCTTCACGGCGTCCTCTAAGAGGAAGACGTTCCCCTTGGACGAGGACATCTTCGCACCATTCAGCAGTCCCATGCCGAAGACGACCATGCCCTTTGGCATCAGGTTCTTCTGACCCTCAAAGACCGTTGCATGGTGGAAGATCTGGAAGGTGAGGTGGTTACTGATGAGGTCCTTTGCCGAGAACCGGAAGTCGTACGGGTACCAGTACAGGAACTCCTCCCGCATGGCATCAAGTTTCTTCTTCTCGGGGAGGTCGTCGGATTTCTTCCCGAGGAAGATGTAGTCGAAGACTTCGGGGGTGAGGAGCTTTGAGTCGATCTCCTTGATCCTATGGGCGATCGTGTAATACGCCATGTACACGGTCGAGTCGGAGAGCGGTTCGATCAGCTGGGTGGTGTCCCACGGGAACCGGGTACCAAGACCGACACGCCGGGTGCAGGCCCAGTCCTTGAGCCAGTCGACCGTGCGGTCGAACTCGAGCCGGACCTCGGGGGGCACGAGGGCCATGTCCTTGAGCTGGTCCTTGACCTGCTGCTTCCACGCGGGGTCGCTGTACTTCAGGAACCACTGGTCGTGGAGGATCTTCACCTTGACCTTGTTGCCGCACCGGCAGACCACGGGGCGCACATCGAACTCGTACATCACGACCGAGTCGTACTTCTCGGTCATGAGGAGGGCGACATCGTCGCGGGCAACCCGCACCGGCTTGCCGCCGTATTTCTCGAAGAGTTTGCCTTTACTGAACTCCGCGGAGTAGATTTCCTGCGTGAGGGCGTCCATCCGGCTGTCCATCTGGTTCGCGATACCGGCCTTCTCGACCGCGAACTGCGCCGGGACTTCGCCGTAGCCTTCGACCTTGATGAGCGGGATCGGCTTGATGTCTTTGTACTTGCCGGCCTGCTGGAGGTCGCGGAGTGCAATGTAGTCGAATGGGGCGTGGGCGGGGACACTCATCACCATGCCGCTTGCCATGTCGGGGTCCACGAACTCTGCGGGCAGGATCGTGATCTCGCCGCAGAGCGGGTGGCTGACCTTCTTGTCCACGAGGTCGCTGCCCTTGATCTCTCCGGTGATCTCGACCGTGTGGTCCTGGAGTGCGAGCTTCTCGGCTGCCTCCTTTGAAACGATCCAGGGCTTACCGTCAAGGAGGATCTTCACGTACGTCACGGTCGGGTTGGCCCAGAGGTTGGTGACCCCGTGGATGGTCTCGGGCCGGAGGGTGGCGCACGGGATGAAGGCGTCGCCGTACCGGAACATGACGAGCGTGAACTTGATCACTTCTGCCTTGTCGCCTTCGAGCAGGTCGTGATCGCCGACCGGGTTGTCGTCCACCGTGCAGTACCGCACCGGGTGGGCGCCCTTGATCACGTGCCCTGCTTCATAGAGGTGCTTCCACTGCCACTCAATGAACCTGCTGTAGGTCGGGTCGACGGTGATGAACCGCCGGCGCCAGTCAATGGAGAGGCCGCAGGCGGTCATGACCCGCTGGTACTCGGCCGCGAAGTGCTTGACAATGGTCAGCGGCTCGGTGAACCCTTCGAGCACGTTCCCCGGGACGCGGTAGAGGTCACGGTAGAGACGGATCGTCTTCTCGTCCCCGGCAGCGATCCGTTTGGAGATGCCGACCACGGGAGCGCCCGTGACGTGGAACGCCATCGGGAAGAGTACCTGCCTTCCCTTCATCCGCCAGAAGCGTGCGACCACGTCCGGCACGATGTAGGTCCTGCCATGCCCGACGTGCATGGCACCGCTCGGGTACGGGAACGCGACATTGATGTAGAACTTTTCCAGGCGGGACGGGTTGGACTCAAACGCGTGGGTCCATTTCTCCTGCGCCTCTTCTTCGAATGCGGATAGATCGAACTGACTCACTTGCATGCACCATCCGGAAAAAAGATTATACCGGCCTTAACTTGATGATCTCGTTGTTCGTGTGGCGCCGGATCATCTCCTGCGCAATACTGGAATTCTTGGCAAGGTTGATCTCGCCCTGATCGTTCACGGTTGCGGTGAAGAGGTATTCCTTGCCGGCAAAGACGTCGACGATCTTGCCGCTCTCGGCCGGGGCTACGATCGTGAGCTGTTTCTTGTCGGTCTGGATCTTGATCCCGCCACCGAGGTTGTACTCCTCCTCGTTCTTTGCCGGCTGGGCCTGCTGCCGGTCGAACTCGGACCGGGGCTTGATGTCGATCCCGATGCCGAGCTTGTTGACGATGGCAGAGATGTTCTTGCCGCCCTTGCCAATCGCGGCGGGGACGTCCTTGTCGTCAATGTAGACAACGGCTTTTGTGTCGGAAAGCATCTGGACGTCCACGAAACCTTCCGTGTACCGCCCGATCTCGCGCTGTATCTCCTTCTCGTTGAGCTTCCACCCGGGCCGCTCGTCGCTCTCCTTCTTTGCGGGTTCAGGGGTGGCCTGCGGGGCCCGCATGGGCTCGCGGGAATTGACCGGCTGGCCCACGTGCTGCACCTGGAGCGGTGCAGGCCGGGCTGCCGGTGCCGGGACGGTGATCCCCAGGACCGGCATCACGATGGTCTCGCCATCGTACCGGAAGATGTCGAGGACGAGCTCGCCCGTCTCGTGGTCGGTGACCGTGGTGACGGGCCGGAGGTGCACCTCGCCGCCCATGCCCTCGGGGACCTTGATGGTGAACCCGACATCGTAGACCTTCGTGATGACGCCCTGCTTTAAGAAGATGATCGTGTTGACGACCTGCGAGAGGACCGAGAAGTCCAGGCGGTCGGAAAAGCGCTGGACCGCGTCCTGCACGCCGTTTGCGTGGATGACGCCGACCATGCCGAGGCCCGCGAGGCGCATGTCGGCAAAGACGGAAAAGTCCTCGGCCTTCCGGAGTTCGTCGAAGATGACGAAGTCGGGGCGGACGAGCAGGAGGACGTCGGCGGTGTTGGCCATGCTGCCGTCAAGCATCGTGTACTGGGTGATCTGGTCGGGGACCTGGAGTTCCCGCGGGGCTTCCATGGTCTTGACCACGAAACCGCTATCGGAAAGGAACGTGGCAACGCTCTGGGCGAGCGTGGTCTTGCCGCCACCCGGGGCGCCGATAATGAGCATGCCCCGCTTGTCGCTCGTGATCCTCTTCGTGATGATGTCGGACTTGGTGTAGTCTTTCAACGTCACGTCAACGATCGGGCGGACGGCGGTGATCTCCATGCCGTCCGAGAACGGGCGTCTCGCGATTGCGATCCGCATGGAGCCGATCTGGACGATCGTGATGCCCCTTTTCTCGACTTCGATGAAGCCGTCGGGGTCACGCTTGGCCCGCTCAAGGATCTCCTGCGCCATCATCCGGAGCTCGTACTCGCTTGTGGGAGCGTCGCGGATCTTCACGAGTTTCATGTCGTTGATGGAGCCCTTCTTTGCCATCGGGCTGATCCGTTCCTTGAGGTACACGGCGATCGTGTGTTCGTCAAAGAACTGGTCGATGGCGAGCGGGACAAAATCGGCGACCTGGGGTTTTAAGTATATGACGTCAAGACCCTTGGCCCGGGCCACTTCGGACTGCACGTTGTCGCTCGTGATGAACCGTGCATTATTCTCAATCGCGATGTGCCTGATCATCGCGTCGATCTCGCCGCCGCTTGCAAGTTTTACCTGTTCAAGCGTGGGGCGGACACCGGAGAATTTCAATTCGATAATCTTCTCTTCGGCCATTTTGGACAGTTGCTGCAGTTCGTTTAAGCCCGCGAACCCGATCTCGCGACCGTTGTTTGCCTGGGCCTCGAGTTCTGCAATCACTGCTTCCGGGACGATTATTGTTGCACCCTTGTATTCACCGGCTTTTATCATCGATGTTATGCGCCCGTCGATAAGGACGCTGGTATCTGGTACTAAAATCATATGATATCCTCTTGTATGGTCTTCTATGGTATGCTATCATATTCGCTTCCGGAGATGCGCAGCACGCATCCCCATGCTGTTCTGCATCCCACGCTTATACGGCGTGGATGCACGGATATTCAACGATACGGAATCGTTGATGTTATTGATATATGACCAGCAAGTTTATAAATAGTGAGGGATGGCACGGATGTGCCGTCCCGAACTACGAGAAGAACACGAAGTGTTCTTCGAAGGGTGCGGGGTGGCAACGGATGTGGTGCACCATGAGCGGGAGAATAGTGCGAGAGTGTTCTTTGAGGAGTGAGGGGAATTATGGAAAGGTGTAGGGATACTTAATCTACCAACATATTGGTGAAATCCAAGGAATCGGAACAAAAACGCAACGATAATTATCTCTTATGTGAATATTCGGTTATTAATAAAATTTAAACGGATTTTAATTTGAATTGCCGACTTGATAAAAATGAATGAATCTCAATTTGATATAAAAAATTTGAAAATTTTCAATGATAATGCCATCGATAATGCAACATCTTTTAATTTTGATTCCTACGTTGAATCAATAAAAAAAATAATTTTACATCCAGAAAACACTACTCCATTCTCGATTTCAATTAATGGAAAATGGGGATCGGGAAAAACCTCATTAATGAAAACATTGCGCCGAGAGTTGAATTCCAATCCTCAACCGCACGAAAGAAAAGTTCGGACTGTTTGGTTTAATGCTTGGAAATATTCCAATACAGATAATCTCCTCGCTGCGTTAGCAAGTGAAATCTATCAGGAGATGGTAATTCCCCCGATTAAAGTAAAAAAAGGATTGAGGAATCGAGTTAAAGGACTATTTTTTTACTTTAGTGAAAATGTTGATATCCCACAGCAGATTACAGATTTGGCAAAAATCCTATCTTTGGGAAAATCACCAGATTTCACAAAATGGGGAAAAATACCGGAATATAAAAAATATTTACCCTATTATTCACATTTTCAGCAGTTCCTCGATAGAGCGCTATCCTATTTTGTGCTAAGTGATTTAGTGAGAGAATATGATGATAAAAAAGGGGTTTTAGTAATTTTTATTGATGATTTAGATCGTTGCCCACCAAAAGATATCACAACAATTTTAGAATCTGTAAATTTGTTTTTTGATCAAAAAGGGTGCATTTTTATTTTCGGAATGGATTTGACACTGATATCTGATGCAATAGAGAAACATTATTCTGCATACCCAGGATTTTCCGGTAAAAATTACATCGAAAAATTGATTCAATTACAATTCAACTTGCCAGAAATTCGTGATGAAAATATTAAGGCATTTTTTGAAAGTGGGATATCTGAAGATGAGCCACTTCGACAATATTTAGATTTGATAATTTCCTGTTCGGGACGAAATCCGAGAAAAATTAAACAATTTATTAATTCATTACGATTGATGATGACACTTGGTAGTGTCATAAAGGATCTTCACATTGAGGAGGAATTATTGATCAAATGGACTCTTCTCAATATTGTTTCAAGTAAATTTGTTAATGAGATTAAAAATCAAAAAGATCTCTTAGTATATGTTCAATGGAACGTGAAAATTGACCATTCAGATGAGGCTGAAAATAGTTGCTTTCGGTTCGAAGTAGAATCATATGACGAAAATTTTCAGAAATTGGTATTTGAGTTTACGAAAGATCCAATTATTAATAAGATATTGCATGACGGGTCACATGAATTTACTTCAGATAATCTCGGTAACTACCTGTTTCTCAGTAGTATATCTCCTAAAGAACCCTTAGTCACAATCGAAGCAAATAAGGATTCAATAATACTTGGAAATCCAATCTCGTTTTCAGGGAAATGTGTTGACGGGGGAAATAAAGTTCGATTGGTAATATCTGGTCCGGGGGATTACTCAAATGGATTGGATATTGCCACACTTGAATTATCAAGTCCCAATAAATGGAATTACACTTGGACACCGGGTTATTCCATCCAATCAGGTCATTATACTGCTCGCGTTTTAGACTTGGAAAAAAGAGTATTTGATGAGGTAGATTTTTCAGTTGAAAAAGGTGCCGTGACGATAGTATCTCACGGAGCACAATCATACTCCCTCGGTGAAAAAATTAAGTTCAGTGGTACTTGTACGGCAGGTCCTGCAGTGTTCTTATCAATTATTTCGCCTCCTTCCGGCACCCAAAGAAAAATTGACCAAACTTTAATTGAAACAATCAACAATGATGAGAATACCTTCCTTAAAATTGATATTAATAATGACTATACTTGGGAATACGAATGGGATACGTCAAAAATTGCACCTATGATGACAGAAGGAACGCATACAATCATCGCATGTGATAGTCCATTTTCAAAAGAGAATAGTGAAGATCATGCCTATGGAACCGTATCAATAATTTTAAAGAAACCATTCTTACGCGCTCTCATTTCTGATACGATAGACGTTTTAACACCCAAATCAGTGAGTGCAACCGGTTCACAATCAATAGTCGCACAAGGAGATCGTTTCTATATTACCGGAACCGCAAGCGGAAAACCTCAACCAGGAATACAGATTTGGATATTTGGGGATGACTCTCACTTAGAAAAAATTGTACCCGTCAATCCCGATGGGAGTTATTCTTTGAGACTTGATCGAGAGGATACAAAGAAACTTCCTCCGGGTCAATATTATGCAATTGTCCAACACCCGATGATGAATAAAGAATTTGATGTATATCCTGATGCAAATGGTGAATCCGTATTAAGTAATGATCCAAAACGTGGGATTCAATTATTCTCACTCACTGGACGTTGGAACAAACTAGGAATTGAAGCAGCAGAGGCTGTTGCTGAAGCAATCAATAATAAAAATATTGATGATATTTACACAAAACTCCAGTTCCTTATTACGAAGCCTTCTATTCATTTTGACACTATCCGTGACAAACATATTGGTGAAAAATTTACATTAACAGCAAAAACGAATTTAGCTGTTGACGATGAAATTCGTTTTGAAGTATTTCCCTCGAATCAAAATGTTGAAGCTCCCGTAGCAAGTGGCGTAGTAAAAGTGTTAAAAGGAGACTCCGGATTAAATGGTATAAAAATTGATTTAGATACTACATCGTGGATACCTGGAGAATATATTGCAAAACTGACGGGTGAGTTAGTAGAAGTTACTACAGAAATTACCTTTAATATTTTGGGAGAATAGGTGATTTTTCCCTATCTTCATTCTTACATAATCCATCCCTTGTCCGAACACATGTCCTAACTCGTGCTCTCATATCTCACCTTGGCAACCCCCCTCCCCCCACAAAAGTACTACCGACGGCTCCTCCATCCATCTCCGTTGGAGATCCCCTTATCGCAGGGGGTAGGTCATCGCCCCTTCACCCACTCTCCGACGTGAAACTGGTGATCCGGATCCAACCCGGCTCCCCTTATCCACGTCCTAATCCTTGTGGCACCCCCTTTTCGTCAAACAGAACGCGTCTATGGGCGTCTTTTTGTAGGGTGATTTTCTGCGGAAAATCAACTATCATAAAAAAGGCCGTTTCCCGGATTATCCTTCGCTGGAATGCGCCCAAATATGACCTCTGTATCTCCGACGTAAAAATGGATAAATTTCAGTGAATTATGACCTCATTTCTGAGAAATAGGGCCTCTGGGCCGGAAAAAGAGGAGTAATCCGGGGTCATTTCAGGCTTGGGTGGGCATCATCGTGTTTACGGTTTTACGTCGTCAAGTTAGTACAGTTATAATTCCCCCGTTCGCAGCCGGCAAGAGTATGCGATCCAATCCTGTCAGAAAAGATCATATAATACTGCTCATGGTATTCATACACACCAGGATTTGGATAACATTCGACACGCGTCAGGTTCTTACACACTGCTTGATGAAACCGGATATAATCGCTCTCATTGCCATCAAACCCTGATATAATCCGGTGACCATACGACCAGGTACCGGGACCATTGGTCACACCATGCACGGATCTCTCAAAATCCGGAAAATCTTTCAATTCATCATAGGTAACGTGGATGATTGTTTTGTTGTGCAGATAAATGAGGTTCCATTCCTGAACTTCAAAATGAACATCGATCACTTTCTGGTCCCGCGGCTGAAGATCATCCACAAGGAAAGAATTACCTGTTATTTTCTGTTCCGGTGTCCGCGCAGGTGTTACGGATATTGGAACGGGTGACATTTCAGAGAGGGATAAATCGTTGAGGATGATCCCGCCATCCCCGGCATCTCTTCCGGCACCATTGCTGATGGTATCATTCAGGGGAATAAAAAAAATCTTCCTGTCGCCATAACGGGGATCGGATTGTTCCGGCCAAGCGTTAATGATGTATTTCCTGTTATTCCATGAGGCCAGATTCAGATCAGCAGACCAGACTGCGGACTCTTTTGTACCGGATGTGATGGACGTGCCGGAAATTCCAACAATCTCATCGGCAGTATTCTTTCGGGTGGTGATATCCGCCGGCCAGATCTCGTACAGGATCCCTGAACCGACAGGGAGACTCGTTTTACCGGACAGGTGGATCATCCCGTCTTCTGATTGTCGGGAAACTGATACGATAGTAACTGTTTTTGTAATTCCGTTACCGGTATCTCCCGTTCCTGTCAGCAGGATGAGAACGATGGCAAGTGTGACGATTGTTACAAGTGCCCAGTGCCATTTTTTTATTGTCATGATCTTTCCTCATCGGGATGTCCTGTAATATTTGGGTATAGTGTAATATTTCTGAACGTGTTTTTTTCCGGTGATATAAGTCATCCTTTTTCAGCAGTTATGATTCTCCCGGTGGCTCGGCAATGTCAAGAACGATCACAGAGATAAAATAATACCGTCTGTTATATTCGAAGGCGGGTAAATCGGCATAACATTCAGTACGCGACTTATTCTTGCAGATAGAATTGATAAACGGGGGATAATCACTCATGTCTCCCCTTAATCGTGCAACCTCCCGCAGATTTTTGGTATCCACGGCTGCGGTAGTATTCATATCACTGTGTAACGTACTCTCAAGTTTCGGGAATTTTTTCAAATCATCATTTGTGACATGAAGGATTGTTATATTACGATCACTTCGGAGAATCTGTTGATAACCGGGGTCTCCTTCATAAATGTAGTAATCTGTAGCAATCTTTTTTTGATCCTGCGGCTGAAGATCCCCTTCAGGTGAAGCATTCCCATAAGGAACCGGGCTGAATGTCCCCGCGGGAATGAAGTACATATTCGAGACTGTTTTCTCGCCCGTTCCCGTCAGCAGGATCAGGAGGACGATGAGTATGCCGATCGTTACGAGTGCCCAGTGCCATTTTTTTATTGTCATGAACATCCGTCCTCAGGATATTCTGTTAAAGTTGGAGATTGTAATAGCATTTTTACACGTGCGATGGGTATACACCTGATCATCACAGGTACTCTCCTTGTTATTATCATTAAAAACTCACCCCATTACCTCCTGAAAATCCGTGTCCGGAATTCTCTAAATAAAAAAATGTTTTAAATCGGAAAAAAAAGGGAGATCAGGGAACATACCCGCTCACATATCCTTTTGTTTCCTTCAGCCGTAACGCATTATTATGGTTATTATCTCCATGAACTCCATCATCGGTAGAGAAAATCAATGGATCCTGTGAAACAGTAGAATACATTGTTGTTTGTTTAACAGCCCCGCTCAAGCTATAATTTATGGCACGGTTATATGGTTCTTGGTAAGGAGCGGCCGCCCCATCTTGATGATCTCCATCGAACAGGTGACCAATTTCATGAGTAAATACATAGGCGCGATCTTGTGCATTTGCAACGTATCCTGGCATAGCTTCATACGACATAACCGCATGACGATAATTGGTTCCATCATAACCTTCCGCCACACCTATTTCAGGTCCTGTAAATGGTATTCCGCTTAAATATATTGCGATATCCGCACCTTTTGTAGTCAGGTAGTCATTATTGACAATTGTGTGAAATACACTAAATGGAGCTGAAGGATTGAAATTCTGGCTCAGTTCCATCCTCTTGGAGTCATCGAAAATCGGCACCAGCCGGATTTTGATATAGTTGACACCAAATGCACTATTTGCATCATTCAGTACGGATTGTGCCCGTTTTTTCCAGTTTGAATAACCGGAATACATCGTATTATCCGTGACGATGAGAAGTTTCACATCAACCATACTATCCAGCGTAGCAGATCGTTGGCCGGATACAGTTTTGACAGAATCGGATCTTTGTTTTACGATATTTTCCCGTTCAGTTTTTAGCCAGTTGAGTTCCTCATCGGATAACAATGCAACCGGTTTTATCTCTCCGGATGGTAATTCCACGATAAGATCATTTGTTAAATCGATCTTGTGCTGGGTGACATCTTTTGAAGAATACGCAATCTGTTGTTCGGGATTCTTGGGGTAATCATTCGATATCTCGTCAAGGTAGATATATTCTGAAGAGTCAACGGAGATCCTACCGAGTACTCCGCTGTCGTCCATGGTAAGCTGGACATTACTCTCGGGAAGAGTGCGGCCACCCTTTGCTGTGACAAGCTTACCGTTGAATGTGTACACTCCCGTCTCTGCACTCGGATAAAATGTTTCCTCGTGCAGATCCATGAAATAGGGAATCCCATTCAGATGAACCGGAACTTGTTTGCCCGATAACAACTGTGTTTTCAAGGTTTTCGCATCGATATTGAGTGTTTCATATTTTGCAATCGATGAAGAAACGGCATTCATGGATCTCTTCTCATTCAGCATGTGTGACGTGGATACTGACAGACCATCAAATGTTATCAGTGCTGTTTTCGATGTCTCATTCTGTTGCGTTTGGAATTGGTCGGAAGAATTCCCTTCCGCACTCACCATCGGTACCATCGCCATCGCGGCCAGCAATAGTGCCAGCAGGACGACGCCAGGTTTCCATAATGTCATTCGTTTTCCTCCTTCTTTTCATACGCTACGCTCGGAGGCACGGGAAAATCTTCATAAGAATGGAAGATAATAATCACATGCCTACGGGCAGGACCGGGTTCAACAGAGTTTCGTCACTTGGTGAACCCGTCCTTTCTTTTCGGGACAACCTACGGCTGTCCACAATGAACGATTTATAATTCTACTATTTATGTTTTCTATCTCATTCATCTACCAATCAAGATACTGAAAAAAATGCGAAAGGTACTGAAGGACGAAACGTAAACAGGATTACCATTATTGACTGGAAGAAATAATTTTACCGGCGTTGCAGAATCCTGCGCGGGCGTTTCTTTTGCTCTTGCCTTCTCATGTTCAGTGTTCCTCTATCATGCATCCTCCCTGTCGGCCCTTGCAATGCCCTCCCGTATCACAGCTCGACAATCCCATACTCCAGAGAGAAAGTGCCGACGGCCCCCCATCATCCCTCCACCCCGGGCAAGTGGATACCCCCTCTTAAATGATGATAAGAAGAAGCGCACATGCATCATCATGAGCTCTGGTGTCATAATGGATCAGGTCTACCTGGAGATGAAAAAATCCGGCAGGACCTGGTGAAGAGAGAAGCTCTTGAAGCTCTCGTTGATACGGCAGAGATCCTGAGCAGTCCGGCAACCATACCGGCAATCAAAAAAACGACCGCGATATCCGGCAGGGTCGGACAAAGGCCCTCCGAGCCTCGACCGAACGCATCACCGTTCTTCGATGTCGACTAATCGAGTGAAACAAGATTAGGAGAAGAGAAGAAACCGAAGGTTTCTTCGAATGTTTTTGCCAGGGAACCGGTGGCGTGAAAATCGTTCAGAATGATCCCTAATTATACGCTTCATTGTGATGAAGTAATTTTAAGAAAACAATTGCGTTTTCCTTTGCATCAATCACGTAAAACAGGACAAAATGTCCGATGTGAACCCGCCACTGGCCCTTGAGCGGGGGATGGAGAGGCTTACCCGATTCCGGGTTTTCAATTAGGAACTGTATCTTTTTCTTGAGTTGCTCGTACCGTGCAGGACTCTTCGCCCGAAGCTTCCTGCAGGTCGAGGCCAGATCCGGATCAATGACGGCCCGGTAGCTCATGCTTCAATTTCCTTAAAAAAATCATCAATGGAATTATACGTTTTTCCTTTGCCTTTTTTGATGTCGGCTTGGGCTTTTTTCAGCTGTTTGATAAGTTCCGGTTTTATCGCCGATTCCGGGGGATAGACATTCTCATCGATCTTCTCTTCAATCCGGTCAAGCCGGCTGACAATATCGGTGAGTAATAATTCAATTTTTTCATTCTTTGCAAGACCTCCGGCAGACTCACGGACTCCGGCAGGTTTTTCTCCGGCTGCGGTGATCCGTTGCGGATCGTACGCAAAGCCTTTCCTGCTCCGGGACCCGGATTGCCCGGCTGCTCTGGAAGTCATAGTAATGATGATGTTTGTATTCTTCTCTTCAATAGCCTTTTGCCATAGCGTCCCGTGGATAATTCTTCGGATAACCCCGCTCACGCATATTCCCGGAGCAGCACCTTCACCACATCCGCAAGCGGTGCGAGATCGTGCCGGCTCGTCTCCCAGATGATCGTCGGGCTGATCATAAAATAAACGTGCACCATCTTGTCCCGCATTCCCGCGAACTCTTTCCAGGGAACATCCGGGTGGTGATCGATAATCTCCTGTGGGATCTTCTTGAATCTGTCGAACCCCGCTGGGGTGAGACTTAAGAAGAACAGACCATGTTCTTCGTTGCTTCCCCAATCACGACAAAATTGAGAATGATCGCCTCACGGGTTTTCCGGTCGGCGAGCAGTTGCTCGTACGTCATGTCCTTTGTATAGGACTGGATCGTAGAGACTGCGTCGTCAATATCCGTGAGGTAGAGTTTTACCTCACGCTTAGACATAGATGACCTCGGCGAGCACACCCTGGCGGATCACCGGTTTTAAGGAATCGGATGTTACCAGATCCACCTGCTTCCCGAGCCTCTCGGAAAGGAAATTTTCAAGCCGCATGAAGGTGACAAAACCCACCGGCTTTGAGAACTCCACCAGCAGATCAATATCGCTTTTGCCCGTCTGCTCATCCCGGGCAACGGAGCCAAACACCCCGATTGTCTTGACGGAATACTCTCTCGAAACTTCCCCTTTGAATTTTTTTAGTGAGGAGAGAATATCCTGCCGGGTGGATTTCATGGCTGTACCTATGTTACAGTGGGTGATGAACTATTAATAAATATTTTAAGACCGGGTATTTCATCTAGATTACCCTGCCGATTCTGTTAACTTTTTTTAACAACAATTTTATACCTTGTTTCCCAACATCTGAAAAGACATTCTTATGAAACAGCCATTTGAGGGATTATTCGGGGATACCTGCGAGACCCGGCTCCTCCAGTTCCTGCTGCCGATGTACGGCATCGAGTTCGATATGGCCGAGCTGGTCGATGAGATCGGTCTTACCCGGCAGTCGATAGCAAAAGCCATGAATAAGTTCGCGGCGCGGGGGATGGTGATGATGAGGAAAGAGGGGAGGACTCCCCTCTACTCCATTAATGAAGATTCTCCGCTCGTGAAGCGCCTTGAGGACTTCGACAACTCGCTGATTGAATCGATTATCGGAAAGGCAGAATTCAAAAAGATCCAGAACGCACACGAGAAACGCACTCATGCAATCTCTCTCAAAAATGCAGGGCACGGAAAAGAGAAGATCCTGTTCCGGCATGATCATTCAGGAGATAAGGCTCCCTGTGTTGCGAGCCGGCCCGCGACCTACCTGAAAGAAAAACGGGCGGATCAGAATTATTCTGATTGAGTCCCGGCCCCCCACCCCCCGTCGCGTACGTGAGGGGTGCCTGCTGATACCCCCCAGCCCAATTCAGATCCGCTTAACTTCCCCCAACCAGACCCTGCTTAAAAAAAATTAATCAAGGTCTGCCAAAAAAATTTCAATCAAACCCTGCCCAAAATTTTTCAACCAGACCTTGCTCAAAAAAATTTAAACAGGGTCCGACCCCCACAATGCGTCCAGTTTTCCAAAGAAAAATCCGGAAAAAATATGACGGACGTTGTACATGTGGTTGACTTTTATCAATCAAGGGCCGCTCAAAATTTTTTAATCAGACCTTGCCAGAAAAAAAATGAGCAGGGGGTGAAGGGGTGCTTAAAAAATCTCAGGCATGGTCTGCATGAAAAAATTCCGGTAGACTTCCTTAAAAAAACCGCATGACTTTCCTCCCTCCTCCGGAAAAACTTAAAACCACATCGTTTAATTCCATCGATGATTCAGTATAATTAATGTCGATTATAATTGAAGTGGCCTTTCTCTTCATCATCGCAGTGGTCCCGCTGCTCCTCTACGCGGGCCTGAAAAGAATTGTCAACCCCGTGCCTGTCGTGCTCCCGGTACTCATCGCGGGCATCATCATTATCCCGCTGGACTATATCACGCTGAAACTTTTCACGCTGGACCTGATCCGCATGGAACGGGGAGATGTGATCCTTTTATCAAACGCCTTTTTTGCACTTGTGATCCTGTTCGGTGCCGTGGCAGTTGTTACTGCGTTTGCCTACCTGAAGAGAAAGATGGCGCAAAAGTGGCACTGGATCGCAATGGCACCTGCGGCCTTTGCCGGGGCGGTCTGCACGGGCATCTCACTCATTATTGAAACGACCGCTGAAGGCCCATGGCCCCATTATTTCCACAGGCTCCCGGTCTTCATCGGCGTTTTCATGGATTACATAATCGCGGTTTTTCATCTGGGTGATGTTGTTTATGGCCACGGGTCACAGGTCTATAATCTCATACTCTATGCAGGCCTGTTCCTTGAAGTGTTCATCGTCTCGGTGCTGGTCTATGCGCTGACCTGTTTCCTCTGGTCCAGGGTAAATCCTCGCAAGGACCAGTAATCCCATCGTGGTAATCCCCCTCTCCCCTCCATCATCCCCTTATCTCCGACGTCCGACTGGTCATCAGGCCAGGAGGAGGAGAAGAAATCATCAGATTTCTTCGACGTGAAACCCCCCCATCATCTGCCTAACACCCCATCTATACTCCCACTCTCCGACGTAGAATAGGTGATCCGGATCCGATCCTGCTTCCATCAGCCACATCCCAAATCCTGTGGCACCCCCTTTTCGTCAAACAGAACGCGTCTATGGGCGTCTTTTTGCTGGGTGATTTTCGGGCAGGACACCCCATGAAAAGGATAGTCCGGATTCAGGGGAGTTTCCCGATCCAAAGAGACCTAAAGAGACATCTTTCCGAGCGTGATTTGTCCGTTTTTACAGCAATCTAAGCCCAAATCAGCGATATCCAAAAATAAGGGGCATGCTTTTTCACGAATAAGACACTTAAATTCCCCCGGACCCGGGAATCCGGGGCCATTTCAGGCTCGGATAGGAGGATGGTATATACAGAGGTCGCTCACCCCCTGCCTCTGGCAACGCCTTCGCGTATCACAGCCCGGGCAATCCCCCACTCCAGAGAGAAAGTGCTGACGGCTCCCAAGTGAATCGCACCGTCTCACAGTATACCACAACCCTTATAGACGCACACGACGATTTTCTTTTAATGACAGCGCAGGTTGCACCGCGTGCAAAAAATCCGCTTCCGAAAAAAGTTGCCGGCAAAAAAGGCAGCAGGGGCAATGCCTCTCTGAATGCAATAGCGGAGTACTCGCTGACCGGTTTTCTCGAAGATGAGCCTGACATCTCCTCGGTGTCCGACATCAAAGTGCGGTACCGATGAAAGGAAAACTTTTCCGGCATTTTTTTAATTCTGAAATTTTTCCGGGGCTTGTTGAACTCTCAGTAAAAAACAGTGAAACTATTCAGAGCCTAAAAAAAGCGACAACCTGTGTCTGTTACACCGCGACAGTCTCAACCCGCACGCGGCTGATGATAAACTCATTATCTGCCGGGATCTCTTCCCCGTCTTCCCTCAGGCACGAGATGTGGAGTTCGATTGCTTCCTTGGTGTTCGCAATCGTCTCTTCAATGGTCTCTCCCTGCGAGAAACATCCTGAAAGAGCTGGCACTTCAGCCCAGAACCCGCCTTCTTCAGCTTTGTGAATCAGTATCGTGTATTCCATATTTTTTCCCCTCATAACAATTTTTCAAATTCCTCTTCGGACAGACCCGCTTTTTTAATCGCAGCTTTCAGGAGACCGATTTTTACTTCTCCGGAAATTGGGATCGTGATCAGGTGTCCGCCAAGCATTTTGATATTGACATGATCCCCTTTTCCCGGGCGAACCATCCCTCCGGCATTGGCAAATGCCCTGACCGCATCTTTTCCTTTTATGTTGTGGAGAGAAGTCACCGGTCACAATCCTTTGGTGATTGTTAGTGCCGGTAATTCATCATCTTTTTGCTGGACAAAATTACTCAAATGTTATTTTTCATCACTATCAGATGCTCCCTTTATTTCAGATCCCCCGGCCGTTAGCAACGCCCTTACATATTGCAGCTCGGGCAATCCCCTCACAATCCAAAACCCCCGAAGGCCCCCCGCCGGTGAGCCCCCCGCCCGGGACCTGCTCCCACTCCCCCCGACCCGGACCATTTACGGGATCCGTTTGCCGATTGGGGGGATTGGGCCCGGTCATTGACGGAAGACGGTCCGGTTTCCCGGGTTGCAGGATGCAGAAATGCCCTGTGATTTTTTTAGGGAATGCATGGTAAGAATGGTGAAGAACTGGTTTCCTGTCCCGAAAGAGTCAGGCCGAAAAAAAAGCCGGGTGATGGCCGGTTATCCCTCGGCCTTCTTCGGATCGTCCGTGACTGCGATCGTGCATTCGCCGATCTTGATGAGCATGGCTGTCGTGAGAAGGGGAGTGTCTTCCTTCCCGCTGGCGATGATGAAACGTTTTGCGGCTGCCATCTCCAGTCTGTCGGACTGGGCGGGGATCTGGTAATATGACATAGTCAGGGTTGCACCGACAGGGAACTTCCCTGTCGGCGAAGTCGCTGTCAATACCAGGTCGCCCCAGAACCCGGCCGGGACACTGGTCTGGAAGCCGGCGATCTGGTTACCCTGGTCATCGGGTTCCGGGAGCGGGGTATCCACGTTGATAGGGCAGGACCGGTCGGTACACTGGGAATTGATCTTCGTGCCGGGAACAAAACCTCGTCCAACGATCCGGAAGTAGAAATAGGCGGAAGCCGGGTTGACATTCCCGAAATGGAAGACCCGGCTCATTTGGACGAGGGTGTTGGGAGAATAACTGATATTCCGCCAGCCGACAGCAGGGTTCTCCTGCACCCACAGGGAATATGCTGCATTGGAAACAAACGACGGGGGGATCGTGACGGGATGTGCCGTTGTCTGCGCGACTGCGATGAAACAGTAGTGCGGGCCGGCTGGCATCCCTGTCAGGAGGAAGGCCGGGTTTGAGAGCCCGATCTCGCCGGGAGCGATCGAAGTATTTCCCGAACTGTCAACGAACTCCGGGATCTTCCCCCCGGCAGTCGAAACTGGGGTCCATGTCTTTGGCAGGAGGAACAACGAAGCATCCGCATAATACAGATCGACCCTACCGGAACCCGCACTCGTGTTGAGATTCTTCGAACGGACATAGATGTTGTTGATCCCGCTGTTGATGATGGACCTTCCTATATCCGGACCTGCGTAGGTTTCCTTGGCATGGTTCCCGGTGAGCATCTCGTTCTGATAGGGAATGATATCCGGCGACTGCCATGGGTTGCCGCTTGACGGGATGGTCCCGGTATCGCCGAAATTATCCCTTATGTAAAGATCATTATACACTGTCATGTCTTAACCTCCATAATCATCGATTCCTGTTCTGGGATTTCACCGTACCGATAACGAAATTGTCAACTGCCCCGGCGAATTCCCTGACGGAAAGCGCCTCTTCACCGATACTTCTCACGTCGACGAGCATGTTGTGGCGGACAAAGATGATGCCCGTGTCCATCTCGCCATGACCGGTAAAACCGATATCGCCGATCTGTATCCCCCGCTCATCGAGGCGGGGCAGTGTCACGGCCATAGAGAAGCTGATCTCCCGGAGCAGGGCCATGCGTGCCTCGTCATTCGAGGGATATTCACTGATACGCACCATGATCCGGTGCCGTCCGTTTTCTCTCTCCTCATAATAATCCGCGTATCCCTTACGGCCCCAGGGAATACGCTGTTCCCGGTGCCAGGTTGTTTCAACTTCCTTCAGATCCAGGCTCACCTGTCGTGCGCGGAACTGTGCATCTTCCCGGGAAGGGCGTGGCCAAGCATCGAACCCGAATCTCTTCCTTGCACCCTCATACCAATCCTGCATGTTCATGGACTTCTCACCTCCTCATTTGACAGGCCTGCGGCCCGAATTCGTAAAGGCCCAGGGCCCTCTGGGCAAACACTGCGGAATACCTTCAACGGTATTCGTGGCGAGCCTCTCCCGGTATAGTGCATCCTTGACGGAGACCGGAAATGGGGATGGCATCGGTGGCAATTTGGAGAACTGCACATTTACCGGTAATCCGGCGGTGTGCGGCCCGGTCCCCCAGGGATTGGAGCCTGTGTCATATTCCAGGCAGGCATCGTAAAGGGTATCGGTCATGCACCCGTTCCTCGTCCAGGTGATTTCATGATAACTGAACCGCCCACCATATTCTTTGAAAGGCACGGCCCATGTTTTCGTCCCGATTGCGCGGATCTCGTTACATTTGAACCCTACATCCCCCCTCGGACTTCCGGACATAATAGATTCCATTACATCGCAACCCAGGATATTGGCAAAGCTCGTGACGATCGTTGCGCAATCGGTACAGTTGACAGTATTCCCGTTCCCCTTCGTCTTGTCTTTCAGGTACTCAATGAATTGTCCGCACAGGAAACATTCCAGGTCGCCTAGTTTTTGGGGATATTCGACGTAAAACGATCTACCACTCTCCACATCATAGATCAGGTTGTGCTTGGAATTCACTTCCAGGGTGACTTTAGCCAGGATCTCATCAACGCTCCGGGCGCCGGCGGCCCAGACACAGACCTTATCCAGCACATTGGTCCAGGGCAGTTGCTGGTTGGTACGGTCCGGGACCTGTATCCATGGTGTATTCGGCTTGTCGAGGAGGACATAGACAACGTGGGTCGTCGATACCATCGTTGTCCACGCACCCCCGTCAACCTGGAACTGCCAGGTCCACGTCACCTCGGCACGCTGGACCCCTCCTGCAGCCAGAGAATTGTGGGACAGGGGCAGGGTGACCGTTGCGCTGGTGTTCGACCCGAATACGACGGCAACCGGATCAATCGCCCCCAGGATGCCCCCATCTGTCACCTGGATCCTGACGGAACGTGTCGTGGCTTTCGGGAGGTTGAGCACAACCTTGACCGTGGGGGTCTTGCCCGCTATCGCGTTCAGGGCATAGGCACAGGGTGCTTCATCCGGTTTTGTTTTTCCGGGAACCCATTCCGGCACATCGATAACCGATTTATAATTGCACCGGATCGTCAGAGCTTCAGTAGAAGCGCCGGTAGGATCGTGATCGAATGCTATACTTGCCAGGCTCACGGTCGGGAGCGGATCGCAGGATTTCGGTTTGCTTGCATAGGTGATACCAAATGATATCGCTGTCGCGACAAGGGATGCGATAATTCGCACGGAAGCGAAACCCGTTACGATGGCGAATATATTGCCAATGATCCGGATCAGGGCCCAGAAACCGATGTCAAGTACTAATACGATGAGCTGTCTCAGCATCCCCTCCGAATAGAGATACCCCATCAGTGCAAGAATATCCGAAGCGCCGATGGCCGTACCGAGAGCCATTATCGCCTTGATTTTTGGCACCTTCAGGATGCGTGCGATAAAAACGATAGCCTTGTCTGTCATCGTTGCCCCGACACCGGTTATCACGTCAAGAACTCCCCCAATCACGATGAAAACCAGGGTGATCTGCCACATCGTGCAGTCATCGAAATTTTCTTCCGCAGTACGATAGGCAACATAGGATCCCGAGGGCCGGTGGACGATCAGGAGGCGCTCCCCGTTGATTTTATGGTGTGTCACCAGGAACGGCAGGGAGGCCGGGTCGTTCACGATCCTGTCACGGACATCGGCCCATGCCTTCCGTATCCGCTCCTTGTCGGTCGGATCATCAAAAGCCGCAACATCCGCCGCTTCGGCAGCATCGAAAGCAGCATGGTTTTCCTCATAGATCTCCCGGAAGTTCAATCCGGCGCGTATCTCCGCCATCATCTCCGGGCCAAGCCCCGTCTCCGGTACTGCGATGGTATCGCAGGGAAGTATTTCAGTACTGACCGGGGCCGCTTCCAGCTGCCCGGAAAGGACTGCGCCTTCGGCAAGGCCGATGGGATGGCCGTTTGCCTGGTTCCGGGCCGGGGAACTGGTAAAGACATAGGCCCCTAAAAGACCCGGGGAGCCGGCATCCGGCGGCGTGGCCATGAATCCCGCTACCTCAGCGGTACTCAGGGCCCGGGACCAGACATCCACTTCGCGGATATATCCCTGGAGCGTGGTGGTGCCAGAAGGATTACCCTTTTCGATCGCGGCGCCAATCAGGAGATCGCCGAACGGGTTATAGAGCGGGATGGGCACGCAGGTGATGGAGCTGTCAGGTGTGCCGTTGATGTACAGCGTGAGATTGACACCATCGAATGTCGTGGCAACATTTGTCCAGGTGCACGGGGGAACTATGCCGGAAGAGGTCAGGGTCTGGCCGCTCATACTGACCGATCCGCGCTGGGAGACGAGGCGGTAGGCTGATATGGCCTCGTCGTACTGGACATACAGCGCCATGCCGGTATCAAGCATCAGGTCGCTGTTGACAAAAACGGCCTGGACCGGGTTGATATCCGACGAGAGATAGATCCAGGCCTGTACGGAATATGGATCCACCTGCCTTCCACCGGGATTGATGTCGACATCGCCCAGCGGCCGGATGAACCCGTTGGTGCCCAAGGAGACTGCGGGTGAAACTTTAACCATGAAGGCGTTGTTCTGCAGGGATATCGGGTACGAAGACGGCCCGCGATCGACCGGCCTGTTGACACTGAAGTCAAAGTCCGCGACAAGCGTGCCGGCCGGGGGTGTGCCATACATTGTGTGCAGCACGGTGTCGGTATTCAAGACAGTATTGTAAATGCGCACGCGTTTGACGAGCCCCTGCACGCCCTGGCCGATCAGGACAGGATCCCTGCTGGGTGTCACCTGGCCCATGCAGCTCTGCCCCGTATTGAACTGGCCGTCGATATAGAGCCGGATCATCGAACCATCGAATGTCGCGCAGATATAATGCCAGTGATCATCCTGGAGCTGTGACTGGGATACATCGGAAATGACTGCCGGCAGACCCGCGAACTGGAAATATACCGACGGGCCTTGGCTGCCAAAGGAGAATACATTGTTCTGGCCCAGCACGACCGTAGACGCGGGCAGACCGTTGAAACGCACCCAAGCATCAACGGAAAACTGGATCTGGCCGGTGAACCGGCCGGCAGCTGCCGGACTGGTCTGGGCCCCCGACAGGGCATCCAGGGACATCGAGATGTAACTGCGATCGGTCCTCGGATCACCGTGCACCATACGTACCACCATCCAGGAAATCTCTCAAAACCGGTGTCAGTCCCGGTGAAAACAAAGTTGGACGTCTGCAATACTCTCCTCCGTGGATGAAGGAATGTTCCCGGATGCAGGCCCTTTGTGATAAGGCCTGCGCAATCGTATATATTTCGATCATAAAATGTAATATTCTAATTAGTTATTTATTATTTTCTAATTATGTTTTTATTAAATACAAAGTGAATTATCCGGGGATGAATTGACGGCAAGAGCCGATAAACAGCATTATCAGGCTAAACAGACAAGCGATTCATCATGGTATCGAATGTCTCGACCGTGTTGTCTTTCATCGTTGCGCTGATCATTTCAACGGTAATAATTTATTACATTGCGAAGTCCTTTGGTGCAAAGGACAGCCTGACCACGGCAGTTTTCGCTGCGCTCATCGGCACGGCCGTTTACACGATCTTTTATTATGTGCTGGGCCAGGGCCTGTTACCGGCATTCATTGCCGGAATTGTCTGGCTGCTGGCATTGCAGAAACTCTATACAATCGGCTGGATCAGAGCCCTTGCCATTGCGGTTGTCATCTGGATCGTAACTTCCATTGTCGGGTTGTTCCTGCCGGTGCTCTGAGAAAGCCTGAGCATTCTCATGTGGGGGCTCTTTGGGGTAAATGTTCATTGCGGGAGCCCCTCCGACGTCCGACTGGTCATCAGACCAGGAGGAGGAGAAGAAATCATCAGATTTCTTCGACATGAAACCCCCACGATCATCTGCCTGACACCCCATCTATATCCCCACTCTCCGACGTAGATCGGGTGATCCGGATCCAACCCGGCTCCCCCCAGCCACGTCATGAACCTTATGGAAGCACCCGATCGGCCACAGGAATGCGTCTATGGGCGTCTTTTTGCAGGGTGATTTTTGGCGGTTTTCCCGCACATCCTGAATATTGTGGGGCAAGGGTATCGCCCATCCAAACAGCTCTAAACAGGCCGGTTTTTTCCTGTGGAAATGAGCCCGTCTGGCATTCCGGCGTGATATATCAGGATTTTTTAAAACCCCCTGAAAAATGACTAAAAACAGGCCGGTCGATGATCTTGCATTTCTGGCTATCCGGGGTTGGAATGAGCCCCTTTTGGTATCTGGGGTGATAGTACTCACTATATGTGATCCGTCGGGGGAAACTTACTGATAAATGGTTCCCGGCAACGCCCTCCCGTATCCCAGATCTGGCAATCCCCCTCTCAAACAAACGTGCCGATGGCCCGCCCACTGAGAACACGGCCCGAACAAACAGCAAAACATATCGTTATCCGGATAAATGAGGGAATATGAAATATCTTCTTTTTATTTTTTTACTGCTGGCAGCAGTAATATTTACCGGGTGTATTGGGGGGAACCGAAATTCTATTGTTACAACACCCACTCCACAGATCGTTTACGTCACCGTTCTTGTAATACCGACACAACAGACAACAGTACTACCAACAATATCAACAATAGGTTGTGAATGTGATTTGTCCGGAAGTTGTAAAGAGGTAAGTGGTAATATCGAAGAACTGATTGGCATCCGACAGGATTGCGCAGCGGAGACGGTAAAACGATCAAAAGGATCCAGCGGAGGAACAAATCTCAGTTACTTTACGTCAGATAATCCTGCATGTGACAGGCTTACTTCTTGCACAAGTCATTGTCTCTATAAATTACAACAGCACTACGATGATGTTTGTCTGTCTGGATATCAGGTATGAAATACATCTCCACACTCAATGCCTGCGTTATCATCTCCCGCTCCGACCGGAACGTATGCAGGCACACCATCTTGTGGCCGGCAGCGGTCTTCCCGACGTTTACACGATCTTCCTTGCGATTGTCGGGGTCCTGGTCCTCATCTGTCTTGCCGGTCCCGGACACTCACTCGTGAAAGAGCGCCGGAAAAATACGAATATGACCTGATCCCTGTCCTCCTCCCTCTGTCCTGTGCACCATGAACGCGCCGGTGCTTCTATATCGCCACAGCCGGTTCCGCCCAAGGGTTCGGGAACCACCGGTTGCATTTCTTGCAGTGCAGCATCGGGCCGGTCTCTGTTGTTCGCCATCGTAATCCACAGTGCGGGCAGGTAAAGGCATGGTCCTTACCGTAGTCGTCAACAATCTCTGGCATACCTGTCCACTTTGCTGAGGCATATAGATAGGAGTATCGATCGGGGAACTTTTTATGATGGAGAGCCTCTCTCACCCCCCTCCAGCTCGAGTACCGGCTAACCGGGTCCGCGATAGCTCCGGATGCGCATACCTCACGAGGCGTGATAAGGACCATCCCAAAATTTAAGCCATGAAAAGGTGAGAGCACTCGTGTATGCCGGATTCCACAACCCTCCTGTTCGTCTCCAATCTCGACAGCAGGGTGCTGCAGTCACTCCATGATTATTCTTCGGGCAGGGCGGCTGCTTCCGAGGCGGATCTGTGCGCCCTCACCAGGATCATCTACAGCCCGGTCGGGATAAAGAAAGAGTGGAAACGGTTTTTAAAAGAATGCACAATCCCGCCACGGTCCCTTTCCAGGGATGAGTTCACCAAGGAGTTCGGGAACCTCGCGATCACCTTCCCGGTCGTGCTCATAAAGAAAGGCACGGAACTCTCGGTCCTCATCAGCACCGAAGAGATCAACCGGTTTGACGACCTCCATGACTTTATCCGCCTTGTCGGGGAACGGATCTCCCTCGTATAATTTTCTTACCCCGTCCCTGACCCAGAATATTTTCGTCCGGTTAATGATGAGCGACCCGCGCCGACCGGCACGGGGAACCGGACCGGATATTTTCACGTGCGCGGAGATGTGCAACGGCTCCGACAGGGGGATACCGGGAATTCCAATCACGCGGAACGGTAATTTTCCACGGTACTGTGGGAAAAGAACTCTTGTTTTTTTATAGAAGATTATCCATACTGTCCATCATAGATACTAACTGTGGGAATGATATGATTACCGATTACCTGCATCAACATGGAAAACATCACTCATCTTCGAAGAAACCGGTGGCCGGCACGCGGCTGAAACGGACAACCGTGGACAGGGCCTGGCCCCTGCTCCTGCTCGTTCTCATGATCGTCGCCCTGGTACCGGTGGTCGGCGCCAGTGTGCCGGAAGCCTCGTTTACCGCGAACCGCACGAGCGGGGAGCAGCCCCTCTCCGTGCAGTTTGTCGATACATCGAGCCATAACCCCACCTCGTGGTTCTGGTCGTTTGGTGACGGTGCGTCATCGTTAGAGTCGGATCCGGCACATACCTACACGATTGACGGGGACTATACGGTCACCCTGACCGTCACCAATGCGGATGGCAGCGACACCCTGACCGAAAATGATTATATCACGGTCACAGAGACCCAGGACTCCCCGGTTGCGGCATTCACGTCCTCGCTCACGTCCGGGGTATCGCCGCTGACCGTGAATTTCATCGACTCCTCGTCAAACAGCCCGACCTCGTGGATCTGGTCATTTGGTGACGGCGGGACCGCAACGGAGAAGAACCCGTCGCATACGTATACGACAAAAGGCACCTTCACGGTCACGATGACCGCCACGAACGCCGGTGGCAGCTCAACGGAGACGAAAGTAGGCTATATCAGCGTAACCACAGAAACGGCTGCACCGGATGCATCGTTTACCGCCACGACAAAAGAGGGACCGATCCCGCTCACCGTGAAGTTTATCGATACCTCGGCAAACGGCCCGACCTCGTGGGTCTGGTCATTCGGCGACGGCGACTACGACAGTGCACAGAACCCTACCCATACCTATACCCGGAACGGGACCTATACCGTTACCCTGACTGCCACGAACTCCAAAGGCAGTTCCACCGCTTCAAAACATGGATATATCGAAGCGGAAGATGCCCTGCCAATCGCCTCCTTTGAAGCGGATAACACCTCGGGACTCGCCCCGTTTGTTGTGCATTTCACCGACACCTCCCAGAACGCCCCTACCTCGTGGAGCTGGTACTTTGGCGATGAGGAAAGTTCAACGGTCCAGAACCCGGTCCACATTTTTGACAGCAGGGGGTCCTATACGATCGTCCTGACCGTAAAGAACAGCAAGGGGTCCAACTCGACGAGCCGGTCAAAGTACATCAACGTCACCGGGCGGGTCGCCCCGGAGGCATCCTTCTCCGTTGACACGTCCAGCGGACCGGGCCCGCTGACCGTGCATTTTACCGATACCTCGATCAACAACCCGACCTCATGGCAGTGGTCGTTCGGTGACGGGTTCTCGACCGCAGAGCAGAACCCGGTCCATACGTATGCCAGTACCGGCACGTTTACCGTGGTCCTGACGGTCACCAATACCGAGGGAAGCGATACCGAGACTTCAACAAGTCTCATCACGGTCACGGGGACAACGCCAGAGTCCGCCGCACCCGCCACGCCTGAGGAAACCCAGGCCCCGGCCTCCGCAGAAACTCCCGCAGAGAGCACCCCCGGAACCAGCTCCCCGCTTACCTCCGGATGGCTGGTCCCGGCCCTGATCGTTATCATCATTGTCGTGGTTGCAGCGATTGTTATCCTCAGGAGAAGGCCCCCGGGAGGCCATTCCGGATCGCGGGGCAGGGATCTCTGATCCGGCGCTCCCTTTTTTCGCATACCCTTTTTGAGATAATCTTCTCCTCCCGGTTCCCCAGACATTAAGACCCGGGACAACGAATAATCAGCAACACTTCCCAACCCGCAGAACAGCATCATGAACCAGGTCTATCTTTTCGGTCATCGCCAGCCTGATACGGACAGTATCGCGAGCGTCATCGGGTACGCGGAGTACCTGAATACCGCGGAGCCCGGGAAATATATCCCGGCCCGGTGCGGCGAGCTGAACCCCGAATCCCGTTACATGCTCGAACGGTTCGGTATCAACGCGCCGGTCCTTGTTGATTCGGTTGAGCCCCGGCTTTCCGACATCGCATACAAACCGGTCTTCTCGCTCCCGCAGGACGTCCCGACCGTTGACGTTGCCACGCTGATGGCAAAGGAAGGGATACGGAACGTGGTCATCACCGATGCAGCGGACCGGCCGGTCGGCATGGTGGGCGAGCACGCGCTTGCGAATGCCTATATCCAGAAAATCCATCTCTCCGAGCTGACGGTCACGCCCATACCTGTCGGGACGCTTGCACGGATCCTGAACGCGGCGATCATCGTTGCCGCACACGAGACGCTTGAAGGCCGGGTCTATATCTCCATCGATGCCCTGCATGTCACGCTCGCGAAGATGACGAAGAACGATATCGCGGTGGTCGGCGACGATGAACCCGTCCAGCTGGCTTTCATCTCCGCAGGGATCGCCTGCCTGATCATTGCCGAAGGCGCTCCCGCTGGCGAACGGGTCTCCGTGGAGGCAGGGAAACGCGGCGTCACGCTCCTTTCTACCGACCTCGACGCGTTCGGTGTCGGCAAGATGATCAACCTTTCCCTCCCGGCCCGGGAAGTGATGGAGACCGAGATGCCGGTCCTCACGCTCGATGACACCCTGGCCCGGGCCCGGAAGGTGGTCTCGTCTTCAAAATTCCGGGCTGCCTGTGTTGTGACGCGGGAAGGCACCATTGCCGGGGTACTGACCCGGACAACGCTCCTTGACGATGTGAGGAAACCCGTCATCCTCCTCGACCACAATGAGTCCTCGCAGGCAGTGAGCGGGATCGAAGAGGCAGAGGTCATCGAGATCATCGACCACCACCGGCTCGGGACGATCACCACGTTAAAACCGATCCGGTTCCTGAACGACCCGGTGGGGTCGACGTCGACCATTATTGCCCTGAAGTTCCTCGAGTCCGGGCAGACTCCCTCAGGAGCCGTTGCCGGCGCCCTCCTCTGCGGCATCCTCTCCGATACCCTTGCGTTACGGATGTCAACGACCACCGGGAGCGATACCCGGGCCGTTGGGTTCCTCGCGAAGGTGGCCGGAGAGAACGCCGATGAGCTGGGAAATGACCTGCTGGAGCAGGGCATGGACCTCACGGGCGCAACGCTTGAAACGATCCTTGCCCGGGACACAAAAGAGTTCGACCTGTCCGGCAGGAACGTGCTCATCTCGCAGGTCATGGTCCCGTCGTTTGCGTGGAACACTGACCGGGCGGGAGAGATACAGGCAGAGCTCGCAACGATGAAGACAAAGACCGGTGCGGACCTGGTCCTTGTCCTGTTCACCAGCGTGCTGGACAATGCCAGCGATTGTTACGGCGAAGCGGACCCGGACCTGCTCCTCGCAGTCTTCGAAAAGTCCCTGCCGGTCCACCTTGACGGTGTCATGTCCCGGAAGAAAGATTTCCTCCCCTGGCTCGGGGCACGCCTCCACACGTTGTCCGGGTCCGGATGAGTTTTAGAGGGAATTGCAGTTTCATACATCTCTTTATCGTCTCACCCGCCAAGTAAGCATCACCCTATGCAAAATACTGTAAAAAATATAAAGATCATCCGTGACTAGTTGAGCAGGATCGGTATCGGGGAAAAGAACCTTGACGATGCGGCCATTCTCGCATCGTACGGTATCAACCAGAAAGGCAACCTTTGTTCGGTTTCCAAAGTCCATTAATTTTAATTTTTAACGGTTGGCTGATCAGGCTGGCATGCGATCACCACCTACTCTCATGTATCTCCGGGTGGGTCATGGACGGTTTTTTTAACCTTGCGGAGAAATCATGGTACCGCAAATGGTTCCCGTAAGGTGAAATGATGAAGACAATAGCACTGTTCGTTATCACGGTTTGCATCCTGGTCATTGCCGGCTGCACGGCACCGGCATCCGGTCCTGCCACCACCACAACCCCTACAGGCACTCCCACCGGGAATGTGCTCCCCATGAATACGCACACAACGCTGGGGTCCGGCAACAAGACGGTTGAGGTATACGTCCACAGCTTTGAGCTGGGCGAGGAGCGGAACGGTACGCGGGATGTCACGGTCTATGTGGCTGCCCGCAATACCGGCACCGAGCCCGTCATGATGGTCTGGTTCAGCAAACTGACCGACAATACCGGGACCTCGCATGGTGGCATCGGCCTGTCCCACGATGGAACCGGGGCCCGCAGCGGGTGGATCCTGCCGAACATGACCGAAGCGGCACGGGATTATGTCACCATCACGTCGAACCAGGACTTGCTCCAGCTCTCGAACGGAGCCGTGCTGGACGTGTACTTCATGGACAAGCCAACGGAAGACACGGTTGTGTCCAATATCCCGGACTACCATGTTACCTGGATGATTGATCCGGGTGCCATTTTCTGATTATTTCACCATCCAGATAACCACCAGAAAACGTGCGGGGATTTTCCCGCCCGATTCTTTTCCCATCGCAATTTATTTCGTCACCGACCCACGATGCACACGTGATGCGCTGGTGTCATTATTGCCAAAAGATCCTAAAGGAAGTCCCGTTCACGTGCCAGCGGTGCGGACACATCTTCTGCTTTGACCATTTCGTTCCGGAGAACCACCGCTGCTCACGGCTCCACCAGTATGACCATCAGCCCCATCTTAAAATCTGCCGGAACTGCAGGCGTGACCTGAAAGTGGGAGCGGTCCCCTGTCACCGGTGCGGCAGGCTCCTCTGCGATCACTGCCGGTTGCCGGAGAACCACGTGTGCCGGGATAAAACCGGGTAGTCATCCAGCCTATCTCAATTCAAAATTATTGTATATTATATGGATTATATACAGGAACATGTACGAGAACCTGATCTTTCCTCTCGTTGTTCTCATCTTCCTTGTTTTTGTCCTTATCATCCCGGTGCTCCTGTACAGGGGCCTGAAGAAGCTTGCAGATCCTGTGCCTCCCTGGATTCCTGTCGGTCTCGCGATCGTGACCTTGTTTTTACTTGCGGTTCTCCAGCGGGCTGACAAGGTACTTGACCTTGGTGCGCTGACCGGGACAACCGTCATGTTCGCTCTCATGTTCCTGCTCGTGTCGCTTGCCGTTGTCACCCCGTATTTTTATTTTGAGAAGAAGACCGGCACCGACGCGCCCTGGCTCATATTCTCCCTGTTATCCTTCGTCGGGTGTTGCCTGTTCTTTTATACGACCATGGCCGAGTTATTGCATGGAATGCCGCTCCCCCTGTTCAACTCCCGGATGCCGGGGTCGGGGTGGTTTCTCGACACGATCATCTCTGCCCTTTCGCTGAATGAATTCGTGTATGCTTTCGAGTCCCCGGTCTATCTCATCGGTCTCGCAATTTGTTTGTACCTTGATGTGCTTGTCATCGCCGCGATGTACTATGCAGTCCTGAATATGGCGACCGCCATGAGCCAACAGAAAAACAGGTAAATCGGGGAGATGCTCAAGCCTGTGGCATAACTGCTGTTCCGACAGCCCGAAAAGATCAATCCTGCCGGATTTTTATAAGATCATGCCTCACCGGGAATACGCCGGACAATACGGTAACAGGTGAAAAAAGATGGATATTGGAAACATGATTGGCGACTCCTTTGCCTATGCAAAGGATTCAGTAACAGGCAAATGGATGCAGTGGCTGCTGCTCATCATCGCAACCGTCCTCCTTACCCTGCCGCTTCTCGGCTACTCGCTCAAGATGCTCCGCGGCGAGAAGCCGGCACCGGAAGTAAATGACTGGGGCACCCTCTTCGTTGACGGTATCAAGTACTTTATCGTTACGCTCATCTGGTGTATCCCGGCGATTATCGTCCTCGTTTTCACGATTGGCATAGGAGCTGTAGCACTGGTAAGTCAACCTGAAGCAGCGATCGGCGCCATCGGCGGCATGCTCGTCGGGCTCCTCATCGTTGCGATCGTTGCGATCATCACGGGGCTTCTCGGCACCATCGGCATCATCCGGTTCGCACGGACCGGCAGCATGGGAGAGGCGTTCAACTTCAGCGCGATCCTCGAGACCATCGGCAAGATCGGCTGGGTCAGTTACATTATCGCCGTGATCGTCATAATGATCATCCAGGTCATTTTCTTCGCCGTTATCGGTATCCTGTCAGTGGTCCCCTACCTGGACATCGTCCTGGAACTCCTCCTCCTTGCTCCGCTGACCATCTTCGAGTCCCGGTACCTCTGCCTGGTCTACGATGCGGCCGGTACGGCATAATACCAAAACCCTGTCAGATTTTTTTTTTACACCGTCATGGAGGACCTGAGGAAATTCTCCAGCCCGTTTTATATCATGGCCCATTACAGCCCCGCTCTTATCCGGTCCTGAGCAGGTACATGATCCCGAGATTTGCAATCCCAAGGCCGCAGATCAGGAAAAATTTGAGCCAGGTCCAGTCCTCAAAGAACGGGGCCGTGAAGACAATGACCAGCAGGACCGCGAGGAGAAGAGTGAAACCTGCCACGTACTTCCCGGACCGGGATGGTTTTTTCTGACGGGTTTTTATCACACAGGACGGTTCTGTTCCGGAAGATAATGAGCATTTTGACGGGATTGCAGGACATCGCCGGCCGGCAGGAGAACCTGCCTGACCGTCCCACTTTCACACCCCGCCTGCCAGCAGTTCATCCTCACGGACTGCCAACGGAGATGCGGTGATGACATGCGAAGAACGGAACTGGACCCGCTGATCTTCCGGTGGAAGAAGACCACCCGTGCGCTGAAACTCCATGAACAGCCGTACGGGAAGTACATCACGGACATCCTTGAACGGCGGACCGATGCGGAACTGGCACGTTTCTCCGACCCGGTCGAGGCGGCGGCATTTTTCTGCCTGCTCGACCTCGTGAGGAGGAGCTGGCCGCCGGGAGCGTTCCCTGTCGGCAATCCGGCGGGCATACCGGGACAATCCACGCTCGTACCCGGGTATTCCGGTCCGTGACAGTAATAAGAGCGTTAAAAAAAAAGTGCTGGGTTAGTGCCCGGGCTTCTTGTACACTTTTTCCGGGTCAAAGACTTTCGTGCCGATCACGGTACCGTCAAGCGTACGGTAGAAACAGGTCCGGTATCCTGTGTGGCAGGCAGCGCCGGTCTGCTCTACTTCGTAGACAAGGCAGTCCTCGTCGCAGTCTGCAAGGACCCTCACCACTTTCTGGAAGTGGCCGCTCTCCTCGCCCTTCTTCCAGAGCTTCTTCCTGCTCCTGCTGTAGTAGTGGGCAAAGCCGGTCTCCTGCGTGAGGCGGACCGCCTCGTCATTCGCATACGCCATCATCAGCACGTCCCGGCTTGTCGCGTCCTGCACGATGACCGGGATCAGCCCGTCGACAAATTTCAGGTTAAGCATATCAGTATCCTCCGGCAAGCAGTTTCATGACCGCGAACAGGAAATCCCCGAAGATAATGGCGGTGATGAACCCGGCCGTGATGGGGATGATGAACGGGACGGCATAGGATATCCAGACCGTGCCGGCTTTCTTATACATTGAGAGTTCATGTGTAAATTCTTCCGGGTGCTCCCGGAGGTCTTTTGTGTAGACCCGGCCTTCTGCCGCATACATCCGCCGGATCGAATCGAAGAACCCGATGAACCTGCGGCTGACGGCACCGTCCTTTTCCTCGAAGTCCTCCATAACAAAACCCCATTCCTTTTGGATCTCGTCACCTTTGACGGGGAACCCGAAGAAGAGGTACATGAGCGGTGCCCGGTTGCCCCGGAGGATATTGATGAGAAAGATCCCCACGGGTGCAACAAGGTTGAGCAGGAGGGCGTTGATCAACACCGAGAATGCGAGGAACCCGAGCGGGGAGACACCGAGAAGGGGGGTGAACGGGAAGACCGGGACACAGAACGCGATAAAGATGAGCGCCCATGCATCTGCCCCTCCGAAGAGGTGCATCCTGCCGAAGGTGTAGAAGACGCCGCAGAAGACAGACAGGAGGAGGACGACAAGGGCCGGTGTGCCCCACCCGCCGGCGCTCATGAGCAGCATGGTCGATGCGCTCACAAAGATCAGGATGATCAGGACAAAATACCACCGGCCCAGCATGTCACTGACATTCGGTTCGCGGGCAGCCTGCTTCTGTTTCCCCTTCTTCTTTTGTTCCGGTGCCGGCCAGCCCCGGTATTCCATCCACGTGATGTAGCCGAAGATCCCGGCGAACATCGCGTACCAGGGAACGAGCTGGACGGAGTATGCCGGGGCAAGGACGAACCATGACAGTGCGGGCAGGACGAGGACGGGAACAAAGTACCAGAAGATCCGGGACTCTGCGTAATACCCGGTGAGACCGAGCGAGTCCGTCCGTCCCCGGTTGTCAAGGTAGTCTGCATACAGGAAACTTGCGACAAGGGCAAGGTAGCCGGTGACAAGGCTTACGTTTGCCGTCATCTGCCAGAGGAGTACGGACGTACAGGTGACCCCCACGGCGAGCATGGGGAGCCAGTGGATGAACGGCACACGACGGTCCCGTATATCCAGGTATGATGTATAGATCAGGGTGACGAGGACCGCGACCGCCGAGATCACCATCGGGTAGAAGAGTTCCATAATCCGGTATACCATCTTTTTCTTGGTGCACTTATGCATGACGATAAAAACAGCCGTTCCCGGCAAGTCCGTACCTATTTATTGCCCGATGCCGCATATTCCCTTGAGAAGACCACGGTTAATCTCAATCCCCGGATCGACCGGGTCGAGGATCGTTCATGAAAATCCAGGACATTATTGAGGCCATGCTCAGGGACGCCAAGGAGCTTGGTACCTTCACGCTCCCGGCGCTCCTCAGTACTGCCACTGATGGTGGAAAGAGCGGCCTTGCCATTGTCCGGGAGCCAGACTCCCTCTCCTGTCTTGCCATCGTGAAGGGAGAACCCGAAGGCGCGATCTTTACCGATGAACACGGGGAACGGTTCGGGGACACGGCGGTCATGCTCATCGCGGGCAAGGAACTCTTCGGGTTCTGGGAGGTACCGCAGGACATGGTCGAAGCGCTGGTGATGGGGTGCCGGATCTTCGAGAAGAACCGGTTGAAACAGGGCCTGGCACGGGACGTACCTGAGTTCGGCAGGAAGAGCGATGGCGTCGGCCACCTCACCGTCACCGTCATGCGGGGTCCGGCGCTGGAGAAAGGCATCCGTGTCTCCCTCCGGAAAGACGGCAAGATCGTGGGCAGCGATTTCACCGCGGAGGATGGCAGTTCCGGGTTCCGCATGATGCACGGGGATTATGACTGCATTGTGCAGGACCGGAGCCAGCAGATCAGGACATTTGCGGTGCACTTCACGGAACCCGACCAGAAGATCCTTCTTAAACTTTAATATTTGGTAATTTTTTTACGAAAATTGCGCCAAATCCGGGCTTTTTTCACGCCATAAATCGGCCGAAATCCTTTAATTGCATAGAAACAGAACTTTGCACTATGAAGATCGGGCGTGAAGATTTCGAAGCGCTTATCAAGGGCGAAAAGACCATCGCCCCCTATATCGAGCTCGACTGCCTTGCCGGCTCGTACTCGGTTTTTGGAGTCAGGACAGCAGGAAACCCGAACTATCTTATCCGGGCCATTTACGAGATGTACGAGGCAAATCTCAACAAAAAACTTGCCATAAAGGCGGTCCGCAAACTCTTCCGTTCCGTAGGCCAGGGATCGGTGGGCTTAAACAACCTGTTGAAGAAACTCGGCATGGACTTAACGCCGTCGGAGTTCCTGGTGCTCGTGTTCCGGCTCCAGCACCAGCAGGGGTGGGGTGCCCCGTTCGAGCTTGTCGAGGCAGGGGAGAAACGAATCGTGCTCCGGACAAAACACACCTTCGAGTCCGAGGTGCTCAAGGACTGGAACATGCCGGTCTGCGGTATCCACCAGGGATGGATTGAAGGCGTGCTCAAGGCGGTCACCGGCAAGACCTGGTTCTGCCTTGAGAAGACCTGCCATGCAAAAGGCGACGAGTACTGCGAGTTTGTCTGTGACCAGGTCGAGCCGAGCTGGAAGTTCAAGGCGGAAGCCGTGGTGAAGGGAGAGTCCGCCATTACCGAGTTCATCGAGCACAAGCCGCTCGAGGGTAAAATCCAGCTGATTGATGAGCCGGTCGTCATGATGCCCCGGTTCATCTTCACGTCCATGACCACCTCCCTGAAAAAGACAATGGGGGAGGCCCCGGCAAGTGGTGTCAACTACCGTGCCTACATGGACATGGGTAAGGAGAATGTGGAGCACTACAAGAAGATGGGAATTACGAACCCCAGGACCCTCTCCGACATGGCCTTTACCTTCTACTCCCAGATGGGCTGGTTCAATGTGATTAAAGAGGAATGGGACGAAGGGACCAAGACCAAGATGATCACCCTCTCCCACACGGTGGAGTCGGAGTCCTTTGGAAGCACGGGGAAGAATGTCTGCTTCTGCACGGCCGGTCTCCTCGCAGGTATCATCGAGGGGTCCTTTGGGATCCGGGTGCAGGCTAAAGAGATCAAGTGCAAGTCAAAAGGCGACGAGCACTGCGTCTTCACGATCACCAACAAACCGTCGTAATAACCGGCAAATCTCCCCATCTGAATCAATTTTTATAAATAACATCTCGACTAATCTTGAATGAATTATATACCGTGTTTTCCATGGCCGCATCACACCGTATTATGATCGTGGAGGATGATGAGATCATCTGCAACCTCATCACGACCCTGCTGGAACGGAAGGGATACGTTATTGCCGGGCAGACCGGCTCCGGTGAGGAGGCCATCATGATGGCGGCGGATCTGGAACCTGATCTCGTGCTGATGGATATCGGCCTTTACGGGAAGATGGATGGTGTCGCATCGGCCCGGTTTATCTTCCAGCTCTTCCACATCCCCATTGTCTTTTTAACAGCCCACTGCGACGACTCCCTGATCGAACGGGCAAAAACCGCCCAGCCCCTCGGGTATATCCTCAAGCCGTTCACGGATAAGGACCTCACCTCGAATGTGGAGCTTGCCATCTACAATCACGGCGTCCGCAAAAAATTCCTCGACATCTGCCCGATCGGCGAACCTAAGAAGATCCTGGCGCTCCGCGACCTTGTCATGGCACTCGACTTCGATGGCCATATTGTGTTTTTCAACCCGTATGCAACAAAGATGCTGGAACTCACCGAAGATGAGATCCTGATGCACCACTGGCACGACGTGATGAAGCTCATCAACACCCAGACCCGGAAGGAGATCCCGGACCCTGTTCCGGAGATTGTCCGGGACAAGCTGGTCATCAAGCATGAATTCAATACCTCCCTGATCACAAAGTCCGGCGAGATCAAATCCGTGAGTGTCGCGGTGCGTCCCATCAAGGACGACAAGCTCGAACTGGTCGGTGTTTTCATGTTCATCCATGAAAACGCCCCCGGCCAGATCAAGATAACGCCATTAAAGAAGTGAATGTACACGCGGTGAACCGCAACCGTGTCACCTGCACTAAAAACATCGGGACCGCGTCCCGGCAGGATCACTTCCCGGTCTTCTTCTTGAAAAGCACCCGTGAGAACCGGTCGATGAACCCTTCCCTGACTGCCTGTGCCTTCTCCTCTGTGTAAGCAACGCCGGCCAGGTCGGATGCGATCCGTTTTATTGCCTTTGATGCCGGGGATGCCGGGAACTTGATCACGATCGGGGTCTTGGCGGATGAGGCACGCCGGATATTTGCATCTTCCGGGATGATGCCGATCACGGTAACCCCGAGGACCTTCTCCATCTTCTTCGTGATGACATCGGTCTTCTCCTGGTCGACACGGTTGATGATGCAGCCAAGGACATGCCCGCCAACGACTTCGGTGAGGATCTTGGTCTTGAGGGCATCGACAATGGAGGAGAGTTCCGGGTTGACCACCAGGATCACTTCATCAGCAACCGCAAGAGGCACGACGCCGTCCTTGCTGATACCGGCCGGGGCATCGATCAAGAGGAACTCGCAGTGCTTGACCAGTTCGCCCATGACATCCCGGATCTTTTCGGGGTCTGCCTGCTGGAACCCCTGGAGGGAGATGCCGCTCGGGATCACCTTAAGGCCGCCCGGACCGTTGTAGATCGCATCGTTGATCGTTGCGGTCCCTGCCAGGACTTCATGCAGGGTGACGGGTACATCCTGGAGACCAAGGAGGAGTCCGACATTGGCCATGCCAATGTCGGCATCCATGAGGTATGTCTCTTTCCCGAGCTGGGCCAGCATCGTCCCCAGGTTGACGGAAACCGTTGTTTTTCCTGTACCGCCTTTACCGGAAGCAATTGTGTAAACCTTGACCATAAGAGGACCTGTTGTCGGGAGTATTGTCGGTAACCGGCGTTACGGATTACCGGGTTCTTCGTATATTCGTGTTATATCCACCAGTTTAAAATATCTTGGGTGTCCTGCTCGATCATACGGCGGACATCTGCGGGTATCCGGAGGTTGGTGCGGATGATCCCGATGAGGTCCGATCCTTTGTGGGTGAACCCGAACAGGGTGACCCCGGGTGTAACAGCATCAGGATCGGTCCCGTACTGCCCGCCATAGTGTGCGGCATCCTCTTGTGCGGATTCCCCTCCACTCGATGCAAAGACAAGCCCGTCGGATGTGGCGATGGTGAACTGGTCAAGCGAATACTTATCAACGAGTGCACGGAGACTTCCGGAGATATCCGTCATCTCCTCTACCACAGTGGTGGTTTTCGGCTGGGGCAGAACAGCTGGTTTCCGGGCCGGATGTGGCACAGCCTTTTTGATAATCGGGGAAATGGGTTTTGCATCGGGCTTGTAGCCGAGGTTCTGCCGGGGGTGTGCCGGGGTATTTTCAGTCCCCGGACCGCTCTTCTTTCGCCGGGTCCGGGTAAGGAGGAATGCTGCGGCAGCTGCAACAGCAAGTGCCACTACAACTCCAATAACCAGCAGGGGACCGGGGACAGGAAATATATCGGGAATAATTTATCCTCTCCTGAAAGGGGGGGTCAGCGTTCCATGAGGTGCTCAAGGTTGAGCTGTTTGACAAGCATCATGCAATCGCTGCGGATACGGGCGGTCACGTGATCGAGGTCCATGGAGTCCAGTGCATCGAGATCGCTCTCGATCGTCTCTTCCTCTGGTACGGGGGGCGTCTGCACCGGTACGCGGGGAGCTGCTGGTGATGTGAGTGCCTTGTGTCGGATCGCGGGGACCGGCAACTCAGCCGTTATCACCAGGCGTTTTGGGGCAGGACTGACCGGTGCAACGGGGGGAGCGGCCGGGTGTGCAGACGGGACTTTTCCTCCTTTCACGATTTTACATGCAGGATTGAACTCAAGGGAGAGCTTGATCTGGGTCTCGTCCAGTGTTGAGAGTATAACATCGAAAGATTCCCCCGCGGATTTCTGCATCTCATCCCAGCCGGCATCCCCGGGTTTCCCCCGGAACTTGGCGAGGATACACGCCCCTTCCCGGAAGACAAATGTTCCCGTTGCAGGCCCGGCAAAGATACTACAGGTACCGGTAAACCGGGTCTGTTCGAGTTCGGAAAGCAACCTTCCGATTGTCGCCTTCTTTCGGATTTCCCGGAATGTCCCCCGCGGGAGTTGCATGATGTGTAGTGTTACGATATCCTGCTATTTAGTTTCTTTTTGTTCTACTTACCGGCGAGGGGAAAGAAAAACCGGTCATGAATCCGGCACGTTCCGGCTGCGATTTGCAGAAACGGTGTGCAGAATGCCCGATAGACCGGAACTGGTGCAGTATTACGCGTATTTTATCGCCCCCGCCACGCAATTTGACGAAATTCAAAGCCCAATCTTTTAATAGGAAAAAAGCAAGAAAGATCCATTTATATTCAGGTGCAGATATGCTGAAGCCATTGCTCGAAGAATTTCTCAAGGTGGAAGGGGTATCAGCTGCGGTGGTCGTGGGACGGGATGGATTTGTCATCGAGAGTGCGGTCTCGGGAAAAGTGGATATCGAGGCTCTTGGGGCTATGGCCTCAACCGGCCTTGGTACTTCCGAAGCAATGGGCACTACCCTTGGTAAAGGAGAACTCTCCCAGATGCTCGTAGAACTGGAAAAAGGCCCGATCCTCCTCTCCCCGCTATCCGCTGACGAACTGATCGCGATTGTGGCAGACACCACGGCAAACGTTGGAAGGATCCGATATGAACTGAAGAAGAATAAAGAGCGGATCGTCGCGGCACTCTGATCACCTTCATCCTTTTATGAAATTCCCCAAAGGAACCGATGGAGGCACCATTTCCAACCCCCAGGATGAGGGAGTTGCCCGGGAACTGATGTCCTTTGTCGGCGCAATCGAGATCGAGACCGGGTCCGGGCATGGTTTCATGCTGGCCGATCAGGGGACGCTGATCGCCGCCTATTTCCGCTCTGACAAGGGGGAGTTCAGGGCAAAGGAAGCCCTCTCGCAGATGGCGGCTGAAACGGAAAGGGATGACGAGCAGTGCTTCAGCCTGCGGATCTACTCTCCTGCGGAATTTTCCCAGGCGGTCCGGATCTCGGAGGCGGAAAGCCTGCTCCTTGCCGGGGGAGAACCGGCTCCGGAGCGCGGCGAGGATGTACCGGACATATCCCCCACACCCCCTCCAGATGCACCGGAAAAGACCGACCCTGCACTGTCGGCGTCCCCACGGCTGCTCGATGAAGCCCGTCTCCGGAAGATCATGAACCAGCCCGGCGTGATTGCCGTATCGGCATTCTTCGAAGGCTTCCCGGTCCAGTCCCTTGGGGACGAGGACTTCGAGCACGTGGCTGCCTCGGCAGAGGACTTCATGAGGGCGGGATCGAAGATTGCCCATGAGATGAAGATCGGGGACCTTGACCAGATGATCCTTGAGACGGCGGAGAACAAGTTCATCATCGCACCCTGCGGCGATCTCTATCTCTGCATATTTACTACGGCAGACGCCCAGCTCGGCCTCATCCGGGTGGTACTCAGGAGCATCCAGAAAGAAATCAACAGTTAGCGGAGGAGAGACGATTCACTTATTTGACATGACCGGTTGCGTGTGGCGGACGGGTGATCTGGATACCCGCAGGCTTTCCTGTCAGGAGAGTAAATATACTCAGAGGCAGAGTATTTTTTATCCGGCCAGATCAGGAAAACCCGGTATGCCTGCAGGGCGCCCAATACTTCAGCACGGGGAGATCCAGAATGGGTAACGAAGAGGAAGATTCGTTTGACGATGTAAGCTCGCTCATGGAGAAGATCGGCGGGAAAAAGAAGGAGGCTGCTTCTGATGGCCAGAAAAATGGTCCGGATTCGCCGGTCGCACCTGCACATCCGGAGCAACCGGCCAAACCCACTTCCGGTGGAGGGGATTTCTCCCAGCTCATGAAAAAACTGGGTATGGCAAACCGCAAGAATACTGTATCCCCATCCGCCCCGGACACCCCGACCATTTCCCTGACACCGGCCGAACCGGAACCTGCACCCGCATATGTGCCAGAACCTGGGCCTGTCAGCCCTCCAATATCGAGTCTTGATGACCTGCTCGAGGATGAAACCCCTCCGTCCCCGGTCACTGCCCCCGTAGAGGCAGGACCCGAGCCGGTCATGGAGATCATTGAAGAAGACACCCGGCCCTCTATCCGGAAAGGTCTCCCGGCAAAAAAAGCAAAAATCCTCCCCAAACAAAAATCCCCCTCTGAACCGGAGACGGACGAGGATGAGAAGATCATCACTGTCGACCAGATCTCCGACATTTCCGGCCTGATCCTCCCCAAGGGGGCAACATTCCAGGTTGACGAACTCAACCTGCACGGCCGTGTCAGTGCATTCGAAGGCACGGGTATCGGTGCCCTTCCTGATGAGTTTGCCGAGATCTGGAAGAAGGAATTCTCAAAAGCCGGCTTCAAGGACCTCGACCTCGGGGATGCGGTGATCGCAGAGAAGGAAAATGCCCTGCCTGCTGCAAAAAAATTTAGTATCTCCGGCCTGTTTGCGGCGATCCGTACCGAAGAAGAGGAGTACGATGCAAAGAAACACGGGCCGCTTGTCGACCTTTCTTTCAGCCCGAAGTCGGGAATCGAGGAGATGGAGATGTACCCGGTCAACGAACCGTATGCCTACATTCGGATCATCTACGACCACTCCACCCACGAATACACCTACCAGGTGCTTGAACCGGTACTCACGGAACCGGAAAAGGATCTCTTAAAAGAGCTCAAGGAGCGCCTGTTCGACACACTCGATATCAATACAAAAGACCTCACCCGTGATGAAGCACGGCTTAAACTCCGGGCTGCGACAAACGATATCATGCAGGATTTCGGTATCCGGCTCAGCCCGTCCGTGAAAGAGAAGATCCACTATAACATGCACAAGGATTTCCTTGGCGACGGCCTGATCGATCCCATCATGCACGACAAGTATATCGAGGATATCTCGTGCGATGGTGTTCATACCCCGATCTTTGCATTCCACTCCAGTTACGAATCGATGAAGACCTCTCTCGCGTACCATAAGGCGGAGGATCTCGACTCATTTGTCACCAAGCTTGCCCAACGGGCAGGGAAGTACATCTCGATCGCGGAACCCATCCTCGATGCGTCCATGCAGGACGGCTCACGTATCCAGATGACGCTCGGGACAGAAGTCACGGCGCACGGCTCCACGTTCACCATCCGTAAGTTCAAGGACGAGCCGATCACGCCCACGGACCTGATCGAATGGCATACGTTTGCCCCGCTCTCGATCGCCTATATCTGGCTTGCCGTGGAGAACGGCAAGTCCGCGATCTTTGCCGGGGGAACTGCATCCGGTAAGACCACGGCGCTGAACGCGATCTCGCTGTTTATCCCGCCGATGGCAAAGATCGTCTCCCTTGAAGATACCCGTGAAGTGAAACTCCCCCACCCGAACTGGATCCCGAGCGTCACCCGTGATTCATTCGATACCTCCGGGAGGGGCGAGATCAACATGTACGAACTCCTGCGGGCTGCGATGCGTCAGCGTCCCGAATACATCATCGTTGGTGAGGTCCGTGGCAAGGAATGCCAGACCCTCTTCCAGGCGATGAGCACGGGCCATGTCACGTATTCGACAACACATGCCGATTCGGTGGCGAGTGTCGTGCACCGTATCGAGAACCCGCCCATGGACGTGCCCCGGAACATGCTCTCGGCACTCGATTTCATCTGTATCCAGGTGCAGGCACGGGTCGGGGGCAAGCGCATCCGGCGTAACAAGCAGATCGTTGAGATCCTGGATATCGACCCGAGGACCAATGAACTGATCACGAACGAGGTGTTCAAGTGGCGGTCTGCAACCGATGAACATTCCTATTCCGGCAAGTCCTATGTCCTCGAAGAGATCATGGAGGCCAAGGGCTGGAACGAGAACCGGATGCGGGAGGAGCTGAAACGGCGGCAGGAAGTGCTCGAGTGGATGCGCATCAAGAAGATCCGCCACTACAAGGATGTGGCCAAGATCCTGATCTCCTACTACCGCGACCCCGAGGTAGTCATCGAGCGGGTGAGGAAGGACCTCTATGAATAGTTTCGAGCGGTTCAGCTTCAACCTTCTCGGCAACAAGATGAAGGGAAAACGGGACGAGTACGCCCAGCTCAGGAACGACCTGATATCGGCCCGGTTCAAGACCCCCTTTGAAGTCTACCTCTCGACAGCAGTGGTCAGTTCAATCGTCGTCGGGTTCGGGATGGCAGTGGTGATCGGGCTCATCACCTGGGTCCTGAAACTCCCGACGCTGATCCAGTACCGGGGAGCGGTCCCCGGGTTCCTCGTGGCCCTGTCTGCCCACAGCCTTGTTATCGGCACGGTCGTCATCACGATCTTCTCCCTGCTGGTGTTCGGCGGCCTTACGTATGTGGCGTTCCTCCTCTACCCGAGCATCGAGGCAAGTAACCGGTGCCGCAACATCGATGCCAGCCTGCCATATGCAATTAACTATGTCACCTCGATGTCCACGGCCGGTATCACGCCGGCGGAGGTATTCCGCCTCCTTGGCGACAGCCCGATTTATGGAGAGAGTTCTGTTGAGGCGCGGTATATTGCCCGTGAGATCGACATATTCGGCAGGGACCTTATCGATGCCCTGCGGCTCGTGTCTTCAAGCACCCCGAGCAAACGGATGAAAGAATTTCTGCAGGGCGCGATGGCGAGCATTTCGAGCGGCGGCAACCTGACCGAATATTTCCGCACCAAGGCCGACCAGTACGCGCTTGAGAACCGGCAGACGCAGAAACAGTTCCTTGAGATGCTGGCGCTGATCTCCGAGTCATATGTCACCGCCATGGTCGCCGGGACACTGTTCCTGATCATCCTGCAGTCCATCATGTCGGTGCTCTCCGGGGATAACCGGCCGATGTTCCTCTATGCGATTGTGTACATCATGATACCGCTTGGAAGCATAGCGTTCGTGGTCATGATCAGCACCATGACACCGGAGTCCTGATCATGGGCCTGAACGATATTCTCAAAAAAGTGTCAGGGAAAGGTCCCGGTTCTTCCGGTCGGGACATATCCGCTCAACCGGGTAATGCCGATCTCGATGCCGTTGAAGTGGAAGAGCTGAACGAGATCACGGTAAAACTCGAGCACGAACGGCAGAGCCGCGAGGGACTGGGGAAGTTCCTGAAACATCCGGTCCAGGTTCTCACGGAACGGCCAGAGAATATCCTCATTGTGTGTATCCCGCTGGCGCTCCTGTTCTTTTTCGGGGGTTTCATCTTCATGGTCCAGAGCTATGGCATGAATGTCATCTTCAATTCAACATCGGTTGATGACTTCCTCGTCTTCGCGGTCCTGATCGCTATCGTCCCGGTCGCACTCCTTGACCTTAAGGAGCAGATGCGGGTCACGAACCTGGAAAATGCCCTGCCCAACTTCTTCCGTGACCTTGCCGGCATGAACGATTCCGGTATGACCCTCCCCACCGCCATCCACCTGGTCGCAGCTGCGGAATACGGAACGCTCACGCCACATATCCGGAAGCTGGACAACGAGATGTCATGGGGGGCCGGGTTTGTCGAGGCGCTCTACCGGTTCGGGAAAGGGCTTGGCACCACGCTTGCGGACCGGAGCGTTGACCTGATCGCAAAGGCGAGCAAGGCGGGAGGTGATGTCAGCGAGGTGCTGCGGGCCGCTGCAAAGGATACCTTTGAGGTCGTGAACCTCCAGCAGGAGCGGGCCAACAACATGCTGATCTACGTGATCATTGTGCTCGTTGCATTTGCGGTCTTCCTCTTTGTCATCGCCATCCTTGTCTCCTCGTTCCTGACCACGATGGCCACTGCGGGTGCAACCGCAACCGCTTCCGGTGCAAAAGGCTTCGGTGGAGTGATTGATATCTTCATCTACAAGCGGCTCTTCTCCCATGCAGCAATGCTTCAGGGTTTCTTCTCCGGCCTTGTCGCCGGCCAGATGGGGGAAGGACGGTTTGTTGCAGGCCTGAAATATTCAGCGCTCATGCTCCTCATCGCGTGGATCACGTTCAGGTTCTTCATCTGAGAACCCTTTTTTGCACCCGTTCTGGAATGCAATGCCTAAAAACAATACTCGTAAACACGATATCCGCTGTTTTTAAAAAAAGAATATGAATGTTCAGGAAATATTTTCCAGGTTGTACCCCTTGAGAGTCAGGAGTTCCTTGACCCTGTCCCGGTGATTTCCCTGCAGCTCGATGGAATTTCCTTTCACGGTTCCACCGCAGGCAAGCTTGCTTTTCATGAATTTTGAAAGTTCTTCAAGATCGATATCAGTCGGATCAAGTCCCTCGATAACGGTCACTTCTTTCCCGTACCGGCGTTTGTTCACTTTGACATTGATCCTCTGCTGTTCCTTTGCTACCTCCTCACAAATACAAAGTTCCTTAGGTAGTCCACACGTCGGGCAAATCCCACCAATCATTACCAGTATTTTTAAGTTTCTCTTTATTTATTACCTTGCATTGCAACGGGGAAAATTGGGGAGAATATATCAGAAAGTGGCAGATAACGGCCAAATTCCGCCGTTTTTTCCAAACATCATCAGCCCGGAATAAATGGGCACCTGTTTTTATGATCCATGCATACATTGTACGGGAAATTTATGTCGCTCTTCGTGGTGGGTTCTGCATCCCACGTGGGAAAAAGTGTCACGGTCGCCGCCATCTGCCGGTGCCTTGTCCGCCGCGGGTGCCCGGTTGCCCCGTTCAAGTCCCAGAACATGAGCCTGAACTCGTACGTAACACCGGATGGCGGGGAGATCGGCATGGCACAGGCAATGCAGGCCGCTGCCGCAATGCTGGTACCCCATGCCGACATGAACCCCGTACTCCTGAAACCCAAGGGCGACTGCGTCTCGCAGGTGGTGCTGAATGGCAGGCCCTATAAGGATGTCCCGATCACGGAATATTACAAGGAGACACCAAAACTCCTTGAACAGGCACTGGCGGCATATGACCGGCTGAAAACAGAATATGGCCAGGTAGTGGTGGAGGGTGCCGGCGGGGCAGCGGAACTGAACCTCTACGACCGGGACATTGCCAATACCCTGCTTGCCCGGAGACTCCGGATCCCGCTCATTCTGGTGGCCGATATCGAACGCGGTGGCGTGTTTGCACAGGTTTATGGTACGGTCCAGCTCCTTCCGCCCGATATCCGCCCGCTGGTCCGGGGGATCATCATCAACAAGTTCCGCGGTGACCCGGCGATTTTTACTCCGGGAATTACGATGATCGAGGATCTCTGTGGGATCCCGGTGCTGGGCGTTGTCCCGTATTTCACCCTGCCGCTGCCGAGCGAGGACTCTCTTTCCATCGGTGACAAGAGCGCCGGCAACGGGAAGGTGCGGATTGGTGTCATTCGACTTCCCCGCATTGCCAATTTTACGGATTTTGAGCTCCTTGAACACTATGCTGCCGTCGATTATGTGCGTCCAGGTGCCCCGCTTGATGCCTATGACTGTATCATCATCCCCGGGACGAAGAACACCATCGATGACCTCAGCGTCCTGAAGGAGAGTGGCACGGACCGGGAGCTCCACCGTGCCCGTGCCCGGGGGATCCCGATCATCGGGATCTGCGGCGGGTACCAGATGCTCGGTGCGACCCTGGTCGATGCCGGGTTCGAGTCTGTTGCCGGGACATACCCGGGACTTGGCCTGCTCGACTGCGTCACGCGCTTTACATCGTACGAGAAGAACACCACGCAGGTTACGCGAGAGGCAAGGGACATTCCCCCGATCCTCTCCGCGATGGGGACGGTCACCGGGTACGAGATCCACATGGGATCAACAGAAGCTGGCAGCAACCGCGAGGCGTTCGGTGGGGATGGCAGGGTCAGCGATGACGGCCTTGTCTTTGGTACCTATATGCACGGGCTCTTCCAGAACCCGTCCGCAATAAATGCACTGCTCTTATTCCTGCATGACAAGAAAGGGCTGCTGTTTGAACCGGTCCCGGCAACCGATGCCGATCCCTATGAGACGCTCGCAGACTTGTTCGAGGAACATGTCGATATGGATGCGGTAGAAGCGATGGTTAAAATGAACTCCTGAATGCTGCCGGTGTTCTCCTGGATTTCTTTGAACCGTGAAAAAAACCCGGGTTGGGTACTATCTCTTACGTGACTCCAGGCCCGGGTCGGTCTTTCACTATCCCCTCCATATGCCCTTTCCGCTATGTGGACATGTTCCGGGAATTTACAGATTCTGAAGGATTTTTGAATTTTGAAAAAATCCTCCGGTAAATCCTTGAGAACGCGGTCTTGTCAAGAAGGATGATCAGCAGGGAATTGATAATTATACTGAACAGGACGATGGCATAGGTCGCATTCTGGATGAACATCCCTTCGGGATATGCCTGCTGGAGCGGTATGGAGGCAAGTACTGCAGTCGCAAGCCCTTTTGGGATCATGACGGCCATCACGCTGGCATCCCATACCGGTGTTGAACGGGGAATAGAGAACAAGACTGCCGGGATCCTCACCAGGTAAAGGAGCAGTGTCACCAGCAGGCCGAGGATAAAGATCTCCCGGTTATTGAACTGGATGGAGAGCCCGATATAGATGAAAAAGAATGTCCGCAGCAAAAAGACAATCTCTCCGAAAAATGCTTTCTCGGTCTCGGTCAGCTCGATCTTTCTTACGTCCAGTTCGAAAACCGGAGAGAAGATGCCCTTAAAATAGCCAAGGTTACCGATAGTGATGCCAAATACCAGTGCCGCAACCGCCCCCGAAAACCCTATCATCTCGATAAAGCCGTACAGGATGAAAATAATCGCAGGGATTGCAAAAATCCTGTTGAAGAACGCAAACTTCTTCCGGATCACCGACCATGCAATTCCCCCGGCAATTCCCACGAGGATGGCAACCACGAACGACCCGACCAGCGTCTCGCTTGCCTGCCAGAAACTGAATTTATGGAGCTGGTATGCCTGCAGTGCGATGAGGAGCAGGACAATACTCAGTACATCGGTCAGGGCGGATTCGATAGAGAGAATGGTCTGGCTCTTCTCCGTCAGTCCCAGCTGACGGATGAGTGGAATGACCACGGACGGGCTCGTCCCCGCAACGATGATGGCAAGCATGAGCGCGGTCAGTGGATCGGTTCCCGCAAGGACCAGGACCACCAGGGTCGCGATGCCGATAGCGCCGCAGAAATTCAGAAGGGTCAGGTGCGAGCATTCCTTAAACGTGCTCCGTATTGCCTCGATCCTGAGGTTGAGCCCTCCCTCGAAGAGGATGACAATGAGCGATATGGTCGAGAAGATCGGGCCGAGGATCCCGAACATCTCCGTTGTTACGAGCCCGAACACCGGCCCAAGGACCAGACCGATGATAAGCAAAAAGAGGAGATCGGGAATTTTTGTTCGCGTGAATACCTCGCTCAAGATATGGCCGAGAATGATCAGGATGCCGATAAAAAAAACAAGAAATGAAATATCCATTCTGCTTCCAGTAGTGACATTACGGTGAGATTTTTTTTATCCCTTTCGATCTCTCTATCCGCCATCCCGGTATGTGCGGGATGGACATGGTGCATTTACCCGGCTCGCGGAACGGACATGCTCCCTGGAGCTATGCCCTAAACATTATCCTGTAACGAGAGCGGCGGATTGTTAATCCCGGAAATAATAAAAGATCCCCCGCCCTTCCGGTTTTTCCTGCAGGTCCTTTGTTCTGGCCATTTCCTGCAGGACCTTGTGGACTTGGGTCAGGTGCATACCGGTTGCGGATGCAATGTCATCCGCTGTGCAGGGTCGTCTCCGGAGCAGCTCGTATACCTGTTCGAGTGGATCCTCAGCATACTGTGAAGGGATGTCAGCAGAACAGGAAGAGTCCACCGTTTCCGTGCCGGCATAGTCAAGTACCTGCGCTATCCGTTCAAGTTCGGCTGGCGTTGCCGGGCGGACGAAGTCTTCCGTGCCCGGGCGGTCGAGCGTGTTCAGCTGGACGCGGTCGGGGTGGATACGATGGATTGCGTCATGCAGCCCGGCAAGTTCCTCGTCAGAGGTATTGATGCCCGGGATAATAAACACCTCAAGCCAGATCTGCCCGGTGTATTCCCTGCGGAACTGGAGAATCGCATCCAGGATCTCCTCTGCACCAATCCCGGGCACGGGCCGGTGTATCCTTCGGAATGTCTCTTCATTGATGGTTGAGAGCGTTGGAAGCACGACATCAGCCGGCAACAGATCCCTGCGCACCCCCGGATCTGAAAGAAGGCTGCCATTAGTGAGAACGGCAATACGGTACCTGGGAAACCGTTCTTTTAAAAAACGGATCACCCTGCCAATGGAGAGCGAGAGCGTTGGTTCACCGGAACCTGAGAACGTGATATAATCAAGGGAAGGCGATTGGGACAAATAGAGCGAGAGTTCGCCAATCACTTCATCAGCAGGGAAGAATTCCTGTCTCTGTATGGTTTCAACAGTAGTGGCCCCGCACTCGCAGTACACGCAGTCATACGTGCATGTCTTGAACGGGACAAGATCAATGCCAAGAGACCGTCCAAGCCGCCGTGAACTCACCGGGCCGAACAGGTGTGCGTAATGCATGGTGTATTGTCCGATAGTCCCGCGCAACAGATAAAATCGCTGATAGGTGTGATAGGGAGGGGATGCTTACATGCCAGCCAGTACAGGATCCCTGCCGAAGAACGCAGGTTTCATCCCCTGGTATGACCAGATGCCAGAAAAATCAGCTGATGATGTTTGTAATGCTGTGGAAACCCTCACCCCGACGGTCAGCGCACTTCACGGCATCGGCTTTGGTAAAATCCACCCGCTCGGTTACCCGGCATTTCGTGCAGTACGCAAGTGAGGGTGATTTCACGAACTTCCCGCTGACCCGGAACTCACGGCAGTGGATGCAGAACCCGCAGTTTTCGAGCGGTTCTCTTTTTTCAGGAAGGCACTGGACGTGCCCCCTCACTGCCGGTAATAGGCGAAAATCCTCTTCAGTCATGGTGCTCCGCGCTGGCGTACGATGTATTTTACCCGTGACCATATAAAACCGGAGAACGGGGACTCAAAAAACATCAGCCTTAAACCATACCGGCACGAAAACTCATGCATGAAGGTGTGTATCATGTGCGGGGGGGAAGGCACCCGCCTCCGTCCCCTCACATTCGAACGGCCCAAGCCCTGTATTCCCATCGTCAACCGTCCTTCCATCCAGCACCTGGTCGCACACCTCACGAACCTCGGGTTCCGGGAAGTGGTGCTCACCCTCGGCTACATGGGGAATGCGATCGAGGAAGCACTCGGCGACGGCTCGCTCTTTGGCGCCGAGATCACCTATGTCCACGAGACGACCAAGCTCGGGACGGCAGGCAGTGTGAAGAACGCCCAGAAGTATCTTGACGGGCAGGACTTCCTCATTGTTGGTGGCGATCATGTCACTGACCTCAATGTGCTGGAATTTTACCGGGCACACCAGAAAGAGAAGGCAACGGTGAGTATCGGGCTCATCTCCATCGATGACCCCGGGGAATATGGTATTGCCGAGATCGATGTCGGGTACGAGATAAAACGGTTCAAGGAAAAGCCTGCACCCGGAGAGATCTTCTCCAATCTTGCAAGCACCGGTATGTACGTCTGCAGTCCCGATGTCTTCGACTACATCCCTGCAGGTGTTAAATATGATTTCGCCCGCGACCTGTTCCCCCGGCTGATGCAGGAAGGACATTCCCTCAAAGGCTGGCTTGCGAGGGGGAACTGGACTGATGTCGGGAGCCCCCATTCCCTGCGCCAGGCAGAACGGTGGAAACTCCAGGGGATCGATTTTACCGACATCATCGGCGACCTCTCGATGCATGGCGCACAGGTCCAGGGACCCGTCCAGCTCGGGGGCTCGATCACGCTCGGCAAGAACACCCGGGTCATCGGCCCGGTGGCAATCGGCCCCGGGACAACAATCGGGGACAATGTCCTGATCGGCCCGTACACCAGTATCGGGGAAAAATGCATCCTCCGAAACAACGTGAAGGTCTTCTCGTCATCTCTCTACAACCGGGTGATTATCGGGGCAAACAGCACGATCTCCGGGTGCATCATGGACAACGACACCCATATCGGGGAGGACTGCAGCATCGAGAACGACACCGTGATCGGTCCCCGTGTCGTCCTGCGGGACCATGTGGTGGTACACTCCAAGACCCGGCTCTGGCCGGAAGTCGTCATACCTGATGGCACTGTTGTAAAAGAGCATGTGCTCAACGAGAAGTTCGACCTGCGGTACGAAGGTTCGTAGTTTTTTTTAGAAAAATAAAAATTCCCTTTTTCATAACCTTTGAAAAATTTGCTTTGCAGATAACCTTTTTTGATATGACCTCCCTCGCTCGCTCCATTTGTACACCGCCCGACCCCCGTCCCTCACGGAGCCAGGACAATCCCTTCATTCACCCCGTAAAACTGCACGAATCCGGCCCGGAAATGGTAGGGGCCCTGCGGGGGTCGGGCGGTGTACTTTAATATTTAATCGCCCGCGACCAACCGGTCCGGGGGTGAATTTCCGAGGGTACTTTCCTGAATCTCATTGGTTTGTTTGCACAGGAAGTACACCGCCCGACCCCCGCTTCAACGAGTACAATGTACGCCCGGGAGCTAGCATCTTGAAATGTTTCTACAGAGCAGAAAAAATAATCAAATTATCAGACTCGTTTGACCTACGAACAGGTCATCAGACCTGTGAATAAAGAAGAGAGTCGTCAGACTCTCTTAGCCAACGAACAGGACATCAGTCCTGTGAGTGGGAGAACGGACTCTCAAATCCGTTCGAGCTGCGAACAGGACATCAGTCCTGTGAGTGGTTTAACGTGTCATCAGACACGTTTAACCAGGCGGTGCGTGATCGCAACAAGCGGGTGACGGGCGTAGTCGAGCACCTGCACATCGTCAAGGGTCTTTAAGTTCATCGCCAGTGCTGTCCGTTCCATGCCCAGCTCGATATCTTCCTTGATCTCGATGATGTATGCATCGAGCGCGGTGATCCCAAGTTTCTTTGCCGCTATCGCCCGGTGGTGACCGTCGACGAGGATGATGCGTCCCGGGCGTTTTACAACAATGATCGGCTCGGCCAGCCCCTTCTTGATCTCATAGATCCGGCCCTCCAGTTCGTCCTCGTAGACCTTCGACTGGGTGGGAAGGAGTTCCTTGACCGGTATCGTCCCCCGGTCGAGCGTGGGATCAACGTTGTAGAGTTTCTTGAGCGTGGTCATGAAATTGAAGACCTTCTCAGGAGACACGTGCTCGATCTGGGAACGGATCACGTCCGAATTTGAGATGATGCCCAGCAGGTTGTTCTTCTCGTCAACAACCGGTAGTTTCTGGATACCGCTCCGGAAGATGACACGGGCTGCATCGTTGATGTCCATGTCGGGATCTGCGACAATGAGGTTTGAGGACATGACCTTTTCGACCGGTGTTTCCGGCTGGACGAAGAGCAGGTCACGGGCCGATATATAGCCGATGACCATGTTCTCCTTTACGACCGGAAACCCGTCATGATGGGTCTTCTGGATCCGGTCGATGACGTCTTTAGCCGTGCCGTTGAAGTCCACGCTGACAACATCATAGGTCATATAGTCCTTGACCTTTTTTTTGTCCATCAGTACAGCTTTACAGCGTCCGGCACGTTAAAACATTGGTAAAAAAGGAAAAATCCACCATCACCGGTGGTTACTCGATCTCGATACGGGATTTTTTTACCGGGATTGTCTTCTTCAGGGTTACTTCCAGGACCCCGTTCCTGAAACTCGCTTTTGCATTGTTTTCGGTGACATCTGCCGGCAGGATGACTGCCCGGCTCATGGAACCGGACCTGCGTTCCCGCATGTAGAATCCTCCGGATGTCTCCTCTTTTTCATCGGTGCGTTCGCAGGATATCTCCAGGGTCCTGGGATTCAGCAGCTGCAGGGCAACGGCCTCTTTGTCGACTCCCGGAAGGTCAGCGACGACAATGATCTCGTCACCGTGTTCCCGGACATCCACGCGGAATTCGCCGTAGATTGCCGGAAGCATGCGGTCGCTCCTCCCTGCGGCCGGCAGGAGCCTGTTGCCCGCTGACGCCAGGTGGAACATGTGGTCCAGTTCCGCCTGCATGTCTTCCATCTCCTGCCAGATGGAATCACGTGGATACCTTCTCCATGCCATAACCATTCCTCCTTTTCATGGTACCCATTCTATCAAAAATGGGTTAACCTATCGTTACTACATATATTTAATAAACATTGTTATTGTGCCATTACGTATCGGAATAGTTTATAGCGTGTGGTTACGATGTAGTAAGGAGGATCGTTACGTATGGGTAAACAAAAGCAAAAAGAAGCAGCACAATCCAAGTGGAAAAAGGTACTTTTTGTCATTGCCGCCGTGCTGTTTGTTTTCATCATGGTGGTCTCATCCATGGGAATGAACTGGATTACCGGCATTGCCCCGATTAAGGCAGGAGACCAGGTCGTGATCGATTATACGCTCTATGATACCGCAGGTAATCCCTTCATGACCTCAAACGAGCAGTTGTATAAACAGCAGATCACCAGCGGGAGTGGAATCCTGTACACCCAGCAACTCACTCTTACAGCAAACAAATCCCTGAACCAGGCAATCTACCCGGTACCGGTCTATATCGCGAGCAACGGCGGGAGCATGGAAGGATTTGCACTGTACAACCCGGAGTATAATGCGATCAGTAATGCGGTTGTGGGTATGAGGACCGGTGAGAAGAAAAAGGTGGAGCTGACAACTGGTACTACCATGAGTACCATCTTCTCGTCTGATGACCTGCAGAGAGTTAATGTGAATATGAGCGAGCTTCAGGTTGGGGAATCGTTGGTGATGGGCGTATCAGAAACCCCGAATGCAACCGCATCCAATACGACTGAGATCACCTATCTCCGGCTCGGGCAGGTCACCCGGATCACCTCTGCCGGTGCCGTGGTTGATTTCGGCTATCCGTATGCCGAGATCACGGTGAGTTCCTCTACCAAGCAGTAATCCCGATCCATACTCTTTTTATCGCAGGGAATGATTCCTGTTCATGGCTCTTCGTGTACTTTGCTTTTTCCAGCCGGGATGCATGGGCTGCATGGAACAGGCGCCGATCAATGCCGAAGTGACAAAGAAACTCGGTATCCCTATCGAGGAGATCGACGCGATCAAGAACCCGGGATATGTTGCAGAATTTCACCTGAAAGCAACGCCGACCATCATTGTCATCGTGGACGGTGCTGAAAAGGAGCGGTTTGAAGGGGTCGTCCACGTTGAACAGATGGAGTCCACCCTGAAAAAATACCTATGAAACGGACTATGTCCGGACACCGTAGATCCGCTTGATCCGGTGTGCGACGGTCTTCCAGCCCTCTTTCCTCATGAGCGGGCCGTCCCTGAGCTTGAGGTGCGAGATCCGGAACCGTTTCCCTGAGGCCACATACCTGTCCCCCACAACAAACGGCTGTTCGCCATCGCACTCCATGTAGACCGGGATCGTCCTCCTGCCATCATGGATGGAGACCTTGACCACGACATTCTCGATCGTCCGGGTCCACAGGGTCGTGATATCGGAAGCCCTGGCACGGTTCACCCGCTTGTCGCCACATTCGATTGAGGTCACTTCGACACCGAACGCATCGTCGCCGCACTCGGCAACAAGGTGGTCCTCAACGTTACATTCGTCCTCTTCCGCAAGTTCGATCCCGCAGACTTTCGAGGTCCCTTCGCGTGATACGATTGCCTTGATCATGAGCGCCTGCGGCTCCCTCTCCTTCGGGAGGCGCTGGTGATGGCCGCAGGTCGTGCACCGGACGAGCATGTCGCGGGAATCCGCAAGTACCTCGTGCTCGGTCTCATCGTTGCACTCGGGGCAGTTGGCGGTGATAAACATTGAATATCAATGGCAACCCTCACATGATAAAGCATGGAGGCGCAGGAACAGATCCGGTGCCGGGGACACCCGCTTGTCCTCAGCACCCATCCGACAACCTTTGAGGTGACGTGCGAGGACCACCTGACCGAAAACGGTAATTGCATTATCGGGATCGGTGCGGAGAAGGGTTGTGCCGGGCTGTCCGCAGAGTTTAAACGAATCATGGCCCGCGACGATACCGACCTGCTGACACGGCTGGAATGCGGGGGTGTGGTTGCAGAGATTACATCCCGGGGCTCTTCCCGGATGACGCTTGACCACCCGACAGACCTGGTCTGGCGCAGGAGCACGTTTGTCTGCGGGCGTACGATCGGAATTCTTTCCGACAAAGTAGCAGCAACACTGCCGGCAGACCTGATAAAAAATCTCGTATCGGGAAAAGAGATGTTCGTGACCCTGACCGCTACTTGTCCCGGCTGAGTGTCGTGATTTTCACTTCTGCTTCGGCAAGCATACTCTCGCACTGTTTCACGAGCGCTGCACCCTGCTCGTAGAGTTTCATGCTCTCGTCAAGGCCCGTGTTCCCGTCTTCGATCTTCTCGATGATCTTCTTCAGCTGTTCGATCTTTGCTTCATATGTTTCCGTCATGGTCCACACGTTCCACGTTCACGAGACTGCTCCCGTCATAAAACTGAATTTTCATGCGATCCCCCGGAGCGATAGCACCCACGCCCCGGATCACCATACCGTCTCTCTCAGCAACGCAGTATCCCCGGGCAAGGAGCGCACGCGGGCTTCTCCCGGCGAGTGCCGTCCGCATCCCGTCAAGGAGGAGGCGTTCGCGTTCGAGCCGGGTAAAAAGTCCCCGTTCGAGCCGGTCCGCGATATCGGCCACATCGGTCTTCCGCTCGTCCAGTATACGGAGGAACCGTTGTGGCCGGAGCCGGTCGCGGAGGCCGGTAACATCTTCCTTTGCCCGTACAATCCTCCCGAGCAGGGAGGAGCCTGTCTGTACCTTAAGTTCCTGCAGCTGTAGCAAGAGAATATTCCGGTCTGGCACGACCAGTTCGGCAGCTGCGGAGGGGGTCGGTGCCCGGACATCCGCCGCAAGATCGGCGAGCGTCACATCCACTTCGTGGCCGATGGCACTGACGACCGGTACCGGGCAGGCTGCGATCGCTTTCACCACGTCCGGGTGGTTGAACGGGAAGAGGTCTTCGAAGCTTCCCCCACCCCGGGCAACGATCACGACATCCACCAGCCCGGTAAGGCGGCGGATTGCTCCGGCAATCTCCGTGTGTGCCTCCTCACCCTGGACTGCCGTTGGCGAGATGATGATCTCCACCGGAAATCTCCGCCCGATGACGTTCCGGATATCGTGGATCACGGCACCGGTCTCGGACGTGACGACCCCGACCCGTGCGGGAAATACAGGAAGCGGCCGTTTCCGTTCAGCGGCAAACAGGCCCAGAGCCGAGAGTTCCTTCTTCCACTGCTCGACAAGCAGGTATTTTTCGCCAAGGCCGGCCTTCTCTATTGCCCGGACCTGCATCTGATAGGCGCCGTGAGGGGCATACACAACGACCGACCCGGAGACCACCACCTCCATCCCTTCAGCCGGGGTGAACACGAGCCGGTCGGCATCTGACCGCCACATCACGCACTTGATCACCGCTGCGGTTGAGCCGCCCCCTTTTTCAGAGAGCGAGAAGTACCGGTGTCCCCGTCCATGGTGCTTGTAGTTGGTGACTTCGCCCCGGACCCGGATGTCCTGCAGCCGCGGGTCGTCGAGAAGCCCGGCAATGATTGCCGAGAGCTCCGAGACCAGCAGAGGCGCATTCGTTACGGCGGGAGGTTCATCCGGGGTATTGAACCAGTCCATCAACAACTATTAGGCTAAAACCGCATATCAAATAGTACTACCATGGTGTCGTTCTCCGTAGCGAGCATGTTTTTCCACGAGTATACCCTGCCCGAGATCTTCTCGTTTGTTTCCCGGTCCGGCCTCAACGGTATCGAGTTCTGGCTGGAGACTCCCCATTTCTGGCTCAGGGACATGCCGGTGGATGAGGTGATCGCCTGCCGCAGGCAGCACCCGGAACTGACAACCTTCACCGTGCACACTCCCATTCTCGACCTCAACCCGTGCTCCATCAACCCGGACGTGGCCGATGTCTCGGTTGAATATGCGGTCAGGTCGCTTGAGATTGCCGGGCAGATGGGTGCCGGTGTCTTCACCGTCCACCCGGGACGGAGGACAGCAAAACGCCCGCCGGGCGAGGCAGACTTCACCCGGTTCAGCCATTATGTCCGCGTCCTCCGCGAAACGGCAATACGGGACTCGATCAAGGTCTGCATGGAGAATATGGAACCCATGGTCAACTCCCTGCTCTGCACTCCTGAACGGATGCGGGAACTCCTTGATGACGAACCGTGGCTCTTCTTCACGCTCGATGTGGCCCATGCACTCTCGAAATCGGAAGAGGAGCCGATACGGTATATCGAACTCTGCCATGACCGGCTCGCCAACGTGCACATCAGCCGGGTGGAGGGCAATAAGCTGCACTTCCCCCTTGCAAAAAGCCCGGTCATGGCAAAGGTCATGGGCTCGCTCCGCGACTACGGGTACGACGGCAGCCTCACGCTCGAGATCGAGGACCTGAACCTTGGCCGGCCCTACTCCTCCGGTGAGAAGATCGCCCTGCTTGCACAGGACTGCGCCTTCATGCACAACTGTATGGACTAATCGCTGGTTTTATTAAATTCGCTCCCGAATATACTGGTACACTTTCAGGCGAAGTTGTAATTCGTGCACCAGCACGTTGTGAAACACAATGATAGAAAACGCACTTGAAATCTTTCTTTTCATCATCTGCATCATCCTTTCTGCGTTTTTTTCCAGTTCGGAAGTCGCGCTCATCTCCATGACCCGTGCAAGAGTCAGGACACTCGATAACGAGAACCGGGTAGGATCGCATGCCCTTGTCGCGCTCAAGGAATCTCCCGAACATCTCCTGACAACGATCCTTATAGGGAACAATATTGTCAATGTCGCCGCCGCAGCGCTTGCGACCGCGATCGCCATCCAGTGGTTCGGGGATATCGGCGTCGGCATAGCAACCGGGTTTGTCGTCATTATCCTCCTGGTGTTTGGCGAGATCGCTCCGAAGATCTATGCGACACGGGCGCCGGACTCGTTTGCCCTTACAATAGCTCCGATCATCCTCTTCCTCTCGAAAGTATTCACCCCTGTCCTATGGCTGGTAGAGCGCATGACCCCGAAGCTTGGGCTCGGGAAGGATGGGGCGGAACCTTCTGTTACCGAGGAGGAGATCAAGGAATGGATCGATGTCGGCAAAGAAGAAGGTACGATCGAACAGGATGAGCAGGACATGCTCTACTCGGTGCTCGAGTTCGGTGACACCACCGCCCGCGAGATCATGACACCAAGGGTCGATGTGGTCCTGATGGAAGACACCGTGACGTTCGATGACGCAATCCGGATCTTCAACGAGACCGGGTTCTCCCGCATACCGGTATACCACGACCAGATCGATAATATCACCGGCATCCTGAACGTCAAGGATGTCTTTGCCGCCATGGTATCACGGCGGAAGAATGCAAACATCAGTGAAGTGATGTACGATCCCCTTTTCGTCCCCGAGACCAAGAAGATCGACGACCTGTTGAAGGAGCTGCAGGTCCACCGTGTCCAGATGGCGGTGGTCATTGACGAGTACAGCAGTTTTGTCGGGATCGTGACCGTGGAGGACATCCTTGAAGAGCTGGTCGGGGATATCATGGATGAGTACGATAAGGAGGACCCCGTTGTCCAGGAGATTGCGCCGGGTGTCTTTGTCGTGGATGCCCAGATGTGGATCGATGACGCGAACGACCGGATGGGGATCAACCTTCCGGAGGATGAGTCATACGAGACCATCGGGGGCTTACTCATCGACCGGCTCGGCCACCTGCCCCTTCACCCCGGTGAGAAAGCCGAGCTCCAGGAGCAGAATATCACGCTCTCGGTGATGCAGATGCACGGCCGACGGATCGTGAAAGTGAAGGTACTCGTCCATGCGGCCCACGGGAATGGCAAAAAGGCAGCGGACAATGAATCCCCTGAGGAGAAGTCATCATGAAACGGATCGCGGTGCTGGCTTCCGGCCGGGGCTCGAACTTCCAGGCCGTGATCGATGCGATCGCCTCAGGGAAGATCCCCGCCGCCTGTGTGGTGCTCATCACGGACAACCCGGGTGCATATGCAATTGAGCGGGCAGGAAAGGCCGGTATTCCGGTTAAGATCATTGATTTTGCATCATTTCCCACGCGGGAGGCTTACGAACAGGCCCTGCTGGCAGCAATGGAGGAAGCCCGTGCCGATCTCTACGTCCTTGCCGGCTACATGCGCATCCTTGGGTCCGAGGTTGTGCGTGCATTCCCCGGGAAGATGGTGAACATCCACCCGGCCCTCCTCCCGAGTTTCACCGGCCTGCATGCCCAGCGTCAGGCGGTGCTCCATGGCGTGAAAGTCGCGGGGTGCACGGTGCACTTCGTGGATGACAGCCTGGATGGAGGGCCTATCATCCTCCAGAAGTGCGTCCCGGTCATGGATGATGATGGTGAGGACGATCTCGCCGATCGCATCCTCGAACAGGAACATATCGCGTTTCCGGAAGCGATCCGTCTCTTCTGCGAAAACCGGCTTGAGATTGTGGGAAGGAAAGTCCGGGTCCGGAAATAAATCCTCCGACATTTTTTTATGATATCATCGTGTCCGGTTCCAGTAGACCCTGAAGATTATTATCCAAGACGCCGATAGTATACCAGAACCGGGAGCCGGAACAAGGGACAATGAAGCAGAAATCAAAGAACCCGGCGACAAAAAAGATTGCCCGGGAACGCATCAGTGTGCTTTTCGAACAGGCACGGCAGGCATTCACCGCACACCCGGAACGGAGCAACCATTATGTGGAACTCGCCCGGAAGATCGCAATGCGCCAGCGGGTCCGGATCGACCGCGACCTCCGTCGCCAGTACTGCCACCACTGCTATGCGTTCCTTGTCCCGGGCAGTAATATGCGGGTGCGGGTGCACCGGGGCAATGTCGTGGTCACCTGTGGCTCCTGCAACAAGAAGACACGATACCGAGTGGTGAGACCGGATGCCGGAACCGAACAATAACTCAATGCAGGACCTCAAACCGACCGTCTGGATCGGGAAACAGGGGTGCACGGGAACGATGATCGATGAGATCGTATCCCAGCTCAAGAAGCGCAAGCTGATCAAGGTCAAGTGGCTCCAGAACACGGATGTTGACCCGGAGGCGATTGCTGCACAGGCAAAGGCCCGGCTCGTTGAAGTAAGGGGCCGGACCATGGTGCTCGCGGACAAGGGAAGGGGACAGGGGACCCCGGCAACACCCGTGAAGACCCCCGCGAAAGTCACGGCAAAGGCAACCGCCCGGGCTTCCGTCAGATCGATGGCAAAATCTTCGGAGAAGGCCTCCGTAAAAGATATTGCGAAGGATACGAAACCTTCAAAGCCACGAAGAATCGGTATGATGAGCCGGGCAAAGAAGTGAGAACTTACGTGGTCTCTCCCCCGGACCTCAATTCGTGATAACGGCTCGTTGTGATGGATACCCGAGCAAATTATTTCTGATGATCTTTCCGATCAACCGGGATATTCATTATGAGGCCTTAATCTTTTTTTCTGATCCGTCGGGGCTTCTGACCTTGGAAACGTATAAGAACCTTCCTCACAAATAACATAAGACTGTTATTTCATTATTCAACAGTGAGGTAGTAGATGACAACAGTATACGATGTCCCCGCTGACCACATCATCCGGAGGGTCGCCGAGGAGCTCAAGAAGAAGAAGGAGATCACTCCTCCCGCCTGGGCAGCCTTCGCTAAGACCGGCGTGCACAAAGAGATGCCGCCGGAAGATCCCGACTGGTGGTTCATACGGGTAGCAGCAGTGTTGAGACGCGTCTATGTCGACGGCCCCATGGGTGTCGAGAGGATGCGAAGCTTTTATGGCGGTAACAAGAACCGCGGCTCAAGGCCCAATGCGTTCCGCAAGGGCTCAGGGTCGGTCCTGCGCAAGTCTGTCCAGCAGCTCGAAGCAGCGGGTCTCGTCATCCACGACAAGACCGGTCGCCGGGTATCCCCCGAAGGCATGAAGTTCCTGGACAACCTCTCGCAGGAAGTCTCAAAGAACCCGCCAGCACCCGTCCCGAAACGTGTCAAGCCGGTTGTCGAAGAGCCCAAGAAGGCCGACGGCAAGGGCAAGAAGAAGGGTGGTGCCAAGGAACCGGCAGCCGAAGGCGCTGACGGAGCCAAGGCTGAGAAGAAGCCGGCAAAGAAGAAAGCCGAGAAGACTGAAGCACCACAGTGAGGTGTACTTATGGGAGACGACGAGCTTAACGAACTCCGCAAACGCAGGATGGCGCAGCTGCAGCAGCAGGCTGGCGATCAACAGGGTATGCAGGAAGAGCTCGAACGCCAGCAGCGTCAGAAGTCTCAGATCCAGATGATACTCATGCAGATTCTCGAACCGGATGCACGGGAACGCCTGAATACCATCAAGCTGACCAAGCCGGATTTCGCCGGCGCGGTCGAGCAGCAGCTCATCCAGCTCGCACAGAGCGGACGGCTGCAGAAGAAGATTACCGATGCACAGTTCAAGGAGCTGCTCAGGCAGCTCGCGCCTGCCAAGCGGGATTACTCCATAACAAGGAAATAATGAAAGCCGGAGTGCTGTACAGCGGCGGTAAGGACAGTTCCCTTGCAGCAATAATGCTGGGTACGTATTACCAGGTCGAACTCAACACGTTCGTGTTCGACCCGGACCGCCTAATCCCCTCGGTTGAGGCTGCGGCAAAAGCGCTGGGATTTCCCATAAGAAAACGAGTATTCGAGAAAGGATTGCTGAACGAAATGGTCGATCTGGTCATAGAGAAGGGGTATCCGAACGATGCCATCAACCGCGTGCACCAGACGGCCGTGGAATCGCTTGCAGGAGAGTATAACGTGGTCGGGGACGGCACACGGTTTAATGACCGGGTCCCGATGCTCTCCCGTGCAGCGGTCCAGAGCCTGGGTAACCGGACAGGGTGCTCGTACGTGCGGCCCCTGCTTGGCTATGTCAGGCCCGAAGTCGACCGTCTGGTGGACCGGTTTCTTATCGTGGAATACGGGGAAACGGGGTCAATCCAGAACGGCGATTACGAGGCAGAGATCCGGGAGGCGTTCCGGGCCCGCGGGCTCGATTGTGCCTCCATGTTCCCAGAGCACCACGACCAGTCGCTCGTGGTGGGCAGGAAAGATAATTAACAGGAGAATTCAAGATGAGCAAACTAAGCAAAGGCAGGAAAATCCGGCTTGCGAAGGCATGCGACCAGAACCGGCGCGTGCCCCAGTGGGTGATGGTCAGGACCAAACGCGCGGTTGTTGCGCACCCGAAAAGGCGCAACTGGCGCAAGAGCACGCTGAAGGTGTAGACAATGGCTGAGAATATGGAAGAGCACGTCTATGTCATCCCCCTCAGGGATGCACGCCGCATGCCCCGCTGGAAGCGGAGCAATGGGGCAATCAAGGATATCAGGAAGTACCTGTCCAAGCACATGAAGAGCGAAGATGTCAAGCTCGACCAGGGCATCAACGAGAAGGTATGGAGCCGGGGCAGCTCAAAGCCGCCATCAAAGATCCGGGTCCGTGCCATGAAGCTGGAGGACGGGCAGGTTCAGGCAGAACTTGCACCGGAATCGTAAGATGGAAAGGACGATCACGTTTGACGGCGATCCGAACATCGGGGTTTTTGCCCGGGTGATCGGGGACATTGCCATCATACCTCCGGAATCCACGGAGGAGTTTAAAGCGGCAGTGAAAGCAGCTCTCCAGGTGGAGCTGGTAGAGACTACGATCCAGGGGAGCGCCATCATCGGCTCGCTCGTTGCCGGTAACAGCCGGGGGATTGTTGTATCCGGCCTCGCCACTGAAGAGGAAGTCAGTAAACTGGAGAAGCACCGCGAGGTGCTGCTCCTGAACGAATCAATGAATGCCGCGGGCAACGTGATCATGGTGAACGATACCTTTGCCGCAGTCCACCCGGACATGCCGGTCGACATGATGCATGCGATCGGGGAGTTCCTTGGCGTTGAGGTCATCACTCTCGTGCTCGGCGGTGTCAAGACCGTTGGCATGGCGGGCGTTGCAACGAACAAGGGCGTGATCGTGCACCCGCGGGCGACCGACCAGCAGATCGCACGGATCGAAGCGGTCGCGAAGGTCCCGGTTGGCACGGGCTCGATCAACATGGGTACCGGCCTTGTGGGTACCGGGCTTCTCGTGAACGAGAACGGGTACATCGCGGGCAATGCCACGAGCGGGTTTGAACTGGGCAGGATTGAGGACGTATTTGGTTTTCTGGAGTGAATGAATTATGGCAGATCAGAAGTTTGAAGTGAAAGGCTCGTTCCTGATGGGCGAGGACTGGATGCCCTACACGAAAGTGATCGAGGCACCAAACGAGAAGCAGGCCGAGGAACGCACCTTTGCGACGATCGGCAGCAAACACAAGCTGAAACGCCGCTACATCAAGGTAGACGGTGTCAAGCCGGCCAAGGCAGAGTAAGACAAAATCTCATCCTTTTCTCACGGGATCTTTGATCTCTTCCCGAGAAGATTATCGTGTCTGAATGGTTATCCGGACATGTAATATCCGGTTTTTCGGCATATCAGACAGTATCTTCAAAAAAACCAGAAAGTATATTGCAGCTCCCTTCCTTGTCAGGCACATGAAGGCAAACGCGAGGCTCAGGGCAGGGCTTGTCCTGATCATCATTCTTCTGGTTTTTATTCCTGCGGTGACTGCGCAAGCCGGCCAGACTACCTTCCTTACCGTCCAGACGAGCGACACAATCCTTGGCCGCGTGGTCTCAATCACCGCAACGGATGCCGGTTCATATTCGGTCACGATAACACGGAACATGAACGTAATCCCGGCAAAGATCGGTGACACGCTGCTTGACGGGGACATTGTCACGCTCGTTCCCGGTGCATTTGCCAACATCCAGCTTGTTGACCAGCCCGATGTGACCATGCTCGGCGGGGGCACGAGCGGCCTTGCTGCACGGATCTCCCGGGTCGGGGGAGCGTCCGTGACCTCGAAGGCAACCATTGCAGCAACGGGATCTGATAAACCGGTGATAAAAACCTGCATGAAAACCGGAGAAGTTGGGCGCATCACGTATATTCAGGGGCGTTATTACATCCATCGGAATGCACGGATCATACCCGCAACAGTGTCGGAGTCGCTGATGGCCGATGACCTCATTTATGGTGACGACCCGGACGGTGAAATTATCATCCAGCTGGATTATTCCGATCATCCCGATGCCGGAGGATATACCCTCACCGGAAGAACGCGATACTCGCTGACCCCCTACTGCCCGGAACCCGTGCGGTCAGAGGGAATGATGGGCGAGGTCGAGGGTGTAATTGAGACGGTCTCCACAACAATTGATGACCTCTGGAGTAAGTTGAAGGAAATTCTCAGAGGAGAGTCGTTTGGAGTTAAGACGCCAACCGCAACTGCCGGGGTCCGTGGGTGATACGATCCTCTTTTTTAAGCACCTTTTGTCGTAACTACCGTTCACGGTGTGGTCTGGCTGCCCGGTTATTGTGTCGGTAATTACTGGCATGACACTGATATGACCAGTATTTTTATCCCCTATCCAGCATGATATGTCCGGTATGAAGGAAGAGACCCGCTGGATAGTGCTCGTGGGTACCGCGCTCGTGGGTATCGCGATCTTTCTTACGGTGCTCCATTACCTGATCTTCCAGGACCTGCATCACATTGCCATTTACTTCCTCGGGGACCTTGCATTCATTCCGGTTGAGGTCCTGTGCGTGACGCTGATCATCGACCAGCTGCTGGAGTCCAGGGAGAAAAAGCAGCGGATGGAGAAGCTGAACATGGTGATCGGGATCTTCTTCTCCCGGGTCGGCACCCCGCTCATGGCCCGGCTTGCAACTGCCGATACCTGTGTTATGCCCCTCCGGAATGAGCTGGCGATCCGTCCCGGTGACTGGACTGCTGACCGGTTCCGTGCCGCACAGGCCGGTCTTTCCGACTGGCACTGTAAAGTTGATCCGGCACATGTTGACCGTGAAGCCCTGCGGGAGTTCTTACAAAGCAACGAGGATTTCCTCCTCCGGATCATGGAGAACCCGACCATCTTCGAGCACGAGTCGTTCACGGACCTGATGTTCGCGGTTACGCACCTTGAGGAGGAGCTGAGCGCCCGGGGCGATCTCTCCAATCTGCCGCCAACTGACCTCGCCCACCTTGAGACTGACATGGAACGGGTCTATTCACAGCTTGTGCCCGAGTGGCTGAAGTACATGGAATACCTGCGGAACCATTACCCTTACCTGTTCAGCCTCGCGATGCGGCAGAACCCGTTCGATAAGATGGCGAGCGTGGTTGTTATGGGATAAGTAAGAACTGTACATTCCCAATTCCACTATTTCTTGTGGAACCCATAATGTCGCATTCCCCGGACCCTGTGCCCTACAGGGCATTCCCTTATTTTTCCTCCATCCAAATGTGGCTAAATATGACCTCCAACTCCCCGACGTAAAAATGGTAAAATCCTGCGAAACACACCCTCGTTTTCACGAAATATGACCTCAGGTCCGGTAAAAACAGGCAATCCCGGCTCTGTATGGGCCCGGTTTAGTCCTCCCCCTGTTTCTCTCAACCCAATCTGGTAATGTGGCACCGGGACCACGGTGACTCATCAATATTCCGTATACAAAAGATCCTTTTACCGGATCCCGGATAAGAACACACATATCCATACTATGGCAAACACGATCGAGATCTGGAGGTCCCTCCGGTTCCCGTACGAAGCGAAAAGGCCTGCAAGCCCCCCGGTGACCGCAAGACCCGCGTGCCAGAGAACTGCATCACGGAGCCACTCCTCGCTCTGCACACCCTGCCCGGTTGCGATCATACCCACGACCATCAGCAGGGGGAAGAGCAATGCGCCGGTTGCGACTGCGGCAATACGGTTCCGCGTGTACCAGCCGATCAGGATTGCCGCGACAGGAAAACCACCTGCCAGAACGAGAGCGGATGCGAACCCGGTGATGAATAATGCGAGTCCAGTCATTCCGGAATCCCTGCACTACTTCCCTTCGCGGTAACGAGACGGAAAACGAAGAACGCAACCGCCACGATAAGGAATCCGGCAAGCACCGGAGAAAACAATGACTGGCCCCCGGTATTTTTCTGTATCGTGAATGCAGAGTTGAGGAATATGAACCCGAAGTACACGACGCTGATGCCGGCAAAGAGCGTTGTGTGTTTCGGGTACTGCACGATGAGACCGGCAAGTGCCCCGGCTCCCAGTGCCCTGGCAAGCAGGAACAGCCCGGCCGGCAGTCCGTCAAGTTTTATCGTAAAGAACCAGTCCTCCCAGTTGAGGATGAAGACGAACAGGAATGTAAGCGTGGCAAGGACAAGGATTCCCAGCACGCAGCATTTTAACAGCGTATCGATGGTTTTTATGACCTGTTTAAACATCATGATTCACCAGGAGCCCCGAATATGAATCCTGCCCCGCGATCCTCCGGGTAAACGGTCGTCCAGTTCGCGGGCAGCGACCAGTTTGTGCAGCTGGATCCCCAGAAGGTATGTGAGCAGGACTGGCCGGTGATGTTCCCGTGCGGGCACCGGTCCGCAAGCGGGACGGCCTGTGTCCCTTCCGGTCTGTAGATGATATCCGCTGAACGGATCTGGCTGTCCGGGAAGACGATGATGAGGCCCGCTGAATCACAGAACCTTCCGATCTCTTTTGTCTGGTAACAGTACTCAGGGATTACGCTCCAGTGATCCGCGATCTGTGTAGTGTCATTCAGTCTTATCTTATCAAGCGGGATGAACTTCCGGTCTTTCAGCAGGAAGAGATCCAGACAGGCATTTGCTTCATATCCGAAATTCATATCACGGATATGACGGGATACACCGGTGATTATGCGGACAGACCGGTTGCGGACACCGAGACTGGCAGCACTGAATTGATCCATGTTCGCAAGGATCACCCGGGGGGACTGGCGATTCTGCAGAACAATGTCATTTGCCGGTGTTCGTGTGGTGGTAATACGGAGCCTTCCACATGTGCCGGGGAAATACGTAAGATCTGCGGTATAACCGGTGACCTTCCCTTCGTGTTCTGTATAAAACTCTAATGTCATTGAATCGAGGGTCTCATCCGGTGTGATGTGAAGCGTGAGATCTTCAAACACTGCTTCGGTCTCGTTGATCCCGGTCCTTTGGAGGATCGTATCCCATGTATTCTCGAGAGTCCTGCCGCCAGCTGAGGGATAAAGGCAGATATCGGAGCCGTCAGGAAGATGCAACGATCCCGGCAGGAGAAATCCCCATGGCAGTGAAAGAGCCAGAAGCACAATGAAAACCATAAGGATAGCGATACCGGAAATGATCATCAAAGATGGGATCTGTCGGGAAGGATTCACGTAAAATGCCCCTCATATTCTTGGATAAGAAGTGTTTAATTTTTTTACATTTATTCATATTTATTTGATATTGTGCATCGATCCCGGAAAACACATCCTATCCGGACAGAATTAAACCTAAAATGAGAAAAGAAGAAATTTACCGGGCAGCTTCGTCAGCTCTCCCGGCACACCAGGTCCCCTTCGTGCACCCGTTCGTTCACCCGGATGCCGATGTCCTGCCCCGGGTCTGCTTCCTGGATTGGCTCGTGGTCGTACTCCATCGAGGTCACGGTCTGGTGGATGTCATCATGCGGCCCATGGATGTGGATCCGGTCGCCTTTGGCAATATGGTCCGAAAGGACGATTGCGGCGACACCAATTTTCGGGTAATAGTGGGATACCTTCCCAATCATGGTCTCCATCGTCTTCTCCCTCCCAACATGAGACTAATATCCGGTTCAGGAAATAAAGATTACCCTTGGCGGGATCATTCCTGATCAGTTCCTGTTCGATATTTATCTCAGGAGACCAGAGCAAAACGGGGAGGCATTTCGATATCACCGAATCGGGAATTTTAACGGTCTTATAATTTTTCAAGGGGTTGTAATAAAAAACCCGGTGAAAATTTTTTTTAATATGATACAATTTTACATGCCAACCCTGCGGCTGCTGAACTCATCCACCGTAGTTGCAATCTCCGCAGGATTCCGGCTCCATATTGCCTTCCTGCTTGCAGGTATCGCAACCCGGTTTATCCCCTATTTTGCATTTGCCCTGATAATGTACGCAACCTATACGCTTGATCGTGCTCTTGACTGCAAAGAAGATGCCATCAACAAGAGCGAGCTGTGCGGGGCGAACAGGACGATAGGACTGGCTGCATGCGTAACAGCGTTCTGCGGAGGTACAATACTTCTCTTCCTTGAGGGGGTCTTTCTGGCCCCGTTCCTGCCATTTGTTATCGGGTATTTCTATTCCCGGGGATTCCGGATTGGATCATTTAAACTCAAGCTCAAAGGAAGCCTGGGGGGGAAAAATATTATTGTCGGGATAACATGGGCCGGAACCATTGCCCTTATCGTAGGCCAGTGGTGCACCAGCATGCTGACTATTGGAATTATCTTCCTGTTTTTCGGCCTGAAAATATTCATCACGTCCTGTGTGAACGATTTCAAGGATGTCAAGGGGGATATCGTTGCCGGAGTCAGGACCCTCCCCGCATATCTTGGGGAAAAGCTTACCAAGAAAGTCCTCATCCTCATTCTCGCCATGATGTATATGATCATGGTCTATGCGATATTTTTCACTATTATCCGGGATGAATGGGTGATCCTTCTCTTCAGTCTGGTCATCACCATCGTATTCCTGATCATATATTCACCTTCTTTTGAGACCAGCCCCTCGGTCTTCTATCGGAAGATGCGGGAATTCGTGATCTCCTGGGAATCGCTGGTATCCCTGGGACTCAGGGCGTGTGTCACGGGTTAATCCGGACGTTCAATTTTTTCAGAATGTTCCAGAAGGAACCGGTAGATCCGCTCCCCCCATGCAAGTGCTGACGGATCGCGACTGGCCACATCGTTTTTGGAATCAAAAAAACCGGTATTGTAAAACAAAGAGATTGAAAAATAAGAGTCGGTGACCGTATACGAGAACTTGAAATCCTTTTTTGTTACATAGATGCTGGTATTGTACCCAAGGAACTCCCTGACCCATCCTGGATATTTATCGTTCAGCATCTTGAGTACGCCCGGGGTAAATACCAGCGAAGTCTCTACACCCTTCCTGGCAAGGTTCAGGAAAAAATCCGGGTACATGGGATGAACGGTATGGGACAACCCCTTCAGGGTCTTTGCCGTGGAGATATTTTTCAGGAATGTGTTAACATCAAAGATTTCCTCATCGGAATTCTCGATAATCTTGTAATTGCCCAGACTCCTGATATCGACAAGGATATCGAGCGGCAGCACACCGATGTTATGCTCAGACCAGAATTTCATATTCTTATCAAAGATTTCCATAGTCCTGATCAGGGGCTCCATCTGGGTAGCCAGCACTTTCCCAATGGGGGTTAACGAGGATTTCCGCCCGTCCCGGTCGATAAGGTGATTCTCTTCAAGGATCTTTATCTGGGGGAGCATTCCTGTTGATGTGACGTTGAGCAGCGTCTTTATCTCATCCCATTCCCTGGGCCCGTTGTTGAGGAGGATTAGGAGCTTTCTCCGCTTATCCGATGCAGAGATAACACTAAGAAGTTCGTTCATAACCCACCCGAATATACAATATAGAGATTGTTACTTTATAAAAAAAGCCTTCAATTTGAATCTATTATGTTTGTTTACGAATAATTCGTGGGAACGGAATGGGCTTTTTTAGATCATGACAGGTATTACCTTACCCTGTATCATGGATCCCGCTTACTCGCGAGTTCTTCTGTTGAGATGCCGAAAGCAGATGAGGGAATTGTATAAAAGAGATCGTTTTTAAGTGTGTCCCGCCGGATATCAGGATCTCGTATGAAAAAGAGGAATATAATGAGATTAAATTTTTTAATGGTCTTGAAATCGTCAGACGGATAGTAATATACTACTTCTATCCTGATCATATCACGGGATATCGATTCGCGCATGAGCATCACATCCCCCCTAACCGGGCCGGATCGATCACTCCCGGTATATTTACCGGGGTATTCTCCTGACGAACAAACAGAAGAGACCCGCAGGTATGATGAGTCTTCCTGTTCCTTGCACACTTTCACCAGGAGATCCCCCGGTGCTTTCTCTCTCCCTTTCTATTTTGTATGGTGATGATGAGATCTTTTTTGTGGACCTCTGCAGGATACATCTTCAGCGATAGGGTCTTGCAATTACTCCGGCATCATCTTTCCGCGAGGCCATCCCTCCCTTACTGGCTTCTGCCATGAGAGGTATCCCGGTGAGCCAGTGATGTCATGAGCGCGTAAAAAAACTCCGGTTCGCGTGTTGTAAAGAGATTGTGCCACGCATCGAGCGCTGCCGGTGACATAACATCAAGTCTTCTGAAGATATGATATGCGAATTCGACTGGTGCAAGTCCGCTTGCGGTGATGAGGTTGCCATCAGTTACGGCAGGCTCGTTCACGTAGAACCGCTCGCCATGGTAGCCCGGGCAGAACATCTTCAGCGCTGCGGGATCATTGCTCGTGTGCGGACGGTCGTCCAGCAGGCCGGCATTCGCAAGGCCAAGGGTGGCACCGCAGATCGCTGCAACTACCGCTTCGCTTGCCAGTACCTCCTTGACCTTTGCGATTACCGGGGCCTGTGCCGGGTCGAGCCAGGTATCTGCACCGGGCAGGAGGAGCAGGTCGCCGGTGCCCGGGTGAATATTTGCTATCAGTTCATCCGGCTTCAGGTGCAACCCTCCCATGGTAGTGATTGTATCCATCGTACGGCCGCACAGCCTGACATCGTACCGTAGCGATTGATCTTTCAGGTAACGGCCGGACCGGAGTTCGGCAAGGATATGGCCCGGCTCCCAGTCGGAGAGCGTATCATTGACATAAAGGTACAGAGCTGGCATGGTGATCGTGGCACTCCTTCATATTTCTCTTGCGGGAGAGCAGAAAAAAATTACTTGTTGATATGCACAACTTTGGCGGGCGGGAACCCGTTGAAGTACGTGGATGAGGCATGGGAGTAGGCCCCGATGTTCTCGGAATAGACAAGGTCGCCGATATCGAGGTCCGGCAACTCTGCGGAGAGCGTGATCGTGTCGAATGCATCGCAGGTGGGCCCGAAAACTGCAGATATCTGTGTCTCCCCTTTCTTGAACGAGAGTACCGGGTAATTGATATGATCGAATACCTGCCCTGAATAGGTGTGGTAGACCCCGTCGTTGATGTAATAGCAGGGCTTGCCGTCGCGGATCGCCTTTCCCACGACCTTGGCAACGAGCGTGCAGGTGTTTGCCACAAGGAACCTGCCAGGCTCGGCCAGGATCTGCATGTCGCTTGGGAACAGCCGCTTTATCTCGGCGTTCAGTTTCCGTGCAAGCGTCCGGATGGACCGGATCCCCGGGTGGTACTTCACCGGGAACCCCCCTCCGATATCGAGGATCCGGATCTTCCGGCCGGTCCGTTCTTCAACTTCCTTGATGATGCTCGCCGATATCTGGAGTGCCTGCATGTAGTTCTCGAAGTTGGTACACTGGCTGCCGACATGGAAGCTCAGGCCCTCCACGACAAGCCCGTTCTCGAATGCCTCAATGATCAGGTCCACCGCTTCGCCGGGATGGGCGCCGAACTTGCTGGAGAGCTCGACCATGGAGCCGGTGTTCGGGACACGGAGACGCAGGACGAGCCCCGCATGGGGGGCATGGTCGCGGATCTTCAGGATCTCGTAGTGGTTGTCGAAGGTAACGAGCGGTTTGTACTTGTCCAGCGCCTTGAGGGTCTCGATCGGCTTGATGGTGTTGGCGTAGATAATCTTGTCCCAGATGAAGTCCTGCTGCTCCTTTTTTGGCAGGTGCTTGAAGTTCTCGTGCACGATCATGAATTCGGGCATGGATGCAACATCGAAACTGCAGCCGATGTCGTACAGGGTCTTGACGATCTCGGGATTGGAGTTGGCCTTGACCGCAAAATAGACCTGCACGTCCGGCAGGTGCTTCCGGAATTCCCGGTAATTCTGACGGATCTTTTCATGATTGATAACAAAAACAGGAGTACCCTGCTCTGCAGCAAGGTCCAGCAGGTGTCTCTTCCCGCTGTGTCCGATATGGTGGACGGGTGTGGGGGTCTCTCCAGTCCCTTTTTTCTTCCGCCGCTTTTTTGAGTCAACCGCGACTTTTGTCATTATATGATTGATTTATTGCACGAATAAGAAGTTTTTGAATTGCCAGATGTCTTCGCGGTCGTAATTGTTCTCCGGGTTCTCCTTAAAGTAGACCACGCGGTTCTTCAGTGGCGTCCAGTCGGAGGGCCCCGACTTGAACTCGCCGAGGTAAGGTTTTGCAATGTCGAGCACGAACTCGTGTGGCAGGTCATCGGGAAGGCAGAAGCCCTCCTTCGGGTTCTTGATCATCCACATCACCGCGCTGACAACCCCGAGCGCGACCTGGATCGTTGTCGCGTTCTGGCCGGGTGCTAACTTCTTTGCCTCGTCAATGGTAAGGATGCTGCCGGTCCACCACGACTTGTAGGGGTGTCCCATCAGGAGCGCACCAAGGATGTCCGCTCCCGTGACGATCTCGCGGTCGCTCATGATCCGGATCTTGGGCTGGAGCACGTAGTTCCGCGCCCTGAGCTCGTGGAGGGAAGCAATCGTTGCATCGCAGGGCATGTAGGCGTAGAGGACGGTCGGGCGGTAGATCGCTTCGCCGTCCTTCCAGACGGTCCACCGGTCCGAGATACCGAATGCCTCCCCGTGCCGGATCACCATGCCGATGATCTCCTGCTTGGGGATCCAGGACCTCACCCAGGTATTGATCCCCATCTTCGGGAGGAGGATCCCGTTCTTCGGGCCAACGGGAGGGACGATTGCCATGGGGGGGAGAGTCTTCTCGTGCGTGCCCCAGCCGATCTCGGCAGGCGCGGTACCCTCTTCCCGGAGCCCCTCTATGCACCAGGTACCGACAAACTCGCCAACTTTTTTCGGGGTGCGGGAGATCTGGGTATCGTGTTCCGAGCAGTGGATCACCTTGACACCGACTTCCATCGCCAGCTCGGCAAAATTCTGCTCGCGGATCAGTGTCCTGATACGCCCGGGGTCCTTTGCGATCTTGTCGGTAATCATCCGGTTGGCGATATCCACGAGGCCGTGTTTGGCAAAATGCGAGATGAGGCCGGGGTTGGCACCATGGTCGACAACACAGGTTGTGGCATCTTTCCAGTCTTTCGTCAGCTCGATAAGTTTCATCTGCCGGAAGTACAGGGTCTTCTCGTAGGGGGTAGCAGTCTGGGTCTCGGCATCCGGGTCCCACGCCTCGACCGAGGTGTTGGCATAGAGGACTTCGTGCTCGTGGCACCACTGGACGATCTCGCAGCAGTCGATATTCCATGCTTCATCGATCAGGAGGCTGCCGGGCGAGAGGTATTCCGCGAGGGTCTCCGCGATATTCTCCTGCGTGATCCGCTTCTTGACGAACCGCAGTCCCCCGGCAGTCCATGCCTTCAGGTCCGCCGACTTGTCCTTGAAATCGATGATCGTGATGTTCTCAAGGGGGATATTCACATGTCGGAGCAGGATCGGGAACATGCACCGGCACACGGCGCCATACCCGATGATCAGGACGTTGTTTTTGAATTCCATCTCAACCCTCCCGGCTCTCTTTGATATCGATGAGCCTGTCTATGTGTATGTCCCCGTTCTTTAATAACTTCATGAAGACGGATGTCATCCCTGAATATGGGAAAAATCCCTTATTCAAAAATGGTCCTGGAGACGACACCGGATCAAGGGTGGCCAGCGATGCCTGAGGGAGCTTGTCCATGCCCCGTCGCCCGCACAATGATGTATTTATTGTGGTGGAGAACATACATATCCGGAGCACAACACTCATCGAATCAAATATTTTTACGGGGTGACGGATTTTGGCAGATAAAAATACACCAATGGACCAGCGCGAACTGATGACCCTCCAGAACTACCTGCAGGAGTACGGGCAGCAGGCTGAAATCTTTGTCAACCAGTTGCAGCTGCTGGAGAATGGGAGACTGGAGGCGCACGCCGCAATCGAGTCACTCGAAGAGATGCTCACAACGGAAAACGGTACCGTGCTCCTCCAGATAGGCGGCGGGGCCAGTGTCCGGGCAAAAGTCATGGAGCCGGAGAAAGTCCTCCTTGCGATCGGTTCGGAGGTCGTTGTCGAGCGTTCCAACAAGGATGCAGTCGAGTTTTTAAAAGAACGGATCATCGAGATGGAGGCCTCGCAGAAGAAGGTGGCCGATGCGCTCGACCGTCTCCGGGCCCAGATGAACGAGATCAATAAGCGGATCGAGTCGGGATACCAGCAGGCAATGGCATCCGGACAGAATCCCGGTTAAGCGGAGTCATTGTATCCATGTTCGGGGGACTGCGGGAGAAACTGAAGGCGGCACGGGACCGGCTCGGCGGCAGCATCGAGGCAGCAGCAGCCAGGGCGGAGCCAGTGGAGGAGACCGTTCCGGCAGCAGCTGCTCCCGCAACCCAGCCGGTCTCTGATCCGGGCCCGGCGACCGCAACGACCGCCCCGGCTTCCCCGTCATTTGTCCAGAAGGTCAAGACCCTCATTATCGAGCGGGAACTGATCGTCTCCGAGAAAGACCTTGATGATGCCCTCTCCGAACTGGAGATGACACTTCTCGAGAGCGATGTCGCCCTTCCTGCCACGGATGCGATCATCGGCAGCGTGGAGAAGAACCTTGTCGGCAGACACCGGAAGATCGGGGAATCCGTCGACGACCTCGTAGTACATGCCCTGAAGACGGCCCTGCTGGACGTGCTGGGCAACGGTTTTGATCTCAGGGAATACATAACGAAGCACGACCGGCCGGTGAAGATCCTCTTTACCGGTGTGAACGGTACCGGAAAGACCACGACCGTTGCAAAGATCGGTGCATACCTCAAGAAGGAGGGGTTCACGGTCGTGATCGGTGCCGGCGACACATACCGGGCCGGTGCAATCGAGCAGATCGCCGTTCATGCCGAACGCATCGGGATCCGGGTCATCCAGCACCAGGAGGGAGCCGACCCCTCGGCCGTGCTGTTCGATGCAGTGGAGTATGCCCGTTCGCACAAGATCGATGTGGTCCTTGCCGATACGGCAGGGCGGTTCCATAACAAGGCGAACCTGATGAGCCAGCTCGAGAAGATAAAGCGGGTCATGAAGCCCGACCTCGTGGTATATGTCGACGAAGCCGTGGCCGGTAATGATGCCGTGACCCGGGCCTTTGAGTTTGACAAAACCGTAGGGGCGGATGCAGTTGTTCTGACAAAGGCCGACATGGACTCGCGGGGTGGCGCCGCAATCTCGATTGCCCACACGATCGGAAAACCGCTGATGTTCCTCGGTGTCGGGCAGGCATATGAGGATATCCTGCCATTCGAACCCGCAAAAGTCGTCGACGAATTGCTGGATGGGGGTGCGTGATGCTCGACGGACTTTCGACATCCCTCAAGGATGCACTCAAGAAACTGGCCGGCAAGACCGTGGTCGACAAGGCAGCTGTCGACGAGCTGGTGAAAGACCTCCAGCGGGCGCTCATCTCATCGGATGTCAACGTCAAGCTCGTGATGGAGCTCAGCAAGGCGATCCGCACCCGCTCGCTTGAGGAGGAGCCGCCCAAGGGCATGAACGTCCGCGAGCACGTGCTCCGCATCGTGTACCAGGAGCTCGTCCGCCTTGTCTGGGCCTCGACCGAGGTCCGGCTCGAACCCCAGACGATCCTCATGGCCGGCCTGCAGGGAAGCGGCAAGACCACGACAACGGCGAAGCTCGCCCGCTACTTCCAGAAGAAGGGCATGAAAGTCGGGGTGATCTGTGCCGATACGTTCCGGCCCGGTGCCTTCGACCAGATCTCTACGCTCTGTGCGAAGATCAATGTCCCCTGCTTTGGCAATGCGCAGGAGAAGGATGCCCTGAAGCTCACCCGCGAGGGTCTTGCATCTCTGAAGGAGCAGGAACTGATCATCGTGGATACCCAGGGCCGCCACGCGCTTGAAGCCGATCTCATCAGGGAGATCATCGACCTCAATGTGCTGACGAAAGCGACCCACCGCTGGCTCGTGATCGATGCGGCGCTGGGCCAGCAGGCAAGCGAGCAGGCACGGCGGTTCCACGAAGCGATCGGGATCGACGGGGTCATCATCACGAAGATGGACGGCACCGCAAAAGGTGGCGGTGCCATGTCGGCTGTTGCCGAGACGAAGAGCGGTATCGCCTTCATCGGGAGCGGCGAGACGATCGAGGACCTCGAACGGTTTGACCCCGACGGGTTCATCTCCCGTCTCCTCGGCATGGGGGACTTAAAGGCGCTTGTCGAGCGGGCGAACGAGACCCTCACCCCGGATGACGTGGATGTCAATGCGATGATGAAGGGGAAGTTCACCCTCCGCGATATGTACAAGCAGCTCGAGGCCCTGAACAAGATGGGCCCCTTAAAACAGATCATGGGCATGCTCCCGCTTGGGAACATGCAGCTGCCCGAAGGCGTGTATGACGTCACCAGCACGAAGATGGTCCGGTACCGGATCATCATGGACTCGATGAACCCGGCCGAGCTTGATGAACCCTCGCTCATCAACAGCTCCCGCATGCAGCGGATCGCCCACGGGGCCGGGGCAACCCCCGACGAGGTCCGGGAACTGCTCAAGTACTACAAGATGATGCAGCGGACCCTCAAGGGCCTCAAGGGCAGCGGCGGCGGAAAGTTCAACATGCAGCGCCTGATGAAACGGTTCTCCGGGATGCAGTGAGATCTTCGTGCAATGACTTCTTTTGCGATTGTCGGGCACCTTGCCCGGACGGACGGGAGTTTCTCACTCAACGACCTGCCGGGAAGCGGCGGAAGGATGGATATCCTCTGCCGGTGCGTGAACGCATCGCTCTTTCTCTCGCACGACTTAAGAAGGGACGTGGACTGTTACCTCGTCCTGCTGGGGGCCCCATCGGGGCCGAAGACCGTGAAGTTTTCGGGGGAATCCGTCCGCTCGCTCTCGCCCGACGAACGGAGTGCGGGTGCCCTGATCAAGAAGGTGATCGACATCCCCTGCGGCAGCGAGTTCCGCGAGGCGGCGGACGGTGTCTCCATCCGAAAGGGCGGCCTTGAACGGCTGATTTCGGACCTGCAATTTGCCGTCCTTGATGAGACGGGTAATGATATCCGGAAGGAACAGGACCTGCCCGGGGCATATCTCCTGTCCGATCACATGAACTTCACGGACGCGGAGAATGAACAGATCCGTGAATGCCCGAGATATTCGGTGGGGCCAAAGTGCCTGCATGCGGATCATACGATAACTGTATTGCACAATGAACTGGACCGGAGGACACGTGGATGGAGATGAATGAACAGGTAAAGGCGATCCTTGCCTATGGGGAAACATGCGACCACTGCCTCGGGCGGTTCTTTGGCAAACGCTCGCACGGGCTCTCGAACGATGAACGGGGAAAAGGGCTGAAAGTCGCCATCGCCCTTTTCGAGAACCAGCCCTATAAGAAATTCGATGGCACCTGCTGGGTCTGTGGTAATTTCTTCGATGACGTACCGCTGTGGGCAGAGCGGGTGATCGAGGCAACGAAGGACCTCGAGTACTCAACGTTCCTTGTCGGCTGCCGGGTGCCCCCGCTCATTGCCGAGAATGAGGAGATGGTCTGGAGCGACCTCTCGCTTGCCGAGCCCGAGCCCTTCAAGTCAGAAGTGAACCGGGAGGTCGGGAAGGCAGTATCGGCACGGATCGGCAAGGTAGTGGACTTCAAGAAGCCCGAAGTTGTTGCAATCCTCGACCCCGCAACGGGCACGGTTGAGATCCAGGTAAACTCGGTCTTCTTCTACGGCCGCTACCAGAAGTTCGAGCGGGGCATCCCGCAGACCCACTGGGACTGCCGGGTCTGCAGGGGGGCGGGTTGCGAGATATGCAACTTCACCGGCGCCCAGTACCTGGACTCCGTGGAAGAACTGATCGGGAGGCCGGTAATCGAGGCTTTTTCTGCAGAGAATGCGGTCCTTCATGGCGCGGGCCGCGAAGACATCGATGCCCGCATGGTGGGAACCGGTCGCCCATTCATTCTCGAAGTAGTGTCCCCAAAGAAGCGTTCCATCGACCTTGCGGAACTGGAAAAAACCATCAACAGCACTGCGGACGGCAGGGTCTCCGTTGCGATCAGGCGCTGGGCTGACCGTGCGGAGGTGGAAACCCTTAAATCAAACAAAGCGCATAAAAAATACAGGATCCTGGTCGAGGTTGACGGCGAATTATCTGCGGACGAGTTCGCAAAAGCCGTAAAAACCCTTTCGGGCGTCACAATACATCAGCGCACGCCCGAAAGGGTTGCTCACCGCAGGGCCGACAAGGTCCGCGAGAGAACAGTCCTCGATATCGAGTATGCAGGGCAACAGGACGGCAAATTTGTTGTTGAAGTCCTGGGCGAAGCCGGCCTCTACATCAAGGAACTCGTATCCGGGGACTCGGGGCGAACCCGTCCAAGTCTTACCGAGATCCTGAAACGAACGGCTCACGTCACCAGCCTCGACGTCACGCAGGTGGAAGGAGCAAAGGAGGGAGAATAAATTGGCACATCACAATGGTCCACGAAAGAAGACACGATATAAGTTCAAGAAAGATTTGAGAAAGCGCGGCCTGCCGCCGGTAACCTCAGTCATCCAGAGATTTGAGATCGGGGACCGGGTCCACGTTGTTGTCAACCCGAGTATCCAGAAGGGGATGCCCCACCGTCGCTTCCACGGGAAGACCGGCACTGTCCTCGGCCAGCGTGGCCGTGCATGGATGCTCACTATCCGCGATGGTGACGCCGATAAGGTCGTCATCGCAAGACCACAACATCTAAAAGCACAAAAGTAAATTCACTGTCAGGTGATTGGCATCAAAGTAAAGGGTATAATTAGCGAAGAGAAGGTCACGCTCCCCGAGATGCGCAGCGTCCTCTTACGGGTAGAGTCCGAGAGGCTTGCTGCCGAGAAGGAGATGTCCTACGAGTTCAGGCGCAGTATCGAGCATGCCAATCAGCTTGCAAAAACTGACCCCGAAAAGTCCCGCGATCTTGTGACTGAGCTCACCAAAATGGAAAAGATGAAGCCTGAGATTGCGTACCGTATTGCCAATATCATGCCAAAGTCCCGGGACGAAGTCCGGGCGATCTTTGCAAAAGAGCGGTTTACGTTATCTCCTGAAGAGATTGATTCCATTATCGAGCTGGTAACAACACACTTCTGAGGTGTTGCACATGAAGGCGGAGAAAAAAGAGGTCAACGCGATCGTACTGGACGTGCTTATGAAAGGGCACTCGGACGATCCGCGCCCCACTTTTAAGAGAGAGCCGATCGTCCAGGCGATGGGCCTTGAGCAGTTCAAGCTCCTCGAGCTTGTGCCAAAACCAACGGCTGTGATTAACCTCTATGACAAGGTCTATATCGGCGATGCCGAACGCGACAAAGTGGAACGGGTCAAGCGCCGTATCGGTTATGAAGAACTGACCCCGACCGCAAAAGGGGAACTCCCGTTCATCATCGAGAAGGTTGTCAGGGAGCGTGAGGCGGATTTCGTCCAGTTCTTCAACAAGTCGATTTCGATCACGCCCAAGCTCCATATGCTCCACCTCCTCCCGGGCATCGGCAAGAAGCTGATGTGGGAGATATTAGAGTCCCGGAACAGGAAACCGTTCGAGAGTTTCGCTGACATCTCCGCACGGATCAAGGCGATCCCCCACCCGGAGAAGATGATCCAGGCGCGGATCCTTGAGGAGCTCGAGGATAAAGACACCAAGTACCACGTCTTTACCACGAAATGAAAGCGCACCACGACCAGCACTTCCTCATCGACCCCCATGCGGTGAACCGCATAGCAGACCTTGAGGATGTGCAGGGAAAGAAGGTGCTTGAGATCGGGCCGGGCAATGGTGTCCTCACCCGTGCCCTGCTCGACCGCGGCGCCATCGTGCACGCAATCGAACTCGACGGGCTGCTCTGCGAGCAGCTCGAAGTCACGTTTTCTGAAGAGATTGCCAGCGGCCGGCTCACGCTCCAGCACGGCGATGCGACCCGCTGCGAGATCCCGCCCTTTGAGATTACTGTCTCGAACCTTCCCTACTCCGCCTCATCGAAGATCACATTCCGGCTGCTGGATGAGGGATTCCGGGTTGCCGTGCTGATGTACCAGGCCGAGTTTGCCGAGCGGATGGTGGCAAAGGCCGGTACCAAGGACTGCGGGCGGCTCTCGATCATGGTGCAGACGTATGCGGCGGTACAGCAGTGCTTCCGGCTCCCGCCGCAGTGCTTCTCGCCCAAACCGCAGGTCCATTCCATGGTCGTGAAGATCTTCCCCCGGGACCCGATCTTTTACATCCAGGACCGTCGCCTGTATGCCGATGTGGTCCGGGCGCTCTTCTCGCACCGGCGCAAGACCGTGCGCAATTGCCTGCGGGGATCCGTGGGCAGCATGCTTGGCGAGGAGTGGGTGAAACGCGTGATCGCGACACTCCCGGAAGAGATCCTGCAGAGCCGTCCCGAGGCATTATACCTCGAGGATTTCGCTACGATTGCAAATATTGAGTGAACCGGTTACGGTGCTTCTTAATATTCCCGCATGATTTTTATTGCGCAGAACTTCCCGCACATTGTGCATTCGGTTTCCCCGTCCGTCAGTTCCCGTGCCCTGTCAGGGTCAATGGCACACCGGATCTGCCCGTTGCGGTCGAGTGCTGCCCGGAGTACCGCCACTTCCCTGTCCTGTGCATCCCGTCCGTACTTGACCGTATCCCCGATATGTGCTGCGATCCGGAATGCTATCAGTCCCTCTTTTACTGCATCCGGGCCCGGGAGACCCAGGTGTTCTGCCGGCGTGATGTAACAGAGATAATCTGCACCGGCAGCACTTGCCGTGCTCCCCCCGACTGCGCCGGCAATGTGATCGTATCCGGCAGCAATATCCGTAGGCAGCGGTCCGGCCACGAAGAGCGGGAACGGTGACTGCTTCTTGTAATAACGGATCGAGGGCGCGATCCGGTCGTTCCTGATGTGACCTCCCGCCCCCTCGATGATCACCTGGACCCCGGCTGCCAGCGCCCGACGGGCGAGCTGCACGTTCTGCCGAATCTCTTCCTTCTGCATTGCATCCATCCGGTCATGGATGCACCCGCTCCGGGCCGTGTTGCCAAGCGAGAGGACAATATCATGCTCCCGGCAGATTGAGAGTACCTCCTCAAACTGTTCCACAAACGGGTTTTCGCACCCGTGTATGAGCATGAACGCACTGGTGATTGAGCCTCCCTTGGAGACCATACCGAGTACCCGTTTCTTTTTCCGGAACCCGTCGAGCATTGCACGGTTCACGCAGTGGATGACAACAGAACTGATCCCCTCGTGTGCCTGCATCCGGAGGGTGGTGAGGATATCCTCCGGGTTCATCTCCTCAAGCCCGTTCTCTACGACAGTCTGGTATACCGGGACGGTCGTGATCGGGAGCGTCGTGTGTGCAAAAATTTCCTTACGGATCGCATTGATATCACCCCCCATCGAAAGGTCGCTGATCGTATCGGCTCCGAACTCCTCGGCAATCCGGGCTTTCCGTATCTCCTCCCTGACATCCGCTTTCCCGGTTGATGTGCCGAGATTGACATTGATCTTGGTACGGAGCCCCCTGCCAATGCCGGTTGCCCGTGTTCCCCGCTGCATGATCACCGCACTGCCTTCCGCGACCTGCTTGCTGAGACTGGCGGGATCGATACCCTCCTCTTTGGCAACTGCCTTCATCTGGCGTGTGATGATTCCTTCCTGTGCATAATCGGCCTGTGTCTTCATGGATGCAGCAACGCTCCCCGTGCCGGTAACCTTGGTGTTCCCGGCATATGGATACCTCCATTTTGAGTCCGGTTGGGATATCAGGGTCTGACAGCGAAGGGAAAAAAGGGTATCCGGATCACTAATAAACTACCGGTGGGTTTATAATCAACCATATCCTCAGGATTTACTCTACAGGGAAAACCGGGGCAGCATCGGCTGCCGATTACCCGGCATATCGCTGATGCCGGCACTCCCCACCAATCCCTTTTAGCCCCTTTCCGCCCAACCATACCCACAACGTTATGCACTACAACCCCAGCCAGGTATACCCGCCGGATGCCGATACGTTCCTCCTCCTTGATGCAGCCATGGCGGAAGTGAAGCCCGGTGACCGGGTGCTGGAAGTGGGCACAGGCTCCGGTTTTATTGCACGGGAGCTTGCGAAGGTGACCCGTGTTGTGTCAACGGATATCAACCCCCACGCAGCGATGTGTGCCCGCAGGGTAGGAGTGGATATAGTGCGCTGTAATCTCTTCAATGGGGTACGGGGGCCGTTCAATCTCATCCTCTTCAATCCCCCGTACCTCCCCACCGCGCCTCACGAGCGGATCGATGACTGGCTTGAGTATGCCCTGGATGGGGGAAAGACCGGGCGGGCAACCATCGAACAGTTTGCCATGGATGTCGCAAGGGTGCTCGCCCCGGGCGGGAGAATACTCCTGCTGGTGTCATCGCTGACGGGGCTTGACACCGTGAAAGACCTGTTTACCTCCGCAGGTTTTTTTGTGGAGGTTGTCCGGCAGGAAAAGGTGGAGGACGAGGTGTTGTATGTCCTCCGGATTCACCGGTAATCCCGTATTCAGACGATCAGCCGTCTCCGCATCAGGTTGATGGAGAGCAGGCAGAATATTGTGGCGACAATCGCAATCCAGGCAAAGTTCAGAACAATCGTCCACGACACCGCGTCCAGCGTGAGCATCCGCATGATCGCGACGAGGTGCGTGAGCGGGAGCAGGGCCTGCGCAATGTACTGGAGGAATGCCGGCATCAGGGTGAGCGGGAAGAACGTGCCCGAGAAGAGCGCCATGGGCGTGATGAAGAGGAACGCGGGGTAGTTCAGCGTGTCGATCCCGGGGCTGATTGACGTGAAGCACATCGCGATGCCGGCAAACATCAGGCCGCCGATGAACCCGAGCGGGATCGCCAGCAGGGCAAGGGGGAGGGAGACAACCCCGAACGCGGCAAGCACCGGCAGCATAATGACCACGTAGATAACGCTCCGGGTGGCCCCCCAGAGCAGCTCGCCCGCGATCACGTCTTCGATCGAGAGCGGCGTTGCGATCATCGCATCGAAACTCTTCTGGTAATACATCCTGACATATGACCCGTACGTGCACTCGAAGAACGCGGAGTTCATGACCGCGATCGCGAGGATTGCCGGGGCAATGAAGTTCACGTACGGGATACCGTCGATCTCCTTCACGTACGTCCCGATGCCAATCCCGATGGCAAAGAGATAGAGGAGGGCTTCGATAAGGGGGGGGAAGAAGTTCACCTGCCAGGTCCTGACAAAGACCACCATGTTTCGGTACCAGACCTTCCACGCCCGTCGGGTGATTCTTGGGATGGAGAATATGTGCGGCATAGTCACTCCCGGAGGGTCCTCCCGGTCAGTTTCAGGAACACGTCCTCAAGCGTTGCCGGGCGCGTGATCATTCTCTTCGGTTTGCACCGGTCAAGGACATTGCAGGCGATCTCGCGGGCTGAATCTGTGGTTGCAGTGATCTGGATCATATCGCCGGTCTGTTCGAACGTGACCTTCAGTTCCGTGAGGCATGCGATCACATCATCGCTCGTCTCCACCTCCACGATCTCGTGACCGGCGTGTTGCCGGACCAGTTCCGCCGGTGTACCTTCAACCAGGATCTTCCCGTTGTCCATGATCACGAGCCGGTCGCAGAGGCGTTCCGCTTCATCGAGATAATGCGTGCTCATGACAATGGTATTGCCCTGCGCCTGCAGGTTCCGGAGTTTCTCCCAGATCAGGTGACGGGCCTGCGGGTCAAGACCGATCGTTGGTTCGTCTAGGATGAGCAGGTCGGGGGTGTTGACAAGTGCCCGGGCAAGGATCAGGCGACGCTTCATCCCCCCGGACAACTTCTCCACGGCCACGTCCCGCTTCTCCCGGAGCTGGACGAACTCCAGCAGCTCATCGGCTCTCTTCTCTGCCAGGTCTTTGGGGATGTCAAAATACCGTGAATAATAGTAGAGGTTGCCAAAGCAGGTGAAGTCCGGGTCAAGGTTGGTCTCCTGCGGGACAACACCGAGGCGCTGCTTGATCTCTGCAGGGCTTCGGTCCGGGTCCATGCCAAGGACGCGGAGGGTGCCGGACGTGCGGGGGGAGACACAGGTGATCATCTTCATCGTTGTCGTCTTGCCGGCCCCATTGGGCCCGAGGAACCCGAAGATCTCACCCTTCCTGACCGTGAACTGTATGCCATCGACTGCAACAGTACTGCCATAGTCCTTTTTCAAGTCCTGTGCTTCGATGATGTCAGGCATGGTCTCACCTTTCCGATCAGAACTTCTGTGGATATACTAGAAAATCCTCACGTTTGGAGCAGCAGGGTGCAGGCAAAAAAGATTATCCGAGCGGTTCCGGCTTGACAAGGATGATACCGGCGATGAGGACCGCGAGGAGCAGGACCGTGCCGAACAGCACTATGGGATCGACCGTGCTGACGTTATAGACCAGCACGTGCCGGACCATCCCGGTGAACCCTGCGATGAGCAGCGCCCGGACCTCCACATGCTTTGTCTTGAAATACACCGTCACGGTCTCGAATAACACGATGATCGTGATCGTCAGGAGGAGGGCATTGATGACATCGATGATTTTTGTGGTAAAGTCCAGGGATATGATCATCTGGCTGATGATCTGGACGGCATCCCAGAGCGAAAAGACGGCAATGACCGTGAGCAGGATTGCCACGAGTGTGTAGAGAATCAGGGGCACCAGGGAAAAGAAGGCGATGAGGAAATCCATAATTGATTTGTTTTTCTCCATAGCAGACCTCGTCTTTTGTTAAACGTAGTGTGGTGTCGCAGGAATAAAAATGAAACGGGTGGCAGGCCGGTGGGTGGGAGTCCTGAACAGGGCAATCAGTTCCCCATCCGCAGGAGCGCTGCACCGGCAGCTTCCCGCACATCGGAAAAGGGATCGTTCATAAGTTGTTTCAAGGGTTCAACCGCCCGCCGGTCGCCCAATCTCCCGAGGACTGTAGCTGCACCGATCCGTACCTCGATTTCCCGGTCCGCGAGAAGTCTGATGACCGCCGTCGCAGATTGTGGATCCCGGATCCTCCCGAGCGCCGCAAGGGCGGCCACCCGGACTGTCGGTTCTGCATCGTCAAGGGCCAGGGTAAGGGAAGGAACCGCTGAAGAATCACCCAGCCGGCCGAGTGCCTGTACAACCTCGCACCGGACGGACGGGTGGGGATCCGTGGCTGCGGCTGAAAGCGCCGGGATCGCGTCAGGGGAACCGGACTTTCCGAGTGCGGCAGCTGCGGCACGCCGTTTCGCAATGCTTCCTGCCTGAAGATCCGTGAAAAAAGGAGTGAGATCTGTCATATGCCGGTGCAGCACTCCCGTTAATGTTCGCACGCGTTCCCGGACTCGTATGCCGAGATGACTTTCGTGGCCACCTCCGGGGAAATATGGTCATGGATGTGGTGAACGAGTGCCTCAACATCCTCAACCGGCAGGCACCCGAGGCTCTCTTCGCCCTTCTGGATCATGTCGGTCAGGTAGGTGAGTTCCTCCGTGCTGAGCTGGCTGATGCGCCGGATAAAGTCCTCGGAATCTTCGGAGAAATGGTTGGAGACCGGGGGCAGGATCGAATGGAACATATGGTCGGATCCCGAGCAGGTCAGGTCGCCGCATTCCGGAGCAAGTTTCTTGAGAATTGCAATATCTTTGTCGTCGAGTTCGCGTGGCATGGTAGATATCCTGATCATTATTTTCCGGGCTTTGGAATAAACGTGCGGGAAGGGCACCGTTCGCTCTCCCGGTCGGGCGTTGTCTCACCATTGATCCGGCACTCTCCCCGGTCCTCTGAACGGGGTGTATAACTGATGCAGTCGGCACAGGTTGGCATATGCTCCCGTATGTCAGTTCTGCCCGATTATTCTTGCTGGTGAAAAAAAGAGACGATCAGAAATATTTGCCCAGCCAGGTTTTGATGCCGGCGAAAAAGCCGCCGGAACTTTTTGAGCCGGTTGATTTCTTGTTGCGGGGTTCCATTGTCTGCATCGATTTGGCGATGGTCCGCTTTACCGGCGGGGCACGGGGTTCCGGAATATCCCGGAGCATGCCTTCCGGCTCTTCACCGGTTGGTTCGAATCCCCACGAGAACCCGACTTTGTACGCCTTTTCATTCTGCCGGATCCAGTTGGCTGCGGCCATGTAACCGCGGTCTTCCGCCTTCTTGACCGTATCACTGTGATCGAGCGTGAAATGGATCTCACGTCGGAGGGCTTCGAGTTCCTCATAGACCTTACCGGGGACCTGAATTTTCTCCCTGCTCATAACTTCTCGTATAGGATTATGCCGGGATACGCTCTTTAATGCTTCGGTTACATTCCGCCGGAAAAACGTGAGAATTTGCCTGCGGGTTTATCGTACAGCCAGAACCCGTATCGCACAATATCTTGATAAGCATTCCTGCTAATTGTTCCCTGTACGCGGAAGGTGCGGTTTTATGGTAAAGGTAGTCTACGAAGGGGACGACTTCAAGAGGATGCTCAGGGCGGACAAGATCGCCCTCGAACGCCTCGTTGCCCAGGGAAAGATTGGTATCCACGAAGTCAGTTACAAGGATAAGAAGATCAAGGTCGAGATCAAGAAGAAGGGAATGGATATCGTTGTCAAACGGTTCCGGGCAATGTAAATAAGAAATCCCCCTTTTTCTTTTAATTCGAACGCCGTTTGTCCGGTACGGTCATAAGAAACCGGTTCCTCCTGCCATACCGTTTAACCGGACACAACCCTCTTGTCCTATAATTGGCAATATTCATCCATGGGAATTACCGGCAACGGGAATAAAGAGGCAGGGTTAGGTCTCCTTATCTTCTCCATATCGCTCGCCATGTTCATGTCCGGCCTGGACGGGACCATTGTCAATATCGCACTTCCGACCATCTCCGAGGCGTTCAATGTCTCCACCAGCGCCGTGAGCTGGGTTGCAACGGCATACCTGCTTGTCATGGCAGGCTGCGTGCTCATCTTCGGTAAGATCTCCGACATGATCGGGTTCAAGAAAGTCTTCCTGGCAGGTTTTCTTATTTTCACGCTCGGATCGCTTGCCTGCGGTGTCCTGCCGGACCTCTTCGACTCACTCACCTGGCTCATCGGTTCCCGGATCTTCCAGGCAGTGGGCGGCGCCATGATGGCAGCGATTGCCCCGGCCATGATCACCTCATATGTTCCTCTTGAGCAGAGGGGAAAGGCGCTGGGGATTGTCATGACCCTCGCCGCTCTCGGCACCGCGATTGGCCCCACGATAGGCGGTATACTGACCCAGTACCTCTCGTGGCACTGGATCTTCTTCATCAATGTCCCCATTGGCGTTGCGGCTCTCATGCTGGGCGCAAAGGTGATCCCAAAAGATGCCCGGCAGACCGAACAGAAAGGGTTTGATTCCACCGGTGCTGCCCTGGTCTTTGTCGGTCTGGCCTCGCTCCTTTACGTGGTGTCGGAAGGTCAGACGCTTGGCTGGACATCGCCGGGAATTCTTGCGCTCGCGGCAGTTGCGGTGATCTCGCTTGCCTGGTTTGTTGTCCATGAGCTCCGGCTGCCCGATCCGCTGCTCGATCTGAGGTTGCTCTGGAGACGGAGCATCATCGTCCCGGTCGTGATCCTCTGCCTTGTCTTCTTCAGCTTCTCCGGGATCAATTACCTGATCCCGTTCTACCTGCAGTACGTCAGCGGCTACGATACGTCAACGTCCGGCCTGATCATGACATCGCTCTCGGCTGCCATGATGATTTCCGGTCTCCTTGCCGGCATGCTCTTCAACCGTGTCGGCCCGAAACGGCTCTGCATCGGGGCCGGCATTGTGCTGGTGATTGGATACTTCCTGATGACAAAACTGCATGCTGATACGCTCGCGGGATATGTTGTCCTTGCGCTCGGCCTGATCGGGTTCGGGCTCGGGATGATGATTGCCCCGGCTTCGAACATGGTGATGAATGCGGTGGCAAAGTCAAAACAGGGAATGGTCTCCAGCGTCACCACGCTTGCACGCTTTGTCCCCATGACGCTCGGGATTGCGGCCTTCAACCTGATCTTCGTCCAGGGAATCATCTCGATTGCTGCGGGCCACGATGTCACGAAGACTTCACCCGCGAATATCCAGATGCAGGTACTCGCTGCCGGGTTCGATCTCGCATTCTTTGTCTCGCTTCTGTTCGGCATCGCGATTATCGTGCTGTCGCTTGTTATAATCGTGGAGATCCACCCGGACAACCTCAACAAGACGGCTGACGATGAACCCCCGATGGGACTGCTCTGACCGGCTTACGATGGAGACTGGCGGGACACCTCTCCCCTTGGGAGAATAGTACTAATCGGAGCCCTTACAGGGCTCCGTTTGCCAATACGGGGATCCGGTTTTCCGGCTGGAGTGGAAGTGTTGTCCACGCGGTTGGAAAAGTCTCATATAATTTGATATCTCCCGAAACAGGGGTCAATTCTACCTTTTTAAACCTGCAAAATAGCAGCGTTCTGTTGGCCCCCTTTTTCCGATCGTAGAACAGGCCCGGCAAATGAAGGAAACCCCGTTTTTCCGGATCCGAAACCTCTATCAGGAAATCGAAGGTTGGCTAACGCCACCCTTCTCCTCGTCGGGGTTCGAAGAAACCTTACGGTTTCTTCTCATCCTCCAGGTCTGATGACCTGTCGGATTTGAACATCTGATCCGGATCAATCAGACTTTGATGAAAAAATTTTGAGCTGACATTCGTTTAAAAAAGAGTTATGACGGGACAACCACCCTGATATCCACGAGCTGGTCGCCGTCATATACCGGGACCAGCTCGCCATCTTCGAGCATTTTTTTAATCACCTGATACATCGCCTGCCGTAACTCTCTCTCGTCCCTCGCCACGATCACACACCTCTGATTGATACATTACCATTACAAGGGGGCATCATATACTTTGTGAAAAAAAATTTTTCGAAAAGAGCATGCTGATTTTCAAATCAATTGCCAGCGCGACAGAACCGGAAAATATGTCTGCCGTTCTCTGAACAATGTTAAAAATAAAAAATCAGAAGAAGTGCTGCTATGGGGATTCGAACCCCAGTCGCGAGCGTGAGAGGCTCGCATGATTGGCCGGACTACACTATAGCAGCGCGAGTTGCTCAATAAAATGGGCGATGACGCTACTTATATTTTATTACGGGTGCATTTTCTGCCCGCGTCATGTCAGCGCCACAAACAACTATATCTCGGACAGGCGGCGAATAATATAGGAATGAGTAGTCTTGAAGAACAGATCAAGGAGCTCGAAGACGAGCTCACCAAAACTCCCTATAACAAGGCTACTTCTAAGCATATCGGCAGGGTCAAGGCTAAGATAGCGCGGCTTCGCGATGAGGCCGTCAGCCGTGCAATGAAAGCCGGGGGTGGCAGCGAAGGCTACCAGGTCAAGAAGTCCGGCGACGCAACTGCCGTCCTTGTCGGCTTCCCGTCAACGGGTAAGAGCACGCTCCTCAACAAGCTGACCGGCACCGCGAGCGCCGTTGCCGCGTACGCGTTCACCACCCTTACGGTAGTCCCCGGTGCACTGGAGCACAAGGGAGCGAAGATCCAGCTCCTCGATATCCCGGGACTTATTGCCGGTGCAGCAATGGGCAAGGGCCGGGGCAAGGAAGTCATCGCGGTCGTCCGCGGTGCCGACATTGTCATCATCCTCGTGGACGTCTTCAACGAGCGGCATTTCGATGTCCTCATCAAGGAACTCTACGACGCCGGTATCAGGATCAATGTCCGGAAACCGGATATCACCATCAAGAAATCCTCGCATGGCGGTATCCGTCTCAATGCGGTCGGTACGCTGGACCTGGAGATCGAGGAAGTGCGTTCGATCCTCGCCGAATCGAAGATGATGAACGCCGATATCCTGATACGCGGGAATGCGACACAGGACGATTTCATCGATGCCGTGCAGGGCAACCGGGTGTACATCCCGGCGTTTATCGCGGTCAACAAGGTAGACCTCGTTGATAAGGAACGGTATCGCGAGATCGAGCGCGACATAGCCAGGCGGTTCGGCAGCCCGCCGATCATGATATCGGCCGCTGCCGGCTATCACACCGAGGAACTCAAGGATGCGATTTACGACTGCCTCGGGTTCATGCGGGTCTACATGAAACCCGTTGGCGAAGAGGCCGATCTCGAAGAACCACTGATCATCCGGAACCAGAGCACGGTCGAAGATGTCTGTAACAAGCTCCATCGCGAGTTCGTACAGAAGTTCCGCTATGCCCGGATCTGGGGTAAGTCCGTCAAACACCCTGGCCAGCGGACCGGGCTGACCCATAAACTTATTGACGGTGACATACTCTCGATTGTTGTCGAGCGCTAGCACGATCCCTTTTTTTCGTCCTGCGGGCGGCTCCCGATTGCATCATAGACCACGGAGAGTGGTGCTTCCGTCTTGATCCCGTACCCTGAAAAGTGCGTACGGCTTGCCGGGTACCCTGCGGCGGTGATGCGGCTGAGTACGGTGGTGATTTCAGGAGGGGAACATACCAGCCGTTTGGCAATCACGTGGTAATCGTAAAAGCCCGGGAAGGGAAGTTCTTCCATGCAGCAGTCCAGCAGTTTCACGAGTTCTTTTTTTGACCCGGCCGATACCGAATCAGCCCGGGCCCGCATATCCGCAAGGATCGCCCGGTTGTGGAGGTCACCGATCCAGAGGGGGCCGATGGGCTGGAGGGGCTCGCCGCAGTGGGGGCAGGTCCGGGACGACGAGAGAATGGTGGCTTCCGTTTCCCGGTAGGGACATTTCCTGCACTGGTGGATATACCCGGTCTGCTTCAGGCTTGCATCGGCAGCCTGCGGGCCCCGGAGCAGCCGGAGGTGGAGGCGGGCGAAGTGCTCCCGGGCATAACAGAAGATCGGCTCGACCCCCCGGTCGTACCGGGCAGTCTGCCGGACAACAAATCCCAGCAGGATGCGGAGGCCCACCTCGCTGTGGTACTCCGTGTTCATCGGGACCGCGGAGTACCGGCGGATCCCGGCCTTCAGGTGCGCACCGCAGAGCGGGGCGGTGTCCGTTGCGGTCACGAAGAGGAAGCGCCGGGTCCCCTTCACTCCCGCATCGACGAACGGGGCCGGTGTCCCGAACGGGTCGAGGTCAACGGCATCGAAGGACTGCTCTGAAAGGAGAGCGTTGACATCGCGGTGGACCACGGTGACCGGCAGGCCGGACCGTTCCACGTTTTTGGTGATCAGCTCGATTGCCATCGGGTCACGGTCGCTGATCGTCACGGGAATACCGCACTCGTTTGCCACCCGGAGGCCGCGGATACCGGTGGCACCCATCGCGTCGAGATAGTCCGAAGGTCCGAGGAGCGGGAGGAGGAGGACGGTTGCATCGCGGTTGAGTTCCATGCGTCGGTTGAAGAAGATGGGGGCGGAACCCGGGGGGAACTGCGTCGTGTCGTCCTGGACCGGCACGAGGAACGTGGTCCTGCCTTCCGTTGCCTCTGTCAGATCCATGGTGCCAGAGATGTTGCAGCGCGCAAAACTTATACATATTCCCCTGCAATGGATATGAGCAGGGCGAGTGGCTTAGCCCGGACATAGCGTCAGCCTCCTAAGCTGAATGCCGGGGGTTCAAATCCCCCCTCGCCCGTCATTATTTTTCGTGCATTTTATCTGCCGGACAACCAGAATGTGATCCAATGAGTGCTGCCGGTTTTCTGAACATCATCCGCCCGGCAAATGCCGTGATGGCAGGCGTAGCGGCGGTCGTTGCCTACCTCATTGCCACCGGCACGCTCGTTCTGGCAGCCCTTCTCCTCTTTATTGTAGTCGTCCTCATCACGGCCGCCGGCAACGTGATCAACGATTACTTCGATGCGGAGATCGATGCGGTGAACCGGGCCGACCGCCCGATCCCGTCCGGGCAGGTCTCCCGCAATGCTGCACTCCGGTACGCGGTCCTCCTCTTTGCCGCAGGTATCGTGGTCAGCCTGTTCACAAACCCGATCTGTGCGGGGATTGCCCTCTTCAACTCCTTCCTGCTGGCGCTCTATGCGGCCCGGTTCAAGAGCATGCCGGTCGTAGGCAATGTCGTGGTTGCCTACCTGAGCGCAAGCATGTTCCTCTTTGGCGGGGCGTTCGCCGGCACCGGGGGCCTCATCAGCCTTCTTCCTCTTGCCTTCATGACCTTCCTTGCAATGATGGCCCGGGAACTGCTCAAGGACGCGGAGGATGTGGAAGGCGATGCAGTGGGAGGTGCGTCCACGCTCCCGATCCGGATCGGCGTGAAAAAGACCGCATACTGTGCCTTCGTGTTTGTCCTGCTCTCATCTATTGCAAGCATCGTCCCGTTCTGGTGGTGGGGGGTCCCGTATCTTGTGATGATCGGCATTGTGGACCTCACCCTCATCGCTGCGGCATACCGGGCCCTGCACTGTGACCGTCCTGCATGTATCCGGGACTCCGGCGCATCGGCGGTACTGAAATACAGCATGTTCGCCTCCCTCATCGTCTTCGTCCTTTCCGTTCTCTTCCTCGGTTAATTGTCTCCCGGGGGGTGACGGGACCCCCCGGAGTTCCGAGCAACAAGTTTATCCCCGCGATCGCTCCACCATTATCCTAGAGACCAATGCCCACGCTCATCCGGAAAGGAAATACCTATTTTGCCGAGAAAGGTTCGTATTTCGAAGGGAACGTAAAAGTTGACGGGGACTTTGTCGTGCCCCCCCATACCCATTTCTGGGGCAGGCTCAACGTCACCGGCAGCCTCGAGCTGGGCCCCCGGTCCAGCGTTGCGCTCGAGATCAGCTGCCGGAATGCGCTGATCGGGAGCCAGTGCCGGGTCAAGGGCCCGATCATTGCCCACGGTGATGTCACGATCCTCGACCATGCCAGTGTCCACTCGGTCAAGGCAGGTGGAAAGGTGATCCTCCGTACCGGTGTCATCGTGGGAGACGTGACCAGCGAAGACACGATCATCGTCCACGGGAAGATCAAGAGCGGGAACCTAATCGGTAAGAGTATGAAGGTCCTCGGGAATTGATGACGGGTCGATCCCCAGCACCGCAACTTCGTAGACATCGGGCCAGTTGACGATCGTCTCGACGCACCCTTCTTTTAACGTCACGACCCCCATGACGACGAGCCCCATCTTGTCGGCCATGTCGATCCCCTCTTTCACTTCGGAAAGGCAGCCAATGCCAATGATTGCTTTCGGCCGGTATTTTTTTGCCATGCGCTTGATGAAGGACGATCCCGGTACGATGAAGATCCGGTACCCGAGGCGTTCGAGCAGGACGTTTGCCTCACCGATACTGCACTGGCCGCAGTTCCTGCACTTTAAGCCTTCGGGTGTCAGGTGGGCAGGGCACTGGGAGGACCGCAGGCACTGGGGCATGAAGATCGCCCGCTCGGCAACCGGGACGCGCCCGAACTCAGCGGAGTTCATGGTGTTCTGGAGATTGATAAAGAAGGAGAGCATCTCGCGGTCCTCAAGGCCGATAAAGCGGAACATCGCCTTCATTACCCCTTCGAGAAAGACCAGCCCGGACTTGAGAAGTTTCGGGAAGTAGAGCTTCTGTTTCTTTATGGAATAGAGCGAGATGATGACCAGCACAAAGGAGATGATGAGCGCCCCGAGTATGACGATGACTGTTACCTCCCCGATGATATACATGAGGCTGTTCCATGTCGTAAAATCAAATGCCATGACAGGAAGAAATATTGTAGGTTAATGGGATTTTGGGAGAGATAAGTGTGATCGGGTATCGATGGGCTGGCGGAGCACGCCCGTTTCCGTTATGATCGCGGTGACGAGTCCCACCGGTGTTGCATCGAATGCCGGGTTCTTCACCTTTGCGCCTTCGGGGACACAGGTCCGGCCGCCCATGACGGTGACCTCATCACGCCCCCGCTCCTCTATTACAACGTCGCGTTCACCGTTGTCTGCGTCGAACGTTGACAACGGCGCTGCCACATAGAACGGTATCCCGTGGTGGCGGGCGCAGACGGCATGCATGTAGGTGCCGATCTTGTTGAAGACGGCATCATGGGTGATCCTGTCGGCACCGACAATGACGGCATCGATCGCACCCGCCCGCATGAAATGGGCGGCCATGGAATCGGTGATCACGGTCACATCGATCCCGTCCCGTTCCAGTTCCCATGCCGTGAGACGGGCACCCTGGAGGAGCGGGCGGGTCTCGCAGGCGATCACCTTTACGTCCTTTCCGGCTTTCACGGCGGAGCGTATCACCCCCAGCGCCGTCCCCCACGATGAGCAGGCAAGGGCCCCGGCATTGCAGTGGGTGAGGACCGTGCAGCGGTCAGGGAGCAGGGCCGCCCCGTTGTCCCCGATCGCGTGGCAACATGCGGTGTCCTCGCGGGCGATGGTCTCCGCTTCACGAAGCGAGAGATCGCTTGCCTCTCCGGCAGTGCGGGCGGTGGCCAGGGTGGCGAGCACCCGGTCGATCCCCCAGCCAAGGTTGATCGCGGTCGGGCGGGTCGAACGGAGCAGTCCGGCAGCCTCTCGTACACCGTCCATGAATGGTGCGAAGTCGTTATGCGTTATTGTGCGGGTTGCAAGGGCGACGCCATATGCCCCGGCAACCCCGAGCGCCGGTGCCCCGCGGATCTCGAGTCTGCGGATAGCGGTGGCCAGCCGGTCAACAGTCCGGCACTCGATGATCCGGTATTCGCCCGGCAGGAGTGTCTGTTCGATGTAACAGAGACTGTCTTTCTCTTTGTCCCACCAGAGCGTGGCAGAGTCGTTCACTTACGGCCCCGCCTTTTTTGCATCGATCCATGCCCGCATTGCCGCCGATTCCCCGGAGGCGACGCTGTCCGGGATATCCCGGGGAGCGGTGGCGGTACCGGCAACGTAGATGCCCGGCCGGAGTGTCGAGACCGTATCGACCGCATCGTGCACGGACCGGATGAACCCCGTCTCCTCCCGTGCGATCCCCAGTTTTTCCGCAAGGGCCGCTCCCGCCTCCGCGGGTTCGATCCCCACCGAGAGGACCACGAGTTCCGGGTGCAGGACATGGACCTCGGACGTCTCGGAGTCCTCGACCTGCAGGATCATGCCGTTCCGGTCCGGGAGTACATCGGACGGCATGCCCCTGAGGAACCGCACCCCGATGGCTTTTGCCCGCTCGAAATACTCCTCGTATCCCTTCCCGTAGGCACGGATGTCCATGTAGCAGATGAGCACATCCGTCTCCGGGTGCTTCTCCTTGATCAGCATCGCGTTCTTTATCGCCTGCATGCAACAGACGCAGGAGCAGTACGGGCGGCCGATCGTCATGTCGCGGGAACCAACGCACTGGATAAAGACAATGGACTTCGGCTCCTTCCCGTCGCTCATCCTCTTCACCTTGCCCCCGGTGGGTCCGCCCGCGTTGATCATCCGCTCCAGTTCGAGGCTCGTGACCACGTCGGGAAGGGTGAGATAATTGAACGGCGACTTTACCCGGGCATCGAAGACCGAGTATCCCGTGGTAACAACGATGCTTGCCGCATCAACGGTCAGGGTCGTCTCCTCGTCATTCTTACGGATGGAACCCGGGCCGCAGGCATCGTAACAGAGCCCGCACTCGATGCAGTGCTCGTTGTCCTTGACAACGACATCCGGGACTGCCTGTGCATGCGGCTTGTATATTGCCTTCCGGACACCAACGCCCGAATCGAACCGGTTGTAAACTTCTACCGGGCAGATCTGGATGCAGTCCCCGCACCCGGTACAGGTCGACTCATCGACGTACCGGGGGTGTTTCTTTATCGTGACGCGGAAATTGCCCGTTTCACCTTCGACATGGTCGACTTCGGCACAGGTATGGATGGTGATGCCAGGGTTACGGCTCACGTCCACCATCTTGGGGGAGAGGATGCACATCGAACAGTCGTTCGTTGGAAACGTCTTGTCCAGCTGCGCCATGTGCCCGCCAATGGTGGGTTCTCTTTCGACGAGGTGGACGTGGACCCCGTGCCCGGCGATATCCAGTGCCGCCTGGATGCCGGCCACTCCTGCCCCGATGACGACAACGCTAGCCATGACGGGCGTACTCTCCTGCAAGTTCCGCATACGATGAAGCATTGGAGAGGATGTGCTGCTGCTGGCTGTCGCTTGCCTGCTTGATGATCTTACCGGGGACGCCGACAACGACCGAGCGTTCCGGCACGTCCATGCCTTCGGTGACAACGGCACCTGCCCCGATGACCGACCCGTCGCCGACCTTTGCACCGTTGAGCACGATTGCGCCCATGCCGACCAGCACCCGGTTTCCTATCGTGCAGCCATGGAGGATCGCCCCGTGCCCGACCGAGACATCGCTGCCTAGGAGTACCGGAAACCCTTTGCTGGTATGGACCACGCAGTTGTCCTGGATGTTGGAACGGTCGCCGATCACGATCCGGTCCTTGTCCGCACGGACCACGGCCCCGAACCAGATCCCCACATCCCGGCCGATCGTCACATCTCCCGTTACCGTTGCATTACCGGCGGCAAACAACGCAACGCCTGTGACCTTCCCATCCATATGCATAATAACATAGGAAATTAAGAATCAAGGAACATGAAGGTTATGGTAGGGGGAACCTTCGATCCCCTGCATGACGGTCACAAGAGTCTCCTGAACCGGTCGTTCGAGCTTGCCGGCCCCTCGGGACATGTCGTGATCGGCCTGACCACCGATACGTTTGCGAGCCGCAAGGTACACCCCATCCGCCCGTTTGCGGAACGGAAGGCGGACCTTGAGGCGTATATCACGAAAAAGAACTATCCTGTACAATGGCGGATCGAGCCGCTGAACGACCGGTTTGGCTCTGCGATCGAGTACGATTTCGATGCGATCGTGGTCTCCGAGGAGACCCTCCCCGTAGCGGTCGAGATCAACACGATCCGGCGCGGGAACGGCAAACGGAAAGTCGACATCCACCAGATCAGTTGTGTCCTCGCGGATGACGGCCGCTGGATCTCGAGCACCCGCATTTACCGGGGCGAGATCGACATCCATGGCCATATCCTGCACGGGTAACTGCTGAATAACGGCAGATCTCCGGGATCGTACAATTCCGGCGTGCTGTTTTATACGACGGTATTACCCCGAAAATTACAAAAAAGATTATTTCCTGTGGGCAACCGCGATTGCGAGCATCGCAAAGGCTGCTGCGATCACAGAGACCATTGCAGGCAGGGGTGCCTGTGTGGTCGGGCTGGCAGCAGCTGCTGCCGGTGCTGCTGCTGCGGCACCCGGTACCGTCGCCTCCGGCGTTGGTGCGACCGTGGATTCACTGGTGGTCGCGCCGGGCGTTGCTGCTGCTGAAGTCCCGGTCTTGAACATGGTGTCGCTGCCATACTGGTTGGTTACCGTGAGGCTGACATCGTACGAGCCCTCAAACAGGTAGATGTGGCGCGGGTTCTGTTCGGATGAACTCGTCCCATCGCCGAAGTCCCACTTCCATTTGGTCGGTTCGTTGCTCGAGAGGTCCGTGAACTCGACAACGAACGGTGCCTTGCCCACCTGGCGGTTTGCCCCGAATTCAGCAACCGGTGCAAGGGTGGTCATGATGTAGTTCGCCTTTGATGCGATGTCCTTCCCGTCATTGTTGGATGCGGTCAGGGAGACCGTGTAGGTGCCAAGGGTGGTGTAGGTGTGGGTCGGGTTCTGTTCGGATGATGTCGATCCATCGCCAAAGTCCCATGACCAGGAAGTCGGCGAGTTGCCGGACTTGTCCGTGAAGGACACGGCCATTGGTGCACCGCCGCGGGTCTTGTCAGCAACGAAGTCAGCCTTCGGGATGGCAAGGACCGTGATGTACTGGTTCTTGGTCCGTGAGTTCGTCAGGTACGGGTTCGATGCGGTGAGGGTAACATCGTAGACGCCGGTTGTCCGGTACACGTGGTCCGGTTTCGCACCGGTGCCGGTTGTGCCGTCACCGAAGTCCCATACCCACAGGGTCGGGTTGCTGGTTGAAAGGTCAGTGAAGGTGACGATCCTGCCCACACCTACGGTGGTCTTGTCAGCAACGAAATCAACCGCTGCGCCGCCTCCGACGGTAATGAGGTCAGTCCGTACCTTGGTGTCTGAACCGAAGTTGTTTGTTGCGGTGAGGGTGACCGTGTAGGTACCTTCTTTCATGAAGCGATGGGTCGGGTTCTGGTCGGTTGAGGTTGACCCGTCGCCAAAGTCCCAGGACCATGATGTCGGTATTCCGGTAGACTGGTCGATGAAGTTCACCGACATGGGCACCTTGTACTGCTGGTAGGGCACGATGACCGGGATGAACTCGGCTTTCGGGGCAATCCCGACGTTGATGTAACCGGTTTTGGTCTCAATGTCCCTGCCGTTTGCATTCCGTGCAGTGAGCGAGACCGTGTAGATCCCCTTCACCTGGTATGCATGGCTCGGGTTCTGGACAGTCGAGGTTGCGGTGTCGCCAAAGTCCCATGACCAGGAAGTCGGTGAGTTGCCGGACTTGTCCGTGAACGCGACTGCTTCATCGGTGTTCACGTGGGTGGGTGCCCCGGCAAAATCCGCATTGGGTACACCACCGACGTTCAGCGTCTGGGTGGACGAGGCGGTCTCGGCATTACGGGTGATGGTGAGTTTCACGTCATACGACCCTGCGGAAGTGAAGGTGTGGCTCGGGTACTGTCCGGTCGAGGTCATGCCATCGCCAAAGTCCCATGCCCATTCCGTGGGGCTGCCCAGTGACTTGTCAGTAAACATGACTGCAAGGGGGGCTTTGCCGGAGGACGGGTCTGCAATGAATTTTGAGACAAGATCGCCGCTCACGGTGATGTAATCGTTCTTGGCAACATCCGATGAGCCAAACTCATTGGATACGGTCAGGATGACCCGGTAAACGCCGGAGGTCCAGTAGGTGTGGACCGGGTTCTGTTCAGTCGATCCCTGTCCGTCGCCGAAGTCCCATTGCCAGGCAGTGACCTGGCCGGTGGACTGGTCGGTGAATGCCACGTTCAGCGGGGTCCCGCCGGAGGTCGGGTCAGCCACGAAGGCAGCCCGGGGGCTCACGCCGATGGTGATGTAGTCCTTCTTGATGGCCGTGCTGGTGCCGTAGGGATTCTTCACGGTCAGGGTGACCGAATAGGTGCCGCGCTTGAGATACATGTGGCTGGGGTTCTGGTCGGTGGAGGTTGCCCCGTCACCAAAGTCCCATTCCCATGTCATCGGGGTTGAACCCAGCGAATTGTCCGTAAAGATCACTTTCGTAGGGATGGTCGTAAAGGCATAGTGGGCATCAAACTGGGCAACCGGTGCCAGGCCCACCGTGATGTAGCCTGGCTGGGTAGTCCCTGATGCAGAGGCCCCGGGGACTGCCAGGGCCAGGAGCAGGACAACCAGTCCTGCATACAAAAAGAACTTACTTGATCTCATCATGATCACATCCAGTCATATCAATTACCTGATATATAATTCCATACCTTGGTACGTATTATTTTTTTTTAAATGGAATGGTGCTGATACGGAAACAGGGAAAAACCGGTTTATCCCGGACCAGGCGGGATTATCGGAAACGCGGGTATGAAAGAGAAATCCGGTAAAGGTCAGATGATATGGCTGGTGACATCCTTGGTGATCACCCAGTCGCAATAGGTGCAGCGGAGCCCGTTTGGCATGACCTTGAACTTGCTCTGGATCGGTTCGTGGGTATTGGATATGCACCCGGGGTTCGGGCAGCGGACCAACCCCTCGATCAGGGTCGGGATCTCCACTCCTTTCTTCTCGAAGACCTTGTAGTTCCTGATGATGTTGATGGTCGCACGCGGCGAGATCAGGGCGATCCGGTCCACTTCCTCTTTTGAGAGCTCACGGTTGGTCAGCTTGACGATGTCCTTCTTCCCCATGTCCCGGCTCTGGACATTGGTCGCGATGGAGAGGGCTTCCTGCGTTGTGCCGGTGATCCCGAGGATCTTGACAACGTTGAGGGCCTCGCCGCCGTCGATGTGGTCGATCACCGTGCCGTTCTTGATCCGGCGGACCAGCAGGCCCTCGTTGTCAGCCGATTCACTGCTCTTCATTGCATCACCTGCATCAGCATCGCCATCCGGACCGGGACACCGTTTCTCGACTGCTCGAAGTACCGGGCATGGGGCAGGCTGTCAACCCGGGGGTCGATCTCGTCGACACGCGGGAGCGGGTGGAGCACGATCAGGTGTTTCTTTGCATCCGCCAGCAGTTCCGGGGTGATCCGGTAGCTTGAGGCAACGTTGAAGTACGATGCCGAATCGGGGAACCGTTCGCGCTGGATCCTCGTGACGTAGAGCACGTCCACCTCGCGGATGATGTCGCTGATGCTGTCGTGCTCAATGATCTCCATCCCTTTTTCCGTCAGCTGCTCCGAGAGCGTTGCGGGAAGTTCGAGCCCCTTGGGGCTGATAGTGTGCAACCGGGCATTGTAGAGCGAGAGGGCCGAGGCAAGGGAATGGGCGGTACGCCCGTAGCGCAGGTCGCCGATAAGCGCGATGTCGATGTTATCGATGGGCATCGACTGGCGGATCGTGTACAGGTCGAGGAGGGTCTGGGACGGGTGCTGCCCGGCACCGTCGCCGGCATTGATGACCGGGACGGTGGAGAACTCTGCGGCAAGCCGCGCGGCCCCCTCCTTCGGGTGGCGGATGACGATCGCGTCCGCATAGCCGCTCACAACGCGGACGGTGTCGGCGAGGGTCTCGCCTTTTGCCATGGAGCAGGCCTCGACACTGCCGACCGAGAGGGAGGTGCCGCCGAGCCGGGCAATGGCCGATTCAAAGGAGAGCCGGGTCCGCGTGCTGGGCTCGAAGAAGAGGACGGCCAGGATCTTTCCGCCAAGGGCGTTCGAATCGTATTTCTTCCTGTCAATCTGGCCTGCATGATCCAGCAGGCGGTCGATCCCGTTCCGGTCAAAGTCCCCGATCGATATGATATGGTGCACCACTCACCCTCCCGACTCTTTATCTGGTGAATATATTTTGCTCATGCCCTAAATTACCTCTCTTCCCAGCGGAAAGGCCGCCTTCCCTGGAGCACCCTGCCCCGGACAGGAATAATATTATTGGATGGTTACGCATTTTCTTATCAATATCTGTTCAGGTTTTGTGAGGAAACTCCTTGGATCCTATACATATTGCACGGCCGGTGATCGGCCCGGAAGAAATATCCGCGGTGACGGCAGTTCTCGAATCCGGTATGCTGGCTTCGGGGGAACGCGTCCTGGAATTCGAGCGGAAGTTTGCCGATTACTGCGGCACCCCGTATGCCGTTGCGGTGAACAATGGCACTGCCGCCCTTCACACCGCACTGCTTGCCGCGGGTGTCGGGCCCGGCGACGAGGTGATCGTGCCGGCATTCACGTTCTTTGCCACGGCATCGGCGGTAGCGATGTGCGGCGCAACGCCGGTGTTCGTGGATGTGGACGAACAGACCTTCAATATCAACCCCCGGCTGATCGATGAGCGCATAACGCCAGAGACACGTGCGGTGATAGGCGTTCACCTCTTTGGCCAGCCGTTTGATATCCGTGCAGTGCAGGCATGCTGCGGGCGCCATAACCTGAAACTGATCGAGGACGCGGCCCAGGCCCACGGCGCCCAGTCCAACGGGGAAACCGTGGGGGGGTTCGGGCACTTTGCCTGTTTCTCCTTTTATGCGACAAAGAATATGATCACCGGCGAAGGCGGTATGGTGACGACACCCGATAAGGCCGGGAACGAACTGCTTCGCCTTATCGTCAACCACGGCCAGAGCGAGAAATACCTCCATACGCGGCTCGGCTACAACTACCGGATGACCGATATCGCCGCCGCGATCGGGCTCGTCCAGCTGAAAAGACTGGAACAGTTCAACCTGAGGCGCCGGAAGAATGCCGGGTACTTCGACACGCACCTCTCTGTCAGGGGGCTCATCACCCCGGTCATTGCGCCCGGTGTGCAATCGGTATACCACCAGTACGTCATCCGCCTTACCGATGAGTTCCCGATGAGCCGGGCAGAGTTCGTCGAATATCTCAAGGCCAAGGGGATCGGCAGCGCGATCCACTACCCGATCCCCCTGCACCGGCAACCGGTCTTCGGCCTCGAAAACAGCCCGGACCCATGCCCGGTCGCGACCCGGCTTGCAGGATCGGTACTGAGTCTCCCGGTCCATCCCATGCTCGACCAGAAACAGCTCGCATATATCTGCGACACCATCAACCGGGTGAGCTGAAATGGATATCGGCATCATCGGTGTCGGGACCATGGGAAAGAACCACGTCCGCGTGTACTCCGAACTGAAGAGCGTGGACTCCGTTGCCGTGTTTGACGTGAACGCGGCGGCAGCTAAGACCATCGGTGACCAGCATGGCGCCGTTGTCTGCCGTTCCATGGACGAGCTGCTGGCACGGTCGGATGCGGTCAGCGTCTGCGTGCCAACCCCGTTCCACGCGGCAACGGTGCGTCAGGTCTTTGCAGCGAAAAAGGCGGTGCTCATCGAGAAACCGATCGCTGCCACGGCAAAGGAAGCGATCGACCTCATGAAGTCCGCCCCTGCCGGGATCACGATCGGGGTCGGCCACATCGAGCGGTTCAACCCGGTCGTGAGCGAGATCAAAAAGATCGTGGACAAGCCGCTCTACGTGGAGATGAAACGGCACAACCCGGCGTCGGCACGGGTGACCGGCAGCACGGTCATCGAGGACCTGATGATCCACGACATCGATATCCTCCTCAACCTGTTCGGCCAGCCCTCCGCGATCCACAGCGCCGGTTCAGCTGACGTGTGCAGTGTCTTAATGAAGTGCGGGAAGATCCCGGTTGCCCTCTCCGCAAGCCGCAAGTCCTCCAAGAAGATCCGTATGATCTATGTCGAGCAGGAAGACTGCACGATCGAGGGCGATTTCATGACCCAGGAAGTCACGATCTACCGGAAACCGGGACAGTACCAGTTCGAGGCCGAACGGTACGTCCAGGAGAACATCATTGAGAAGGTGATGGTGAACAAGCTCGAGCCGCTGAAGCGGGAACTCTCGACCTTTGTCGAGTGCGTGCGTACTAAAAGCCCGTTCCCGATCACACCGGAGCAGGCGATCGAGAACCTGCGGGTATGCGAGACGATCCAGGCGGGTCTCTGATTTTTGGGACCTCCTCAAATGGACAGGACAGGGGGTGAAGCAATGCTTTCGGATATCATCAGGAAACGGGGACCGGTAACGAAGATCGGCGTGCTGGGCATGGGGTATGTCGGCATCCCGGCCGCGGTACTGTTTGCGGATGCCCCGCAGTTCGACACGGTGTATGGGTTCCAGCGTGACTCCCCGTCATCCGGTTACAAGATCGCCATGCTCAACCGGGGGGAGTGCCCCCTCAAAGGCGAGGAGCCCGGGCTTGAAGACCTGTTAAAGAAGGTCGTTGCCGCAGGCAAATTCTCCTGCACGTCGGACTTTTCAAGGATCCGGGAACTGGATGCCGTCACGCTCTCCATCCAGACCCCGTTCCTGAACAAGGAAGACCTCCTTCCGGACTTCTCTGCCCTGTTCGAAGGGATACGGAACGTGGGCCGGAACCTGACGCCCGGTATGCTTGTCGTACTCGAATCTACGATCACGCCCGGCACCACCTCCGGGATTACCTGCGAGATCCTGGAAGATGAGTCCGGCCTTGTTGCCGGAGAAGACTTTGCTCTTGCCCATGCCCCGGAGCGGGTGATGGTCGGCAGGCTTCTGCGCAATATCCGGGAGCACGACCGTATCGTCGGCGGCATCGATGAGGCGAGCACGCAGCGGGCAACAGAGCTCTACACCCCGGTCCTGACCCTCGGGAAGGTGATCCCGATGACTGCCACCGCGGCGGAAGTGACGAAGACCGCGGAGAACACGTTCCGCGACCTCCAGCTCGCTGCGGTCAACGAGCTCGCCCTCTACTGCGAGGCAATGGGGATCAATGTGTACGATGTCAGGGCAGGGATCGACAGCCTGAAGGGTGAAGGGATCACGCGGGCAATGCTCTGGCCCGGTGCCGGTGTCGGGGGCCACTGCCTTACGAAGGATACCTATCACCTCGAACGCGGTGTGCAGGTGCTCGGGAAGGACCTGCTCGATTACCCGGCAGGAGAGCCCTCGCTCTACGTGCTCGCCCGGCGGATCAACGACTTCATGCCCGCCCACATGTTCCGGCTCACGAAGGAGGCGCTGGAACGGGTGGGCCGGCCGGTGAAGGGGGCAAAGGTTGCGCTGTTCGGGTGGGCGTTCCTCTCGAACTCTGACGATACCCGGAATACTCCTGCGGAGCCGTACCGCGACCTGCTGGTGAAGGAAGGTGCGATGGTTTCCGTCCACGACCCGTACGTGGCCGAGTACCCCGGCGTGCCGATCGTTCCGTTTGTCGAGGAGGCAGTCGAAGGTGCCGATGCGATCGTGATCTTTGCCGGGCACAATCTCTACAAGGGCTTGGATGCACCCTATCTCAAGAACCTCACCGGAAAGAAGCACCCGGTGATTGTTGACGGGCGCAATATGGTTGACCCGGATACGTACATCCGGCTCGGGTTCATCTACAAGGGGATCGGGCGCGGGGATAAGAACCGGCATGAGATTGTGGACGGGTAGGTAACTTCTTTTCTTCCCTAACTTTTTTAGAATTTTTTGATACACTAGATTTTCCAGTCCATGCCTTGCGTTATATCAAGGATCTGAAAAAACTCATTCATAACGATGGCTCCCCGCCTCAGGGCCCCTCGCGGGGCACGGCGGGGCAGATTACCGGTTTTCTGTGAATTGGCAGGGTAATTAAACCGCCGCGGGGGCGCCCCTTCGGGGGCGGCGGCGTCTATCGCAATGGGGGTATGGGGGCATCAGCCCCCATCAAATAATGAGGGTCCCGGAAAAAAGGATCCTGGAAAGTGGAAAGAAATTTTAAAATTTTAATTGCGGATCCGATCGCACCAAAAAATTTTCAATCACCCCCTCAGCCCCTCATCAAAAATTTTCAACCGACCCCTGCCATATCAGCCCGGACCTTCACGCCGGAAAAAAACGTCAGGTGTTAGTTGTACAACCGCGGCACGGTCAGATAACCTCGGCGCGGTTCAGTAACTGACACCCTGTTCCCCTCCCCAAAAATTTTCACGCAGGGTGCGGACGTGCGCTGACCAGCTGGAACCCCTTCTTTTTTCCCAGCATTGTCCGCACAAGCGTGCTGGTGTCCGCGTTCGCATAAAACCGGAACGCCATCTCCCCGCTTTCGGTACCACGGTACTCTTTCCGGATGCTTTCCCCGGAAGACATCCGCTGCTCCACGAGCCCCGCACCGATCAGCGCTTTCATGAAACTGGAGAACGTCCCGTGTGAGAGCTCCTGCGGCGACCTGAACCCGCGCCGGTAGACAACCGGCCGTGAATCCGGCTTCACGGTCCTCGCCCGGGTCCGCCGGTACACCCCCCAGACCTGTTTGTACAGGTACTCCCGCGAAACCCACTCGCGGGTTCCGTCCGGCACGTGCTTTTCGTACTTCCGGAGAAGGAGCGCAAGGATGGTCTGGTAGTTCGGGTTTGCCAGCAGGGCCAACGCCTGCATCCCCGGGGCAGGGACAGCCCGGGGAACTTTCTCATCGAAGGATGAATACACCCCGGCATCGATCCAGGGAGCGAGAGTTGCGAGCGCCGTGCAGAGCGACCGGGATCCCGCCGACAGGTCCATCGTGAACCGTGCGCCGGGATTGTCCTGAACGATCCGTTCCAGGAGATCCCGTGCGGACGGATAGACCGGCGGGAAGACGAGTTCCCGCGAAAACGGGATTGAAAGGGTTGCTGAGAGTTCCTTCACGGCATCGACTGAGTGCATGATCGCAAGGCGTTGTTTTTCCCTCTCCGGATTGGAGGAGAGTGTGTATGCATCGCTGTCTGCAAAGACGTACGTGCGGGTGATGGTAGGGAGGGTGCGGAAGATGGCCGGATATGCGGTCTGGATGTTCTCGCCGGCAGTGATGATGTGGACATGGGGGTCCGATGGCATGGAGAAGAGTCTGGGTGAGGTGGTTTAAATGGTTGTTTGTTTATATTGATTTTTGTATTTTATAACGACTGTTTAATTTAAAGATTGCAGACTGTGATTATCGCTTTGCAGAGAGACCTTTGTATATATTGCGATGCCTGCCGCCGCTTCGAAGAACCTGATGATTCTTCTCAAATCAGTCCTCGCTGATGCGACGACTGATTCCCCACCGGGGCGCCCCAGCGGTGGCCCAAGGACGGTTTCATGCTTGAGTACAGGTAATGGCTAGCGCAAAATGTCGAGTCTCTTCAGAGATGAGACAGAAGAAGAACGCATCAGGAAATCCACAATCAACTGGGAAAATTTCAGATATTTGAAGGTCGTCGAATAAAAAGTAAAAAAAGGTTTAGTTGGGTTTTTTTATTGGTATAAATTCAACCTTTTCACCTAGCCCACGGTTTGGAAATATTAAAAGGATATCCGATATAGTGGCTATCCCCTCTACACCATCAGATTTACGAATTACTTGTGTCTCAAGCAAATAACGTGATATATGGTCGTCGGTTAGCTGGTTGAGATCTTGTTCAAATTTTACATCAGGTGCATGATATGGGGCAACAATAGCGTTTAAATCGGATATCGCAATTTTTTCCTTTATCTCGATTTTTCCTTTAATCTCAAACGCCTTAGATCCATTATTCTTTCTCAAAATTCCGCCATTTGTTCCTTCATATTCTATAATTTCATCGTTCATAATTACTCCATAATTTTTTGATCTTTCTGTGGGGTCTCCATATAATGATTCTATTGCGTACTATATATCCGTCATTGAAAATTCTGTGTAATTATATTTTATAAATGACATTGGACTTTTAGTGGTACATAAAAAAATTTAAAGGGATGATTTCGTCAGAGTCTGATTATTCAAAAAGGTATTCGGTAAAATAAGAGTTGCTCGCAAAAACTATGAAAAAACTTTCCCTATTTCCTCGCAATCGTCACATACCCCGAGTGACACACGCTCGTGGAAGGCCGCGTCCCCCGCTTCGACCGGGTCATCTCCCGTTCGATAAGTTCATGGGTATGTACTTCCCGGAAGAGCGGTGTTGCAGCATCGACAACAATTGCCATCTGTTCCAGGAACGGCGTGTAGCAGGCCAGGTATCCCCCGGACCGGAGCAGGGAGTATGCGTGCGTCACATGCTCCGACTGGACCTGCAGGTCGAGGTGCACAACATCGAATGACCCCTCTGACTCAAGGAAATCCTTTGCCACGGCCTCGACATTTGCGAGTTTTGCTTCCGTGATATTCTTCATTGCGAGCGTGGAGAACTCGGGACGCACCTCATACGTCTTCACGCTCCTTGCAACGCCGCCGAAATAGATCGCCGCGATGCCGCTGCCGGTGCCGGCATCGAGGACGTCATCGTTGTGGTTCATGCCGGTGTATGCGATGACAAGGCCGATGTCCTTGGGCAGCATCGGGGCGCCTGAGCGTTTGCCGTGGGAAAAGAAATCGGTGGGCCTCGGGATGCGGATGGTGAACTCTGCACCGCTATGGGTGGTGATGACATCCCCGCCGGACTTCCCGACCAGGGATTCAAGCTCGATCTGTCCCTTGTCGGTACCGAGTTTTCCCGGCCCTGCCTTAACCCAGAATTCCCGTCCTGCCCCGACGAGCAGGACCCGATCGCCCTCTTCGATCATCACTGGGCTAGCCGCATGATCGCTTCGGCAATGTCGCCCTTTGTCGCGACAAGGGCTTCTTTTGCCTTCTCTTCAGAAACGTTTGCCTGTGCAGCGACCATCGTGACATCCTCTTTTGGGATCTCGACTGCCGCCGCTTCGAACCGTGGCGTGCCGGAGATCTGGTAGGTGGTCGCACCCTGCATGGTCATTGCCGAGACCTCGGCAGAGTCGAAGACCCAGTTGCCTTTCGGCGTCTTGATCACGATACTCTGCACGTCCTCAATCTGCTCGACATTCATGCCGAGCTTCTTCATCATCGCCTTCATCTGGCGCGGATTGATGTTTCCCGGAAGCATCCTTCTCACTACCCTGCCGTACTTTTACCGCTACTCCGTAATTAAATGCAAGCATCTCCGGGCCTGAAACGACGGCAGCGCCGCAGGCAATCACCCGGTCATCCCCGGCAACGACGATAACATCATCGCCCGCGCGTATCTGCGGGTCGGCTGCGGTCACGTGTTTCGCAAACGCGTTCTTGCCTTTTGCCACGAACTCCGCCACATCGTCCCGGACGGTGACCCGGTATCCCGGGGCGGGAAGTGCTGCCTGGAGCCGGCGTGCCCCCTCGATACTGATCGTGAGCCGCCCATCCGATGCCCGGACTGTTGCAAGGCGCACGCCACCGTACAGCACCTGGCGGACCCGGCCGGTGGTGGAGAAGATGAACGTGCAGTCCTCCGGGAAGAGGGAGGGGCCCACGTTGCCGCCGAACTGGAAGTCAGCGATGACCTGGACCCGCCGCAGTAAACTGTTCTCCGAGTATCCTGTTGACACGAATGACAAACTCCTGTTCCGCTGTTTTCGGGATATATGCTCCCGCTGCTATCTTATGTCCTCCGCCCCCGCCCCCGTATTCCGCCGAGGCGTCCGAGAGCGCTTTCTGGAGGTCGATGCCCTTTTCGACAACCCGTTCATTTGTCCTCATCGAGACCTTGGTCAGGTTCCGGTCCTCCGGCACCTCGCACATGATCAGGATCGGCTTGGCGCTGTTCAGTTTCGAGAGCGCCATCCCGGCCCCAATCCCGACGATCGTGTCAGGGTACTTCCCCCCGACATGGAGGTACTGGAGGTTCTCCAGTTCACGAACTCCCGTATCGACAATATACTGGAGGAGCTCGCGGAGGATTGCCCGGTGGTTGTTGAGCATGTGCTCCGCGTCCCGGTATGCAGGGCCGCGGTCGCCACGGAGGATCGCTCCCCCAATCTGCGGCTTCGACCACCGGCCGCAGGCATTGAGGAGGGTCGCGTACTCCTGTGCGTTCCGGAGGGGGGTCCTGGGGACCTCTCCCGGGAACCGGTAAGTCTCCGAGAGCAGCCGGTCGGTCTTCTCCCCGTTTGCCATCAGCTGCTGGGCAAGCGCCGAGATGATCGTCCGGTGGTCGTCATCGGAGAGTTCCTCCCAGACATACCACCGGCCATCAGGTGTCTGCTGCCGGATGCCGAGTTTTTTCAGGAACTGCCGGGCGCCTTCGGGATTGTTGCTGATCCCTTTGACAAACGGGTCGTCGTTGTAGGCCAGCGAGAGGTGGACAGGGCGGGTTGCCGTGCCGTAACAGTTAAGGTCTTTTTTCCGGACCTCTACCGACCCGTGCTTCATCCCGTCCTCGACAATGATCTCGCGTGCGGGCCCGACAAGGCCGCACTTCTCCCGCGCCATCATATCCCCGACATTCCCGACAACGGCCAGCTTTGCAAGGTCAATGTTTGCGCAGTCCAGCTGCTTTGCGACCAGGTATGCAACACCGGCCGCGCTCATCCGCGTGTGCCCGTACGGCAGGCAGTTGACCTGCGTATACTCCCGTTCGCAGGGCTGGCTGACGTGGTGGTCGATGATGAGGACCTCCTTCTCGGAAAAACCCCGTTCGAGCATCAGGTTCTGCTGGCCGGCGCCAAGGTCGGAAAAGATCTTGAACGAGGCATCGGCCGGGACCTGCGGCATCGTGAGGGGTTCGAGCTGGCGCACAAAAACCGATTTGACCGGGATTCCCAGCCGTGAGACCGCCTGCGAAAGGATCGCCTCGCAGCTGATGCCGTCCGCATCGATGTGGGAGACGATGGTGATTTCCGGTGCCGCCGCGATCTGCTCCGCGGCTGCCTTTACATCATCGCAAAAACCCATTGCCTAATATTTAGGGAGTTCCAACAGATGAATTGTACTCCCTATGCAGACCAATACGTCCGGGTTTTTTCCTGAAACGGGGCTTATCACCCCGGAGCGGATGCGTGCAGTGGATGGCAACGCAATAGCGCTCGGTGTCACTGAGCTCCAGCTGATGGAGAGCGCGGGCCGCGGTCTTGCGGAGCAGGTCCTTGTGGCCCGTCCTGACCGGGTCCTCATCCTCTGCGGGAAAGGGAACAACGGGGGCGACGGGATGGTTGCGGCCCGCCATCTTGTGCGCCACGCGACAACGGATGTCTGCTACCTCGACCAGGGAAAACGGAGCAGCGCCTGCGAGCACCAGCTCCGTGCCCTCACCCATTCGCGGATCGGGCTCCACCCGTTTGCGTCCCGCGACGATCTTGAGCCCGTGCGTTCGCTCTTTGAGAAGGCGGATGTGATCGTGGACTGCCTGCTCGGCACCGGTGTGAGCGGCCCGGTGAAAGAGCCGCTGAAAACCTGCACTGCGATGGCAAATGCATCGCCGGCAACGATCATTGCAGCGGACATCTCGACGCCCGGTATGCGGGCGGACCGGATCTGCGCCTTCCACCGTGCGAAGGTGGACGGGTCGACCGTCATCGACATCGGCATCCCGGTCGAGGCCGAGTGCTTCACCGGCCCCGGTGACCTGACGCTCATTCCCGCCCGCCGCAAAAAAGCGCACAAGGGCAATGGCGGGGAGGTGCTCATAATCGGGGGCGGCCCGTACCAGGGGGCGCCATGGCTCGCGGGGCTCGGGGCCCTCCGGGCGGGTGCCGACATTGTCCGGATCGCATCCCCTGTCTTTGAGCCGGTCCCCGATTTAATCTACGAACGGCTGGAAGGCAACGTGATCGGGCCGGAGCATATTGAACGGTTGATCTCCCTTGCCGAGAAGGCGGATGTAGTGGTCTGCGGAAACGGCCTGGGTACTGAAAGCCATGAGGTGGTCATGGCTATTGCCCCGCACTGCAAAAAGGCGGTCTTCGATGCCGATGCCCTCCGACTCCCCCTTCAAAAAGCGAAGGGTGAGACGATCTATACTCCGCACGCTGCTGAGTTTGCGCGTATCACGGGCATCACCCTTCCCGAAGATACTCTCGGGAAAGCCCGGGCAGCACAACGCTCCGGCATCAAAGGGACGGTTATCATCAAGGGGCACATCGATATTGTCACGGACGGCCGGCAGGTCCGGTTCAACCGGACCGGCGACCCTGCGATGACTGTCGGGGGGACAGGAGACGTACTTGCCGGGATTGCCGGGGCATTGCTCTGCCGGCTCCCCGCGTTCGATGCGGCCTGTATCGCGGCATACGTCAACGGGAAAGCGGGCGAGGCTGTAGTGGCCGAACGGGGCGGCGGGATGCTGGCGTCAGATATTGTTGACAAGATCCCGGCGGTCTTATACCAGAAAGGCCGGAGAGGTGCGTGAATGCCGGAATTTACTCATATTGCAAACGACAGGGCACAGATGGTGGACATCAGCGGCAAGGGCGAAGTCGTGCGTGAGGCAACGGCATCGGGCAGGATTTTCTTAAGGCCGGAGACGCTTGCGGCCATCCGGGAAGGGACGGTCGTGAAGGGCAACGTATTGGCAACGGCCCGCGTGGCGGCCACCCTTGCGGTCAAGAACACTGCCACCATCATCCCGATGTGCCACCCGATCCCGATCAGCTCGATCTCGGTGGATTTCACGGACGGGGACGGGTATATCGAAGCCATCGTGGTCGTGAAGATGACCGGGAAGACCGGCGTGGAGATGGAGGCTTTAACGGGCGTGTCGGTTGCTTTGCTCACGGTGTGGGATATGGTGAAATCCGCTGAGAAGGACAAGGACGGGCAGTACCCGGTGACGCGGATTACGGACATTCAGGTGGTGGAGAAGAAGAAGGGGAAGTGATCCCTTTCTTGTCCGCGCCTGTATCTTTTAATACCCCCTCCGTCCTATGTATACAGGCATGCGGGATGCGTCCCGTATCAAAGGAATGTAGCCCTCTTTGGGCCGAACCTTAGGTGATTACCATGGTAAAATCGATGTATGCTTTCGTCAGGGAAGCATGGAAGAGACCTGACAAGTCAGAGGTCAAGGAACTCCTCTGGAACAGGATGCAGGCATGGCGCCGCGAAGGCAGCGTTGTCCGGATCGAGCACCCGACCCGTATCGACCGCGCCCGCTCGCTCGGCTACAAGGCCAAGCAGGGCATCGCCGTTGCACGTGTCCAGGTACGCCGCGGTGGCCGTAGGGCGTCCCGGTACGTACGGGCACGCCGCTCCGCCCGGATGGGTAAGAGACACCTCACCTCCGGCAAGAGCATCCAGCGCATTGCCGAGGAACGCGCGTCCAAGAGGTTCCCGAACATGGAAGTCCTGAACTCCTACTGGGTAGGGCAGGACGGGAAGCGGAAATACTACGAGGTCATCCTCGTTGACGGGCACCACCCCTCAATCAGGGCAGACAAGAACCTCGCATGGCTTGCAGACCCGTCGCACCGGGGACGTGCCGAGCGCGGCAAGACCTCGGCAGGCCGCAAGGGCCGTGGCATGATGACCCGTGGCAAAGGTACCGAGAAGACCCGCCCGAGCATCCGCTCCCACGCGAACCAGGGCAAATAACCTTATCCTTTTTTAACTGAAGTAACTCTCATGAAGATCACCGATGCAGCGGTCTGTCCGTACCCGAACGGGGATTCATCGGTGCGCAGGCTTGCGCTGGAAGCGGAAGCGCTGGGGTTTGACAGCCTTGTTGCCATCGACACGCCCTCCGCCAGGTACGGCGAGGTCGAGGTCAGGAACGGCCTGTTCATACGCAATGCCGGCATGAAGGATGTCATCGCACAGGTGAAACGGGCAAAGGACCCAACGACTGTCATCTCGGTGAAGGCAGGGGATGCCGGGTTCAACCGGGGAGTGGTTGGCCTTCGCGGCGTGCATATCCTCCGCGGGGTCCATGCGGCCGACAGGAACGCCTTCGATCATGTCACCGCGAAGATGGCGGCCGACAACCGGGTTGCAGTCGATATCGACCTCTCGGTGATCATCGCAGGAAGGGGGATTGCACGGCAGCGGGCGATCCAGCGATACCGCGACGTGCTCGTGCTTGAACGGCGTTTTGAGTTCCCGCTCACCATGTCAACCTACGCACGTTCGGTGCTGGAGCTGCGCGCAGTCCGCGAGGTCAGCGGCCTCTGCACCCTGCTTGGCATGGACATACCGGACGTGGAACGTGCGTTTGCCGGTGTTGACAGGGTTACCACGCCGCCAAAACCTTCCGTGCGGGTGATCTAGATGACCGTCCGTCCCCCGACACTCCGCGACAAGCGACGGTATGTCCTCGTCCGGGTCGACCCCCCGGGAACACAGATCGACCTAAAGGAACTCTACTACACGGTATCGGATGCCATCACCTCGCTCTGGGGCGACGCGGTGGCTGCGGTCATCGTGCAGGCCGTGATATGCGCCGAGGGCGATTATGTCGTGGTCCGGTGCCGTCGCGGGAGCGAACGTGAACTGGCGATTGCGCTCTCAACGATCACCATGTTCTGCGATTCCCCGGTTGCCCTGCGGATCATCGCGGCTTCCGGCACCATTGACAGCCTCCGGGACCGGATGAAGCCCTCGGTAAAAGCCAGCGATGAAACGGCACCAGCTGAAGAGTGCCGGTTTGGCGGGAAGGAGTGCTTTGTTGCACATTGTGACGGTCAGAAGGTTGATGTGATTGAAAAGGGATTTAAAAATACACACCGATTGTTCTTGATAAAAGAAGATCTGGAGGAACCATAAATGCAACCACAATACCAGATGGGATATGACCGGGCCATTACCGTATTTTCACCCGACGGAAGGCTCTACCAAGTAGAGTATGCCCGGGAGGCTGTTAAACGCGGGACCACGGCAGTTGGAATCAAGGCAAAGGACGGCGTCGTGCTGATTGTTGACAAACGCGTGAGCTCCAAGCTCCTCGAAGCTTCGTCCATCGAGAAAATCTTCAAGATCGACGAGCACATCGGGGTTGCATCGAGCGGCCTTGTCGGCGATGCCCGTGCGCTCGTGGACCGGGCACGCGTGGAATGCCAGATCAACCGCGTATCCTACGATGAACCGATCGAGGTCGAGGCGCTCAGTAAGAAACTCTGCGACCACATGCAGAACCTCACCCAGTACGGCGGCATCCGCCCGTACGGTACGGCCCTCCTGATTGCGGGCGTGAGCGACGGGGAATGCCGGCTCTTCGAGACGGACCCCTCCGGTACGCTCCTTGAGTACAAGGCGACCGGTATCGGCATTGGCCGCCCTGCCGTCATGAAAGTATTCGAGGAAGAATACAACCCTGAATCCGAGGTCAAGGATGCCATCCTTCTGGGGCTCAAGGCGCTCCATTCGGCTACCGAAGGCAAGTTCGATGTCGACACGGTCGAGATCGGCGTCATCGGCAAAGACAAGCCCGCCTTCCGGAAGATGAGCCCGGAAGAAGTCGCCTCGTTCGTGGAGCAGTTCAAGCCGTGATCGTATGATACCGCTCGACCACTCCGTGGTAGCCCGGCTCGACAGCTTCGGGGAACGGTTCGAGATCCTCGTTGATCCGGACAAGGCTGCGCTGGTCCGGCAGGGCCAGCCGGTGGAGATCGAGGATGTGGTAGCGGCGCTCAATGTTTTTGGTAATGCCTCGAAGGCGACACGGGCATCCGATGAGGCGCTGATGAAGGTCTTCCACACCACGGACTTTAATGCCGTGGCGCGAAAGATCATCGAGAAAGGCGAGATCCACCTGACGGCCGAACAACGGAAGCGGATGGTGGATGAGAAGCGCCGACAGGTAATCACCTTTATTGCACGGAATTCCATCAACCCCCAGACCGGTCACCCCCATCCCCCGACACGGATCGAGATGGCGATGGAAGAGGCCCGGGTGAATATCGACCCGTTCAAGCACCTCGATGAACTGGTGAAGGAGACGGTCAAGGCCCTGCGCCCGCTCCTCCCGATCCGGTTCGAGGAACTCCGGCTGGCAATCAAGATCCCGCCGGACTTCGCCGCGAAAGCATACGGCGATATCGCTGCTGGGTCCACCATGGAAAAAGACGAGTGGCTCAAGGACGGCTCGTGGGTCTGCGTGGTGCGGATCCCGGCCGGGATCCAGGGTGAGTTCTACGACCTCATCAACAAGCTCTCCAAGGGCGAGGGGCAGGTCAAGATCCTCAATCAAGTATATTAGCCCGGAGGACAAATAAAAGAAGACAGATCGGTGGGTTTCCATCATGGCAAAGTCTACACTGAAAGCAAAGGGAAAGGTAACCGGCAGCGCAGGACGCTTCGGCTGCAGGTATGGCAGGTTCGTCAGGAAGAGGGTATGCGACATCGAGAAGATCTCGCGCGCTCTCCACCGCTGCCCCAAGTGCGACATGGAATCCGTTGCACGGAAGGGTACGGGCATCTGGGAATGCCGCAAGTGCGGGTACAAATTTGCCGGCGGCACATACCAGCCGGTAACCCCGACCATGAAGATCGCACAGCGTGCGATCGACCGGACAACCGAAGAGATCAGGAAATAAACGGTATATTCGCTATGGCAAGTACCTACAAGTGTGCACGGTGCAAGCAGAAAGTCGAGATCGACGTCAACGTGCGGTGTCCCTACTGTGGCCACCGGATCCTGTTCAAGGAACGCGGTGCGGCGATCAAGGAACTGAAAGCCCGTTAAGCGCACGGAACCGGGCTCCGGCCCGGAAATATCTATATCTGTTTTTTATCACTACTCTGGAGAGGGTACCCTATGTCGCAGCACAAAGCCGTCTTCCGGTTTACCACAGAACATGCCAGCAGGATCTACCAGTCGCTGGTACCGGAACTGGAAGACGAGGTGAACCCCCGGTCGGTCGTTACCTGCCGTCTCGAAGGGACCGACACGCTCATCCTGACGGTAACGGCACAGGACACCTCATCGCTCCGTGCTGCGCTCAACATGTACCTGCGGCTCGTGAACGTGGCCTACGAAGTGAATGGTCTGGCCGGGAAAACCTGAGCCTGCGGCCTGCCCCCCGTTCTGCGGTGGATATGGGGATGTAAAGGAATAACCCTTTTTATCATCCGGCGCCGATATTCTCTACAGGAATTTATCATGAACAATATCTCACCCAAGGTCCAGAACCAGCTGGGTATGCTCCAGCAGATCCAGCAGCAGCTCCAGAATATTCTCCAGCAGAAAGCCCAGTACGAGATGGCTGTCCGGGAAGCGAAGCGTGCACAGGAAGAGATCAGCGACGCAGCCGAAGACGCGGTCATGTACATGAGCGTCGGCACCGTGATGATGCAGAAGAAGAAAGCGGTCGTCAACGAGAAACTCACCGAGAAGGTGGAGACCCTCGAGCTCCGCATCAAGTCCTTAGAGAAACAGGAGAAGATGATGCAGGACAAGTTCGAGCAGCTCCAGGGCCAGATCAAGGCGGCAATCGAGGGCAAGGGCGCCCCGAACGCAGCATAAATCCTTTTTTCATCATCCTCCCGTAAATGACCCGGCGCACATCCGGAATTTGATCCTGAAAAAAGTGGATTTGTTTATACCCGGCTGACCAGGTTGATCGCGTTCACGAGCGCCTCGACCGACGAGAGGACGATGTCGTCGCCGCTCCCGCTGGCATCGAAGATCTTCCCGTGCTCGTCCTCGACTGCAATGGTCACGTGGCACATCGCGTCCGAACCGCCGGAGATCGCCTCGATGGAAAACTCCTTGAGCTGGAGTTTTGCGGGGGTGATCCCGAGGATCGCGTTCAGCGCTGCATCGACAGGACCGTTGCCTACCGATGAGAAGATGTGCTCTTTTCCGTTCACCATCGCCTTGACGCTGGCGGTCGGGATGACGTGGTTGCCGGTCATGATCGCAATGTCCTGGAGGTCGAGCGTCTTGTGGTTGAGCTCAATGCCCATGATGGACTCGGCGATCTCGTACAGGTCGGCGTCGGTAACCCGTTTGCCCTTGTTTGCCACGGCCTTGACTTTCTCGACGATCGCATCAAGCTGGGTGCCGTCCGGGTCGATGCGGACATCATGGAGCATCTGCTGCACCGCGTGCCGCCCCACGTGCTTCCCCAGCGTGAGCCTCCGGCGGTGACCGACCATCTCCGGGGTCATGATGCCCGGTTCGAAGGTGGCGGAATTCTGGAGCACGCCGTGCGAGTGGATGCCGCTCTCGTGCGAGAAGACATTCTCGCCCACCACCGGCTGGATGGGCGGGATCCCGAGGCCGGAGAACCGGGAGACGAGGCGGGAGGTCTCTACGAGACGCTCCTTTTTGATCCCGGTCTTTATCCGGTACATCGACTCCATGATCATCACGGTCTGGGCAAGGTCGGCGTTGCCGGCCCGTTCCCCGAGCCCGTTCACCGTCACCTGCACCTGCGAGGCACCGGCCTCGACCGCCGCGATGGTGTTTGCGACCGCGAGGCCGAAGTCATTGTGGCAGTGGACATCGATCGGGCACTTCACTTCCCGGTTGATGCGGGTGATGAGCGTCTTCATCGCGGACGGGGAGATCACTCCCACGGTGTCCGGCACGTTGATGATCGTGGCCCCGGCATCGGCAGCAGTCTGGAACACCTCGATGAGGTAGTCCCAGTCCGTCCGCGTCGCGTCCATTGCAGAGAACATGCAGAGGTCCGAGCGCTTCCGGATGTAGCCGATGATGTCGGCTGTGATCCCGAGCACTTCCTTGCGGCTCTTGTTGATCGTGTTCTCCCGCTGGATATCCGAGGTCGGGATGAAGACGTGCACCATGTCGACATTGCAGTCAAGGCAGGTGTCCACGTCAGCTTTCACGGAGCGGGCAAGCCCGCAGATCACTGATTCCAGGCCGAGATTTTTGATAGCGGTCACCGTCTCTTTCTCGGCTTTCGAAGATGCAGGGAACCCTGCCTCTATCGCGTGAACGCCGATTGCAGAGATCTGGCGGGCAATCTCAAGTTTCTGTTCAAATGTAAATGCAATACCGGGGGTCTGTTCGCCGTCACGTAACGTGGTGTCGAAAACAGTAACTTCTTCATGAGCATAGCTATCGGTGAAGAAGACGATCCCCCGCAACATCCTTGCGAGTAACCATACAGAATTATTGGCATGCGGGTTATATAAACAATCGCTGCACCACATCCAGATCCGCGATTATTACGGCGCGAAATCCGTGAATCTTACGATACGTTTAATAGGAAACTTGCCCTACATTAGTAGCGCAGTGCCCCGCCTTAACTCAGCCTGGTAGAGTGCGCGGCTGTAGATTGGTTTACCGTTAAAGGTAACTGCGCGGCTACCGCGATGTCCCCGGTTCGAATCTGGGAGGCGGGATTAACTGTACCAAAATGCCCAGGTAGTGTAGTGGCCTATCATGATTGCCTGTCACGCAATCGACTCGGATTCGAATTCCGACCTGGGCGTCCACTTGCGATTTTTCTGTTTTTGCAGTAATTTTCCAATCTCATATGCCAGTATTCTCCAGCACAATGTATTTGATTTCCGGGTACTCATGTAACCGGTAGGAGTGGCAAAAAGCCATGAAACTCGACATTATCCTGGAAGAGGAAGATGATGGTACCTACTCAGTGCACTGCCCTGCACTCAAGGGCTGCCACTCGCAGGGAACGTCCCGCGACGAAGCGCTGAAGAACATCCAGGATGCCATCGATCTCTACCTCGAAGTTTCACGGGAGATGGCAGAGAAGGTGGCAAAAGGCCAGCCAAAAAGTACGCTCGTTGAGATTGCAGTATGAATGGCGATCGCCTCCTCCCGGTTTCCGGCAGGGAGATGGTGAAGGTCTTTTCCCGGATTGGTTTCTCTGTTATCCGCCAGAGAGGAAGCCATATCGTGATGGCCCGTGGGGAAGAGATCCTTGTCATTCCTGATCATGAGGTAGTTGCAAAGGGCACGGAACGCGACCTGATCCGGGATGCGGGGCTCTCCGTTACTGAATTTAACCGGCTGCTGTGATTGGGTATGGTGTGATGGTTGCCCGTTATGCAGGCCCGTATTCGAATTCCAACCCCGGCGTCCACTTGCGTTTTAAAAAAATCAGGCATTCGGGTTCATAACCCGCCCGATGAAGAAGATGTTGCCGTTTTCCCGCTCCTGGATAATGAAAAGGAACGGGTGATCCGCTACGAATGAGTATATTTTCGGTGGTGTCAAGGGGGCACTCTGCAGCTCCACAACGTCCGCCGTTGCCGCAGCAGCTTCCGTGCCTTTCTCGTTCACATCGATGTAGGCCTTGTGGACGATCTTACTTATGAAAAGATATCGCGTCCCATCCATACCTGAGAAGTCAGCATAAGGAGAAAATGCGGTTGGCATTCCCATCTCTTCCAGTACGGTATTCATATCATACTGGGTCTCGATCCGGTATTTCGGAAGATAAATGTACACGTGTTCGCGTTTCAGTGAATCCCGCAATCCGGAAAGATTCTTTGCATCAAGAGAATTTTCAACAACGGTCAGGTTATCCCCCTTTGGAAGGATCACCAGCATCGACAGGGCATTTCCGTTGTCGTGTAAATATGGCATCTCAACGATCTGCAGAAGATCGTTCTCATAGTAGTTGAAGTAGATATGAGAATTCTCTTCAGCCATCATCTTCACGCGGACCTTCTCGTCCGGTGCGATGGTGAAATCTTTTTCAGACGTTTCATCCGGATTAAACTGCATTGCCCATGAACCATTGAAGTAAAGTGCGTTGGTTATTACGAGCCGGGTAAATGGATCCACCGAACCTTTGGGGAGCAGTTCGGTTATTTTCCCTTCAGTCCTGTCTTCCACCCACTCGTTGATGGTAACCCGGGAGTCTTCCGGCGTATTGATAAAATCAAGATTGGTTGCATTCGCGTTGTAATAATGCTGGACGGTCTGCATATATTCCGGAAGAATATGATAGGTTTTCTCCGCCCAGAGCGCATTTGCCGTACTCAGGCGGTAGCTGGGATCGTCCTGGTTGATCCCGGAATTGATGTCATAATACTGCTGTCTCCGGATTTCGTTATCTGCCGGAAAGTGGAACACTGATGCAATCTCGTCAGCGGTTTTCCCCCGGGCGCCTTCATAGGTCATGGCAAGTGCCGAAGACATACTGAAGGGAGAGAAGAATATGTTGCTCTCTTTATTTTCCGGAACATGCCGGATATGTGAATAGAGATCGAATGCAAACTGGTTATTCGCGTTCACCACGGCATTAGTTCCATCGGTAGCCGGTGTCGAATTGCAATCAGGAGTTGTTGGTGTTATTGTCGGAATGGCCGCAGATGTACTCATGGATTGGTTGGATGACGATACCTGAGTACATCCGGTAATCAGAATACCGGATATAATGAATACGGTAAAAATCCCCTGCAGAAAAAAACCGTTCCTCATATGCAGGAGTTTCATTTTGCTATATAATAATTTGACTATTAAATTTTAACGTTAGAGAAATATTCACCGCGCATCTCCAGATGCGGGATAATCGTTGTCTAGGGGGGTCAGATTGGATTTGAAAAAATGGATGGAGGGTGTGCGAGAGACCCCCCGCACATCATCACCTGACAAATCTTCCGCTGCTATACTTGAAACGGGAATAAAAAAAGATTAACTGGTGGGTGCCGGCTGTATCAGGAGACGCCCCCGGGACGTAAGCCGGAGGATGATCTCGCTGCTGGACTTCCCTCCGTCAAGATATCGCTTGGAGAGGAGGATCCTGACCCCGGACCTGACACTGCTCTCGCTGTGGCCGGGATAGAGCGCCTGGACAACCTGGCTGATGTGGCAGCTCTGCTTGTCCGCGACTGCCTGGAGGATGTCAAGATGTACGGGCGTGGGCACAAATACCTCCGGAGTTTCAAAGGAAATTGCTTTCATGGTTACTTCTTTCATGTTACGTCCTGGTGATAATGAAAATTTGAATGGTCTCGGATGACCGAGAACAAATCACCATTATAGTATATGCTGTATTAGATGAAGTAACCATGGTTGTGGGAGTTCCTTTCCTGAACGTGTGCTTTTCCCTCGGGCAGGATAAAAAAAAGATGGGCCTGATCCGGTTACTGGAGCTGCCAGGCCGATGTGTGCCCGGCGTCGAGCGTGATCACGAGGGATGCCTTTGAGAGATCGATCGTGGCCGGTACTTCATAGATGAGGAACCCGTCCGCCGCATTGCTCGCGCCCGGCTGGATATATCCTGATACGCCGCCCTTCCCGATCAGGTAGTCGTACTGCGTGCCAAGGACGCTCCCGATAGTCACGTCCGAGCCGCTGAGGGAGCTGTACGGGTAGTCCTTCCCCTCATAGTTCACGACGAACTGGCCGGGCGATGGCGCCACGATGCTCTCTGTCCCGGTATCGGCGAGCCGGACATACGTAAACAGGAAGACATTACCCTCGGAGGGCTGTGCCGTATTGTATCCCTGCTGGGTGCCAAGTGCCGTGCCGGCCTCAGTCTGTTCCCTTGCGCTGTTGAAGGACGGCGAAGTCCAGGTGTAGTCCGGCTTGACCTCCGCTTTGTATACCGTGGCGGTGCCGGTCTTGCCACCAATGCCGAATGGTGCATCCACGTTCAGGGAGAGGGCACCGGGATAGGGTGTGGCTGTCGGGACCGGGGTTGCAACCGCAGTCGCGACCGGCACCGGGGTCGGGGCCGGAGTTGTGGTTTGCTGGGATGTGCCGATACAACCGGCGCAGCAGATTAAGCCTGCAACGAGAGCGAGAAGAACAAGTGCATGAAAAGGTTTCATGCTCTGCTGATCTCTGCCAGCACGTAAATAGGTTTGCGATGGAGCACCTGCTCTTTTATACTGTCTTCTATTCCACCCGGTACCCTTTCTCCCGGAGGAATGCGGCAATCCACGGTTCTGCCTCATTGTCCGGCTTGGGGCGCATCTTCTCGACTATCTCCCATACAGAACGGAGTGTCGGGTCGTCCGCGTGAAGGGCGAGCGCCCCGGTCACGTACCCGAGCGGTCTTCCTTCGGGATCGGCAACCCGCATCGTGACGCACCGGTAGTACTTGCACTGTGCGGGACTGTCACGGTGGATCGTGCAGCGGAGGAGCGTGCCGTCCGGCCGGAGAAACCGGCAGGCATGGGGGTGCTGTTCCGGAAATGTATGGTCGCAAAAGATCTCCCGCTTGTCTTCATCGACCTCCGCGGTAAACGGCGTACCGGTCGACACCGACTCGCACTCAAACCGGAATGGCCCGATCTGGCGTTCGATGACGATATAATCGCCAAGATACATGCAGCATGTCCCGCACTGCCTGCAGGTAAAGACCATGGTGATTGACCTGCTGTACTATCGGGAACAGAAAAATAAAAAAGGATCACCGGTCAGTCATGCTACCGGATTTTACCCGCCGCTCTCTGTGCAACATCCCTCAGGACTTCATAATCCGTTGTCGTGCCGGTCATCGAGATCTTCTCGTACACGTTCTTTTTCGTGAAGATCACGGTATACGTGACAATCGTGGTGCGGTCCACGGTGCGTGTCTCCCGCCACGCGATGCTCCGGTCTCCCTGCTGCGGGAAGGGGACCTGGTAATCCGTGGTACTGTCATCCGGGGGGAGCAGTGCCTCCTTTTCAAGGGCATAGACCTCGTTCACGGTATCGGGCGGGTAGACATCGATCTCCTGGACAATCCCTGTTGTATCGTCCCGATCCTTGTCCAGCCGGTAAAACGAGGCCCGGTATCCCTGGCGCCAGCCAAGGTCCTGGTAGATTTTATCGATACCGCCATATGCGCTGGCGGTCCGGTCCCTGATAACGTAATCGGATGGCAGATCGGTGAGCTGGAGTGCCATGTCCGCGGCCGGAATGGTTGCGACCGGGCTCTCCGGCGTGGGAGCGGTCCTGGTGACGGTGATAGTTGTCGTGTCGCCGGGTGCCGGACCAGAAGAGCCCGTGAGGCAACCCGCTGACGCAGTAATGAGGCAGGTCAGGAGTGCCAGCAGGATATACGAACGGTACCTGCGTTCCATATCGTATACCATGGCACAACGGATTTAAATTGTTGGTGGATACACGGCCTGTGCCTTTCCGAGCACAAGCCATATACCTCCGGCCGCAGAAGGTCAATCAGAGGTAAACAGGTATGTCATCAACCAGCATCGCCATGCTTGACAAGGACCACCATATCCACATGGTTCCCGCAGACCGGGTGCTCATGATGAGTATCGAGCATTCCGCAGTGAAGAAGGTCGAGAACGAACGGTTCGAGGTCGAATGTTTCCTCAAGCTCTTTATCGAAGGATTCCCGCACCCGCTCGAGGACGCGATCCGGTTCACGTTTGCTGCTAGCTGTATTCCCGGCCAGCAGATGATGACCGAGCTCACGTTTGTCCAGAACCACATCATCAAATCCGTGTTTGACAAGAACCTTTCCGGGGATATGACGGTCTGTGCGCCTGATGATCCTCTTGCAAAAGAGTCCGGGATCACCATCTCATCCGAGATAAAAACACAGATGGCGGTCTCGAAACAACTCAGGGAAGTCCTTGCACGGAACGGGGCACTGGCGGAATCGTTCGTTTTCGTCAGGTAATGCCATCCCAATCAGGATTTCCGTCACGGACCTGCGGGGACTGACGATTGATAAATATCTTTTTCCCATGCAAGGTTTAACCACTACCGGAGAGAAATATAAAACGTGGTATTATGGGTGAACCAAATCTCAGTAGCGATGAACAGGTTCTTTTGAGGACGCAGGGAATCCATGTCAAATCGATCCCGTTTGAAGGCATCCTTACCAGCAGGCGCATTATCCTTGTCGACCGGGCAAAAAATATCCTCCCGACGAAGGATATCCCGCTTGCGACAATACAAAATGTTGAGGCCGGAGAGAACGCAATCGGTGACCCCGTCCTGACCGTCACGGTCATGGCAGGAGCCGGCCAGACCCGCCAGATGGTCCTCACCTTCTCCCGCACCCAGGGGGGAAACCGTGCACGGCAGCGTGACGACTGGGCACGCACCCTGCTGGAGTGCACCTCCCCTTCATACGGGCAGTCCGCCCAGCCACGGGTTGACGTGGTGAATTCTCCGGCAGCTGCTGCCCGTAAGGCGCCGGTAAAACGGGTTGTCGAGAGCGGGGGATACGAGCAGCCTGCACCGGCTCCCGTCCCTGCACCCGCAGCAAGGCAGCCGGAGATGCCGCCTTCCGGTGAAACGGCATTCTGTACCCGGTGCGGGAACCGGGTGCCCGCCGAATCCGTATTCTGCAACCGTTGCGGTACACCCATCGTGGCACCTGCATCTGCAGGGCAGCCCGCAGCGCGACGGCAGCCAGTCGCCCCCCCTGTTGTCGAACAACCGGTTTATCAACAGCCTGCATCCAGGGCCCCTCAGGACCTGCCCCGCGCCACCGTTCCTCCGGTACAGCCCCGGCAGTATGCAGGATATGAGGAACCCGCTGTTGAACGTGCGCCGGAACCCCGGCGACCAGCAGCGCCTGCCCCGAAGCCGGTTAAAAAGGGAATTCTCGGTGGGCTCTTCTCGTCGGGCGGTAAAAAGCCTGCTGCCCCGAAACAACCGGCCCCTCCCCGTCAGCGCAAGCCCCGGAGGAATCTGATGCCCGGCAAGAACGTTATCATCGGCGCTGTCGTTATTGTCATCCTCATTGCAGTCATCGCCGCCGGGGCCTTGTTTGTGTACCCGATGCTTACTTCCGGCACAACCGGTGGCGATTCACCGTCAGGAGGCTCAATATTCGGCGGAAGCAGTTCCCCGTCTTCCACGACCCTGAAAACCGCCACGGCCGATTCTATCAAAGTCGTCGAGACCACTGCACCCGTGATACCGGCCGAAGGAGTCTGGGTATCAATCGACTATATGGGTGGCTACAAGGGAAGTTATGGCATGACTGCCGATCTCCAGCAGGTGGAGGATTCCGGTGCCCGGCTGTTTGAAGTCGTTAACGCGACGGGGTTAGTGAAGGCAACTCTTGAAAAGAAGGACAGTTCGACCAAGCGTGAACTCGTTGTCGGGATTTACAAGGACGGCAAGCTCCTCAAGGACGGCAAGTCCGCCGCGGCATACGGTAAAGTGACCATATCCGCCGATGTCGGTACCAATGCAGCAACAGCAGCGACATCATCCACGACTGCCGGGAATACAACTGCCAATTCCACCGTAACCGCAACGACGACCGCGACTACCCAGACAACGACACAAGCAACCTGATCTCATCCCCCGATACTTTTTTTGTACATCCGTGCAGATACTAGTCCGGATATTCTATGACCCCCTCAACATATTTCCCCCGCAATGTCCCCTTCAAACCTTCCACGGCTTTTATCCCGTGGTTCATCATCGATTTCATCCTCGTTGTCGCACTTGTTGCGGCCTGTACGGTCCTCCCGATCCTGCTCGCAGAGACTATCGACCTCCTTGTGATGACGGCAATCGTGGGAGGACTCATTGTCATCATGGTTGTTTTTGTGGTCTGGACGCGGCTCTATTACGATACCATGGCCTACGAGCTCCACGATGACGAGTTGCGCTGGCGCCGCGGGGTCTGGTTCCGTACTACCGGTATCGTGCCCTATAACCGGATCACCAACCTGGACCTCAAACAGGGCCCGGTGATGCGCTGGCTGGGCATCTCTACCATATCCGTCCAGACCGCAGGATATTCCGGTCAGGCAGTGCCGGAGATCCGGATCGAGGCGATCGAGCACGCGGAGGAACTCCGTGAACTCCTGCGTGCAGCCGTCCGCAGCTGTAGTGCCGGAGGAGATGGCACGGGAACGAGCGGGCAGGCTCCCCGTGTTGTCGATACACCGGTCGCATCGACCGGGACGAGCATGCTCATCCTTGACGAATTAAAAAAGATCCGTGTGCTGCTCGAACAGCAGAAAAAATAATTTTTACTTTTTCTCTTCCCGTGTTGCAGGTGCGGGTGCAGCGCCTTTCTTCCCCTTGTGCCAGCGGTATGCCCAGTACGCGATACCGCCGACAATGACGAGTGGCAGGAGCGTGAATGCCAGGATGATCAGGGCATCGATCATACCGAGGAACCCTGCGATGCCTTCATTGATCGTTGAAACGAAGTCATGTCCTGCCTGCCCCCCGACCGGCTGGGGCTCCTGGAGATAAACGGTAATTGTGGAGATCTCGATGCGGCTGTCGAGGTATTTCAGCCTGCCGTTTAACCGGTCAAGTTGGGTCTGCACACGATCAATCTGCTCCTGCACGTTGATGATGTCCTCCACCTTGGTGCTCTGCTTCATGATCGCGTTGTACTGTGCCAGCTGGTTGGTGTACGAGGTCTTCTGTGCCTGGAGATCCACGTATTCCTCCGTCACATCCTGTCCACTGGTTGAGATCGATTTGACGGTACCGAGAGCCTTCGTGCCCGCAATGGCAGCATCGAACGATGCCTGCGGGACCCGGATAATAACCGTGCCGGATAACTGTTTGTTGTAATTCTCCCGGATGTTGGTTGACGAAAGGTATCCGCCATGGGCAGCTGCAAGGGCCTTGAGCGATTCGACGGCGCTGGTAACATCCTTGACCTCAAGGGTCATGTCAGCGGTCCTGATGATCCTGGTCTCAATACCCATACTCCCGGAACCATACGACCCGGAAGTGGGCATGGGTGCAGCAACCGGGGCTGACGCAGTACTTGCTGCCCAGTATTGTGACAATCCCTCCTCCCCAATAAAAACAGTCCTGCCGCTATTACTGTCACTGTCGTAGGTTTTTTCCACTGATGAGCTCTGGAGTGAATGTCCTGTTGAAGACGATGTGCAGCCTGCAACGGCAATCACCGCCATGCATACTACGAGGAGTGCGATGACTTTGTAGTTCATACATGATCCATTGTTGTCCGAAATATAAAAGCACGTCGTATACTGCGAATAATTTGGTAGTCATGGAGATCATTCATCAATTCGTGAACCATGAGATAACCTGCAGGTTCAATGAACCAACCCCGGCAATTTTCAGAATTTATTATGCTGCCTGCTGACTCTCTCTCCAGCGATTTATCGCGGAAAACCCGGATCCAAAAATACAGAAGGTTTGTTTGTATGTCCCCAAAATTATCCCTGCTCCTGTTTGCAGCCGGCTGGGTGGTGCTGGTCATTGTCACGTCCCCGGCCCCCCTGTAACAATTTCCCCGGGATCCTGCGTTTCATGTACCGCAATCCTGCATTGCACTTATATAACAATAAGGGCATTATTTCATTGAGGTTTTATGACCAACGATAATCCTACGGAACAGAATGTGCCGGAGAAACCCGAAAATGCCGGCGAACTTGAAAAGCTGGGACTCGAAGGACTGGTCAAGGCCCTTCAGGACAGTACCGACCCGCAGGTACGGCAGTACGCGGCCTACCTGCTCGGGAAGGCGCAGAACCCCCGGGCGATCCAGCCCCTGATCGAGGCACTCGCAGATTTCGACAAGTCCGTGCGGGAGCAGGCCACCCTTGCCCTCTCGCGGATCGGGAAAGCCGCGATCGAGCCGCTTGCGGAAGCAATGAAAGAGCCCAAGTGGGAGACGCGGTACCGGGCCGCAGAAGCGCTCGGGAAAATTGCCGATGAGAAGGCCGTCAAACCCCTGATCCAGGGACTCAAAGACAACCGCGACCACGTGAGGTACATGGCAGCCAAGGGGCTCAAGGGGCTTGGAGATTCCGATGCCATCGAACCCATGGTAATCCTCCTCAAGGATGAGAACCGGTATGTCCGGATGATGGCAGTACGGGCGCTCGGAGCCATTGGCGGTAAAAACGTGAGTGCAGCGCTGAACTCAGCACTGGCTGCAGAACAGGACGAAAAAGTAAAGGAAGCGATCGTCGAAGCACTCAAATAACCAATACAACACTTTTTTGCATTCCGGAAAAGCCGGGAAAATACCCGGGCCGGAGATTCAGCTTCTTCGATGATGTCCTTGATTGGCCCGATCATGCGGAATTTGATAGAGAGTCATATTTGAAAGCCGCGATCCGACTGACCGATCCTCTCTCAATTCTCATCCTGCCGCCATACAATGAAAGAAATAGGGGAAGAGGGATAATACCCCATTATCCACAAGGAGGAATGAAATCATGGAACCAGGCAAATTATACACTCTGCCGAAACTGCCGTACGATTATGCGGCACTGGCACCGTATATTTCCGAAGAGCAGCTCACCCTGCACCACACAAAGCACCACCAGGCGTACGTAACCGGTGCGAATGCAATCCTTGAGAAACTCGACAAGGCCCGCAAGGACAATGCCGACCTTGACATGAAAGCCACGTTAAAGGAGTTGTCATTCCATATCGGCGGTTACCGCCTGCACTCGCTGTTCTGGGAGAACCTCGCACCTGCCGGCAAAGGCGGAGGCGGCGTTCCGAAAGGGGAACTGGCAAAAGCGATCGATGCAGAGTTCGGGAAATTCGACCGGTTCAAAAAGGAGTTCACGCAGGCCGCATCCAGCGTCGAGGGGTCCGGGTGGGCCGTGCTGACCCACTGCATGAAAACGAACCGTCTCCTGATCATGCAGCTCGAAAAACACAATGTCAACCTCATCCCCGGTTTCCGGATCCTTATGGCCCTTGACGTATGGGAACACGCGTACTACCTGGATTACAAGAATGACCGGGCGAAATTCATTGACGGGTTCTGGAATATCGTGAAATGGGATGAAGTGAACACCCGCTTTATCACGCACCAGAAAAAATAATCCGGCACCGGTCCCCGCCCGTGCAGCCGGGGGGGTCCTGCCCTATCTCCTCTCATTTTCCTGTATCAGAGATCTATATGCGTGAATCAAATCAATTTTAAATAACATTCACACTAACATAATGTAAATATGGATGAATCTGCAGAGGTTGCGAGGCTCCTCGACATTCTCGGTAACCGTAACCGGAGGCGGATCATTGAACTGCTCCGGCAGAAGCCCTGTTTTGTTACGGAAATATCTGACACGCTCGTGCTCTCGCCAAAGGCCGTCATCGACCACCTCCAGATGATGGAGCGGGAGGAGATCCTCTCCTGCGAGATGGATGACCGGCGCCGGAAATATTACTATCTTGCCCACGACATCCTGGTCGATGTCAGTCTCAAGGAGCTGAGAATGGACCTGCCCCTGACAGGTGAAGATACCCGGAAAAACGACCAGCTCAAAAAGACCGTTGCCATGCTGGCACGCATGATCCGGGCCCACGACCAGATCCTTGCAAATCTCGAACAGGTCAACCACGACATCGAGACCAAGATCAATGACCTTGCCCGCATCCATAATGATTTATTCAAAAGCGATGGAGAGCTTAGTGTAGTCATTGCACTGTCCCACCAGCCTCTTACGGCAGCGGAACTGGAACAGGTCACGGAGCTTCCAAAAACAAGCCTTGTGGAGATCCTGAAACAGTTCGAGCGGCGGGGGATCATAAAACGGGAGAAAGAACGGTATACTCTCAGAGGTGTCCATGCAGAATAACCCGGGCGGCCCCTACGATGATGTCTTCATCAACCTTGCAAAGATCGTGGAAGATATTGTAAAGAACATGCCGGAGAGCCAGCATGCCCGCATCGTCGGATACACGATCATCACCCGGCAGACCGGGAGTGGCGACCCCGACGTATTCCGGGCCGGCGCCCCGGACGATGACGGCGAGGTCCCCTATGAAGTCGTGGAAACGGATGACGATCTCTTCATTACGGCCATGATGCCGTCCGATCCCCGGAACGCGCCCATTGCGGACATCGAAGTGAACTGTGTCCGTATCGTGGTCGATGACAAGATCACCACCATCATGCTCGACAACCCGATCGATCGTATCCACAGTTACTACCGGGTCCACCGCGGGGTCATGGATATCTCTTTAAAAAAGGTAAAAAACCTGTAACTTTTTTAAAAAAATTATGCCTTGACCGGGAAGTCTGACGGGGCAATATGGCCAACCGCCTTCTTACCGGTCCTCATCTCGTGGAACTGGCGGAGCGAGACGGTGATATCCCGCGTGAAGGCAAAGTACCCGATCTGGGTGTTGCGGCAGAGCTTCATTGCCATGTCCATCAGCCCCTGCGGGTCCGGCCGTGCCTCGCCAAGCCAGACGTGGAAGATGTTGCCGCCGTCAACGATCGGGAAGAAGACATGCTCGATCTCTATACGCTTGGTCAGGGGCACGTTTGCACCCGGGGCAACGTGGGTACCATTCGTGTAATAGATCGGAAGGTCCCGGACCTTGCCGAGCTTCGAGAGGCCAAAGTCCAGGTCTCCCTTGATCACCTTCTTTGCAAACTCATGGTAACGGCGGTCGAGTAAGTCCGCAACGGCGAACCGCTGGCCGGTGGTCTCCGCCGGCGTGCGTGCGAGCGCGATGGTCATGTTGTTCTTCTTACTGAGTTCGCGGCCGTACAGTTCCATCTCGGTCATCGCCCGGATGGCGAGCTTGAACGCGGCTTTTGACTCGTGGAGCTGCTGGCCGGTATGGTGCTGGACCATCTCGTTCACGCCGACCACGCCGATGGTATAGACAAGTCCTTCCAGGTCGACTGCAAGGGCGCCCCGCTCCCCGGTGTTGGGATCCTTGGGGCGCTGCATGGCAAACGGCATCCGGTTGTTCGACCGGATCAGGTCCATCCAGCGGCGTTTGATCTTGAAGATCTCGACCGAGACATCCATCAGTTTCTTCAGCTCGGCAAAGAGCCGGGCATCGTCGCCTTCCGCATTATAGGCGGCCCGTGGGCAGTTAACGGAGACCACCTGCCACGACCCCATCGAGAAGTGGCGGCCATCCTCAAAGAGGAGTTTCCTGTCAAAGTCAGAGTCTTCATCGGCAACGGTTGAGAACTGGTAGGCGCAGCACTGGTAGCAGGAGATTCCCTTGCCGGCGCCGCGGTACGCCGGGAGCTGGTTGTCGTAATAGGGCGTGCCGAACTTCGAGGCGAGCTCGAAGGTCATCAGGTAGAGGTCCTGGTACGTGGGGAGGTCGGGATTCTTCTTATTGAACTCCTCGCGTTCCTGCATGAAGTCGGGCTCGATCGAGATCTCGGGCTTGGGGAAGTTGAATGGTTTGCCCCAGTAGTCGCCTTCGAGCATGACTTCCATGAGCGCCTTGAAGAGGAGCCGGACTTCGCGTTCGAACTCCCCGTAGGTCCGGTGGGGTGCCATGGTGCCGTCCCAAATCTTCCCTTTGTACACGCAGGGCTTGTCCTGCCAGAGCGTGGGAACGCCGGGAGAGAGCTGGATGGACGAGAAGACGAGCTGGCCGCCCCGGGCCACCATCATCTGGGTCATCTCGTACACGAACATCTGCACCATCTGCTTGATCTCCTCGTACTCCAGCCCCTCCATGAAGGGGGCGAGGAACGTGAGGAAGTTGTAATATCCCTGTCCCCCGGCAAAGTTGGTCTGGGCAGACCCGAGTGCCTTGACCGCGTGGAGGATGGCAACTTCGGCACGTTTTGCCGGGCCGGCAACCGATGCCTTGGTCCCGTTGCCATCGGGCATCAGGCCGTAATAGAAGAAGTAGCGCAGGTCCCAGTCCTGGCAGAACGGGCGCGTACCGAAATATTCGAGGTCGTGGATATGCATCTCGCCGGAGAGGTGGTGGTCGGCAAGGGCAGGGGGCAGCTGGAGCAGGTATTGCTCCTTTGAGATCTTGTCCGCTTTCTTCTTGTGGGAGGTCTCGGCATTCTCCTGCAGGTTCGCGTTGTCATGGGCCTCGAACCCTTTGCCAACATCGATCTGGTGGGCGTCGAAAACCGGGGTACCGACGCGGGTGGATACGTTCCGGTACTGGATCATCCCCCGTTCAAGGAGGGTGATGTTGACGATCTCGCGGATGAGCGGGCCGGAGAGGGATTTCAGCCCCATACTCTTGATGCGCTGCTCGACTTCGAGAGCGATCTCCTGCGCCGTCTCCTCGCTTATCCCCTGGTACCCGTAGAAGGTCTCAACGAGTTTGGTCTCTTCGACAAGCTGGCGGACAATGCGGTTCCGGTCCCATTCAACAATGTGCCCGTCTGTTGTCCTTACCGGGGGGAGGGATGGTGCATACTCACCAAAGATGGTCTGCTGGCGGGTCTCCTGCCGGGGCATCATTCACCCGCGATCAACTGGCTGATATGCTCCCCATCCAGCTTTCCCGCGGGAAAAAGGTCCGCTGAGGTGAAAAAATCCTCGCTCTTCTGGAGCACCGGCGCCTCGTTCACAAACACACCGTTCACCCGAAGTTCGGTCAGCGACTCTGCACTGGACAGGTCGCGTTCGGCGAACTCGTGTCCGCCTTTCTTCAGGAATGTCTTTAAGAGTTCGCAATTCGGGCAATGCTCAAGCGTATATACAATCAGCTGTGGACCTTTCGGCACAAAAAACACCCTCACTCTGTCATCTATCTGATTGGAGGTAGGTATAAAAAAATCTTGGTTTATGCAATGCTAATCGCAGTCCCTTCAGGCTGATACACGGAGCGATTACCCTTATCTTTGGAATCGCACAATAGTACCGTAATGGTCAGGACGTTTGTCGCGCTTGAACTCTCCGGGGAGATACGGGAGCAGCTTAAGGAGGCCCAGCAGGTGCTCCGTGGCTGTTCTGCCCGTTTGACATTTGTTGATCCGGCCCTCATCCATATCACCGCAAAATTCCTTGGCGAGGTTGATGACAAGACCCTCGTCCAGGTTCAGGACGTCCTGAAAAAAATTGCATTCACCCCGTTCCCGGTTCATGCCGGGCTGGTAACGGTGAATAACCCGAAACGCCCGCATACGGTCTGGTGCGCGATGGATGACGGAGGGAACGGCGAGAGACTCCTTGGCCTGATCGAAGCGGCACTCACACCTCTTGGTTTTCCCCGCGAGAGCCGGAAGTTCACGCCCCACGCAACCGTGGCCCGGGTCAAAGATTCCGACCCGTCGCTCTTTACGGTTCTCGACCAGCTCAAGGGCCGGGACTATGGCACCTGCATGGTGACCGGCATGAAACTCAAGAAGAGCACCCTGACTCCCCGGGGCCCGGTGTACGAAGACCTGCTTGAGGTGAAATGGTGAGCCGGCTCCCCCTGGAAGAAAAAGTCCTCACAGCCCTGCGGCCAACGCAGGCAGAGAAGGATCACGTATGTGGCCTTGCACAGCGTGTCCTTGAACGCATCCGGCAGAGCGGGAAGGCGGATGGCATGGTCGTGGGATCGATTGCCCGTCATACGTGGGTGAGCGGGGACCGGGACCTTGATATTTTCATGCTCTTTGACCCGTCCCTGCCCCGCGAGGAACTGGAAACGCAGGGGCTTGCCCTTGCCCGGAGCATTGCCTCGTCCTTTTCGGAGAACTATCACGAGAAGTACGCCGAACACCCCTACATCAACGCGACCATTGATGACGTGGATGTGGACCTTGTTCCCTGTTACAATGTCGACAGCGCCGAGCGGATCCAGAGTGCCGTTGACCGGACTCCGTTCCATACCCGCTACATCACGGAGAAGATCAATGGCCTGATCGATGATGTCCTGCTCCTCAAGCGGTTCACCAAGGCCGGCGGTATTTATGGGTCCGACCAGATGACGGAGGGATTCTCCGGGTATCTCTGTGAGCTGCTCGTCCTCCACTATGGCGGGTTCACCCCGCTGCTCATGGCTGCTGCCGAATGGAAGCCCCAGGCAATTATCGATATTGAGAATCATGTGGCAAAGGAGTTCGATGAACCGCTGGTGATGATCGATCCGGTTGATTCGAAGCGGAACGTTGCTGCCGCTGTATCGATAGACCGGATGGCAGAGTTCGTGGAACTCGCCCGGGGGTACCTGGAATCCCCCTCGGAATCGTTCTTCCTGCTACCGCAGGAACCCCCCATCACAAGGGAAGATCTGGAAAAACTCCTGGACGAGCGGGGGACTTCCCTGTACGCGATTACGTTCGCGACCCCGCCGTACATCGAGGAGATCGTGGTCCCCCAGCTGAAACGCAGCACCCTTGCGATCAGCGAGAACCTTGAACGGCATGGTTTCCCGGTGCACCACGCGGATTACCGGATGGGAAAAGAGGAATCCATGATCCTTGTTGAACTGCTGGTCTCCCGGCTGCCGGCAATCCGGGGCCATGCCGGCCCTCCGGTCTGGAACCGGGTCAACGCGGAAAAGTTCCGGGCCAAGTACCTCTCGTCCGACCTGCCCGGCCCCTATATCGTGAACGGCCGGTACGAGACGGAAGTCCCCCGCGAGTTCCAGCATGCCGGTGACCTGCTCCGGTCCGAAGGCATGCTACAGGTGAGCCTGGGGAAGCATGTGCGACAGGCGTTTGAGAACGGGTGGACGGTGCAGGAAGGCCCGGCGTGCTGGAGCCCGGAGTTTGCATCGTTCATTGGCGGGTTCTTTGGCCGGTGCTCGCCGCTGGTGAGGATGGGGAAGGGGAAGTAGGGATTTTTAACGCAAGATGAAGTTTTTCCTCATCATTCTTCATCTGTACAGCTCTGTTAAAAGTTAGAAGATAATAGCGTAAGTGTTAACATTAAAACGTCCGTAATGCAAGCATATGAGACGGTGCGCAGAATGCGATCTGGATAAGCAACAAAATAGAGATCATCCTATATGCATCACGTTGCCATCGAATGACATCAAAGGGTGTATTATCTCTCGTGATCCCACTTCGGAATTTATTAAATTTTGGAGAAAACCCATAATCACAAAAGGGAATTGCAAATTTAGTAATGGTAAAGTACCACCAGAATGGCTATGCCAACGTATTCAATCGTTCAAGGGATATACACCAGACTCGGTTGAAGCAAAGAAATTGCGTACATTTTTCGATTTGAATTGTTATTGGACTCATTTTCACAAATGTCCCACTGACAAACAAGGCAAGGGTTTTCCTCGTTTTTCCTATCCAAATGCGAAGATATGTGCCGATAAATGGTTTGAGTTTGAATGTACCGAATATAAACTAAACGATAAGATACTCATTCTGTTGGGTAGAGACCTAGAACGATATTTCCAAGAGAGACTTGATCACCCTTTGCTAAAAAACGAGCATGTATTTTTTCTCCCACATCCATCGTCTGCGAACTGTGGTAAAGGATGGTCGTGGAATAAATGCAAACCCTCCGATGATCCGGACTTAATTAAATTGAATGAACGGCTGGAAAAACTTATGGCGTGTATTATGAAATAAAAATTTCTTTTCGAAGTTTTCAAATTAGTTCTCTAAACTTTGTGAGGCCCACGCGCAAAAGGTCTGCCAACTTCTTCGAAGAATGCTGATGCATTCTTCTCGTGTCTCGACTCTGTAGAGTCTCGACATTGCGCAACTCACTTACCTGTATGAGAATTCGCATACCGTCTCTTGCCCAGCGAGGGGGCGACGAGCCCCCCGAGCGACTCCCCGCACCAGCGGGGAGGGGGAGCCCTCGTAATTTTTTGAAAATTTCTGCTCTGTTGAAATCTTTTGAAGTAATGATGGGTGCTGATGCCCCCATACCCCCTGTTGTGATTAACGGCCGCCACCCTGAAGGGCGCCCCGCGGCGGCATCAATTTCGTTTTTAAAATCCCCAATCCAACCTCCCCCATCATCTCAAAATATATACATGAATTAAAATAACAAAAAGTACATCAAAACAGGAGATGCTCCTCATCCAAAGAAAAATATTACACCAGGAGGTTGCCGGATGCCCCGCGGCCGGTTCCCGGTAAAAGCACTCGAAGCCGCGATGAAGATTGCGGTGAAGCGGGGGCTCGTCCGGATGTACGAACGCGGGCCGGGCAGTATCGCTACGTTTGCAATCGTGCGCCCGGGGCTGCTTGCCGAAGTCCGGATCAAGCGGCTGCGGCAGATAGACTGCACGAAAGAGTCGCTCGACCGCAATGCAGCACAAGAGATCACGGGCCTGAAGATGTACCCCTCCTGCCCGCAGATCTCCCGCGAGCTCTGGGGGGTCTCGCAGGATTATTTCATCCGGTTCTTCCGGATCATGGACAACGGGATCCTCGAGCTCGGGAGCGATGGCGAGCCGTTGCCGGCCGGCACTGCGGTGCGACCCGACCAGGTCCCGGGGCCGGTGCGGTACCTCAGGCGCCGGAGAAGGGAGCTGGCCGGGAAGGCAAAGGGCCGTAAGCAGCCCCTGGGTGAGAAGGCTATCCCCCAGTCGGAAGTGCAGTCTCCGACGGTGACCGATTCTCAGGGGAGTACCCCCGACCCCTGAAAGCCCTCTCTCAAATCGGGTTTATTTTTGCGATCTGAGATCATTTTGACCCCCTTTGATTTTCCAGTTTTTTTACAGGAACCGTGAAAATGACTTATTCGACCGGATCACCTGACATAAACTCCCGGAAACGCTCATTTTTGCCTCCGAATTTAAGGTTTTTATAACGGTAGGCCCAAATTGCGCTAATAGAACCCTAACAGATCACGAAAGTCACCTCAGATCGGGGTATGGACAGGGTATTCCGCCGGCCCAATCGATGGATACGGGGGTCCGGAGGTTTCCATGACTCCCTGCTGGATCGTTCCATTCCGGCCAGCACCGGCCTTTTTTACGCTTACTACCACACATATTATGAGAATAGAAACTGATTCAGTACTGTTGAGCACCTCCGTATGGGCAATGAATTTTGTATCGGGATGAGCAGCACTACGGGAAAACAAAAACATCATGGTGGGTGAAAATGGCGTCTAACGAATCAGCAGCGGTAACAAAAATTCTGAAAAAGATCGAGTCGGACAAAGTAAAATTCATCCGGCTCCAGTTCACGGATATCCAGGGCCAGCCGAAAAATGTCTCGATTCCGGTGATCCAGGCAGAGAAAGCACTGAGCGAAGGTATCTGGTTCGATGGGTCGTCCATCGAGGGTTTTGCGCGGGTTGAAGAGTCCGACATGATCCTCAAGCCGGATCTGGCAACATACGCTGTGCTTCCCTGGAGGCAGGCCGAGGCAAAGGTTGCCCGGTTCATCTGTGACATCCAGACCTATGGGAGCAAACCCTTCAATGGCGATCCCCGGTATGTCCTTCATAAGGCGATTGCCGACGCTTCAAAGATGGGTTTCACCTTCAACACCGGCCCCGAGCTTGAGTTCTTCCTCTTCCGGATGTTCAACGGTCTCCCGACAACCGAGTTCGAGGACCACGGGGATTACTTTGACCTTGCACCCACCGATTCAGCGGAAGATGTCCGCCGTGATGTCGTGCTCGCTCTGAGCGATATGGGGTTCGAGATCGAGGCATCTCACCACGAGGTTGCCGACAGCCAGCATGAGATCGACTTCAAGTATGGCGATGTCCTGACCACTGCCGACCGGGTTATTACGTTCAAGTTTGCCACCAAGTCCATTGCCCTGCAGTATGGTCTCCATGCATCATTCATGGCAAAACCGATTGCAGGAATTGCCGGGAGCGGGATGCACACGCACGGATCGCTTTCGAAGAATGGCAAAAATGCATTCTTTGATCCCAATGCGGAACTCCAGCTCTCGGACACCGCGATGTATTATATCGGCGGCATCCTGAAGCACGCAAAGGCGATCACCCGTCTTGCAAACCCGACCATCAACTCGTACAAACGTCTCGTCCCCGGGTACGAAGCCCCGTGCTATATCTCCTGGAGCGCAGCCAACCGTACCGCACTTGTCCGTGTCCCGGCCGCCCGCGGCAACAGCACCCGTGCCGAGTTCAGGAGCCCTGACCCCATGTGCAACCCGTACCTCACCTTTGCCTGCATGCTTGCAGCGGGTCTTGATGGGATCAAAAACAAGATCATGCCGCCGGAGATGACGAACTCCAACATCTACCACATGGATGAAAAGACGCGGAAGAAGAACAAGATCGACATGCTGCCCGGAAGCCTCATGGAGTCCAATGCTGCGCTCCTGAAGGATGATGTGCTCTGCAAAATTCTCGGCGAACACGTTGTCACGAACCTGACCCGCATTGCGGAGATGGAGACCGAGTCCTTCAACCTTGCAGTCCACCCGTGGGAACTGGACCGGTATCTGGCAACCTACTGATTTTGTCCAATTTTTTCTCTCGTGTTTTTCTAGTTTTAGAAAATCTGTACGGGTGAGTGATAGATTGTGATGGAGCCACGGGCGCTCGGGGTCTGTCGACCCTCGCCCCGTGAAGCATAATCTTATCCGGGTATTCAAAGAAACCAAATTGGGGGTCAAGGGGGCTTGCCCCCTTGGGCTGCCTCCCCCTCTGGGGGAGAGAGGGGGTCACACTCATAACTCCACTGAGTGTGTTGCGAAAAGGATTTCTCTGGAGTTTTTTCCCTTTTTTTCCGAATGAGCTAGTGGTCAAAGAATCTGACCTGCGGATAGATTACTGATATCTTTCCATGTTTCCAGGATGGAACACCCAATCTTACCAGAAAAAAAAGATCCGTAGCCTGCATTCCGGAAAAATTAATGCTTCTTGTTCTTCTTTATCTTGGCCTTTGCCAGTTTCTCAACCGCTGGTACATCTGCCCCTTCCTTGACAAGAAGTTTCTCCCCCCGCACCGCCGCATCGACAAATGCCTTGCCGGTAGCATTCCTGACGAGGAGCGTGGTCTCACCCGCCGGGCTGCCAACTGATCCGGCCGAGATATCCGCATTCAGCGCGGTAAAGTCCGTGCAGGAATGACAGCCTTTTCTGATGCAGGACTCCAGTTCCGCGAGAGGAATGCTCGTTGTGCTGCCATCGGTCTTCTCGATTGAGAGTTTTCCTTTCACATCGAGTTTCTTGATCTCGAATGGCTCCAGGTTGTGGCGGACCCGGAGCTGGGTGTTAATGAGTGACGAATAATCAAACGACTCGGTGCAGAACAGGCCGATCACGAGGCGGATGGCGTTCGCGTAGGGCACGAGGAGATCATTGTCGCTGGTATGGATCTTGCCGAGTGCCTGGACAGCACAGGGGACCCCGACAACCGCAATCCGCCGGTATTTCTTCTCAACTACGGCGGTTTTGAGTGCTGCAAGGAGCGGCACCCACCAGCTGTACCGGCTGCCGGCAACGCTGATGAGCGCTTCGGATCGTGTGATGATCGCCGATGAGGGTTTCAGGGTGAACCGGTCCTCGCTCACGGTAACAACGGCATCAATGAGCCCTGCGTCAAGAGCGTGTGCAAGGATTGCCGTGACGGCTCCCCCGCTCTGCGCATGGGGGACTTCTGATGCTGACCGGGCAGAGAGGAGTTCGAGGTACGTGCCCAGCGTCTCCTCGCCTTGTGGCCCTGTCCTCGGGCAGGCAGCATAACATGCGCCGCAGGCAACAGAATCGGTTGCCTGTTTGCAATAGCCTGAACTGACCGGGCTTGTCACCATCTCCCCTTTTGGAAACGACAATGCATCTGCCGGGCAGACGGCAACACAGGCTCCGCAGCCCGAACATATCCCGGTCTCCCAGACCTCCTTTTTCAGATCAAGATAATTTTTTTGTGCCATCGATCTCACTCCCACGTGTACTTGCTGGCAAAGGGCCGTTTGCTTGCCGGAACGATCTTCGAATATTCTGCGGAGAAGACCGGGTCCGGATCGATCGTGAATGTCCGGACAAAATCTTCCAGGATCGGACGGATCGCCTTTTTCTCATCTTCGGTGAGTTTCTTCTGTTCTGCTCCGCCCCCAAGGCAGGTGGGGTCAACGCGGCCCCGGATTATGATCTCACCGCCATGAATGCCACTGCCGACGCCCCGCTCGCTGACCGGGGTGACTCCATCCACGCCGAGGACGATGACGAGGCCTCCGGCCATGTACTCTCCGAGGAACGCCCGGGCAGAGCCACCAACCACAAGGATGGGGCGTTTTGTCTGGTACTCTTTCATGTTGATGCCCCCGCGGTACCCGATATTGTCCCGGACATAGACCCGGCCGCCCCGCATGCTGTGGGCCACCGCATCCCCGGCACTGCCGTGGATGACAACCTTCCCGTTATCCATGGTGTTGCCCGGAGCATGATCGGCATTGCCGTTGACGATGACGGTCGGCCCGCTCATGAACATGGCGAGATCGCCGCCCGGTACCCCATTGACCGTTATCGTAACATCGTCTCCCCGGATCCCATCGCCGATGAACCGCTGGCCGAGGACGTTATCGAGAATGATGTCCTTCTCGCCGCTGGCAACAAGAGCCCGGACCCGCTGGTTGAGGACCTGGTACGGCATGTCTTTTGCATTGATGCGAACTTCTCCCATTGCCTATGCTCCTACCGTCTTTACATCAAGCACGTTCATCAGCCCTTCATCCAGCATGTATCCCCGGAGCCGGTCGCGGTTGCCGCGCAGGCTCTCGATGCTGTTGATCCCGGCGGCTCCCATCAGTTCGGCAAGTTCGAGAGTCCACCCGTGGATCAGGTTCTCCACCTGGACTGCATTGACTTCGGGGTCCAGCCGTGCAACAAGTTCCGGCTTCTGGGTGGCGATGCCCCATGCGCAGGTGCCCCGGTAACAGGTGCCGCAGACCCGGCAGCCCATGGCAACGAGAGCGGACGTTCCGATGTACACGGCATCGGCGCCAAGGCAGATGATCTTCGCTACATCAGCGCTCTCCCGGATGCCGCCGCTTGCGATGATGGAGACTTCGTTACGGATCCCCTGCTGGCGGAGTTTTGCATCCACGCTTGCCACGGCCGCTTCCACCGGAATGCCGACATGATCCCGGAATACCCGGGGTGTTGCACCGCTGCCTCCCCGGAACCCATCCACCACAACGGCATCGGCACCGGACCGGGCAATCCCGGCCGCTATCGCAGCCGAGTTGTGGACCGCGGCGATCTTGACAAAGACCGGTTTTTTCCATTCCGTTGCTTCTTTCAGGCCGCGGACAAGCTGCTTCAGGTCCTCAATACTGTAGATGTCGTGGTGGGGTGCGGGACTTATCGCATCAGTCCCTTCCGGGATCATGCGGGTGCAGGAGATATCGGCACAGACCTTGTCCCCCGGCAGGTGTCCCCCGATACCCGGTTTTGCTCCCTGCCCGATCTTGATCTCGATGGCCGCTCCCCGCTCAAGGTAATTGATATCCACGCCAAACCGGCCGGATGCGACCTGGACGATCATGTGGCTCTGGTAGGGATAGAGCGACTCGTGGAGCCCCCCTTCCCCGGTGCCCATGAAGGTCCCGATGCGGCTTGCTGCTTTTGCAAGGGCAGTCTGGGCATTGAGGCTGATCGCCCCGTAACTCATGTGCCCGATCATGATGGGAGTCTCGATCTGGAGGTTGGGTGAGAGTTTCGTGCAGAGCTGGACCTCGCCGTTGTCCCGCTGCCGGAGGTCAAGGGATGACGGTTTTTTCCCGATGTAGGTGCGCAGTTCCATGGGTTCCCGGAGCGGGTCGATGCTGGGGTTGGTGACCTGGCAGGCATCCAGGACGAGCCGGTCAAAGATGATCGGGTAGGGCTGTGCATTTCCCATACCCGCAAGGACGATCTTTCCGGTCTTTGCCTGGTTGAAGATCGTTTCCCGTACTTCGCGCGTCCAGACCGGGTGGCTCCGGTAATCCCCGGGTTTTTCTTCGATCTCAATGGCATCGCGCGGGCAGAATGCAAGGCAGCGGTGGCAGGCAACGCAGTTCCGTGATTGTATCGCGATCTTATCACCCTCTTCCCGGAACACGCCATACGAGCAGTTCTCGATGCAGCGTTTGCACTGCATGCACCGCTCCGTGTCGATCTTCACCCGGTATTTCATGGGAGTGCTGCCGATGCTCATGAGTAGACCCTCCCGATCACCGGCTCACCGGCACCGGGCATCCGGATGTTCGTTACATCATCATCGATCCTCCGGATGGCCGCCTCTTCGCTGGAGATGAAGAGCCGGTCGCCGCTCTCCGCGGTTACGAGTGGCCGGAGCTTGATGCGATCGGTGAACCCACAGAGCAGGTTCTCGTTTGCCACGCAGATTGCAAACGGTCCGTTCATGAGCGCAGGGCCGTAGGCAAGCCGGATCGCGCGGTTGAGCTCCTGCTCTTTCTGTTGCATGCGGTCGATCTCATCCCAGAACGGGGGCGCAAATGCCCGGACTGCCATCTCTTCTGAGAGCCCGTGCTTTCGTATCAGGAGATCGATGAGATAGGCAACGACTTCCGTGTCCGTGTGCATCGTGCACTTGTACCCGAAACTTTCTATGTACCGCCGGTTTGTTCCATAGGAGGTGATCTCACCGTTATGGACAACGCTCCAGTTCAGCAGGTTGAACGGGTGTGCCCCGCCCCACCAGCCGGCCGTATTGGTCGGGTAGCGGTTATGCGCGAGCCAGAGGTATCCCTTGTAGTCCTGGATCCGGTAAAAGTTCGCCACATCTTCCGGCCAGCCGGCCGCTTTGAAGACGCCGAGGTTTTTTCCGGAAGAGAAGATCAGAGCGCCATTCCTCTCGCTGTTGACTTTCATCACAAGCGAGGTGATGATGTCCTCCTCCGGCGAGGTGCTCTTGGGCATCATGCTCGGGTTGGGCCGGAAAAAGTAGCGCCAGGGAGTATGGACCTTTCGTAAGCCGGGCTGCTCATAGGTCTTGATCTGTTCATCGTGGATGATCATCCCCCATTTCTCAAGCAGGTTTTCGAGCGGGACTTTGTGCTCCCGGATATTGTCAAAGAAGACATGGAGGGCATAGTACTCCTTGTAATCCGGGTAGATCCCGTATGCAACATACCCGGATCCTTCGCCGCTGCCCCGCTCGTTCATGGACGCGAGCGCCTCCCGGATCTTGGAGCCGTCCATGCACTGGCGGCTCCGGTCAATTACACCAATTATTCCACACATAGCATCACGAATAACCCTGGTTTCTGCTGTTGGACATTGATTCCTGATCCATTAAGCGGTTGCAAGGCTGCATAATCAGGTTAGTTCAATAACTATTTATATTGGTGGGTGGAACATTCCTTCCATTATGACCACGGACGTACAAAAACTCCTGAAAAAAATGGAGACGGAGAACGTCAAATTCATCCGCCTGCAGTTTACGGATATCCAGGGTTTGCCGAAAAATGTGGCAATCCCGGCCATTCAGGCAGAGAAGGCATTGACCGATGGGATCTGGTTTGACGGGTCTTCCATTGAAGGCTTTGCGCGGATCGAAGAGTCTGATATGCTTCTCAAACCGGACCCTTCAACCTATGCAATTCTCCCCTGGAGGCAGGGGGAAGGAAAGGTCGCCCGCTTTATCTGCGATATCCAGACGTACGGCAACAAGCCGTTTGAGGGAGATCCCCGTTTCGTGCTCCGGAAAACCATTGCCGAAGCAGCAAAGCTGGGATTCACTTTTAACACCGGACCGGAGCTCGAGTTCTTCCTGTTCCGGATGATCGATGGCATGCCGACAACCGAGTTCGAGGACCGTGGGGCATATTTCGATCTTGCTCCAACGGACGCGGCCGAAGATGTCCGCCGCGATGTTGTTCTCGCCCTCAGTGATATGGGATTTGAGATCGAAGCCTCCCACCACGAAGTTGCGGACAGCCAGCATGAGATTGATTTCAAGTACGGCGATGCCCTGGTAACTGCTGACCGGGTCATAACCTTCAAGTTTGCAGCCAAGTCCATTGCGCTCCAGTACGGGATGCATGCATCATTCATGGCCAAGCCGATTGGCGGCATCAATGGCAGCGGCATGCATACCCATGGATCGCTTTCGAAGAATGGGAAAAATGCATTCTATGATCCGGGTGCCGAGCTCCAGCTCTCGGACACCGCGATGTACTATATCGGGGGTATCCTGAAACATGCAAAGGCGATCACGCGCGTGGCAAACCCGACCATCAACTCGTACAAGCGTCTTGTGCCCGGCTATGAAGCGCCCTGTTATATTTCATGGAGCGCAGCCAACCGCTCGGCCCTCGTCCGCGTCCCGGCGGCCCGGGGCAACAGCACGCGTGCGGAGTTCCGGAGCCCGGATCCGATGTGCAACCCGTACCTCACCTTTGCCTGCATGCTTGCTGCCGGGCTTGACGGTATCAAAAACAAGATCATGCCGCCAGACATGACAAATTCCAACATCTATCACATGGATGCGAAGCTCCGGAAGAAGCTCCGCATCGACATGCTGCCGGGAAGTCTTGCCGAGTCCAACGCAGCACTTCTCAAGGATGACATACTCTGTAACACCCTTGGCGCTCACGTTGTCGAGAACTTAAGCCGCATTGCCGAACTGGAAACCGACGCGTTCCGGCTCACGGTTCACCCATGGGAACTTGACCGGTACCTGGCAACCTATTGACGCAGAATTGTTGTGATTACGTATGGAACACGGGATGATAATCGGAGGCCGGAAGAGCGGGGAGCTGAACCGTTCCTGCGCCCCGCCAGGAGTTATCCCGCGTCCTGCATTTTTTTCCGGATTGAAGGCAGTTGTTCGTGCGGGTAGCACCCGGACCCGCAAGCCGGTCCGGCGTTTGTCATTTTTTTTCCCGCATGCCCGGAGGTTATGAGATGCATGACCGGGTAAGCACCGGGATGACCGGTTTCGACCGGGTGATCGATGGCCTGCGGCTGGGGGACAATGTTGTCTGGCAGGTGGACTCCATCCCTGATTTCCAGCGGATGGTGGAACCCTATGCTGCCCAGGCTCTCTATGATGGCAGGAGGCTGGTATATGTCCGGTTCGGGAGCCATGAACCGCTGTTAAAGGATGCACCGGAGATCCAGGTGTATCATGTTGATCCAACGCTGGGGTTCGAACACTTTGCAACCGAAGTGCATAATCTCGTGGAGTGCGAAGGCAAGCGGGCCTTCTATGTCTTTGACTGCCTGACGGACCTGTTGCAGTACTGGTATTCAGACCTGATGATTGGCAACTTCTTCAGGGTCAGCTGTCCCTTCCTGTACGAACTGGACACGATTGCTTATTTTGCCATCATGCGAAACGCCCACACGTACGGGACCATTGCCGGTATCCGCGAGACCACCCAGCTCCTCCTCGATCTCTATTATGTGAACGGCAGGATCTACATCCACCCGCTCAAGGTATGGCAGCGATACTCCCCGACAATGTTCTTCCCGCACCTGATCCGCGGGAATGAGGCCGTCTGCATCACCGCCAGTTCTGAAGTTGCAGAACTGTTCTCCAGTGTCGAGCGGAAAGGTGAGAGGCTGGACTACTGGACGGTCGCGTTTGACCGAGCCCACGAGGCACTTGCCCTTCCGGTAAAGCAGCAGGAGCCCGTCAAGCGTTCACTCATGAACATCCTGATCGGCAGGCCTTCCCGGATGTTTGAACTCTGTGCCCGGTATTTTTCCCTTGCCGACATTCTCGCGATCGCTTCAAGGGAAGTCGGGACCGGCTTCATCGGGGGGAAAAGTGTGGGCATGCTGCTTGCGCGGAAGATCCTGGAGAAGGACGGGGGCGACCGGTTCACGCCTCTCCTTGAGCCGCACGACTCGTTCTACTTAGGCTCCGATATTTTCTACACGTACATTGTCCAGAACGGCTGGTGGCGTCTTCGGACAAAACAGAAAACCCGGGAGGGGTATTACAAGTATGCCCCCGAACTCCAGGATAAACTACGGGGGGGCGAGTTCCCGAACACGATCCGCGAAGAGTTCATGCAGATGCTCGAGTATTTCGGGCAGTCGCCCATCATCGTGCGTTCCAGTTCGCTGCTTGAAGACGACTTCGGGAATTCCTTTTCCGGAAAGTACGAGAGCGTGTTCTGTGCAAACCAGGGGAGTCCGGAAGAACGGTACGAGGCATTTGAGAAAGCAGTCCGCACGGTATATGCCAGCACGATGGGTGAGGACGCTCTCGATTACCGGATGACGAGGGGACTTGTTGACCAGGACGAGCAGATGGCGATCCTTGTCCAGCGTGTCTCGGGAGACCAGTTCGAGGATGACTATTTCCCGCATGTTGCCGGTGTGGGGAATTCTTCGAACCTGTACATCTGGGACAAGACCATGGACATGGATGCCGGGATGCTGCGGCTGGTCTTCGGGCTCGGCACGCGGGCAGTTGATCGGACTGTGGGGGATTATGCGAGGATTGTCTGCCTTGACGATCCCACCCGGCTTCCCCCGATGAGTTTTGGTGATGAGAAAAAATTTTCCCAGCGCATGGTCGATGTTCTTTCGCTTGAGGAGAATGCGTGGCGCAACCGGGCCCTGGAAGCATTTGTGTCCTATGACCTGAAGACGGACAAAACTCTCTTCATGAGCATTGACACCCAGACCATCACCCGGCTGCGCGAGATCGGACGGACCGATATCGAGATACCGTACATTCTCGATTTCAAAAAATTACTGAACGACACTGAATTCCCTGCCCTGATGAAGGACATGCTTGCGCAGCTCTCCACGGTCTATGACTATCCGGTGGACATCGAGTTCACCGCGAATTTCAAATCGGAAAGTGACTTCCGGGTCAATCTTTTGCAGTGCCGCCCGCTGCAGACCCGGGGCCTTGGCCGGTCTGTGGAGCTGCCGTACCTCGCCGATGTCAATGACTGCATCTTCTCCGGCAAAGGAAATTTCATGGGAGGAAATGTCAGGATCCCGCTGGACTTCATCATTTATATCAGCCCGCAGGAATACCTCCGGCTCAGTGAGCAGGATAAGCATGCGGTTGCGCGGCATATCGGCGTCCTGAACAGCAAACTGAAAGGAAAGAACGTGATGCTGCTTGGCCCGGGACGATGGGGCACCACAACTCCGATGCTCGGGGTGCCGGTCCGTTTTGCTGAGATCAGCAACATGGCAATCATCGGTGAGATGGCGTCAATGGAATCGGGGTTCATGCCCGAATTATCGTATGGCAGCCACTTCTTCCAGGATATTGTCGAATCCGGAATATTCTATGTGGCAATTTTTGACGGGCAGAAAGATGTTGTCTTCAATCCCCATCGAATCCTGGACCAGGCAAACCTTATAGGAGAGATATCGGGCGCGGATAATCAGCGTGCCTCCGTTATCCATGTCATCGCCGCATCGGGTATTGAAGTGTACTCAGATATTATCACGCAAACAGTTCTTTGCAAATAAAAAACCGGGAAATTTTTTTTGAAATTTTTTCCTGTTTCTTCATTGCGAATTATTTCTGATATTTTTTTGAAAGGATCAATTGAATTTTTTGCGCGCCATGTCGTGCATGCGTATGCGCAATTGCTGTAATCATGTCAACTCACAAGCATGACAAATTGTGCATATAACAATAATTTTAAATATTCATGAAGGAAACTTCTTTCTACCAAAAACAAAACAGAAAACTGAGAGTACGCGGACTCTGGAACAAAAAGGAATGCAACTGCCAAGTGAGGTACCGGATTTATCTTCCGGCATTAGCCTCCTGGTGGGATTCATTCCTTTGAGATTGCCGGAAGAACGGTAATCTCACTGCCAAGGGGATAATGCAAACAGATAGCAGGTGAAAAGAGTGGCACTAGATTCTGGAGCAACTGCATGGATCCTTGCCTCAACGGCGCTTGTCATGCTCATGACGCCCGCGGTGGGATTCTTCTATGGGGGACTTGTTCGCAGGAAAAATCTGATCTCCATGATCACCCTGTCGTTCGTCGCCTTTGCACTGGTAAGTATCCAGTGGGTAGTGATCGGGTACTCGCTTGCCTTTGGATCCGATATCGGCGGGTTCATTGGAAATCTCGAGTACCTTGGGCTGAACAACGTGACAATGGAACCCGGCGCATTCAGTCCGGTTGTGCCGGGACTCCTGTTCATGGTCTTCCAGCTGGTCTTCGCAGCGGTGACGATGGCTATCGTAACCTCGGGTATCGCTGAGCGCGTGAAATTCAGCGCATATCTCGTGTTTGCCCTGCTCTGGACAACGATCGTCTACGATCCTCTCGCCCACTGGGTGTGGGGAGGCGGCTGGGCAGCACAGTTCGGTGCGCTGGATTTCGCCGGGGGGACGGTTGTCCATATCAGTTCAGGGTTTGCAGCGCTTGCACTTGCCCTCGTGATCGGTAAACGTGTCGGCTTTGGCAAGTATGTCATGGAACCAAACAACATTCCGCTGACCATTCTTGGGGCAGCGCTCCTCTGGTTCGGGTGGTTCGGGTTCAATGCCGGGAGCGCAGTTGCAGCAAACGGCCTTGCAGCGAATGCGTTTGTGACAACCAACACGGCAGCAGCCGCCGGGGCACTTGCCTGGATGCTGGTCAGCTGGTTCAACGGCAGGCCAAGCTCTCTGGGCTTTGTCAGCGGTGCAGTGGCCGGGCTTGTCTCGATCACGCCCGCCGCGGGATTCGTGACGCCGATGGCAGCGATCCTGATCGGTGCGGTTGGCGGTGTGTTCTGTTACTGCATCATGCTCTGGCGCATCAGGAAAGGCCTTGATGAGAGCCTTGACGCGTGGGCAATCCACGGCATGGGCGGTCTCTGGGGGGCACTCGCAACTGGTATCTTCGCTGTAGCTGCCGTGAATGGCGCATCGGGCCTGATCGAGGGCAACGTGCACCAGTTTGTTGCAAATGCAGCAGGGGCGCTTGCAGCAGTGGCCTACGCATTCGTGGTTACGTATATCCTTGCGATCGTGATCGACAGGACAATCGGTCTGCGGGTGTCGGAAGAAGAAGAGTATGTTGGCCTTGATTTATCGCAGCACGGAGAACGCTGCTGAGGAGGTGAACCAGTATGAAAATGATAAAAGCAATCATCAAACCGGAACGGTTTGAGTATGTAAAGAAAGCACTGGAGGAGAATGGCTTTGCCGGCATGACCGTGACAGAAGTCCAGGGACGGGGCGACCAGAAAGGGATCACCCTGGAGTACCGGGGCGGCCACATTACCGTTGACCTCCTGCCCAAGATCCAGATCGAGATCGTGGTTGATTATGACATGGTCGAACGCGTTATCACCACCATCTCAGAAGCATGCCGTACCGGAAAAGTAGGAGACGGGCGGATCTTTGTCATGCCGGTTGAGCGGGCCATCCGGATCCGGACCGGGGAAACCCTTGAGGAAAAAGCCGTGGGCGGGACGTTTGGCATCCCAACGCCCAATCCCGTTGAATTCACGACAAGTGTTGAGGATGAAGAGATGATGGTCTGGCTGGATCTCGCGAATCCGCAACCGGCAAAGAAGAATGGAGTGTGATACCCCTGAAACTGGTGAGGGCACTATTCCCCCCGGAGAACCTCATGGTCATAACAAATGCGCTTGAAGCGAATGGGTTTACCGGTATGTTTATCTCTCCCGTTGATGGAAAAGGGAAACAAAAACCATCCTCTTTTTTTCAGTGTGACAGCTTAAGAAAATCGGATCTCCTGCCACGGATACAGCTCGATATGGTGGTTGACTATTGTCAGGCAGATGACCTGATCGGCACGATTGTGGAAACCTGCCGGATTGAATACATCGACGTACATGTCTTCGTCCTACCGGGAGAAAAATCAATACAAATTCAGAAAGAAGAGGTCTTTTTGGAATCCCCGGCAGGAGATTCTTTCGTAGCCATCATTTAAGGATGTACGGGATCCGGGGAATTTCCTGATCGAGAAAATGGGAAGTCCTGTCTCCAGGAAATCTGTGCCGGTAAAAATCGTTATTGTGATTTCTGCCGTTCATGGATAGTGAACGCATCGATGATTTGTAGTGTGATCCGGGCCCCGAGCGTAGGCTGGATGGTTTCCAGCCAGAGGAAAAAACCGACCTTGGGGGGTGTCGGGCGTTCAAACTTGAAATGCCCGTCTTTCATCTGCACGAGTTTATGGTACTCTTTCTTCTGCCGTGACCGGAGGTAGATGATCAGTTCATAACCGGGAAGATCGGTTGCAATGATCGCCTTGGAATACAACTGGGAGAAATCCTCAATTACAATTTTCTTGCCTTTCACGGTTATTCCCCACGTCTCGCAGACCGCCTTGACCGCCGGGGGGAAGAGCCCTCCATAGAGCACCTTTTTCACCAGCTGGCCGGTTGGCCCGGGAATTTCCGGGCTGATCCGGCCGGGCGTATGTGCGATCGCGGTAAAGATCCGGTTCCTGACTTCGTCGTGATAGCCCTTGTAATTGAACGGTTGTTTCATCGGGATGTCCGTTGCCCGGATCAGTTTCGGGTGGTCCTTTGGCTCATTGTAGATGATGCGGGGGCGGTAGTGCTTGACAAGCGACTTGATCTCCTCGCAGGAGCTGGTATGGATGATCGCGTTGGTCTTGTCTTTTGAGAGCCGTTTGACAACGGAATAGTTGGAGAGATCGATGGATGAGACAAGGATGAACGGCGTTATCGTCTGCCCGTACAGGTACCCGAGCAGTTTCTTCTTGTACGCGATCTCCACTTCGAATTCTTTTAAGTCGGAAGGTGACGTGATGACTTCGCCAAACGCCACGTGGCCTCCTGAGTCTACCAGCAAAAAATCGAACTCTGCAAGGTCCTGGCCATTCCCCCGGATCGTGATATCGCCGTACTTTGAATAGAACAATCCGTTCTGCCCTATCCTCACGTTCTCACGACGGCCCGGGGCATCGGCCCCTTTCATTGCAACGTACTTGATCGTACTGGATTTTTTTGCAATGTCAAGGAACATCTCGTAGACAATCGCCTCGAACCACCGGCCTTCCGCAGTCCGCATCGGCTCGATGTCCGGAGAAAATAGTTTCCTGCGCTCGATCTTGTTCATGTGCCGCGTGGCATTGATGGCAATGGCTGCCGTCGGTTTGAAATGCCGGAAATTCGCATTGAGCCACGGGATCATGATTATGACAATGAATCTCTCTCGTAATAGTAAATAACCATCTGCCTTGCAGGGATGCGATTGCGCGGTTCCGCAGATTTCAGGGCAGGATTAATAATACCCGGGGACGATGGCGTGCGGTCGTTGCCGAATCAGAAAAAAAGGATTAGAAAATTCCCTGGGCCTTCATGGCGTTGGCTACTTTTAAGAAACCTGCGATGTTTGCACCGGCAACGAGGTTTCCTTCCATGCCATACTCTTTGGATGCATTGTAGGAATTGTGGAAGATGTTGACCATGATCCCCTTGAGTTTCTCGTCAACTTCTTCAGCGGACCAAGAGAGGCGCTCGGAGTTCTGGCTCATCTCGAGACCAGAGGTAGCGACACCGCCAGCGTTGGATGCTTTTCCGGGAGAGAAGACGATCTTGGCTGCAATGAATGTCTCCGCAGCTTCGGGTGTGCAGGGCATGTTTGCACCTTCGCAGACTGCGATAACCCCGTTCTTCAGGAGGGTCTTTGCATCTTCAGCATCAAGTTCATTCTGGGTGGCACACGGGAGTGCAACCTTGCAGGGGATCTGCCAGATCTTCTTGCAGCCCTCGTGGTACTCGCTGCCGGGCACCATCTTTGCGTACTTGCTGATCCGTTCCCGCTCAACTTCTTTGAGCTGCTTGATGATGTCCAGCTTGATTCCCTTGGGATCGTAGATATACCCGGAGGAATCTGACATTGCAACGACCTTGGCCCCGAGCTGCGTGGCTTTCTCAGCCGCATAGATTGCAACGTTACCGGAACCAGAGATGACTGTAACTTTCCCCTTGAAGGATTCTTTCTTCATGACCGCCATCGCTTCCTGCGCAAAGTAACAGAGGCCATAGCCGGTTGCCTGGGTCCGGACAAGTGAACCGCCAAAGGACAGGCCCTTGCCGGTCAAGACACCCGTGAACTCATTCCGGATCCTCTTGTACTGGCCGAACATGTACCCGACTTCCCTGCCACCGACACCGATGTCACCTGCGGGAACATCGAGGTCTGCGCCGATATGGCGGCAGAGTTCGGTCATGAACGCTTGGCAGAAACGCATGATCTCGGCATCGGATTTTCCCTTCGGGTCGAAATCGGAGCCACCCTTGCCGCCGCCCATGGGCAGACCGGTGAGGCTGTTCTTGAAGATCTGCTCAAAGCCGAGGAACTTGATAATGGAGGCGGTGACCGAGGGGTGGAAGCGGAGACCTCCCTTGTACGGGCCGATTGCCGAGTTGAACTGGAACCGGTACCCGCGGTTTACCTGGGTCTTGCCCTTGTCATCTACCCATGCCACACGGAACTGGATGCCCCGCTCGGGTTCAACGAGTCGTTCGAGAAGTCCGTTCTCAAAGAGTTCAGGCGTCTTCTTGATGACCGGTTCGAAAGACTGGAACACTTCGAAAACGGCCTGGTGGAATTCTTTCTGGTCGGGGTCTCTCTTGACGACTCCGTCATACACTTGCTGTAAGTACTTATCTTTTAAAGAAGCCATGCAATTCACACTCGCTTATTGCCGTATGATACATCAATTAAATGATCCATAAATGGGTTTGGATATCTTCCCAGGTAACACCGGATATTTTTTGGCTGCAGAATAATCTGGCATATCGAAGGTGTTGTCTGATGAGGGGCTCTTCACAAGCCGGTTACATTTAATATCTATTCAGTAATAAGCCGTTGCTTTCCATCCTCTTATAAACATATTGTTTTATACGGGCCCTCACGCGATTTTTTCACCGGATTTTTTGGAAAATCACCGGGAAAAAACAAAAAAGAGGATGAATTTTTACACGTATTTTAAAAATCAGATTTTGATGAGATCATACTTGCGCGATCCCATCCCGATCTCCTCAGCATACCGGACCTGCCGGTACCCATCAGTCTGCTCATGAACACCTTTGAACTTGTCCTCACCCGGATGGTGATGAGCGGTAAGGAGTGAGTCCTTATACCCCTGCTGCTGGTTCACGAGGTCGAAACTCGCGGCATCGATCGCCACCGGGTCCTTCGATGCAAGGATGCCGATATCCGGCACAATCGGTGCATCGGAGAACGGGAAGCAGTCGCAGTCCGGCGTGATCCGGATCAGGAAGTTCATGTACCCGACCTTCTCCTTCTTGCCCTCTACCGCCCCGTACGCGTACTCGACCATACGCTCCATGAACTGCGGGATCTCCGTTTCCCAGTCAATGTCGATCGCATGCTCCGGGCAGGCGTGCATGCACTCGAAGCAGCCGATACAGAGTTCCTGGTCAATGACCGACTTTTTCTTCTTCACAGCGATCGCATCTTTCGGGCAGACCTTCATGCACGATGCGCAGCCCGTACATTTTTCGGGAATGGTGAACGGCCGTGCATTGTGCTGGGCCCGCTTCCCTTCCGGCGGGGCGCAACCCATGGCAAGGTTCTTGATCGCCCCCCCGAAGCCGGAGACGATATGGCCCTTGAAATGGCTCAGCACGATCAGGCTGTCCGCTGCCGCAATATCCCCGGCAATCGAGACCTCGTCAAAATGCTTCTTCCCGATTGAGACCTTCCGGATATTTTTCCCGTTCAGGCCGTCAGCGATAATCACCGGTGCCCCGGCAACTGCGTAGTCGAAACCGTGCAGGATGGCCGTGCCGATATGCTCAACGGCATTGGACCGGCCGCCCATGTACAGCGTGTTCGTATCCGTCAGGAAGGGCAGGCCTTTCTTCTCTTTGACCTTCTCCACGACCTGCCGGACATAGACCGGGCTGATGAACCCGTCACTCCCCGCTTCGCCGAAATGGAGTTTGATCGCGGTCTTGTCCTGCGGTGCAACAAGGTCCGGGAAACCGGCACGGTCGAACAACTGGCGTACTTTTTCCGTTGTGCTTTCCTTTTCGGAAAATGCCCGGAGGCTCGCAAAGTATACGGGACTTTTCACTACACACACTCCCCTTGCGGGGAATGTTGACACCCATACCGTATAATCTCTCGCGTTGTCGCTCGCGGTCACTGAGATGCAGGAGGGCAGATCATAAAAAAGAAAATGGATGGTAAAATTATTCCCGCTTGCCGAGCTGGTGGTCGAGCCAGAAGAGGTGGCCGACAACATCGCCGAGGATCCTGATCTGGTTGAGGATCTCGTTTGCATTCTCCTCCTCTTCCACCTGCTCCTTGACAAACCACTGCAGCATCTCGAACGTTGCATGGTCCTTCTCCTTCATGGCGATGTCCACAAGGTTGTTGATCATGCCCGTGACTTTCTGCTCGTGGGCATACACTTCCTCAAAGACCTTGCCGGCAGAGGCCCATTTCGCTTTCGGGGCTTCAATCGCTTCAAGGGATACAACCCCCCCGCGTGCGATCACGTAATCGTAGATCTTCATCGCGTGGCCCTGCTCTTCCTTTGCCTGGAGCCGCAGCCACTTTGCAAATCCCTTCATGCTCGCGGTCTCAAAATATGCAGACATCGACAGGTAGAGGTATGCAGAGTACAACTCGCGGTTGACCTGCCGGTTTAACGCTGATTCCATGGTTTTTGATATCATCCGGACTCCTCCGTTTGATCGTCCATTGGTTTTTCGTTGGATAATGTTTTGGATGCTGCCAATGGTACGGGCGGGAATACATCAAAAGAGAAACGTGGAAAAATTATTTCCGGACTTTTTTACTCTCTGCCTGGATGTCGAGGATGATCTCCAGTTCAAGAGACCGCCCGTAGGCCTCCTGCGCCTCGTCGCTCCTGCCGACTTCATCGAGGCAGACACCCTTGATGTACCACGCGTTCACATCATTCCCGTTCAGCGAGGCGGCCCGTGTGCTGGCAACGATGGCATCATCGTACCGCTCCAGGTGGTAGAGGGCGAGCGCTTTCTTCGACCATGCATCCGAGTAATTCTGGTTAAGGGCAAGGGCTTTGTCGCAGTCTTCAAGCGCTTCCTTATACTTCCCGGTATCGATATAGATCGACGCCCGGAGGAACAGACCCTCCGCACATCTGGGGTCAAGGCTGAGCGCCCGGTTGTAATACCCGAGGGCTTCCTTGTATTTGGTGCGCTTTGCATAGGCATGCCCCTTCTTTAAGAGTTCAATCGCTTCTTTTAGCGCCATACCACCGGGCCTCCTGTTGGTCTCCCGATGCTCATGATCCTGAGTCCTCCCATGTATCGGTAATGAGATCGCCAAAGATCTTTTTCAGCGCATTCTTCTCGTACTCCTCTTTTTTCTCATGCGCTGCGAGCAGGTGCCGGGGCGGCTCCCAGACATACCAGTCTCTCATCGTCATGTAGGAGACCAGGTTGTCTGTCACGAGGACGCCGACTTTGTAGAGATCATAATAGTAATCAAGCGTGGGCTCATCTACCTTCCAGTTCACCTGCCCGAGCGGCTTGTCGATGATCGCGAGCATATTGTCGCCAAAGACCTTGGACTGGTACCAGGCCGTGTGCGTCCACCTTGTCGTCAGCATCTCCTTGACTTCCAGGTGGTTGAACTTCTTCATCTGGGGGATGTTTAAGACCGGCATCAGCTCGTCTGCCGGCAGGGTCTTTGCAAGGAACATGTCGCGGGCATAGAACATCGCCTTGTCCAGGACAAAATACCGGCGGGGGATGATGGACTCGTGTTCGATCATCTCGTCCATGTCGTTCTTGCTCTCCTTCATGATATGGTAGAGCTGGGTCTTCCGGATCTTCGGCATGCGGTGGTACACGCTCGCGTTCATGATCGCGTTCCACGGCAATTCGTTGATATCGTCGTTGAACTGGGAGAAGAGGATGAAGAGCATCTGGATGAGTTTCTGGACCGGGAGTTTCTTCTCTTTCTTTGCCTCGTCCTTGAGTGCATCGATGTAGATCTGCCGCAGGCCGCTATACACCGAGTCTTCCGTATAGGAGACGATCTTGTAATCGCGTTTTTCCGTTGCTGCGCCCTTGATGAGCAGGTTCGTGCAGTGTTTTGCAATAATGAAGTCTTTTAAGAGGCCGACATATTGTGCGGGAAAGATGATGACGTTTGTATCCATATCGTAGGTGTATTTATCGACAAGGGTACCGCCCGGCTCCGCCTCCGGCTGGCGCAGGAGTGAGATCTCTGTATCAAGCAGTTCCTCGGTCTGGGTAAGGAACCTGCGGATTGGTTTGGATAATGGCATCTCTGTTTTCATGGAGGTCTCCGGGACCTGCCTCATGCCGGCAAGCGGGTCATCACTTATTAACAATCTTCTTACCCGTGGCTTAATAATATGCACGAAAAAAATTCACGTAAAAAAAAGGAAAATTCTCCGGAATCACCGGAAAAAAAGGATAAAATAGGGAACTTTCTGCAATTGCGCGGATGTGCCGGTCCGGATTACACAGCGTATTTTGCCGGGTCTGTATCGAATTTCTTCTTACAGCCCGGGGCACAGAAATAATATTTCTTTCCCTTGAAATCGCTCGTGAACTTCGCAGTTTTTTCATCTACTGTCATACCACAGATCGGATCAATCGCCATACAACACCTCAGTTATTCCTGCCTTTCTTTGCTTCAGGTATATAACTTTTCAACAGGAGCGAGAGGGTGACAACGGTCACGGAACTCGCCGCCATTGCAAGCGCCGCGAGCTCGGGCCGGAAGGTGATCCCGAACGAGGGGTAAAGGATCCCCGCCGCAACCGGGATCAGTGCTGCGTTGTATGCGAACGCCCAGAAGATGTTGCCCTTGATCCTGCCCATCACTTTCTTTGAGAGCTGGATCGCAGCAACCGCATCGACAAGGTCGTCCCGGACAAGCACGATGTCCCCGCTCTCGATCGCAACATCGGTACCGCTCCCGATTGCAATGCCCACATCAGCCTGGGCAAGCGCGGGCGCATCGTTGATCCCGTCACCGACAAACGCGACCACCTCTCCTTTTGCCTGCATGGCCCGGACCTCCGCCTCCTTGTCCTGCGGCAGCACCCCGGCAATCACGCGTTCGATCCCGATCCGGCCGGCAATCGCCTCGGCAGTCCGGCGGTTGTCCCCGGTGATCATCGCGACATTGATCCCCATCTCGCGGAGCCGGGTGATCGCTTCCTGTGTGGTAGGCTTGACCTGGTCCGCAATGGCGATCACCCCGGCAAGTTCCCCGCCCGCGGCAACGAGCACCGCGGTCTTTCCCTCGAATTCAAGTTCCGTGATGCGGGAATCCGTGACGGGAGGGATTACCACGGACCGTTCTTCAAGGAACGCCCGGTTCCCGACAAGCACGGTCTCGTCCAGCACGGTCGCCGCAACGCCTTTCCCGCCAAACGTATCGAAATTTTTGGCGTCCTCAACCTTCGCACCCCGCTCCTGCGCTGCCTTCACGACGGCAACAGCCAGCGGGTGCTGCGAGTTCTTCTCGACACTGGCAGCGAGGGTGAGAAGCGTCCCCTCCGGAATGCCGACCGGTACAATATCCGTCACTTCCGGTCTTCCTTTCGTTAAGGTCCCGGTCTTGTCGAAGACAACGGTGGTCACCTTCCCGGCCAGCTCCAGTGCCTCACCATTCCGGATCAGGACGCCGAGTTCTGCGCCCCGCCCCACTCCCACGGTTACGGCGGTTGGCGTGGCAAGACCCAGTGCACAGGGACAGGCGACCACGAGGACTGAGATGAGGGCGGTCAGCGCAAAGAGGGCAGTCTCGTGGAAAACGAAGTACCAGAGCGCGAACGAACCAAAGGCAATGATGAGCACTGCCGGGATGAAGTAGGTAACGGCAACATCCGCGATCCGCTGGACCGGCGGTTTCGAGCCTTGTGCGTCTTCCACGAGCTGGATGATCTGGGCGAGCACCGTGTCCTTCCCGACCTTCTCCGCCCGGACCGTGAGCACGCTGTTCGTGTTCAGCGTCCCGCCAACTACATGACTGCCCGGGGTCTTCAGCGGGGGCACCGGTTCCCCGGTGATCATCGACTCGTTGACATAACTCTCGCCGGCTGTCACAATGCCATCGACCGGCACGCTCGCGCCGGGTTTCACGATGACAAGGTCGCCGACAACCACGTCTTCGACCGGCATCTCCCGCTCGGTCCCTTCGCGGATCACGGTGGCGACCTTCACCCGCAGGCCGGCCAGCTTTTTGATCGCATCCGATGTCCGGCCTTTTGCCCGCGCTTCGAGATACCGGCCCAGCATCAGGAACGCGGCGAGCATGATCGCGGTGTCATAGAACATGAACTCGTGCGTGAGAATGATCCCGAATGTGCCCATCACGCTGGCAACAAACGATACGCCCGTGCCCATCGCGTACATGACATCCATCGAGAGCATCCGGTGCGAGAGCGAGATCCACGCGGCCCGGAAAATCGGGGCTGCCACGTACACAAAGACCGGGGTCGAGATGACAAGCATCGCGTATGCCAGCGTCTGCATTGAGACCGGGAGCGGGAGGTACATCGCGAGCATCAGCGGGATACTCACCGCAAAACCAACCACGAAGCGCACGAACTTTTCGTGCAGGTCCGCTTCCCGTGCCTTCTTCTCTGCCTCCTCGCTCACCTCGCCCGAGAGCCCAAGGTACTGGTAGCCCGCGTCCTCGATCGCCTTCTTCATGTCAGGGATGCCGGAGAGCGAGGGGTTGTAGGTCACGTACGCTTTCTCGGTGCCGAGGTTCACCGTGACCCGGACGACACCCGGCAATTCCCGGAGTGCGGCCCCGATCGTCTCCACGCAGGTGGCGCACATCATGCCGCCGACCTTGATAGTGACCTCACTGTTCACAACATCATACCCGGCATCTTTCACTGCTTTTTCCAGCGTGCCAAGCGTGACCTTTGCCGGATCAAATTCAACCTGGGCCTTCTCGGTCCCGAAGTTTACCTGGGCCTTCGTATCAGTCCCGATCTTTGATATGGACTCTTCGATATTCACGGCACACGTGGCGCAGTGCATACCGGAAATCTTCAGTTCGGCTTTCTTCTTATCCGGCTCCGGCATACGCGTCTCCTTGTGTGGTGTCTCTGGTTACGGGATAATAATCGTTGTGAATGGGGTAAGTTCCTCCCGTGTGCTTCTCCCGACTAAAGATTTTTTCATGACCGGGCCGGGTTTTTCTCTCCGGACAACGAACTGGTTCTCATGGGTGTGTTCAGGTACGACAACAAATACGCAGCTCCGACAAAGGAGCAGCGCGAGCGGTACATGCGGGGAGAACCGGAAGAACATGTTTTCGGGGAGGATGAGGAGATCCTCCTGATCGTGTACGACGAGGCAGCCTACCTCAAAGATGACCGGGAAAACGTCCGCATCCTTTTCACCGGCATCCACGACAAGCAGAAGGTACATGATGAGATCCGGCGGATGCTCGAGGAGCACGCGCAGAAGAAGCAGGGCCCCCGGGAGTTCTCGTCCGGGGATCGCTGAAATGGTTGCCCGGCTGGTTGACGGGATTCATTTTTCACGTTAAAGGGAGCACCTCTCACGCATGGGAATCATCATCAGGGTCCGTGACGGTCTCTCACGGCTCTTCCGTAAGAAAGAGTATCCCGTGTACGGGACCTGTGCGGTCTGCGGCGAACGGGTGTACCTCCCGTTTCACTGCGAATACTGTAACCGGTACTATTGCGATAAGCACCGGCTGCCGTTCGATCATAACTGCAAGAACATCGATCAATGGAAGAACCGGCCGAAATGAATGGTGGAAAAAAGATCGCCGCACCCGGACTCCCGCCGGGTCCGGTGATGGAAACCTTTTGTAGTTTCATTATATAAGAATGATAAATCAATAATCTGTGATCACTATGACTGAAAAGACTGGGCGCTTTGAGAAGGGGGTCTGGGTGGAAGAACCCGTTGCCCCTAAAACCCCCGCAGCCGCGAACAATGAGAACCCGATCGATGCCCGCCTTGCCGCCGCGAGCCGCTCGGTCATCTCCGCCATGGACGACCTTGCAAAGGCCACGCATGATCTTGTTGCAACGGAAGAGGGCAAGAAGCATATCGGGAAGACCGTGAAAGAGAAAACCGATGAGATCGAGAAGTCCTTCAACGATATCATCAGCAAGGTAAAGGCTGAGGTAGAGAAGGCTGCAAAGCCGAAAAAATAAATCCTGAAAATTATTCTTTTTTCCAGGATCTTTTTACGGGTTATTCGTTCCCGACAAATAATTCCCGTACGCTATACCTTGCCCCGGTGTCCGTATGCCGCTCTTTTCCTGCCGGTGCGCAGGTGAACTGGTGCACACGCCGGAAATCTGTGGTGCCTCTCACTCCCGGATCATTGTCAGCGTCATCTTGAACCGCTGCCGGGCCTGGACGGCGTGCGGCTTGTTTGCCGGCAGGATGATCATCTCGCCGGTTTTGACGGTGAACGGGACGCCTTCGATTGTGACATCTGCCTCACCATCGGTGACCGTGAGGATCGCATCGTACGGGGCGGAGTGCTCGGAGAGCCCCTCACCCGCGTCGAATGCAAAGAGGGTGATCGTGCCGGCCTTCTTGAAGACGATCATCCGGCTCGCGACCGTCCCGTCCTGGTACTGGAGCAGGTCGTTTGTCGCAAGGACTTTTGCTGTCAGCTCCTTGCGTTTTTTGTCAGCGCTCGTCACTTCTTCACGGGGGTCTGTCATGGTTGTTCTCGTTCTTGGATATGTGCGCCGGGGATTATAGGGATATGCCCTGGGATACGCGGATCATACGGCAGGGACCATGCGGGTGCTGGAATCGAAGATCAACAAAAGCGCGTGCGGCAGGCAGGACTGCGGAACATGCGTGCTGTGAGTGAATAAATATGGATGAAACAAAGACTATCAGCAGGATTGGAATATGACGGGCATTGAGTCGCTGTACCGGAAAGAGGATGGCCGCGTCCTGATCGAGATCAAATTATCGTCAGTTGCCCAGCTCTTCAACACTTTCGATCCCGCCCCGTTCTACGTGAGGGCGCTGGACCATGAAGCCGCCGATTATATTGTCGATACCGTGCGGGATTTTCCGAGAAAAACGGAGTTCCGGATTGTCGTGTACCTGCCGGCAGCTATGCTGGACATGCAGGAGGCCCGGAAGATTCCCGATGCGATCGTCAACCACTTCCGTTACATGATGATGGTGCAGGACCGGAAATTCCGGCAACTGTCGATATACGGGAAGTTCACGATGGTGGTAGGACTCGCATTTCTCGCGATTGCGATGATTGCAAGCAAGATTGTTGCGGAGACCTTTCCCGACTCATCCATCGCCCAGCTGGGAGCCATTGCCCTTGAGGTCGCGGGCTGGGTGGCGATGTGGGAACCGGTGACGATCCACCTCTACAAACTCTGGCCGATCATCCAACAGAAAAAGGTGTACGAGAGAATCACCAACATGGAGATCAACGTCTGCCCGTACCCGGAGTCCGGCGTTCCCCCGGGGCAGGGGTGCCTGCTGTTCCGGGAAGGTAGACTGAAAGAGGAGTGAGAGATGGATTGCCGGGTTGGCCGTTAACCGGCATGAACGTTTTTTAGGGCGGCCGTGATATTTCCAAAAAGGAAAAAAATTAGGGCTCACTATTTTAGACTTTCACAAGGATTACCATCGTCATTGGCATCGAGTTTGTGGATATCACCCATTCCCATTGATTTACAATACGCATAACAAGCTTGTGCCTCGGCATGAGATGTGAAATCCTTACAATTATATGCGTCAGATGTGCAAGTGCATGTTCCCGACACACTAGAAGCAGAAACAGATGTTGTTGTGATCTCTGTGGTAGGAATTGTCAGTTCTTCAGTAGGTTCTTGGGTCGGTTCTTGAATCGCTGGAGTTGTTAGTTTTGTTGTTTTAATTATCATAGTAGGCCGAGGAGATGCAACAGTATTTTGCGGTGCCAATCGAGTTATTTGCGTAGTAGGGTGTGAAGTTATGAGTGGCGTGTTTGTTGGCGTCAGGATGTCATTGCCAGACTGCGATGAACTACATCCAGCCATTAATACAAAACCTATCAACAAGGCGATTAGTATTAATTGCCATTTCATAAGATGAGACTCGTGTAGTCAACGATTAAGTTTTTTATTTGGTTGTAGGAATCGTTTTCAATGATTTAACGTCAATATTTTTTCAGAATGATTTTGCTCAATTAAAAAAAATGCGAGAAAATTTGAAAAAAATTCTCACTGTCCAAAGCCATCATATTTCTATAACGATGTCACCCCCTCCCTGTTGATGCAGGGAGTCGCCCGGAGGGCTCGTATCCCCCTCGCCGGGTAAGGGACGTGATCATTTTTTCGTTCAGGTAAGTGCGTAGCGCAAAAGTCGATAGAAATCAGTCGTCGCATCAGCGAGGACTGGTTCGAGAAGCCATCAGGCTTCGAATCGTTTTGCGCGTCAGGTATTCACAATAAATCTGAAAAAATCTAAAAAAATTTCTGACCATTTCATGCGTTCCCAATATTTTTCCGGGTCTCGCTGTAAAACGTTTTCAATTTTTTTCGTACAGAAAATTTCCGGAAAAATTCTAAAGATTTTCCGGAAATTTTTTTTTTAAAATATTTTCCGGAATTTTTCCCGGCCCTGAACAAAACCGGCTTCCGTCTTTCCGCCTCAACGCTGGAAAACGTCACTGGAACCACCCCCCGGAACACCCTTTTTTCCGATCCGGACCATCCCCAATCCGGCCCCTATACAGGCTCCGATTCTCCACTTTTCCGGAAAGAAGCCCTCTACGCGCCCGGATTGGGATCCGCCGACCCCCTGTTTCATCGAAAACTCCTGGAAGTTTTTCACAAACAGGGGGGCCGGCAGATAGTCCAACGACGGTGATACAGGTTTTACGTCGGAGATAAGTCCTGCGAAATACCATGGAGAAGATGCGTTCCGGCAAAGACGGTTCTCAATCGAAGAGTCCTGCGGACTCTTCTCCTGCTCCAGGATCTGATGACCTGTCGCACGTCGGAGAATGATCTCGGGTAGCTGACCCGGCCCGCCCAAAAGTGCGTAATTCCCAAAAAACGGTACAATGAGGAGATTTTGTCGGGCGATACGGGCCCGGATTTGATTTTCTCCGTCAAAGAATAAAAAACACGCTAATAGACGCAATTGGATGGCCGATCTCCTTCCAAACAGGCTAGAGTACCGAAAATTGAAAAGAACCCCTGTTTTGGATCGCAGTTTTAGGGGTCCCTAATACGGGTCAGTTGACCTGTCACAGGTATCTGACCCGTGACAGGTCAGGTGCATCGGACAGGTCAGTGACCTGTGACAGGTATTTTGCATGAGGCCGGATCTGCACTATCTAAGAGGGGGGTTCCAGAGCTGGATTCCGTCGTATACCGGTGTGGGAGGGGGGTTTTGATCCCCCCACTCCCCCTCACAAGAATATTTTCCCTACTCCCTCCTCGCCTTCTGGATCTCCTTTCCGAGTTTCGCGATTCCTTTCCAGCGTTTCCTCTCGGACCGGACAAGTCCGATCTCCGCTTTGTCCTGCTCGAACGCAAGCTCCCGCGTAAGCCGGTGGAAATTCTCCAGCCGGGCTGCGGAAAGAGTGCCGGCCTTCACGGCATCCTGCACGGCACAGCCCGGCTCCTGCTCGTGCCGGCAGTCCGAGAACCGGCAGCACTCCGCCAGTTCCCGGATATCCGGGAACGTCTCACTCATGCCGGTCGAGGCGGTGCCGATGCCCACTTCGCGGATCCCGGGATTATCAATCATGAGCGAACCGCCTTTCAGGATGAAGAGCTGGCGCACGGTTGTCGTATGCCGGCCTTTCCCGTCATCCTCACGGATCCCCGAGGTCTTCTGCGTTTTTTGGCCAAGGAGCCGGTTGATCAGGGTGGACTTGCCGACACCCGATGAACCAATAAGTACGATCGTTTGACCGGGCCCGAGGTACGGGTCAAGCAGGCCGATCCCCTCGCCGCTCATGGCACTGACGGGAACGACCGGGATGCCGGAGGAGACCGGGATAATCTGTCCGGTGAGCGAGGCGGGATCTTCCGCAAGATCGGATTTGTTGATGACGATCACCGGCCGGGCACCGGATGCGTTGACAATCGCGAGATATCGTTCGATCCGGCGGGCGTTCAGGTCAGGGCCGGCTGCGGTCACAATAAAGACTGTGTCGATGTTTGCTGCAATGACCTGATCCGTTCCCTCCCGACCCGATGCTCCCCGCGTGAACACCGTCTTTTGCGGGAGGATTGCAACAATCGTCGTGGATCCGGCCTCCGGCTGGTGGAGGAGCACGACAAAATCCCCCACTGCCGGAAAACTCCTGAGTTTTCGCAGGGCTCCGGAGATCCCGGCCATGACAGGTCCGCTTCCGGTGAATACTTCCCAGACGGTCTTCTGCCTGCAGGCTACGCGCCCCGGTATGTAGGGTCCCGGATATTTTCTGAATGCTTCCTTGTGTTCTTCTGTCCAGCCAAGCTGTTCCAGGGTACAGGGATGCGGTTGCCCGCATCCGGGAATGGATTGGTTCATAAAAAAAACCTGAACTTTTGTGATGAAAGGTGATTTTTTGCGGACCAAGTGCTTTGTGGTCACACTCTCATGCCCCGGCGCACACTTCGTTTTCAATCATATTGACAAAGTTCTGTGAGGAAAATACCGGGACTTTCCCAGTGCCTTTCACGCTATAAAACCTCTGGGGATACCATCTCCCGAAATCCTTCTGGAAGACCTTTTCCGGTCTTCTGCGGCGATCCCCCCCACTCTTCATGTGCGGAAGGTATGACAAGGCAACACCGTCTGCGACCGTGTATTACCAGAGAATGCTGCCGGGATCACAATTGGAAATATTCGAGGACGCTTCGCACTCGCACCACCTTGAGAAAGAGGATGAGTTCCTTGCCATTGTGTGTGATTTTTTTGGAACAAGTACATCCCAAAAAACAGATCTTCGCGTGGTGGAGTGTTGGGATGGACCTTTCCCCGTCTGAAAAGTGTCAGTCGCCGGATAAATCCTGACCTGTGACCCGGAAAATCCCGCAAAATGCCAGACTTTTCTCATTCTGAAGATACAAAAGACCCCCCCACTTTCGGGTAACTGGAATGGATGTGTTTCCTTTTCATTAAATTCTAATAGTGGGATAACTTATACTAGTATGTGATGTCCCATAATGTCCGACAACCCCTGGATCCCGATAACCTCATTGAGGCTCTCTTGCGGATGAAGCATTCCACACCGATAAAGATCTCCGAACTCCTCATCCTGGGATTGTTATCCCATCGTCCCCTGAGCGGGTACGAAATTTTCCGGTTTATGGAAAACAAGGCAGACTCATCAGGCTCTTGGCTCCGGCTGAATAAGACCACCGTGTACAATACCTTGTCACGCATGAAGGCGATGGGGCATATCCGGTTAATGGAGCGGATAGAAGAACAAAACAAGCCCCCAAAGATAATTTATGAGATCACAAATGAGGGAAAGGAGCAGCTGCGACAAATTCTGCTTATCAGTTCAGAAAACCCACCGGGGATTTTTGTAAATTTTTATCTTGATCTGCCTTTCTACCATATTCTTGAGAAAGATGAGATTGCACATATCCTGAAGCATCGTGTCGCTCAGCTTGAAATTCTCATTGAAGCATCAGCTCTTTATTCTGCCACCATGCCCGATTCTCTCATGAAGATCCTTATTGACAGCCAGACCGAAATATTCCGTTCCGTCAGAACATCGATCTTCCATATTCTGGAACGGATAGACAACAACGAAACGCCCGAATTCTTCAAGATCGGAGAGATCAGTGATGAAAAGATTTTCAGATCCATGAAAACGGTCCAGGATCCGCGGAGGGGCCAGTCATGATCACCGTCAATGATCTCTCTTTTTCCTATCCCGGTGCATCCGCACCATCGGTCGGAGGAATTTCATTCTCGATACAGAAAGGTGAGATCTTTGGTTTCCTCGGTCCAAACGGTGCCGGCAAGAGCACGACACAAAAAATACTGATTGGTCTCCTTCGTGGATATAGCGGGAATGTATCAGTTCTTGGAAAAAAACTGGATACTTGGTCGTCGGATTACTATGAACAGATCGGTGTCTGTTTTGAACTGCCCAACCATTACCCGAAACTCACAGCCCGGGAAAATCTTGCGCTGTTTGAATCATTCTATACAAAAAAGACAACAGACATAAACACCCTGCTCCGGATGGTAGGACTCGAGCAGGACATGGATAAACTCGTGGGATCGTTCTCCAAGGGGATGAAGATGAAACTGAACCTTGCCCGCAGCCTTCTCCATGATCCGCAGATCCTTTTCCTTGATGAACCAACCTCGGGTCTGGACCCTGCAAGCGCCCGCCTGGTCAAGGACATTATCATAAGAAAGAAAAACGAGGGAAAAACAATTTTTTTGACAACCCACAACATGGCGCTGGCTGACGAACTCTGCAACAGAGTATCCTTCATGGTGAACGGGAAAATTGCCGTTACGGAGAGTCCCCATATATTGAAAGTGCAGTTTGGAAAACGAATCGTCCGGGTCGAATACCAGACGGGCACCGGAAATCAATCTTCAGAATTTCCCTTGGACGGGCTGGGTAGCAACAAAAATTTTTTCGATCTCTTGAATCGTGCGGATATCCGGTCCCTGCATACTGACGAAGCAACTCTTGAGGATATCTTCCTCTCGGTAACCGGAAGGGGCCTGCAATGAAACACCTTGCATCGATGATCCGGTGGTATTTTCTGCTTGATTACCGGTTTTATATCTTCCATATCTCGTTTGTCACCGTACTTCTTTGGAGTCTCCTCCTCAATGCCTTCCCTCATGCAAACCGTGGAACGATTGTCAGTGCGCTGATCCTTTTGGATCCTGCGATTCTCGGGTTCGTGTTTATCGGTGCACTCGTCCTTTACGAAAAAACCAACCGGTCCCTTCAGGCACTGACTGTGACTCCGATGGAAATCCGCGAATACCTGCTCACCCATATCACCACGCTCACTGCAATCGCCATCCTTGCCAGTTTCCTGCTCCTCGTCATGACAATGGGGGTGGCAGTGAATTACCTGTATTTTTTCGCAGGTGTGATCCTCACATCTGTCTTCTTTGTCCTTGCCGGGTTTGTTGCTGTGAGCAGATTTACGAGTGTGAATGAGTACTTCATAGCTGGTGCAGTCACCCTGCTCATCCTGAACATTCCACTCATCCATCACTTCGGTCTTTCGAACAGTTGGCTATTTTACCTGTTCCCAACCCATGCATCGCTGCTGTTGTTATCCGGGATCTTTGAGCCGGTTACCCTTACAGACAGTATCTACGCATTACTCATGTTGTCGGCATGCATTGCTATCTGTTACGTTCTTGCCGAAAGGATGTTCCATACCCATATCGTTCTTGGGGGATCGTAACATGACATCTATCCTCTCGCTTGCAGCAAACGACCTGAAAATGATCATACGGGACCGGATGCTCGTCGCGGTCTTCTGCCTGCCGCTTCCCCTCCTCTTACTTAGTGCATGGATTATCCCCGAAATTTCTGAACAGTTCTATGATCTTGTGCCATACTCTTGCCTGATCCTCTCGTTTGCTTTTATCCAGATGGCGGTTATCTTTGGATTTGTCTATGCATTTCTGATGATTGATGAACGGGATGAGAATATTCTCAGTGCATTACGTGTCGTGCCGGTATCGCCTGCGGTTTTTATCCTCTCCCGCCTGTTGTGCGCCACTCTCTTTGCATTTTTCTATTCAGTTCTTGCGTTTGTTATTCTCGGACTTGCGGATGTTCCGGTTCCGGACATCATCCTCATCTCCTTCATGTTTGCACTACTTGCACCGATCATTGCTCTGACGATTGTTATTCTGTCCGGAAATAAGGTTGATGCAATTGCGGTTTTCAAGGGAATCGATCTCGCAGTCCTGCTGCCGCTTGTTAGTCTTTTCATCCAGAGTTCATGGAAGTATATTTTTGCGATCTTTCCCCACTTCTGGACGATTCTTGCGTTTGGTGGGTTGCTGCTCTCGGGATCACTTGACTATCTTTCGCTCTCTGTAGGGCTGGTCCTGCAGTTCGTGCTTCTTGGAGGGCTGGTTTACCGTTTCTCCCGGATCTGACTGAGCCCTCCCGTTTTTATTTCCTGGCTATTCATCGGATATTGACAAATCATCAACCGGCTCATTGTACACTTTCCCTATCCCACCACTGCCAACCATCCCCAATAGATTATAATTCGGAGCATTGCCAGCGGCAGCCCGGCGGCCCGTTCGGAAAAAAAGATCGAAATGAAAATTATTTCCCGGTCCCTTTCTCGTATGCGATAATGGCCGCGACCTCCCCTTGCAATAATGGAATCTTATTGACAATGATGTCCCAGAGAATCTCCAGATCAATACCAAAATACCCATGGATGAGCATGTCGCGGAACCCGGCAACCGATTTCCAGTCCGTCTCTGGATACCGCGCCTTCAGATCTCCGCTCAGGTTTTTAACGGCTTCACCAATGATCTCAAAATTGCGCACAACCGCATCGACCCGCATCCGATCGTTCCTGAACTATTCGAATGTCATGGTGCCGACATAGGACCGGATATTTCCCGCCGCCTCATCAATATCGTTGAGGTACAGCAGCTGGGACCTAGGCATACACGACTTCCTGCAGGATTGGGTCGCGGATGAGTGGTTTGAGTGCGGCATCCGTCACCAGATCAACTTTTCTATTGAAGAGATCTTCGAGATAGAATTTTAGTCCCATGAAATTGTCGAACGTCTTTTTATCTTTCTGGAATGTAACAAGGACGTCAACATCGCTCTCCGGGCGTTCTTCCCTGCGTGCGAATGAGCCGAAAATACCAATCTTCGCTACACCAAACCGTTCCTTCAGTTCCGGTTCATGCTCGCGGAGGAGCGAGAGCGCATCCATGATTTTCCTGTATGTGTGTGGTTGGTGTGTTCTTGTTATTAATCCATTGACAGTAAGGATATTTTTTCGCAATCACAGGAAGAAGTGGATATATCTGGCACTCTCCTGGGGAGAAAAAGTGCTATGAAAAAAGTCTTTTTCTGTTAAGGAATGAGCAGCGCTGAATGACTATAAAATGTATTCAATTGAGTAAAAAATGTATTCATTTGGTAGACTGCTATCAGATTTCGATCGGGAGGCGGGTTACCCCATCATCCCCAGCCATCCCCAGTACACCATCACCTGCAAGACAGTGAGTGGCAGCCCGACCTTCATGAATTCAAAAAAAGTCAGGGTCGCACCCTGCTTCTCCGCGTTCTGGATGATGATCACGTTGCTCGCCGCGCCAAGGATCGTGAGGTTGCCGGCAATCGTGCTCCCGACTGCAAGCGCCATCAGCTGTGCGGTGCCGCTTCCTGCCTCCATCACGAGCGGCTGGAAGAGCGCAACGAACGGGACATTGGAGATGAACTGGCTGAGCACAACACTCGTGCCAAGGAGCAGCGGCACCGATGAGAGCATCTCCCCGCTGACCAATGACTGGAAGAACCCGGTCTGCCAGACGCTCTCCATCAGGACGAACATCGCGGCAAAGAAGACGAGCGTGCACCAGTCGATGGTCCGGAGGATCTCAAACCGTTTATACGAAAAGATGAGAACGGGGAGAGCGGCACCGATCGCGATCAGCGGCAGGGCAACGAGCATCGAGCCGGTGATGAGCGATGTGCAGATATTCAGTAACGCGAGCAGCAGGATGATGGCGAGGGAACATTTTACCAGCACGGTCAGCCGGGGATCGCACGGCGGGATGGGCTCGTCAGCAGTCTCGCGGGGCAAAAACTCGTCCTCGTAAAACCAGCGCAGCACTATCCATGCAACACCTATGCAGATGAGAGTCGGTACGGCAAGGTAGAGTGCGAACGTGACAAAGGGAGAAGCCATGCCGGAGTTGATCGCAATGAGCAGGTTCTGCGGGTTGCCGATCGGGCTCATCACGCTCCCTGTTGTGATCGCGATCGCGAGCGTGAACAGCAGGAGTTTCGGAGACATCCGCCGGCCTGCGGCAAGGCCGATCATGAGCGGCGTGCCGATTACCGCAAGGGTATCGTTCATCAGCAGGGCCGAGAGGATGCCCATGCCAAAGAGGATGAAGAGGACGACCTGGTCAGGATTCTTTGCTCGCGCAAAGAAACGGTGGGCGATGCAGGAGAGGTACCCGCTCGCAACGAGCGCCTCGCCGATAACGAACATGCCGAAGAGGAAGAGCATAACGTCACTATCGATTGCGTGGAGTGCATCGATGGGTGAAATCTGGCCGGTGACGAGGACTGCCACCGCTCCGCCCAGCATGATCTGCCAGATCTTAAGATTGAACCTGCCTACCTGACGGACCGTGATGAGGAGGAAGACGGCGGCAAGGACGATGATGGGGATGTACGTACTGGATCTCTCTCATTGCCGGGTGATGAGGATTGGGATTCGGGAATTATTTTCCTTTCATGATGTGATTAAGGGAGGATTCCTATATCTCCGATTGTGATGCTTGCCGCCGCCCCGAAGGGCGCCCCGCGGCGGCCTCAATTACCGTACAGAGATTGCAGGTAATTGTCCCGCCGTGCCCCGCGAGGGGCCCTGAGGCGGGGAGCCCTCATATAGAATAATTTTGAAACAAAATTTTTTAGTTACACATTCATATATATCTCCATCTGACTCGCTGGAAAATCCAGAGTGGCCCGCGATAAGGGATACCTACAGGATAAAAAACCTGAAGGAGTTTGATGGTGTGGGGGTTGTTATAATGTATAAACAAGGAAAGGAAAACGATGATTCCACTTTACGCAACCATACTCCTATGGATATTAATTTTGTTCGGAATCGGATGCATTATTTATCTGATTATTCGAGCGGGAATTGATACGATAGACTCCCTCATAGATGAGGTAAAATCATTCTTCAAATAATTTTTTTATTTTAATAGTTAAGTATGTTATTTGAAAATTAAAGAGAAAGTTTTGATTTTATAATTAATCACAGTTGACTGTGTATTGCTTTCCGATATTTTTTATGAACAGAAAAAGGAACTGTTTCAATCAATGTTCCACGTTCCAGTGGAGGAGGACACCCTGTTCGATCTTGCGGGATTCAAGGAGTGTGAGCTGGCAGAACTCGGCTTCCCTGATAAAGCCCTCTCCGTCTGCCAGAGTCGGTGCGTCCTTCCCGCCGATGATGATGTTGCCGACAAATGTGTAGATCTCGTCCACCAGGTCGTCAGCAATAAGACCGGCGATCAGGGTTCCGCCCCCTTCCACCATGACCCGCCTGATGCCCAGGGTGCCCAGCGCATCCATGAGCTGCACAAGGTTGACCCGTTCGTCCCCCGCAATGATGACCGTGGCAAGGGTCCTGAGCTGTGCGACTTTCTTCTCATCGGCCTGTTCCGATACCGCAATGATCCGTTTTCCCGGTCCCTTGTGGAGCACCTTCGCATCCGAAGGTATACGGGCGTGGCTGTCGACCACGATACGGACCGGGTGCTCGTCAACGCCCCGCTTGATCCGGTTGTTACGGCACTCATCCGCCTTCACGGTCAGTGACGGGTCATCGGCAAGGACCGTCCCGATCCCGACCATCACGGCATCGCTGCCGGCCTTGAGCCGGTCAACGCGGTTGAAGTCCTGGACCCCGGAGATCTTCACCTGCCGCCGCTCCCGGGTGGAGAGCTTGCCGTCCGCACTCATCGCCGTATTGACAATCACGTGAGGTCGCATCTTCCATCGATGGTTGCGTTCCCGGTTATATCAAACCACCGGTTTTTATTTCCCATGATGGTTTTTTCCCGCCAGTCACGTTCCTGCATTTTTCATACAAACCGTAACACTTTGGTAAAAAGAACGGTGTCCCGGTCATAATATTCGGATCCTTACCGTGATCTTCAAATAAAAAGAAAATCAAATGGCGAGTGAAGCCATGGGAGAAAAAGTGGTCCGGATCCTCCGGCATACCCTTACCGAGACCGATCTCGTCCGGATCGTTGTCATCTTCTCACTGACCGTGTCGTGTATCCTGATCACATGGTTGTCGTTCTCCCTCCCGTTTTTCATGATCACGACCCCGCTCTTCTTCATCCCGATCATCTATGCCGTCTATTTTTTCCAAAAACGCGGCCTCTACATTGCCGGGATCTGTGCTGTCGTCTTCCAGGCGATCGGGTATTACTATAGTTTTCCTGATTCCCTGGCACTGGTGAGTATCTCTGCCGAGGCGATCCTCTTTGTCCTTATCGCCGCGATCATCACCTATTTTATCGAGCAGATCCGGGCCGGGGAAGCCCGGTACCGGACGGTCTTTGAACACTCGCAGCTCGGCATCCTGCTCTTCGATGCTGCGACCTTCTCCATAAACCAGACGAATGAGAAGTTTGCCCACATGCTGAATTATTCTCCCGAGGAGATCACGAAGAAAACCGTTCTCGATGTGCTCCTTACTCCCCGGGAGAAGAGCCGGTTCCTTGAACGGATTGGCAAGCAGAAGACCACGGAAAACTTCGAGACACGGTTTGCAACAAAAGACGGGGCTTCCTGCTGGGTGAACCTCTCCTGGGACCACATCGATGACAAAACGGTCAGCTGCTCGGTGATGAACATCAATACCCGCAAGCTTGCGGAGAAACTGAACAACGACAACATGATGAAGTACCGGCAGCTGACCGAGAGCTCGCCGACATCGATCCTCATTGTCCAGAACGGTTATATCCGGTTCGCCAACCCGTCCTTCTCGGCATTCCTGGGGTACCCTGCGGCAGAGATCACGGGCAAGAACCTTGCCACGTTCATCGATCCCCGTGACTCTGAATCATTTGCAGAGTTCTCTTCACAGTGGGGCCAGAAACTTCCCTCCCCGCTCGCAAAAGAGTTCCGGTTCATCACGAAAGACGGTGAACTGCGGGGCGGGGGGATCTTCACGACCCCGATCCGCCACCTTGACAATCCCGCGACCCTCATCAACCTTGTCGACATATCGGAACGGCAGCGGCTTGAAGAGAGGATCCACCGGGACAACGAGCACCGCCGGGGGATCATTGTCACGGTGGCCCACGAGCTGCGTACACCGCTCCAGCCTATCCTCGGGTACCTCAACCTCCTGATCTCCGATCCGGAGAGTTTTGGGATCAAGGACGATGCGAAAAAGATCCTTGAACGGTGCCTGGTGAGTGTCGACCGTGAACGGCAGATCATCAACCAGATGCTGGACCTCTCGATCCTCGAGAGCGGGAAATTCCATCTGAGCTGCTCGGAATTCCCTCTTGCACCCCTTGTCAAGCGAGTCCTTGACGATGGCGGGTATGCGACCAAAGCGGAGCTGACCGTTGCGATCGAAGACTCGGTCACGGTCACCGCGGACATGGACCGGCTGTACAGCATCCTCGAAGCCCTCCTGACCAATGCGGTGAATTACTCCAAGCCCCCGCGGAAGATCGGGATCTTCTACCGTTCGGGGATCGAGGACAAGCAGCACCACATCGCGATCCGGGACAATGGTGTCGGCATCCCGCAGGACCAGTTCACCTCGATATTCGAACCGTTCCAGCTGGTCGATGGCACGGTCCTCTCCCGGAAATACGAGCGCCTCGGCCTGTCGCTCTCGATTGTGAAGAAGCTTGTCCAGATGCATGGCGGGGACATCACGGTGGAGAGTGTCGTGAACGCCGGCAGTACGTTTACCATCCATGTACCCCGGGAACAGGAAGTGCACCATGATGCGTAAGATCATGCTTGTTGAAGATGACCAGCCAATTCTCGACATGATGGACATCATCCTCCGCAAGATCGGATACGAGCCGGTCCTTGTCCCGGATGTGCTGGACGCGCTCGAACGCGTGAAGAGTGATCCCCCTGCCCTCATCCTGCTGGACATTATGATGACCCCGATGAATGGCTGGGAGTTTTTGGAAAAGCTCCGGACGGAATATGACAATAAGGAACTGCCGGTGATCCTGTTCACGGCCTCCCCCTCGGTCGAGGAAAAGATCGCAGTCATGAACGACCCCTGCCTTGGCGTGCTCCAGAAGCCCGTATCGATACCGGAACTCAAGGCCGGCATCGAACGGTTCCTTGGAAAATAAAAATCAGAAAACAAGAAAAATTTTCTTTCTTTTTTGCATGAACCCCGTGTCCCGGTTACGGCACGGTATTTTCTGCGGACGTGGTGTCCGGTGCGTTCATGATCTCTTGAGAGATCTCGTGGCCGACTTTGTTGATCCCCTGACCAAGGTCACTGAGCTGTTTGTCCAGCTCGGCCTTGTGGATCTTCGCTTCAACCTTCTTCATCTCTGTTCCCAGATCGTCGAGCAGTGTCATGATAATCGCTGCAAATCCTCACAAACCATGCGATCTGACACAAAAAAAGACTTTTGGTCGAACGGCCCCCGTGCACGCGTCCGAACCGTTCTGTTTACGCCCTTGTGGTGCAATCTTTCGCAAATCCCGGAAATTTCAGGCAGGAAGTACGAGTTTTTCGAGGAGTGCGACCACCGAGTCTCCTTCGAGCAGGGCGATCCCCCACTGGTCGTCCTCCCCGATGAGGAGTGCAACAGGCTGGAGAGAACCCATCATGCCGTACTCATGGCAGGCCGACACTTCACGGACAACCGGGATGATCGTCCGGTTGCCGTACACCTGCGGTAGCTGGAGCCGGAATTCAGCGTTCATGCCCCGGCTACCCCCGGCTGTTTCTTTGACACGGCTTTTATCGTGTCCTGCGTAGCCGGGTCAAAGAACAGCGTCAGGCCTGCGATCAGAACGAGAAGCGGGTGCTCGATCTTTTCCCGGACGGTCAGGTCAAGTTCGAGGACAACACGGTCAAAGACCGGTCTCATCCCGATATCGATGCGGGACGCGAGGAGGATAAACCGGGACGCCCAGTAGAACCCATAGACCTCGCCGGTCACTGACGGGCTGCCAAGCCCGAGGGTCACCGTACCCGTTGCATTTTCGAACCGGCTCTGTTCCCGGAACACTGACAGGAACGTCCCGACCGGCCCGGTCATCCGCTGCACGATACGGATGAGTTCCCCGGCATCCAGTTTTCCGTTACTCCCAAGCACCTGCTCCGGTATAATTTCTTCGTCGTGTTTCTCCTCCGGTATTTCGCGTGGCATGGTATGTGAAACGATCACGTGGTCCAGGATGAGGGCCTCAATGACCTGACCAGCTCCGTATCCGGAAATCCGGAACGCAATAATACTCCACGAGACCTTGACGGTCTGCTTCTTGTCATCTGCCGTATGGATGAGCGTGGCAGCGGCCCGTACCGGGACTGCATAGAGCAGGAGCATCAGGGCAAGGACCGGGACAAGGAGCCCAAAGAGTATGAAGACCGGGATGAGGAGTGCGTCCATAAAAAAAGATCGAACTTTTTAGAGATCTTCCTTTTTCGTGTCCGGAGCCTTGTTCCGGGTCATGGTCTTGACCGCATCGATCAGCTGCGGTGCGAGCGACTCGCTCAGCGCAGAAATTACCTGCGCGATCTGGCTGTCCTTCTTTAAGGACATGACCTGGACACCTTCGGGACCTTTTACGTCCTTGTGGAGGATGACGAGCGCAACGGGTTCGATCCCGCCTCCGGCCCCGGCCCCCTGTCCCCCGCCGTCTTTTACGTGGCTGCCGCCGGCACCGAACCCGAAGCCATAGCGTGCCACCGGGACCACGAGTTTGTCGCCGAAATCGATCGGTTCGCCCATCACGTTCTTCGTGGAGAGGAATCCTTTCAGCTCGGATGCCGTCTCCTTGAGCATCTGTTCATTGGACATGGTATTCACCGGTGAATCTATTATCGTTCCAGTATTTGAACATGGCAGCAGCCCGGGACAGATCAATCCATTGCGATGCGGTCCGCGAATGAACGGAAACTGGCAGGGAATATCGTGTGCCGGGATCAGGAGACCGGGTTTTCCTCCCTTCGGAAGAGGTGGCGGATCTCTTCTGCCACCTGGTCCGTGGAGAAGATCAGGAGTGCATCGCCGGCCTGCAGGCAGGTGCTGTCGTCCGTTGCGATCATCGCGTTGTTCCGGCGCACGCCAAACTCTGCGACGCCAAAACGGCCCTTGAGGTCCAGATCGTTGATGGCCTTCCCGTCAGCACAGCATCCCGGTTCGACCGTGAGCACATGGATGCGCAGGGAAAGGAGGACCGTGTCCATTCCCATGGCCGGTTTATCGCCGTTCTTTGTGAACTTGGAATAGCCCCAGTTCTGGAGCTTGCTGACGATCTTTGCGATCTCTGGTTCCGGCAGCCGGTATTTCTTGAGTGCCCGGGTGAAGATCTCGCGGGCCGCCTCGAACTCTTCCGACACCACTTCATCGGCGCCAAGGTCCAGCAGGTACTGTGCATGGCGGATGTGCTCGGTACGGGCAATGATATAGATCTCCGGTGACATCCTGCGGGCCTTGTGGACAATGCGGGGCACGGCCTCCTGGTCGGAGACGGCGACAACCAGTGTCCGGGCATCACGGACACCGGCATGTTCCAGCACCTCGTCCTGGACCGCATCGCCAAAGATGAAGTACGGCCGGCGGGCGGATTTCTCCCGGCGGATGATCTCGGGTTTCATCTCGATGACCATGTACGGGATCCCGGTGATCTCGGCAGCGCGGGCAACGCTCTTCCCGGTGATGCCATACCCCGCGATGATGATGTGGTCCTTGAGCGTTGTCCCCCCATATTCCAGGTCAGGTGGTGCGAACAGGTCTTTTTTTGGCAGGTAAGGGATCACCCGGTAGTAGAGGTCGGTGAACCGGGGCGCGGCGTTCATCATGAACGGGGTCAGCGCCATGGTGACAATCGCCGATGCAATGAAGATCTGGTAGATCCGTTCCGGGATGAAACTCGCATCCAGCCCGGTCTTTGCGAGGACAAACGAGAACTCCCCCACCTGGCAGAGGGCAAAACCGGTGAAGATGCTGACGCGGGCCGGCATGCCGAGCGCGGCGGATGCAAACGCGCCGGTCAGGATCTTGATGACGATGATGAGGATGACGATGACGATGATCATCTCGACCAGGGTGGCCTCGGAGAGGAGGAGCTGTATGTCGAGGAGCATCCCTATCGAGAGGAAGAAGACGCTCGCAAAGACGTCGCGGAAGGGGATGATGTGGCTGAGTGCATCGATGTTGTAATCCGATTCCCCAATGATCAGGCCGGCAACGAATGCTCCCAGCGTATAGGAGAGCCCCGCCTGGTTCGTGAGCCAGGCAACGATGACACAGATGCCGGCGATCGTGATGAAGAAGAGCTCGCGGTTCCGCTGCGAGGCGACGCGGTACAGCAACCGCGGGACGACAAAGCGGCCAAGGATGACAATCAGGGCAAGGATGACGACGACTTTTATTATCTCCAGGGGGAGGGCACCCAGGTCAGGGCCGCTGCTGCCCATGAAGACCGGCAGGATCAGGATCATCGGGATGATGGCCAGGTCCTGGAAGAGCAGGATCCCAAAGAGTGTCCGGCCCTGCGTGGTATCCATTTCCCGCCGCTCCTGCAGGATCTTCATCACGATGGCGGTACTGGAGAGCGAGATGATGAACCCGAAGACGAGTGCCGACGTGAAGGGTACGGAAAGGGCGTACGTGACGGCCGTGACTGCGACAATGGTCGTGACGAGCTGGATGAGCCCGCCGATGAGGACGATCCGCCACGATTGTAAGAGTTTCTCGAACGAGAACTCGAGGCCGATGGTGAAGAGCAGGAGGATGATACCGATCTCGCCAACCGTCTCGATCGATTTCTGGTCGGTGACGATACCGAATACGTACGGGCCGGCGAGCATGCCGAGGATGAGGTAACTGACAATGCTCGGGAGCCCGAACTGCTGGCCTACGTAGAGTAAGACGATCGCGATGAGGGCAACGCTGACAAGGCCCATCATGAAGTCCATGGTGCAGTCGCCTCCACAAGGGTGTTACGGTGTTCCATAATGTTCATGCACCGCGGGAAAACAGCGGTACGTTTGCTCGTAAATATGTGTGGAGTGAGATGATATTTTTTATCGCGGGGTATCGCATGCGTCCGGTGAGCCTGAACTCTTTAAGGGAAGATCGGGAAAAAGAAGTGCCCCAGGCCTGATTTGAACAGGCGACAACCAGATCTTCAGTCTGGCGCTCTCCCGGGCTGAGCTACTAGGGCAGGGATACAATTGTTGTCCCTGTTGACTAATAAATGATCTGTTCTTTGGTCTGTTTTTACGAAATGACCGTTCATTTTTATACGCCGGAATACGAGTATTAACCAATGGCGTCCCCGAACAGCAGCGAAGATTCCGGCCTCGCGAGCGCGGTAAAAAGCCGCAGTGCGCATGTCGTCCACCTGACCCACAACGACCTCGATGCTGTGGGTGCGGACGCGGTGCACCGGATGAAGTTCGGCAATGACGGTGTATTCACGATCTGGAGCTCGGTGGGAAAATTTTCGTCCCTCTTCTCCCTTGTTGCCGCGTGTGACGGGAAGGGCGATCTCCTCTCCATCTCGGACCTCGGGTTTCACAACGACACAGAGTCCATTGCGGCAAAAGCAAAAAAGAACGGCTGGGTCGTGGAATGGCGGGACCACCACCGCTGGCGCGAGGAGGAGATAAAGAAGATCGAGAAGGTCGTCCCGCTCCTCCGGATCGATACCTCGTCCTGCGGGTCCGGCATCGTTGCCCGCGACCTCATGCCCGGCGATCCGGTTGCAACGGAAGTTGCCCGCGTGGTCTGCGATTACGACCTCTGGAAACATGAGGACCCACGGTCAGCTGTGCTGGGGCAGGTGCTCCAGCGGAAAGCGAACCGCGACCATGTCCGGGACTGCCTCATCAAAGGGATCTTTTCGGACGAACAGATCGAGCGCGAGTACCGGGAGATCAAGGAGGAGATGGAGTCGATGATGCGGCACAGTCTCCGGCAGGCGACCTTTGCCGGCACGAAATACCGGATCGCGTTTGCCCCGATGTACGGGTACCCGAGCGAGACCGCCCATTTCATCCGTAACGAGAAGAAGACCGATATCGAAGTGATCATCGGCAGGGACGGGAAGTTCTCGATCCGGTCGGTCCCTCCCATCAGTCACCTCATCGCCCGCGAGTTCGGCGGCGGCGGGCACCCGGGCGCAGCGGGCGGCTCGTTCAATTTTACCGTCGTGGAGCGGTTCACGTGGTGGCTCTTTAAGAAGAGCCGGCATTTCGATGAACTCGTGAAGGTTGCCGAGACGCTCTGACCTTCCCGTTTTTCTGCCCGTTTTTTTCCAAAAGGCTAACCCTTATATGCATGGCGGGAAATCTGGTGTGATCAACCTATGAAGCATTTCCTACTCTGTCTTCTCCTTGCGGTGCTCTGTATCAGCATTGCGCCTGTCTCGGCATCGGCACCGCCCGGGGGATCGGGCTGGCTGACGATCAACAGCAATGTTGATGGCGCATCGGTCTATCTCGACAATACGTATAAAGGAACCATCTCCGGAGGATCGCTCGATATCGAGAACGGAGTCTATGCCAGTTCGTATAAAGTAACAAAGGACGGGTATTACGATGCCAGCGGGGATGTCAATTATGTCCCGGGCGGCAATGCGAACCTTGAGATCACGGTCAGCCTCACGCCAAAACCCACCGGCAGCGGCAAGGGCTGGTTTGCGGTCCACAGCAATGTCGATGGCGCAACCGTCTCGTTTGATGGAGTAACGAAGGGAACGGTCAGCGGCGGTGTCTTCTCATTCGAGATCTCCACAACGGGAACGCCGTATACTACCTACTCCGTGAGCAAGAGCGGGTACGTGACCTATTCCGACAGCATCACCAGCATGCCTTCCGATGGCCAGACCGTCAGCCTGTACGCGACCCTCAACCCGGTCCCGACAGCGCAGACATCCGTGCCGACAACGAGCACGACCATCATCGGCGGTGACCAGGGATGGTACAAGGTCACGTGCAACGTGAACGGTGCATCCGTCTATCTTGACAACTCCTACAAGGGAACGATATCCGGCGGATCGCTCTCCATACCGGTGTACAGCACCGGAACACCGTATTCCACCTACCGTGTTGAGAAGAGCGGGTATGCCACCGCCACCGGAAGGGTCCCCTCATCACCGGCAAAAGATCAGACCGTCACCTTCCATGTCGCCCTGACTCAGACCGGCACGGCAGCCCCGACTACGGTGGCGACCACGATCGCGAGTCCCCTGGGCAGTGGCAAGGGATACCTCGCCTTCCATACCAATGTCGACGGGGCAACCGTAACCATCGGCACGTTCATGGCCGGGATCACGAAATCCGACGGCCTCCTGACCGTCCCGGTCTCCACCACCGGTACGCCGTTCGAGGCATTCACCGTCACCAAATCCGGGTATGCGACTGCCACCGGCACCGTCCCCCGCCAGCCGGCACAGGGTGAGACGGTGGATATTTACGTCACCATGACGGCAGAACAGCCGACACCGGTCCCGACAACGCAGTCCCCGGTCCCTATCCCGGTCATCCTTGCCGGTGTGCTCGGGGCAGCGGTGCTGATCAGTGTCCGGCGAAAATAAACCCGGGATCCCCCGGACCTTTTTTTAAAACCCGTTGTTCCTTATCACGACAATGGATTATTATCACTCAGGTCATCCAATAATTTTTTAAACAGTATTTCCCAATGACCCATCACCATGAAAAAAAGACTCTTCATCATGACCGGACTCTGTATCCTGGCGTTTGTGGTGATGCCGGCGCAGGCATTTTCCATGAAATCGCTTTCAATAAACGTCGCAGAGAACGGCGATGCACAGGTCGATGTCCGGTATGACCTCTCATTCATCGAACAGAGCGCGGTGTTCTTCCGGATCGCAGACCCGGCGAGCGAGCTCCAGTCTGCGTTCGCATACGGGTCCTCGCAGCCGGTGACCGTGAGCCAGGCAACGAGTTCTTCGTCCCAGATAATCATCCCTTCCTATGCATCGGTATCCACGAAGGATGGATCAACCACCATGACCACGCCTTCGATGTCATTTGAACAAGCCCAGGCCGTCCTCAACGGGTACTGGTTTGCCCCGCTCGTTTCACCGGATTTCTCCCCCACGCTGACAACGGTCATGTTCCCGGACGGGTACCAGGAGCGGTTTGACGACCAGATCGCCATCCCCTCGATCTCCCACACGGTCCCGTCATAATTCCCCTGCTCCTCTCTTTTAATCCCGGTGAGCAATACGGGTTTTGCGATCATCATCTCAGGGAAAAAATGATGGCCGGCTCAACGCACGTACACTGCCTTTGTGACAAGGTCTTTCCAGTACTCAGTGCAGTCGCCGGTGCAGTATCCTCCCGCAACAATCTGGTCAGGGTCGAGATGCGAGCGGGCAAGTTCGATCGCTTTTTGATCCGGGTCGATGATGAACACTTTTTTGAGGGTGTATTCATTCGTGAGATCAATGAGGGTAGAAAGATGGTCCTTCCCAACGGCGACCCGGTGCTGGTACTCCATGAGCGCCGCGAGGCTTTCCCGGTCAGGCTCCGGCTGGAAGAAGAAGCATTTCTGCCGGGCCAGTGCTGCAAGCTCGGCGTCGTCCATGATATCGCAGACCAGGACATGGCCGGCAACACCGGTATCCCGCATCGCCCGCATCAAGGCCTTGTACGTCCCGCAGATCGCGTCCGACCATTCGTCCCCGTCCTCATAGTACGCATCTTCGATCCCTAGGACATGGGGCGCCGGCATGGCACACTCTGCCCCTCTCTTCTGCACGACAATGCCTGCGGCATCTTCAATAATTGCCGGGGAGTCAAGGTGAAGTTCCCCGACCGCCCGGTTGTCCGTGATGCCGGTGATGCTCTGCCGGATCCGGTCATGGTAGAATTTCCCGCCGGCACAGGGCGACATGATCCCTGCTGAGGCCTGCGGGGCGAGCGACTGGTGGAGCTGGTACGTGATGATGTCCGCGGTCCTGCCCCGGTGCTCCGCAATCCATTCCGCGAGTGCGGCCACGTCCGGCTGCACGGGCTCTGCCCCGAATGCCCGCGTTGCCAGGTTCAGCCGTTTCACCATAATAGAGATCTTATTACTCATAAGCATCTAAAACGTAGTGATGAATAACCAGCCGCTGCTCGTCACCTGCGGGCTGCCGTACACGAACGGCCCCTGCCATTTAGGCCACCTGCGAACGTACGTCCCTGCCGATATGTACGTCCGCTACATGCGGCGGGCAGGCGAAGAAGTTGTCTTCGTCTGCGGTTCGGACAACCACGGGACCCCCATCGTGGTCTCGGCCGAAGAGCAGGGTATCTCCCCCCGGGCGCTCTCGGAGAAATATCACAAGCATTTCGACGAGACCTTCAAGCGGATGGGCGTCATGTTCGACAGGTTTGGCATGACCGATGACCCGGCCACTCACCACCGGACTCAGGCGATCGTTGCCGAACTCGAGAAGAACGGCTACATCTACAAACAGATCGTCCACCAGGCCTACTGCACGAAGTGCAAACGCTTCCTGCCGGACCGGTACGTGGAGGGCATCTGCCCGCACTGCGGCAAGCCGGCCCGGGGCGACGAGTGCGACCAGGGATGCGGCAAGCACCTTGAGCCGGGCGAGATCAAGGACCCGGTCTGCAAGGTCTGCGGCACGAAGGCGGAGTTCCGCGACCAGGAGCACTACTTTTTCAAACTCTCGGAGTTCAGGGACTTTCTCCTCCCCTTCCTCGACAAGGTCCGGGGCACGACCAACGCGAAGAACTACGCGATCGGCTGGATCAGGGACGAGCTCCATGACTGGTGCATCACCCGGACGCTCGAATGGGGCGTGAAGTTCCCGGGCCGTGACGACCTCGTGGTCTATGTCTGGGTCGATGCCCCCATCGGCTACATCGCCTTCACCGAGGAATGGGCGAAAGCGAACGGCAAGGACTGGAAACGCTACTGGTGCGGGGAGAACCGTGTCACCCATTTCATCGGCGGCGACATCATCTACCACCACTCGATCTTCTGGCCGGCGCTCCTCAAGGGTGCCGGTTACGGCGTCCCGCACGCGATCGTGGCAAGCGGGATGGTGAAGGTCGACGACCACAAGTTCTCCAAGTCGCGGGGCTACGTGGTCTGGACCAATGACGATTACCTTGACAAGGGCCTGCCCGCCGATTACCTCCGCTACTACCTGCTCGCGTATACGAGCCATACGAAAGAACTGAACTTCTCGTGGAAGGTCTTCTCCGAGCGGATCAACAACGAGGTGGTCAACATCTTTGGCAACTTCGTGTACCGCACGCTCTACTTTGCGCAGAAGGAGTTCAACGGCGTCCCGCCCGGCGAGGTCGATCCCGCCATCACGGCCGAGATCGAGAAGACCCTTGCAACCGTGGACCAGCTGATGCGGGACTACGAGTTCAAGGGCGCTGTTGACGCGATCATGAACCTCGCAGCGTTCGGCAACACCTACATCCAGACCAATGCCCCGTGGAAACTGATCAAGACCGACCGGGCAGCAGCAGCACAGGTGATTAAGAACGCGATCCAGATTGTCAAGGCCCTTGCCCTGCTCTTTGAGCCGGTGATGCCGGATGCGGCATGGCGGTGCTGGAAGCAGCTTGGGTACTACGATGCCGTTGCGAACCACCCGGTCAGCGATGCCACGCACCCGGTGCCCGAGGCCTGTCTCCACCCCCCCACGCCGCTCTTTGTGAAGATGGAAGAGGACCAGGTAAAAGAGCTTGAAGCCCTGCTCAATAAACGCGTCGCGGAGGCGAACAGGAAGATGGAAAAGACACCCGCCATATCGATCGAAGAATTTGCAAAAGTTGAGATGAAGACCGGCATTGTCCGTGCTGCCGAGGCAATCCCGAAGTCCAGCAAATTGCTGAAGCTGCAGGTGGATATCGGTGGCGAGAACCGCCAGATCGTGAGCGGCATCGCCCGGTTCTACAAGCCGGAGGATCTCGTTGGCCAGAACGTGATCGTGCTGACAAACCTTGCGCCGGCAAAGATCTTCGGTGTCGAGAGCAACGGGATGATCCTTGCAGCGGGTGATGCGGCATCCCTGCTCACGCCGCTCAAGGCCGTGGAACCGGGCACGAAGATCCGGTAATCTTTTTTTATTCAATCATATTCCGGAAGTCCCGGACAATTTTTTTCAAAAGTGAAGAGGAGAACCCATGCCGGTTTGTACTCCCGGCACGGGTGTGGATGAGGTAAGTTACCGGTCCCATGTGCAAAGGACCGGTTCAGAGTGGTGCGGGTGTTACCGCCGAGTCGCGGTGGCGCTGGACGATGGTTGTCGTGCGCCAGTTCTCGCTCGGTGCGATCTCCCCGATCCATCCCATGGCCGGCATCCGGTATGGTCTGGCACGGTTGCCGGTCCGGGATCCTTCCCGGGCATGATGGCAGGTCTCTTGATGACCTGTTCCCGTTGGGGAGTTGCTGTTTGTGGTCATGACATAGTCTCCTGGCCGCCTGCCTGCACGCCATGGCTTGATGCCGTGCTGCCGGCGGTCCGAATGTCTCCTTGCTATCCGTTACCGGCATGATCGCCCCATTGCAGGATCCACCGGGGAAAGTGTGCAGGTGGATCCTTCATGAGGCCGCATGCGGGAGATTTGCGGATACGAGTGCTGTTCGTCCCGTTCCTGTTGGGGCGAAACACTCTGATCAGAGAGTCAGGTGCCACTGCACTTATATTCGTAAAATATGCCGGGTAAGATGGTAGTACCACGCGGTTCAACCAATGAACGAAAAAATACAAGGATACTGGCCCGTTGAGTTTTTTAATAACCCGGCAGAAAAGCCGCAGGCATTCACATCATCATTCATAGATCTGCCGGCTCGTGGTATACCCGCGCCCGCACTTTTCATAGAACTGCTGGTGGCACGCTTCGGCCGGCCAGAACGTGGACGCGGGGAGGAGCTCCGTTACAATCGGGCGGTCACCGTACTGTTTCGATGCCGCGAGCCGGTCACGGGATGCAAGCGCGGCTTCTTCCTGCTTCTCATCGTGATAGAAAATGGTTGACCGGTACTGCGGCCCGGTATAATCGCCCCGCCCGTCCGGCCGGGTCGGGTCGTGCATGGCCCAGAAGATGCCGAGCAGCTGATCGTAGGAGACAACCGCCGGGTCAAAGACAATTCCCAGCGCTTCGACATGGCCGGTCGATCCGGTGCTGACCTGTTCATAATCCGGATCCGGCTCGGTCCCGCCCGTATATCCCGCAACGGTTCCGGCAACGCCCTCAACGTTCCGGAACGCCGCCTCGAGATCCCAGAAACAGCCTCCGGTAAAAGTCGCCTTACTGAGTTGAACGGGTCCGGTCATCCAACGTTGATTGGTGCCGGAGGTTTTTGGGTGTTGCTATCCTTCCCGATACCCTTCAGAAAAGAGGTGTCCGGAACCCAGTACTATTCCGGGGCCGCTACGGGCCCCTTTTGGCAATCCGGGGATCGTGATCTCCACCGAAATGGGAACAATGTCAACGCTTGAAAAAAAGTCCCTGTAAAACCAGTATTTTCAGGATCTGGGGAAATTTGTTCGTTTTAGACCTGCTAAAATAGCGGCCTTCCGGCAGCCCCTGAATTTCCCGTGGGCTCATGGAGGGTGCCAGGGCACAAAACCCCTGTTTTGCGATCCCCGGTTATTTTATCAGGGCCATCTGCTTTACCGTCAGGAGCCAGTGCAGTTCCCCGGACGGGCGCCCGGCGTATGAAAAATTCCGGATCTTTGCAAGGCCCCCTTTTGTCATCACGATGCCGGCACCCTCATTTCCGGAGATGATCCGGCTGATGAGCGATGAGAGCAGCGGTTCGTGGCCGACAAGGAGGACGGCGGCATTGTCCGGGTACCGGCCGATCTCCCGGCAGACGGTATCCGTGTCCCCGCCCGGGACCAGCACCTTCCATGTCGCCATCTTCTGTGGGACTTCCAGCACGTCCGCTATGATCGCTGCGGTCTCCTGTGCACGGGCAAGCGGGCTTGCCGCGATCAGGTCGAACTCAGGGTCATGCGCCGCGATCCAGAGCGCAACCGCGAGAATATCATCGCGCCCCTTCTTTGTCAGCGGCCGGTCCGCATCGCGTCCGCCCGGCTTTGCCACCTCTGCCTTCCCGTGCCGTAAAATGAAGACGTCCACACATGGACTGCTGCATGCGGGAGGATAAAGATTGTGAAAAAAGAACCGGATTATTCGAAGAGCCGGTAGTTCGGCGCCTCGTCCGTGATCATGATATTGTGCGGGTGGCTCTCGGTCATGCCGGCATTCGTGATCCGGACGAACCGTGCCTTCGTGTGCATATCATCGATCGTTTTCGCACCCGAGTATCCCATCGCGGACTTGAGCCCGCCCACGAGCTGGTAGATCACTTCCCCGACATGACCGACATAGGGGGTGACCCCTTCCACGCCTTCGGGCACGAACTTCGTGCTCCCGATCTCCTTCTTCTGGAAGTACCGGTCGCTTGATTCGCCGCTGCTCATGACACCGAGGGATCCCATGCCGCGGTACTGCTTGTACCGCCGGCCTTTCATGGTGATGACTTTTCCCGGGGACTCGTCAGTACCGGCAAACATGCTGCCCATCATCACCGTGTCTGCTCCGGCTGCGATGGCCTTTGCAACATCGCCGCTGAACCTGACGCCGCCATCGGAGATGACCGGGACGTCGGCACTCTGTGCAACCTCCGCTACCTGGGCGACCGCGGTGATCTGCGGCACGCCCGTGCCGGCAACAATGCGGGTTGTGCAGATCGAGCCCGGCCCGATACCGACCTTGATGCCGTCAACGCCTGCGTCCAGCAATGCCTCAGCGGCAGCCTTTGTCGCAACATTTCCTGCCACGACGTCCGCCTTCACGCTCCCTTTGATCTCCTTGACTGCCGCGACCACCTTCATGTTATGTCCGTGGGCACAATCAACAACCAGGGCATCGGCGCCGTTCTGGTCAAGGAGTTCGGCACGGGCGAAATCGAACGGGCCGACCGCGGCGGCAACGCAGAGGTTGCCTTTTGCATCCCGGCTGGCAAGAGGATATTGCCGCTTCTCAAGGATGTCCTGCATGGTGATGATACCGATCAGTTTTCCTTTTGCATTCACGACCGGAAGCCGCTCGACCTTGTTCGTGTACATGACCTCGAGGGCTTTGATTGCGGTGATATCTTCGCCGGCAACGATCGGCTTCCTGGTCATGATGGTCGTGATCTTCTCGTTGCCGCTCTTCTGCACGATCGCCCGGACATCCCGCCGGCTGACAATACCGATAATCTCTCCCTTGTCGACTACGGGCACGCCACCGATATTGTATTGCTGCATGAGGTGTTCGGCGTCGGAAACCGTTGCCGTGTCTTCAACATACAGTACGTCGCGCTCAATCAGTTCCTCTGCCTGCTTGACCGCAACGAGCTCCTGCATCTCGTGCTCGGGCGTCATGTTGCGGTGGATGACGCCGATACCTCCCAGCCGTGCGAGCGTGATTGCCATCGTGGCTTCGGTCACGGTGTCCATCGCGGCCGAGACGAGCGGGATATTAACGCGGATATTTTTCGAGAACCGCGAGCGCGTGTCAACCTCGGAGGGTTCAACCCATGATGCCAGCGGTTCCAGGAGGACATCATCGAAGGTTAACGAGAGTGGAACATCCAGTTTTTCAATAAACATACGTCACCTGATCATCGCGAGTGCTTTCCTGATCAAATCTTCTCTCACGGTTGCATTCCGGTCCCCGCCGCAGACCATGCCGCGGACGCCAATGATATCGGGGTCGATCCGCCTGAGTGCATCGATGTCTTCGAATTTCAGGGCGCCTGCAAGCGCTGTCCCGAGGCCGAGTTTCCGGTTCCCTTCCGTGAATGAGCGGAGTGCGTTCTCGTCCATGAACGCAAAGGTGCTCTGGCGGTCCTTGATGCCGGTGTCAACCATGGCAAAGTCGGCCTCGCACTCTGCGGCAATCGGTGCAACATCAAAGGGCGAGATGGTATGCATGCGTTCGTAGTCGGAGTACGCGGCGATGACCACATACTTCTTCGGGAACGGGTCTTTTACCGCTTTCACGACAGCCGAAATAACTTCGCGTGCCTTGTCCTTTCCATCGAACGCGAGCCCGATCTTCACGTAGTCAGCCCCGGCGCACGCGGCACCGTATGCAGCAAGCGAAGCACCGCCCGGCTTGTAATCAAAATCACCAATCGCAGCGCTCACCGGTTTCTGTGCAAACTCCTTGATCTCGCGGATCACCCAGGGGAAATTGGCACCGAGCGAGCCTTCGGATGGTTTCTTGACGTCGATGATGTCAGCGGCAACGGAGTCTTTAGCCTCGTTGAGAGAGCTTGGGCTGACCAACAATTGCATAAGATTTAATGATCTTTTGACCTAATAGTGGTTTGCGTTCGTCTATGGAACTCGTACTGGCGATGGATTTGAAGAATAATCTGGTCGTGCACGGCAAATCCGGGCAGCGGGACCGTTACAAACCGCTCGACTGGGGACGTTCCCCGACGGCAGAACCGGTTCGGTTTGTCAAGGCGATCCGGCCCAGGTCCATCTATATTGCGGATCTCGACCGCATTAGCGGAACCGGTTCCCATGACATGGTTGTCCGGCAGTGCGCACGCGAAGTGTCGGCCTGTTACATTGACCGGGGCTCGCGGTCGCCCGGCGACCGGCTCGAAGGCTACCATATCAAAAATATTGTTGGTACGGAGACCGGGGGCGACGATCTCGTACAGTACCCGGGCGGTTTCTTAAGCCTCGATATCAAAAACGGCCGGGTCATCCCGTCCGGCCGCGACCCGGTAGACGTGCTCCGGCAGGCCAATGGCTGGAAGTTTGAAGGATGCATCATCCTCAACATCACGGCCGTGGGAACGGAATCGGGGATCGACCGGCAGCGGCTCGAAGCCATGCGGTCGGCCTATCACCGGAAATTATACTATGGCGGGGGAGTCTCGACCATCGCGGATCTCGAAGCGATCAGCGCTGCCGGGTTCGATGGTGCGATCATCGCAACGGCCCTGCACCACAAAACAGTCCCCATCGAATGGATCAGGAGGGGTCGCTGTTGTTAGTCACACTGGAAGGCATTGACGGGAGCGGGAAGAGTACGCTGCACACTGCGCTCAAAATCCTGCTCGCGGATCTCGACCCGATCTTCACCCGGGAGCCCGGGGCCACGTGGGTGGGCGATTCGGTCCGCCGGGCCATCGCGGAGCAGATCGATCCGGTAACGGAAGCGACATTGTTTGTTGCGGATCACGCAGCCCATCTCGCAACCGTTGTCCGCCCGGCACTCAAAGAGGGAGTGCTCGTTATCTCCGACCGGTACAGCGACAGCCGGTACGCATACCAGTCCGTGACCCTGCAGGGCATTGTGCCAGAACCGGAGAAATGGCTGCGGGCCATGCACAATGGCTGGACGATCATTCCCGACCGGACATTCCTCTGCGTGCTTCCCGTTGACGATGCCCTGACCCGGCTCAAGCCGGATGCCCAGCGCGAACACTTCGAGAAGCGCGAGATTCTGGAGAAAGTCCAGAACAATTATCTGGCATATGCAAAAGCCGAGCCGGGTCGGTTTGTGATTGTGGATGCGATGCTTTCTCCGGAGATTGTTGCGAAGTTTGTCGCTGATGCGATCCAACAGGATTTGAAGACCGGGAAGAAGAGAGGAGATAAGAAACGTTCACCGGAATAATCGTGCATAAATTCTCCGGATATCGGTATCACGTTCCCCCCGTCACCTCATCCCGGTGACCGTTTTCCAGTCATCATAGACCCGCTCCTTGATCTCCTGTGCCCGTTTCGTGTATACGGATACCCCCTCAAAATTCGGGATACCGGCATGGTGCTGCATCAGGATCCCGTCGTCACCAAACCAGCGGGGAAGGGCCCCGCCTATGAAATACCCTTTTGCCCGGAGGATGCCGACCGCCGTGCCAACGCAGGGCATAGTGAGGGGCAGGATAACCTGCGTGATGACCGGTGCGGCTCCTGCTGCTTCACTCTCGCGTTCCTGTATCCAGCCGGAGAAATCACTCCCCACCCCGGTAACAGTGATCCGTGCAATACCGACATTTTGGAGCACGTCCATCGACCCGCCCGTGCGGGTGCCTCCCGGCAGTTCTCCACCAGAGATCGCAAGCGTGGACCCGTGACCGATCTCCTCGTAAAGGAAACGGAAGAGATCCTCGTACACGCAGGGGATATAGAGGGTCTGGGGACGTTCCGTGGTTATCTTGAAGAAGAGAACTGCCGAGACACGGCCCCCGACAGACAAGCACGTCGGCAGAGGTTTATCGGATTTAGGTATGATATCCATCTCAAGCCCGGTTTCGATATAGTCATTCTGTTCAGCCATCTGCTGGGAGACGAGGTGGCTGGTAACTGCCTCCCCCCAGATATCGAGAGTATGGTTCTGGATAATCTCGCGGGCAAATGTGTGATCCAGCTGGGAACCCACGCCCTTCTTCCGGTAATCCGGCCGGATCATCAGCTGCCCGATCTCGTACAGGTTCCGGTTGGGCACCGTCAGGATAGAACGGTAGACTGCAATATGCCCGATCACCTCCCCCTCCGGGTTGCGGGCGACCATGCGGAGAGTCTCGCGTGTTTCCTCCTGCCGAAGGATTTCCCGGGCATCGTAGATGCTCTTCACCGGGTAATGATCCCCGTACACGGCACGGTATAATGCAACGACGCCGTCTGCGTCCTTTGGCCTGAAACAGTCAATCTCAAACGGGATGTCTTCGGTCATTTTCAGTACTCATTCCATATACCGGAATCCGGGCGTTCATCTGTCACGCAATGCTGCTCCTGAGCGCCTGAACGAACCCCTCCATGACGGGCAGGTCGTGAAGGGTGACCCGGATATGGTTGGGGAAGCGGAACCCCGTCATGGTACGGACCATGTAGCCTTTTGCCATGAGCCGACGGTATACCAGCGTATCGGATACCGGGAGCCGGATCACGACAAAGTTGCCTTCCCCCGCGATCCAGGGGAGATTCATGCGGTCCAGTTCGCTGATCAGAAACTCCTTCGATGCTCTTACCAGTTCCCGCGTCCTCCGGATATGGGAACCGTCGTCGGCCAGAGCGCCGAGCGCTGCCTCCTGGGCAAGCGTGTTCACGGAATACACGATGCAGGTGCGGCGGATGATGTCGACAAGGTTGCGGTTCCCGGCAAGGTAGCCGATGCGCAGCGCGGCCAGGCCGTACATCTTTGAGAACGTACGGAAGACGACCAGGTTGGGGAACTCGCTGATGAGGTTCATCCCCTCGGGGTAATCCGGCTGGTCGACAAACTCGGCATAGGCTTCGTCCACGACTACGATCTGCCTGCCGTCAACCCTGCGCAGGAAGGAACGGAGCCGGGCCTCGCTCCAGTAGGTGCCGGTCGGGTTGTTGGGGTTGCAAATGAAGATGACCTTGGTCCTGCCATCGATCGCGCCAATCATCGCTTCTTCATCGAACGCATGATCCTTCAGGGGTACCAGCCGGGCCTCGACGCCGGAGAAGCCGGCTGCCCACTCGTAGACCGCGAAGGTCTTGTCAGTTGTGATAATGTTGTCCCCTTTCTGACAGAACGTTTTAATAACGAAGGTGATCACCTCATTTGCCCCATTGCCGATAAGAAATGAACAGGCCGGGTGCCGGAACACTTCGGAGAGCCGGTGCCGGAGGTGATAACTGTCCCCATTGGGATATATCGCTGCCCGCTCCGGTGTAAAGTTCATGATAGCCTCGATGGACTTCTGCGGGGGGCCGATGACGTTCTCGTTGTTGTTCATCCGTACAAGGGACGATGTATGGTACATGGACCTGAGCACATCGTCCGGTTTACTGGGGACATAGGCCTCGATCTTCCGGATGTACGGCGGGACCAGAGTATCGAGCGGAGGTTGCGTCGGGGCCATCTCATGACCCCTGCCTTTGCCTATGTTCAAAGACCACGATGTCCCCGGTTCCTCCCCATGGGAGGAGGTAGCAGGGGGAGAAGCCCGCGGACCGGAGCGCAGGTACCAGGACCTGTTCGGATTCATCCCCGAGATCCAGCTTGAACCTTATCCGCGTGATTCCGTCGTCATCCAGCGACGACACGTACTGGGCCAGGATGTGGGCCGCGTCCCTGCCGGCCACGATGGTCGAGAGGATTGCAAGATGCCGCTTCCGGGCCACCTGAACCCCGAATGCCGCATGGGGCTCGATGAACTCGCCGGCATAGGTGGTGACAACGATGTTCCTTGGCAGGACAAGGCGATCGATACACTGGCGGACGAACGGCTCGAGGTTGGGATGGACATAGACGGTGGACCCCGTATCCTCATCCAGCTGGCGGTAGAGGGGCCGTTCGCATAAAAGCCCGTTGTCCTCTACCTGGGGGGGAGCAAGTTCCTCGAAGAATGCTTTCGGGACATCGGGAACCGGCAGCCGGTTCACCATGCAGACCGCACCTTTCCTGCTTACATTTTCAAGGACCTTCTGGATGATCGCCTCGGCAAGACCGGGCTGCGGGACAAAGACGTACGGCCCGAGGGAATCGATCATCTTTTCTCCCTGCCGCCAGAGCATGCCGCCGCCGATATTTCCTTTGCCGTCGGTGGCGAGCTGGATGCCAAACTCCCTGCTCCGGACCATATCCGCGACCTTCCCCGGGAAACGGAAGAACTCCGGGATGACCGATGGGTATGCCTGCTGGACGCGCTGGGCGAACTGCTTGATATCCTCCTGGCCGTAGGGGCCCGGTGCATAGGGCCCCGGGGGAAGCACCTGTACCGGAAGGATCTGTTCCGGATAGATCTTATCCATCGTGAAGCAAATCGACATCAGGCCATCCTGTTCCCGGACAAGGCGGAGACTGTCCACAACGCGTGCGGCCAGGACGATGCCGAGGTTCTCGATGACCGATTCGTCATATGGGTTTTGCACTTTTGTCACGTTCAGGGCGGATACCGGGATCCGGTGGGGCGGGAAATAACAGCAGGCCTCCGTGTAATAGCCCCCGTCCCTGACCGTGACACGGATTTTTTCACCGGCGCCGGGGGCGGCGGCAAGGACATTGAGGAGTTCTTCAACGGCAAGGCAGAGATTCTGGGCACCCTCCTTTGTGAGCCCGAAGGTGATTGCCGATTGTTCGACCATGCCGGTAACGACCGGGAGATACCGGAGGTCGATTCCAACAATCAGTTCTGCAGTGTCCGCTGTATTCATGGGAACCGTTCTTCCGTTGCCGTCAGGTGGATCTCTCCCGGCAATAGCTCCATCTGCCCGTGCAAGAGGATCCCCGGCCGATAGTATCCGAAAGAGTTCCTGACTGCGTTACGCACGATGCGTTCAGCCCGTGCGGGTGGCATCCCTCACTTCCATGGTAAGGTTCATCAGATCGACTATCATGTATTTCGGGGCAAACACGATCTCCCGGGATACCAGGGGGGTATCCCGGAGAAGATATGCCGTTACTTCGGACGCCATGAGCGTGCCTGCCATGTTGGCACCGATGCTTGTGGTTGCATATTTTCCCGTTTCTGCTGCGGTCTTGTCGATCCGCTCCATGGTAATCCTGTTGAACCGTTCTGACATAACAGAAGGCAATGCACCGCTGGTGGATTGGGATTGTGCATTCACCAGGTCCCAGAACTCATCCGGCATCATGCCCTGCGGGTGATGGTTGATCATGATGGTCCCAAACCCGATTGCCCCGGACGTAAAGAGAGGGATATTGAATTTTTTCAATAGTTCCGGCGTCTTGGCCTTGACATCAAACCCTTTTTCAACATCGATGATCCCGACGTACACATCGGATCCTTTGAGAAATGCTTCAAGGTTTCCTGCTGACAGCCCTTCCGGAACCAGTTCCAGTTCAATGTCGGGATTGATATCCCGGGCCAGTTGTACATAGACATCCAGCTTTGGCTTTCCCATGGTTGATTCATAGGCACCGACCTGGCGGTTCATATCCGGGGGATCGAAGATGCCATTTTCTGACACCCGGAATCTCCTGATTCCCAGGCGCACCATGGCAAGGAACATAACCCCCCCGATTCCGCCAAGCCCGCCAATAGCGACAACGGGTTTTGACAAAGCATCGATTCCTTCTTCTGTCAATATGGGACGTGTACGATCGCGGAATGTTTGCATGACTTCTGTGTATTTTTGTAATATTTTAAATACCTTTTAAAATGATTCCGCTCCGGAAAAGATCGCGATTCTTACTGCCCGGACACCGGTTCCCCTATTATTCACATTCTCCCTGCTCCGTAGGGAGTCAGTACGATGAGTCGAAGTTACCACTTCTCCAATCCATCTTCGTTGATGCAAAGATGGCTTCCTCTCGGGTCGCGCCTGGGCAAGGTTCTGTAATGTTGATTGCAGGAAATTGCCAAACCGTGAAATCCCCTGTCCACGGGGGTGTGTTAGGCCTGTAAACTCTTGTGAAATCATCTCCTTGTAAATCGCTCCGATTGGCGAACGGAGCCCATTTTGAAAAACGGGTTTTCTGATACTCGCATTTTTTTGCGAATTATAGAACAGTGTTTTTGAAAGAAGGCCATATCATCGATATTTTGCGGATATGAGTGGCATTTCAGCCCCTAAAAAACGTCTAATTGTTGCCTTTTGGATGAGCGACTACTGCCAAAACGGCAGTAGGAGCTTGAGAAAAAGGCCGGCGGCCTTTTTCGAATCATGATCCCGAATCGAAATCCAGTAGAAACGGCTACCGGTGAAACCGACTGGACATCCGTTCAGGAGGTCGAGAAGATTCCATAGAAATCTTCGAGTTTGGCGGGGGGTTTATAGGAGTTCCCCCGAAGAGGAACCAAAAAAATTATCCCTTGAGTGAAACTTCACCGGCAGGAAGCGGGCGCATGCAGAGTTTTTTCTGGTGGGCGTCCCGCATGACGCCATCAATTTTCCGGGAGATCGCGGCCGTGTAATAGGCTTCTCCGCATTGCTCGCAGACATACGCAGGTACATCTTTGATAACAATGACCTCCCCGGCAGCGTGCGCCAGAAATTCCGTCTTTCCTTCGCGGAGTTTTCCTTTGCAGAAACTGCAGTGATCCGGAATCATGGTTCAGTCCTCCTTTTACGATACTCAATCCATTTGTCTTCTTCCGGGATATAATCTGTAATGACCCGGATATGATCGGTGCAGACTGCAATTACGGTGTGGTACGCAATCGTCACAATCACATCGCCAATAGTGAGCACATCCACCATCGCTCCCTATTCAGGTCAGGGAAATTGCGACCGTTCATCTGCCGTTGCTGGAACTAGTCAATGTTGGGAGAAAAAGACTATGTTCGGTTTTTTCCGAACAATCCAATCTGGTTTTATATATTTTAATCCTGAACTAGATATTGTCTCAAAGTATTCTGGTTTTAGATACGTGGGGAGAGATGTCAATGAAAAGATATTTTTTAATATTGATAACCGGTTGCCTGCTGGCCGCCATGTCTGGTCCGGTAAGTGCACTGCCAGCAGCACAGAACTCTGATTGTTCAGATACCTCTCTGTCAGCGTACGATGCATTTACCGAAGATACTGATGGCAACACCATCTCTAAATTACCCGTCATCTTAACCTAATATGATGCATTCAAGGATTTGGGTTTGGACCGCTATTATTGCCTCCATAATTCTTATTCTTTCAATATTTTTTTTAATACCACTCGTGTCTCCTTCAGGACATGAACATCAGAAGGAACCCATTCACATGACATACTGGATACTGTCGTCAGGTTTGGAACGTGGGCCTTATGCATTTGAGCACCCTGTCATCAATTATGACAAAGAGAACGGCGGAACATGGCAAATCCGGGATAAGGATCGGTTGAACAACGCGATAGTAATCGAAGATCGCAACAGTAATAATCAATCCTCCCGGGTAGACTCCTTGTACACTCCTGATGTAGCAATTGATGGTAATAATATCAGTCTTGATTTTTTGATCTGGAATGGTGCCGGTGAAGACTGTGCCAGCGCTGTTCTTAACATGACGACCGATTATGTGACCCTGAACGAAGAAACGGGTTCTCCCGAGGGACCTTCCTTCACAGGTACCGCAACCCAGATGCATATACTCAATTTGTCGTCAGGGGAATCTGCGGAAGTCCGGGTAACGGTGGATCTTCCGAAACCAGACCCTGAAAAAATACTCCGTCTGACGATAACACTTAAGTCTCCAGATGCATTCATGACCAAGACGGGCACTTTGCGCACGTATGATCCTCATAGGCTTCCACAAGGAACAGCAATGTTTGTAGTAAAAGAAAAGGATGCACCAGAATTAGAACCGGCACCAACACTCCGTGCAGGATGTGAGAGACCCACCCCCAAATCTTGGGGAGCCCGGCGGTTTGCCGAGACCTCGCTGGGCTAGGAACCTGATCAAAATTTTTGTACAGGTAAGTGCGTAGCGCAAAAGTCGACAGACCTTTTGCGCGTCTGGCATCGCAATGATTTTTAAAAATCCTTGAAAAAATTTCATATTCACTTACGCTTTCTCAATTTTTTCTGGCCTTGTCGCAAAACGTTTCAAATTTTTTCATACACAAAATTTTCCGGAAAAATTTCGAAAAGTCCCCGAAATTTTTTTAAATTTTTTTTCGAAAATAATTCCCGGCCCGGATTGAAAAAACCCGGCCTCTAAACCCTGCTCCCACAACTGAAACAATCCAGGAAACTACCCGTTCGGGATCCTCATTTTTCGAGTTGACAACCTTCCAAATCCAGGCATTCTACGTGCCCCGTTTCCCGGAAAAGTGCTAACAGGCCTCAAATTGAGCCCCGATTGGGATCCGACAACCCCCTGTTTGATGCGAAACTCCTAGTGTTTTTCTATAAACAGGGGGGCCGTAAGAAGTTCTTCGACGAAAGGAGATATTCTCCGACGTGATACTTCTTGTTCCAGGAGATGTGTTTGCCCTGTAAACACCCTTAAATTTATCTCCCCGAAAAACAGTCCGTTTGGCAATCGGAGCCCATTTTGAAAAACGGGTTTTCTGATACTCGCGTTTTTTTGCGAATTATAGAGTACCGGTTTTAAACGAGGGCTTAATTGCCGTTATTTTGCCCATATGAGGGTTATTTCAGCCCCTAAAAAACGTCTAATTGTTGCCTTTTGGATAGTCATGGAATTGAAATCCTGTGGAAAAGGCTGTCCGGTGAAATGGCGGGGGGTTGGATCTGGGGCATCTGCAGGGAGAAATTGGGAATTATCCATTCTTCGATAAACTTATTGCTCCTTTTATCAATTATGCAAATATGTGCGATATTCCAAAACTGTGGGATACTTACAAATGATGGATAATAGGAGCCATTATCCTTATCGGAATTATGATGACACCGTTTGGTTCAATTCTCTTTGCCATTGGATTGATCCTAGTTCTCGTAGGATTTGGATTTGGGATCTACTATTTTTCGATTAAAAATTTTTGGCCGAGAATTCTATTTTTAATTATCATTTGGGCAGTTCTTATTGGAGTTATGATGATAACAAATGAAATAGCCGCTGATAAAATTCAGAGTCTCTTAAGTTTGTTTGTCACAATTAATATTGCAATAATTACAATTGCGTTTGCAGCAATAGCGATAAAACCTGAAAGTTTTCTATCGATTAAAACAGATTTTCGAAATTTTCTGTTGATTACCGCTTTTTGGATTTTACTTGAAATAATGGTTTATTGTTTAAGTTTCTTTGATATTTTCGATAAATCGATTGGTTTTAAAGTTTTTTTAGCCGGCTCAACGATTATCCAGATCGTCTTAATATTCAATCTGATGTTTTATACAATAAAAATGTTTGATGCGGTCGTTGTTCCGGTTGAGAAAAAACCGACTGATTAGACTTTTTTTATAGGGTCAAAAAATGAGATGGTAGTAAAAGAACCAATCTCACTTCTTCGCAATCGTCACGATCACATCCCCAACCGTTAAAACATCCACCTTCGCCCCTTCCTCCATGTAGGAGTACTTGGGCGTGAACACGTTCTCCGGCAGGGCGACTTCGGTACCACCGAACTGGATCGTCTTGGGCGGGTTTGCCAGCTGCTCCGGTGAGAGCGCCTTCACCGCGTCCATGAATGCCTGCCCCTCCTTCCGGAATGTCTTGCCGACCACCGAGCGGTTGAAGTCGATATCGGTTATGGCCCGGTCAAGTTTTGCCGCATCGGTGCGCCAGTGCACATCAGCGTTAAGCGTCCGCCCGGTATCTCCTTCATCATTGACCGTGTGCGGGGCATAGATTGTAACCTTCCCGAGCGGGGCATTGAGGGCCATGCCATTGTCGTGCTTGTACTTCCGCACTTCCGCCACTACCAGCACGAGCGTGTTGCCCTCAACCCGCGCCGCTTCGTCATCGTACGTGAACGAGACCCACGGTTGCTTGTGGACACTCTGTCCCGGGTTGAAGTACGAGTAACACTCTTCGGCAAAGTAGGGCGTGAACGGGGCGAGCATCCGGCAGAGGGCGTCGAATGCGGTGTGGAGCACGAGGCATGCGCTTGCACGGGATGCGTCCTGCTGGTAGAGCCGGCCCTTGACGAGTTCAATGTAATTGTCGGCCAGTGCGTCCCACGCGAACTCTCGGATCGCCTTGAGTGCGACATCGAACTGGTATGCCTCCATTGCATCACTGACCTGCTCAACGGTGTCCGAGAGCCGGACCAGGAGCCAGCGGTCGGCGAGCGCCGTGACGGGCGTGTTCTTGTCAAAGCCACCCTTTTCGAGCTGGATCAAGGCGAACTTCGTGATGTTCCACATCTTGGTCTGGAACCGGGACGCGGAGACCACGTCGTTCCAGTTGAACATGATGTCGGAACCGGTTGCGGCTCCCATGGCGCCCCACTGCCGCAGTGCATCGGCGCCGTTCTTTTCCAGGATCTCCTCCGGGACAATGATGTTGCCCCGGCTCTTGCTCATCTTGAACCCGTCCTCGCCCAGCACCATGCCGTTGACAAGGATCTGGTCCCATGGCCTGCTGCCGGTCAGTGCTACCGCCCGAAGGATCGTATAGAATGCCCATGTCCGGATAATATCATGGCCCTGCGGGCGGATCTGGGCGGGGAAGTAGGGCGGCTTGCCGCTGCCGTCCCAGCCGGTCACGTTCAGGACCGAGATGGATGAGTCCATCCAGGTATCGAGCACATCCACTTCGCCGTCAAACTCGGTACTGCCACACTTTTTGCAGGCATGCTTTGGTTTCACGAGCGTGGGGTCGATCGGGAGGTCTTTCTCGTCCGGCACCACCATCTCGCCGCACTTCCTGCAGAACCAGACCGGGATCGGGGTGGCGAAGATCCGCTGGCGGGAGATGCACCAGTCCCACTCCATCTGCTCGACCCAGTTCCCCATCCGGAGGAGCATGTGCCCGGGGTACCAGGTGATCTCGTGGGCCGCCTTCTGGATCTCGTCCGGCTTGATCTTCACGAACCACTGGCGCTCGGAGAGGATCTCGATGGGCGTCTTGCAGCGCCAGCAGGTTCCTACGCGCTGGGCGAGTTTCTCCTGGCGGTGGAGGATCTTCTTCTCCTTCATGTCGGCAAGGATCGCGGCCCGGCAGTCCGTGCTGTTCAGTCCCTGGTACTTGCCGGCAATCGCGGTCATCTTTCCCTGCCGGTCGATTGCCTTCCGGAGCGCAAGATTGTGCTGCTTCCACCAGTGGACATCCTGCTTGTCACCGAAGGTACAGATCATGACCGCACCGGAGCCGAATGCCGGGTCGACCGCTTCGTCCTGCACGACCGGGACATCGTGGCCGAATAGCGGGACCTTCATGGACGTGCCCTTCAGCTTGTGGTACCGCTCATCATTGGGGTGGACTGCGACTGCGACACAGGCAGCAAGGAGTTCGGGCCGGGTGGTCGCGATCTCGACGCCGTCAAAATCGAAGTAGTTGAGCTGGGTCTCGCGGTCTTCGTAGGCAACTTCCGCGAACGCGATCGCGGTCTCGCACCGGGTGCAGTAGTTCACCGGGTGCTCACTCTGGTAGATGTACCCGGAGGCCAGCATGCGGAGGAAGGAGAGCTGCGTCTTGCTGTAGTACTTCGGCGTCATCGTGATGTACTCGTTGGACCAGTCCGTGGAGAACGCCATCTTACGGAGGGTGATGCGCATTGCCGCGATGTTCTTCTCGGTCAGTTCGCGGCACATCTTCCGGAACTCTTCCCGTGACACGTCATTCTTTGTGATGTGGTTGAGTTCCTCCACTTTCACTTCCGTGGGAAGGCCGTGGCAGTCCCAGCCCTGCGGGAACATCACGTTGAAACCCTTCATGCGTTTGTACCGGGCAAAGAAATCGATATAACACCAGTTCAGTGCATTGCCGATATGGAAATTCCCGGTCGGGTACGGCGGGGGGGTATCGATGACGAACTGCGGCTTCTTCGAGTTCCGGTCAAAATAATGATCCTCGTCGCGCCAGGTGCTTCGCCAGCGCTCCTCCACTTCAGCGAAATCATAGTTTTTCGGCAGTTGATCTGATGACGCCATTCGGGACAAGGTTGGTTGTTGAATAAAATATAGTGATCGCATTGCGCAGGATGCGGCACGATAAAACTCTTTTTCCTTGAAGACAAATGACTGTTCAATGCAACGACAACCGGGCCTGGGGTATGCAGCAGCGCTCGCCGGTGGGACAACGCTTGTCGGCCCCTACCTGAAGCCCGACTGGCTGATGGCCCTTATCGTTATCCTGTATGCCCTGATCCTCTGGAAGTTTTTCGATTCAAAATATCTTACCTACACGATCTGTGCCCTTGCCGCGCTCTACGGGGTCGGGCTCCTGCCGTTTTTTGTCTTTGCAACCACGCTTGCGATGATCGTCCTGGGGGAACTGGTCTTCCAGAACGGTGCCGATGACCTGAATACGTACCTGTATTATATTATCTCGACTGCCTGGGCCGGCGTGCTCGTCATGGCGTACCTCCACGAGAACGCGATCCTGACAATCATCTTTGGTATCATCGCCGCCGTCCTTCTCAAGGTGATCCTCCTGAAATTCGAGGATTCGCTGGTTATCGAGGGGATCGGCACCGCGATGACGATGCTGCTGATCCGGGAACTCAATTTCCAGGCCGACCTCCAGATGGTGGTGGCGGCAGTCATTGTCGCATTCGCGTTTGCGTATTTTGCCTACCGCTCGAAGACCGCGGACCTGTCCGGGCTCTTCTCCATTGCCCTTGTCGGCATCATCCTCCTTGTATTTGCCAACCCCCGCTGGCTCATGGTCATGATAGTCTTCTTCATGCTGGGATCGATAGCTACGAAGTATAAATTCGAATATAAAAGGCGGATTGGGGTCGAGCAGGGCCAGAGCGGGGCACGGGGATACAAGAATGTCTTTGCAAACGGGATTGCCGCGACCGCCGCGGCGGTCCTCTACGCGGTTTTCCTGCACCCGGTCTTCATTGTCATGTATGTCGGCTGTGTGGCAACGGCGGCAGCGGATACGCTGGCCAGCGAGATCGGGGTCACCGGCGGGATCCCGCGTCTTATCACGACCTTGAAGCAGGTCCCGATCGGTACGAACGGCGGGGTGACTCTGGTGGGCGAGGTGGTTGCGCTGCTTGGCGGTTTTATCGTATCCCTGGCGGCATACCTGCTTGGGGTCATCACGCTTCCGATGCTTGCAATCTGCACGCTTGTCGGATTTATCGGCACCAACATCGACAGTCTTGTCGGGGCAACGCTTGAGAACCGGGGATTCCTCGGGAACGCGGGAACGAACCTGCTGGCCACCTTCGGTGGCGGCATCGTGGCTGCTGTGCTGTATCTTCTGATCAGCGGATAAAAAAGGATCCGGTATCCTTTTTCGGGATACCCGGGTAGTGATTTTTCTTTCAGGTTTTTTGGATCAGTATTTGTACCACCGGCCCTTGCTGTCATACTCCCCGCTTTCCTGCCGGATTTCAATGGTGTTGGCGGCGAATTTCCGGAAGAAACAGGCCTTGTAACTGATGATGACGGGTATCAGCACGAGCCCGGCAATAAACAGGATCACCGCAGTCACCCAGATGCCGTCGGTGCCGATCAGTGCCAGCAGCTGGTCCGGGGTGAATGCCTGCAACTGGGCTTCCGTGTACCGGGTCAGAGGTTCGAGACGGGAAAACAGGAGTGCTTCCCAGATGACCATCAGGCTGAAGATGAGCGCAGAGCAGACGATGGCACACGTTACGAAAAACAGGATTGCCCGGGAAAAGTTATTCGTGACCTGTTCAATGCTCCGCTGGATGGAGTCGAACACTTTCCTGTCCTCAAAGACTGCTGCGATATCCGTGAAGAACGTGAAGAGGATGCTGGGTATTGTGACGCCGAACGTGAGGAATACGATGAGTGTCGGGTCGGGAGTGGTCCCGATAAGTGTCAGGGTCAGGATGACCAGCACGAAGACCAGCACGATCATGAAGGTGACAACGAGCAGGGGAAGCAGCACGCGGAAATAATACTGCCGGCCTCCCGCTATCATTGACCGGATGTCCCCGCCATCATTTTTGATAAGGGTGAGTGATCCGGTGATGAAGAACAGGAGTACAAGACCTGATATGATGAGGAGCCGGCCGGCAAAGAATGTCCCTGAAAACATGAGGACCAGCCAGAGAGCGCCGGCTAATAGTCCGCCGGCAATGCCCGGTATCCAGAGAAGTGGCATGCGCCGGAGAAGATGCAATGCCTCGCTGAGTGCTGCCATCGCCATTGTTAACGGACCCTCGGCATGGCGACGATCTCGCGCACCTGGAGATCAAAGAAATTTGCCGTGTGCGCCGGGTGGATGACACAGACCGTGTCTGCCCCGCTCGCGGTTCCCCCGACTGCAATGACCTCTTCGGTGACCCCGATTGCACCCTGGTCGGCTGCGATCAGCACGCATTCAACGCCGACCTTGAGGCCAACTGCGACCGTGCGCCGGAGTGCTTCGGCAATCGCTTCGGTGCGGGACCCGCCGCCGACTTTGGGCGAGCGCGAAAGGGCGCGTTCGAGACCGGAGAGCGCGTGAGTGCCCATGACGATCTTCACGCCGTCCTTCCGCAGCTTTTCCGCGATCTCTTTCGAAAACTCCCACTCGCCTGGTTTAGTGAACCCGACAACGTGGGTGACCACAACGAGCTGGAGCCCGGAGCCCTTCATCGCGTCAAAAAACGTCTGCGCGGTCTTTCCCGAGGAACTTGCCACCACGATGGTTTTCAGGCCCAGTTCCTTTGCCCGCTCGACCGAAAACCGGGCGGCATCACCCGTATTTGCCTCCCCCGGCGTATCAAAATAGTAACATTTCTTCTGAACAAACGTCATAAGTACCTTTTAATAAGCCGCAGGGAAAAACTTTGTCAGATTCTGTCCGGGTATATCCGGCATCACCATTTCATTTATATGAGGAACAGATCATGCTCACGCTTGCACTTGCAGGAAAACCCAACTGCGGGAAATCCACCTTTTTCAAGGCGGCCACGATGGCAAATGCCGAAATTGCCAACTACCCGTTCACCACGATCAACCCGAACTTCGGGGTTGCCTATGTACGGACGAAATGTGCCTGCACCGAACTCAAGGTGAAGTGCAGCCACTGCGTGGACGGGAACCGGTTTGTTGCCGTCAACTTAATCGATGTGGCCGGGCTTGTGCCCGATGCGCACAAGGGTAAGGGCCTCGGCAACCAGTTCCTTGACCACCTCCGGCAGGCGAACGCGATCCTCCACATCATCGATGCGAGCGGCGGGACTGACAGCGAGGGAAACCCGGTGGGTGTGGGCAACCATGACCCCGCAGAAGACGTGAAGTTCCTCGGGTACGAGATGACGATGTGGGTTCACGGCATCCTTGCCAAGCACTGGTCCCAGATCAGCCGCGGGTCGCAGGGGAAAGGCGCCGCGATCCAGCAGGGTATTGCCGACACCTTCGTGGGCCTCGGGATCACGCTCGAAGATGTGCGCGATGTGGAACTGAATCTCAAGCTCGATCTCGTGCACGCGAATATCGAGGACTTAATCCCGCTCTGCGCGGAGATGGTGAAGATCTCAAAGCCGATGCTCATTATCGGCAACAAGTTCGATGAAGCCCCCGAGGCACTCCGGACAAAACTCGCAGAGCAGAAGGTGGCATTTGCGAGCGCGGCATCCGAACTGGCGCTGCGCAATGCGGCAACCGCGAATGTGGTGAAGTACCTGCCGGGCGATGAGCAGTTCACGGTTGTTAACGAGGCATCGCTCTCTGCACCGCAGAAGGCAGGCCTCGCAAAGATCGCGGGCGTGATGAAGGAGTGCAAGGGCACGGGCGTTCAGCAGGCGATCAACCGTGCGGTCTTCGAACTTCTTGACATGATCGTGGTCTACCCGGTGGAGGACGAGAACCACTACTGCAACAAGCAGGGCGACGTGCTGCCCGATGCCTACCTGATGCGGAAGGGTTCGACACCGCACGACCTGGCATACCAGGTCCACACGGAGATCGGCAAGGGATTCCTGTACGCAATCGATGCAAAGACCAAGATGCGGATCAAGGAGACCCACGAACTCAAGAACGGGGATGTCATCAAGATCGTTTCAGCTGCCAAGTGAAGGCAGGCGCGGCGGGTACCCGGCGGTGTATGACGGTTGTCATCCAATCGTCAGACAATCCAGCCGCACTTTGCCAAAATGTCTCTTTTTTATCGGTTTTTTTGCGCAAAAACCGCAATTTTCCCATAAAGTTTATAAGCGGGCAATGAGAACAGTCCATTTACCGAATAGAAGGCAGGAGGTGGAGAAAATAGGAGGAGAGATCTATCAGGCCCAGGTGATCAGGAATTTCTTTGACTGCATCACCGGCACCGACCGGAACCTGACCCGGATATACATGTGTGTCATGAGCCTTGCAAAACTCCGCATGGAATCCCCCGAGAAGATGGCGGCACTGTTCGACCAGCTCAAGAAGAGCAAGATCCAGAAGGAACTGTCGGTCGACATCCTTGACTACATGTGCGATGCCGCAAACCAGCTCGAACTCACCCAGGTGCAGACTGCCTTTGGTGTCAAGGATATCCGGGAAGTTGCGCAGGACTTCACCGGGATCAGCATGGATAGTTTGTAACCGGGCTGTTCACCGCTTTTCTTTTTAATTAACATTTTTTACGACCAAATTTTTTTGAATAATACACAAATTAATGGGGATTATTAAAAAAAAAGTAATGCCCGAGAGATTACATTAATGATAGATCAAACGTACTTTTTTTTATGACAGATATTATAATGCCAGATTATATCTTTGCTGTTTTTTTGTTTGCATTTTGTGCTCTCATTGTTTTCAGCATTGGTAGAAATATGAACGATCATTCAAATATGAAGCACACTCAAAAATTAAAAAACAATATATCATTTAGTAATTTTGATTCTTCAGAGAAAATCACGATAGTATTAGGAATCGCTATGATAGTGGCGGTTCTAATATTTTTTTTAGGATTATTCCAACTTAATTCAATAATTCCATCAATAACATCAGAGACTGTAAAACAAGACATCAATGCACTGATGTTATCCTTTTTTGGATTAGGTCTTGCAATGTTTGCTATGTGTATAAATTTTTTATTTACAATTTCTAATGGTGCAATCTCAAGACTTCGACATGAAGAGGTTATTGGGTACTTAAAGAAAATTCCCTCAAAGTAAGGGTGCGTCATTTAGGCCTATACCTCTATTTTTCACAGGATTTAGTTATGCTAAAAAAAGCTTTTTCACTCCAGAATGTCTCCTTTATTATTAGTTGAACAAGGACTGTGCAGGGAGTCGCTCGGGTACCTGCCGAACCTTCGCTTAGCAAGGGTGTGGATCGGTATTGAAAAACGGTAAGTGCGTAGCGCAAAAGTCGACAGACCTTTTGCGCGTAAGGCATCGCACTGGGCCGGTACTTCCGGAACTGGTTAAATTTTCACAACCAAAGTCTGCTCAAAATTTTTTATCCAAGGTCTAGTTGATCCGGATCAGCATTTTAATCGCGATCGTGATCGCGCCGAATATTTTTCAAGCAAGGTCCGGCAAAAAAATTTCAATCAAAGTCTGCTGAAATTTTTTTAATCAAGGTTTGATGAAAATATTTCAAACAGGGTCTGGTTGTTTTCCCGGATTTCTTCACGTCGGAGTATAATTTTCCGGATGCAGGTTCATACAGATCTGTTTAACATTTCACAACCAAGGTCCGGCAAAAAATTTTCAATCAAGGTCTGCTCTGAAAAATTTACGCAAGGTCCGGTTGATCCGGATCCGGTTTTCAATTGCGATCGGTTTTGCGTTCAAAAAATAATGGGCACGGTCCGGTTAAAAAATTCAGAACGAATCCGGTTATTTTTACTGTACCAGACCCCCCGGCATTCTGTACCCATGTGACCCCCCACCCCCGCCAAAAAAATGCAGCGCTTGTGCTTAAGCATACACCAAATCTCACACGTGAAAGAAACAGGAAAATTTGCCCGGCATCTGCAATGTCCGGTCAGATAAAAAAAGAGTTTATTCCATGCCCATTGCTTTCTTGTAATCGGTCAGGAGCCGGATGATCGTCCGGCGGTGTTCGTCAAGTGTCTCCTCGTCATCCGGGGAGGTGATGAGCGCGACAACGTAGATCAGGATGAGGGCATTGTCGAGTTCAAGCGTCCCCGGGTCCTCATTCATCTCCGGAGGGATATTGATTGCAGTATACGTGTGTTCATCGGGGGAAAACGCAATAGAGTGGTTTGCGGTGACCTGTGCATTGTTCCGGTCCTCGGCATTTGCACGGATGATCATGAGGGCTTTTTTCAGCGCAGCATTCGCGGCACTGTCGGGAATAAGCGAGATGGCGTTCGTGCACTCAGTGGCTGCCTTCTCGTACAGGCCGTACTTGAAGGCCAGGAATGAAGATGCGATCTCGTGGGCGGTCCCGGACGGGAAATGGGGATAGTGTGTTCTCATGCGTCCGGTGTATGCGTCAAGGTATTTTTCCATCAGGTCAGTCCTCCCGTTCACGGTCCACGGGTGGTTGTATGTTTCGGGCCGTAATCTCCCGTGGATACCCGTAATGTGCCGCAGTTCTGGAATCAGGAACCCCCGCGGCACCGGGCTACCGGATAATTATGTGAACCGGTGTCACATGAACATATCCATGGGGATAGGTTGAACCCCGGGTATCAATGGTATATATCAGAAAGAAACACCAATAAGTTTCCTTACGGTATGGGTGCAGTTATCTTTTCTGATGTGCACGCTGATGTGGACGCGATTGGGGCGTTTGCATCCTGCATCAGGTCACCGGCATTCGGCAAGGAATTCGGTCCTGTTGATGTCCTTGTAAATATGGGTGATCTTCTTCACCGCGGGAGCCGGCCGCAGGAGACGCTTGAGAAAGTCCACACCCTGTCGCAGGAGTTCCGGCTGGTATCGGTGCTTGGCAATCACGACCACGCGTTCCTTAACGGTATTCTTGTGAGCGGCAGCGATGCGGCAAGCACGTACCGTCACGAACAGCTCCGTGACTCGCCGCTCCTCTCCATTTTCGATACCATGCCCATGGAATGGGTGGACAACGGGATGTTGTTTGTACACGGCGGCCCGCTGGACTTAGGTGACCAGACCCTCCGGCTCAAGTGCTGGCAGCGCCTCTCCCACGAGAGTGGGGATTTTTTTACCGGGTACCATTATACGGCACCAATGGCATTCGATGCACTTTCCAAGCGCGGGCTGACGCATATGTGCTGCGGCCACCAGCACGAACATATCTGTTGCCGGAAGACTCCGGACGGAATCATTGAGCAGCAGCTGGATTTCGTTCCTCTGAACCTGACCGGTGGGACGAGCGATGTCAATCTTGAAGTTGCCCGTGTCCCCCTTGACTACCCGACCCTCTTACGCGTTGGCGGGTGTCACGGAGATGCTCCGGAATTTGCGTACGCGGATTCTTCTGCGTTCACATTCATCCGGTTGCTGCCGGATGAGTGATGACTGCGGCAGCATGAGGAGTCCGGGTCCTGCCGGCTATTTTGAAAAATCCTGATCTCGATAATTTTCGGCTTGTTTTGTCATTGCATATAAAGTCAGACGCGTATTTTCGCATTTTCTGAGATATATTTATATGGTGTAACCACAAAGTGGTAATTATGCCTCGTGCAGGCGAGGGGCGATCCATACGAATCGATCCTGAGGTGTATGAGGCGCTTCTCACACTGAAGTGTGGGAATATGACGTTTTCGGACGTCATAGCAAAAATGCTCCATGACTTCTATGGCTGGTCGGATGATTGTTCCGCGAGCCAGAAGGAACTGGAGGATTTCATCGAGATGCCGTCCCGTTGAACCAACGGGCTCGTCCCGCGGGAATGTTCCCGACTGATAAAAAGGAATGAAACCTTATGACAGGATCAGCCAGTCACCCTGCTACCCTCACAAAGGTGTCTGGTCGATAACCTGAAATTGCACGTTATCCCCCATCATCCCCTCGATTTTTTTCCGGAGTTCCTCCATAAGATCGGGTATCCGTTTCTCGGTCTTCAAACACCACTCGTCAAGTTCCGCGAGCATAGCATTTTCTTTGACAAGCATGGCCGCAAGCTGTGTTTTTTCCCGTTCAAGGGACTCCCTCTTCATGACAAGCGGGTGGGTGGAGAGAGATTTTTCCGCCTTCAGATATTCCGCTTCCAGGGCACGGAGGGATGAGGCGGCCGTGGAGATATCCGAACGGAACCGGGCCGTGTCGGAAAAAACCGTGCGTTCTTCCTTGTTCTTCAGGACAATTTCTGCATCCGCGATCATCCTTTCCGCTACCGGGCATGCAGCCGAAAGCGAATCGTTCATCTGTGTCATGTCCGGAATATCATGGTTTGAGAGGAGATCCATGGCGTGATGAAGCACCGCGATCTCTGATGGGTGGTGTTGCCGCGTGGCAATTTTTTCCGCTTTCCGGAGGACATGGGATGCAGTCATGGAGAGTGCTGAATATGTCCGGGCCGCATTGTCACGTTTTTGGGTAATGGCCTTGAGTGCGTCGTTATGGATGGAAATCTCTTCCATGCGGGGGTCGTCGGGGATCGTGCCCAGTTCTTTCTCAATTTCTGCCTGTCGGGCCGTGATCTCAACCACCCGTGCATGGGCCCTCCCGACTTTTTCCCCCGACTTCCCATAATCGGTTTTGAGATCAACGATGGCATCGCAGAGGGATCGTGCCGCTGCAATGTCCGTCATCTCTTTCCGGTAGGTGGCAAGCAGTGGATTGATAGTGTTGATCCCGTGCCCGATCGCATCGATCCCCTGCCGGACATCTTTCATCTCTTCCTGGAATATGGCCTGGAGGTACCGGCCCTGGCCGTGCGAACTGTTGATGCAGCCTTTCACGCACTCTGCTGCAGCAGTATAAAATTCCTCGATGTCGTCCGGGAGCTCCTTTGCAAGGGATGCGTTCATTGCCCTGACAAACTGCGGCAGGGAATTTTTGGCAATTGTCCTGAGTTTCGGGTGGAGGACCGGGTCATGTTCTGCCCCTGAGATCCCGTTGACTATGAGCTGGAGCTGGGCGGTCGCATTCCGGATCGCGTTCATCGGTTCTTTGGTACTGGAAACGAGGGTTGCTTTTACTGCACTTTCATGATCTGCCAGCCAGGGTGGTATGGCATCAAGCGCCATGCTCTTTGATACCGGCTCGCTCCCGCCAAAAATTTTTTTCAGGAACTTATGCATGTGTATCCTCTGTGTGTATGGTGAGTGAGAGAAATTTTACAAGACATCCGTATGCTAATCATCGCGGGAAATCTGGCGCAGCCGCTTCTCGCCATCGATCTCTTTCAACACCTGCACGACTGCCGGGGGAACGAGTTTCTTCCATGGTTCGCCCTGCAGCATCCTTCGTCGGATCTCGGTACCGCTCAGTATCTCCCTCTCGTACATCGCCGGTGACTGGACTTTAACTCCGGCCTCACGGAAAAGCCGGACAACAAGCGGGTTTGAGGAATAGCAGGTATCAAACGGTGGCGCCATGGAACGGACATGGGCGACCCAGAGGGCATTGCGCTGGAGGTCCTCTATGGGGATGACATAGTATGGGCATCCGAGCGAGGTGAGGGCGCGGGTGATCATGAGCACCCGTTCACCGGCTGTAAACGGGTTGTCCACATGGTGGGACAGCTGCGCGCTCCCGATACCGATGATGATCTCGTCGACTTTGTCTGCGATGTGTTCGAGCACGGACTGGTGCCCGTTGTGGTATGGCTGGAACCTTCCGATATAAAACCCGCGTTTCATGATCCTTCTCCTCTCCCTGCTCCCATGTTGGCGATCTGCGCTGCAAACGCCCCTCCAGTAAATCCGGCATCGATGTTGACGACCGCGATGACCGAGCAGGACTGGAGCATGCTTGCAAGGGCTGCTTTCCCTTTTCCCATGTACCCGTACCCGACGCTGACGGGAATGCCAATCACGGGTCTGTCAACGAGCCCCGCTACAACGGCAGGAAGGGTTCCCTCACGCCCGGCACATACGACAAACACATGGGCCCCGAGAAGGGGTTTGAGTGCCGGGAAGAGCCGGTGGATGCCGGCAGCGCCGACATCGTAGGCCGTACGGACCTCGCATCCCATCTCCTCTGCGATGATGCGGGCCTCATCAGCGACCCGGATATCTGATGTCCCTGCGGTGATAATGGCAACAATCCCCCCGGTACGTTTTGGCACCGGACTATTGCCGGCAACAAGGACGCGCCCCTGCTCCCGGTATTCGACAGTAATACCTGTTTTACCGGCCTGTTCCCGGATCCCGGTAGCCTGTTCAGGAGTCACCCGTGTCACAACGCATCGCCCGGCAGTCCCGGCAATGCGAATGACGATCTCTGCAAGATGGGCCGGGTCTTTACCCTCCGCAAGGATGACCTCGGGCATGCCGCATCGCACATTACGTCCAAGATCGATACACGCGAAATCGCCAATACGGTCGAGCCGCAGCCCTTCGATCGCTTCCGACGCGGATTCAAGCGAAATCCGGCCATCCCGGTACTGCTCGAGAAGATTCTGTAACTCTTGGTTTGCCGGCATGATTGTAATAATACAGATATGGATCGGCGTATAATAATACGTTCATTGTCATGTCGTACCTCATTTACGTTGCCGTGTTCGGGACTGCGGTTGTGATCTTTCTCTGGCTGCGTGATACGAGGATCTTTTTCCGGACCGGCCTTGCGGGATACCGGAAGGCCGCATACTGGGGTGTTGCCTACGGCGCGCTTGCCATGTTGGGCTTCCAGATCGCCAGGTACATGCCGGATTACGAGATCCTGGGCCTGGGCCTGATCCTTGGCGCGCTCTATCTCCAGTCCAACCGCGTGAAGGAGAAGGTCTGGAGGAACGAAGGCACACTCGAGCGTCTCCTTGGCAGCGTGCCCATAACAAGGACGAATAAGAAATAATGGGATACGAACAGAATTAAAATAGGGATTTTTCATCATGCTCCAGAAACCACGAGGAACCAGGGATTTTTTACCGGATGAGATGGAGGCCCGGCGTGCGGTTGAGTGGCGCCTGCGGGATGTGGCGCGGCGCTGGGGATACCGGGAAGTTTGTACTCCCGAGTTCGAGGATCTCGAACTCTTCACCATGCGCTCAGGAGAAGGGATCATTGGGGAGATGTACGTCTTTGAGGACAAGGGTGGGCGGAAACTTGCCCTGCGCCCGGAGATCACCGCTGCGGTGATCCGGATGTACATCAACGAGGCAAAGGTCGCCCCCAAGCCCCTGCGCTGGTGCTACTTTGCTGACTGCTTCCGGTACGAGCGGCCGCAGAAAGGCCGGTACCGCCAGTTCTGGCAGTTTGGCGTGGAACTGATCGGCGCCGATACGGCCATTGCCGATGCCGAAGTGATCATGCTCGCCGCCGACATGCTCAATGCAACGGGCGTGCGGTACGAACTGAAGGTTGGCCACCTCTCGTTTGTGAAAAACCTCTTGAAGGATGTGGAGCCTGCCCTACAGCGGACGATCCGTGCGCAGCTCGATAAGAAGGACTTCGAGGGGCTGAAGGCGACCCTCGATGGCATGAACCGGCCGGAACTCGCCGAATCCTTAATGACCATCGTCTCCTGCCAGGACCTGAAGAAGGCCTTCGAGATCGCGGGGGACATTCCTGAACGGGAGCGGATCGAGCAGACCATGGGATATCTCGATGCTGCCGGTGTCCGCTACTCCCTGAATCTCGGCATTGCCCGGGGACTCGACTATTATACCGGCATCGTCTTCGAAGGCTTTGCCGACAACCTCGGGGCCGAGAACCAGATCCTGGGCGGGGGCGTGTACCGCCTCGCCCACCTCTTTGGTGGGGACGACGTGGCGTCCTGCGGGTTTGCCATCGGGTTCGACCGGGTGATGGTCTCGCTCGGGGAGACAGCCCGCACCAAAGAGACCGTTGCTGCCATTGTCTGCACGGATGAGGGCAGGACACGCGCCCTTGCCGTGGCACGGGCATTCCGTGACGCCGGCATCCGCACCGAGATGGACCTTATGGGCCGGGGCTTTGGCGCGCAACTCGGGCACGCTGCCAAGTCCGCCACCTTTGCCGTGATCATCGGCCAGCGCGAGGCCGCTTCGGGAGAAGTGACCCTCAAGAACCTGCAATCGGGAGAGCAGAAGACCATCACGCTGGAAGCCGCGCTGGCCGAGGTGGGTGCCGTTGGTTCTCGCGGATGAGCTCGCCAAGCAGCAGCGCAGTATCAGCGTAGCAGAATTCTTCGAGAAGAACAAGCACCTGCTCGGTTTCGACTCCCCCACCCGCGGGGTAATTACCACTATTAAGGAAGCGGTGGATAATTCCCTTGATGCCTGCGAAGAGGCACAGGTGCTGCCGGACATTTTTATCAGCATCAAGAAGACCGGCAATGATCTCTTCCGCATTATTGTCGAAGACAACGGGCCCGGCATTACACCGGCGCAGGTCCCATTCGTCTTTGGAAAACTGCTCTATGGCTCACGGTTCCACCAGATCCGGCAGACCCGCGGGCAGCAGGGTATCGGGATCTCCGCCGCCGTTTTATATGCCCAGCTCACGAGCGGGCTTCCCACGATCGTTATCTCCCGCACCGGTGCAAAGGAGCCTGCTCACCGGTTCGAGATCCAGATCAAGATCGAGACCAATGAACCCGATATCATCGCGCAGGAACCGTTCGAATGGGACCGGATCCACGGGACCCGGGTGCAGATCGAGTTCAAGAGCACGATGGCCGCAAAGAAGAAGCTGCTCGAATATCTCCGGTACACTTCGGTTGTGAACCCCCATGCGCGGTTCCGGGTGGAACTCGATGATGAGGCATTCACCTTCGAGCGCGTCAGCCAGGAAGTGATCGTCTGTCCGGTCTCTATCCAGCCCCACCCGCACGGCATCGAACTGGGGCAGTTCAAGCGCATGGCGGCTGCAAGCGACCAGAATCTGATCGATTTCCTTGTCGAAGGGTTCAGCAGGGTCGGGAAGAAGATCGCACAGGATATGTGCGACCGTGCCGGACTGAAGAGCACCTTAAAAGCAAAGGGACTTTCGGCCGATCAGCAGAAAGTCCTGCTCGCGGCCATGCAGGAGATCGCGGTTCCTGCGCCCCCGATCTCCCAATGCCTCTCACCCATCGGCGAGGAACTGATCCGGCGCGGGCTTGATAAGGAGTTCCAGATGGACTTTGTCGCTGCCCGAACGCGCGCAACTTCTGTCTTCTCGGGCCACCCGTTCATGGTCGAGGCGGCGATCGGATACGGGGGGAAGCTGACCTCGGAAGGGAATGCGGTTATTCTCCGGTTTGCCAACCGCGTCCCGTTGATGTACCAGCAGGGTGCCTGCGCCATCACGGAGTGCATCATGAACGTGAACTGGAAGGCCTACAACCTCTCGCAGCAGGGGCTCCCGATGGGCCCGGTGCTGATCCTCGTTCACGTGGCCTCGACCAATGTCCCTTTCACGAGCGAGAGCAAGGATGCGATTGCGAGCATCTCCGAGATCGAGAAGGAGATTGTGCTGGCCCTGCAGGACCTTGGCCGCGAACTCAAAAACTTCGTCTCGCGCCGGGACAAGAACAAACTCGCCGAGGACCGGGCCCGGGCGGTCTGCGCAATCATCCCGGAGATTGCGGAGAAGGTGAGCGAGATTGTGGAGAAGCCCCTTATCGATACCACGCCCATCGAAGGAAAACTGATGAAGAAACTGATTGCGAAGAAGGCAACCCGCAACGGGAAGGTCACGCTGGAACTTGCCAACTACAGCAGTTATGACGGGGAGATCACGGTCTACGACATCTCTGCCGATGATGCAGCCGATGCTGTGCCCAAAGCCGATTTTGTGAGCGAGATGGACGGGCAGTTCACAAAGGTCTGGAAGATGGTAATCCCCCCGAAAACGGTCTGGCATGCAGAGTATTCCGGCAAGGGCGGGGGCATCCTTGATGTACGCGGGATAGACGACAACAAGAAGATGGTGGTGGATCTCGATGTCTAAAGAGGAACTGGAGAAGAAGGCGCTGGTATCGCTCCTCAACATTGCAAGCGCATGGTACGACCAGATGAAATCGGGTGAGATCCCCTCCATCTCGCTCCCCACGCGGACGAAGTATAATATCGAGTTCGACGATGCGAGCGAGGTCTGGAAGTACGGGGACAAGGAGAGCATGCGGACTGCCGCCTCCGCCAAGAGCGCCACGCACCTGCTGAAGATGGCGTACGTGATCGCGTTCATCAAGCAGCAGCTGGCCGAAAACCGCTCGTCAACGCTGAGAGAGATGTATTACATCTCGGAAGGCTGGAAGCGCGCGAAATTCGGCGCACAGGACGAGAGTAACTTCTTAATTGAAGACCTTGAGATCCTGTCGGAAGTGCCGCGCGAGGGTTTCCACCTCCATCCTGAAGAGAACGGGGCCTCGATCTACGGCCCGATGCGGATCCGCGAGGAGACCCGCCGCGGAATGAAGACCCTCCACTGCCAGGATGATGTCGGGCAGGCCGGCTACACGATCCCGAACAACGTGGAGAACATCGAGTTCGTGGACCATGATGCGAAGTTCGTGATTGCCATAGAGACGGGTGGTATGTACGACCGTCTGATCGAGAACGGGTTCGACGAGGAGCATAACGCAATCCTCGTCCACCTCAAGGGCCAGCCGGCACGGTCGACCCGCCGCATGCTTAACCGCATCAGCACGACCTGGGACCTGCCGATCCTGGTCTTCACGGATGGCGACCCATGGTCTTACCGCATCTACGGCTCGGTTGCCTACGGTGCCATCAAGAGCGCCCATATGTCGGAGATGCTTGCCACCCCGAAAGCCCAGTTTCTCGGCCTTCAGCCCAGCGACATCCGTGACTACAATCTCCCCTCCGACAAGCTGAGCGATAAGGATATCGAGGCGTTACGATCCGAACTGACGGATCCCCGGTTTGCCACCGATTACTGGAAGAAGGAGATCAACCTGCAGATTGAGATGGGGCTCAAGTCAGAACAACAGGCGTTTGCAGCGCGGGGGCTGGATTTTGTGACGAAGAAGTATTTGCCGGACCGGCTGAGTGAGATGGGGATTATTTGAACACGATTATGACTATCGCTGTCTCTTACCCGGACAAATATTCCGTTGAGGAGGCCTTCCAGCTCCTTAAAATACCTTGGGTATGGTATGAGGAGGGATGCCACTATGATGTGGTCATTGCCCATAAGGCGGATGTACCCGGATATGACGGACCATTGATTGATCTTACGGATAATGATTTTTTAAAAAAAAACAGCGACCTGCTTAATGCTGGGCAGCAGCATCTCCATGAGCCAGTATGTGATCTTCTGCTCGACAAGATTCGGGAAGAGCTTAAAAAATACGTGATCCTTGTGGAGATACCCCCAGTACCCTGGGGATATCCCTATATGGTGGCCCTTACCCATGATGTGGATGTTACCTCTGTCAGGGATTGCAGGCTTGTAACTGTGGGATATGCAGCATTCCAGTGCATCCTGCATGGTTCGGTTTATGCAGGACTCCGTCTTGGCCTTTCACGCTTTGGGATCGGAAGTGATTCCTGGGCTCTCTTTGACCGCTGGAAAACATTTGAGGATCAACTGGGTGTGCGCTCGACATTCTTTTTTGTTCCAAAGAAAGATGATCCGGGTGTTCGGGCACACCCGTACCGGGCCGTTGGTTATGATCTCAACATGGATGTGCTTCGAGATCTGACACAGGGTGGATGGGAAGCCGGTGTTCATGGTATCGACAACTGGACTGATTCCCAACGGGGAAAACAGGAGATGGCCCCGATCAGTCCCTGCGGTAAGATACCTGGTAACCGGACGCACTGGCTCCTCTTTGACCAGAACAGCTGGAAGGCACTCGATGAAGCGGGCTACTTGTACGATACCACATTCGGGTACAATGATGATGCTGGTTTTCGTGCGGGAACGCTTCAGGTATACCGGCCGCGCACTGCACAGAAACTGCTGGAACTCCCGCTCCATATACAGGACCTCGGGCTCTTTGGTAAATTCTGCTGGGCAACAACTGGCAATGAATGGGTAAAGACACCCTGCCTGCACCTGGATGCCCCAGCAGCACTCACGTACTGTGATCGCATATTTGGTTTTGCAAGGAAATACGGAGGGGCAGTTACATTACTCTGGCACTACGAGAACCTGACCCCCCCCAGGGACTGGTCCGGCACGTATGCGGAACTGGTGAACCGTGCGCAGGCCGATGGTGCATGGGTGACAACGGCCGGATCGGTAGTCGGATGGTTTGAGGTACGGAGGAAAACGGGTATTGGATATGAAATGAATAATAAACTAATTACTATCAGGATCTGTAATCCGGATTCCGGCCATCAACCCCCGATGCGCGTGCGGGTCCATATCGATCCGGCCATGGTATCCTCTGTAAATGCTGAGCACAAACCGGGGAACGGTTACCTTGATATTGAATGCACCTGGCCGGAAATAACGGTGGCACTCAAATGAACGTCCTTCTGACTGATGGGAATTTCAAACATACTCTGGCAGCGGTACGCTCTCTTGGGAAAAGAGGCATTGAGGTAACTGTCCTATCACATCTTTCTGTCAGCATCTCATTTTTTTCTAAATATTGTCATCGCCGTGTGATTGCACCGGATCCTGAAAAGGATCCCCTGTTTGCAGCATTTCTGCTCGATTACGTCAAAAAAAATCATGTGGACGTTGTGTTGCCAGTCAGTTTTGCTGCGGTGATGCAGGTCTCCCGGATTCGCCACGAACTGGAAAAATATACGAAAATTCCCCTTGCGGATGAAACGGCACTGGATATTGCCGGGAGCAAGGACCGTACTATCCAGTACGCTGAAAAGATCGGGATCCGGGTCCCGAAAACCTGGTACCCCCGCACAGAAGCCGAAGCCGGGGCAATTGCACACGAGGTTTCGTATCCTGCTGTGATCAAGGGGTCAGAAGAATCGGGATTTGTCAGGTATGCAAATGCCCCTTATGAATTATCTGAAAAATACCGTTTTATCGCCAGATACTCTCCGGTAATTCAGGAGTACATTACGGGTGAGGGGTACGGTTTTTTTGCTCTTTATAATCATGGGACTGCCCGGGCGATCTTCATGCACAAACGGATCCGCGAATATCCGGTTACCGGTGGGCCAAGTGCCGTAGCAGTAAGTGTCAATGATCCGGCATTACGCGATGCGGGACTACGTATCCTTGATAGTCTGCACTGGCATGGTGTTGCAATGGTGGAGTTTAAAAAAGATGAGAAGACCGGCGCATTTGTCCTCATGGAGATCAATCCAAAATTCTGGGGTTCTCTTGGACTCTCCATTGCAGCCGGTGTGGATTTCCCGTACCTTGCCAGCAGGATGGCAATGGATGGCGATATCGAGCCGGTATTCCACTATGAGTCCGGTGTAAAATACCGCTGGCTTTTCCCGGCGGATCTCTTTAATGTGATAACAAATCCCCGTTCGTTCCCGGATTTTATCAGGGATTTCGGGGATAGATTCATGCAATACGATATTGATATGCACGATCCCGTTCCTGCGTTTATTCAGATGGGCATGACCGTTGCTGAGTTTATGCTCCGGGTAAAACAGAAACGGTTCTGGAGACCTCATGGACGACCTCATTGCTGATTTCCATATTCATTCAAAATACTCCCATGACTCGGTGATGTCACCGGAGAGTATTATAAAACGGGCAAAAAAGGTTGGGCTGACCTGCATCGCGATAACGGATCACGGGACGATTCGCGGGGGTCTGGAGGGAAAACGGGTTGCACGTACTCATGGTATTGATGTTATTGTTGGTACTGAGATTGCGACCGATTGCGGGGATATAATCGGGCTCAACCTCCATGAGGATATCCTGATTACCCGGTGGCAGGATGTTATCCCGGCGATACGGTCGCAAGGGGGCAAGGTTATGTTTCCACATCCATATCGCGATCATTCTTCTATTGAAGAGATTGCAGAATGTGTGGATTTTATTGAAATATGGAACGGCCGGTCGACCCTCCAACAAAATATGGCTGCACAGGATCTGGCAACCCGCTTCTCAAAACTGGTGATGTACGGAAGCGATGCCCATGTCAGTTCAGAAATTGGATCTGTAAAAACCCGTATCGATCCAGAATCCTTCCAGTTCAGGGAGCTGCTCACAGAACGTTATTCCACGGCTTCTGAAATTCATCGCAGCCAGATCATCAGCCTTGTGAAACAACGAAAATGGGGAACATTGATTTCTCAGGGGACCAGGTATATTGGCAGAAAAGTATGGCGGTTCCCATAACCGGTAAGAAGTTTTTCTGAGGTTATTTTGTCTTATGTCTAAATTCGAGCCCGTTCCGCTTCGAGCATATCTTGTAATGTCTTTTTAAGGGGAATCTCCGGTTTCCAGGCTGTGACGTTGTAGATCCGTGAAATGTCACTCTGCTGCGAGGGGATAGTGATCTGTTGTGGATCTGTTGGAAGATTGACAGGATACTTCACTCCAGTGATCTTCTCCAGTGTTGCGATCACCTCAGAGATCGGGCACGATCTTCCCGAGCCGATATTGAAGGCTTTTCCGGTACAGTCCTCCTCAAACCGGGGATGGGTCACAAGTGCCCAGTATGCCCTGACGACATCCCGGACATCAATAAAATCCCGGGCTGATTGAGTTTCCAGAAGATCAAGTGAATCTCGTTTTCCCTGTTCGAATTCGACGATCTGCCGGATAATTTTTCCGCACAAAAATGTGTCAGCCTGGCCGGGACCCGTGAGATTGAACGGGCGGGCAATTGTCAGGTTGATGCCCCTCTCCCGGTAATGCATCAAGGCAAGATTATCCTGTGCAGCTTTTGCAGCACCATATTCGGTCAAAGGCTGGAACGGAGATTCCTCGGTTATGGGTGATGATCCCGGGTATCCGTATACTGCAGATGAACTTGTTATGAGGACCCGGCAATCAGGATTTGTACTGGATATAACCTCAATCAGGTGTTGAGTACCACAGACATTGGTCATGAATAAATCCGCGGCTGAGCCGCGGTTCAGACCGGCAAGATGGATGATCGCATCCGGTTTAACGGAGGATACCAGTGTAAAAATACGATCCCGGTTGAGGAGATCTGCTGCAACCCAGGTTATGTCTCCGCCGGGATATGGCCGGGATGGTACGTTTCGCGCAAGGCTGGTAATCTGGATATCCTTGTCTGGAGCAAGAAACCGGATCAGGGCAGTTCCGGTAAAACCGGATGCCCCGGTAACCAGAAGTTTCATGGAAGAAAACGATCTTTATAGCGCTCGAACTCTTCGATAGATCGGGCATAGTCATCCGGCCTACCGATATCCAGCCAGTAACCGGTATGAGGATAGCTGTACACTGCCTCGTTCTTTGCCGTAAGAGCGTACATCAGCTGGTCAAATCCGAACGGTTCTCCTTCCGGGACATAGTCCAGCACCTTTTTTGAGAATACATAGACCCCCATGCTGACATCGAAGTGGAATGTGGGTTTCTCCCTGAATGCCGTTATCTTACGGTTCTCGTCCTTTTCAAGGACACCGAAGTCGATATTCACATCGCGCTGATAGGTTGCCACGGTTGCGATGGCCTTGTTCCTGCGGTGGCTCTCAATAAGATCAAGATATTTGATATCGGTCAGGATATCCCCGTTCATCACAAGAAATGTATCATCAAGATCATCAATGAGCCGGAGCGGGCCGATCGTTCCAAGCGGTGAATCTTCGTGTACATAGGAGATATTGAGGCCAAGCGTCTTGTTGCTGTCAAGGTATGCATGGATTAGTTCGTGCAGGTACCCGGTACTGATCGTTACCCTTTCGAATCCGCAGTGTTTGAGCTGACGGAGGATCACCTCAAGGATGGGATAATCTCCGATAGGCATGAGTGGTTTGGGAAGCACTGTGGTATACGGCATCAGCCGCCGGCCTTTTCCTCCAGCCAGAATGATCGCTTGCATAAATTCCTCCTAAACGGTATATACTCCGGTTTTATACGAAGCAATGTGATCCTTCATCCATCCGATGGTCAGGTCAAGTCCGTCTTCAAGGGTAAATGACGGTTGCCAGCCCGCCAGCTCTTTTGCCGACCGGTTATCGCACAACAATTGTATAACTTCGCTCTTCTCCGGGCGGATACGCTCCTGCTCGCACACGATTTTTGCCTTGGGGTTGACTTTTTTGACGATAATATCTGCGAGTTCCCCTATAGTCACACCGCGGCCTGAGCCTGTATTGATCGTCTTGCCCACGGTATTCTTGCTCTCCGCGAATTTAATGAAACCGGAAACCGTGTCCGCAACATACGTGAGATCGCGGACCGGTGTAAGCGAGCCGAGTTTGATCTTGTTAGAGGTGAGTGCCTGGGTGATGATCGTAGGGATTACTGCGCGTGTCGATTGCCGGGGCCCGAAGGTATTGAATGGACGGATGGTCGTGACCGGCAGGCCAAACGAGCAGTAAAAGGATTCTGCTATTTTATCGCCGCCAATCTTACTCGCAGAGTAGGGCGACTGACCCTGGAGCGGGTGTTTCTCGTCAATGGGTGTATATTGTGCCGTCCCGTATACTTCGCTTGTTGATGTATGGACAACGCGGTTGACACCTTCATCAATACATGCCTGCATCACGTTCAGGGTGCCTTTTATATTGGTATTGACGTAGGATTCCGGGGCAACATAGGAGTACGGGATGCCGATGAGTGCTGCAAGATGGAAGACATATTCTTTATTGGCAACCGCGTTTCTTACAAAGAGCGCATCAGTGACATCACCGGAAATTACCGTGAGATTCGGTGTTGAATCGGAATAGCGTCCTTCCAGCATGCCCCAGTCATTGCGGGCATTGTAATGTACAAATGCGGTGACGTCTGCTCCCCGATGCAGTAACTCGTCAACAAGGTGACTGCCAATAAAACCCCCGGCACCGGTCACCAGTACTTTTTTGTCCTGCCATTTCATGGTGAGTCCTGTCTATATGTTTTTATGAGTTCCTGATAATCTTTCTCTGCCTGTGCCATGAGTATTTTCCATTGCCCGGTATTTACGACAACCTGCCTGGCGGCGATTCCCATCTGTTTCCGCAGTTCCGGATCACGGGCAAGTTTGAGAAGGGCAGATGCAACTTCATCCGGAGATCCAGGTTTGATTAAGAGTCCCGTACTATTGTTAGTTACCCATTCCGGAATGCCTCCGACAGATGTAGCAATGCAAGGAAGGCCGCTTGCCATGGCTTCGAGGATCGAGACCGGGGTTCCGTCAGAAATTGAAGTTGTAAGGAAAATATCCGTATCTCGGTAATCCTGAGGCACGTCACAATATTCGGTTTTTTTCCTGAAGGTGATCCTGTCATTCAATCCCAGACATGAGACAAGGCTTCGGATAGATGGTTCATCCGGGCCCTCCCCCTTGATTGTCAGGTAAAGTCTCGGGTCTTTTTGGCACGCGAGTCCGAATCCCTTGACCAGGGTAGCATTATCATAGACCGGGAAAAAACCACGGTTTGAAAAAACATCTATCCTGTTTTTGTCGCGGGTATCATGTTCACAATCCGGCACAAATAGATCGGTATCTATGCCAAAAGGGAGGTATCGGACCGTGGATTCCGGAATGTGATAATCCTCGATAATGTGTTTCCTGATATCTTTAGAGACGGAGTATATGAGATTTGAGGAACTGAGAACTTTTTTAGTGAAATACCGAATTAATACGCTTTTTTGTGGAAGGATGAGTATATCATCGCCCCATGCGGAGACGACTGTGGGCCGGAAATGAAGCCCCGGTAAGTGGAACCCGAATTTTGCTATGAACTGGGCATGAATAATATCAGGCTGAATTACTCGTATGATCTTTTTGATCTGCAAGTGGCGGGGGATGAACGCGAGATAGAGATTGTTCCATCGCGAGGATAATACATGTTCAGTTACTCCCGGCAGGATGCGGTTCATGGGATCATATGTGATAAGGTGGACTTCGTGACCGGACTCGGCGAAATATTCAGCCCAGCGCTGGTTATGTGTGCTGCGGCCGTCAGCGATGAGGAGGAGGATCATAGCGTTGGAACTCCTTCGGGAATATGCTTCCATGATTCGAATTTAGGAAGGATCATAACTCGGGATTGTTTCAATGTGTTCATTAACAGGTTTCTTTTTATGTTTGTGGCCATGCGATCTTATACATTCCGGATGTATTATCTCGGATTGGCTGATTGTGTTTCTGAAGAATAATCAAAAACCCGTGCCATTTCATACTATTTTCAGCCTTATAATGTCGTCATCAATAACTGTCCCTTCGGGAAAAAAATAATGCTCTTACCATCTTTCTGGGGAGGGACCAGCTTATCAGGAGTCCCGCAGGGAGAATTATTAAGAGATCCCGGAGTTTACCGAACATCTGGGAAATGGAATCGGTTTTTTCCATGGTCCAGCATGTAAGTGAGAACCCGGTAAATATTGATGGTGAGAAACCGGGCATAGCATCCCCCCGAGTGAAGCCCGCAAACAGGCAGTCGTTAATGAAACGCCGCTGTGCCGCAAGAAGTTCACCGGTATACTGATCTGATTCGTTTCCAAGATCCATCTTGATTTGGACAAACATCCTCAACATATCCATATATCCCTGGGGCGATGAGAACATAAATCGGAACGTTTCAGAATGCTGCCCCTGATGGTAAAAGAGACAGGCACCACTCACAAATCCTATATCATACCTACGCGCAATTTTCAACCACTGGTAATAATCGGAAGAATATGGATATTCAAGACTGAATGATCCCACTTCCTTGTAGATGTCGCGCCGGACCATGACTGATGGGCATACAATAAATGAACGGGCGGAAAGCAGACTCCGGAATCCATCCGGTGCCGAATAAACTCTGTCCGTATCGTTGTATGACATTTCTTTATCCTCCGTTTCAGTCACAATGCGAGCACTGGTAGTTGTCAGAACCACCGAGGGATGCTCCTGAAAGAACGCTACACACCGAGAAGTAAAACCCGGATCGATGAAGTCATCGGAATGGAGGATATGCAGGTATGTGCCGGTTGCCAGCTCGATGCAGCGGTTGCAATTCCCAAACAATCCCAGGTTTCTCTCATTTTTTACATACCGAAGCCTTTTGTCAGAGTGGGACGCCACAACGGTAGCAGTATTGTCATTGGAATTATTATCTACAACAATCACTTCGATATTACGATAGGACTGGGCAAGCGCACTCTCAATCGCTCTGCCGATCATGCCGGCCCGGTTATACGTCGGGATACAGATGGAAACAAGGGGAGTGTCAGGCATAGCAGTAATCCTGCAGGTTGTGTATCCGGATACGATAGGACATAACGGGTAGTCTGATCTGCATCATCTAAGGTCTTTCTGCTGGAAAAAATCCCTGAACCATGCAACGGTCATCCGTATGCCCTCATCGAGTCCACGTTGTGGAGTCCAGTGAAGTTCATCTTTTGCCTTTGTAATATCTGCGGAATTATACCAGACTTCGTTAGGCCTGTGTGCTACTGATCCCCAAGGCAGATTGATATCTGAACCGATATTTTCCCGAATCTTCTCTACCACAGAACGGATGGATACCGGATTACCCGTGCCAATATTGAAGATGGCATGATCATTCCTGAATGGATATGATTTCAGCACGGCCACGTAAGCATTGACAATATCATCGACGTAAACAAAATCCCATTCCTGTTTTCCGGTCGTAAGGTTTGGAGGAGTGTTTTTCAGGATGGATTCGATGACATAGGGAATTAACCGTCGTTCATGATCGCCGGGACCGAATGGTGGAAACACGCGGAGGGTCACACAGGGGAGATGAAACGTACCAGCATAATAACTGCACGCCTCCTCCGCTTGGATCTTGGTGAGCGCGTACATATTCTGGGGTCTGATGGTGTCGTCTTCCCTCAAGCGGTGCTTTTTCTCTTCATAGACGGCACACGAACTGGTATTCACAAAGAGCCTTACGCCACCGGTCTCTTTTGCAGCTTCCAGAAGATTTATCGTTCCCCTCACATTTGTGTCCGTCATTACGCCAATTTCATCGGCACGATGCATAACCGCGTAGTAGGTGACAAGGTGAATGATGGCATCCGGTCTAAAAGCAGACACCGCAGATGAGAGATCATCGTAATTCCTGATATCCCCTGTAAAATACGAGACCCCATCGGTTGTCCCGGCAGGTTTTGATGACGATGCAGATCGAACCAGTGCACCGACATCATAGCCTTCAGAGATTAACCGGCGAACCAGATGCCGGCCGATAAAACCCGTTGCACCGGTCACAAAGATCTTTTTTATTGTCATAGTGATGAAATCCCGGATTATCCGTGACGAATATCCCAGTTATACCCGATCCTCTTATCAAATGGGTTCAATCGTTCAATCTCACTCGGATCATGAGGGATTGTTGAACAGTTTGCTACAATCGAAGGGGTTGTCCCCACACCTTTGAAGCCATTCCAGACAAGAGGGGGGATCTGGACAAGGCAGTAGTTATCAGATCCAAGGAAAATCTCCTGCAGTTCTCCCCGGGTCCTGCTCGATTCCCGGTCATCATAGAGAACGAGTTTGATGGTACCAAATGGCACTGCATAATTCAGGGTCATCTTCTTGTGAAGATGCCACCCCTTGATTACTCCAGGATAGACACATGAGAAATAGATCTCACCAAAACTGATAAAGTCGGGGTCGTCATTACGTATCATGTGCATGATCTTGCCCCTCTCGTCGGGAATTTGCCGGAGGGGTTTAACTAAAACACCGTCAATCATGATCACTCAATTCTCCATATATTCAATAATCTGCTGCCGGGTGACCGAGTGGGCATCTTCTCCATCTTTAACTGCTTTATACCAGTATGCAGTCTGTTCAACAGTCTTCCTGAAATCCCATCGGGGATACCAGCCTAGGATGTGATGTGCCTTATCGCAGTTCAGGTGCAAGAGACCTGCTTCGGGAGGATCATTGTCGCTGCGGGTGATTTTAATCTCCCCGGTACCCCATGTGGAGATCAATTCCCGGGCAACGTCCTGTACCGTATGCATCTCTCGGGTATCAGGTCCGAAATTATAGGATCCCCGGAACTGCACCGGTTCGTTGTACATCCGGGATGCTAGAAGGAGGTAGCCGGACAATGGTTCAAGTACATGCTGCCACGGTCGGGTGGCATGGGGATTTCTCAGCTCAATCGGTTTTCCGGCTTGGAGCGCCCGTATGCAGTCAGGGACAATACGATCAACTGACCAATCACCACCACCGATCACATTTCCGGCTCTGACACTTGCAGCACCGAATTGCGGTCGTCCGCTGAAAAAAGAGTCGTGGTATGCGGAGTACACGATCTCGGCAGCTGCCTTTGAAGCACTATAGGGGTCTTTGCCACCCAGCTCATCGTTCTCGCGATATCCCCAGCACCACTCCTTATTACGGTAACATTTATCGGAAGTAATGGATACAAGAACCTTGACGGATGGCGTAAGCCTTACCGATTCAAGGACATTCACGGTACCACCAATATTGGTATCCAGAGTGAGTTTTGGTTCCCGGTAAGATCGCCGGATAAGGGGCTGGGCTGCGAGATGAAAAACAAATTCCGGCTGTACCCGTTTCATCAAATCCTGAATCTGTGAATATTCCCCGATCTCCCCTTCATAATGGTGTATACGCTTTTCGAGACCTATCATCACGAAATGATCATAATCTCTCTCAGGGGGGAGGGCAAATCCGTATACATCGGCACCAAGGAGGTGAAGCCAATATGTAAGCCATGAGCCTTTGAACCCGGTATCTCCGGTTACCAGCACTTTTTTATTTTTAAAGATTGCGTATCTGGAGTTCACCAGATCACCCAAGGGGCTTTCTTCTGTTCGTACACCTGATTGAGGAGTTTATACTCCCTCGATGTATCCATTGGCTGCCAGAACCCATCATGCTTGTACACCATCATTTCTCCGGCACTCACAAGGTTCCGCAGAGGCTCCTGTTCAAAGATGGTGTCTTCCCGGTCATCGATGTAATCAAAAATCTCCTTGCGGCAGATAAAGAAACCCCCGGATATTCTCCCTCCGGTGGATTGTGGTTTCTCATTGAACTCCGTGACAAGTCCGGAGTTATCGCACTGGAGTTCTCCGAATCGTCCAGGGGGTCTCACGCCAGTCACAGTCAGAATCTTTCCATGAGAATTATGGAAGGCAACCAGTTTTTCCAAATCAATGTTACCGACTCCATCACCATAGGTCAGCATGAAATTGTCATCGTCTTGGAAATATTTCCTGACCTTCTTGATCCGTGCGCCGGTCATTGCATGTTGACCAGTCTCGGCTAGCGTAACCACCCAGTTTTCTGCAATCTGCGAATTATGGTATTCAACGGCTGACTTCCCGCTCATATCGATAGTAAAATCCATGGTGTGGGACCGGTAATTGGCAAAAAAATCCCGGATAATGTCTCCCTTATATCCAAGGCAAAGAACGAACTGATCATGACCCCACGAAGCATAATATTTCATGATATGCCAGAGAATGGGATATTCACCAATCGGGATCATTGGTTTGGGGATATTATCTGCCACATCCCGAATACGTGTCCCATATCCACCACAAAGAATTGCAGTTTTCATGTTTTTCGGAAACTCCTGAGAATCAAAATTAATTCATAGTTATTATTTATGGTATTGTTCTTGAGCATTAATACTCTTGACTTCATTATTTATTTTCCGAAAGGTGAGAATAAATGTCGTAATATTTCTGTGCCACTAAGTTGATATCAAACATTGCTTCTACACGTGATCTGCATTTTTGTGAGATCTCTCTCCCGTTTTCATTATTTGATAAGCACCACTCTATTCCACTAGCCAGACTGGTTGCATCAAACATATTGGCTAGGTAACCACTGGATTTATGTTCAATGATATCCCGTGCCCCTCCGGTGTTAAACGCAACGACAGGAGTTCCACAAGCCATAGATTCCAACACGGTAAGACCGAATGCTTCTTGGGTTGCCGGTGAAATATAAACATCGGCTGCTGAGTACATCAAGGATAATGCAATTTCGCCGTCTATTTTTCCCAGATTATGATGGGGAATTCCGCCAGAATCAATTTTTGGCGCTAGCGTATCCCCAAATGTGAGGAGTTCGCAATTAGATTTTACTGATAAAGGCAGATTTTGTAATGCAGATTGGAGATACCGGAATCCTTTCCTAGGAAGACTCGCTGCTCCAATTGCTCCAAAAAGGATAAATTTTTTCTCCTGTCGCAGGTTAAGGATCTCCCGTGCCCATCGCTGATTTATTGGTTTATAAACTGTCAAATCAACGCCATTAGGAATTACATGAATTTTTTTTTCCTTGAGTAGTGTGCTATTCTGTGCGCAATCCGCAAGCCATCGACTTGGAGAGATAATCTCGATGTTCTGGTTCTCGAGACATTTTCTTTTTCTCTCAAATAGGAAATAACTGAGATCCCAATAAAACTTCGAGTTCAACTCGGGACATGCTCCGCAGTGTGATTTATATTTTTCACAATTTTCATTATAACAACAACCTCCGGTGAATGTCCACATATCATGGAGGGTTATAACAACAGGTTTCTTTATTTTTTTTAATTGTGAAAGCGGAAAAAATCCTCCGTTAATCCGATGAATATTGATGATATCAGGTTTTATCTGATTGATTTTTTTAGAAATATTATATGGGAGCCACCCGACACACCATGGTATTTTTTGTGGTTTTTTATAAAAAATAAGTGGTGCTGAATCGGCATAGTCCCGCACCATTGTTGTACTTTGGTACAATTTTGAATCTGATGTCAGGATGCTCGGATCATCCGTGTTTTTTACCTGAACATACATTTGAGCATCCGCTCCAATGTTTTTTAAGCCTGATAGAAGCCTTTTTGCAGCTAGTGATGCACCCCCAAGATCTTCATAGGTGCTTAGCAGCAGTGATTTCATTGAATATTCTCTGTAGTATTTTCATTTATACCGTTCGATGATATATCATGCAATTTTTAAATATTATTATCTTGAGATTATCAAACTCGTATTTACATTGCAGATTGTAAATACCACGTGTTGTTTTTAGTAATAGATCCTTTATGATGAACTGATGCGATAGGAAATATGTCTATGTTCCGTCGGGAATGAGAAATACATATGAATTCTGGATTTAATCTGAGAAAGGATTACATATACCTCGTTGTAATGTGGCAGGAATATGGCCAAATTATATCTTGCTTCTGAAAAATATGGGGAGATATGATGAGTAATCCTGAACAATGGTAGCATAACGAAAAGGGATCGACATTAACGCTCTGTCAATAAATGCGATACAGATACATTACCTCATTAAATCCTAACAAAATATTCAAAAGTTATTATTTTTCGATTCTTTTTGCATGCAGATTATATGTTGTACCCAAAATAGTTTTTAAAGTATTCCAGTTATTTTGAATGTAATTAACAAGTTCTGGATTTGATCTTTCAGTCGGATACATGTCTGGATGTATTTCCATCTCAATACGTCGGATCCCATCCAGATCCGATTTATTGATGAACCATTCTCCTCCTTCACAATCGCATTTTAAAAAATCAATTTTTTCACCGCACATATTAACAATTTCTTTGAATGTGTGTGTTTGGATATCCGTTTTTTTCGATACGAAGAAAGATAAATTAACCTTCTCACCGTTACCTAGAGCGAGAGATAGTATTGTGACATTGGTTAGTCCGTTGAGTCGAACGTTCTCACGTAATTCTTCGGTAAATATGGGTTCAATTGCAAAAACGTGCTTTACTTTGCGTGCCGCCGGTATCGTAACGGATCCAATGTGGGCACCAATATCAAGCAAAATGTCTGTATCGCGCATATCACTCCAGTCATATCCGCATCTGACCTCATCAAGAACAACCCAGAAGTTTTTTGTTGATTTAAATACTGAACCATCATTTAGAGTTACCGAATCAATATGCTTTAATCCAGAAAGAATTGTATTTGGATCATAACATGATTGAATGCCATATATTTTTTCAATCAGCCAAACCATTACATGATTTTGTAAAAACGATTGAATGCGGTGCTTTAATTTCATATTAGGAATCCACTAATTACTTGGTATGAATAATAATTAAATCGATCACTAATTAGAAAACAACATATGAATAATCAAAATTTCTTTTGTTGGATATATGAACAAAATATTTCCCACAGGGGTTTTTCTGGTGTCCCTTGTTTTTTTATGTAGAGATTTTTATAACTGAGATATGCCATGTTATTAATTTTTACTTCATTTTCCCAGTTAAAGTCAGACAGATGATCGATATTTATGGGTAATCTTCCCAACTCCGAAGCCATTGCATGAATATCTATACCTATGATATTTTTTCCTGTAATCATTTTTTCCAGATCATCCGAAGTGATAAAAAAAATGGGCTTTTGATAGAGTACAGCAAAATCTATCGAAGTACTGCTATGTGCAATTACAAACGACGATTCCTTGACAAGACGTGCAGTATCTCCTTTAATGATAGTTCTGCCACAGAAATAGTCCGGTAAATTATCATAATCTGATTTGGGGTGGGCTGCAATTACTATTTCTGCATGCATTTTTTTTTCGAGATTTTTAAAAAAATTACAGAGTTTGGGATAATACGAATCCGGAGTACATGGGTACTCAATTCCCATATAGAGACAATCCGGGTGAAGGGGAAGATATTGATCCAGAAAAACCCCGGTTTTTTTATAAGAATCATTAGGTTCATCTTTATGATTTAGATAAATATCATAATCCCAATAATGAGTCCATAATCTCAGGGTTGTATTATCTACAGGATACGAAAAGGATCCTGGCACCTTTTCACCGCCCAATAGGACAAGTGAAGCTGGGGCAATACCAAATAAAAAAAAATATTTCAACAGTATTTTATCGATAATGTGCTGAAATATTTCTTTAATTGATAATGCATTTGCTTTTTTCAGAAGTGAGAAGAAACTAACTATATAACTATTTTGAATAGGTGGGGGACTTGGATATGTAACCATTCCTAATATGCAATAGTCGATTTTGTATCTTGAAATTGCCCTGAATATGTGAAATGAACGATAACTATACTCTATAAAACAGTTTATAAGGCATTCATTATTTAAAGATGAGATTGCATCGATAATTTCAGATTTATCTTTGAATATTCGCAGATCCTTAAAAAAAGTGGGTCTATCTCCAACAAGTTGCTCGTGAAATTTTTTATGCAAATACGGTGTAATGTCCCATATCTCAACCTCAAGTCCCTTGTTGCGTAAGAGATCGATCCCAAATCGATTATAGTCAGAATTGTTAAATGGATAATCCCTAATGACAATTATTTTTTTTTTGAGATCCATTAACTATTTTTTGTCTTTAAAATTTTAAAATACTATGCTGGTTCAGATCATGATGGCAACTATTTTCTCGCTATATGGGAAAGTCTAATATGGATTTATTTAATTATTGGACATAGCCCCTTTTTCATCAAGAAGGGTCTTTTCACCAGAAAATATGTTTTTTTGATGTAAAAACAAAATTCCTAGTCTGATATGTGTCGTTTGTCTCCCCGGTCTATCTACCATAAAAAGATTTTTTAAACAATGAAACGAAAAATGAACACGTATACGGGGAATATTTCTTGAGATACCTGCTTGTAGGGCTGGGGAGTATCGGAAAACGTCACCTGAGTAATATCAAAACACTTGATCCGGGTGGATACATTACCATCTGGCATACCCATACAAAAAAAAGTGAAGCCGCACTTCCCGACCCCCGGACCGACAGGTTTGTCTACTCACTTGAGGAAGCGATCGATCCAAAGCCCGATGTTGCGTTCATTGCCACTCCCGCATCGGCACATATCCCGATTGCTATAAAGCTCGCCCGCGAGGGGATCGATCTCTTCATCGAAAAACCCCTGTCATCTCATTTATCGGGTATCGATGAGCTCTTGGAGATCCAAAAAGCCCAACAAATCCTCATTATGGTCGGGTACTGTCTCCGGTTCCATCCGCCATTGCAGCTCCTGAAACAATGTGTCAGTGAGGGCAAAATCGGAAGACTTCTTGCAATACGGGCTGAAGTTGGGCAGTACCTTCCGGACTGGCGGCCGGGTACCGATTACCGGACCTCTGTCAGCGCACGACGGGAACTGGGGGGCGGGGCGGTTCTCGAGCTCAGCCATGAACTGGATTATGTGCTGTGGCTGGCAGGGGAGATTACTGTTGTCACCGCACAGGCTGACCGAGTGAGTGATCTCGAGATCGATGTCGAGGATACCGTGGATATAATCCTGAAATTCGCCAGTGGGGCACAGGGAAGCATTCATCTCGACATGGTTCAGCGGCCGTCGACACGGTGCTGCAAGGTTGTGGGAACGGAGGGGATCGTCATATGGGACGGCACAACCGATTCCGTACAGTTCTTTTCAAACGAGACGGGTGAATGGTCCATCCTGCATCCCGGACAAAAAGTGGATCGGAACCTTATGTACCTTTCAGAACTGGAACATTTTTTTGCCTGTATCCGTGAACGAAAAGAACCGCTTGTCACCGGAACGGATGCAGAACGGGTACTGTCTCTCGCCCTCGCCGCGTTACAATCGTCCCGGGAACAGAGGAGCATTTACCTATGATGCCGGGCGTTGTGGGATTCATCTTTGCCCGGGGGGGATCCAAGGGTGTGCCACGTAAAAATATCCGACCCCTTGCCGGTAAGCCCCTCATCGCCTGGTCAATCCTGGCGGCAAAGGAGAGCCGGTTCATCAGCCGGGTGATTGTCTCCACCGATGATGACGAGATCGCCCGGATCGCCCGGCAGTACGGTGCGGAAGTCCCGTTTATGCGGCCGGCGGAACTCGCCGGGGACCGGGCAACTGAATGGTCTGCCTGGCAGCATGCCATCACGGAAGTTAAAAAAGACCATCCCCATCCCCTTGATGTCTTTGTCAGTATCCCCGCTACTTCTCCTATGAGGGCTTCAACTGACATCGACGCCTGCATATCCCGGCTCCTTGAAAGCGATGCGGACATCGTGATCACGGTCAAGAAAGCGGAACGGAGCCCCTATTTCAACATGGTGAACCTAGATGACGGGGGTTATGCCCATGTGGTAATCAGTACCGGCAGCAACATGACCCGGCGCCAAGATGCCCCTCCCGTGTTCGACATGACCACCGTCGCTTACGCGGTCCGCCCGGCATTTATAATGCGTGCGCACGGTATCTTTGACGGAAAAGTGGTGGTGGTGGAAGTGCCGACGGAGCGGGCCTTGGATATTGATACGGAATTCGATTTCAGGATCGCTGAATTTCTCATGAAAGAGAGACTGGATTCCATCAGGAATCCGATATGAAGGTGCCTCATGAAACAGGTAAGTGAATTGATGAATATGAAAAACCGCGTGGCCCTGATCACCGGCGGGGCAGGGCATATCGGTTCTGCGATCTGTGATGCACTGGCGGAGAATGGCGCCGATATCGTGATCATTGACTGCAACAGGGATTTGTGTACTGAAAAATGCGAACAGCTGACGAAGGATTACGGTGTGACTGCCCGCCCTCTCGTCATTGACCTGGCAAGTGAGATGGAGTTGCGGAAGGTTCCGGAGACGGTTCTGAAACAATTCGGATCCCTTGATGTCTTGGTGAACTGTGCAGCGCTTGTCGGGACATCGGAGCTGAATGGATGGGGGGTCGGTTTCCGGGAGCAGAATGCGAACACCTGGAGACTGGCACTTGAAATCAATCTCACAGCCCCGTTCATTCTTACCCAGGTCTGCTCGGAAGCCCTAGCCCTGTCGCACCGCGGATCGGTGATCAATATTGCTTCAATCTATGGCATCAACGGCCCGGATATGCAGCTGTATGAAGGAACCTCCCTGGGAAACCCAGCTGCCTACGCAGCCAGCAAAGGCGGGCTCATCCAGCTGACTCGATGGCTGGCGACGGTTCTGTCCCCTGACGTGCGGGTTAATGCGATAACGCTTGGGGGGGTTTATCGCGGCCAGCCCGAACAATTCCATGCAAAATACATAAAGAAAACCCCCCTGCAGCGGATGGCTACGGAAGAGGACATCAAGGGGGCTGCCCTATTCCTCGCGAGCGATCTGTCTGCTTACGTGACCGGCCAGAATCTCGTGGTTGACGGGGGATTCACCGTCTGGTAACAAAAAAACTGAAAAAAATTCCAATCCTGCCTTCATCGGGGGATGGGGTGCATTCCGAGGTCCTGGCATTACCTGTGCAGGAAAAATAAAGACCGCTGGATTCAGATGATGCAGCACAATCATAACCGGGGGCACCGTAGCGGCGGAGCCCCCGAGAGCGTCATAATAGAGATAAAATTATTTTTACAGAGCAGAAAAGCCGGGTCAATAAAAAAATCAGCGGGATTTAAAGATCCCTCAGCACCCGCTTGAGTCCGTCCTTCCCGATAAGGGGTGCATCCTGAGAAGAGAAACTCCGCTTCTTTGTCTTTTTGAAACCTTTGAAATATGCGGGATCCAAGGGATCTTCGTGGGCCAGGGTATGCGGTACGATCAGGAACATGTCATCCCGTTCGTATGCCCGTTCCGCCTCCTCTTCCGCCATGAGGTCCTCGTAGAGTTTCTCGCCGTTCCTCTTACCGATGATCTTTATCTTGATTTGTCCCGGACGGTAGCCGGCTGCAGGGGAATATTCATCGATCATCGCCTCAGCGAGATCGGCAATACGGAGTGCCGGCATCTTCAAGATGAAGATCTCCCGACCTTTCGCGATCTCCCCGGCGGTCATGATCAGATGGCTTGCGGACGGGATCTCCATGAAGAACCGGGTCATCTCCTTGTCGGTGATCGTAACCGGGCCGCCTTCACGGATCTGTTTCCTGAATAGGGGGATGACCGATCCTCGCGAGTTCAGCACATTGCCAAACCTCACGCTGGAGAAGACCGTCTTCTTGTTCCCGGCGTAATAATTTGCCGAGATGGTCAGGCGTTCCGCCAGCAGTTTTGTCGCCCCCATCACGTTTGTCGGGTTGACGGCCTTGTCCGTGCTGACATTGATCACTTTCTGGACTTCATTGGACAGTGCCGATTCGAGGACGTTCTGGGTGCCGAGGACGTTCGTCTTGACCGCGTCGAAGGGATTGTACTCGCAGAGCGGGACGTGCTTCAGTGCCGAGGTGTGAAAGACGATATCGATCCCGTTCATCGCCATGTTCAACCGGTCCTTGTCCCGGATATCGCCGAGCAGGGTCCGGATCTTGTCCGACTGCAGCTCCTGCTCTAGGTCAAAGAGGCCGGTCTCATTATTATCGAAAACCCGGATGATGGCCGGATTGAGTTGTAAGAGTTTCCTGACCAGGTTACTGCCGATCGAACCTACGCCGCCGGTGACAAGGATCTTCTTGTTTTTATAAAAATTGTGATACATCATTGACTCTTCGCCCCGAATTCCCTGATTGCCTGAATGACGGTATCCATTTCATCCCTTGTAATACCCGGGTAAAACGGCAGGCTGACGATATCCCCGGATACGGTATCCGTCATGGGCAGGGACGAGGTATACCGGAGGACGTTCTGGTAATAGTGTGTTTTATGGACCGGCGGGAAATAGATTTTGGTCATGATCCCTTTCCCTTCAAGGTATTTCATCAGGGCATCACGTTTCTTCGCCCTGATGGAAAATAACTGGTACACGGAAACGGTATCCGGCTGTTCGGGCGGCACGACCACGCCGGGGACTTCCGCCAGTCCCGCACGGTAATACGCGGCATCGGACTTTCGTATCCCAATCAGGCGCCCGATCTTGTCCAGCTGGGCGATGCCCAGCGCTGCGGTCATGGTCGAGATGCGGAAGTTATACCCGAGCGAGACATAGTCCAGGACCTCGATCGTGGAGAAATAATCGAGCGTGTCGGGGCGCCCGTGCGACCGGACGAGTTTCATCTTCTCGTAGAGATCCCGGTTGTCGGTGACTACGGCACCCCCTTCACCCGTAGTGATGATCTTGTTCTGGCAGAAACTCAGGATTGAGGAATCTCCGAAGGTCCCCACGTACCGGCCGCCCACTGTTGCACCCATTGCTTCAGCGGCATCTTCGATCAGGACGATATCGTGTTCATCGGCAATCTTCCGGAGTTCCCGGACCTGGCAGGGGAATCCTCCAAAATGGATCGGAACGATCGCCTTTGTCCGCGGGGTGATCTTTGCTTCGACATCTGCCGGGTCAAGGCCGAACGTGGCGTCTTCGATATCGGCAAAGACCGGTGTTGCACCGACAAATTTCGGGGCATTCGCAGTGGCAATAAAGGTGAACGAGGGGATGATCACCTCGTCGCCGATGCCAATCCCGTAGGACAACAGCGCCGCGTGGAGGGCGGAGGTGCCGGAATTGAACGTCAGGCAGTATTTTGTCCCGACGTATTCCGCAATTTTCCTCTCAAATGCGGGAATCTGCGGGCCCAGTGCCCAGTTCATGCCGGTTTTTATCGCTGCGTTCACTGATGCGACATCCTCGTCATCCCAGTACATCTTAAACAGGGGTATCTTCCAGGTCATATTCACTCCTCGGTGGTATCGGTTGCTCTCTCTTCGGGGGTCAGGGGCCGGATCACGCGGGCAGGGACGCCGAATGCGAGCACATTGTCCGGTATGTCGGTCGTGATGAAACTGAACGCACCGATCCGGGAATTCTCGCCAACGGTCACGCCCGGCATGATGACCGAATGCGAGCCGATGCGGCTGTTCCTCTTTAAGTGAACCGGGCCGTGTTTATTGTCGATCGTGGAGACTGAGTAGAGGGAACAATGAGAACCGATCTGCACATACTCTTCGATCGTCACGCCATGCCGGGCATTGATATACGTGAACGCTCCGATGTCCGTCCGGGCACCCAGGTCCAGGTTTTCTTTGTGCTGGACAACCCAGTTGTACTGGTTTAATTTTCCTTCTTCGAATTCAGGGTATTTCCAGTTGGCAAATCTCATCAGTACATCATCCTTTTTTGCAGTAATGCCGGTGATATTTTTATTTTTTCCAGGCACTCGACAATCTTTCTGCTGATGTCCCCGTTACCATAGGGATTTGTTGCTGTTTTTACTTTTCTTTTGAATTCTTCATCTGACAGGGCATAGCGGATTGCCGCAGCGATCTCGCCGGCATCATACCCGGTATCGATCACATTCTCTCCCTGCTCGCGCCCCCTCTGGCGGGTGCCGATGTTGACCGCAGGAACGCCAAACGACGGTGCTTCGATGATCCCGCTGCTGGAATTCCCCACGATCACGGAGGATAATTGTAAGATCGCCAGGTAATCCGCGTGGCCGATGCTCGGGAAGGAACGGATCTTTTTTGCTGCTGCATACTTCTTTATCACGTCGATCATTGCCCGGCCCCCGGCATCTGCATTCGGGTAGAGGACGATGACCTGGTGGTGGAAACTGCAGGCGGCCTCCAGGGTCTCGTTCATCCGGGCGGCCGGATCGCCCGGTTCAAGGGGGACCGGGTGCTGGATCACGAGGATGAGCGGCACGGACGGATCGATCCCGTACCGGTCCGCGACCTCCTTCACCGAAGCAGCGGGCAGCTTCCTGATCGCGTCCAGTCCGGGTGCCCCGACAACAAAGACATGGCGCGGGTCCTCGCCCATCTTTACGATCCGTTCTGCGCTCTTCACTGTTGCAGGCAGGTGGATGTGCGATAATTTTGTGATTGCATGGCGTGCGGATTCGTCGGCAGTGGACGTGACCTCCCCGCCATGGATATGCGCTACCGGTATCCCGAGGTAGGCTCCTGCGATCGCACCCCCCAGCATCTCGCCGCGATCCCCAAGAAGAAGGATAATGTCAGGGCGGATCTCCCGGACGAGCCCGACAAATTCCTTGATAAAACTGCCGATAAATATGGCCATCGATTCTTTTGAATCCTGTTCGTATGTTACGCTGACCGGATGACAGGCAAAGCCATCCTTCCGGATCTCATCGATGGTATTGCCGAACTCCGGCATGAGGTGCATGCCGGTGGCTGCAATATGCAGCTCCATGCCGGGATGGTTGTGGATCCGGAAAAGAACGGACCTCATCAGGCCGTAATCCGCCCGGGTCCCGCTCACATAGAGGATCGTTCTCTTCATTCGATCATGTCCCGAGTTATCAGGGTATCTTTCTCTATTGCCGTTTTAACTCTTTTTCCCACGAGATCCTTCAGGAATTTTGGTTCGAGACCCGTGCCCGGGCGTTTCAGGGTAAGCATGGTTTCCAGCAGGAGTGATCCCCTTGAGATATCTTCTCTTGCCACCACGCTCTTCCGTACCACGTCCCGGTTTTTGATCTCACAGGCATCCGGTCTTTTATCATCCGTGCCCAGCGCCTTTTCGACCTGCCGTATGGCGGCGATCATCTCTTTTAAGGTACCCGGCTCGATGGATGCCGCATGATCGGGGCCGGTGAGGGTCCGGTCGAGCGTGATATGTTTCTCGATTACACAGGCCCCCCTTGCGACCGCAGCGACTGGCACGAGAATGCCCTCAGTGTGATCGGAATATCCCACGGGCAGGTGGAATGTTTCGCGGAGCGTGTCCAGTACCCGTAAGTTCACCGATTCCAGCGGTGCCGGGTAACTGGTGGTACAATGAAGGATGATGATCTCCTGACAGCCATGCGCTTTCAGGCAGTTCACCGCCTCCCTCACTTCATCCATGGTGGACATGCCCGTGGAGAGGATGACGGGTTTCTTCTCGCGGGCAATTCTCTCTATGCAGGGTATATTCGTGATCTCCCCGGAGGGGATCTTGAACGCGGGAACATCAAGCCGGATGAGCAGGTCCATGCTCTCTTCATCGAATGCCGTTGATAAGAAGAGAATTCCCCTCTTTTTTGCATAGGTGGATAATTTTTTGAACTCCGTATCGGATAATTCCAGTTTCTTCAGCATCTTGAACTGGGTGGTCCCGGCGGCACCGGTTTTTTTCTGATACTCGGCTTTTTCTGCATCCTTTGTAACCAGGTGCGAGGTCTTAAATGTCTGGAATTTGATCGCGTCGGCGCCGGCTTCGCAGGCAACATCGATCAGTTTTTTTGCAAGCGCGATATCACCATTGTGGTTCACGCCGGCCTCTGCGATAATGAAACAGGGTTCGCCATCCCCGATCTTCTTGTTACCCATGGAGATGACGCCTTCCTTCGCTTGCATTTTACCTGCCGTACCGCATTTCACCGGGATTCTTTTAATGTCCATATGCCATCGTTCTTCTCGAAAATATCCCGGTTATAGAATTTATCGACAATCTCCCAGAACTCATGGTCAGTATAACCGGTAAAGTGAAGGAAGTCATCGAGCGCTCTCTGGTCGAGTTTATGGTCGTGTTCACGAATCAGCCGTACCCCTTCCTCTTTCGTGATCCTCCCGCTGCGGATCCAGTAACCGACCACATCGGTGGCCCGGGCAAACCCAAACTTGGGATATTTCAGCCAAGGATGTACTAGGTACGCGATGGAGTCGACCTGATCGTAATCCTCGATAAAGCCCTCGCGTTGCCATTCGTGGGAGAGATCACGGAACCCGTATTGTTTTGCGATTTGGAAATTCCGGTACCCGTCCCAAGGGATGAAATAACTGAGGTAGATCGGTTCCAGGCCGGCGGCATCGATCTCTTCGTCCGTGGGATTGCGGAGCATTCCGATCTCTATCTCGGAGATCCCCCTCTTGAACCAGAAATCCCAGTCAATGCTCTTGACCACATCGTTCTTGATCTGGTCTCGGGCGCTCCAAGTCTCTTTCTGGAGCACTCCCCCGTATTCCCAGCTCACATTCTCCCCGTATACCACGAGGGGGATCTTCCAGCGTATCGCCATCTTTACCGGGAAGGTATAGATTGCCCGGTCAATGGGCCAGGTCGGGCTGCCCATCTCTTCAAAGGCGATCCGGACCATCTTCCGGACCAGGGCCGGGTTCTGGTGAAGCGCGATGATGTCGCACCCGAACGCGTCGGCAATATTCTGGAAATTATGTTCGCCGGCCTTTGTCTTGGAGAAGGGATCGCGGACCGACACCAAGAGAGGATTCATGCCGAGCAGGACCTTCATGACGTAAACTTGGAAATGGCTGTCCTTACCCCCGCTTATTGCCACAATGCAGTCATAGGAGCCGTCATTCTTCCGGTACTTATCTGCGAGTTTTTTGAGTTCTTCAAACCGGGACTGGTAATTCACGTTTTTCCGCTGTTCATAGTGACGACAGGCCTGGCAGATTCCCCGACCATCCAGAACCAGCCCAGGTTTTGTATCCGGCATCAGGCAATTATTACAGTGTCTCATATTAATCTCTCAATGGTATATTGATAGTCGCTGATAATATCATTCTGAGATTTCTGATATATTTCAACTGATTTCTAGATTGAATAATCTAGTTTTTCATCCTATAAATGTCAATATAGTGAATAAATTTTTATTTCTGGTAACATAAAAAATTAGCTTCTATTCTTAAAACAAACAATAGACAAAAATAGATAATGTCATTATGTTTAATAACGCAACGGGGTATAAATCTATTCGATTATTGATAATCTCAATCTTTTTGGGCATTTACGAAGAATGCACCGATAAACTATCATTACATCTGTATTTCAGATGGTTAAAGATTGAGACGATAAATAATTGTCAGTTGATATTTGAACATGAGAACTGCTGATTATAGTCAATCGCTCTTGATAATTAAGCATCTGAAATTCACTAGTATCTCCCAATAGATCTAGAAAACCGTGTTGAATATTATAGTAAATATCATATCGTTACCGGTTTTTATTAATACACTCACTCCTGTCCCAGATACAATTGATAATATTCGCCCTTCTTTTCCATCAATGACTCATGGGTGCCACTTTCAACGATCTCTCCGTTTTGCATCACATGAATAATATCTGACCCCTGAATCGTTGATAATCTGTGAGCTATTGTAATAACAGTCATATTTTCAGATAACATTTGAACTGAATCAATAATCTTCTTTTCAGAAATATTATCCAAAGAACTGGTAGCCTCGTCCAGCAGTAAAATATCTGGATTTCGGAGGATAATCCTTGCAATGGCTATTCTCTGCCTTTGTCCCCCTGATAATCGAATTCCCTGATCTCCGATAATTGTATTATAGCCATGTTCGGTTTCAATGATAAATTCATGGGCATCAGCAAGTTTTGCAGCCTCAATTATTTCTTGATCGTTACGTTCCAGCCCAAATCTGATATTTTCCTTGATAGTATCATGATAAATAAATGTCTCCTGACCAATATACCCCAGAGACTTTAGATAATCCGAACGGTCAAACTCTTCCAAATTGACCCCATCCACGAAAATACCGCCTTTTTCCGGTTTGTACAGTAATGCCAGAAGATTTGCCGTAGTTGTCTTGCCAGAACCTGAATTTCCCACAATGGCAACCTTTCTGTTTTTACCAATATCAAAAGAGAGATTGCGAATGACGTCCTGGTTCGCCCCAGAGTACCTGAATGATACCTCTCTGAACTCAATTTTGTTTTTGAATGAAAATGTTTGTTTTATCACACCTTTTTTTCCAGTAGATTCATTTCCACTATCGACGTTCAGTTCCCCATACACAAGTATTAATGCGGGAAGAGCCCGAACAATGGCAGCTAAATTAGTCTGCGCTAAATTAACACATGGAATTAACCGGTACAATGCGAGCATAATAGTCCCGAATACACCAATATATCCAATAAAATCACCTCCGGTAATAAAGTACAGACAAATGGCGCCCAATGAAATTATTGAAAACATGATAAAATCATTGATAACCGGGGGGGTTTTATTAAGGACATCGACATTGATGTATGTTTTTAACAGTTTTTTTACCGCGAAATCATATTTTTTCTTGAATAATCCAATGGAATCGGTTATAAATATGGTTTTGATTCCCGTTATAAGCTCCTGATATATAACAGATTTCTCCATAAACGCTTTTGTTAATTCAGAACTGTTTCTAAAAATTCTTGAAAACAAATATTTCCTAATGATCAATGCGTATATTACACCAACAATGATCAATCCCACCGTGAGCCAGAATGAGAGATAAAAAATAAACATGAGGTAAAAAAAAGCCATCAGTGAATTTTTTGTAAAGTCAACAAATGATCCTACCGCTTCGTTGGCTTCAGTCACTGCTCCCTGACCGATATAGAGTAAATCTCCTTGTTTTTTCCTTGCAAAATAACTGTATGGGTTATTTATGATCTTTTCAAAAACACGACGGTCCAGTGAATCACGGACTGAGGCAATGACATGCGCCCCATGATATACAACGAACGCGTAAAAACCGGCTACTATAATCGAGGCAATGATCAGTAGTATTGCGGATGCGATAAATGGATCGAGTGCTGACGGTAGTAAATGGGCATAAAATGCATCCAGAAGTTTTGGCTTATTTTGCACCCCAAGACCATAGTTAATGATTGGGTATACCAGTGAGACCCGGAATACTTCAAGCCCGCTGAGGATGATCACTGCAAGCAGATAAAATGCAAGTGTTTTTTTAAACGGGCTGAAAAGATGCCATAAAATTTTCATTGAGTCTCTGATATTTGACAATCTGAAACCTCCTAGTTATCTCATGCAGGTACGATATATTCCCCTCACACATGTCTCCAACACTTGGGGCTACAATCAATTTATGACACTCTATATGTATCCGCATCTTGTTGAAGGTAGTCTTTGTGGCGTGAACGCCATGTTAAAACTTGACTTTTTTCCAGTCCTGTAGGAATCGTTCCAATCCCGTATCGGTCAGATTATGCTTAGACATTAATTCAATCACTGAAGGGGGGATTGTCACTACATGGGATCCGACTTTTGCAGCGGCAAGAACATGCAGAGGATTGCGTATACTGGCGGTAATGACCTGTGTCGGATAGTTATGTCGGGTAAAAATTTCGACGGTATCTTTAACAACCTCCATCCCGTTGTGACCAATATCATCCAGACGGCCTACAAACACGCTTACATAGGTTGCTCCACAATGTGCGGCCAAGAGCGCTTGATTTGCCGAAAAAATAAGTGTGACATTCGTTTTAATTCCCATCTGACTCAAGCGTTTGGTTGCTTTCAAACCTTCCATGGTCATGGGGACTTTAATAACAATATTGGGTGAAATACGGGCAATCGTTTCGGCTTCTTCTACCATAAGACCGGATTCAAGACTGATAATTTCCGCGCTTATCGGGCCCTGCACTATTGTTGATATTTCCTGAATTAAATCTTCAAACGAATATTCTGTATTTACTTTAGCAATTAAACTGGGATTAGTGGTGACCCCCTCTATAATAAAACTGTATTTTCTTATCTGATCAATATCTGCAGTATCGAGAAATAATTTCATTATCTGCTCCTCTTCATCCATCTGTGGTTCTGATTACTTCTATCTATTCGTTTATAAAATAAAATTCTGAACTGCATCGAGTAAGTCTGTTGCTATATAATCGACAGGTTTTTTTATATTCTTGAATTCCTGAAAACCATGACCCGTTTTGACCAATACTGTTTTACATCCTGCTACTTGCCCGGCTTCAATATCGCTCCATTTGTCGCCAACTAGAAAAGAAGATTTAAAATCTATGTTATACTTTTTCGCACCTTCTAAAAGCATCCCGGGTTTTGGCTTTCTGCAATTGCAGTCAGTTCGGTATTTTTGTACTTTTGCTTCGGGATGGTGAGGACAATAATAGATTGCATCGATATGGGCATCAGTTTGTTTGAGTTGTCTAACCATCTCTCGGTTGAATATTATAATCTCCTTTTCTTCATACATGCCTTTTGCCACACCTGATTGGTTTGTAATAACGATTACCTTAAACTGTGCATCATTCAGTTTTTTTATCGCAAGTCCACTTCCCTCAATTAACATGAGCTGGTCGATGCGATGGGCATAATGTGGGGGATCCTGAGTTATTACCCCATCGCGATCAAGAAAAACCGCTTTATTCGTATTCATCACACATTCCATTTAAGTAATGTTTGATATTTCCTATTCAATGCAGCGCCGCTTCTTAAATTATTTCTTACAGAAAACAACCCGGCACCATGAGGAATAAATTTCTATGAATCCAGCTATTAATTTTTCCCTTGTCAGAAATTCCCTTAAGATCAAGACAATGCTGCGAAGCGATCTGGAATAGTCTACCTACCCTTCATTTATCAGAAATAATCAATGGCTCTGAAAAATGAGGAAAGGCGAATCTTTGACTGCAATGGTTTCAGTTATTAAAAATATTGAAGTTATCTGTTCAATTAATCGTAAATAAAGATCAAAAAAATTTCGGATTAATTTAAAAAATCATCTCCTTTTGAACGGAGCCATGTCGCTCCAACTCTCGCCTTAAATTGGATCCAGCCGTGCCACCCTGGAAATTGTGGGAGCGAATCAAGAATTTCCCAGAACCTTTGATAGCGCTGGAGATCCTCTTCAGTATCGACCCATGTTCCTTGTAGTCGCTGCCACTGTTCCTGCACTGCTGATAAAATTTCTTCAGGTGTTAAATCAATAATCCTGATACCGATACGATCGTAGTACTCCGAGTGGGTGTTTAAAGCAAAGTACTCTTTACAGTTAAGGGGAATTCCTGATGCCTGCCAAAGTAATGTTTTGGGCAAGTGCGTTGTATTAGAAAATGATGTGGTCATCCAGAGTGGAAGGTAATTTAGGTACAGAATAGGTCTGCAATAAATATCACTGATGGTATCTATACCCGTACCTGTACTTACACATAAATCACAGTGAGCGAACAGCCAGATATCTAGAAAATCGCTTTTCTCTGGATGGAACGCATAGTCGATTAGACGCGAATGGTTGCTGGGGATGGGTCTGGCCATTACCTTTCCCATTCGCAGTACCCACACGCCCTGACCGGCCAGCCATTCTGCTGCAGGAACATATGTGGAAATATCTGAATCACGATAGTTGAGATGGTTCCAACCATAACCATACTTTGGGTGATATTTTGCCCCCGTTTCTTCTGGGGGTGTGGTATTCGGATACGTGTTATCCATATAACTACTGTCTCTTACAAGCAGACAGACAAACGGTTCACCTTCATGCCAGCCCTGCTGGCATAACCAGGCTTTGGCCCATGCGTCTTCTTCAGGGGAAAATGGCAGTACTTCCTGAATCATCTTTTGCCAGTCTTGGATATCCGAAGAGAGCTGGAGCATACCAACGGGAGGAAGATGGTGCATGGCGCCGCCGGGCAATATCTGATTCCACAGATCCAATGGACAAACAAAGGGAGAAACGTGAAATGTCCGTTGCACCATTGCCGCAAAAAAATCATTACTTATAGGCAGATCGAACCAGTATAAATCCAAACACCCTTTAGATTGCCGTTGACATATACCTGCAACTTCATTAACAAAGGTACCAATACGGCTTGTACTAATTGGACCAAAACGGATTACGTACCATGGACGCAAGCAACGGATGATAATAACCAGCGGGATTGCCCAGAGACCGCAGATAAGTAATATCAGGTATTTAAGCAAGGAGAGAATTTTCGATTGAATTACCGGCCAACCCCCAGAGGAAATTTCAGAGAATTGTTTGTTCAGAGACTTCATTGAAAACCTCAAATAATACCTTTTGTCATCATAATTATTCGGGAATTACTATGAAATGCAGGATAAGATTTATTTTCAGGACATGTCAGAAATATTATTTCGTTGTTTACAGTATTTCTACTCTCCATTTCCACTCAATTATCTATGGTGAATGATTTTAAATTCATGTTATTTTTGAATTTGACCCCCCAATATCATCAATTATAAATTTATTAATTATTTTTTAAAATGATCAAATACAATTTTTTTACATATTGTGTTGATATCGTGCAATTGAATTTTTGTTGTTTTGATCAATTTATCTGATTTCATTGAAATATTCAATGGTCGTTTCTCGATGAAAGGAAAATCATGAATGCTGCATCTTACTACTTCTGTTTTTATTTGTGATTTACCCCTGAAATGTTTGAGTAGTATCTCCAAGAGATCCAATCGGGAAAATGCTACATTACCTGATATATGGAAAATTCCGTTACAATCATTATCGATTAATTCTATGATCGCTGTGGTCACATCATCAATATAAACCGGGGAGAAAATTTGATCATAAGCGCAGGATATCTTTTTATTGCTTGTGATCTCCTCAAGCCAATTTGTAAAAAGGGTCCCATCTCCTTCTTCAGAACCGTATACTTTCGAGAATCTGACGATAATATACTTATCACATGTCTTTTGGATAAATTTTTCAATTTCCACTTTCTGTTTACCATAAGTGATAATTGGATTCACCGGATCTTCTTCAGTATAATTTCCTTTTATTCCATCAAAGACATAATCACTAGAACAAAAAATTGGTGTGATATTATGGTGATTTAAACAATTTACAATCAATTTTAAGCTATCGATATTTAATGCATTTGACTTTTCAATATTTTGGGCACTTGTTTCGAAATTCGTATCATTTAATAGAATCACTGCATGAGAGACTGAGTTTAATTCTTTCAAAATCTGTGCGAGATCCATTGATAATGAATCGAAATAAATTCCATTATTTATAGGGTTTTTATAATATGTGGGAATAGCACGATCTTTCCCAAGGGCATTAAATAAATATCTTCCGATATAACTGCTCCCTCCTAAAATTAGAATCTTTGTTTTATTCATTTTAATCACCGTACCCTCAATATTCAAACTATCTTTCTTACATAGATCTGTAAGGGTCTTCATTTATTTACCTAGTGCCAATGAGATGATATTCGCTGCTATTTTATTATAATTAATTATTTTATTAAACGCACTTTTTGAATTTCGTGTACATAATTTCGTGTACATGTATTATAAGAAATCTTCTGCATCATAATTCATGTTAACAACAGTTCAATATCACGAAAATTAACCTTCTGAAAATACAGAATCATTGTTTATGTATGACGGATTAAAAAACCGTTCAAAATTCATCTCTCTAAATTTTTTTGATTTATTCTCTTCATGAATTGAAATATACCTTTTTCATCTCCCTCTTCAGGAGCCCAGTCCGCAAAAATTGTGTTTTCACGGATAAATGGTCCTTTCGTTGATTCATGAAAAACCGTGCTTTCAGATTTTATCACGATTGAATGAAAGATTGGGTTATCAATTCTGTAGTAAAAAATTTTACCGGAATTATAGTCTCCCATTTGAATAACTTCTCGGAGATTGCCGTTATCTTCAAATAATAATAATAACACTTCACCATCAATTAAATGAAAAGATTCGCTTTTTCCCAAGTGTTTATGGGGACGAACATAAGTATCTTGTTTATGGACAATCAGCATTTCATGAAGGGGAGACCTGATATCTTTATGAGCACATAGACGACTGCGTTTACGCGTTGTTCTTTCAGCCAATTGTTTTAAATGGGTAATATCTTCCTTACTGATTTTTACGACCGGATCGATCGCAAATAACACCTCGTCGTTAAATTTTGAATAGTTCATGAAAACACCTGCTTGTGCAATGAGCGTTGACTAGATGGAAAAATTGAGTAAAATTTTCCCCCGTTCTCAATGAACTTCCGGAAATTAGCAATCACCTTATCTTCATTCAACGGATTCAAGCTCAATATGCAAAGTGAATAATTACCATTCATAAGAGCGGACGAAGATACGATGGGTAATTTCGAACCCGGCATAAATAATCCCTGTTTATTAGGGTCATCATCAATAATACAGTCAATAAAGTCCTGCAACTGAAATAACCATACAAACGTACATGCAAGATGACCTGCTCCGAAAAATGCGATTTTACCATTATTTCTCCGGTGATGCGCGAAAAAAGAATAAAAATTTTTACGGTATTCGCCAAATTTTTGCGCAAACATCTCTCCCCGTAATAATTCTGTTTTCAGGATCGGAGCAGGCATTACCGGATTAAAATTATTTATGGGTCGTGTAATTGCAATAAGTGAATTTTCAAAGGGGTACTGGATATTTTCGAATCTGATAATTTGTAATCCACACGCAGCCAGTAAAAATTTGAAGGTCTCCGGTGTGAAATAATATAAGTGTTCCTCCCAAATCGTAGTATAATCATTTTGTTCTAAAGATCTTGTGCAATCAGGAACCTCAAATATAATAAACGCATTTTTTGCAACAAGTGTCTTCAATGAGTTGATGAACTCATCCAAATTATAAACATGTTCTAGGATATGTCTAGCAATCAAAATCTCCGCTTTTCCATATTTTTGAGTGATTTTTTTAGCTGTATCTGTTGTTAAAGCTGACTGAATACTTTCAATGCCAGCACCATTGTAGTGGATATTTAAATCCTGATTGGGATCAAGTCTCCATGTCTCAAAACGACGGGATCTAAACCGATGAAGTGTGGTGTCATCTTTGAATGATAACCCACCTATTTTTGAATTCTCTGATACGCCCTCTAAATCACATACAAAATTTACGAGGTAGTCAAGATGGCCCTCCGGCTCTCGATAGGTTATCCAGTCATATCTGGGTTTCAATTCTTCATTTGGAAACGGCGTCATTAATTTGATTAATCCACTTTTTTGACATTGGCCAAGAACTAAATGATATAATTTTTCAAAGTCAGTTGAATTGCAGAGATACCGGTTTGATATCGGTTGCATCCCTACATCTAGCAGCGGTTTCACGATATCTTTAGAACAATTACCTGATGAAATTATAATCCCCTCTTCTGCTGTTCTTTTTTTACTATTTCCCCCAATCCCTCATCCAATTCTGTAAAGTGAAATTCTGGAAAAGTTTTCCGGAGTAAATCGTTTGAGAACCGGTTATCGACTTTATCCTTCGTGCGTTCCCTGTATGTGATCGTTGGTGTTTTTCCTGTCAGCGATATAAGTCTATCAAGTACGTATTGAAATGAGTGACTCTTCCCATTGACAGGATTCAACACACCATTAAACTTGGATTGAACAACGCCATACACAATGCGTGCAATATCCTTGATGTACAGGAATTCACGGAGTTCGGAACCGTTTCCCCAGATGATAATTTCTTTATCATTCATAATATTATCCAAAAAATATGATGGTCCGTATCCGTTTGAAAGATCCCCGTTTCCATAAATAAGCGGTGGGCGGAGTATCGCAAGTGAAGTTGACCCTGATTGAAATGTAGTTGATAATAGCCTTTCAGAAGTAAATTTTGCTATCCCATAAAATGAACGGGGATTAACCTGTGTATTTTCTGTAATTTGCATATTGTGAATGTCTTCTCCATAGACCGCGGCCGAACTAAAATAAACGAACTGTCTCAACGGCCTCTGTTGTACCATTTCACAAACATTTTCAATCATGCTCATATTTTGCATGTATATCTCCAGATTATCCCCGAGTTGCTTTTTAATTGCTGCCAGCATTATTACCGTGGTATCGGGAGAAAGATAATCAATTATCCGTCGGGAACTATCGCGGTCACAAAGATCGATTTCAGGACGGGATAGTCCAATAATCTCTATATCAGGGGCCTGTGAATTGAAATACTCAGTAATCTGATGTCCAATGAATCCGTTATGCCCAAGAATTACAACTTTCATCAGATCACGGATTTATCAAGTCATATTCATCGTCGATGCTTCTAATTTCTTTTTCAAAGTCCTTTCATCATCCCTTCATATATTACATTCCGATAACTTCAGAATTCCTCGTTCATTGGTTATTCTATCAAATTATGATAGAAACACGAATTACAATTATATCCCTTTTTAAATGAATATTTCAACTATATCATTAGTACTCTTTTTGAAGATTCCTGCAATATCATTCAATTGTTACACCATCGTGATTAAAATCCTCCCAGAAGTCCCGCTTTTCATCAACTGGATAGCTTCGTTGATATCATCTAATTTGAATTCATGTGTAATAAGCCCGTCAAGTTTCAGGATCCCGGCATTGGCAAGCCGGACATACCTTGGAATATCTACCTGAGGGACACAGCTCCCACCGTGACTTCCTTTCAGGACTTTATTGAAGTGGATCGGGAGGGTGTAGATTGATACATTATCTCCCTTTCGCGGAACCCCGACAAGAATGGTCCTGCCATCCGGATGTGTCAGATCATACGCCTGTTCAATTATCCGTGAATTTCCTGTAGTATCTATAACGACATCAGGTCCGGAAGCGCCGACAATCTTTTTGATCTGATCGATAAGATCCGGTGTTTTCGCTGAGTTGAAACAATAGTCTGCTCCCATTTTCCGTGCCATATCCAGTTTGTTATCATGGAGATCAATACTGATAATCGGGTGAGCGGAGACCATTTTTGCAGCCTGAACGATATTAAGACCAACTCCCCCCACACCATAGACCACGACGGATTGCCCCATCTTTACCTGGGCATCGTTATTGATTACTCCAAGAGCGGTCGTTACGGCGCAACCAAAAAGAGGCGCAAGTTTCATATCAAAATCCTTGGGTATCGGAGTGAGACGGTTTTCCGAAACAACTGCGTATTCATTGAATGTCGTAACCCATCCGGCGTTCAGAGGCTTTCCGTTCCAGTGGTATTTCGGAGTCCCTGACTCGATCCCATTGCTCTTCCTCCAGTGGAGAACCACGTTATCCCCGGTTTTAACCGTAGTGACGCCCGGGCCTGTTTCCAGCACTACTCCCGAACCTTCATGCCCGAGGAGGTGCGGGAGAAATTTATCCTGGCCTTTTGCAGCCGATATCTCATTTATCTGAGCCCCGCATATACCGCTGTAGATGATTTTTACCAGGACCTGCCCGCAGGTAAGCGTATCCGGGAGCTGGACCTCATCAACAACCAGAGGTTTATTTGTCTCTGTCAGTATCGCTGCTTTCATCCGTGAAACTTGCATAATCAACCTTCATTCAAAATATATAAATTCGTAATCACCGGTATAACCGAACTCATTGTAGATCCAGATCCATTCATCCAGATCGAAGAGGGACTCTGCAGTCAGGGCCCAGCATTCAAGGTTGAACATCTCGAGTTCATTCCGGTAACTTTCCACCATGATAAATTTGTTTTTTCCCACCCTTTCAATTTCTTGAAGTGCAACCTTGAGTTCAAAAAATCTCAAGTTATGGAGGGTGGCAAGAGAGATCACCAGGTCAAATTCATTGTCTTTGAACGGGTAGGGATCCTGTGCCCGGTGCCGGAAGAGGTGCCCTTTAAAGTCCGGGTGGCAGTGATCCATCCCATACTGGGAGATATCGAATCCCTGGATCTCCAATCCCGGAATCAGGAGTTGCAGTTCGTACAGGAGGTAGCTTTTCCCGCACCCGACGTCCAGAACCTTGTCACCGGCCTTGAGATGATATCGTTCAATAATCTTTTCCGCAACAGGTTTCCAGTATCCCGGACGATAGCTGTAGCCTCCGTAGCCATACCGCCGATCCCCGTCCCAGTATTCATATCCGTACTCTTTTGCCTTTTGCATACAATGGACTTTGTCGTCCACCATTCTGGCCAGATAATCCCGTTTTGTCCTTGTGTGCAGAGGTGTCACAAAGTTCAATAATTGTCCCATACGTGCCCCTTTTCTCTTGATCTAATATTATTTCTATTCATTAGTGAATAAGATAATTGAGGATTTTTTAAAAAGTCTTGAGATCAGATATGCTCTCAATCAGAACATCGCAGTAACTGCGTGACCGGAATTCACCAGCATTCAGTATATCGTAATCACGGTGCGAGGTAAGTAGAATATTCATCTGCCTTAAATCATTGTATTGGCCATTTTGAACATATTCTTCGCTTTTTTGAGTTGTTTCCCTTTTATCTCATTCATATCCAGATCGCTGTTTGCAAATATTCTCCGGGCCCTCCCTACGGGAAGGAACTCGTTGAGAATTATACAGCACCATTTGATTGTGTGAACCGGTAGAAGCATCTTCAGTCTTCGGTAGTGGGACCCGGGATTGTCCAGGGAGTCCAGTACACGGGCCGAGAACATCGGGAGATATGAATGGGGTACTGGCACTTCCGGCTGACAAAAGAAATCACAAATCATTTTCACTGGATCATCGAGTCCTGCATACTCGAAATCAATGAAAAATACTGTGCCCGCATCAGTCTGGATTGCATTATGAAATCCAAAGTCTGAAGGGGAGATACAGATATCCCTTTTCTTCAGGCAGTCATCAAGGCCGGACAGTCCTTGTTTTTCCTGTTCCAGGATATCCTTGCGGACGTTTTCCCACCGGGGAATGAGTTCATTTCTGACAAAGTGAATGGCGGACCTGTCAATCTCTGATCCGGTATCCATCTGCAGAAGTCTGTCGATCCTTCTGTTCACGCATTCCAGATGATCTCTCATTGAAAAACAGGACTCCGCTGCCGGTAAGAGATTTTTGGGCGTGCCGGAATCATAATTTTTATTAATGGCCTCGAAAAAATCCAGTGCCTGTGTGATATGGTTCCCACTCAGGTGTTCTGTTGGGACCTTGTGGCCATGAATGTATTCATAAACCGCGATTCCTCTGTCAGGATCGCAGATAATCGGCTTTGGCACACAGGATATCCCGGCATCTGCCGCATACTCAAGAAAGGTCCATTCTGCCCGGCAACGATCCCGGGGATCAGCTGCATGCCGGAAATAGTGCTTCATCACATATTTCGGGATCCCATTCATTTCAAGAATGAATACCTTGTTGTTGCCGCCGCCGCTCTTGGGGTAAATCACAAGGTTATCAGGACAGTCAATACCGGATAATAACTCCCGTGAAAGAGAGTGGAGGTCTTCTTCAGGGTTATCCATGATGCCTCTCAATGATCCCGCATATTTGATCCCAGCTCCCTGCAGTAAAATAGCCGGGGTCCGGCGTACTCTTTCTGTCCGGATCATACAGGATTTTGATTATCCCCTCCAGAAGATCCGGGTGCAGGAGAACCTCCGCCAGATCATCTATCATAATATCACAACCAAGCTGGTTTATCCGGCCGACCTTCTCTGATCGCGTTGCTTCGAAAAAGACTCCCTCTACTGCCCCGCGGATATCCATTCCAAAAATCCTGTTTTTTTCCAGCCAGTTGATCGCAGGAGTACGCAGGTTGAATTTTTCACCAACAATTGAGTCCTGGGTCTTATGGCTGATGATAAAAATCTTCCAGCCATTTTCATAACAGAGATCGGAGAACGGTGAAAATCCATCCATTACTTTTGCGTTCCGAATGTATTCCCCATACACGAGCCCCTGAATTTTGATCCAGTCGTCTTCCCGCCCAATTCCGATGAGATACTCACGGATGGTTTTTTTACTGAACCCGGCATTATCCGGCAAGACACCCAGTGACAATCCCGCCTCGTAAAAAAGATCGCTGTAATTAATGATAGTGTTATCAAAATCAATGCCGATAATCATATCCACATCATTCAGTTTCAGGGATCGTTTCATCAATTCAACCGGGAGCTCTGCGATAGCACGTTATTCATGATTTAATGAAGGTATTGATGTACTTTCTGATACTGCTTATGGATTGTTTCTGCAAGTTTTTCTGGGGAGAGTGCATAAGCCTCCCGAGCATTTTTCTGGTTTATTGCATAATGTAAAAATTCATCCGGTATTCCGATTCTTAAAAGATGACCTTTTTGGGGAAGAGGCTGATCGCTGATCCATTCGGCAACTGCGGATCCAAGACCTCCGATGAGACTATGTTCTTCGACTGTCACGACAAGAAGATAGTCAGAGAATGCTGCCTCGAGAAGCTCGGTATCCAGTGGCTTGACAGTATGATAACTGACTACGCGGATTTTTAGACCGTATTCCCTGAGAAGGTGAGCCGCTGCAATAACATTCGGCATTATTGTTCCTGTCCCAAGAATGCAGATATCCGTGCCCTCTTCAATGGTTATCCCTTTCCCAATGACAAAGTCAGGTAATTGTTGATGTATCACCGGTTCATTTTTCTTCCCAATGCGGATATACACGGGACCTTCTTTCTGAAGAGCAGCTTTTATGGCAGCCCGTGTCTCAACGGCATCCGCTGGACAGATAACCGTCATGTTGGGGAGGGCCCGGGTGATCGCCAGATCTTCACAGATATAATGGGTGGGTCCAAGCGGCGAATAAGTGAGACCGCCCCCGAGACCAATGATCACGACAGGAAGGTTCTGAAACGCCAGGTCAACCCGTATCTGTTCGAAAGGCCGGCCGACATCGAATGCCGAGAACGTATAGACAAAGGGACGGAACCCGCTCATCGCAAGTCCCGCAGCAACACTGATCATATTTGATTCGGCGATACCGCAATTGAAAAAACGCGTGGGATACAGTTCTTTGAACCGATCAAACATATGGTTGCCGATATCTGCCATAAGAAGGACGATGCGGGGATCTGAACCGGCAAGATTTGTCAATTCCGATGAAAATGTATCTCTCATGGGAACCCCAGTTCCTGATGCGCTTTTTGGACTTCGTCGGCAGTGGGGATGCGGTAATGCCAGTTATTATCGTCTTCCATGAAAGATACTCCCCTTCCCTTGAGGGTATGAGCAATGATCGCCACGGGTCGCTCCTGTGATGGGAGTACTGACCGGAAGAGCGTCATCATCGCGCCAATATTATGCCCATCCACTTCATACGCTGTCCATCCGAATGCAGAAAACTTCTGCATAAGCGGGGAGAGATTCATGATCTCGTTGCTCCGGCCACATGCCTGCCATTTATTATAATCAATGATTACGACCAGGTTTCCAAGATTATGTGCCGGTGCAAAAAGGGCAGACTCCCAGACCGACCCTTCATCGCATTCGCCATCACTCATGAGAACAAAAGTCCGGTACGGTTTTCCGGAAATTTTTGCGGCAAGTGCCATACCGCTGCCAATCCCCAGGCCATGTCCAAGTGATCCCGATGTGGCGTCAATACCGGGAATATTTTTCCACACCGGATGCTCGGTATACTGACTCCGGTCTTTATTGAATGTATCAATCTGTTCACAGGGATAGAAACCACGATGAGCGAGAACGGTATACAATGCAAGGGCTGCATGCCCTTTACTCAGGATAAACCTGTCGCGGTCCGGCCAGCCCGCGTCTTCCGGATGAACCGACATACAACCAAAATACAAGGCTACCAGTATGTCAACACAGGAGAGGCAGCCCCCAAGATGCATAGCTTCAGATTTATACGAGGTTTCTATGATCTCAGCCCGTATCTGTCTGGATAGCAGAGCGAGTGCCAGTTGGTCCGGAATATTTGTATTATCAGTCATAACGAACTATATTAAATAAAATTTACATGCGGATGAGGATTTTTTAGTTGCGAAAGATACCGGTTTATTGCGTCCAGCCTGCACCCGTCCCGGCAGTGTTCTATTGTATTTTTCGTCAGTTGCTGTAAAATATGTTTCCTCGTTTTGCCGTTCCAGATATCGGAAAATGATTCAGTGTTCAGGTTTCCATAACAGAAATCCGGGTTATGATGGAACAGATTACAGGGAATTATTGTGCCATCTGCTTCTACTAGTGTGAAAAACGGCAACCCGTAACACTCATGATAGTTTCGTTTCGTCATCAATCGATGAGCGGTCTGTGACCGGAAGATCACTTGAAATTCTGGTGTTTCATATCTCCTGATGGTGTCCTCAATACCTTGATATTGTGCATATTCGATAGAATAGCGGTTTTTGCTCAACGGGTGCTGGGAATAGGGTTTGATCTGGACATTGTCCACACCAATTTCTTTAAAAGCCTCGATGAATGGTATAAGATCGTTAAAATTATCCGGAATCAGTAAGAACTGGACGCCAAGGACGACCGGTAAATGATCTCGCTTTTTAATCGCTACAGCATCGCGGACATTTGTTAAAATCCTTTGAAAATCGTATGATCCCCCGCAGTGGATTTTTTTATGAGTGTCAGGTGTACCCGCGTCAACACTAAACCGAACCCATGATATCGAGGGGAGTGTCTTTTCCAGTTTTTCCCGGTTGAATAACACGCCATTTGTGGCTATTGCCACATCGAGACCCTGTTGTCTGGCATGCGTGATCAAATCACAGATGTCCCGGTGCATCAATGGCTCTCCGTCTCCGGCAAACATCACCGATTTTACACCGCACTCAGCCATTTCATGAAGTGCACGTTTCATCACTTCAGTATCAATATCGAGAGGATTTTTTTCGCACCAGTCCAGAGCACAAAAAACACACCGGTGGTTGCAACGGTTTGTCACCCCGATCTCGACATAGATGGGAAAACAATCTCCTGTTCTGATCCACTCGGAGACTCTTTCGGGGTGATATATCAGTTTATGACTGTCAACCTCAACTTTCATGAAACCTCCATGAATTAAAGACTGTGATTATTGTACGGATCAAACTTATTTTTAATCGACACCTTATTTATTCAGTTTTTGCGGTCTGATCTGAAATGTAATGTGTAAGTACGGAGTGCACCAGTTCTACATACCCATACTCTCTGGAGGAGACATAAAGGTTAAGATCCCCCATACGCCGGAGCGGGTTATCGGGAAGAAATCCCGATACTGTAATGATCGGTGTGCATCCATGATCCCGTGCGGTAGTAACCGCATTAAGGATGTTCTGGGATCGGCCCGAACTGCTAATCGCAATAAGTACATCATCATTATCCGCCCAGAGGTTCACCAATTCCCGGTATGCCGCGGTATAACTGATATCATTTGAGAGTGCCGTCAACAGTGGTGGTTCGGTAAATACCATTACCCGGATTTGTGCTGCCTTGCAGAGATCATTCTGTAAATGACTGGCAATCGCTGCACTACCGCCATTTCCAATGACCATCACTTTTTTACGGGTAGTTTTTATCTTATGGAGGAGGGTGATAATCAAGGACAATCCTTCATCAATATTTACGTTTTGTCCGTTACTATCCGTAATTACAACTCTTTCCAGAAATGTCTGTAATTCTCCGGAGTACTGAGTAAAGGGCATCATTTTTACGTCAACGGGTGTTTTATTTGAGCAGTGTCGATAAATATTTTTTGAAGGAGACCTTTTCAATCGAGTTCCGGTGCCCAACTGTTGATACAGCAACTGCGGCGGCGGCATTTCCGACAAAACCGGTAATCATTGCCGGAGCATGTTGAACCGCACATAGCGAAGCAATTGCAATCAGTGCATCTCCTGAACCTATGCGATCAACTACTTTCTTGGCAAACGCAGGGACAATAAAAAGTTCACTCTCTCCTGTTTCTGTGTGATAACAGATACACCCTTCTTTACCCTGTGTGACGATGGTTATCGAACTTGAAAGTTTCATCATCACACTTTTGACCATATCGAAAATTGACCCCGGGTTATTTCGTTCTTCAAGCCGTACTTCCAGATCATTAAGGCAGACAAAATCCGCCGAGGGGTATTTTGAAATTACATTAAATCCCCGGTTACCGGAATTCGTCTGGGTGTTTACCGCAAGGAATTTTGCGTTCGCTGAGATCAATTGCGCGGTAGCGTGTGTGATGAACCCATGCCCGAAGTCAACAACCAGCACAAGATCATAATCGCCAATCCGAGAGAGGATGAGATCATTGAGTCTTGACTGTTCCGGAAGGGTTAGATCGCGCTGGTTTATCCTGTGCACCTCAAATAGTTTCTGGATAGCCGGACCTTCAAGAACATACCGCTGCTTGACGATTGTAGGGGAATTATCCTTGTAAAAGAAAACAGGGTTTACATTACCAGCAAGTTTTTCTTTAATAAATGACTCTTCCGTTTCAAATTGCCCGAGCATCGCAATAATATCAACGCTATCACAAAAATTCGCGAGATTATTCGCAACTGCAAGTATTCCACCAGCAAATCTTTCCTGTGATAAGTAGCGTACTCCGAGTGCAGGATCTTTTGTTGCTACACCAATCATATCACAATAATTATATTCATCGAGAATTGCTTCACCGATAACAAGCACTTTAAGTGATCTGGCATTATCGATGTAGGATAATACTCCGTTCTCACCATGCAGTTTTGAGAGCGCCTGGAAAAACTTCAGTGTCTCTTCCGGGAAATCGACATAAAACTGGTTGAGGAGGGTGGATGAGCTGAATACAATATCTTCGGTAAAAAACATTGATCCCCCGATTGCTAATAGCGCTCGCTCTTCCTCAACAATCATCCCTGTCAGATCATTTTCCGATTTTTTATATTCGGATCCCTTTGCATAGATATCGGGTTTTAAAATCTGTATTGTTTCAACAGCGGTGGGCCATTCATTCAACGCCACGTAATCCACAACACCGAGAGCAGCTATTGCATCGCATCGTAACTGCTCTGGGAATGCCGGCCGGTTCGGCCCTTTATTTACAAACCGATCGGGGGTAACCGTAACAACGAGAATATCCCCCGCAGTTTTTGCACTCTCAAAATATTTGATGTGCCCGATGTGAAGGAGGTCAAATACTCCGTGACACAAAACAACTTTCTTATTCCTGCGAATTATGTCAAGGTGGTGGGCAAGATCCTGAATAGAAAAGATTTTGGGATTGCTGGTTGTCATGATTATTAACCTCTGCCAAGATATGAGAACCAGTCTTTTGTGGCGGTGGCAATTGACTTTTCATCCCAGACTGGCGCATCACGCCACAGATCAATATGATCGAGCATTTCTTTTACCCCGCTTTCAAAAGAGACATTTGGAGACCATCCCAGATCCTGCCGGATCTTATGAGTATCAGCAAAGGTACAGTCAGGTTCACCGGGACGTTTGGGGATATACATCACTTCACCCCCAAGAAGCTCGACTAGACGGTTCACGGAATAAGTTCCTCCCGATCCTACATTATAAATTTCTCCCCGCTTGTCTGACTCTGCAGCTTTGATGAATGCGTCAGCAACATCGGTCACATAGGTGAAATCCCGTGTTTGTCTCCCGTCACCGACAACCGTGAACGGTTTCCCGGCAAGCTTCTGCGCAAGGAAAACGCCGAAGACTGCCCCGTATGTGCCCGATGTCCGGGAACGCGGACCATATACATTGAAGAGACGGAGGGAGATGCAAGGGAGGTCATACGTCTGGTTCCAATGCATCACATATTGCTCACCGATATACTTTGTTAATGCATAGGGATACATCGGGCGGATGGGTGCAATTTCCGGTGTCGGATAATGATCCGGTATTCCGTAACATGAAGAGGAGGCAGCATAGATAATTTTCTTGACGCCCGCTCTTCGAGCCGCTTCCAGAACCGTGGTTGTGCCGTTTACATTGGCATGATGATATTTCAGGGGTTCCTGGATTGACGGGACAATATCTGCAAGTGCGGCAAGATGGAAAACAAATGTTGTATCTTTAAAGGCGTTTGCTACTGCAGAAAAATCAGTGGTATCGATTTTTTCAACGGAAACACGGGAGGATGTCTCGAAATCCTTAATATTTGCAATTCTTCCTGTTGAGAAGTTATCAAGGATTACGACCTGATATCCTTTGCTAACAAGAGCTTCGGCAAGGTGACTGCCAATAAACCCGGCACCGCCAGTGACAACAACTTTTTTCATTAGATTCCTCCAAATTCTTGTAATTCAAATTTAAAAACCCGAATGACGAAATTTGATCATTTGATCATTATTTGTATATTATGGTACCTGATCTTTTGATACATCAGTCATAGCAGAAATTTTATCTTCAAATGTTATGGCTACTATTGTTCAAACCTATTTTGATTTTTGTTTCATTAATGTTTTTGCAGGATTAACCAGTGCGTTATTGTAATATATTAGATGATATTCGGAGACCGTGAAATTATTTTTCGTATAATCCAAAAAAAATCCACATAAGGTTACGAAAAATATAATAAAAATCTGTAAAAATGTTTAGCTTACAACGTTTTAATAAGTCCTTGATCAATCTGATTTTTTGTAAAAATATTTGGAATTGAAAAAAATTGAATAAGCCTCAGCCGTGATTTGAACACGGGACCTGCTGATTACAAGTCAGCCGCTCTGCCAACTAAGCCACTGAGGCGCCATAGTATTTTGACGTTGGATGGTAAAAAAGATGGTGTCTGGCCCGGTAGTTTTCCCGCCATTACCCCGCAGGAAAGATCTCGATCAGCCTGATCCGGAAACACATCCAAATATCTTATACCCCCCGGCACAGACGTAGTAGTACAGATGGCCCAGCTGACCGTGGATATTGGCGGAAGCCCCGGCATCAACTGCCGCGGATACTGCGAATACTGCTATTTCAAAAAAGTCAAGGGTGAAACAGAGCTCGGGTGCCGGTACTGCCTGCCGTTCAAGAAAGGCTGCGACTACTGCACCCGTGGTGTAAAAGAGGAGTACTCCGGGTTCAAGGACCTCCGGAGCATCGCAGATGAGACTCTCGCGAACCTCCAGTTAAAGCAGGGCGAGATCGAACGGATCACAATAAGTGGTGGTGGTGATCCGAGCTGCTACCCGCAGTTTAAGGATCTCATCGAGCTGCTCGGCAGCACGGAAGCCCCGCTCCATATCGGATACACAAGCGGGAAGGGCTGGGATGACCCGGCGATTGCCGATCTCCTGATCGAGAACGGACTTACAGAGATCTCATTTACAGTTTTTGCCACGGACCCGAAACTCCGTAAGCAGTACATGCACGACCCGACACCGGAAGCCTCGCTTGTAATTCTCGAAAAACTTTGCGGTGCGGCAGATGTGTACGCAGCAACGGTTGTTCTCCCGGGTGTGAACGATGGCAAGGTGCTGGAGGAGACCTGCCGGTGGCTCCAGGACCGGGGGGCAAAGGGCCTTATCCTGATGCGGTTTGCCAATGCCACGGAGCAGGGGCTCATCCTCGGCAACGGGCCGGTCATGGGGAAACAGAACGTCCAGAGCGTGGAATCGTTCCGTGACATGATCACGGACCTCCGGAAAAAATTTACGATGAAGATATCCGGCACGCCGCTCTGGGATCCGGAGATCGGCTCGCCGTTTGCGATCCGCTATGAACCGGACCTGCTCGCAAAACTCCCACGGGTCACGAAACGGGCGAGCGTGATCAGCGGAAGCATTGCCACGCCGTTCATCGATACGATCCTCTCTGCCTGCGGGTCGGTAGTGTCAGTTGTTCCGGTAACAAAAGAGATCGCCTGCCTGATCACCGCGGACGACCTCCGAGGGCTCGACCTCGCGTCTCTCGAAACGGTGGTGATCATTCCCGGCCGTGCGTTCGTCCATGATGCCGAGGCAGAGGAGATCCTCTCGCGCGACGGGATCGAGCGTTCGGTGATCCGGGGGCCCGATATGCTGACTGCCGATGCCGAGACCAGTATGGGGATGACCCGTGACCAGGTACTGGAAATGGAGATGAACGGGTTTGCTGAATTGATCCAGATGGTCAACCGGTATGGGAAATGATCCGGCAAGACCGTACGGTGACGAGAAAAACAGTATGCTGCGAGAGGGTTACGATCCCCCGATCTCCAGATCTCTCGAAGCGTGAACGTGTAATTTGTGTTCAACAACCCTATGAGTCTGGCGCCCTAACCAGCTAGGCCACCGCAGCACAAAAGTGCATAATAAAAACGCCGTAAAAACTATTAAAGGTTCTGACGCAACAGGCTTTGCACCTAAAGTCAGATCAGATTCCTCCTTTGGGTGCAAGACCGTTGTAAGCACATCATCAAAAAATCGCAGCAGTACATCCCTGCCATTTCGGGTGTTTATTCTTTATAAAAAGCCCTGATCAATTCGATGATCTCTTTCTCGCTTATGCCGAGCGATTTGTAATACGCAACGTCTTTCTTTATTTTATCGAACGCCATTTCATCCCGCTTGTCCAGCCGCTCAAAACTGCTCAGCGGAGCAACGAAGCACCCCCGGCCAACCATTGAGTGGATTAAGCCTCTGCGTTCCAATTCCTCCCATGCCTTTTTTACCGTTATTACACTGATTTGAAGTTCCTTCGCCACCGTGCGTATCGGCGGGAGGCAATACCCTTCCTGCAGCTGTCCTAATATTATCTGCGAGGACAGTTGCTCAAAAAGCTGTTGATATATGGGTTTTTCAGAGGATGACGAAATTACAATATCCAGCGACATTACAAGTCAACCTTACTAAAGCGTTTAATTGATACGCGGATTGAAATCCATGTGAGCAGTATAAATGCGGCAATTCCGCAAATAAGTACAGGTATTTGCCCAATCAGCGCATCCAGACTGATGCCGTCCAGCACAAGCGCGGCCGCCGGTACGGTAACTATTAGAAACTCGATACCTGCAGCAAATACACTGGTAAATATCATAGCGACAATGAGCGGTGCGACAAATTTGTATGCCGTCTTATATAACATCGGGAAAAATATCACGTTGAAAATCCCATACATAGCGAAAATGCAGCCGATGTATGCCACGTTGGTGTCAATTAAAAAATTACCGGTATGATACAGTATTATATGTAAGGCCACGAATATTGCGATGACAAATATCTGTACTACCTGAAAAAGTGCGATTGCCAGTACCCTTGCCCTAACAGCGTCGCTTTTTCGGACAGGCAGCAGCACGGTAAATTCAATATCGTTTTGAGCCTTTGCGGTTCCAATAATACTCGGCACAGCGATAAACAACAAATACATAGGCACGACAAGAAATACCCATTCCGGAATAAGAAGCAATACGCCGAACAAGGTAATCAAGAAAAAAAGCGGAGTGATTACGAGCCGGAATTCTTTATTCAGCAGATTCTTCATGGCGATTCTCCTTTTTTTGCGTGATAAATCATTATATCCTCCAGGGAAGGCGCTTCTGCCGTAACCGTATCGCTGTCGGTCAGGTCTTTTGTTTGGATCAGTCCCGTGAAGCCAAATGCATGCGTTTTTTCGGATATCAGCCGCGCCTTAACGTCTGATAGTTGAGCAGCTGTGCCCTTTACAAGGCGATATGACGCGATCAATTCATCTTTTTCGCAGCTTGTAATAATTCGGCCGTTTTCGATATAAGTGATGAAATCCGCACACTTTTCAAGATCGCTTGTGATGTGGGTCGAGAATAAAATGCTCATTTCACCGCTTTCGATGAGTTCTTGAAACAACGTAAGCAGGTCGTCACGGGCAACAGGATCCAGACCTCCGGTAGGCTCGTCAAGAATCAGCAGTTTTGCATGGTGCGACATTGCAAGTGCTAAAGAATATTTGATTTTCATACCACCGGACAGTTCCGATGGGCGTTTATCTTCATCCAGATTAAATCGTTGCATGTAGGATTTATACACCGTATTGTCCCAATTTTTGTAAAATCGGCTGACAACATCCGTTATTGTTCTTAATTGAGTTTTGGTATAGTAGTCTACACCGCCGAAAGACACGCCGACAAGCTGCTTACATGCAAGCTCGTTTCGGAAGAAGTCATGTCCAAACATCTGCACCTCGCCGCCATCGGGCTTTACTAAGCCGAGCATGCATTTCAGCGTAGTCGTTTTCCCTGCACCGTTGGGGCCAATGAAGCCCATGATATACCCTGCTTCCAAAGAAAAGGATACATCTTTCAGTTCAAACGAACTGTACCGTTTTTTCAAGTTGTCTATCCTTAAAAGCTCCATTGTCCTCCTCCTAAACCATGAATATTGTATATATTGAACATACACAATATATCATCATTGCTAAGGGTTTTACACTTAAAGCCTATCTTGCACAGCTAGCAAAGATAATAGATTTCCTGAATTACTGCCGCATACCATCGATAATTCCATCATTTTTGAAATTGACAATGAAAACAGATGATAGAAGGATGACAACAATAAGAACAAACTAAGAACAAACCTTCGAAAATTTTGATCATTAGTCAGTTTTCTGACTATAATTAAAATACAACTGGTCGTACCTAAAGTCATGGATTTGCACTTAAAGTCCGATCAGATCCTTACTTTAAGTGCAAAGCCGACCCGACAGCCTTATTCCTTCTTCTGCTGGAGGTACATGTTGATCGCGGCGGTGATCGCAGCCACTTTCTTCCCCTGGTCAAACGACCCGGCTAGCGTCTGCATGCGGGTCTCCTCATCCCGCTTGTACCGCTCGAGTGTACGTAATATATGCTCTTCCTGCAGGAAGTGCGTGTGGGTATTCCCCTCAATGAACTGCTGGTTGTTCATGATTGCGTAATGAAGGGGGAGCGTGGTCCTGATGCCGAGAACGATATATTCCGAGATTGCCCGTCGCATCCTCATGATCGCATCGGTGCGGGTGCTGTCCCAGGCACAGAGTTTTGCAATCATCGAGTCGTAATTGGTGGGGATCGTGTATCCCATGTGGATGCCGGAATCGACCCGGATGCCGGGCCCGCCCGGTGACCGGTAACGGAGAATCTTGCCCGGGTCGGCCGCGAAGTTATTGAGCGGGTCCTCGGCATTGATCCTGCACTCGATCGCATGCCCGCGGATCGAGAGGTCATTCTGCTCGAACGGGAGTGATTCACCCGCTGCAATGGCAATCTGTTGTTTGACAAGATCGACACCGGTAATGATCTCCGTGATCGTATGCTCTACCTGGAGGCGGGTGTTCATCTCCATGAAGTAATAGTTCCCTTCACTGTACAGGAACTCGACCGAGCCGGCATTGGAATAATCCGATGCTTCGACGACCTTGAGTGCCGACTGTGACATCCGCTCCCGCAGCTCGTCAGTCATGATCGGGGAGGGGGCCTCCTCGATCAGTTTCTGGTGACGGCGCTGGATCGAGCACTCCCGGTCGTACAGGTGGACAGCGTTCTTGTGTTCGTCGGCAAGCACCTGGAATTCGATATGCCGGGGCTGGGTGAGGTATTTTTCGATGAATACTGTTGCATCCCCAAACGCAGACTTTGCAATTCGCTGGCTCGCCGTGACAGCCTCTTCCAGGGACTGCTCGTTGTCCACGATTTGCATCCCGATGCCGCCACCCCCGGCACTCGCTTTGACAATGACCGGGTACCCGATCTCCGTGGCAACTTTTTTTGCTACATCAATGTCTTTGATACCGCTATCCGTACCCGGGAGTACCGGGACACCGGCATCTTTCATCATCTGCTTGCTGCCGATCTTGGAGCCCATCGCCTTGATGGTCTTCCATCCGGGGCCGACAAATGTGACGCTCTCGTCCTGGCAGAGCTTGGCAAACCGGTAATTCTCTGCAAGGAACCCGTACCCGGGATGGATCGCCTCGGCACCGGACTTCTTGGCAATATCGATGATGCGCTCCATGTTGAGGTAACTCCTGGAGGGGGGCGCTTCGCCGACATGAAATGCCTCGTCCGCGTACTTGACATGGAGGGCGTTCTTGTCCGCATCGGAATAGATCGCCACGGTCTCGATGTCGAGCTCGCGACAGGCCCGCATCACCCGGATCGCAATCTCGCCACGGTTGGCGATTAAGAGTTTCTCAAAAAATTTCATTGCACCACCAGCAGGACATCGCCGTTCTGGACGACATCGCCGGTATCGACAAAGATCTCGGTGACCTTGCCGTCAGCCGGGCTGTGGATCGGGTTCTCCATCTTCATCGCTTCGAGGACAATAAGGGTATCGCCCTTCTTTACCGCGGAACCCCGGCTTACAAGCACCTGGAGGACCATGCCCTGCATATTGCTCTTGATGCCGCCAGCAAATTCCCCGCGCGGGATCTTCTGGGGTGCTACACTGGTCACTTCGACTTTACTCCCGCCAACGGATACGATCTTGACGGAGAAGACCTCGCCATCCACTTCAACTTCCATCTGGCTGGGAATGTCACTGGCAGGTTTCTGGGCCGGCTGCCTTTTTGGGATCTCTTCAATCGTCCGCTCTCCCTTGAGGAACGAGGGGGCAATGGCGGGATAGAGGATGTACGTCAGGACATCCTCCTCTTTTTTTACCAGTCCTGCTTTCGTTGCCTCCGCTTTCATGCTCTCGTACGCGGGTTCGAGCAGGTCGGCAGGCCGGGAGGTAATTACGTTTTCATCACCAATAATGAGCGTGCGGATCTCATCGCTCACCGGCCCGGGGGATTTGCCATAGAGGCCGCGCACATAGTCTTTGACCTCCTTGGTCACGTTCCGGTACCGCTGGCCGTTGACGAGGACGTTCAGCACGGCCTGGGTGCCGACAATCTGGCTCGTGGGCGTGACGAGCGGAGGGTAGCCAAGGTCTTTTCGGACCCGGGGGATCTCCGCAAGGACTTCGTCCCAGCGGTCAAGTGCGTCCTGTTCCTGCAGTTGCGAGACGATATTGGAGATCATGCCTCCGGGAAGCTGGTAGATGAGGACGTCGCTGTCCACGCGTTCCGAGATCGGGTTGAAGAGCCCGCCGTATTTTTCCCGGATCTGCAGGCACTGGTTGCGGACTACCCTGAGCTTGATCAGGTCGATGCCCGTATCGCGGGGCGTCCCGATCAGGGATGCGACAACGCTCTCGGTTGGCGGTTGGGAGGTACCCATGGCAACGGGTGACATTGCGGTATCGAGGATGTCGACACCGGCATCGATCGCTGCCTGGTAACTCATGGGCGCGATACCACTCGTGCAGTGGCTGTGGAGACAGACCTTCACATCCACCGCTTTCTTGATGCCGGTGATAAGTTCCCGTGCCTCGGCTGGCATAATGAGGCCGGCCATGTCCTTGATGCAGATCGAATCGCAGTCAAGGGCGTACAGTTCCTTTGCCAGATCGATGAATGATTTCGTGCTGTGGACCGGGCTTGTGGTATAGGATATCGTGCCCTGCAGGTGCGCCCCGGTCTTCTTGACCCGCTCCATCGAGCGCTTCATGTTCCGGATATCGTTCAGCGCATCGAAGATACGAAAAATATCGACTCCGTTCTTATGGGCAGCGTCAACAAACTTGTCGACGACATCATCAGGATAGTGACGGTACCCGACAAGGTTCTGTCCCCTGAGGAGCATCTGGATGGGAGTATGCTTGAGTTCTGCCTTGAGAGCCTTCAGCCGGTCCCACGGGTCATCGTTTAAAAACCGTATGCAGGTATCGAATGTTGCACCGCCCCATGCCTCAACGGAAAAAAAACCGCAGTGATCGATTTCCTGTGCAAGAGGAAGCATGTCCTCAGTCCGGAGCCGTGTGGCAATCAGTGACTGATGGGCGTCACGGAGGGTGGTATCGGTAATCAGGACTTTTTTTGTGGACGCAGCGTGCATGAAGGAGACCTCTGCCGGGCAGCAGGATTAGATATTCAGCCTCTCAAAACTTCATCGGTAAAGTATAAAAAATTCACTAACGGGAATGAGAGCGATGATGAGCACGCAGAGCGCTGTACCTGTGGAAAGGATGTCCATTTTTGGTGTAATGAACTCCGGGCAGAGCGATCCTCCGTCACGATACCCCCGCACCGCCATGAGTTCAGCGGTGCTCTCGGCCCGGGAGAGTGTACCATTCACGAGAACGAAACCGGCAGGGACCAGCGTCTTCCACAGGGGATTTATCCCTTTGAGTGTTTCTGCAAGGCGGATCTGGTGGAAGTCATGGATCAGGAGGTGCAGGGTCTGCATGCCCATATCCGCCATCATGCCGAGCTCGAATCCTGCGCGTTCTCCCAGCAGCCATACGCCAAACCGGAGGAATTCGCCGCTCTTCTGTTCCGTGTATAACCAGAACCCGATGAGGATGATAACCATCATACGGATAAAATAGGATGCCCCGTCGCCCCCGGTCAGCGCGAGCACGATACTGAAAAAAGCGATCATGGCTGCAACGGGAAGCATCATGCGGAATTGTTTTACCTGTGCAAACCTGCCCGTGAAGATGAGCCACCAGAGAAATGCTGCAACTGCTCCCGGGATACTGTAAAAGGCTGATATGCACAGGAGTACTGCCGCAGCGGTCCGCAGTCTTACGTCCTGCATGCCGCCTCCAGGAGATCGGATGGAGTGATATTTTCCGGCACTTTCCCCCGTGCTATGAGTTTTTTTATCATTTCTGGTGCATGTTCCCATACCTCAAACGCACCGGGAATTGATCCCCTGCTGTGAAGTGAACCATGGGCGATCTCCCAGATATAATCCACCCGCGGGAACTGCATCTGTTCATGCGTAAAGATCACCGTTACACCGGTTGTACGGTGTGAGATCTCAATGCACACGCGTTCTTTTTCCCGGCAGTCAAGGGAGCTGAAGGGTTCATCAAGTACCAGGAGATCGTATTCCCGGGCCATGACGCAGGCAAGGTGAAGGCGTTTCAATTCGCCCCTGCTCAGTTTCAGCGGGGAGTGATCCAGTCGGTCACGGAGGTTCGCTGCGGTTAATATGGCCGTGGGATCGACACCCCATGAGATACATTCGTCCCTGATGGTTGTTCCCGTGACATGATATTCCGGGAACTGGAACGAGACCATCAGCGAGGATATCCCTTCGCGGTAAACCGTGCCGGAGGACGGGGGTAACAGCCCGGCGAGCATCAGTGCGAGTGTGGTCTTCCCGGTGCCGGTATCGCCGCTGACCAGGTGGATGCCTTCTGCGAATATGCCCCGGGCGGAGAGGGACCATCCTTCCCGGGACAGGCAGGTGTTGTCCAGGAGAACTCTCATGTGCCGCACCTCAGGGAAAGCGGGTAAAATGCACTGCCAGAAAGAGTGGAAAAGACCTCGTGGGGCGCTCCGTGGTGCACGGCCCTGCCATTTTCAAGATAAACAATCCGGTCGCTCAGTGCAGCGGTCTCCATCTGCTGGGTGCACCGGATCACGTAGGGTATCCCGCCCGACCTCAGGATGCCATCGATCGTACGGGCCCTGCCGGCATCGAGATGGGAGTCATATTCGTCAAGCACAAGGACCCGGGGGGAATGGACAAGGGCCGCAGCAAGGGCCACAAGGATCTTCTCGCCTCCTGAGAGATCGCGAACCGCCCTGTCCCGGAGGTGAATGATGCCCATCACCCCAAGCTGATGGTCGACCCGGCCGGAGATCATGTCACACGAAACCCGACGGAACCTTAACGGGGACGCAACCTCGTCCGCAACTGTTTCGAACAGGATATTGCGGTCCGGGAACTCGTTTACCCAGCCGGTCTCCGTCTCCCGCGGTGGGAGGCCATCGACAAGCACCGACCCCGCAGCCGGTTCAGTGATCCCGACACAGCATTTGAGGAGCGTGGTCTTGCCGCTGCCATTTGGCCCGATCACTGATGTGATCCCGGGCAGGATATCCAGTGAAGGAATATCGAGCGCCTGGTGCCGGAGGTTGCGTATCAAAATCATGGAAGCCTTCGGGCAATCACGTACGCGGCAACGCACTTGATGGTGCCACCAATGACAAAGGGCAGGACGCCGGCAGAAAATGCCGGGAGTAAACCCATCCCGAGGGAATACATCAGCCACGCCATGCCAAAGAGAAGGGTAATGGCGGTCCCGCATGCAATCCCGGCGATATGCACATACCGGGATTCTCTCTCATATGCCAGACCGACAACCAGTGCAGTGAATATAAAACCGATAAGGTATCCCCCGGTCGGGCCGAGGAGCACACCCGGCCCGGCCATGCCGTTGTGAAATACCGGGAGGCCGAGTGCTCCCAGTACAACATACGCGGCAACCGGGATCACGGCCCTGCGCTTCATCACGGCGCCGGCAAGCAGCACGAACAGTGTCTGGAGGGTGAACGGCACCGGGATACAGGGAATGGAGATCCAGCTCCCGAGCGCGATGAGGCCGATGAAGGCAGCGGAATATGCAATGAGCCGTGATCGCTCCAGGTCACCAAACATCGTCAACCATTAAAAAAATGATGGTTGACGATAAAAAGGTAATCCTGTCACTGGTGATAGCAGTCGCCGGCAATGACGCGTTCGAGCTTGCCATTGGGCTTTCTGATGATCAGCGCGCCGAACTCGTCAATGTCCACCGCTTCGCCTTCAAAGCTGTTCTTGAGCGTCCGGATCTGGACCCGGTTATCCAGCGTGCAGGAGATGCTCTTCCATTCCTGGATGATCGCGTCATATTCGCCGCTCTCGATCAAAAGGTAATGGCTCTCAAATTCTTTTAAGATGCGGGCAAGGAATGCGGCACGGTCAACCTTGTGGCCCACCTCCGCACAGATGGAGGTGATCTGGTTCTGGAGTTCCGGTGTAAAATTGGTGATAGGTACGTTCACGTCAATCCCAATGGAGAGGAGGCAGTGGTGGACCACATCGGAATCTGCCGAAAGTTCGAGCAGGAGGCCGGCCACTTTCTTGTTGCCGATGAAGATATCGTTGGGCCACTTGATGAGGGCACCGAGATTGAACTCCTTACGGATCGCCCGTGCGACCGCAATCGATCCGGCCATCGTGATCATGAAGATATGGTCGATGGGCACATGGGGCTTGAGGACAATGGTCAGCCAGATCCCGCCGCTGGGTGAGATCCAGGCCCGTCCCATCCTGCCGAAACCGCCGGTCTGCTCCTCGGCGATGATGACCATACCATGCATCTTATCGACATCGCCTTCGGAACAGAGCTGCTTTCCCACCCAGATGGTTGAGGACGTGTTCTCGAAGTACCGCATCTTTTTACCGATGAACCGGGTCTGCAGCTTCTTATGGATCTCGTACGGGAGCAGTCGGGTGCTCGGATGGGTGAGCTGGTATCCCGCTTTCTGCGACGAGGAGATATCATACCCCATCATGCGGAGTTCGTTGATATGTTTCCAGACTGCCGAGCGGGTAATGCCCAGTTCATTGCTGATTATCTCCCCTGAGAGCGGGCCTTCTGCACGTTCGAGAATCTCAAGTACTTTAAACGCGGATTCCGGCATGACATTACCTCCGGGAATTGCTCTGTTCTGAATCGAGAGGGCAGGGGTCCTTGCCGCACACCTGCTTGAGGATCGCAGACTGGTGCTCCATGAGCGTGGCGAGATCGAATATGCCCGTGATATCGACAATACCGATCGCACCGATCGCGTTCCCGTCCTTATCCCGGATGGGTGTAACGGTGACCGGCACTCCTTTATAGGCCCCGGTTGAGGGGGTTGTCTTGATCAGCGTGTTCTTTTCAATGGCATCGAGAAGGATCGGGCCGGTGTACTTGCGGTCAATTACTCTCCCGTCCTCAACCCGGATGCCGTCCCGGTCAACGGACTTCGCAGTGACGGGAAGCCGGTGTACCAGGTCATGGACGGCAAGGACAATGGGCTCAAGCTCGTCTGATTCGGCACTGCAGGATAAAATATAGCGGTGCATAAAGAATGCCTCAATACTCTGGTCATTCTTTATCCAGATGAAGGTTGCGTATCAGGCAGGGCCATTTCCCTGCAAAACGAAAAAATTCTGTAAAAATTCTTTAAATCCTCTTAATGACGCTTTGTCCGGATTACCGGCGTGTGATTAAAAGGTCGTCTGATCTCCATTGCAGCAGAATGTTTTGAGGAAACTGCGTGAAGGGAACTCATGGACACTGGTCACGATGATCGTTCCCTTCCCGCAGGTGTGCTCAATGATGACATCCGATGATCCATCCGCCCCGATACCCCGCCCCTCATGGACCGGGAATGTCCCGTCGCATTCGATATTCTCCGGATTATATTCATCAACAATCGTCGTGGCAACAGACCCCCCGGAAAAGGCGAGGCTCCTGGGATGGCAGTCATGCCGGTAGGTCACCTCAAACGGCAGCCAGTCATAGGCATCCGGCCTGTCATCCGCGGCCCCGAAGACAAGGAGGTTCCCCCCGCCTTCCACGAACCTCCTGATCCGCGATGACGAGGCCCGGAGTGCCGGGAGGAGGTTTGAATACCGGGGGTTCCCAAAGCCGGTGGGGATGATCAGGCAGTTGAACGAGCCCCGGAAGAACGGGGCTGCGAGCATCTGGGGCGTGACGATTTCACAGATGATCCCGCAGTCCTCGATCAGCCGGCTGAAGTGCTGCGGGGAGTTCCAGACAAATCCTGCCCGGCAGCTCATCCCTTGATCACCCCAACGGGACTGAGCCGGGCCACGAGCCGCGAGATGCCGACATCGTGCACAACCCGGACTACCTCGTCGCTGGGCTTGTATACGCCGGGTGCTTCGTCCGCGATCGCGTTCTCGTGGGGGGCCCGGACAATGATCCCTTCCTTTAACAGGTTCTCCGTCACCTCCTTCCCGCTCATCCGCTTCTTGGCCTGCGAGCGGCTCATGATCCGGCCCGCCCCGTGACAGGTGCTGCCAAAGGTCCTCTCCATGGCGGTCTCGGTCCCGCGGAGGATATAGGAGGAGGTGCCCATGCTGCCGGGAATGATCACCGGCTGGCCGATGGAGGAGAGTTCCGGGGGGATATCCGCCGAGCCCGGCCCGAATGCCCGGGTAGCGCCCTTGCGGTGGACACAGACCTTCATGGACTTCCCATCGACAACATGGTCCTCGAACTTTGCGACATTATGGGCAACGTCATACACGAGCGGCATGTCCTCGTAATCGATCCGGAACAGCGTTGAGAGGACCTGGCGGGTGGTGTGCGTGATCATCTGCCGGTTTGCCCACGCATAATTTGCCGCGGCGGCCATGGCGCCGAAATATTCCCTGCCTTCCGGGGACGTGAGCGGTGCGCAGGCAAGCTGCCGGTCGGGAAGCTTGATCTGGTATTTTTTTGTCGCCGCTTCAAGGAGTTTTACGTGATCCGTGCAGACCTGGTGCCCGAGCCCCCGTGAACCGCAGTGGATCATGCAGCAGACCTGGCCTTCCCGGATCCCGAACGCCTCCGCGGCAACCGGATCGAAGATCTCGCGGACGACCTGGACTTCAAGGAAATGGTTGCCGGACCCCAGGGTGCCACCCTGCGGTATGCCGCGCTGCCGCGCCTTTGCCGATACATGGCGCGTATCGGCCCCGTTCATGCAGCCGCTCTCTTCGCACCTGACGAGATCGCGGGGGACGCCATACCCGTTCTCCACGGCCCAGCGGGCACCTGTTGTCATCATCGCATCGAGCGAACGCGGCGAGAGCTTCAGGGAACTTTTCGCACCAACCCCCGTGGGGACTGCATGGAAGAGCTGGTCGACCAGGTCCCGCCTGCCACTGACATCCGCAAAGGAGAGCGGCGTGGTCATCAGCCGGACGCCGCAGTTGATGTCAAACCCCACGCCCCCGGGCGAGATGACCCCGTCTTCGAGCGAGAATGCCGCAACCCCCCCGATGGGAAACCCGTATCCCCAGTGAATATCCGGCATGGCGAGGGCATTCTTGATAATGCCCGGCATGGTTGCGACATTCGCGAGCTGCTGCAGTGCCCCGGGCTCAAGGCTCTCTCCAAGGGACTCCGAAAGAAAAAACCGTCCCGGGACCCGCATGCCGGGAATAAATCCCTCCGGCACCTCCCACTCGTTTGTATCGATCCGTTTTACGCCTTCAATCATCTGCTCACCTGCCGGGTTTCTTTATACATCAAATATGATGTCCAGCATATATCCGTTCGTATCGCGGGTAACGGACATGCCAGAATAGGAGATCCCCTTCACTTCACTGCCGCCGGCATGCCGTGACGGATCAAATGGTTCCCCTTCAAGCACCGCGTGCAATTTTCCCCCGGCGATCCGGATATCTGCACGGGAAAAGACCAGCCTGTCAACTTCTGAGATAAAAAGGATCTCGGAAAGGAAGTCCGCAAGAAGCGCCTCGTTGTCGGAAGATTCGACATCGATCTCTTTTGAGACCCTGCCCTTGCGGTCTTTCCCGTACATCACCTGCATCAGCGCATCGAGTGCATCGGAAAAGAGGGCGTCAAGGGTGGGGGCGCATGCCCGGATCTTTACATCTGCCGTGTGGGGCAATTCCGTAAAACTCATTCGCGGTCGTACCCGTTCTGCTCGTTGTCATCAAAAAACGGGATCATGTCCATCTGGAGCGAGTGGAGAAACCGGGCCTGGTGAATGGAAATGTAAACGGTATGGTTACCTGCTTTTAAGAGCAGATCTGTTTTTTTCGGGGGTTTGATCCGGATGGGTAACAATATCGGACCGCCACAGGAAGTACAGACCCTGAAATCACAGTCCCGTTTATTGATATAGTCAATAACTTCCGGGTAAACGGTGACGTCGCTCAGATCTGCGCTGCCATGAGGATGAGTGTACATGATGCTACAATCATAGGAATGATGGAGTAAAAACCGTTATGGATCGGAAACCGGGACACCCTTTCAGGCAGTCCCGACAATCCCGGTCACAATGTCGACATACTTTTCCTTGAGTTCGTAACTGTTCACGCCATCGGCATTCCGCGATGAGCGGAGGATACCGATGCGGGAAGCAATGATACCAACCATCGACGCAATCGCATGAAAAGTAACGGTGAACTGCTTCTGCAGTTTTGCCACCAGTTCGGCGATTGTGATCGATTTCTTCTTTACAAAGAGCCTGAGGACTTCGCGCCGGATACCGGTCTTGTCGCGGGACAGGTATGACCGTAACCGGCCCTCGATGACTCTCTTGATCTCTGAAGGAGATCTCATAATTGTAGTCTAAAAGTTCACCGTATATATAATTTTTGATTTTGTGCGTTTTAAAATCCCCAATTGCAGATTCGGCCATTTAAAGAAGGAACAAAAATTTTCTGCGCAATCCGGAAACCGGCCTTCCGCGCATACCCGTTCACGGCGGTATCCATCAGCGGGTAACGGCACAAGGGTCTGATAACTATTTATTCGTCCATTACAGATGAATACGATATGGGATTGATCAACTATAATATCGAGAAATACTCGCCACAACAGTTGGTGGTAATCCCGCTCGTGCTTCTTGTACTATCCCTGGCATTCGTTGCTTTTTACATGGCGACAACAGGGATGCCGGTCACCCCCGGCCTTGATTTTTCGGGAGGCACTGCGGTAACTATCCGGACAACGGACAGCCACGATCAGCTGCGGACCGTATTTGCTGACTATCCGCTCGTGGAGATCAGCGACATGAACGATGCAAAATTCTTAAAATTCGGCACCATGGATGATGCCACATCGCGGTCATTGTCAGCACTGGTCAGCGAGAAGTACGCGGATGCAAGCATCAACCAGATCAGCGAAACATTCGGGAAATCCCTGCAGTACCAGGCCTTCATTGCCCTGATCTTTTCCTTCATCGGCATGGCAATCGTGGTCTTCCTCTCGTTTCGGACATTTGTCCCGTCCGTTGCAGTCGTACTGTCAGCATTTGCCGACATGGTAATGACCGCCGCAGCGATGAACCTTGCAGGCATCACCTTAACGCTGGGGACAACCGCAGCACTCCTTATGCTCATCGGTTATTCCGTGGACAGCGATATCCTGCTCACCAACCGTGTACTGAAACGCCAGGGAAAACTGAACGACAAGCTTACCGGCGCGTTCCATACCGGTATCAGCATGACCACGACCACCTTTGCGGCGATTGCGGTACTGTTCGTTGTCTCCTGGATCGGCTCGATCCAGATCCTCATGGAAATTTCTGCCGTGCTCCTCATCGGTCTCTTCTTTGATGTCATCAATACCTGGCTGACCAATGTTGGAATTATCAAATGGTACGTCCTTAGAGGAGGTGGGAAATGAACGCAAAGGAGATAAAAACCATTGTTTCGGACTGGCGTGTCGCCGTCCTGATCATCCTCATCCTCGGGTCCCTTATTGCCATATATCCCCACTTCGATGAGAACGGCCACCTTGCCTCGAACCTGCAGTACGGCCTTGACCTCCAGCAGGGCGCATGGATCCAGCTGGAACTCCGCGCCGAAGTGGTTGGTTTCACCACAGACCGCCCTCTTAACGACTTTGTCGGCAACCTCTCGCAGAGTCTCGATGCCGATATGGAGTTGATTGATGCCAACCATATTGAGATCCGGAAATATTTCACCCGGGAAGAACTTGAAGCAAAGTTCAGTGAACAGGGTGGCACGCTCACCAGTTACCAGGAGGGTGTTTCCAAGGACTCCGCGGCTCATATCAAGACCATCCTTGAAAACAAGATCAACTCGATGGGCACCAAGGATGCCAAGGTCAACACGCTTGCAGGCCTGAACAATGTAGTCCGGTATGTCCGGATTGAGCTTGCCGGCGTTAACATGAACGAAGCCCAGCAGATCGTTGGTAAACAGGGCAAGTTCGAGATCCGGGTGCAGACAACCGGTAACCAGTCGGAGCACGTGGTCTTTGGTGACAAGATCTCCAGTGTCCAGGTGCCGGAAAAAGATCTCCAGTCCGGGTCATGGGGTGTGTCGTTCACCCTGGACTCGGCGGGAGCGGCTGAATTCCAGGATGCCGCGATCAAGTACGGTGCAACGGATGACCCCGATAGCCACGAGCTGATGATGATCCTCGACAACGTGACCGTCTACTCGGCGCCCCTGAACGATCGTCTTGCATCGTCGCTCAAGACCGAACAGGTCCGGCAGATGATCGCATCGACCGGTACCGGGACGGCCGGGGCAAATGCTGCAACGAACCTGGAGATCCACCTCAGGGCCGGGGCATTACCGGTTGATGTCAGTATTGCCGGTTCAGGCTCAACGTCCGCACCCCTTGGGGAGCGGTACAAGGCAATGGTACTCCTTGCCGGCGTGCTTGCACTGCTCATGGTCGCGTGTGTCATTTACTACCGGTACCGGGAACCAGGTATCGTCCTGCCGATGGTACTGATCAATGCCTCGGAAGTGCTCATCCTGCTCGGGTTCATCGCCGCGATTAAATTCCAGCTGGACCTGCCGACCATTGCGGGTCTGATTGCCGTCCTCGGAACGGGTATCGACCAGCTCGTGATCATCACGGATGAGATCCTGCACGAAGGAAAGGTCCCGTCCCCGAACCTCTATCTCAAGAGGCTGGCACGGGCACTGGGTATTATCATTGCAGCCGCTGCCACGGTGATTATTGCGATGGTCCCGCTTGTCCTGATGGACCTCTCGACCCTCAAGGGTTTTGCCATCATCACGATCCTTGGTGTGCTCGTCGGTGTAATCATCACCCGTCCGGCATACGGTAAGATCATCATGGCGATCCTCTCCAAGTAACAATACCATAGATTTATCTTTTTTTCTTCCACAACTCTTCCGGGTACGTTCGAATGAGCAAACCGGTATTGTTTGATTTTTTTGCCACCTGGTGCGGTCCGTGCAAGCTGCAGACCCCCATCTTAGAGGAACTGGCAAAAAAGATGGGCGACTCCGTTGAGATACGGAAGATCGACGTTGACCAGCATATGGACCTTGCGGAGAAATACGGGATCCGGGTTGTCCCGACCCTGGTCATCGAGAAGGATGGAAAAGTTGTCAAGTCCATGGAAGGGGTCACGGACATTTCGACCCTTGAAAACCTATTAAAACCGGTGGTGGACTGAATGAAGATCGGCATTGTCGGCGGGACCGGGGATATCGGAGAGGGGATGGCGATGCGCCTCTCCGCACACTATGATGTGGTTGTCGGCTCACGGGAACAGGACAAGGCAGAAGCCACCTGCACGATGGGACGCACGGAAGTCACAAAACGCGGAAAGCCCTGCTCGCTCACAGGGGTTACCAACCAGCAGGCGATCGATGCAGCGGACGTGATCATCCTCGCGATCCCGTTCAAACACGCGGCCTCGACCCTTGCAACCCTCCACGGTTTTGAGAATAAGATCGTGGTCAGCCCGGTCAACCCGATGGAGAAGACCGATCACTTTGTCTTTGTGCCTCCGGCAGAAGGCTCTGCGGCCCTGATGATCCGGAAGATCCTGCCAAAGGAAGCCCGGATCTGTTCGGCATTCAACACGATTGCCGCAAACAAGTGGAAAGCCCTTGACGAGGAACTCGATTACTCCGTCCCGGTCTGCAGCGATGATGCCGAGGCAAAGAAGACCGTCATGGAGATTGTAAACAAGGTCTCCCGGTTCAAAGCCTTTGATGCCGGCCCGCTTGCATCCTCCTGTATGGTGGAATCATTAACCCCGCTCCTGCTCAATATCGCGCGATACAACAAGATGAGGGATGTCGGCATCAGATTCATTTAAAGTGCGGAAGATCGTCCGGGCCCTGAAGAAAAAATACGGGAAGATCCCGTGGTGGCCCGGCGACTGCGACGAGGTGATGATCGGTGCGATCCTCACCCAGCAGACCCGGTGGGAGAACGTTGAGCGGGCACTTGACGAACTCCACCGGCGTGATCTCTGTTCCCTGTCCACGATCCGTACCGCTGATTCAACGGCAATTGAGGAGGCGATCCGGTGTACCGGTTTTTACCGGATCAAGGCCGGGAGGCTCAAAGCCCTTGCGACATTTGCTGAGGTGACCTGCGGTGGCGTCCAGAAGATGGAAAAAATTCCAACCCGGGCGCTCAGGGAAGGCCTGCTGGGTGTCCATGGAATCGGTGAGGAGACCGCTGACAGCATCCTCTGTTATGGGTTCTCGCGTCCGGTTTTTGTGATCGATGCATACACGGACCGGATGGTACGGTGCGCCGGCGTGACCGAGCCGCGCAACCGGCTGAAAGACCTGTTCGAGAGCGTACTGCCGGAAAATAATGAGACCTGCCGCCAGACCCATGCACATATCGTGGAGTATGCAAAAGAGTTCTGTGGAAAGAAAAGGTGCGATGCATGTATTCTCGTGAATTCGAACGGATAGGAAAGCGGCTCTTTGCCGAGCATCTCGTGGGGGGCAACTTCGGCAACATGAGTGCCCGCGAAGACAACAAAGGTTTTCACATCAAACAGACCGGTGATTATCTCGATGCGGTCAGCGGCCTTGTCTTTGTCCCGTTTGAGGGGACCGTTCCGAAGAATGCGTCCAGCGAATACCGGGTCCATCTCGCGGTATACAAAAATTCCCCGCATTCAGCAATCGTCCACGCGCACCCGCAGGCCGCGATTGCTGCCTCGCTTGTTATTGACAAAATAATTCCGGAAGACAGCGAAGGCAAGATGTTCTGCCCGGAAATTCCGGTTGTTGATGGTGCACCGGGATCACAGGAGATTGCCGACAATGTCGCAGCGGTACTTTCACAATCGAAGCTGGTGATTGTGCGGGGCCATGGCACCTTTGCCGCGGGAAAAAATCTTGACGAGGCGTACCAGTTCACATCGCTTGCCGAGCATTCGTGCCGGGTGCTTGCACTGAAAAAGAATTTTCTGCCCGGATAATTTTTAAGAGATCCGGGACGGCTGCCTGCAATGATTCGTTGAGTATAGTACTGCATCAAAGGAGTACGACTGGTAACAATACCTATAGCCCGCAAAACTCATAATCTAATAATCTAAGTTGTGAGTGCATATGCCAGATACGACACTTGTCAAGGTCTCATCCAAGGGACTCGTCACCCCCCCGAAAAAGATCCGGTCCCGTCTCGATATACAGGAGGGTGATTACCTTTCGATCTCTTCGGATAACGACCAGATCATCTTCCGGAAAGCCAAAATCGAGATCGATTACGAGAACCCTGACGATGCATGGAAGGAACATACGAAGAGAAGGCTGATGCATGGATGAACCGGCACAGGGATCGGTTGTCCTTGTGGATTTTTCCTATTCCAACCAGATACAATCAAAAGCACGCCCGGCACTGGTTGTGAGCAATTCCCGGTATAACACGATCTCCCGCGACGTGATCGTCATGAAGATCACATCCCGGAAACCAAAAATGATGGCGGTCAGTCTGACCAATGAGGACCTGTTATCAGGATCGCCGGATCATCCCAGTTATGCGCAGGCTGACGGGATCTATGCCCTGGAAAAAGATCTCATCTGCAACACAATCGGTATCGTGCGGCCGAAGAAAATGCAGGAGATCCGGAACCTGGTTTCAGATCTGTTCTCCGTGGACCCTTTCTGACGATATCCTCATCTGCTCCAGCGTGTAACTGATGGTACAGGATATGGATTTTCAGTATACAAAAGACAGGATCGTACTTGGCGGAAAACACCTTACCCTCCTTGATGACTTTGTCATTGGTTTTATCCGCGTACTGGAACCCCACACCCCGTACGTCATTGTCAGCGGGTATGTTGCCATCCTGTTCGGACGGTCACGGGGTACTGAAGACATCGACATCCTGATCCCTCCACTCGGCAGGGAATCGTTCGACAAACTCCATGCAACGCTTCTTTCAGAGGGGTACGAATTTTTGAATGCTGAAGATGCCGGCGGCCTTTGGGAAATGCTCAGGCAGCATATGGGAATACGTGTTGCACAGAAGGATCGTTTCATCCCGAACATTGAGCTCAAGTTCCTCAAGGATGAAGTTGACCGGAGGGTTTTTTCCGGCCGGGTGCTTCTTGATATTCCCGGAGCCGGCCTGTATATCTCTCCTGTTGATATCCAGATAGCGTACAAATTATATCTCGGTTCCGAAAAGGATATTGAGGATGCACTGTATCTTTATGAAATATTCAAAAACGATCTGGACCGTACCGAACTGAAGACGTGGATGGAAACCTTCCGCGTCCGGGGGGACGATTATGGAATTGAGCTTTGATAAAAGCGCAAGGAGAAAAGAGCGCCTCGCATTTATCCGGAGCTATGCCGCATGGGTGAAACAAACGCCCAATGCAGAGTGGAGCGCCCGGCAGGCCGGCCTGATTGACAGCCTTGTGGAGAATGCCCGGAACATGCCGTTGTCCCGCAGCGAATACCTGCGGATAGTTGACGGGAGGAACAGGCGCCCCTCAATCCATTGAGGGACCGGCTGGTGGGTGTGGAGATGGTGGACCCGGCGCCATTCTCATCCTTCAGGTTTGGAGAGGTTCGCACGAACCTCGACAATGAGAAGGTTGGCTGAGGCCAGCCTTCGAAATTTTGAGGGTCACCAGACCCGAGAAACGAGAAGAGCCATCAGGCTCTTCGAACGGGGATGACCTTCAGGATTTCCGGGAGTACGACTGAAATCGCATCCACGCGGTTCCACAATTTTTCCGGCCCGGCTCATCCATGCGGCCGGGCCCCGTTGCAAATTTAAAAAAAAATTACTTGGGCGGTTTTTCCGGCTGTTGTAACTGGATCTCCCGGATAATTTCCCGGTGGAAGACGAGCAGCATGTCGCTGATCATACCGAACATGAAGATCTCGATACCAACGACGATCAGCAGCACGGTGAGGATCGTAAGCGGGATATGCTCGATATGGCCAAGGGGGCTGAGCCATTCCAGCAGGACATAGATGCCGACGAGAAATCCGAGGAGGGTGGTGAATATTCCCATCATGCCAAAATAGAACATCGGGTTATTGATACGGGCGAGCCGGTAGATGGTGCTGACGATTTTTATCCCGTCATGGAAGGGGGACAACTTCGTTGCGGTCCCGGGCCTGCGCAAATACCTGATGGGGACAACCATGACCCGCTGGCCGTTCCTCACGGCTTCAACAGAGATCTCGGTCTCGATCTCAAACCCTGTCTCTCTTAAGTGCATCTGCTGGATGGCAAGCCGGGTGAATGCCCTGTACCCGGACAGGATATCGTGCAGGTCCCTGCTGTGGGCGATCTTGAAGAGGAGATTGAGCATGTGGTTGCCAAAAAGATTGAGACTGGAGAACGAACCCTCCTCTGCATTGATGAGCCGGTCGCCGATAACCTGGTCGAACCCGAGGAAGAGGGGAGTCAGCATCTTCTCGGCATCTTTTGCAGAATAGGTGCCGTCCCCGTCAAGCATGAGGATGTACGGCTGCTCGATCACCTCAAATGCCTCGATGATTGCATTCCCTTTCCCTTTGCCGGACTGCGTCCGGACATTGGCACCGGCCTCGCGGGCAATCTTCACGCTGTTGTCCGTGCTCTTGCCGTCAACGACGAGGATATGGTTATAGCCGAGGGCCTTGAACTCCTTGACAACATTACCGATTGTCGGCCCCTCGTTCAGGATGGGAATTAAGATGCAGACCTCATCTTTGTTGAATTTCATTGGTATAGTATTTTTAATCGGTTGTCATAAGGTCTTCTATGCATCTGCCCAAAAAAGGCCTGCGGGCACTTGGCATTGCAGAGAGTTATACCGGCAGGACGCGCTCGACCCTTGCCGGGGTCGTGATGAGGAAAGATCTCCGCATCGATGGTTTCTCGTTTGCCACGGTCACGGTTGGCGGAATGGATGCAACAGATACTATCCTGAACATGATCCATGACCTGCAGCGCAGGGACCTCAACGTCATCCTGCTCTCCGGCTGCGTGATTGCCTGGTTCAACGTGATCGATCCTTCACGTATAGAGAAGGAGACCGGTATTCCGGTCATCTGTGTCACGTACGAGGATTCCGGTAGACTCATCGAGGATATCCGCCACCATTTCCCGGATGATGCGGGTCGTCTTGCCGCATACACTGCGCTGGGGGAACGCACTCCCGCCCGGCTGCACACCGGCCAGACAATCTTCATCCGGTCGTGGGGGCTTTCCGATGACAACGCAGCGCGGTTCTGCGATGACTTCACTCTTGAAGGAAAAATCCCCGAACCCCTGCGGGTGGCCCGGCTCTGTGCCCGGAACCTGCCCGGCAGTCCTGAAAGCGGTTGCCCTCATGATTGATTTCATATAACTAGAGAGAAGAAACATAATGGTTTCACAACCGGTTGTTACGGAGTTGTTTATGATGACAAAGGATGCAAGGTCAGCACGGTGGGTCTGTCTCGAATGCCACTACATCTACGATCCTGAGAAGGGCGATCCCCGAAACGGGGTGCCTGCCGGGACACCCTGGGAGCAGGTCCCGGACACCTGGCGCTGCCCGGAATGCAAGGTCCTCAAATCGAAGAAGGGCGTCTTTAAGCGCCTTGACGACTGAGATATAAATCCATCATTTTTTCCTGGTTGCTTTCTTCGGTGTGAGGATAGGTATCGCGGGAAATGATCTTTTTTGTTGTCGCATCATAGATCTCGATGGTAACGCTGTCTTCGGGATGGATCGTCTGGTCGCTGTAATCAATAGCCAGGCGTTCTCCGGAAGTCCAGACCGCATTGCCATTCTTCCTGGAACCGGATGCACCTTCCCCCTCAAGAACCTGAACGCCATGGTGGTGAGTGTCCGCAGCCTGTTCATTGGCATTCAGCGTTGGGATCTCTGCCGGGATTTTCTTTCCGTTAACATAGGTAATGGCATACAGGTTCCAGTTCTGGTACCCGGTCTTTGCAGTATTTTGCAGGATTACCCGGCTTTCATAGGTCATCCTCCCATAACTGTCGATATGCCGGATTTTCGTAATCTTAAAAATCACAGGGACCTCCGGATCCAGCGAGAGGTTCGGCATCTGGAGTGCCATGAGCAGGACCAGTGCTGCAAGAGCAATGGTGATCGCAAGCGCAAGTATAACGCTGATTACCACTGATGTTGCGCCATCCGGTATTTTCTTCGATCGTGGGGACAATAAGAAAAAGTCAGCTTCAGTTAATATAATATTTTTTAATTTATCCTGCAAACAAAATGTTAATATATTTTATATCCGGCACATTTTCGGAGATCCTGCAACAATCCGGGCCTGATTCGCTATTTTTCCCGGTTAACATAAATATCACATGCACCAATCTCTGTGAAAATCAGTATCCCTTCGCCGGGATCACTCCCCAGGTTCATTATGCCGGATGTTTCAGACCGTGCCAGTATCCGCCGGAAAAGTATGGATGACTATTACGAAGGTCTCGCATTCGGACGGGATGGGCGGCATGAGGATGCATTAACCTCTTTTTCCCGGGCACTGGCATCCGATCCCACCTTCGCCCTTACATGGGTAGGCCGGGGGTTTGCGCTTGGCAAACTGGGACGGTATGAAGAGGAGATCGAGTGTTGTGACAAGGCAATCCTTCTTGACCCCCGGTGTGTTGATGCGTGGGTCAACAAGGGATTTGCCTGTGGCATGCTCAACCGTTTCGATGACAAGATCATGTGCTGTGAACAGGCATTGCAGATCGATCCGGGGAACGCAACGGCCTGGAACAACAAGGGCGTTGCCCAGGGGATGCTCAAAAAGTTCGAAGCGGAGATCCGCTGCTGCGACCGTGCCCTTGAGATCCGGCCGCGGTACCTTTCAGCATGGGTCAACAAGGGATTTGCCTGCGGGAAACTGAAACGCTTTGAGGACGAGGTCGCCTGTTATGATCGTGCCCTGAAAATATACCCCTATTACCAGTCAGCCCTGCTCAAGAAGGGGATTGCATTGATCCACCTGAAGAACTACAAAGAGGCCATCGAAACACTGGACCGTTCACTCGCCATTGAGCAGAGGAATGCAAAGGCCCTCTACCGGAAAGGCCTTGCACTCTCCATGCTGGGACGGCACGAAGACGCGATCAGGTGTCTTGAGAATGCGCTGGAGATCGATCCATCCATTGCTGACGCGTGGGTGGTGATGAGCAACTCCTGCTTCATGATAGGGCGGCTGGAAGAATCGGCCCGTGCGTTCGACCGGGCATATTATATCGATGTGAAGGATGTCCGCACGGGCGTTGTCAAGGGCCTGTCGTTACTGAAGAACGGTAAGTTTGACGACGCGATCCGCAGTTTTTCCGATGTGTTCGGCATCCTGCTCAGGTAATTTCCGGGCACATCCGGGATCATGATACTCCGCCTTTTTATGCCTGTTTCACGTACAGAAAAGTATGGATGTCGAGGAGTATGCCCGCAGGGGACTCGCAGAAGGTACTGAAGAAAAAACCCTGCAGGAAACGCTGGCCGATCACGTTGTCCGTTTGAAAAATGCCAGCCCCTCCTATGCATCGGCGTTCGCTCGCGCCGTTATTGAAGAAGTGAAGAATACCCGGGGGTTGTCCGGCGACTTTTTTACGTTTGAACCGGCCGGCGTCCGTATGGGCGAGTTTGGTGTGGGCTCCCGGGGAAAAGGGGATTTTTTTGCCCACCGCCAGATCTCCCGCATCATCGGGAAGACGTCTGCCTCCGTTGGTGTTGACGAGATGGACGATGCCGGTGCGGTCTGTGCCGGGGGAAAATATATTATCTGCACGGTCGACGGGATGCACTCGCGCCTTTCCGATTACCCGTATCTTGCCGGCTTTCACGTGACCCGGGCAACGCTCCGTGACACGTACGTGATGGGGGCAAAGCCGATCATGCTCTTCTCGGATATCCATGTTGCCGATGACGGGGATGTGGCAAAGATCTTCGATTATACTGCCGGTATCACGACCGTTGGCGAGGCAATGGACGTACCGCTTGTCACCGGGTCGACCCTGCGCATCGGCGGCGACATGGTCCTTGGCAGCCGGCTCACCGGGTGTGTCGGTGCCGTGGGTGTGGCCGAACACCTCACCGCCCGGAAGTCCACGCAGCCCGGGGATGTCCTCTTAATGACGGAAGGTGCCGGGGGCGGGACGATTGCGACAGCCGCGATTTATTCAGGATTTCCGGAAGTGGTCGAAGAGACCATCAACCTGAATTTCCTCATGGCCTGCGAGGCCCTGATGAAGAGCAGCGTCTTTACGCAGGTCCACGCGATGACGGATGTGACGAACGGGGGGCTCCGCGGCGATGCGTTCGAGATGGCCGAGACCGCCGGCTGCCGGATCGTCATTGACGAATCCGATATCGGCAGCCTGGTCCAGCCCCAGGTGAAGGAGATGCTCGAAGCGCTGAAGATCGATTACCTTGGCGTCTCGCTCGATTCCCTGCTCGTGGTTGCACCGGCCGGAGCCGCCGATGAGATCTGCCGCGTGATCCGGTCGGCCGGTGTTACGATGAAGCAGGTCGGGCACGTGGAAGAGGGGAAGCCGGAGGCAGTGCTCCGTGCCGGAGGTAAAGACCATGACTTCTCGCCCCGGTTCCGGGAATCCGCGTACACTCCGGTGAAGAAGGTGGCGGATACGGAGACGCGTGACTTTGAGGAGATGAAAGCGGGAGTTGTGCGTGCCTCTGAAGCGGCGATACAGAAAAAGCAGCGAGTGCTGAGCCGGCTGAGGGCCGGGAAAGGCGGGTTTTAAAAAATTTCTCTGTAGAAATCCTTCCCACAACTCACTCAGTGGAATTGCGAAGGTAACCCCCTCTCTCGCTCGAAGAACGCTAAAGCGTTCTTCTCGACCTCCCTTCGGTCGGTCCCCAGAGGGGGAGTCCGAATGGTCCAACAGGACCACGAGGGCGCAGAAGAACCTGAAGGGTTCTTCGAGGCAACCCAAGGGGGTAAACCCCCTTGACCCCCTTTTCGATCCTTTTTTATGGTGTCCATATACGGCCATGCTCCACGGGGCGAGGGTCGATTAGACCCCGAGCGCCCGTGGCTCCATCACAATCCAATACTATCCCTCGCAGGTTTTCCATAGAGCCAAAAGAATTTTTTGTGAACAGAAATTTTTTTTTGGAAATTTTTTGATAACGTACCTGCTCTTACAATTTTTTTCCTAGGGGTAAGGGGTCTCATGAATTATTTTTGGTGAGGGGGGATGGGGGTCATTGAAAAAAATTGGTGAGGGGGGGGGGGTGTCATGCAAATTTTTTAGTGAGGGGTACACCCCCTCATTGAAAATTTTCCATGAGGGTCTGCCCCTGTTTTCGAAACGGTTTACGACGGGACGTTGTGTTTTTGCGTGGGGGAATGTCTGAGGGGTCAGGGGGGTCAGCGAAAAATACGGATGAGGGGGGTGGGGGCTCAGGTAAATATTCTTGTTAGGGGTAGGGGGCTCAGGGGGATCGGAAACTCCGTCTCACGCCGGTATACGACGGAACCCCGCCCCGGGACCATCTCTTAGATAGTGCAGATCCGGCCTCTTCAAAAATACCTGTCACAGGTCAGGTGACCCGTATTAGGGAGCCCTAAAACTGCGATACAAAACGGGGGTTCTTTTCATTTAAGTGAGGGTCGGTCCGACCCGAACTTTTAGGAAAAAACAGGGTTTTTTCCGTGTCGAGCCCACCATAGCCTGTTTGGAAGGAGATCGGCCATCCAATAGCGCCCATTAGCCCTTTTTTTATTCTTCGACGAAGAAAATCCAATCGGGGCCCGTATAGCCCGAGAAAAGAACCTTATCGCACCGTTTTTTGGGAATAAGACACGTTTGAGCAGGATCAGGCTGGTTCCCTGGTATCGCTCACCGTCGAAGATTTTCTGCGGAAAATCTTCTCCTCCTCCAGGTCTTAAGACCTGTCGGACATCGGAGAATCAAGTTCTGTTGATGGTATCTTCCCGCAGGTATTCCGGAGGGATGATCTCCGACGTGAAATCTACTCCTCTGTCGGGGATGATCTTACAGGCCCCCTGTTTGGGAAAAACCCCCTTGGTTCTAGGGAGGGTGTCTCAGATGGGGGCGGTTGTTTTTAGTGGGTGGAGTGTGGGGGATAATGGGATGAGTGGATCGGAATATTTTCCGTGACGGGTAATTTTTTGAAGATGTTCCGGGAAAATTTTGTAAAAAAATTATAGGAAAAATCTCTGAAAACATTTTGGAAAAAATTTCTAAAATAATTTTTAGAAAGATCTCGGAAAAAAATTTGCATAAAAATTCTGAAAAACATTTAAGAGAAAAATCTCCGGAAAAAAATTTGTAAAAATTTTTCAAAGGAAAATTCATTGATCAGTGCTGGCTGTATTTGGTTTTGAAAATTGTGATGCACGACGCCGCCCCCGACGGGGCGCCCCCGCGGCGGATCAGTGACTAACATCAAATCGAAAAAAACTTCCTTGCCCCGCCGTGCCTCGGAGAGGCCCTGAGGCGGGGAGCCCTCACATTTTTTTGTAGTTTTGATTTGAACTGGATCTGTTGCTCCCATTTTCCACAGGGCAAAAAATCTCCGGTTATTCCCGGGGCTTCTTAGCACTCACAAAAATATTATACGCCAGCTGCGGCACCCGCTTCTCGACAAACGGTTCGATCTTACTGGCGAGGTTGTACAGCGGGTCGATCATGTCGATGTGGGCAAACGAGCACCACTTGACCGCAATGTCCGAGAACCCGGCCTGGTTGAACAGATCGTTCATCTCTTCTTCATTGTAATAATGCTCGCCGAAATCCTTCATGACCACGTGCCGGACATTCATCTTCTCGCTGATCTGGTACAGTGCCGGGATGCCCCGGGTCAGGAGTTTCTTCCCAAGCGTGCAGATCGCAATCGCTCCACCGGGCCTGAGCACGCGATACGACTCCGACAACATCGTCTCCGGGTCCCTGACATAACTGAACACCAGCAGGCTCGAGACGGCATCGAACGAATTGTCGCGGAACGGTAACGTCTCACCATTCCCCTCGGCAAACTCACACCCGGCACAACGGTGGCGCGCCCGTGCGGTCATCTTCCGGCTGATATCGAGGCCGACCGCGGTCCCCCCATGGCGGAGATACTTCTCGACAAAAAGTCCCGTTCCGCACCCGATATCGAGCAGGTCGCCCTTTTCCGGCAGGGCCCTGATAAGATAATTGCTGATATGGGTGTGGTAGTTCCTGCCGCGGGGATGATCGTAATGGTGGTCGTAGGTATCCGCGACGCTGTTATAATGGTCGCGGATCTTCTCCTGTTTGATGGAACTCACGAAAATGTCTCCTGTATTCCTGCGGTCAGTGCCCCGATCTGGATGTATTCGTTGTTTGCATGCCGCATCCGGTATTCTGCATCGGCGAGGGCGATGGCGAGGGCCGGGTGGTTGTACTCGCGTTTCAGTACTTTTCTGATCTCGGAGAGGACCTCGCTGCCGGAAAGGCCGGAATCGATCATCAGCGATTCGAGGCGACGGGTTGCGACCCGGACATCCCCTTCCTTGAGCGCGGCAATAGCCGATGTGGCAATGTTCCCGGTCTCTGACTGTGAAATGGAAAACAGGTCCTGGCATTTCCCGGTTTCGAACGCAACCTGCGTCAGCAGGATCGCACGCCGCATATCCCCGGCGGCGGCCTGCACGATCAGGTCAAGATCGTCATCGGAACACGATGTGTTCTCCGGGTTCTCCCGGTCCTTGATCATCCGGAGATGCCCAAGCACGACCTCCTGATCGACCGGCGCAAAGAACAACGGCAGGCAGCGCGACGTGATTGCCGGGATGATCGCGCTCTGGTTTGTTGTCGTGAAGATGAACCGGCAGGTGCTGCTGGTCCGCTCCATGATCCGGCGCAGTGCCTGCTGGGCATCGCGGGTCAGCGTATGCGCATCCTCGAACACCAGGAGCTTGAACTCTGCATCGAGCGGGCGCAGCGAGGCATACCACTTGATGATGTACTTGAAATTCGTGATCAGGGACTGGCTCTTCTGGTACAGGTGGGTGTACCGCTCGTCCTGTTCGAGCAGGGCTTTTCCCTGGAGGAAGATGTCCGCGGTCTGGAACACCGTGGTGTTCAGTTCCCGGTTCTCCCCGTACATGTCCCTGGCAAAGCATTCGATCGCAACGCTCTTTCCGGTACCGTGCGGTCCGGAGAGGATCAGGTGGGGTACGTTTTTGGAACCGGCAAAAGAGGTGAGGTGGCGCATGACTGCGTCCTGTCCCAGGATCTCCTGCGATGAAGACGGCCGGTATTTTTCAGTCCAGAGCATGCGATAACCTCATTGTCATCTCACGTATTGCCTCTGACAAAAGATAATGATTGTCGGTTGCGGAAAGGAGCCGCTCGCGGTCAGCGGCTGACAGCTCCCGGCACGCCCGGGTGATCTCCGGAAGGGCCCGGGTCAGTTCATCGACAATGGTGAGGGTGGCCCGTTGTGCCGTGCGGGACAGCGGGTTGAGGTCGACTGCGATCACCTTCTTCCCCATGGCGACCAGCGCCTCGCAGCGGTCCCCGTCTTCCAGCGGTACGATGATGACATCGGCAGAGAACATCCCCTCCCTCCGGCACCATGCCCGGTCGTGGGAGAGGGGGAGCAACCGTTCGGCCTCACCGGAGAAGACCTCTGCCCCGGCCTCCCGCAGGAGGTTCTCGATCCGGGCAACGCGATCCTCGGTCCGGTGGAAGAGGTTGACTTCCACGAGCGCCCCGGATGCTGCCTGCAGCCCGGCAATCTCATGTGCTGCAAGCGCTGCCGTATTACCGTTGACCGAGATTACCGGGCGTCTGGCCGTCATCAGCATTGCCGCCGCGGTCTGTTCTGCAAGGAGTGCGCTCGCGGTTGTCCGTTCTCCGATTAAATAATCAAATGCCTCGCCCCGCCCGTGGGCAGTAAGGCCTTCCATTGCCACGATCCCCGACCTGGCACATTCCGCAAGGCGCTCGCGGGTGACGAGCGAGCGGTACCGGGGGTGATCGGGCGGTATCATGGTCTTTCTCCGGTGATGCGGACCCCGGACCGGGCCATGGCGCATTCGTACACTTCGCCGAACTGCCCGAGAAGATCCCGGGCATCCCGGCCGTACGCGAATACACCATTTCCGAGCATGGTCATGCTTGCGGGGATCCCGTGGGATCCGCAGTGCTGGATGACCTCCCGGACTTCGCGGGTAACGAGCCCGCTGGCAACAGCAAACTCCTGCGAGATCCGGAAGAGATCGTCTACGTTATCTGGGGACCTGCGGGGGAATGCGGAGGCGACCCGTTCCATCTGCTGCTGCGAGCCTAAAACCGACGGGGTGTGGATCGGACCGAAACTGACGGCATAGAGGGGTTCAGTCAGATCATACCGCCGCTGGATCGTGGCATCGATACCCGGCCCTTTCCGCACAACCCACCCGCCACCCTGGCATGCGGCAACATCCCCAAGCCCGGTATGGTACATGACCTCGGCTTCATGGGCGAGAAGGGCGATATCGTGCCCGGCCTGGTTAAGACCGTACAACCTGTTAAGGGCAGTCAGCGTGGCAAGCAGGGCTGCTGCCGAAAGGCCGAACCCGGCCCCGATCGGGAGGCGGCATTCCGTGACAACCGATGCGGTGACGCCGAGCCGGTCCATGACCGATGACAGCAGGGGAGATTCACTGGCATACTCAGTCCTCTTACCGTTTGCATCCACGCGGTCCACGTGGATGGATGTGCTCCCGGCTTTTACTACCGTGGCAGTGACACCCTTGTCGATGATGATCCCCGCCCCAATGCTCCCGGTATCCGCTCGTGTCGTACCATTGACGCGTTTGAAATAGCCGGATATATGGCCGGGGCAAAAGGCAGTAACCATTCCAGGTCTCATGGATGTCCCATCGTGTACTATCAGTTGGTGTTTTTGGACTTTAAGGGATTGTAGAGATAATAGATCAGAGAAAATGAGCAGGGATGATCAGATTATAATGATGGGGGTTGAGACCCCCATACCCCCATTTAGATTAACGCCGCCGCCCCGAAGGGCGCCCCGCGGCGGATCAATTACCGTAAATAATGATAGGAGATGAAACCGTCATGCCCTGCCGTGATTCGAAGTTCTTACGAACTTTTCGATCTCGTGGTTCTATGGAACCACTCAATCCTCGGAGAGGCCCTGAGGCGGGGAGCTCTCGTATTAAATTAACATATTTTGGTTTTCCGGGTTCCAGTACGAACCCACAATATTATGAGATTAAAAAATAACCGTAATCCCTCAGGACGTACGCTCAAAAGAGCACAGGATCTCATCCCAGATTTTTCCGGCAACCTCCTCTTTTGTCCCGGCGATACGAGTAGATCCTCCCTTGCGGAGCAGCTCATACTCGCCCTGCCGGCTGCCCATGGTCTCCGGATGGTTCATCAGCACCATCGAGACGCCCTTCTTAAGCATCGCCTTTGCCGGCCCCTCCGGCTTCCGGTCGATCTTGAACGCAACGGTGAATGGTGCGTATTCCTTCACTACTTCATCCAGCAGTTTCGGGAGCGGGGTGAGGGCGATCACCGCAGGCTTTCCGCTCTTAATTTTCCCCTCTTTCCGCTGCGGGGCAAAGTCCGATATGGCTGCGGCGCTGATGTAGATGTCGGGCCCGCCCTGCGCTGCAAGCTCGTTTCTTACCGCATCCCGCATCTCGCCCGCGGTCTCTGCATTCACGTTTGTTACGCAGGGAATGGTGTCCCCATGGACAATGGTCACGTCCGCGCCGAGCCGGAATGCCTGCAGGGCCAGTTCCCGGCCCATCTGCCCGCTGGACCGGGTGGTGAGGACCCGCACGTCATCGACGGGCTCGCGGCAGGGCCCGCTCGTGATGAGCACGCGTTTCTCGGCAAGGGGCTTTCCCGATACCGCCCGCTCGGACGCAAGAACGATCTCATCGATATCTGCGATCTTTGCTTTCCCTTCCTCAATGCGGGGGGCGAGGACGCGGATCCCCCAGCCTTCCAGTTTTTCAATATTCCCTGTCAGGCCCGGGTGCCGGAACATGCTGTGGTGCATGGCCGGGACGATCAGTACAGGTATGCCGCTCCCGATTGCGGTCGTGGCAAATGTCGTCACCGGCGTATCGTCGATCCCGCAGGCAATCTTGCTGATGGTATTTGCCGTGCAGGGTGTGATGAGGAGGAGATCTGCACTCCCGCCATCCCCGCAGTATGTCACGTGTTCCACCATGCCGGAGATCCGCGTGATGGCCGGCCGGCCGCAGGCATACGTGATGGCATCGGGCGTGACGATACCTGAAGCGGCATCGCTCATGACTGCCTGGACTTCCGCCCCCCTCCTCCGTAATGCATGGACCAGTCTCACCACTTCGACCGCGGCGATACTTCCCGTAACGGCAACAACGACCTGTTTTCCGGCAAGGGTCTGTACGGGTATCATGTAATGGTCACGTCCTGCACCACATGCCAGGCATGCGGCCGGTATTTCTTCACTCTATGTACCTGGATTGTACCAGAAAAACCTGCGCTCTCAATCTGTTCCCGGATCCGGTCTTCGGCCGGGCCGATACTGTGGACATGGAGGATACTTCCTGTTCTGACGTGCCTGAGTGCATCAGCGACCATGGTGACTGCATCAAAATGTCCCATCACGATCCGGTCGTAGATGTCAGTCAATGATACCCGGCAATCCCCGGGTGTTGCAGTAACCCAATCAGTGAATCCGTTCTCACGGATGTTCTGCTCAAGGTACCCGAATGCCACCGGGTTGATTTCCATTGCGTGGACATGTGCACCGGCGCCTGCCATGGGTATGGTGAAGTACCCGATGCCGGCAAACATGTCGGCCACGCGTTCGTTGCCGGTCCCGGTACGGATCAGGTCCGCTATGCGCATCTTCTCGTTCCGGTTGCCCATCGAGAACATGACCTTCTGCGGGTCAAGGTGGTAGGTATACCCGCTCTCTTTATGGCGCACCTCGCCTGCCGTTCCCCACAGGATCTCTGTATGCGGTGTGCGGGTGACACCATGAAGGGATTCAATCCAGACAATCCCGCGCGGGTGCCGGAACCCGATGATCGCGTCAAGCGCGGCACCTGACGGTTTATTTCCGTGGATGACCGCAACGTCCCCTACCATGTAATAGCCCTTCCCGGTGTAGGGCGAGCGTTTACGGACCTCCGCATCGCAGGGCTCGTGGGGTTTTACCGGGACCCATGCAACATCCCCGTCAACAAACACGCCCCGTGAATGGTCTACCCAGTCCTCACTGCTTACTGTTATGAGCTGCTCCCGTACGATCTTCCTTGCCCGCATTGTTACCTGACAATGATGAACTGCTCCCCGTCCCTCAGGATATTGACATGGTCGCCGGCCCGGATCTCCATCCATCCCGGTCGTGCGATCTCATGCGTCCTGCCGCTGACCGGGTCGAGAATGCCCACGATTGTATTGTCAGAAAATGCTGCGAGAGCGGACTCCACGTTCCGCGAGTTACCGATGATGCGTTCAACGTCATCGGCCCGTAACGACTTCGATGTCCCGTCTTTAAGGTCCAGCCCCCGCACGTGGTTCGACTCAACACGTTCGACTTCGTAATACCGTTTCCTGACCATGACAACATCGTGCTTCTGGAACCGGGGCAGGCGCACCGAATAGGTGATCCGGTACAGCTGCCGGCCGTTCTTCTCACCCACCAGTTTCGGGTGCGTGGTGTACCTCCCGCCAAGCTGGGCAACGATCCCCTGCGATATGAGGAGACCGATGTGCTGCGTCCCGATGATGATATCTATGCCGTCGTGGATTTCGTTCATGTCCGAGATGAACGAGAGACGCTCTCCCCCCGACTGGAGCGTTTCCTCGATCTGCTGGGCGATCGATGCCGACATCTGGACCTCGAAGGTGCTCGGGATCCTGCCTTCGGCACGGACCTGGACAATCCCCTCGTAATAACTCCCGCTGATCCGGTTGCAGCGGTCGCACTGTTCCTTGTCCCAGATGATCTCGACCGTACAGGTCCCCGTGACCGGTGTCTTGTACAGGGTCCCCCGGATAGCAAGGGTGGCGCGGGACCGGTTCACAGTCAGCTCCTCAACCACCACATCGATCTCCGGTTTTTTGACATCGGGATGGAAATGCACGGCAGACGTTGCGAGTCCGGGTGCCAGTTCCTGCCGGGTGCGGGTGCTGTCTGTCCACGTGTTCACCTGCTTGATCGCGCCGCAGCTGGGACACTGGACATTTCTGGCGCGGGCGTCGCAGGTAAACCACGGTGTACTCCCGATCCGGCACTGCATGCAGAGCCCTTCCTGATCGGAGGGCTTCCCGCATTTTGGACAGAAATTATCACGGATACTCATAGCTGGTAGATTTGTACGTGAGGAATTTTCCCGATCATGATACAACCGGACCACGTGATCAGTCCCATGGCAACAGCGAGGCTGACCGATCGCTCGCCCATGAGGTTGATATTGCCGGCATTGTTCAGCGCTGCACGGACGTCCTCTTCGGTTGCCGGTCTGCTGCCATAGAACGATTCGGTGATCGTGACCGTGATCTTTTCATGGCTGATTGTCGTATTGATCAGTTCGCGATCACATACTGCCACGACATCCCCCGAGCCCGGGGAACGGTGAATCTTCAGAAACATTGATCACTCATTGGCTGGCGGGGATAAAAAAAGGTGAGTCTGTACTATTCGTCAGTCAAGGACAATTGTCACACCATAGACGTCCTCGATGGTCTCTGCATGGATCCGGAAACAGTCGTCCCCGGTCATCTGCCCGGATTCGAGCAGCTTGTTGGTATACCGGGGCACGGACTTTGGGCCGATCACGGCGCCCGGCCGGGCATTTTCATCCATGTAGTCGCTCTCCATGGTGAACGGCCTTCCGCTGCGTATCAGGTCCGGGATCGCTTCGTGCTTTGCGATCAGTGACGGGTGGAGCGGGGTGTCGGGTGACCCGTAGTGCTTGACAACCCGTCCGGCCGGTACCCCGGCATGACGTGCCATTTCTATAACATCATTGCAGGGCCCGGTCTCTGCATGGATCTGGAGTGCGCACCCGCAGTCCGCGGCACAGGCAAGGGCATGCATGAGCACGTCGTTGGATGCAGCCAGCAGCTCCGGGCTTACTTCATAGTGCGGGCGGCCGCTCTTCAGGGCAACCGCTGTTCCTTCCCGGACATACCGGGCGGCACAGTCAATCCCGCCTTTCATCGTATCGACCGCTTCCGCAAGCGACATACGCTCCGTAAGGTGCGTGATCTCGGCAGGGTGGACACCGAGGACGGGGAATGCGACCACGCCCGTCTCGTTGATCAGGCCGGCAATCCTGACGGTTTCATCGAACACCGTTGCATAATCAGCGCCGGATGCCGGGTGGACGGACAAGGACCAGGAGGGTTTTGAAACAAGGAAGAGGTGCGTTCCCCCGGCCCGGTAAAAGTCCTTCACCGCTTCGAGGCCGCGGCCATTGACCGGGTCGATATGGATATGGTCGTCAGTTACGGGATATCGTCTCGATTTCATGGCACTCCACGATCTTCATCAGGGGATAGCCCTGTTCCGGTGAAAGGTGTGCCCGGCAGTACGCAAACCCGACCCGGGTCACCATCTCCACAGTGAACATCATGCCGGACAGTTCGCTGTACCCGAACCGGTTCTCCGTCATCAGGTCCCGGTCAAGCCGGACCGTGATCTCTTCTACGCATGGCTGGAGGATCACTGCCCGCTCGATTGCTGTCTCGACACTTGCCGCGGATGCCCGGGAAATGGGAGTCCCCACCCACTGGTGGTAGAGCGCCCCGAGCTTGATCCCGGCTTCAAACACTGCCTGTTCCCTGTCGCTTGTCATGGATGCTGCTCCTGGATCAACTTATTAGATCAACTGGATGATACCGGATTTCGGTTCCATTGCTTCCCCGTGGCGGAGGAGCATGTCGATTCCCTCCCTCACTTTGTCCCGCTGGAACCCCTTTGCACTGACCGCATCGATCACCTGGTCGATGCCCGCCCGGCGTCCTTCGCCGCCAATATCGCGGATCGCGTCCTTGATGACCCGCACGATGTCGCGTTTCTCCTTGGAGATGCCGGTGACAACTTTATCGATATCGAACGTCCCGGTCTTTGCATCGTACGCGATCTGCCGCAGGCAGGCATCGACGATATGGATAACGCGCTCTGCATCGCTCAGTTCGATCTTATCCGAAAGCCGGATACGCGCACTTGCCTCTGCCAGCCGGACAAGCGCTTCGAGTTGCCGGGCGGTCACCGGGACCGGCTTGTTGGGTTCCGCAATACCCCTGAGTTTCAGGTAGTACCCGACAAGCGCTTCCCGGGATTCGACCGAGAGCATCGGGAAACAGGAACGTTTTGCGTATGCCACGTATTTCCGGAAGAGGCCGGGGTCGATATCCGGCATGACCGGCGCGAGCTGCTGCTGGATGTACTCATCCGTGACGCCGGGTATGGGGGTCTTCCTGTGTTGCGCGATCAGTTCCCCGGTGCTGTGCGCCTTGAGGATGTGTTCCGCGATTGCCAGGTCCCGTTTCTGCTCGGGCTGGTCGGTCATGATGAAGATCAGGTCGAATCGCGAGAGCAGCGAAGGCGGCATGTTGATCTGGTCGGAGATGTCCCCGAACATGTCGAACCGGCCGTACTTCGGGTTTGCCGCACCGAGCAGGGCGCACCGTGACTTGAGGGTTGCCGTGATCCCCGCTTTTGCAACGCTGATCGACTGCTGCTCCATTGCTTCGTGGAGTGCGGAGCGGTCACCCTTTTCCATTTTGTCCATCTCATCGACTGCCGCGACACCCATATCGGCAAGCACGAGCGCACCGGCTTCAAGCGTCCAGCGCCCTTCCCCGAATTCGTCTTTCACGGCGGTTGCGGTCAGGCCCGCGGCAGTTGAGGACTGCCCGCTTGTATAGATCGCACGGGGGGAGAGTTTGACAACGTACCGGAGCAACTGACTTTTTGCGATACCCGGGTCACCGATCAGGAGGACATGGATATCGCCCCTGAGGCGGCTGCCATCCGGCATTTCTTTTGCGATCCCGCCGAACAACTGGAGGGCGATCGCCTGCTTCACGTCCTCGCTCCCGTAAATGGTCGGGGCAACCGAATGGGTGATCATCCGGTAGATCATCGGGTCCCTGCTCAGGCGCCGGATCTCGTCTTCGGCCTTCTCGTCAATCTCGACTTCCTCGAATTCCTTCTCCGCGACCTCGATGGAATTGCATTCAAGGAAGATGTCGAAGACTGTGCTCTTCTCGCCCTTGACGATCCGCTGCATCGAGCGCAGGATGCCGTTGATGATGACGCGGTCGCCCGGAGAAACTTTACCGGAGAGGTCATCCGTGACATCGATATCCAGCGTCTGCGGCTGTTCGCCCCCGCGCAGGCCTTCCGGGGATTCCTGGATCCTCAGTTTCTGGGAGTCCACGAACTTCGATCGCTTGGGCATGAGCTCGAGCTTCTTGAACGTGCAGCCATCCGTGGCACAACCCTCAGGCTCGATGAATTTCCCGTACTTCTGCTGCTTTAGAGTAAAGTGGCCGGCAGGGCAGCGGAACACGGCATCGACAATGCGTGGCCGGACCTCCGTGGTCTTGCGGAGGATGCCCTCTACAGAAACGAAGCGGTTGATGTCATCGGACCGGATATAACGGATACCGGTCTTTTTCGGGAGATTGGTGAACCGTATGTTGATGCCTTTGGGCTCTTTGCCGTCTTTGGTCCGGATCAGCTGGCTGTTTTTTATTGCGTCCCAGACATCCTCAAGGACCTTCCCGGGATTTTCCAGGAGTTCATCGGCAAGCGCGATACCGGTCTTGCCGAACCGTTCGACATGACGGTAATCGATGTAGAGCGAACGCTTGTGGGGGTATTCCCGGGACAGTTCCCCCAGTTCTTTCTTGTACTTGCTCTTGAGCAGGCGGCTCCAGTCCCCGGTCTTGTCGCCTTCGTGAAGGTCAGGTTCCTTATCCATATCGCACCTGTTACCTGCCCTTCTGGGTGGTGAGCACGAACCGTGCGATCAGCGCTTCCATCTGGATATCGCTGTTCGCACCTTCGGAGAGCCGGAAATCCGTCTCCCCGAGGTGATCGATGAGCTGAACTTTCAGTCCCCGGTCCATGTCGCGTTTCAGGAGCGCCCGGTAGCACTGGTTGATCAGTTCGTTCGGGGCGATCCCCCGTTCATGGAGGAGCTGGGCAAGGAGCGATTCAGCCCCGTCAAAATCTCCCTTGAGGGACAGGGAGAGGAGTTCATCGATCTCATCCGGCCGTGCCGTGGAGGTAATCGAATAGATCTGCTTCGCATCGATCGTGGGGGTGATGATGGCTGCGCCCTGTATCGCGTTGATCGCCTTGCGCATGTCGCCCTGTGCGATATAGACAATTGCATCCATCGCGCCGTCGGTGACCGTGAGCCCCTCATGAGTTGCGATGCGGCGGACTTCTTCGCTGACCGCATCCGGCCCGAGCGGCCTGAACCGGTAGATCGCGCACCTGCTCTGGATCGGGTCGATGATCTTGGATGAATAATTGCACGAGAGGATGAACCGGCAGGTCTGCGCATAGGTCTCCATTGTCCGGCGGAGGGCGGACTGTGCGTCCGTGGTGAGGGCATCCGCCTCGTCAAGGAAGAGGATCTTGAACGCAGCTCCCCCGTCAGGCATGGTCCGGGCGAACTCCTTGATCTGGTTCCTGACCACGTCAATCCCGCGCTCGTCCGAGGCGTTCAGCTCGCGGAAATTCCTCTGCCAGTTGTCCTTAAAAAATTCCCGTGCGAGCGTGACCGCGGCCGTGGTCTTCCCGACCCCGGCACTGCCGGTAAAAAGGAGGTGGGGGAGATTACCGCTTTTTACATAGGATGACAACCGTTCAACTATCTCGTCCTGCCCGACGATATCGGCAAGTTTCTGCGGACGGTATTTCTCGATCCAGATCGTGTGGGTCTCATCCATGAATGTTCCTCCGGGACAGGAAGTGCACTTTCGTGTGAGCTGTTATTTGTCACACTTCCATGAGAACTCTTGTATGGGCAGCGGGAATTTCCCGCTGTGACTAATGAATGTCATAACGTTTATCATAAGGGTTTTGAAATTACTTTTCATGCACGGAAAATATATTTTATCCGCTCTTGTTGTAATTCTTCTGGTCTGCTCCCCCGTAGCAGCCACAACGGCCAAAATTGCCGCGGGCGCGCCTGTCTTTATCGGCGAGAGCAACCTCAATATTGCATCGGCAATCGGCGACTGTCACGTGATTGCCTGGTGGCCTGACCAGGGCAACATGACCGGGCCCGCGGTAAGGAACCTGACCGTCAAACGGCTGAATGAGGCTAATGACCTTGTCACCCGTTTCAATGTCAGCCCCCAGGTCTTTGAAGGGTACACGGGCAACTGGTATTGTGAAGACAAGGCACCGCATTTCGTTGTTTTAACGGTACTCGAACCCGGTATCTCAATCAAAGTGTGGAATATCGACACGGACGAGGATATTACCGGACAATCTGTGCCCTTTTCGACAAATATTACCTACCGGATTGACACAAACCTGAACCAGGCGCTGAACTATTATAACCGTACTGAGCTGACCCCCGCAGATGGTTTTTTCACGGTCAAGGTGACCAACCCGAGCGGCCAGGCGTTTACCAATATCTATACCGGCAGTGTTGGCAGTGCGGACACCCAGATCCTTTCCTTTGACGGCAACCCGTTCATCACCACGCCCACATACTTCGGGCAAAAGATGGATTCCTGGAACCGTCTTTCCCGTGATGCGAGTGGCAGTTTAATGTACCCGCCGGGCACCTATACCTTCACGGTATCGCAGGACCTGAGCCACATGCAGGAATCATACGCATCCACGGGTAAAACCACATCATCGGCGAGTGTTGCGTTCCAGCCGTTACCGTTTTTGACTTCGACACCAGTGACACCAATACTTTCGCAGGAAAACGTGACGGTTGTTCCGGTGACCACCCAGCCTCCCGTAACGGTGATCAAATCAACCGTACCGACACCCGTACCTGTTGCCACGAAAACAACCTACTCTCCCCTGCCTGCGTGGATAGCGATCATTGGTCTTGGTTGTGCCGCTCTCATCATGGCGAGAAGAATGCAGTGATCTTTTCAATACCCGGAACTTTTCCTTTTTTTATTCACGTTCTTATACGATGAAAAACTAACCTTATTAACGGAGTATTTCGATGCATTTTAAGTCAATTGTTTTATTCATGGTTGTGGGGCTCCTGCTTATTTCACCGGTACTTGCGGCAGATGATGCAGACCAGTCGGAAAATCCCTGGTACTGGTACAACAAGGCAGTCGACCTTGCCTATGCCGGCCAGTTCACCGAGGCATTGCAGGCAAATGAAAAGGCGCTGGCCCTCAACCAGAGTTTTCCTTTAGCCTGGGCAAATGAGGCAGGGATCCTCGTTCAGCTCGGAAGATATGATGATGCGATAAAAGCCGCGGATATGGTACTTTCCGTCAACAGCACATACTTACCCAACACGTACGCTGCAGCATATTACAGTAAAGGCGATGCTCTCCGTCTCCTTGGGAAGACCAGTGAAGCAAAGGCCGCGTATGCAAAGGCATCCGAACTCGATCCGACCCTGGTTGCACCTGATATGCCCTCAGGCACGGTCCCCTCCGGTGTACCCTCGTTATCGTCAACACCTTCAGCCCCTCCCGCCAGTGAACCGGTCCAGGCAACACCTTCTGCCACCCGTACCCCGTTGTCACTGGCAGTTGCAATCGGGGCTGTCATGATTGCATTTGTCTGGTGCCGTCAGGGCCGGCGTCCCTGAAACACCATCCTTTTTTTGTTCCGGCAGAAATGCGCACACCCTGACGAGTTCCGGGTATACGGCCCGGTCCCCGTGATGCCGGAAAATATTCTGATGTATATTCTGTCCCTGCAGGAATTTCCGTTCATTGTCCGATATCAGTTCGCCAACTGGCGGTTTCAGGATCTGCATTCCTTGTCACTGGCTATATCTTGAATATCCCCGCCCTGCAATAATGTAAAGGAACATGGATGGATCAACCAGGGTATTTGCCGGGGAGTTTTACCAGTCGACCCTCGTCTTACCTTCAGCGGAGCCGGGTATGCCGGGATGGGTCGTTACACCCGGCGGGGCCTCCTGCTGCCGGATGTACATCGCCGGTGCCCTCACCGAGACGGTTGAGGCTGGCGACCTGCTCCGCTGCCGGGTTGCCGATCCCACGGGGGCCTTCGATATTGTTTCCGGCGGGAGGAATGCCGCACTTTCCCGGGCAATCCGTACCATCCCCGTCCCCTCATTCGTGGCAATCACCGGTTATGCACAGGCATACCAGAAAAACGGGAGTGTTATCCTCTCCGTGCGACCGGAACAGGTCCGGGTAATCAACCGGACCTGCCGCGATACAATCCTGCTTAATACTGCCGAGTATTCACTCCGCCGGCTCGGGCGGCTGCATGGTGCCGTTGACGGAACGTGCACGGACGAACTGCTCCTGCGCACGATCAGTCACTACGCGGTCACGGTCCCGAAGATACTCGAACTGGTCCGGATGGTTGAAGGTGCCGTGGAGAGCGTGCGCCCCCGGGAACCTGAGCCAACCGGTGAACAAACGGATGTATGTTCTGTTGTGATGGAACTGATGGAGACTGCTGCCGGACCCCGCGGCATTGCTGTTGAAGAGATCCTTGAAACCCTGGCGCTCCGGGGGATCAGGAAGGAAGATGTGCTCGGGGCGCTGGAATCTCTCATCAGGGATGATGAGTGCTACCAGCCCCAGAAGGGATTTGTCAAACCGCTATGAACCTGGAATTCATCCGTGATGGCCCGGCGCTCGTGGTCGAAGGCGAACAGCATCTCCTTGTTGTAGCCGACCTCCACTTCGGGATCGAGGCGGAACTCGCCGCCCACGGCCTCCATTTTAAAAGCCGTAGCACCGAACGGCTCGAACGGCTGATGAGGACCATTGACCATGCCGACCCGGATGCGCTCATACTTCTTGGCGATATCAAGCACAGCATCCCCACCCTCACCCGCCAGGAATATTACGAGATGCCCGGTATCCTTGAGACCCTCCGGTCCCGGGTCCCGCTCATTGTCTTCCCCGGCAACCATGACATCGGCATCGAACGGTTCGTTAAGGATGCCGAATTGAAACCCCGGGACGGGGCACTTATTGACGGGGTGGGATACCTGCACGGGCACATGTACCCGGCACCGCACCTGTACGGCAACCTCCTCGTCATCGGTCACCACCACCCGCTCATCTCCCTTAAGGACGAGGTAGGCTGTGCCCTGCAGGCCCCGGCATACATCAGGGCCGGGCTGGATGCTGAAAGGCGGGATGCACAGGACGCCCGGTCGCCGGCCGGATCTACCCGGGTACTCTTCATGCCGGCCTTCAACGAGCTCGCCGGGTACGATATCTTCCAGATGGTAAAACATCCCTTCTCCCCCTTGTCACGGGGTATGAATGTCAATGCAGCAGAGATCATCCTTGCCGACGGGACATATCTCGGCTCCCTGAAATCCCTTGAGCTGGATGAAGACGATTGAACGGCTGGACCCCCGGGTCCGCACATGTATCAGGAAACGCGGGTTCACTGCGCTGTCGGATGCGCAGAAACAGGCGATACCACTTATCCTTGACGGGAACAACATCGTCCTCATTGCCCCGACCGGCACCGGCAAGACCGAGAGCGCGATGTTCCCGGTCTTCAATGGCCTGCTCCCGCTGCCGGCCGGGGGCGGGTTTAAGGCGATCTACATCACGCCTCTCCGGTCGTTAAATCGCGACATCCTCTCCCGCATGCAGTGGTGGTGTGCGGAGCTCGGCCTCACGGTCGGCGTCCGGCATGGCGACACGCCGATGGGCGAGCGGAGGAAACAGGCCCTGTCCCCTCCCGACCTCCTGATCACGACGCCCGAGACATTCCAGGCGCTGTTCATGGGGAAGCGTCTCCGGCAGCACCTTGCCCACGTGAAGTACGTGATCATCGATGAGATCCACGAGCTTGCCGGCAGCAAGCGGGGCGCCCAGCTCGCCGTCGGACTGGAACGGCTCCATGTGTATGCCGGGGATTTCCAGAGGATCGGCCTCTCCGCGACCGTGGGGAACCCGGAAGATATTGCCGGGTACCTTTGCGGGTCCCGGCCCTATGCCCTTGTCCAGGTGCCGGTGGCAAAGCAGCTGGATCTCGCCGTGCAGTATGTCGGGGACGATTTTCGGCACCAGACGGCCGTGCTCTCAAAACTCCTCAAGCGGGAAGGGTCGACCCTTGTATTTGTCAACACCCGGGTTACTGCTGAAGCGCTCGGCCATGCCCTCTTTACACACGGCGATGTTGAGGTGCACCACGGGTCGCTGTCAAAAGAGGTCAGGATCGATGCGGAGGAACGGTTCAAGAACGGGGAGATACGGACCCTCATCTGTACATCGTCCATGGAACTGGGCATCGATATCGGCCGGGTCGACCATGTAATCCAGTTCGGCTCTCCCCGCGAGGTTGCCCGTCTCGTCCAGCGGGTCGGCCGGGCCGGCCACCAGCTGAATACGATCTCCCGCGGTACTGTTCTTGCCACCGGGTTCGATGACCTCCTTGAATCCCTCGTCATCGCAAAAAAGGCCCGGGCGAACGAGATCGAGCGCGTGGTGCCACACCGTAACGCCGCGGATGTCCTTGCAAACCAGGTCGCAGCAATTGCCGTTGAATATGGTGAGATCGAACGGTCGAAGATACGGGAGATCTGCGAGCGGACCGCATTGTTTCCCGACTGCGATGCGCTCCTTGAGGATGTCTGCCGCCAGATGGAGGACCACCGCCTGATCCGGATCGACGGGAGCCGGATCGTCACCACCGCCCGCGCCCGCCGCTATCTTGCCGGGAACCTCTCGATGATCCATGATGAGCGCAAGGTGCCGATCTTCGATATCGTCTCCCGCAGGACTGTCGGAACGCTTGACGAATCGTTTGTCGTGGGCTGGGTGTACACCGGGGTTGTCTTCATTACCAAGGGGCAGCTCTGGCGAGTCCTCGAGATCGCGGATGGCAGGCTCACCGTTGAACCGGCAAAGAAGGCGATCGGCGAACTCCCCTCGTGGGAAGGCGAGCAGATCCCGGTACCGTTCTCCGTTGCCCGGGAGGCTGGCGCAATGCGCAGGACCCGCGATGTTGCGGCATATGGTCCTGAACAGGACGGGCTCGCGTTCGCTGAAGCCTTTCTCCGCGAAATGGACAAGAACCGCTCGCTCGTCCCGACCGACGAACTGATCACGCTTGAAAATACAGAAGACGGGGTAGTCTGCAATGTCTGTGCCGGCCACAAGGCGAACGAGGCGCTCGGGCGTGTCCTCTCGATCCTCATATCTGCCCGGCACGGGACAACCGTGGGCCTCGAGCTGGATGCCTACCGCATGCTCCTGCGCCTCCCCTCCTCAATCCGTGCCGCCGATGTCCGGGACTTCCTCCTCTCGCTTGATCCCGACCATATGCCCGGTGTCCTGCGCCTTGCGCTGAAACGCACCGCGCTCTTCAAGTGGAAACTGGTCCAGATCGCAAAGAAGTTCGGGGCGATCGATCCCGATGCCGATTACGAGAAGATCAGTATCCACCGCCTGCTCGAATATTTCGATGGAACAGTCGTCCAGCAGGAGGCCTACCGCGAGCTGCTCTCGGAGTACATGGATATCGACACTGCGGCGGCGATTGTCAGTCTCATACGCGAAGGAAAGATCCGTGTGGAACTCGGCCCCCACTCGCTGATCGGGGCAGGGGGGCTTCTCTCGTCGCGCGACCAGATCCCGCCCCCGACTGCGGACGGTGCCGTGCTTGCGACCCTGAAACGGCGGCTTCACCAGGATGACGTGCTGCTGGGCTGCATGAACTGCCGCGACTGGAAGAGCCGCACGGTTGTGTCAAGGGTGGCGGATCACCCGCAGTGCCCGAAGTGCGGAGCACGTCTGATTGCGGCGCTCAAACCCTATGAAGAGGAGCAGTACGCACTGATGAAAAAGCCGCGGAAGAATGCTGAAGAACGGGTGATCGAACAGCGTCTCATGCGTAATGCAAACATCGTGCTGTCGAGCGGGAAGAAGGCGGTAATTGCACTGTCAGCTCGTGGTGTCGGGCCCGAAAATGCCTCGCGTATCCTTGCAACGCTGACCGAGGGGGATGCATTCTACCGCGAGATCCTCAGGGCAGAGAGGAATTTTGTGCAGACGCACCGGTACTGGGCGTGAGGATTTTGGGAGAAGTTTCATGATCTGGGTCCGGCAGCATTTGTTTTTTAGCACAGGGTCTGTTGGGTGAAAATTCCGAAGGATGGAAACGCCCCCCACCCCCCCACAAGTCGAAGTGCCGCCACGGGCAGGCACTTCTTTGTTGCGGGGGAGTCCGGAATACCGAGGTACAAAAAAGTTTGTTATTTTATCCTCTCTCTCGAATTAAAATACAAATAGTCCCTAGAAATCCTGTCACAGCAATGATAAAAACCACTGCTAAACCTCATAATGGCATTGTTTTATCAAGCATTGCTATCATAGGGGAGACAGAAGATTTGGAAAATTCCGCCAACAGTGCCAGCCCCGACGCCAAGAAGTAATATCAATAAATTTTCTTTCAATTTAATTTTTTATTTATTCACTGTCTATTGCGTGTTATTAAAAAAATATTTTTTATGAAAAGGTAATCTGCCCCGCCGTGCCCCGGAGGGGCCCTGAGGCGGGGAGCCATCCTTACGTTCCACTATCAGCGAAAACTTATGATAGAAGAAAAAGTATAAAAATTTACAGTATGCTCTCGAGCTTCTGCTCGAGGAAGTCAAGGCCTTTCTTGATGTCCTCAATGGTCTTGCCGCCCGTGAGGATGATCTTTCCTGATGAGAAGAGGAGTGCGACGATCTTGGGGTCCTTGATGCGGTAGACCAGGCCCGGGAACTGTTCCGGCTCGTACTCGATATTCTCAAGGTTCAAAGTAATGACCACTTTATTGAGGTTGATGTATTTGCCGATATCGTACGAACAGACAATATTGGTGACCGCAACCTTGGGTTCCTTGAACGTGTCCACACCCGCCTCCTTGAGGGACGTGATGATGATGCCAAGACCATCCTTGAGCGCCTTATTGTCACGGATACCGGTCAGCACGACCTTGCCCGATGAAAAGATCAGGGACGCGATCTTCGGTTTCTCGATACGGTAAACAGCGCCCGGGAACCGTTTCGTATTGAGTTCGCAGCTCTTGATCTTGCTGGATACATCAGCAAGGTCAATTGAATCGGCAATCACACCGGAGGCTACGATGTTCTCAATTTTTAATGAAGCGTACTTTTTATCAGCCATCCATTACACTATGCTGCCCCCTGAATCATAATACTAATGGACAACCTTTATGTCCCCTCGCTATGCCCTTATGTGTCGGCGGAATACGTCCTGAATTTACCCGGTTTTTAATAGATCCTGAAGGCGATTCTGGTCCTGAAGTGCATGCTTTTTACTATCGGTTTTTACCATTGGCGGATATGATGCGGGCCGGAAAAAAGGGACAGATTGAAGACGAACCGGATGAAACACTGTTCTCGATTCTGATGAAGAAGACCGGGCATGGGACGGAAAGCTACGAGAAGATGTGCGGACAATTCGCCATCGATATCCCGGAATATTATAACTTCGGGTTTGATGTGATCGATCAGTGGGCAAAAAAGGACCGCAACAAGCTGGCCCTGATCTGGGTAAACCAGCAGGGTGAAGAGAAAAAATACAGCTTCCTTGACCTGGCCAACCTCTCCAACAAGGCGGCAAATATCCTCCTGAAGTATGGCATCAACAAGGGAGACCGGGTCCTCGTCATGCTCCCCCGGATCCCGGAGTGGTGGATCTTTGCCATCGCGCTGATCAAGCTCGGGGCGGTATTTGCCCCCTGCCCGACGATGCTGACGTCACGGGATATCAAGTACCGGGTGAACAAGGGCAGGTTCCGGATGGTCATCACGGACCTTGAGAATGCCTCAAAGGTAGAGGAGATCTGCAACGAGTGCCCGACCCTGACCTCCCGGTTCCTGGCCGACGGGGAACTCAAGGGGTGGGCCAGTTTTCCCTATGAACTGCTCTACCCGGCGCCGGTCTCCCACCGTTCGGTGAGCATCCCTGACGACCTCAGGACAAAGAGCACAGACCCGATGCTGATCTATTTCACGTCCGGTACTACCGGTGAACCAAAGATGGTGCTCCATAACCACGGGTATCCCCTTGGGCATATCGTAACTGCCCGGCTCTGGCAGGACATCCGGCACAATGACCTGCATTTCACGGTCGCCGATACCGGATGGGCAAAATGCGCATGGGGCAAGATCTTCGGCCAGTGGATCGAAGGCGCCTGTCTCTTTGTCTATAATTTCACCGGCAAATTCCAGGCAACCGAAGTCCTCCCCCTGCTGGAAAAATACCAGATAAGCACGTTCTGCTGCCCCCCCACGATCTACCGGATGCTGATCCTCGCTGACCTGGATAAGTTCGACCTGTCGTCACTGCGTCACTGCACCAGTGCCGGTGAACCGCTCAACCCCGAAGTGATCCGTGTCTGGAAGGAAGGGACGGGACTGACGATCTGTGAGGGGTATGGACAGACCGAGACTGCCTGCTGTGTCGCATCATTCCCCTCAGTCGAGCCCCGGCCCGGCTCAATGGGGAAGCCCTCCCCGGGATGGAAGATCGAGGTGCACGATGATGACGGGAAACCGCTCGGCGTCCATGAGGAGGGCAGGCTTGCGATCCACTGCAAACCCCGCCCCCCGGGCCTCTTCGTTGAATACATCGATAACCCGGAAGAGAACACGAAATCGTTCGTAAACGACTGGTACTATACCGGTGACAAAGTCTACTATGACAAGGACGGGTACTTCTGGTTCGTCGGGCGCGACGACGACGTGATAAAGAGTTCCGGGTACCGGATCGGGCCGTTTGAGGTGGAGAGTGCCCTGCTGGAGCACCCGGCGGTGCAGGAAGCCGCGGTTGTGGGGTCTCCCGACCGTATCCGCGGCCTGATCGTCAAGGCATTCGTTGTCCTGAACAACGGGTACGATCCCTCTGAATCACTGGTAAGGGAGATCAAGACCCATGTCAAACACACCACCGCTCCCTACAAATATCCCCGGGAAATCGAGTTTGTTGCAGACCTTCCAAAGACAATCTCCGGCAAGATCAGGCGCAGCGAACTCCGGGCGGCCGAACTGAAAAAGTACCATAACCAGAAATAATAACCAGAAATACCTTTTTTTCAGGCTCTCATTGTGGTGCATTTTTTTCTCTCTCATAAAACGAATGTACGACAATGAATTTTCCGCCCGGTCTCTATCGGGTATGGTGCACTATTAATCGAAAGATGTAATAAGTGCACCACTAAATGGATCTGTATGGTGCGATACTCCGTTACAATGAATGATAACCTGGCAGAAACGATCGATAAATCTGCCAAAGTGGAGAAGATGTCCCGGTCCGAATGGATCACCGAGGCCTGCGAGGCCCGGCTTGCTCCTTCTTCCGGCACCGGCACACTTGGTGCAACCACTCTTCCCTCTGCGGGACCGGTTGTTCCTGCAGACCACTACAACATCGGCGATTATGATGCTGCAAGCCGGAACTTCAGGATCGATGTACCCGAGTATTTTAATTTCGGGTTTGACGTCATCGATGCCTGGGCGCTGAAAGACAGGAACAAGCTCGCCATGATCTGGCTGAACCAGCAGGGCGTGGAGAAGAAGTTCACGTTCTGGGACCTTATGCGTCTCTCCAACCAGATCGTCAACATGCTGATCAAGTACGGTGTCAACAAGGGAGACCGTGTCCTGATCATGCTCCCCCGCGTCCCCGAATGGTGGACCTCCACGCTTGCCCTGATCAAGCGTGGTGCAGTGTACTGTCCCGCCCCCACCATGCTCACCGGCAAGGACCTGAAATACCGGATCAATCTTGCCGAGATCAAGATGGTAATCACGAGCATGGAGCATGCCGACAAGATCGATGAGATTGCCAGGGATTGCCCGTCACTGAGCTGTAAAATGGTGATTGACGGCAAGCGGGACGGCTGGATCAGTTACCCGGTGGAGCTCGATTACCCCGCGCCGGTCTCGGCAAAGCTCGTCAACCTGCCGGGAATGAAGAAGACCCGGAGCACCGACCCGCTTGTTATCTTCTTCACCTCCGGCACCACGGGCGAGCCGAAGATGGTGCTCCATGACCACAGTTACCCGCTTGGCCATATCGTTACGGTGCGGTTCTGGCACGATGTGCGGACCACCGATCTCCATTTCACCCTCTCCGACACCGGATGGGCAAAGAGTGCATGGGGCAAGTTCTATGGCCAGTGGATCGAAGGAGCAGCAATCTTCGTGTACGATATACGGGGGAGGTTCAATGCAACCGAGATCCTGCCGCTCATCGAGAAATACGGCATCAACACGTTCTGCGTCCCCCCGACCATCTACCGGATGCTCATCCTCGCGGACCTCGACAAGTTCGATTTCTCGGAACTGCGCCACTGCACCAGTGCAGGCGAACCGCTTAACCCTGAAGTGATCAAGGCATGGAAGGATGCGACCGGCCTGACCATCTACGAGGGATATGGCCAGACCGAGACGGTGCTCTGCGTGGGGACCTTCCCGGGTATGCAGCCGAAATTCGGGTCAATGGGAAGGCCATCGCCCGGCTGGCAGATCGAGCTGCACGATGATCACGGAAAACCGGTCCCGCTCCACGAAGAAGGCAGGATCGCGATCCGGGTCAACCCCCGCCCGGTCGGCATGTTCCGGGAGTATCTCAACAACCCCGATGAGAACAAGAAATCCTTTGCCGGCGACTGGTATTATACCGGTGACAAGGCATACCAAGATGAAGATGGCTTCCTCTGGTTCATCGGCCGTGATGATGACGTGATCAAGGCATCGGGATATCGTATCGGGCCGTTCGAGGTCGAGAGTGCCCTCATGGAGCACCCCGCGGTGCAGGAAGCGGCAGTTGTCGGTTCGCCGGATGACATCAGGGGTCTTGTTGTCAAGGCCTTCATCATCTTAAAACCGGATATCCGACCTTCGGAAGGTCTCGTGCACGAGATCCAGAACTATGTCAAGAAAGTAACCGCCCCCTACAAGTACCCGCGCAAGATCGAGTTTGTGGAATCGCTCCCCAAGACGATCTCCGGCAAGATCCGCCGTAAAGAACTGCGCGACCAGGAGATGAAGAAATACCAGAATGATATGAACGGGCAGAAGAAGGCGTGAGCCGTCCTTTACCTACCCTACCTTTATTTAATCCAACAAGGTAATCTATACAGGCGCGAGGGTAGCCAAGCCAGGTCAACGGCGTCAGGTTCAGGGCCTGATCTCGCAGGAGTTCTTGGGTTCGAATCCCATCCCTCGCATTTTTTTATTATTTTTCCACTACTCCACGCTCGATCAGCAGCTTCGCATAGTCTTCTCCCGATAATGTGCAGCGGATAAGAACATCCAGTTCTTTTCCGGACAGGTGCAGCTGGACCCGCATATTAGCGAGCAGATCCGCGTTGTACTCTTTGACCCCGTGACTCAGGAACGTGTGAACGCCGGATATCTTCCCCTCGATGCAGAGATAAAAGATCCTGTGATGGGTGGACCGCTCTTCAAATCCTTTCCTGAGAAGGGCGGCCGAGATATCCCGGGCCTTCCAGGACTTCAAGAACCGGCCCCGGCAGCAACAAGAGATTTGAGGTGGGAACGGAGCTGGAGTGCATCTTTCGTAAGGTTTGCCGGATTATCAGCTACATAGACTTCCCAGAGTGCTGACAACTCCTCAGAGATCCCGGCAATGCCTTCCTCAAGAGTTGGTGCTGAAACCAGAAGCCCGAACTCTTCGTTTGACAGGGTGAGCCGGTCAGCATCGTGCTCGACTGTAATACGGAGTTCACGAGCGAGCCTGCAAATACGATCGTTGATTTTCAGCCGGTCGAGCGTGATAATCTGGTTTGCCATCTTCAGCATACGTACGCAAGTGTATCATTCAGAAGATGATAGGGTTTTTGATCAGGATAATTCCGGTACATGGAAATCCTGTTGATATCAAGACGAGATAAGGGCAGGGACAGCATCCATGATAATCTGTCACAACCCGAAAATAAGATGCCATTGAATTACATCAGGTCCAAGGCCTAGTCCCGCAGGGGTTCGCCGGTTCGAATCCGGCTCCTCGCATCCCCATCCTTCTTGATTTTCTGTGTCGTGAGCTCTGCCGGTCTCCCGGAGAACCGGTATGCGTCCTTCGGCACGGTGATCTCAAAGCGTGCGCCCGTGCCGAATTCCCCGGTCTCCTGGATCGCCATCCCGGTGATCGCAAGGATCTCCTTTGCCAGGAACATGCCAAGCCCGGTATTTTTCCCGAACCCGCGGTTGAAGATCAGCGGCTTGTCTTTTGGAGGAATCCCCATGCCATTGTCTTCATAGACACAGATGATCTCCTCCCCGTTCTCCTGGCACGAGAACCGGATCAGGTCCAGCTGGTCTCCTCCATGGCGCAGGGAATTATCGACAAGATTGTAAAAGACCTTGGTCAGGAGCGGATCGGCCAGCACTTCGAGGTCCGACCGCGAGGACTCGATCCTGACATTCCGGAGGGTGAGGCCCCGTGTGGACTTGACCAGCTGCATGCTTACGTTCTGCCACGAGGGTGCGATCATACCCATGGTCTGGTAATCCCGCGTGAACAGGATCTGCTCTTCGATCGTTGCAACAACCTTCTCTTCCTTTGTCAGCAGCTCCACTTTTACCGGGTCTGACTCCTCGTCCTTCATCAGGTCGAGATATGCCCTGAGTGCGTTCAGCTGGTTGAGGATATCATGGCGCGTGATGCTCGATAAAAGCTGCAGTTTGGCATGGGCAATCTTGAGTCCGCTCTCCGCAAGACAACGGTCGGTGATGTCTTCGGTTGTTCCTTCAATGGCGATGATCTCCCCCCTGGCATTTTCGATCCCCCGTGCGTTCAGGTTCAGCCAGATGTGGCGCCCGTCCTTGCGGATACATTCAACATCCATTGCCCGGACCGCTTCGCTGCGTCCGATCCGCATCACGATCTTGTCCCGGTCCTCCGGGTGCACGTACAGGTTCCGCATGGTACTGACTGAAGATTTCAGGTCTTCAGGCGAATCATATCCCAGTATCCGGGCAAAGGCAGGGTTAATCTCGATAATCTTTCCCTCCGGTGCGGTCCGGTATATGCCGAGGATCGCGTTCTCAAAGATGTTCCGGTACCGCGTCTCGCTTGCCCGGAGCGCCTCCTCACTTCGTAGGAGATCTTCGTGGTGGTGGCGGAGTTCCTCTTCAATGGCGGTGAGTTCCTCAAAGGATGCGGCCAGGTCCTCATTTTTCCGGAGCAGCGACTCCTGCATCTTCCGGTGTTCGGTGATGTCCTCGATGATACAGACCGCCCGGAATAAAGCGCCGGACTGGTCCTTAAGCCCGCTTGAACTGACGCTCACATCGATCTGCCCGCCATCTTTTTTGAGCATCCCGTACATCTGGTTTCGTGAGGATCCGTTTGTCAGCACCAGGCGCAGGTATTCCTGTGCTGCGGTACGATGGTCCGCATGGACAAGGGATGCAAATGGCTTTCCTGTGATCTCCTGCTTCTGGTACTGGAGCACATTCTCTATCCTACGGTTGCAGTCAACAATGGTCCCCTCGCGGTTCACCGAGATGATGAGGTAAGGCGCTGCATCAAAGATATGGCGGAATTTTTTCTCGTTTCTTGCCAGCTTCTCTTCTGCCAGTTTCAGGTTGGTGATGTTTGTCACCATGGCAAACGAACCGCTGAAATTACCGGCACTGTCATACAAGGGGGAACCCGATACCAGGAGCCAGCAGGTGCTGCCATCCTTCCGGATAAAACGGCGTTCGTATTGTTCGCTCTTCCCGCACTTGCGGTTCATTTTCCGGAGCAGGTGATCCTGGGTATCGTCCGGTCGCATGAAATCTGCAATATTTTTCCCCAGCATCTCACGTTCAGTGAATCCAAGGAATTCGGCGAGTTTTTTGTTCACGAAGGTTGTTGAAAAATCCGCGTCCAGCATCCAGATGCCTTCGTTGGCAGTCTCGACAATCCGGCGGTATTTCTCCTCGCTCTGGCGCAGGGTGTCTTCTCCCCGTTTCAGTTCGTCATAGTTGGCACGGAGTTCTTCTTCCTGCGCCGTCAGTTGCTCGTAGGCAGCAGCCAGCTCATGGTTCTTTTTCTGGAGTTCTGTCTCAGTACGCCGTCGCCGCTCGTCATCTTCCCGTACTTTGAGCGCAAAGGTCAGGTCACGTGCCATCTCGTCCAGGAGCGAGATGATCTGGTCATCGAAGAAACCGGTCTCGGGAGCACAGAGCGTCAGTGCGCCGGCATATCGTGTGCCTTCGGCAAAGGGGAATGCCGCAATCGCATGGTAACCCCTCCGTATCGCCTCTGCCTTCCAGGGATACATGAGCGGATCTTCCGGCGTGATATCGCAGATCTCGTACTTTCCTGTACGGACTGCTGTTTCGGTCGGGTTTTCCGCAGAACGTGCATCGTCCGTTGAACCGGTCAGGTGCTCCAGGTACCCTTCGGTATGCCCGTACGATGCAACCGGGTCGATCGTATTGGCCGGCCCGTTGACCATGCCTGCCCATGCCATCCGGAACCCCCCGTTCTCAACGGAGATCCTGCAGATCTCTTCAAGCAGGTCATGGACATCATAATTCCGGACAATTGCCTTGTTGGTTGCGCTGAGCACCGAGAACAACCGGTTGAGTTTATAGATGTGGAACTCGCCCTGGCGGTGTTCGTGTGCAGTGATGATCTTCCGGGCAAGCTCGGTGAACTGCGGTTTTGGCGCACCCCCTTTCTGGAGATAAAAATCCGCGCCGTATTCGAATGCTTCGACCGCCACTTCTTCGCGTCCTTTGCCGGTAAAGATGATGAACGGGATCTTCGGGAACAGTGCCCGGAGTTTCTTGAGGAACTCGATCCCGTCCATCTCCGGCATCTGGTAATCGGATACGATCACATCGTAACGGGTGACACTCATAAGTTCCAGCGCGTGTGAAACCGATGTGGTGATATCCACCTTCAGTTTGCCGGTGCGCTCAAGGTAACGCTTGCCGATGTCGAGGAGTGCGTCCTCATCATCCACATAAAGAACGGAGATCATATGGTGCTTACCTGAAGCGTGGCAATGCCCATTTTGTTATAATTGGATTTTTTTTTTAGAGTAGATATAAGACTCGATTTGATCCTGACCGGAATAACCGACGGCAGTCCTGTCGAGTTAACGGAGTCGTTGACATAATTACTGGCAGGTGTACTTTTCACCGGGAACCGGACTGGCTTCCGGACCGGTGGCATAAAAAGGCTGGTGGTTTATACCAGCATGAACGTGAAGAAGTAGAACGCGATCATCGGGATGAATAACGCAAGATAGAGTGAGCGGTTCCACCGCCAGATCGCACCGCCATCCATCGTGGAGATGGGCATCAGGCTGTAGACCGCGGTGATGAGGTTGATCGTGAACCCGACTCCGCCGGCAATGGCCCAGACCCCGCCGAGCCGGACCATCGCAAGGAAGAGGACCATCAGGATAATGCTCACGACCGGACCGGCAACCATCTCGATGCCCGTCTCCCGGGTCTCGTCCGGTCCCCCTTCGCGGTTCACGAGGTTCCGGTACGGCTGGGCAAAGGCGTTGCCAAAGAGCCACGCGGTCAGGAACATGATGGCCGTCCCGAGGCCCCAGAACCGGGTGTCGGCATCGTACCCGTGTTTCGTGGCAAAATACCGGTGCGCAAAATCATGGAGTACGACTGATACTGCACCGACAAGCACGTAGATGAGCACCATCTGCAGGTCCAGTTCTACCCGGTCTGCAAGCAGGAACGCGAGCGCCACCATGATCACGGCAGCCTCGATCACGAGGACTTCCGTTGCGGACAGGCCGAAGAAGTGCTGTTCCCTCGTACGCGCAGCGATACCCCGTGCCTCGATCTCTTTATCGCTGAGTTTTTCGACCGCATGCTCACCGACAAGATCCGCGAGGAACCTGGCCGCCCTGAACGCGATCTGGGAGAGCATGCCGATATTGGCGATCAGGACCTGGATCACGATCACCCCGAGGCTCGTAATAACCGCGGCAAGCGCCATGAACTGCGGCGGGATATATGCGGCGGTTGGCAGGTTTTTCTCCGTGGTCCCTTTTGCCACCTGGATCAGGCCGACGATTCCTTCATCCCGCTCTTTTTCCGGAGCAGCGGGAACGGTTACGAGTACCGTGCCCGGGAGGCTGGCATTGATGAAACCGGCCTGTGCAAGGGCATCGCTGCCGAAATTATTGGACCCTTTCAGCTTCACGGTATACGTGCCGGGCTGCTGGTAGGTGTGTGACGGGTCCTGTTCTGTTGATGATGTCCCGTCACCAAAGTCCCAGTCCCATGCGGTTGGTTTGTTCTTCGAGATGTCCGTAAACGAAACGGCCAGCGGGATCGTTCCCTGTTGCGGGGTGGCGGAAAAATCCATGACCGGTGGGTTGCCCACACCGATGTACGCGGTCCCGGTTTTGGTATCAGAACCGTACTGGTTGGTGACGGTGAGCCGGACCGTGTATTCCCCATCAGCGGGATAGGTATGCGAAGGATTCTGCAGGGTGGATGTGGTGCCGTCGCCAAAGTCCCAGCGATAGGTCATGGGAGTATATCCCCGCGAGGTATCCGCGAAACTGACCGTGAACGGCGCAGACCCGTACCGCGTACTGGAAAAGAAGTCTGCAACCGGCGGGTTGGTCACGGTAATGTAGCCCGCCCCGGACCCGTTTCCCGTATCCGCGGCCACGGGAACGAAGAATATCCCGGCAATGATTACCAGAAGGAGCAGGATGAGCTGTGGGAGATGTTTCATGGTTCACCAGAGGAAAATGCCCGGGTGAAGGACAGACAGGGGCATTTCCGGTTGTATCAGTTCAGGTATTCTCTCAGCACGTTTAAAGAAATTGGTTAAACGAGGGGTCATCAGACCCCGAGTTGGAGAAGAAGGTCAACAGACGTTCTTCGACTTACGAGGGGTTCGAAGAACCTGCGGTTCTTCTCTTCCTCATAGTTCTGAAGAACTATTCGGATTCTGATGAAGGTCTCGGATTCATACGCCCCGGGCACAAGAAGAAAATCATCAGATTTTCTTCGAAGTGAGAGAGGACATCAGTCCTCGAACATGAAAAGAAGATTCTCAAATCTTCTTTGTCGTGTCCCCTTTCATGAGATGCTTAACGAGAATGAAGATGACCAGAGCAATAATGACGAAGTCAATGATTGCCCCCACGTAGTCGCCGACAAGGAATTTCAGGGGCCCGATCTCAAGCGTGGCCATCTGCCAGTCCCCTCCGGGTACCACGACCGCAATGATGGGCATGATGAGATCGGTCACCGTAGAATTGACCAGTTTCGTTGCTGCCGTTCCGATAACAAACGCAACCGCCAGGCCAATGACCTGGTATTTCTGCAGGAAGTCCATGAACTCCTGACCGAATCCCTGAGCACTTTTTCCCAGGGCCGGGACTCCGCCCCCGATCAGTTTCTCTGCATCGCCAAGTGTTTTGTCAACCATCGTGAATCACCAGTGTTTTTGAGACGCGGGACGATATTGTCCTCAAAACGATCGATCGTGTTTGATCCTGATTATTGTTTGGTACAAAAAAGGAGGTTCAAATCCGGAATTCATGGGATTTCATTACGATACACGTGTCATGGTACCGATGATTGCGGTTTTTCCCTGGTAATGTGTCTTTGAACCGAGAATCTCGATCGTCATTATTTTTCCGTCCGGCATGAGGCCCCGTACGGAGTATTGTTCGGATCTGGTAATCCCATCAATACGTTTTTGAACAGCCTGGAGAATGCGCTTCCGGTCTTCCTCAATAAAAATCATGACAAAATCCGGCAATGCCAGCAGCTCGTCAGCACTGCGGCTAAAGAGCGCCGCGAATGCCGGGTTCACATACACGAACCGGTTGTCCTGGATCATGTAGATCCCGACCATCATCGACTCAGCCAGGCTCCGGAATTTCTCCTCGGATTCTACAAGGGCGGTCCTTGCCCTCTCCAGTTCCGTGATGTCGATGATCGAAACAATGCTCTTCTTCGTGCCGGGGATCATCACGACCGTAATGAATGCCCTGACACGGGACCCGTCCCGGGATATGAACGAGAACTCGTAATTGCGGGGCACCGATGCCGGGTCCTCCCGCCGCTGCCGGTGGTACTCTGCCATCCTCTGGACGTCTTCTGATGAAACAAACAGGGTCCACGGCAGTTTTCCTTCAATCTCTGTCCGCGAGTACCCGGCGATCTTCTCAAACTCGCGGTTGACTTTTATGACGATTTTATTCTCGCCAAGGATCATCATGGCAGTACCGGTTGACTCAAATACCGTCCGGTAAATCTCCTCGGATTCATGGATTGCCCGATCAGCGTTCCTGCGGGCAAGAGCATTCGCGATGATCTGGGCATAGATCTTCAGGATATCGACGTCCTCGTCCGGCCAGGCAGCTTCCTTTCGTGTGGTGTCAAGGCCCAGCGTCCCGATGACGACCGGGCCGGCCGTAAGGGGAACGAGCAGGTATGATTTGATCCCCAGTGCCTGCAGAAAATCCTTGTACTTCGCGGCTTCCTCCGGCTCAGATGGCAGGGCAGCAACGCTTTCGACCCTCACCGTCTCAAACGATTGGGCACGGCCCGGTGCCGGGGGAAAGGCGCCTGCCGCCATCGTGCCAACCATCTCTTTTAACGAGGGGATCCCTTCAGCCACCCATTCATGGGTCCAGGTGATATGGCCGGACACGTTTATATCCCGCGCAAGATAACAGCGATCGGCCCCGGCCTGTCTGCCAATCTCCGCGAGGAGCTCGCTGATTGCCCCATCGATCTGGTCTGCAGGCAGCCGGATGAACCGGGTCGAGGCTACCGAGGCCTGCCGGATCAGTCCGACCCTGTTATGCAGGGCCTGCTCGGCCTGCCTCCGGGATATGGCCTGGAGGACCTTGTGCCCGAGCTCGGCGAACTGCGCTCTCGCGTCCCCGCCTTTCTGGAGATAAAAATCAGCCCCGGAATTGATCGCTTCGATCACCACTTCTTCCCGGCCTTTCCCGGTAAAGAGGATGAAGGGGATGTCGGACGATCTCCTCAGGGCCCGGAGAAACCGCAACCCGTTGCACTCCGGCATCTGGTAATCGGAGATGATGGCATCGAATGACTGGTTGACCATCATCTCCATGGCGGTACTCCCGGATTCGGCTGTTGAAACAGAGAACTGCCCGGATTGTTCAAGGAACAGTCTGCCCAGTTCGAGGAGGTCCGGTTCATCATCCACGTAGAGGATGGAATAGTGAGCAGGCATGATCGGGATACAGTATAAAATCCGATTATATTCTGGTAATTGGCTGTATTGATAAAAAAGTATCTCTGTGCCTAAACCAGCGGTTCGGGCTGCTGGCCGGAAAGCGAGGGGAGCCGGGTCGGCTTGATTAAGACCTGCTCGCTGGTCCGGCGTATCTTTTCCATGATGAGTCCTTTTCCTTTTTCCGTCATGGCAAAGATGGGAATGGAGACGCCGGCCTGCACGAGCGCCCTTGGGCCGGCTGCATCGCGGATCGTTTTCGATGCACAGGAAGTCACGAGGTCAGAGGCCGATACCAGTCGCCCGGCCTCTTCGTCCGTGAGACCGGTCACGTGGACGCCGAAGATGAGCGTATCCGGGTGGATCCTGCGGATCGTCCCTGCTGCGTCCGGTCCTGCCACGGTCACGGCAATGTTCCGGAACCCTTTACTCGCAGCGAGAGCAACACCGGCAACCGCGTCCATCGCGGCATGTTCCCGGTCAAGCACAAACCCGCCGTCTTTCTCGATCCGGTCCATGACCTGCGGGTAGGGGCAGGTCGAGAAGAGGCCGGACATCCGGCCCCCGATACCCTGCGCCATCGCGGGCTTTGTGACGACGACCGTGCCGGCCCCGTCACAGGCAATGACCGCGGCGTCAATGATGCCGGCATGGAGGCCGAAGCTCAGCAGCTCGGAAGCCCCGAACCCGACAAACTCCCGGGTATCGAGGACTTCGCGGTCGGGGGTACACATGCCGAATGCCTTGATCCGGTACTCGATGTTCGCCTTGACGGACTCTGCCGTGATGTCAGGGACCGGGTACGCAAACCGTCTGGCCAGCGGGCAGTCCTGGATCTGCGGCTTGCCAACGTCCACGACGTTGCCGTTGCGGACCACGATCCGGCACCGGCCGATCGCCTCGATGATGTGCTCGTCTTTGTCGTGCGCCATAGTCTCGCTCTCATAAGAATTTCCGGGTCGGTACTTAAGGATATTGCCCCGGGCAACCGGCAAATCCGTTATGCATATCACACAAGGGAGTGAATGATGGTGCATGCAAGCAGCATCGCGCCTGTGGGAGATCGATTTAATCCGCGGGATCGCGATCCTCATGATGATTATTTTCCACACGGTCTTCGATCTCAGCTTCTTTGCACTCTGCCCGGTGGACGTTGCAACCGGTTTCTGGCGGTATTTTGCGTACGCAACCGCCGCACTCTTTCTCCTGATCGTTGGGATCTCGCTCGTTGTCAGCCATGCCCGGGCCAGTGCAACGCTGTCCGGTTTTTCCCTTGCGAAAAAATTTCTCATCCGCGGTGCCGGCATCTTTGCACTGGGGCTCCTTGTCACGCTCGCGACATGGTTTTACCTGCATGAAGGGTTCGTGATCTTCGGCATCCTGCACCTGATCGGGATCTCGGTGATGCTCTCGCCGCTCTTCTTCCGGTTCGGAAGACTGAATGTGCTGCTCGGGCTCGCGTGCATTCCGGCCGGCTGGATCATTTCCGGCCTGAGCGGCCCGGCATTCCTGCTCCCGCTCGGGATTATGCCGGCTGGTTTTACCTCCGTGGATTATACCCCGCTCCTGCCGTGGTTCGGCATGGTGCTGCTCGGCCTGGGTCTGGGTGCGTACCTGTACGCCGGGGGCGTGCGGCAGTTTTCCCTGAAGCCATTGCCGGATGGTATTGTCACGCCGCTCTCGTTTCTCGGCCGGCATTCACTCCTCATCTACCTGGTCCACCAGCCGGTGATCATCCTCCTGCTTGCCGCGGTTACCGGTATGAAGGTGCTGTAATCTCGCGAGACGTTTTTTTAGAAATTTTTTTCATAGCATCGCGATCGGGCAAGGGACGCAATCAAAAATTTTGGACTTGTCAATGCGTCAGGCATTTTAACGAAATTAAAAAAAAAATTCTCACGCTCGTACCTTACTAAAAAAAATTTTCGGGTTCTGCCTAATAACTTTTTAAAAATTTTTCTCGCTGAAAGTATTTTCCAAAAAGTTTTGAAAAAAAATCATGAAGTGACTGCCGGATTTTCAATTGCATTTTTTGATCCATTGCGATGTCTCCCCCTCCATGCTATGCATGGAGTCGGCGCGACGAGTCGAAGTTACCACTTCTCCAATCCATCTTCGCTGATGCAAAGCGGGCTTCCTCTCGGGTCGCGGCTGGGCAACGTTCTGGATTTTACCAAGGGAAACGGTAAGTGCGTAGCGCAAAAGTCGATAGACCTTTTGCGCGTAGGGCATCGTAATGTATTTGAAAAAATTTCAGACAACGAGATTTCAATTTTTTCTATGCAAAAAATTTTCCGGAAAAATTTTAAAAGTTCCGGAAATTTATTTTTATTTTTTCGAAGCCTGATGGCTTCTCGTGCTTCGGGTTCGGAGAGGTTGCAAACCTCGACGAGCTGAAGGGAGGCATCGGCCGACCTTCAGGTTTGATAACCATCAGCATTTCAAAAAAATTTTCCGAGCCGGAATAAAAAACATGTCACCACGATTCCCGCCAGTTACGCTGTAAAACCTCTTCAAAAAACACTCTCCAATAAGCACCTTTTTCGGGATTTGGACCATCTCCTATCCGGCCCCTATACGTGCTCCGATTCACTATTTTTCCGGAACGGGGCACGATACGAGCCCGGTTTGGGATCGAACGACCCCCTGTTTGATGCAAAACTCCTGGTGGTTTTTCATAAACAGGAGGTCCGGTAGATAGTCTACGACGTGGAATGTATACTTCACGTCGGAGATCATCCCTGCGAAATACCTGAGAGCAGATACCTTCCGGCAAAGACGGTTCTCAATCGAAGAGTCCTATGGACTCTTCTCCAGCTCCAGGTCTGACGACCTGTCGCACGTCGGAGACCCGTGATGGGAAACTGACCTGACATTGTTCAAACACGTGTAATTCCCAAAAAACGGTACAATGAGGAGATTTTCTCGGGCGATACGGGCCCGGATTGGATTTTCTCCGTCGAAGATCCAAAAAGGGGCTAATAGACGCTATTGGACGGCCGATCTCCTTCCGGACAGGCTTTAGTGCTGGAAAATGAAAAGAACCCCTGTTTTGGGGATCGGAGGGGTTTCGTCGAAACCCCGACGAGGAGAAGACGAAGTCTTCGACTTCGGGTTCACGTCGGAGATGTAGATCTTACCGTCGAAGAACTCTGATGTGTTGGAGAGGTGCATCAGGACCTCGACAACGAGAAGGGAGGCATCGGCCGACCTTCGAATTCTTCTCCTGCTCCAGGTCTGATGACCTGTCGCACCTCGGAGAAACTGCGGGATTCTGGAAGGCAATAAGGGCATACCGGAAAAATTTCGTGAGTTGAAAATTTTTTGGAACTTTTGAAAAATGTTTTGAAAATTTTTTGATGCGATGCCCAACGCGTTTACCTTGATCATGTTCGTTGTTGTGAACCGGAACCTTGCCCAGCCGCGACCCGAGAGGAAGCCCGCTTTGCATCAGCGAAGATGGATTGGAGAAGTGGTAACTTCGACTCGTCGCGGCGACTCCATGCGTAGCATGGAGGGGAGACATCACAATAAAAATAAAAATCCGGTAATCACTTCCGGAATTTTTGAAATTTTTTTAGAATGCTGAGGGTTATCAAACCTGAAGGTCGGCCGATGCCTCCCTTCAGCTCGTCGAGGTTTGCAACCTCTCCGAACCCGAAGCATGAGAAGCCATCAGGCTTTGAAAAAAAAAGGAAAACTTCTCCGCGTGAAATTTTTTTGGAAAATTATTAAAATATATTTCAACATCTTTAACGCGATTGAGAGCGACACTCAATTAATGGCAGTCCCTGACAGCATCCAGCCCCTTGTTGAACGGTACACGTACCACCGCGACGCCTATCTTCGCGGCCAGGAAAAATACAACGAGTCACAACTCCGCCAGGATTTCACCGATCCTTTTTTCCATGCACTTGGCTGGGACGTCAACAATAACAAGGGACATTCGGAAGCCTATCGTGAGGTGCTGCACGAAGAGCCGGTCCGGATCCGGGGGGTCACCAAGTTTTTCGATTATACTTTCCGTATCGGGGGCTCCCGGAAATTTATTGTCGAGACCAAGAAGCCGTCCGTGCGGATCAAGGACGATGCCGATGCTGCCCTCCAGCTCCGCAGGTATGCGTGGAACGCAAAACTCCCGCTCTCCATCCTGACAAATTTTGAGGAGTGGGCGATCTATGACTGCACGATCAAGCCGGAGAATGGCGACAATGCTGCCAAAGGCCGGATTGAATATTTCACCTTCAAGGAGATTTCGGAGAAGTGGGAATATCTTGTCTCGATCTTCTCGCAGGACTCAATCCTGAAAGGATCGTTTGACAAGTACGCCGATTCGCAGAAGGGCAAGAAGGGGACGGCGACCGTGGATGACGATATCCTTTCCGAGATCGAATCATGGCGGGACGCGCTCGCGAAGAACATCGCGCTCCGTAACGACAAACTCTCGGTCGGGGAGCTGAACATGGTTGTGCAGCGGACGATCGACCGGCTCCTCTTTTTGCGGATCTGCGAGGACCGGGGAATCGAAGAGTACACAACGCTCCACAAACTGCTCGAAGGCGAGCAGGTCTATGCCCGGCTCTGTGAGATCTTCCGTCTCGCGGATGCGAAGTATAACTCCGGGCTCTTCCATTTCGAGAAGGAACAGGAGAGCGGCGAGATGCCGGATACAATCTCCTTATCGGTTGCGATTGATGACAAGGTCTTAAAAGCGATCATCAGACGGCTCTACTACCCGGAGACGCCGTACCTCTTCTCGGTCATCCCACCGGCAATTCTCGGCCACGTGTACGAGCAGTTCCTCGGGAAGGTGATCCGGCTCACGGACGGCCACCAGGCCAAGGTGGAATACAAGCCCGAAGTGAAGAAGGCAGGCGGGGTCTTCTACACGCCGCAGTATATCGTGGAATACATCGTGAAGCACACCGTTGGCGAACTCACGAAGGACAAGACCCCCCGCGATGTGGCAAAGCTCCGCGTCCTCGATCCCGCGTGCGGCTCCGGTTCGTTTTTGATCGGGGCGTTCCAGTTCCTCCTTGACTGGCACCGCGACTGGTACATCGCAAACCTCGTCCCGGTTTTCATCGACAGGAAGTCCGTGACCGACCCGGCCGTGCTCGCACTCCTGCCCGAAGCCATACCGCGTGGTAAGAAGCATCTTGCGCAGGCCGGGCTCCCGATCTACAAGGCCGGCACGAGCGGCGACACCACCCGGACGCGGAGCGACTGGCGGCTCACCACGGCCGAGAAGAAACGCATCCTCTTAAACAACATCTTTGGCGTGGACATCGATACGCAGGCGGTTGAGGTGACGAAACTCGCGCTCCTCTTGAAAGTGCTCGAAGAGGAGAACGAGGAGAACATCGATAAGCAGATCAAGCTCTTTGCGGAACGGGCGCTGCCCTCGCTGCACGAGAACATCAAGTGCGGGAACTCTTTGATCGGCACGGACATCCTGACACCGGAAATGTCTTCTGAAGAAGTGAAGCGGATCAATCCGTTCGACTGGGACCGGGAGTTTGCCGATGTGATGAAGGCGGGCGGGTTCGATGCGGTAATTGGGAATCCGCCGTATGTGAGGCAGGAGGGGTTGAAGGAGCAGAAGAAGTACTTTGAGACTCACTATGCGGTTTATCTGGCAACTGCGGATCTCTATGCATATTTCTTCGAGAAAGGAATCTCTCTGTTGCGTCCAAAAGGACTATTCTCGTTTATCGTTGCGAATAAGTGGATGCGGGCGAATTATGGGAAGCCCCTCCGGAGATATCTGCTCACAAAACACATTGAGGAGATTATTGACTTCGGGGATTTGCCGGTGTTTGAAACGGCAACAACGTATCCATGTATTATTCGTGTTTGTCAGGAAAAACCGTCCAATGAATTCCGTGCTTCAAAAGTTGAATCACTTACGTTCTCAAGTCTGGATGAATATGTAAAAGAAAATTGGCATCCGATTAACTCAAATATCCTAAATGATGATGGCTGGACTTTAGGTGATGAGATTACAGAATGTCTGATTAAAAAGATATCAACCGTTGGAAAAACTCTAAATGATTACGTCTCCGGAAAAATCTTTTTTGGAATAAAAACAGGTTTGAATGATGCGTTTCTCATCGATGAAAAATTGAAAAATAAACTCATTAATGAGGATCTAAAATATCAACCGTTAATAAAGCCATTCTTGGTTGGGAAAGATATCAAACGATATCAGCCAATCTATGCCCGTCAATATTTGATATTACTTCCTAAAGGTTGGACAAATATTCAATCAGGGGATATCAAGAATAAATGGAAATGGCTTAAGGAAACATATCCCGCGATCGCAAATCATCTTGAACCCTTTACACTTCAAGGAGAAAATCGATCAGATAAGGGCGATTATTGGTGGGAATTGCGAACATGTGACTATTATCCAGAATTTGAAAAACAGAAAATTTTCTATCCCGATATCGCTCCAAAAGGATATTTCACAATCGATGAAAGCGCATCAAATTATTGTGCAAACTCATGTTATTTCATTGGCAATAATGAAAAATATCTTCTTGGTTTACTCAATTCAAAACTGATCACCTTTTACTATAGTAAAAAATCCGCTCTTCTTCGCGGAGGATACTTAAGATTCTTCACTCAGGATATCGCAAAACTCCCCATCCGCACCATCAACTTCGCCGACCCCTCCGACAAGGCCCGGCATGACCGCATGGTCGAACTCGTCACGAAGATGCTCGACCTCAATAAACAGGTGCAGGATGCCAAACTCGAACACGAGATGACGCTGCTGTCCCGGCAGGTCGAGGCAACGGATGCGGCGATTGATGCGCTGGTGTACGAGCTCTACGGGCTGACGGAGGAGGAGATTAAGATTGTTGGTGGAAACTAATTTATCCTAATTTAAAATAAAATTTCTTCAAAAATTTTTTCCTCCTGCCATTTTAAAATTAAATTCGTAACAAAATTTAACGAGTATTGAGCCTCTTCTTTTAACTCATCATCGCTTAATTCATCAATCTTTTTAAGAGTTATCATAAATTTTAAAAAATCCATTCGATATTCATCTAAAAACTGCATTCCTGTGGATGACATCCCCAACTGAAGCATCGCTTGACTTAGCTCCATTACCGGTTTATAAAATTTTTCCTTTTTATATCGATCTGCGTAATTGTCGCTTATCACCTTGCTAAATTCTTTAGAAGACGTCCAATATGAAGTGAGACGTCCAGCCTTTCCATAAATATCCGCAATATCTAAAGTTGCGTGGGTAATAATCCCTTCGGACAATTTCATACAACGTTTAAAATCATTTTTTTCAAAGGCTCTTTCAGCGGATCTTACTTTTGCACTTAATTTTTTATCATAAATCAATTGCGAGAGATTTATTTTTTCAAAGGGAGTTCCGAATATTTTGTTGCATACTTCTTTGAAAAAATCCTCTGTATAATTTCTGTATTTCTGAACTCCATCAAATGAAGGGATATCACCTTCGTGTTGAATCTGATTTCTCCAAGTATGTTGAGACATTATTTGATTTTTTAAAGGTAAAGAATATTTATCCCCCTCAATTTTTTGAATTAATTCTTCGAAATAAAAATTCATTTTCCGCGGTTCAATTCCGCGTTTGATTGCTATCCCTTTCAATAACATCTCAACGCAATTATCAAAATGATGAATGGCTAACATCCTGCTAATCTCATCTTTACCAGATGCATGATCATATCCATGAAGAAACATTTTTTTTGCTAAAACTAATCGTCGTATTTTGAAATTTTGATTTTTTATCATTATATCCGAAGTATTTCGGTGTGGGAATAAATAACTATGTAGATCAAAAAAAGGAACCGTTGAGCATAAGTTGTCCAAGATTTCATTTTCACACCCCCCACTTTCCTGTTTATATATTACCTCAGCAGTTGATCGATTAGGAGGCATTCCATGTTAGATCCATCGATTACATATTTTCCGGTTGGAAATGGGGATACGAGCTTGATTCAATTATCCAATGAAGGTACGATCCTCATCGATTGTAACATAACAAACGATTCCAGAGATGTGAATGAAGAGTCAATATATGACGTTCATGAACATCTTTTGTCAACCTTGAAAAAAGATAATAACGGTGTTCCGTTCGTGGATGCGTTTATTCTAACACATCCAGATGAAGATCATTGCCTGGGATTTAGTGAGACCTTTTACACAGGTGATCCCGCGAAATATTCTGAAACCGACAAAAAGAATGGTTTAATTCGAATAGATGAACTGTGGTTCACACCAAGAATATTTTCTCCTCACGAGAAAGATATGTGCGATACCGCCAAGGTCATTCGCAATGAAGCCGAACGAAGGAAAAAATTATATCTGGATAAAAAAACCGAGAAAATTTCGGGTAACCGGATCCGTATTATTGGCTATTCTGACAATAGCGATCTTGAAGGACTCGAAGAAATAATTACAACTCCCGGGAATTCAATCAACTTCGTAAATGGGAATACTTTGAAGGACTTCTCATTCTTTGTCCACGCTCCATTTAAAAAGGATACTGACTCGAAATGGAGTGAAAGAAATGATACAAGCGTCGTTCTCCAAGCTCGTTTCGATATTGATGGAGAGAAAAATGCTGCCCTGGCATTTTTTGGTGGGGATTCGGAGTATGGAATTTGGGACGAAATTGTTCAACGAAGTGATGAAGACACCCTTAAATGGGATATTTTCATGGCGCCTCATCACTGTTCGTGGACATTCTTCAATGAAACCCCCCAAGAGGATAACAAAAAACCTTGCAAATCTGCTATCGATCTCTTGAATAAAAAGCGTGTCGGAGCAAAAATTGTAGCTTCGTGCGACCCAATCAAAGACGACGATAACAATCCCCCGCACTTCGCTGCAAAAGAGGAGTATATAAAAATCGTCGGAAAGGAAAATTTTTTTGTGACAGGGGAATATCCACCGGGATCAAAAAAGCCCCTTCCGTTAACCTTCATCTTGACTAAAAATGGGCCCCGTGAAAAGGAGTTATCGCGGTCCCAATCGAACAGCTCCAAATCAGCAATTCGCAAGATTGGTGGGACCCCTCATACCTATGGCTGACACCTCATTTACATCATCTCGACTTCCTGAAAGTGAGGCTTCACTTAGCAAAGACATCCAATTGACGCTTGTCGAGATCAGATCATTTTTTCCTCACCAAAAAATTCCAGTTTTGCAATATGAAGAGAATTTGGTTGCAATCCCGTTTGAGCTAACGATTAATCTTCCGTCACGCGGTCCGGTTAACGAAGTTGATATCCGAAGAACTGAACCAATTTTCCTATTATTGGACAAAAGATACTATCCGTATAAAGCCCCAACTGCTTGGTCGAACCGTACTGATTTTCCGAAAAACCGCCTCCCACATCTTAACCCTAAACGGCCAGGTAGTCCTGCTAATTTTTGTTTACATCGTGGAAGCATTGACACATGGTTTTCCGAACACGACATTATCGATTACATTGATAGAGTTCGTGATTGGCTAACCGATGCCGCAAGTAACAGATTAATCAAAGAAGATGGATTTGAATTCACAAGAATTGATCAAGCTACGGGGATTTGCATATTCGAACGCTCTCAAATATTTAACAAAATCGTAAATGAGTGGAAATCAAAAGGAGGAAATTCGGGATTTTGCTATTTACGTTATGTTTTGTTAAATAATCCGGAAAAAGATCCGTTAGTTGGGAACCGTACCGATTATGCGATAAGATTGGAGAAAATTCCTACAAATGGTTCAATTGCTGCAGATCTCAAAGACGCTCAAACTAGGATAGCTAATTTCCATGAAGGATTAAAAACAGATCGCTATTTTTTTGGGATTCTCGCATGGCCTTCAGAAGGTCCCTTGCATCCCAAGTATTTTGCAGAATTACCTGACACACTCGCCGACCTCATCACTTTATCTGAAGAATTGGGAATTCCTCTTAAAGAAGCGATAAACACCTTTTTGTCAAAAAATCTCCAGCTGTTCGGAGGTATTCCTGTGACAATTGTTATCCCTCGTCCTCAAAAAATAATTTACACTAATTCACATCTTGAACTATTAAATTTTGTAATATCGTTTAAGACCGGAGGAAACAAACTCCCTGAAAATAGCAAACTCGATGAAAGGGTAATGAATATGAGTCACAGATCTCCGATTACATTGGCTCGTGCTAGAGAAATATCTTCAATGCCTCAGGGTTACGAGATGGGGAAGATTTTATTATTAGGATGTGGAGCAATCGGTTCAAAATTCGCAATCCACTTAATAAAAAGTGGTCAATGTAAAAAAATAACATTTGTCGATAACGACGAACTTTCCCCACATAACTTGATTCGCCACGGGCTTCTACATGAGTATTTGGGAATGAATAAAGCTCAGGCGTTGAAACGGGTAACTGAGGGAATATTTTATGCAGAAAAGGATTCGATCAACGCAACGGCGATCCAAGAAAACGCATTGGATCTGATTGTTGGGAAAGATAACAGAATTTTATGCAACCATACTTTGCTAATCGATACAACCGCATCTCCCTCAATCCGGAACGCTTTAGTATCCTGTAAAAACTTACCCTCATCCCTATCGGTCTATCGTTGTGAGATTGCCGATAATGGAAATCTTGGATTTATGTCGATTGAGGGTCCAAAGAGAAATCCAAGACTCGACGACATTTTGTACTATCTTTTTGATTCAGCAATCAATGATCCCGAAATATCTGATTGGCTGAAGGCAACTGAAAAGCAACGAAATTCAAATTCGGACGCGACATTAGAAGAAATAAATATAGGAATCAGTTGCAATTCGGACACAATGAGGCTGGCGGACGACATTGTCTCATTGCATAGCTCTTCATTTTCTCTTGGATCTCGGAAAATAATCCGGGAAAATAAACAGATGAAATCGGGATATTTACAAATTTCATACATCAATAAAGAATCTGGAAACCATTCAGTTCGGTTATTTGAAATCTCACCCATAATAAGGATCCCTTGTGAAAATAATCCGAAATGGGAAATAAGGGTAAAGGAAGAGGTTAAACAATCAATAATGCAGTGTGCTCGTGATTCTGGTCGAAACGAAACAGGCGGGTTATTAGTCGGTCAAATTGACCAAAAAAATAAGGTAGTGTATGTGACGCGTTTTTTGCCCGCGCCCCCGGATAGTATCTGTGAACCTCATAGATTTGTGAGAGGAGTTCAAGGAGTTCCTGAAAAAATTTCAGAAATTGTAAATCTCACAGGAGGCTTGATCAAATACATCGGTGAGTGGCATTCTCATCCGAATGGTGTAAAAAAATTGAGTGGAATCGATAGATATGAAGTAAAAAAAATAAAAACAGTGTTCGATCCCGTACCACTCTCAACATTCATGATGATCGTAACCAAGGAAGGACTGCATCCGTACATGTTTGATTCAAATGGCGGGAAATAATGGACTGGCTTGATTCGTATGAAATCAGGGCACGTTTTGCCCCCTCAATAATTGTTTTTTCCCCTCTTGCATTATTGGCAGTTTTCATCTTGCCCGAACTTATCAGTTCTCTAAATTATGTATTGGGTGAAACCGTTGTGCTGGTTTTTTTTATTTACGCCCTTTCATTTGTTGTAAAACATCATGGGAAAAAAATTGAACCTGTTCTTTGGAGCAAATGGGGTGGGGCACCATCAACCCGATTTCTACGTTGGAGTGACTCAAAATTTGATTCGAAATTCAAAGAAAAAATCCATGAATCTCTTAAAAAACAATTTGAAATTTCCCTGTTATCTACAGAGCAGGAAAAAATGAATCCAGTTGAAGGAGATAAGCAAATCGATGCTGCTTTTTTACGCGTTAAAACATATCTCTATCGCAATGATCCCGTGGGAATCTGGAAAAAACATAACATGGAGTATGGATTTAACCGAAATTTGATGGGAAGCCGATGGATCTGGCTATTTTTTTCCATCATTGGAACGATAATATTCACAAATTTGTGGTTGAATGGTGGCGAGAAGTTGTTATTTTTCGGAATGCTCTTATGTTCTACTGAAGTGATTTGTTCGATTATAGCAGGATGGTACTATCTACCTTCGTCAGCGAAAGAAGCAGCAGATCGGTATTCTGAAAATGCCTGGACAACATTTTTGATCATTTCTAGAAAAGAAAAGTCAAGAACGCTTACGGAGAAGGAAATTGCGATCGTGGAAGGAAATGCGAAATGACCGGACATGAAAAGAACCTGATAAGAAACAGCACCGCAGAATTCCTGATATTTACTTCAACTGCCGGTGAAGAATCGATTGAAGTCAGGTACGAGGATGAGACGATCTGGCTGAGCCAGAAGATGTTGGCAACGCTCTTTGATGTGAGCATTCCGACAATAAATTTTCACCTGAAAAAAATTTTTGAGAGTGGTGAACTGACCCGCAAAGCAACTATTAGAAAATTTCTAATGGTTCGAACCGAAGGCAGCCGTGAAGTGTCCCGGAATCTGGAATACTACAGTCTTGATGCGGTAATCTCGGTCGGGTATCGTGTCAATTCAAAGAGAGCAACCCAGTTCCGCCAGTGGGCAACCCGGGTGTTGCGGGAGTTCGCCATAAAAGGATACGTACTTGACAAAAAAAGAATGGAGAACGGTACCTTCCTTGGCGAAGATTACTTTGAGCGGCTGCTCGCAGAGATACGGGAGATCCGCCTCAGCGAGAGACGGTTCTACCAGAAGATCACCGACATCTATTCCACAAGCGTTGATTACAACAGGGGTGCCCCGACAACCCGTGATTTTTTTGCAAAAGTCCAGAACAAATTGCATTTCGCAATTCACGGTCATACCGCAGCCGAACTAATAATAAAGCGTGCCGACAGCAGAAACGATCACATGGGACTGACCTCGTGGGAGAACAGTCCCGACGGAAAGATTCTGAAGACCGACGTAGTGGTTGCAAAAAATTACCTGACTTCGCCCGAGCTCGAATCTCTTGGCAGGATCGTCAATGCCTGGCTTGATCTTGCTGAAGATCGTGCCAGACGACAGATACCCATGACCATGGAAGACTGGGCAAAACGTCTTGACCGGTTCCTTGAGTTTGATGACCGGAAACTGCTTGAAGATGGTGGGAAAGTAACAGCAGAGATGGCAAAAGAGTATGCTGAGACTGAATTTGAAAAGTACCGTATTGTTCAGGACCGGCTTTTTGAAAGCGATTTTGACCGGATGCTAAAAGAAACAAAATTTCCGGAAAAAATGGACCGGGATGATGAGCCGGATGATCCTGCTGACCTGTAACAGGGTGATTTTGTTCAATAACCAGAAATTCTGGCCCCATCCCAATCTCTCTCTTCTGCATACCCGCAATGGGGAAGGGGACATCAACCCATCAAACCCCGCTGATATCGCCCGCCACGATCGCATGATTGCGCTCGTCACGCAGATGCTGGAAATCCGTTTCTGGCCATCAGGACAGAGACGGATTCGAGAAGAACGCATCAGCGTTCTTCGCTGGTTAAATAAAAAGTTACAGGACGCCACCCTCGATCACGAAAAGACGCTGCTGTCCCGACAGGTTGAGGCGACGGATGCTTCGATTGATAAACTGGTGTACGAGCTGTACGGGCTGACGGACGAGGAGATTGCGGTTGTTGAAGGAAATGCGAAATGACCGGGCATGAAAAGAATCTGATAAGAAACAGCACAGCAGAATTCCTGATATTTGCTTCAATCGCCGGGGAAGAGTCGATCGAGGTCCGATACTAGGATGAAACGGTCTGGCTCAGCCAGAAGATGATGGCTGCGCTCTTTGATGTGAAGATTCCGACAATAAACGAACATTTAAAAAACATTTACGAGGGCGCTGAACCGACCCGCAAAGCAACTATTCGGAAATTCCGAATAGTTCGAACTGAAGGAAACCGCGATGTTGCACGGAATCTTGAACTGATTATCAGAACTGATGGGGATCTCGATAAAGCCAAAACATTGATCGCCCAGAGTTACGATAAAATGTAACAAAAATTATTGGATGAACCGGAGTGAAGTAACACCTTCACACTGCATGGCCACTTTTTTATATTTATCAAAATTCGATTGCTCTTTATGCCATACACATGTGGCGAAACATCCGGAAAAGGATAGTATCGTTGTCGAAAAGAGGGGGATGTCATCAGACTGGATCGGGATTCTGATGTATTATCGCCATGTCCCCGATGCGCAGCATGTAGCTGGAATAAAATTTAATTTCTCTGGATATCTTATCAATCTCTTCAAAGAATAGGAATCAAATTATAATTCACAATCTTTAATTCATTGCAGACAAATCATCAACTCAGGATTATGGCGGTTATTGAAATTTCCCAGGATGAGGCGAATACACTCATTCAGATGCCGAAGGTTCGGATAAATGACGAAATCTGGCATTTTCCCGGCCGGGGACGTTCCATCAATATTCCATTGCTATCCGAAGACAAGCGGAATAATTTCCTTCTCGATATCTGGCGGGGCAGGCTGGAACTGAATAAAATCACCTACCAGAACCGGGTACACCAGATGATAATTCTGGTCAGATTAGATTTGACGGGCAAACCCCACAAGAACCCGGACGAAGAAATAATTATCGGACCACACATTCACATCTATCAGGAAGGATATGCTGATAAATGGGCATATCCTGTGTCACCCGATTCATTCTCAGATTTAACGGATCAATGGCAGACACTGAAAGACTTCATGACGTATTGTAATATTGTACAAGAACCAAACATAATTGCAGGAATTGAGTAATGATCAGCGACATACAGAGGTTGCTCAATGGATATCTCCAGTGGCTCAATGAATCAATCAGCCTGCGCCAGGTTGATGAATGGGTAGAAATAACCACGCCATTCCTTGACAGGCATAACGATTACCTTCAGATCTATGTCAGAAAAGATAATGGCGGGTATATCCTGACTGATGATGGATATATTCTGGAAGACCTGAAAATGTCAGGATGCAAAATCGATACCGAAAAGAGGCAGGCGCTCTTATCCACGACACTCAAGGGGTTTGGTGTACAGAACGATCGGGGAATCCTCACAATAAAGACAACAGAGAGATCATTCCCTCAGAAAAAACACAATATCTTACAGGCAATGCTTGCGGTCAATGATATGTTCTATCTTTCAGAACCCATTGTTGCGAGTTTATTCTATGAAGATGTCGTTGCCTGGCTGGATGAAACCGAGATCCGGTATTCACCCAAGGTAAAATTTACCGGCAAATCCGGCTATGATCATCTTTTTGATTTTGTCATTCCGAAATCCCGGCAGGAACCCGAAAGAATTCTCCAGACAATCAATAATCCGAACAGGTCTCAAGCGGAAATGTTATCGTTCTCATGGATTGATACGAAAGATGTCCGCGCCCCTGATTCAATGGCATACGCTATCCTCAATGATAAGGAACAGCGCATTCCGGAAGAAGTTCCAACCGCCCTGGAAAATTATGGTGTAATTCCACTCATGTGGAGTAAGCGTGAGAAGTATATCGCTGAACTCCTTGCTTGAGTAAGATCAAGGTTCACCGGGTTCAGACATTTACGGGCCCATCGATTCCTGGAATTTCTCCAGATGGCGGAGCTTGACATCGAGATAATCAAGGGCATCACTGTTACTGATATGACCTTTCCGGACATTCTCCATGACAAGGGCCACATAGCCGGCACCTTTTTCGGCCACACATTTCCGGTCCAGTGAAATACCCCCAAAGCCCCCTTCTTCCTCTTCGCCAGTCAGCTCTTTCTTTTTCTTCTCCGCTTCCCGCAATGCATATTCAGCACGCAGCTGGTCTCTTCCCTGAATGAATTGCGCTGAAGAGATCTTCTTCAGCGTGAGCAAACGCATCAGCCCGGCCTCTTTACTGATCAGGAAGCGCTGCCGGATCGAACCTGCGGCTCGTAAATAATTCCCGGATGCAAGTGCCTGACGGATCACCGGGTTCTCTTCTATCTCCTCCTGGGGAGCAAGGAACGCACCGGCAAAATGGTTGCACCAGCGTTCGACCCCGGCATACTCTGCGAGATCATTTTCGCCCTGGTTACATACAACCGGCATATTCAGGAGGATATGGGCATATTCATGGAACAAGGTAAAGAGCCGGGCACGGTCTGCGTCAGCAGAATTCACAACAATGACAAATGGTTCACCGTCCGTGAGGGAAAAACCCCGGGCATCATCAACAGGCATCTTGATCTTCAGGACCGAGATGTTCCGGGACTCAAGCCATTCCCGCCATATTTCAAATGCCTTGACCGGAGTTATTCCAACTGAATCGCCATGTATCTGAATACCTGAACGCTCACGTTCCTGTCGTGCCACATCTTCAGGATCCTCTTTCAGGGTTCTGATTTTCAGGGGGATTTTTGAGGGGATGCTCAGGTTGTCCGTCAACTCATGATGAATCTCCTGAATCCGTCTCGCTTTGCGGATTACCAGGAGCAATTCTTTGGAATAGCCGGTGCCGGAATCCGGATGCCGCCGGAAATCTTTTGGAAGGCCTGGTTCTTCCGGAGGCTCTGAAAGAAGAAACGCCGCAAGAGGGCGTTTGAACATCTCGGAGAGCTGCTCAACTTTCGAAAGAGGAAGTACCGGTCTCTGTGCTCCATCACACCATGATTTAACAACACGTTCAGACACACCGATCTTCCTGGATATCTCAGAAGGTGCAAAGCCCGAACTACCGCAAAGCCATTGAAAGACATCGGGTACGATGACAACATCGGGAGATGAACGGGACATAGAACTATACAAGAGATTTTTTTATAATCTATTAAAAGATACCCAGCGTCGATGGCGTGAAAGTGATCGCATGATTGCGCTCGTCACGCAGATGCTCGAAATCCGTTTCTGATCTCAGGGTAGAGACGAATTCGAGAAGAACGTTTCAGTGTTCTTCGCTGTCCGAGAGGTTCATCAGAATTCGAAAGGTTCGTCAGAACCTTGAGAAAGAGAAGATTTCCGCAGGGAATCTTCGAACATCGAGGAGAAGAAGAACCCGTCCGGGTTCTTCGAGTTCAGGGAAATGATTATCCACTTCCGGACAAAACAGAATCATCAGCAGAGCAGTTCCATGCTCACCATTCCGTGAACTGAAGGAAAGGGATTGTATGAAAGGAAAAAGATCGCAGGAGAATCCGGCAGTACTCAAAAAGATCGTTGAACTTATCACGCGATCCGCCGATCCTGACCGCATCATCCTCTTTGGCTCACGATCAAAAGGAACGCAGACACATGCGAGCGACTATGATATCTGCGTCATCAAGCGGGGGGTAAAACACCGTCGCGAACTCGCCATGAAACTCTACCGGGATCTGTACGGGGTTGGCGTGCCGGTCGACATCATTGTCGAGACTCCCGAGACGTTCGAGGAACTAAGCAGCAACCCCTTCATGATATACCATGACATTGCCCGGCAGGGCAGGCTCATCTATGAAAAACCGGTCCCTTGCTGACACATGGATTGTACGGGCACGAAGTAATCTCGCCCGTGCCCGCCAGGGAAAGAGCGCTCCCGACATTTTGTTCGAAGACCTCTGCTTTGACTGTGAACAGGCAGCAGAAAAAGCCCTGAAAGGCCTCTTGATCCTCAGAGGAATCGTCCCGCCCCAGACACACTCGCTCGCTCTTCTTGTCGAGGCACTCGAAACGCATCATGCCGATGTGCCGGATGCGGTGAAAACCGCTGTATCACTCACCCATTATGCGGTATCAACCCGGTATCCCGGATCGTATGAACCTGTTAAAGAGCGGGAATTCTTAAAAGCCCTGAAAGGTGCGGAGACTGTTTTTTTGTGGGTTGAACAACAATTCAACGAAATGAAATGAGCGCCAGGACATTACACCAGATCCAACAGGAAGGACTCAACGTACTGGTTGAGAAACTTGGTCCTGACGATGCGATCCGGTTCCTCCGTATCTATGAGCCGGGCAGCGGTGACTGGACACAAGACCGGAAAAAAATCCTTAAAAACGATCCGGATAAAATCATTAAAAGCATCATGGCGCGAAGAAAAAAAGTCCCGGCTCCATGAATGCAACTCCTCTTTTTCCCGTGATAATTACCTTTCCTCTCCCCTGCCTTCGCACCATCAATTTCTCCGACCCGGCAGCCCCCCCATCGGAATTGATTTATCGCGCCATACGAAAGATCCATGGCAGATTATAAACAAAAATTGTGGTGATGTGGTGAACAGGTCCTGGCATGTCGGCATTTTTTTCATGGCAATGTTATTTGTCGCAGGTGCCGGTTGTACCGCACCGTCCGGAACGATCAATGCAAGTGAAAACGCAACGGCCGCTCCCGGCACCATTGCAGCCTCCTACGTTGCCACCCTCAACCAGCCCAGTGCGCAGTCCGGTTACCTGAAGATGGACACGGATATCTACAATGCCGGGGAGGTTGTCGGGTTCACGGTGACAAACGATGGCTCCGAAACGCTCGCATGTGCAGGCAACCCCCCATCGTTCTCGGTACAATTCCAGGCAGGCAATGGCCTCTGGGCAACGCGGATGGGGACTGGTGAGCCGAACGCATCGGAAACGTCATCGCTTGCACCCGGTGCATCCACGCAGGTGTACCGTTTTGTCACGACCGGCTGGGACCCGGCCCGTTACCGGATCGTGCACGACTGCGGCGTTGAGCGCGAGTTCCTGGTCCGTGCGTTGCCGGCTGCAACCCCGGCCCCTGTTGCCTGCCCTGCGGATACTGTCACCGTCACTCCGTGGATCACGATCAGTCCCCCCGGTGACCTGTATGCTGCCCGCTCGTTTACCCTCCATGGAACGACAAACCTCCCTGCCGGGCAGGAACTGTTCTTTACGATCTTCTCGGTCGTAGACGAGGACCCGGACCAGGCTGCCGGCGATGAGGAATTGTTCACAACCCCGGTTGAGGAAGGGAGCTGCGGCACCAACACGTGGAGCGCAACGGGAGAGATCCAGGCAACCGGTGAGTTCTTCATCTGGATCTCCGATGCCGGACGGAACACCACGGCAATCAAACGGTTCACCGTGTATCCGGAATAATTTCGGGTTCCGCACGGACCATTCGTGACGGACCAGGAAATCCCTTATTTCCCCGGGCATCCCTGTTGTACGTGAGCACCCGCATGATCCTCCCCGTCTTCACCCTCTTCATCGAACCGGCAAATCCCCTGCAGTTCTCCCTGCCCGAGGCCCGGTCATCTCTCACGCGCCAGCTTGCGGAGTACCGGGCCCCGCACCAGCCCGGCGCTCCGGCCGGAAACGTCATTCACCGGTACCCTGCGGTCCAGTGCAAACAGGTCAGACATGATCTGGTCGTGATCGGCATCTGCCAGGGCGCAGGATTTCTCCGGCAGATGGTGGAAGGCAATGCGGAGATCATGACGGGGGACAACCGCTGCACCATCGCATCACGCGACCCGGAGATCCGCAACGAGGAGTTCGGGATTGGCCCGATTATGTACGAGTACGAGTTTCTCACCCCCTGGATTGCCCTGAACCAGCAGTATGCAAAAAAATTCTATGACCTGAAAGGCAAGCCCGCACGCGACGCCTTCATGCAGAAGATCCTTGCCACTCACCTGAACACGCTGGCAAAATCCTTAGACTATGCGCCCGCCGAGCCGGTTACCTGCATGGCGCATGTCCGCTTCATACGGGAGCGGATCGATCGCGAGAATGTGATTGTATTCCTGGGAAAATTCAGGACAAATCTCCGCATCCCGGATTACTTCGGGATCGGCCAATCGGTTTCCCTCGGGTACGGGACGATCCGGAAAATTCCTGAAATGATCCCTTCGCATCCGGACGTGGACGCGGACTGACCAGGTCGTCCGCTCCTGCATCACGGTCCGGGATTATCGTACCTCACGTTTTTCCCTGTCCGGCAGATACTACTCTTAATACATGATCGCCATCCGCCCGCTCCGGCCTGAAGATATTCCTGCCATCAGGTCGTGGCCGCCCTATCCCCCGGAATTTGCCATGCCCGACTACTCCCTGCGGGACGGGGGCTGGCTTGACGAGTATTCCAAAAAGGACGGGTCAGAGATCCTTGTCGCGGAAGATGGCCGCGACCGTGCCGGGTTCTCGGTCCTGTCCCGTGAACCAGGGGGTACGGCTGAATTCCGGATCGCGCTCCACCCGCACCGGCTCCTCGCAGGGCCTTGGAAAGACCATTGCCCTTCTCACCTTAAACCACGGTTTCTCCGACCCGGGCCTGCGTGTGGTCCGCCTGGTTGTCAGAAAGAATAATCCCCGGGCACAACGATTGTACGAATCACTCCGGTTCCATCCGGACGGTGAATGCACGGAGCTTATCCACGGCGAACCGGTGGCATTCTGGCGGATGGCAATCGACCGGGAAACATTTGAGGGAGCGGACACACCATGAACGAAGCATTGCTGGTCATCGATGTCCAGAACGAATATTTTACCGGAAAATTACCGGTCACGTACCCGCACGGCAGCATCGTGAATATCCTGCAGGCAATGGACGCTGCACACGCGGCGCACGTGCCGGTCGTCGTGATCCAGCACGCGAACACGGCAGCAGGGGCGGCCACGTTCGTGCCCGGGACCCCGGCGTGGGAACTCCACCCGGACGTGAAGAGGCGCCCGCACGATCTCCTGATCGGGAAGACCATGCCGGGCAGTTTTACCGGTACCGACCTTGGTCCCTGGTTAAAGGACCGGGGGATCAATACGGTCACCATTGCCGGCTACATGACCCAGATGTGCTGCGACACGACCGCCCGGCAGGCATTCCACCTCGGGTATACGGTGAAGTTCCTGTCCGATGCCACCGGCACGCTCTCCATCACGAACAACGCAGGGTCGATCAGCGATGCGGACCTCCACCGGGCGATCCTCGTGACCCAGCAGATGCGGTTCTCGCAGGTCATGACCACGGCCGAATGGATACGGTCATTGCCGATCTCCTATCAGTAACCGGTTATGTTCTGGGCACTTCTCTCCGGCATCGGCGCGTGTGCCAATTCCCTCTATTTTATCGCGAACAAGAAGTTCCTGCAGTCCATCGGGCCGGACATTCTGGCGGCATCCGGCTTCCTTTTCACCTCGTTCTTTCTTTTATCCATCGCAGTGTCACGGGGGATCCCTGCTCTCGGCCCGGACTTCGTTTTTGCGGTGGCTGCCACATCCACGATCAATGTTGCTGCAACCACCCTCATCTTCTGGGCCCTGAAGTCCACCGACATCTCGCTTGCAGTGCCGATGCTCTCCTTCACCCCGCTCTTCCTGCTCGTTACGGCCGCGCTGCTGCTCCACGAGACCCCGTCCGTCATCGGGTTTACCGGCATCATCATCATCGTCACCGGTTCGTACATCCTCAATACCGCTGCGGAACATACCCGGCTTTTGGATCCCTTCCGGTCCATGGTCTCGCACCCCGGGATTTTTTCCATGCTCATTGTCTCATTTCTCTACGCGATTGCAATCGGGTTCGACAAGATGGTCGTGCTGAACTCCGACACCGTGTTCGGGTCCGGTGTGGTCTTTCTTGTTATCGGGAGCGGGTTCCTGGGAATCCTGCTCCTGAAACGACGGTCAGAAAGAAAACGATCCGGGTTGTCAGTCAGTACTCCTGTTGTGACCGCGGGAACATCGTACCGCCATCACCGCGATATCCTTGTGGCGGGAATGGCAATCGGGCTGATCGTGACCATCGAGGCGATGGCGATTAACACGGCATATCTTGAACAGATTGCCCCGTATGTCATTGCCATCAAACGGATGAGCATCCTGATCACGGTCCTCTACGGAACGGTTGTCTTCCATGAGGGAGGGATCATCCGGCGTATCTCCGGTGCCGGCCTGATGGTATGCGGGGTTGTCTTAATCCTGCTCTTCCCGTAACTCTTCCTGCTCCCGGAATTCTTCCGGGAATAGTGCAGCATCATTCAATAAACAGCGGAACGTCCCGGAACATGGTGCAGTCGAAGACGCCCCGGTCGGTGATGCGCAGGGACGGGATCACGGTAAGCGCAAGGAACGAGAGGTACATGAAGGGATTGTCGATACCGCCCATCCGATCGGTCACGTCCTGCAGGTCTTTTTGTTTGCTGACAACGTCTTCGTAGGGGAGCGTTGACATCAGTCCGGCACAATCGAGGGGCAGAACCGAGATCTCTGAACCTTGGATTGCGACCATGGCCCCCTGGGCCCGGATCACTTCCCGGATTGCATTCCGGATTGCCTCATCGCTGGTGCCGACAGCGACGATGTTGTGCGCATCGTGGGAGATGCTGCCGGCAATGGCACCGTCACGGAACCCAAAGCCGTGGACCAGGCCGATGCCCCATGGAGCATCGCGATACCGGTTGCAGACCACCACTTTGAGAATGTCGCGGTCAAGGTCCGGTATATCGTCGCCATTGCATTCATACCGGAGGGATTCGGTCAGGATCTGGCCGGGTACGAGCCCGATCACCCGCGCAACGCCACGGCCGGTAATCCTGATTGACGTTTTGCCCGGCAGGGGACAGCGGACCGTCGGGGGGAACGCGGCCTGCCGGGCCGGTGGTGCTGCGGGTACGTTTGCACCACGGATGAAAACCTCCCGGACCTCAAACTTCTCCGGGTCATCGACAATGCAGAGGTCCGCACGGCGCCCGGGAGCAAGTGCGCCCCGGTCTGCCAGACCGAACCGTTCAGCGGGAGACAGTGTGGCCATGCGGATGGCGAGTTCGGGCGAGAGCCCGCAGGCAACGGCCTTTCGGATGCACCGGTCGATATGCCCGTCTTCCATCAGCAGGTCGGCATGGCAGTCGTCGGTGGCAAACGAACACCGGGAGACCGAGGCCGGTGTCACGAGCGGGACCAGCTCCTCGATGTTATGTTCGGTTGAACCGTCGCGGATGTAGATATGCATCCCTTTCTTGAGTTTCTCCTCTGCCTCCGCACACGTCGTGCACTCGTGGTCGCTCTGGAGGCCCGCGAGGATATAGGCATTGAGGAGTTTTCCGGTAAGGCCGGGTGCGTGCCCGTCGCGGACCGATGAGAGTGCGAGCTTATCCCCAATGGCACGATCAGCGGCAAGCACCCCCGGGACATTCATCATCTCGCCCAGTCCAAGGATGCCGTCTTTTCCTATGAACCGGGATAAGTCTTTTGCATCAAGCACTGCTCCACCGGCATCGGCGGGAGTTGCCGGGACGCAGGACGGGAGCATGTACTGGATATCGATCGCCTGGTTCTTCCGGGCAGCCAGCATGTACTCAATGCCTTCGATGCCGGCAACGTTGGCGATCTCGTGAGGGTCCGCGATGACGGTCGCTGTGCCGTGCAGGGCAACAAGCCGGGCGTATTCGGGAGGAGTGAGGAGCGAACTCTCGATATGGACATGGGCATCGGTAAGGCCCGGGACGATATACTGCCCGGAACAGTCCCTGGTTTTATCCCCCTCGTAATCCCCGGTCCCGAGGATTGTGCCGTTCTTTATCGCAAGCGAGCCCTTGTCCCAGGACGCGGTAAATACGTTGAAGAGCCAGGCGTCTTCCAGCACCAGGTCCGCATGCCGGGCACCCGTGGCAGCTAAGATCATCTCCTTTGAAAAAGAGTTCATAAAAATCACACAACGATATCGCGGATAACGGCGGTCCTGCGGTCGCCGTCATGGAGCACATAGACAAATAATTTGTAGGAGCCGGGCTTAAGTTCGACCGGCACAAAAACAAGGTTCTCGCCATTCACCAGCGTGGCTGGTGCACTGACAATGGTATACTGTTCCTGTGCCAGGCCTGCAATCCGGTTTACGGTTACCTGTATGTGCACGTCGACCGGATCGCCCGCATGGCTGATGCTGACCAGGACCGACCGGTTGTCATACCGGGTATCCCCGACCTCAGTTGACAGGCACCCGGCACAGAGTGATACCACGAAGAGTACCGATAATCCTGCAACGATCGTGTAAACAGACCCTCTCATTATCCAGATGTAACGCGTGTAACCATAAAAATCCTGTTGGAGTATTTCCGGGCAGGTGTCCAGGCCGGGTATTTTGCCCGCTGGTAATTATCTGACAGGCAACCCGTGAAAAACAATAAAAAACGGCTCTGTAGAAAACCTGTGTGGGATAGTGTCAGATAGGGATGGAGCCACGGGCGCTCGGGGTCTGCCGACCCTCGCCCCGCGAAGAATCCTTCGGATTCTTCTCATCCTCACAGTCTGACGACCGTTCGGACCGTGGAACTTAACCGTATGCGAGCCTTGAAAAAAATTGAACCGGAGGGGTCAAGGGGGCTTGCCCCCTTGGGCTGCCTCCCCCTCTGGGGAGCCTGCGGTTCCCAAAGGGAAGCGGAGGCTTGAGAAGAACCGCAGTTCTTCGATATGAGAGAGGGGGTCACACTCGTAATTCCACTGAGTGCATTGTGAGCGGGATTTCCCATGAAAATTAACTAAGTTAAGTTAACAATTCACCTCAAAATAAAGTCTGGATTTTAATTTTCATGGTTCGGGTGTGAATCCCGTTCATGTGCGTTTCTACAGAGCCTAAATAACAGTACTGGCCTGAATTAAATTTCAGGACCGATAAAAAATGGAGAAAAAGAAAGAATATTCATGGAATTATTCAAAAAAGGGCATTTTCCCCGACATAAATCAAACATACCTTATTATACCATTATTCCTAAAAATCTCACTAAGGTGATAGTATAACAGTCATAACTTTTTCCCATCATAAAGGTGGTACCGGAAAGACCACTTCCTGTCTCAACATTGCGGGCTTTCTGGTCCAGGCTGGGAAAAAGGTCCTTGTCGTTGATTGCGACCCCCAGGCGAATGCAACGGTCGGCCTCAGGTACATTTCCCAGGCAACCGGGAAGAACATGTATGACGTGTTCATGAGCGGGTTTGAGGATTTTCCCGAGACATTCCCGGTAACGCCGATCTCTGAAATTATCCGGAATACCCCGTCAGGAATCGACCTCGCGCCGTCCCACCTCGACCTGGTCGGTGCCGACCCGTACCTGTACCGCATGGAAGGGCGTGCCGGTATCTTAAAAGAGGCGCTTGCAACGGTCAGGGACCAGTACGATTACATCCTGATCGATACTCCCCCGAGCCTGGGCCAGCTGGTGATCAATGGACTCTATGCCGCCGATCATCTGATCGTCACCCTTGATTCCGGGTCGTTTGCCCTTGATGGTGTCGCGACACTGTCCACCATTTTTTCGGATATGAAAGAGGATCTCGGCCGGGAGATCAAGCCCGATATGGCGATCGTCTCCCGCTGGGCTGAAGGTGCCACACCTGCCGGTCATCCGGAGGAACCCGGGGAAAAGAAGGACCTCATGTCGCTCTTCCGGGCACTCTTTTACAAAAAACCCGAACCCACGCAGGACGAGATCCGGTCTGCGGAAGAGCAGAAAGCCGAACACGAACGCCTGATCACGATGATGAGCGAGGTCCAGCGGCTGTTCCCTGTGGTCTATACGATCCCCTTCTCCCCCCTTATTTATGAAGCACAGAAACGGGGACTGCCCATCTCACATTTCGCTCCGGACAGCAGTGCCGGTGTTGCGTACAAGACCATCGCCGAAGAGGTGTTGAGATGGCATTAAAGGATTTTGAAGCAGTACTTGCACGTGCAAATAATGGTGATTTCTCAAAGCGAATCGATGAAAAGACTGTTGATATGGATCTCCGATCCATGGCACAGCAGATAAACCTCACAATTGACCGGCTTGCGGATGCTGCTGATACAAAACGCAAAGCGGATGCGATGATCCGGGATAATCCTCTTGCGATTGCCGTGCTCCGGAAGGACAAGAGCCGTGTTGACATCAACAAACAGTACGAGGTTGCGTGGCGGGGTTCCCGTGAAGAACTGATGAAGAAGAAACTCTATGACTTCGACATCACGGTGCTGTCCGGAGAAGACTTCTATGCCTGTTTTACGACAAAGAAACTCGCCGTGACCGAGGCAATGGTCAAATTCCCCGACGGGGTGAAGAGATATCTCACGCTCTATGCGATCCCGATACTCGACAACAATAACGAGCTTGACGGTGCGTTCTATGTCTGGGTGGATTATACCGATCTCCACGAGAAGATGGATGCGGTCAGGGAGATGGAGCACCGGGTCGACACGATGATCCAGGACAACCCGCTCGCGATTGCCGTGCTCCGGAAGGACAAGAGCCGGATCTCCATCAACAAACAGTACGAGGTTGCGTGGCGGGGTACCCATGAAGAACTGATGAAGAAGAAGCTCTATGACTTCGACATCACGGTGCTGTCCGGAGAACATTTCTATGCCTGTTTTGAGACAAAAAAACTCGCCGTGACCGAGGCGCTTGTCAAATTCCCCGACGGGGTAAAAAAGTATCTTACGCTTTACGCGATCCCGATCCTCGATGAAGCCGGGGAGATTGACGGTGCGTTCTATGTCTGGGTGGACTATACCGAACTCCACGAGAAAATGGACGCTGTCGAGGCAATGGAGTACCGCGTCGATCGTATGATCCAGGATAACCCGCTCGCGATTGCCGTGCTCCGCAAGGACAAGAGCCGGATCTCCATCAACAAGCAATACGAGGTTGCGTGGCGGGGTTCCTATGAAGAACTGATGAAGAAGAAACTCTATGACTTCGACATCACGGTGCTGTCCGGAGAAGACTTCTATGCCTGTTTTACGACAAAGAAACTCGCCGTAACCGAGGCAATGGTCAGGTTCCCCGATGGTGCAGTACGCTATCTCACCCTCAACGCGATCCCGATCCTCGACAAAGCCGGTGAGCTTGACGGTGCGTTCTATGTCTGGGTGGACTATAGCGATGCACACCTGAAGATGGAGGAGATCCAGAAACTCATGGATTCTTCAAAGAAGATGACAGATCTCCTTTCCCGCAGCGCGAACGAACTGGGAAAATCGATGAACCTGCTGGCCCAGGGGGACCTGAGGATGCGGGCTGAGATCCTCGAAGGAGACCCGCTGGCAACCCTTAAAACTGATTTCAACAAGGCGCTTGATTCGATCCAGCCTGTCATTACGGAACTGGAAAAATCGGTGACCCAGATGGATGTTACCATACAGGAGACAAGCCGGAGCACCACCGAGATCACCAGGTCGAGTGAACAGGTTGCAATCCAGACCCAGAAATCGGCAGACGGGGCAAAGCAGCAGATGGACGGGCTTGAAAAAATCGGGAAAGAAATATCGGATCTCTCCGCGTCCATTGAGGAGATCGCCAGTACATCCCATACCCTTATGGACCATGCGCAGAAAGCAGCCACCGAAGGAAACACTGCAGCTGAACTGGGAAAGGTTGCTACCTCAAAGATGATGATGGTGGAGAAGATCTCCGGAGAGAGTGTTACCGAGATCACTGCACTGAATGAGCGGATGAAGGAGATCTCAAACATCGTAAAGATGATTGCCGATATCTCAAGCCAGACGAACCTGCTCGCTCTCAATGCTGCCATAGAAGCCGCCCGGGCCGGGGAACACGGGCGCGGGTTTGCCGTTGTTGCCGGTGAAGTGCGCAACCTTGCCGGTGAGTCCAAGACAGCAACGAACCAGATCGGCGAACTCATCAATTCCATCCAGGACAACAGCAACAAGACCGCCACTGCGATCAAGAGTTCCTATAACGAGATCCAGTCCGGCATAGAAAGTGTTAACCAGACGATCGAGGCGCTGAACCGGATCACTACGGAATCGAACGTAGTTGCACAGGGGGTGACCGAGATCACCAAGGCAACCGAAGACCAGGCAGAAGCCACTACCCGCGTTATGGGAGGCATGGAGCAGTCCCGCACGCTCACGCGGGAAAACCAGGAACGGATGGAAGACATGGCAGCCCTTGCCGAGGAGAGCAGTGCGTCAACGGAAGAGATTGCCAGCGCAACGGATGAACTCGCCTCCATGGCCGAACGACTGAAGAATATGATGGAAAAGTTCAAGACGAGGTAAGGAATGGCATCAACAATCGATATTGTCGAATTCGAACTGGATGGGGAACGGTATGCCCTTGATATCCAGCTGGCAAGGGAGATCGTGGAGATGATCCCCATTACCCCCATCCCCCGTGCACCTGCGTATATTTCGGGGGTCATCAACCTCCGCGGTGAGATCACCAATATCATGAATCTCAACACCCTGCTGGGTCTTCCGGAAAAGGAAATCCGGAGCAACCAGAAGATCATTGTCCTCGTTCCCGAAGCAGCCGGTGGGAGCAATGTGGGGATCATCGTTGATGATGTCAGCAGCGTGATCCAGGTGTCCGAATCAGATGTCGATAAGATCGGGGCCGGGTTTTCATCGGAGTTCGCGTCGTTTGTCAAGGGGATCATCAAGATGAAAACCGACGAGGCGGAAGATACAAAAAAGAACCTGATCATCTGGCTCGACATGGAGAAAGTCATTAAGGATCTCGTGGAGAAATAAGCTGGAGGAGATGAGCGTTGTTGTCACTGGTGGCCTGTATGTATGTCCGGAGGAATGGATTTGACTGAACGACCGGGAAGAAAAGCATTATTCAGCGGGGCAAAGGCAACGGGCACTCCGTCGTCCGGATCCACTGCGGAGATTGCGGCCCATGTCCGCCAGCTGAACGAAGAGATCGCGTCAGTACTATCATCTGCTGTTGCAGGGAGACCGGCAAATTCCCTGGACGCGGTGAAATTCGGGGCAGAATACACGACCCTGGTAGGCGCGGTAAACGCAGTCCTTGCCATCCTTAAAACCGGGGGACGTTCGCCCGAACCTGCGGTACCCAAAGCGTTTATTTCCGGACAATCAGGGTCTGATAACGATATTGTCACCGACCTCCGGAACCGCCTTGAGATGATGGTTACGAAAAACCCGGTCCCGATGCTGGTCACCACCCCGGCGTTTTCCATTATTGAAGCCAACGAGGCCTTTATACAGATGAGCGGCCTGCGCCTGGATGATCTGAAAAATACCAGCCTTGCGGAATTCAGGCGCATCTCCCAGACGGGTGAAGGTGCAAAAGTCGCACTTTTAGAAAAACGGCGATCCTTTGGGGAGGTCACGATTGAACTGCCGTCCGGTGTGCACGTGCTCGAACAGTACTGCATCCCTGTACTAGGGAACGACGGTGCTGTCTCCTCCCTGCTCTTTGTCTATTATGATGTAACGGCCCAGAAGAAGAAGAGCGAGGAGATCGAACAGCTCAAGCACCGTTCCGAGACGATCGTCCAGCAGAACCCGATGCCGATCATCCTTGTCGACAAGACCTTCCACATCAGGGTTGCGAACGAGGCCTATACCACGCTCAGCGGGATCAGCCGGGCCGATCTCGTGAAGATGACCCTGCACGACTTCAAGGTACTGGAGCAGTCCGGGGAAGGGCTCAAGCGGGTGATCAGCGAACGGCACCGTTCAAAGGGAGAGGTGCTGGTGGAGTTCCCGTCAGGTATACGAAGACTCCAGCAGTACGGGATCCCCATCGAAGATGCCGGCGGGAACGTATCCAGTATCCTGATTGTGTACAACGATATCACGGAAGAGCGGAAGAAGCTCGAGGAGATTAATGCTCTTGTTGCGAGCCAGCAGAAGAGCCAGCAGGATCTCCAGAAGCAGGTGGAGGAAGTCGCCATCCTCAAGCAGCGCTCCGATACTATTGTCAAGCAGAACCCGATGCCGATCATGCTGATGAACCCTGAGTTCAAGATCATCATGGTGAACGAGGCATACATCACGCTCACCGGCCTTGCCAAAGACAAGCTTCGCGGGATGAACGCCCGGGACTTCAAGATCACGAGCCAGAAAGGCGAAGGGTTAAAACGGGTCCTTACCGAGAAGAAACGGAGCTTCGGGGAGATTGTCATCACGTTCCCCTCCGGGGAGCATGTGCTCGAACAATACGGTATACCGATCGTTGACGCGAAAGGAGATCTTACCACCATCCTGTGCGTTTACAACGACGTCACGCACCAGCGTGAACAGGAAGCGAAGATCAAAGAGATGATGGATGACGCCAAGGCCAATGCCGAACTGCTGACGGTCAGCGCAGAAGAACTGCAGACTGCCCTTGCCCGGATCGCCTCAGGAGATCTCACGTTCCGGGTAAGTGTAGACGAGGCCGATCCGCTCGTCAAACTGAAAGTCGATTACAATGCTGCCGGGGAGTCCATCCACAAGGTCCTCGGGAACACCGTTGAAACCGTGAACAAGCTCGACCTCACCATCAAGGACACCATCAAGAGCACGGAAGAGATCGCAAAAGCAACAGAGCAGGTGGCGATCTCAAGCCAGAAATCTACTGATAACGCGAAAATGCAGATAGACCGTGTCCAGAAGATCTCCAATGATGTCTCTGAGATCTCCGCATCCATCGAACAGATCGCAAGTACTTCCCACGATGTCATGACCCATGCAGAGAAGGCGTCCGAGGAAGGGGCCGAAGCTGCCAAGATCGGGAAGATCGCGACCGGCAAGATGGAGACCGTTGAAAAGATCTCCAAGGAGAGCGTGGACGAGATCACGGCACTCAACGACCAGATGCGCGAGATCTCCAAGATCGTCAACCTCATCACGGATATCGCCAACCAGACCAACCTCCTTGCACTCAATGCCGCGATCGAAGCAGCCCGTGCCGGCGAACATGGGCGTGGATTTGCAGTGGTTGCCGGGGAAGTGAAGAACCTGGCCGGAGAGTCCAAGAAGGCGAGCAGCCAGATCGAGGCGCTCATACGCTCAATCCAGGCAAAGAGCGAACAGACCTCGACCTCCATGCAGCAGTCGTTCGAGGAGATCAAGGGCGGCATCGACAGTGTCAACAAGACCGTGGAATCGCTGAACCGGATTGTGTCGGAAGCCGCGATCGTATCTGCCGGCGTGGGCGAGATCACAAAAGCGACCGAGGACCAGGCAAAGGCCACCACCCAGCTGATGTCCGGTATAGAATCGTTCAGTACGCTGACCAATGAGAACCAGCAGCGTATGGAAGATATGGCCGCACTTGCCGAGGAGACCAGTGCATCCACCGAAGAAATAGCGAGTGCGTCTGCCGAACTTGCAGCAATGGCAGACCAGTGCAGGAAGGAGATGACACGGTTCCGTCTTAACTGACGGGACTGTACCGTTCCGGCAAACCACAGATGGGATAACACAGAGCGGGATAGTTGTTTCCGTATTTCGGGAACCGTAACTCAACCAGAACGATGACGGGGAATCTGATGGATGACTTTGATGCATTAAAGCGGCATATCGAACAGACGCTGAAGATCCAGTGTGGCAACTACAAGGAAGATTATATCAAGCGCCGTCTCCTCTCGCGGATGCGATCGACCAATACCACGAATCACGGGGAGTATCTCAAATACCTCAAGGCAACGCCATCCGAACTCGAGGTGCTCAGGAATGCCCTGACGATCAATGTTACCGAGTTCTTCCGGGACAATGATGTGTACGAGATCCTGAGAAAAGAGATCCTGCCCGATCTCTTCTCGAAGCGCAAAAGGCTGCGGATCTGGTGTGCCGGCTGCTCCACCGGAGAGGAACCGTATTCGATTGCCATGATCCTTCATGAGATCATGTCCACGAACAAGGAGCTCTCGGTCCAGATCCTTGCTACGGATATCGATAAGGTAGTGCTTGCAAAGGCCCAGGAAGGCATCTATTCGCCAAAAGCGATGGTGAAGCTTTCAGATGCGCAGACCCACCATCACTTCAATAAGCTTCCGGACGGGAACTTCCAGGCAAAACCGCACCTGAAAGAACTCATCCGCTTCCGGCCCCACGACCTCATGGGAGGGACTCCGGTCTCACGCTGGCTCGACCTGATCACCTGCCGCAACGTAACGATCTATTTCACGGAAAAACAGAAGGATGATCTTGCACGACTGTTCCATGATGCTCTGGTCAGCGACGGCTATTACATCATGGGCAAGACGGAATATCTTGGCAGGCAGGTCGAAAATCTTTTCGTGGCAAAGAACTCCGTGCAGAAAATATTCATGAGAAAGGATTGACCGGGATCCATTACAATTTTCTCTCTTCTTCCACTTCGGTTTTCCGCTCGAAATCTTTTGTCAGTTCACGCTGGAATTCCAGGCGGGCTGCATGTGCCTTCAGCTGGTTTAAGACCGTCACAAAATTCACCCCGACGATGACGATGACCAGCAGCAGGCTCACCCAGAGCATCACACCCTGGGCGGAGAGAAAGGCTGCCCAGAGCAGTACGACAAACGAGATGAGGTAAAAAACCACCCATGTCCGTATCCCGGGCAACTCCATGCTGATCCATTTTCACCCGTCAGGATAAGAATATATCCAGATTCACCCGGTGGATTTCCCTGCTGTAGCGAAAAAGCCGGCGTTGATCATGGATCGCGGCGATCCTGCGCCATCCGGGTCGATCGTCATGTTTTTTTAGATATGCCCCCAGTACTACATGTGGAAAAAGGGGATATCATCACACTTGTCGTGGGTGTGATACTGGTGCTTATCATGGCCGTTGTTGCAAATCCCCAGGTACAACTTTTCCCAGGTCAGCCAGCTCCAGTCCCGACTCCTGGAGAAACCCCTGTTCCGACACCTGTGGAAACCCCGGTCATCTCCAGTACACCATTGCCGACCAGCACGCCTACTCCTGTCCCGACCATCGCGCCGCCGTACCAGATCTATTACAGCAGCGATCCGTTCACCTACCCGAGGTTCAAGATGCCTGAGAACATGAATACATTCGGGGCCGGGGACCTGCTTCGCAGGGACGAGATGGTCACCTTTGCATTTATGAACGGGACCCGTGGCGGCTTGTCCCAGAAGTTCCGCGTCCCGTACCCGGTCTGGGTGCTTAACACGACCGTGACGGCAGACCGTAACCCGCAGTACGGGAATTTCCGGATGGTCCTCTGCTATGCAGCCAACGGGACGATCATCGACGGTGAAGAGATCCTGAACCGCGGATCGATGACCCGGGTTGTCGAGACATCCGGTGCCGAAGTCTACATGATCATCACGACCGCGTATGTCGACTATTTCCGGATTGAGCTTGCGACCCCGCGGGATTACTACGACGCCTATACGCCAGCGTAACAAACGATCCTGGCAGGGTCGGAGCAATTCACGGCTTTAAAAGCATAACCGGATTATATTTTTTCCACGGTTACGCGGACACGGTCGCCGTTTTTCAGGATGTGCCCCTTCGGGATGTCGATGTTGAACCAGAGTGCCTCCGGGTGATCCTGCGTGGGATCCTGCGACATCAGGCAGTCCTTGTGTTCGTTGATGTTTGCAACAAATTCTACCGTTGATTCAATCTCAAGAACTTTCGTCATAATAAAAGGGAAAGATGATGTGGGGATATTCAGATGGCACGCGGGGTGACCATCCAGGTTGTACTGTTCGAATAGCTCCACCGGATGATATCCAGTTCCTTACAGATCTCGGCAAGGATTGCCATGTTTGTACCCACCTCTTTTGGTGACAGGCCAAGGTCTTTTGCAATATATTTTGATTTGAAATAGTGCTTGCCCTTGGTAATGCCTGAGCTGAGATACGAAACGATCTTGTGCTGGGTCTCGTTGTACGTCTCACGTATTTTTTTTGTTGTTGACATGTTGTGCCTCAGCATTAAAAACTCATATGAATTAACTGGTATTTATGTGTATCTAATAACCCGGCCGTAAATACTGTCTTGTTTTTTTCACGCAGCCACAATTCTGACCAGAAAGATTATATCCCGCCTTCCGGTAGCGTAGTTTTTCCTTGAAGGCATTTCCGGGCATTCATGGCATTTCCGGGTAAAAATTATACGTTTTTCCGGATTGCCGGGATCCTAAGCCAGCTGCTGGACCTGTGCATCTGCGATCTTTTTGATGAGCGCTTCAAGGACTACCTCGCGCATGCCCTCAACGAATTTTATGCTGCCGACCACAAGGTGCCCGCCGCCACTGATCCCGCCGCCGGGGATCTCAACCCGCAGTTCCCTGACCATACGGGGGATATTCATGAGTACCCCCCGTGACCTCAGCACGGCAAAGTCCGGGCCAAACCCGATGGTAACCACGGGTTTTCCCGCGTGCTCGCGACAGAGCCGGTCGTGGACCTCTCCGCTGGTCTTGCCCGGTGGCGGGAAGGTGAACTTGTGGGCATGGATCTCGACATCGAGGAGGAAGAGATGTGCGTCGTTTGAAAGGACACGCGAAACCACGTGGGGCATACTGGCACTCATCTGGTCCTCGATCATGGTATTTGCCCCGTCCACAAGGAGAGCGATCAGTTTCTTGTGGCGCTCGGTCCTGCCATTGATGTTCAGGATATCCTTGACGATCTCGCGACCGTCATTGAACCGGAGCCAGAACTGTTCGTAATCCAGGGCAAGGGCGATGTCCTTGCAGGCCTCCTCCGGGTACTGGTCGCGGACAAGCGCAAGGAAGAGGGCCCGCTCGGGTGCCTCGCTCCGGTCCCCCACACCGGCAACGGCCGGGAGGTGACGGATTACCGGTTCGACCTTTGGGTTGATCAGCCGGGCAACTTCGGTGCCGAGCATACCTGCCGTGATCCCGAAGTCCCCGCCAACGTGGTAGGGATTGACATGGGCCTTGACATACTTGTCAATGGTTGCATCGGGATGGTGGTGGTCGACGACAATGAAATCGATATCGTATACGCTTGCGATCTTGTACGCCGGCTCGTCTTCCTCGGTCGAACCATTGTCCGTGAGGAGCACGAGGGGCATCTTCTGCCCGAACCTCACATGGTCCTTCAAGGCAAAGTCGAGGTCGCGGGTGATGTCCTCGATCTCGTAGAACGGGGCTTTTGAAGGCGCACGCTTGAAGAGGAAGTAATCGGCATCGAAGTCCCCACCGGATTCCCGGATCAGGGATACAACTGCCTGTTCGATGGCAACCGCGGAGCAGATGCCGTCCGCGTCCGCATGGTGGCGGAGGATGATCGGCTGCGAGGTGAAGACCGCTTTCCGGATGATCTTCGCGACCTTCTTCATCTCGGGCCGGAGCTTCTCCATGACCTCGCTCTTGACAAGGAGCGGGATATCCTCGGGCTCGGAGCGGAGATCAAGGGCTTTCTCGATCCTGTCTTTTACCGCCAGCGCATCGTCCCCGGCAAGGACGCTCATTGCATCGACCTCGATCTGGAGCTGGTTGTTCCGCATCATCACTTCGCCAATGACCTTGACGATGTTTTCCAGCTCGACTTCGGGGTATGCCCGAACGCCGGCTTCAACGAATGCTGCGGCATTCTGGGTGCCGGTCTCATCGACAATCGTGAAGATCGTGGGGCCGCTGGTCTGCTTGACCTGGGCGACTTCCCCTTCAATAGCAACGGTCTTCCCGACTTTTGTGCTCAGGTCCGCGATCCGCACGGTCGTTGATTTCCGCTCGATATTCTGTACCTGGTATACCTGGATCAGGATCTCTTCAAGGTCGATATTGCCGTTCGGGCGGATCTGCCGGACCCGCACAAGGATCGAATCGCGTTCCTTGTGTTCGGCCTTGACATTGCTCTTGTGCACAAGGCCCTTGATCCGGTCGTTCAGCTGTACGAACATGCCGAAGGTGGCAAAACCCTGGACCTTTCCCTGGTATACGTTCCCTTCCTCGATATCGGCAAGGTCACAGCCAGTGCCAAGCCGGTAGACGAGGACATCGTCATCTAATGAATCTTTCATGTTTCTCTCTCACCACACACAGCGTACGGAAATAGGGTTGCGATATGGTATCCGGTATCGTCAACGGTCCGCGGATATGAATGATTTGTATGATCATCAATGGGAGCCTGAATGTTTAATTTACTTGTTATCTGCAAAAGAAGGGGACCGCCGGAGGAACCGGCCATCAGTCTCGGAATGGGACTTCAACCATCTCCAGGTCATTGGGGACGAGGATCCGGCCGGAGAATTTTTTCTGTGCATCGCTGACATGTGCCTGGGTATCGGTGTAGCGCGAGCTCGTGTGGATGAGGACGAGCGTCCGGGCATTGAGTGCCGCTGCCGCCTCGCCGGCCTGGGCTGCCGTGGCATGGTAGAACTCCGTGGCACGGGCCGTCTCAGATTCGTCATAGGTTGCATCGTGGATCAGGAGATCGGCGTTATGGGCGATGTCCATGATCGCGTGGTGAACGGCACGGGTGTCACCGGTATAGACGATCTTTCGTCCCGGCCGGGATGAACCCATGACCTGTTCCGGCCGTATCTCAACAACGGTCTCGCCGTTCTTCACGGTCACCGTTTCCCCCCGCTGGAGCCTGCCGAAGAGCGGCCCGGGCGGCACTCCGAGGGCGATCGCCCCTTCACGGTTGAACCGGCCCGGGCGCGGGTCCTCTTCGAGAATAAACCCGAGGGCCGGGAGGCCGTGGTTTGCGCCAAATGCCGTTATCGTATAGCCGTCAAACCGGACCCAGGAGCCGTGCGTGAGTTCCACCGACTCCATGGGAAATTTCAGGTTGAACCGGGCTACGTGCCGGAGTGTCCGGACAAACTCGTGCACCCACTCGGGCCCATAGATCGTGAGCGGTTCCGTGCGGCCGTTGAATGACATCGTCTGGACGAGGCCGAATATTCCCAGGAAGTGGTCGGCATGCCAGTGGGAGACGAAGATCGCGTTGATGGTGAACCCGCACCTTGCCCGCATCATCTGCTGCTGGGCGCCCTCGCCGCAGTCAAAGAGCAGGGTATCGGAACCCCGCCTCACCATGATGCAGGGCGGGTTGCGTGTCGGGGTAGGGAGGGCGCCGGCGGTGCCTAAGAAATAGACCTGTAATGTCTCGCCGCTCACGGTACATCACTCCGTGATATTCCTGTCGTCGTCTGTTTACCCATCACACGAATTCCCTCCGGAACACCGCAAGGCTCTTTTTTGCTTCTTCTACCGAGCGCCCTTCAATCACGATCCGTTCTCCCCGGTACCGTGAGGCAACCGTCTTCCCTACGGTTCCCCATGCGATAGTGCCGTCTCCGAGCGGGAGGTGTTCATCGGAGATGCCGTGGTTGTCGTGGATATGGATATGGTCGGCCTTGTCCACGTACCGGAGGAACTCGCTGACTTTTCCAATGGTGTTGGCATGGCCGAAATCAAAGGTCATCCCGATACCCTCGATGCCTTCTGTCATGCCGATGAGCTCTTCCGGGAGCCTGCAGAGGAATTCCTTGAAGCTGATCATGTTCTCAAGGCAGGCCAGCACCCCGTGTCCAGCAGCACACCTGCCGATCTGGCGGAGTGCCTCTTTCTGGAGGTCCCAGACTTTCTGGGGCATCATCTTGCCGACAGGCGAGATATAGCCCGGGTGAATGGTGACCCGGTCGGTAAGCGGTGCCGCGTGCTCGATACAGGTGCAGAGCTGCCGGATGGATTCCCTCCAGATGGGATCATTGAGCGTTGCAATATTCAGGTCGCCGTACGGCGCATGGACCGAAGCGCCGAGCCGGGTGGTCGCAAGTACCTCCTGCACTTTTCTGAAGCATTCCGGGTTCTCAAGACGGTAATTCCCATCGCTCACGATCTCCCACCCGGCGTACCCTGCTTCCTCAATACCGTACACCCACGAGATGTCGTCCCAGACCTTTGCCGACGATGAGAAATACAGCGCCGCGGTCACGGGTCATCCCTCAGTTGCCGGATGAGACGCTGGACAGCACCGGAAAATTCTGCCAGTGTCCCCTCATTCTCAAGCCGGACATCTGCCTGCTCCAGGGCATGGCCCAGGCCCCAGCCCAGTTCCCGTTCGTCCCGGTTGTGCAGGGCACCAGCGGTCGTGAAATCGTCCGACCGCGCCCGTGCCGCGATCCGTGCAAGACGGTCCTCGAACGAGGACTCGATACTGATCAGGGTGAACCCCGGGAAATTTTTCCGGAAGAGTGCCACCTCGGTGTCCCCGCGGATCCCGTCAACAAGCACAAGGGGGGATGATTGCCGTTTGATCTCGGGAACGCAGAGCCGGGCGATCGCGTCCATGCCCTGTTCAGCCCGGAGCCGGTTGGCCGTTGCCCCGAAATTCGTGTCGTTCGGTTCGAGCCCCGCTACCTGCACGGCTTTCCGTATCATGTCGCCCATGACAATGACCGGAATGCCCATCTCCTGGGCTATACGGGAGAATTCACCTTTTCCGCTTGCGGGCATGCCGACAACGCCAATCACTTTCATAGGATATCTCTCCAATCTCCCGTGTCCGAATCCGTACTGTCCGTCCCAGCTCGTCGGCGATCTTCTTCAGTTCTGCCAGCGTGAGGGGAGGATGGTTCTCCTGAAGATTTCGTTGTTTACAGATATATTCCCCATTGGTCATATCAGGAGCAGTCTCGCGCATCCGGATGATCTTGTGCTCGCCCTGCTGGAGCACGAGCGGCGTAGTCCCGATCTCCGCTGAGATCTTTTTGATATACTCTGCATTCTCGTAGAATGCGGTGATGACGATCTCTAATTCCGACAGGATATCCTCACGGGACGCTTTTTTGCAGATTTGAATGGATCTCTTCAGGTTTTTCTCATAGTTGTCCACAGGGACCGTCGTGTACCCTCCCTGTAATCCGGAGAAACCTTCCCAACGGGTCTTGTAATCGATCGCGATCCTGTCTGCCAGGTGCTGCCGGATGAGTTCTTCCAGCGTACCGGGAAAAAGGCCGTTTGTCTGGAGTGCTACCGCAAGTCCCAGTTTCTTCGCATAGTTCGCCAGTTCAATGAGAGCCTCTTTCTGGAGGGTGGGCTCCCCGCCGGAAAAAACCACTCCGCTGATGAACGGCGATGAAGTCTTGATCATTTCTTTGATTTCATCGAGATCCCGGTGGTCTTCCCCGGACTGGATCGCCTCGTTCTGGCAGTAGGAACAGCGCAGGGGGCACCCCCGCAGGAATACTGTGCAGACCGCCCGCCCCCGCCAGTCGATCGTGGAGACCGGGACAAAACCCCCGAAGTTCAGCTGTATAGGATCACCGTGCCGGAATATTTATTCCCGTGGTTATTTGAGTGTATTGAGTTATGGGTCTGCAACTAAAGAGGTGCTTCCTGCTGCGGGTGATAGCAGCATTTCACAAGTACTGAACTACCGTTGAAAAAAATATGTTGTAAAAATGGATGGGATAATCAGAATTTGAAGTGGCGGTTGACGATCTTGATCGCACAATAATCGCCGCACATCGTGCAGCCGTCAGTATCGGCAGGCATGCGCTCTGACCGGATGGCCTTTGCCCGGGCAGGGTTCATGGCAACAGCAAACTGCCGGTCCCAGTCAAGGTCACGGCGGGCGTGCCCCATCTCAAGGTCTAACTCGCGTGTCTTCTTCAGTTTAATCATGTCGCCGACGTGGGCGGCAATCCGTGAACTCATCACGCCTTCGTACACCTCTTCGGGGGTCGGGAGGGCAAGGTGCTCTGCCGGGGTAACGTAACAGATGAAATCTGCGCCGAGCGAGGAGGAGATAGCGGCACCTATGGCGGCGACACGGTCGTCGTAGCCGGGGGCGATGTCGGTGACGATGGGGCCGAGCATGTAGAACGGCTTGTGGTTGGTGACCCGTTTCATCAGCTGGACGTTGGTTGCGATCTCGTCGATCGGCACATGGCCCGGACCTTCAACGATCACCTGTACGTCCTGTGCGTGCGCCTTGTCTGCGAGTTCGGCATTGATGAGCAGTTCCTGGATACCTGCCCGGTCGGTTGCATCGTGGATCGCGCCGGCCCGCATGCCGTTGCCCATGGAAAGGGTGACTTCGTGCTCCTTCATGATCTCAAGCAGGTAGTCGAACTCCGAATAGAGCGGGTTCTCCTTCTCGTTGTGGAGCATCCACGCGGTCATGAATGCCCCTCCCCGGGAGACAAGTCCTCCATGACGGCCCTGGTTCTTCAGGCGCTTCACTGTCTCCCAGTTGATGCCGGTGTGGATGGCCATGAAGTTGGTGCCCGCCTTTGCCTGTTCGGCCGTGATCCGGAACAGGTCGTCCTCTTTCATGTTCACGACGGCCCCATCCTTCTGCGCCGCTTCAATGAATGCCTGGTACAGGGGCACGCAGCCAACACTGAGGTTTGTATTGGCGATAACCTGGCGGCGGATCTCCATGAAGTCCCCGCCGGTCGAGAGCTCCATGAGCGTGTCAGCGCCGGCACGTTCTGCCTGCTTTGCCTTCTCGATCTCTTCAGGGATATTAACGATATCCGTAGATGTCCCGATGGATGCATTCACCTTGGTGCGGAGCCCTTCGCCGATACCGCAGATCTTCACCTTGCGGTAGGGGGAGACCGGGATGACGATGTGGCCTTCGGCAACGCTGCGGCGGACGAAGTCTTCCGTGACTCCTTCCTGCTTTGCCACCAGTTTCATTTCTTCAGTTACGACGCCGCGCTTGGCATCTGCGACAATACTCATGGCATACTGGTTGCTGTAAAGACAAGATAAAGGCTTGTTTTTTCAATTCTTGACTAAATCTGGCTTGTTAAGTAAACAAGTAAAGTTGAATTGGAATAACGCAGAATTTTTTGTGTTGCCCTTTTCCGCGATATGGTTGCCTTTTGCCCGTTTTCCCCCGGTTAAAAGAGAAATGAACGGCCATGGCTTATGCGCAATGTTTATATAATATCTAGCACTAACTATTGGTAAACCTTAAACAAACGAGGTGTTTTACGATGACAGAAAAGGATTATTTCGACGTTACAGTAAAAGAAGCAGCCCACGATGACGCAGGCCGCGGCATTGCACGGCTCAGTATCGAGGTGATGAAGAAACTCGGGCTGGTCTCCGGCGATGTGATTGAGATCCAGGGCAAGAAGAAGGCCGCTGCAATCGTCTGGCCGGGATTTGCCCAGGACACCGGGTCAGGCACACTCCGGATTGATGGGAACATCCGGGGGAATGCCGGCACCGGTATTGACGAAAAGGTCAGGATCTGCAAATCAGAGGCAGAGTATGCGAAGAAGATCGTGGTCCAGCCCACCCAGCCGATCCGTCTTGTCGGGGGTGAGCAGTACCTTTCACGGGTATTGCGCGGGCGGCCGGTGATCGAAGGCCAGGCTGTCCGCGTTGACGTGATTGGGAACTCCATCACCCTCATCATCACGAAGGTCACCCCCAAGGGCATGGTCATCGTTACCGATGACACCGAGATCGAGCTGAAGGAAGAGGCCTACAAACCCGAAGAGGGCAAGCAGGAGATGTCCGATATCCATTACGAGGATATCGGCGGTCTCGGCCGCGAGCTCCAGCTCGTGCGCGAGATGATCGAACTCCCGCTCCGCCACCCGGAGATCTTCGAGCGTCTTGGTATCCAGCCGCCCAAAGGTGTATTACTCTACGGTCCCCCGGGCACAGGTAAGACCCTGATTGCAAAGGCGGTTGCAAACGAGGTTGACGCCCACTTCATCACGCTCTCCGGCCCGGAGATCATGAGCAAGTACTATGGCGAGAGCGAGAAAGGGCTCCGCGAGAAGTTCGAGGAAGCGGAGCAGAACGCACCCGCCATCATCTTCATCGACGAGATCGATGCGATCGCCCCGAAGCGCGCCGAGGTGCAGGGAGAGGTCGAGCGCCGTGTTGTCGCCCAGCTCCTCTCACTCATGGACGGCCTCAAGGGCCGCGGGCAGGTCATCGTCATCGCGGCAACCAACCTGCCGGACTCCATCGACCCGGCACTCCGCCGCGGCGGACGGTTCGACCGGGAGATCGAGATCGGTATCCCGGACAAGAAAGGACGCCTTGAGATCTTCCAGGTGCACAGCCGCGGCGTGCCGCTCGCTGACGACGTAAAGATCGAGGAGTTCGCAAACACCACCCACGGTTTTGTCGGTGCCGATATCGCGCTGCTTGTCAAGGAAGCGGCGATGCACGCGCTCCGTAAGATCATCCCCCAGATCAAGATCGACGAGGAGATCCCAAGCGAGGTGCTCGATGCGCTCCGGGTAACCAACGAGGACTTTGCCGAAGCCCGGAAGAACGTTGAACCCTCCGCAATGCGCGAGGTGCTGGTGGAGGTCCCCGATGTCACCTGGAAACAGGTCGGCGGGCTCGAGGACGTGAAACAGGAGCTGAAGGAGGCGGTGGAATGGCCGCTCAAATACCCCGATGTGTTCGAGCGGCTCCAGACCAAGCCCCCAAAAGGCATCCTGATGTTCGGCCCGCCCGGTACTGGCAAGACACTACTCGCGAAGGCCGTGGCAAACGAGAGCGAGTGCAACTTCATCGCAATAAAAGGCCCCGAACTGCTGTCGAAGTGGGTAGGCGAATCCGAGAAAGGTGTCCGCGAGATCTTCCGCAAGGCACGACAGGCATCCCCGTCGATCATCTTCTTCGACGAGATCGATGCGCTGGTGCCCAAGCGCGGCACCTTCCAGGGATCATCCCATGTAACCGAGAGCGTTGTCTCCCAGATCCTGACTGAGCTTGACGGTATGGAGGAGCTGAAGAACGTCACCATACTCGCGGCCACCAACCGGCCGGATATGCTGGACGATGCCCTGCTCCGCCCGGGCCGGCTCGAGCGCCACATTTACGTCCCCGCACCCGATGCGGAGAGCAGGAAGAAGATCTTCGACGTTTATCTCGGCGGGGAGACCGGCAACATCCTTGCAAAAGACGTTGACGCTGAAGCTTTGGTGAAACAGACCGAAGGCTATGTTGGCGCCGACATCGAGGCCCTCGTCCGCGAGGCGAAGATGGCGGCAATGCGGGACTTCATCGTCGAGATGGGCGGCAGGAACGAGCAGGAGCGCAGGGACGCGATCAAGAACGTGATGCTGACCAGGGCCCACTTCGATGCGGCCCTGCTCCGGGTGAAGGGATCGCTTGATGCGGACGCGATCGAGAAGTCCGAGCGCCAGGCATGGGAGATGCTCTACAACCAGGAGCAGCGCACCATCCTTGACAAGGCTGCAATGCTGATCGCAAGGGCAGGCATGGCCCATAAGAAGGCCGATGAAAAACCGGCCGATGAACTGCGCAGTGCCGTTTATGCACGGAAGAAGGACTTTGCCGCGATTGCAAAGATGTCCGAATCGCTTGAGAAGAAACTGGAAAAGGCATAACCTTCGAGTGAAGTAAAAACGAGGTGAGAACAATGTACAAAGACCCCATGGATATGTTTGAAGAGATGGACGAGATGTTCGCCCGGCTCTTCTCACGGATGGACCGGGAGTTCATGGACGGCAACCCTGATGTGTACGGGTACCGGATCGAATTCCGCAACGGAACCCCCGTGCAAGGGATGACGGAGGCACCGTTATCCCCGCCCCGGTCAACCCATGAACCGGTTGCCGAAGTCCACCGGATCGGTGACGAGACAAAGGTGATCACTGAACTCCCCGGTGCAACGGAAGAGATGATCCGGCTTGACGTAAAGGGGGACACGCTTGTCATTGACGCAGGCGATGCGGAGAATCACTACCACACCACCGCCGATCTCCCCCCGGTGGAGACGGCCTCGATGCAAAAATCGCTCAGGAACGGCGTGCTGGAAGTCACGTTCCGGAACCTGCCCGATACTGAGGCTACTCATGAGCCCGGCAAGAATTAATCCTCTTTTTTTCTGCACTGCAAAAACGTGTATGAACAAAAGTTCATACTCAAACGATGAAAGTCATTGAAATTTTTGCTCTGTAGAAAACCTTGTCACAACGCACTCAGTGGAATTACGAGTGTGACCCCCTCTCTCGCTCGAAGAACGCTAAAGCGTTCTTCTCGACCTCCCTTCGGTCGGTCCCCCAAGGGGGAGTCCGAATGGTCCAACAGGACCACGAGGACGCAGAAGAACCTGAAAGGTTCTTCGAGGCAGCCCAAGGGGTGCGCCCCCTTGACCCCCGTTGTAATCTCGAAAGTTTTCAAACAACATTCTTGCCCAGCGAGGCCCCGACGAGGCGGCCGAGCGACCCCTGAAGGGGGTGGGCTTGCTCATATCCGTGATTATTTTGGGAAATTATTTCGGGATAGGACACTATACCTCATACCTGTTTAATTCAATTCTCCGGCAAAATCCTCTTTAAGTGATCTGATTTTCCCCACGTGCGCCGGATAATAATCCTCATAAACCCCGCCATCAATAGACTACACACATCAGGGTGTCCGGCAGGACGCCCCGGGTTGCATGCCCTGATGTGGCAGAGGAAGGCGGTACCACATGAAACTCAAAGATTTCCTTGTCAGCGAAGGAACGGAAAAGAACCTGGCGGACCTGATCCTCTTTTTAAGCGAACAGGCCCCCGCCGTCAGGAAGGGTTTTCTGGTTGCCGGCAAAAAGGCAGCCGCCGGTGAGAAGACCCGGAATGTCTATGGCGAGGAGCAGATGCCCCTCGACAAGTACGCCGATGCGGTCTTCATCGACGGGCTGAAAAAATCCCGGCTTGCCCGGTATGTTGCAACGGAAGAGCAGGAGCAGGTTGTTGAGATAGCGAACCCGAAGGCTGGCTTCGGCGTGGTCATCGACCCGCTCGACGGCTCCTCGCTCATCGATGTGAACCTCTGTGTCGGTACCATCATCGGGATCTATCCCGGCCACGTACTTGAGAAGGGTTCCACTATGGTCGCCGCCATGTACATGCTCTACGGGCCGCTCACGAGCCTGACCTTCACCACGGGCAAGGGCGTCCACGAGTTCGCAATGGACGATACCGGTGAATTTGTCCTGCGCCAGCGCGACCTCAGGATCCCCGAGGGGAAGGTTTTCGCGCCCGGCGCCCTCCGGAAGGACTACCTCCCCGCCCATGCCCGCTGGATCGCGCAGCTCGAACAGGAAGGGTACAAGCTCCGGTTCAGCGGCTGCTTCGTTGCCGACGTCCACCAGATCCTCCACAAGGGCGGTGTCTTCACCTACCCGGGGACCCGGGGAAAGGAGAAGGGAAAACTCCGCCTCCTCTATGAGGCCAACCCGATGGGCACGATCATCCACCATGCCGGCGGGGCGATCAGCAACGGCAGGACGGACATTCTTGGTATCGTACCCAAAGCGATCGATGACGTCACCCCGATCTATGTGGGGGGCAAAAAGGAGATCGCGCTGATTGAAAAATTTATGCGTGAAGCGTGAATAAACAGGAGTGATACAGTATGACAACAACTGATTTTGGTCCTCTCCCCGGCTCGACCATCTTAAAGGCGGTCGCCGGCCAGAAGACGATCGTCATGGCGGCGAACATCCGGATCGCCTCTGTGGCCCAGGGTATCTTCAGGGCAGCAAAAGACACGGACTCGGCGGTCTTCATGGAACTGGCCCGGTCTGAGTGCGACCTCAAGGGCGGGTATACGGGGCTCACCCCGCAGGCCTTCTCCCGGCGGATGAGCGAGGATGCAAAAGCAGTCGGGTTCGATGTCTGGGCCCTCCACGCGGACCACATCACCGTCAAGAAGGGCGATGCCGCGGAAGTCGAAGGCACGAAGCAGCTGATCGATGCGCAGATCGCGGCCGGCTATACCTCGTTTGCGATCGATGCCTCCCACCTCTTCAATTTCGAGGGAAAGGATGTCCGGGAAGAACTTGAACCGAATATCCGGGTCACCACGGACCTTGCCCGCTATATTAAGAACAAAATGAACGGGAAGGAGTTCGGCCTTGAAGTGGAAGTCGGGGAGATCGGCAGGAAAGACGGGAGCGGCCTTGTCCTGACAAAACCCGAAGAAGCGGTCACGTTCATTAAGGCGCTCAACGAGGCCGGTGTCTTTCCCAATGTACTTGCCATCGCAAACGGCAGCACCCATGGTCACACGTACGATGCACTCGGGAATGTGGTCGAACAGCTCTCCATCGACATCCCCCAGACGAAGGCGATCGCAAAGGCCCTGCGGGATAACAATCTCCCGGTCGGGATCGCCCAGCACGGGATCACCGGCACGCCCCGCGACCTCATCAACCTCCACTTCCCGAAGGGCGACATCATCAAGGGCAATGTCGGCACCTTCTGGCAGGACGTGGTGTTCAGCACCCTGAAGGTGTACGAACCTGAACTGTACAGGAATATCCAGGAATGGACGCTGGAGAAATACCGGCCATTGAATGCCGGCAAATCCGACCGCCAGGTGTTTGACGGGAACTGCAAGATGGCGATAAAAGAATTCTACAAAGACCTCTACTCCCTTCCGGAAGAGACCGAGCATGCGATCCGGTCCATGGCCTATGCCGAGAGCCTCGTCTTCTTCCGTGCGTTCGGGGCGTACGGGTCCGCGTCCCTTGTACGAAAGTCCCTGAAATAAAAAAACACCGTAATATTTTAGTGTCCGGATGGGAGATGTCGTGGAATCCGAATAGTTCTTCAGAACTATGAGGACGAGAAGATTTCGATAGAAATCTTCGAATCTCGACAATCTGAAGGGAGGCGAGAGCCGACCTTCAGGTCTCGCGACCCTCAACAAGTCGAAGAACCTTTCGGGTTCTTCTCCTACTTCGGCTCTTATGAGCCTCAGTATGCACAAACTTTAATTATCTTACATCCCAAATTAGGGCAGATGGTTAACGGAATTGTTTTGCCGATAAAAAAAGTGTTTGCTCTCGTTGATTCAAAAATTTCTGTCGAGATCAAGGATGAGGGGCGGAAGCTGCAGGGACGGCTCGTTGCAGTGGATGAATACCTCAACATCCATATGGAAGAGACCATTGAATTTGTCGACAACCAGAGGGGACGAAGCCTTGGGGCCGTCGTAATCCGGGGTAACAATATTCTTACCATTGCACCGGTGATCTGAGTCAATACAGAAGGTGGAGACTGTGGGAGATCCTGTTGAGGAAGGACTGAAGCTGATCCAGTCAAAACCGGAGGGCGTGCTCCAGAGCGAGCTCTGGAAGGAACTGGGCGTTGACAGCCGGAAATGTTCGCGGATTGTCAAGAAACTGGAAGAGAGCGGGCTCATCGACCGGGTCGAATTCAAAAAGGACGGTATCAAGACCTACCTCTTAAAAGCGAAACAGATGCCGGTCAACCCGTGCGACCTGCTGGCTGGCGACGAGCTGATCCCGTGTATCGGGTGCGACCTCGAATGCGTTGTCGAGGAGTGCCACCCGCTGATGGACTGGATGTACCAGCTCGCGATTGTCTCCCATTCGGAAGAATAATCTTTTTTGGCCCTTCTGATATCCGGATAACGGGCCTCTATTTCTTATCGTGTCGTGCCGGCATGGCCGTACTGCCCGGCAACCCGCCGGCCGGAAAGGAATTGTCGTGGATTACAGCCTTCATTTCGCACAAACTCCCTGTTTTCAACAACTATTTATCGCTCCACCATCTACCTGTTTATAGTAATTCTACGCCGTTTTCGGAAGATGCACGATGATTTCCGTCTTGTTTATCGATGACAACACCGATCTTCTTGCCCGGATCCGCACGTTTCTTGAAAAGACCGGTGAGATCAGAATAGAACCGGCCCACTCCATCAAGCAGGCGACAGAGAAACTCCGGGGCAGGACCTTTGATGTCATCATCTCGTACGAACAGCAGCCCGATGTGAACGGCATCGAGTTCGTGCCGGACATGAACGGCATCGATTTCTTAAAGTACCTCAAGTTGCAGGGAAACACGACGCCCGTGATCCTCCTCAGCCGGAGGGGCCAGAACAAGATCGCCATCGAGGAAGTGAACAACGCGACGGAGATCGCGGTCCCGCAGTCCGGGGACCTCCGCCCGCAGCTCATGGAGATGGTCACCCTGATCAAGCAGACGATGCTGCGGAAGAAAGCGGAACGCGAGCTCAAGGTCCAGAACGACCAGCTGGCGACCATCCTCTCCGCAACGCCCCTTGGCATCTTCCAGATGCGCAACGGCATCCTCGAATGGGTGAACGGCCCGCTGGCCACCATGCTCGGGTATACGGAGTCTTCGCTTGTCGGCACGGAACTCCGCACGCTGCTCCGGACCCCTGAAGAGTATGAGCAGATCTGCCGCGAATTTTTAATCCGGAAGGATGCAACGGGACTCGGGCATGCAGATGTCCGGCTGGTAAAAAACGGCGGGACAACGGTCCCCTGCCACATCCAGGTGCACCCGCTCGACCCCATGGACATTACCCGGGGCGGGACCTTTATTGTCACCGACAACACGGAGAAGCAGAAGATCGCCGACGAACTCCATGAGAGCGAGGCAAAGTACCGCGAGATGCTCCAGAACTCCCAGAGCATCATCATCCGGATGGACACGCAGGGCACGATCACGTTCTTCAACCACTATGCCCTGACCTTCTTTGATTATACGTCGGAAGACGTGATCGGGAAGAATGTTGTCGGGACGATCGTGTCCGAGAAGGCCCGCATCCAGCACGGGCTTTCGATGATGGCAAACGACATCGGGTTCAATGCAGAAGGCTATGCGGTCAATGTCAACGAGAATGTCCGGCGCAACGGTGACCGCGTCTGGATCGCGTGGATCAACAAGGCGATCCGGGACGAGCAGGGCCGGCTCACCGAGATCCTCTGTATCGGCCACGACATCACGGACCGGCGACGCGGCAGCAGCGAGGTGCGGATCAGCACCGATACGTGGAAGGACATGGTCGTTGCGGATACGGATGTGAAAGAGGATGTCTTCGATGCGGTCTTCCACATCTGCACCGAGATCTCGATCGAGGGCCGGGAAGGAAAGCCGGTCGGCACCACGTTCCTGATCGGCGATACGAAGAACGTGCTGGAGAAGTCCCGCCAGATCATCTTAAACCCGTTCGAAGGCCACCGGCCCGAGCTGCGGGTTGTCACCAACGACAGTCTCAGGGAGAACATCAAGGCCCTTGCACAGCTCGATGGCGCATTCGTCATCACGGGCGATGGTTTTGTCGAATCGGTGGGGCGCTACATCACCGTCGATTCAAGCAATGTCTCCCTGCCCCCCGGCATGGGGACCCGGCACAACTCGGTGGCAGCAATCACATCGGTAACCCACGCGGTGGGCATTGTCGTCTCGCAGAGCGGCGGGGGTATCACGGTTTTCAGGGAAGGACGGATTTTAAAGAAGATTACGCTGTGATCAGGGCGGCGATCGCGTACGAGAAGTTCGATCACCCTGGACAATCACCCCCTCAGTTCTTCACCCCCTCCCCACTACAGCCAGAACATCATCCTCTCAACCTATTCTCGATTAAAACAAGCTCTAAACAGGCCGGTTTTTCTCCTCGCAAAACCTCCGGATAGCCAGCCGGGGCCAATAGCGGGATTTCCCGTGAGACTCCCCGCAAAACCCCCGAAACAGGCCGGTCGCTGAAATCCCGAAAGAGTGAAACGGGGCTCGATACGGGCCCGGATGGGTCATTTTTACCGATCCGGGCAGGTGAGAGTACTGATACTCTAAAAAAGAGGCGGTTATCCTCCCTCGTCGGGAGAGGGGTCAGATCCCACCGGGGATAGTCCCGGCAGACTCGCCCTATCCGGTACAGGTGCGGGTGTGGAATCCGGTGCGGAATCTGGTACGGGATCCGGTATCGGGGCTGGCACAGATGCCAGTACAGGTGCCGGCACACATGCAGGTGCGGGATCCGGCACCGGAGCAGGAGCAGGTGACGGAACTTTAGCCGGCCCCACCCTCTCCTGAATGAGAGGTGTCCCGTTCTCCCGCTTTATCCCATGTTGTTTGCCATCTACCAGAAAATCGGCAAATATGATGAGGTCGTCGAGGAGTTCCGAAACTCCGGGACGAGCATGAATGCTACAAGGAGGAGTATCATGGATACTGAAAACGTGCAGCCGGTTGCAACGGTGACCGGGCTGTACCGTGGAAAGTCCGGTGGGCGTGGGGAAGACGATATGCCCCTTCACTGCCCCTTTCGCCCCATTCATTTATCGTCTGTCCCGGTTTTATTCATCATATATTCGTCATTTACACCATGTATTCGCCACAGAAAGATTCACGTCTGAACTGTCTGACCAGTTGAATTGTATCAAAATCCCCCGTCAATTTAGCAGACAGTGTCTGCTGAATTGATTCCCGTAACGACTTCTGACGGAGATTTCACAGACACCGTCCGGGGAATTGTTGCGACAGGATCGCGACAATGTATCCGGTATCAATCTCCCCGCTCCCCTTAACAGTTTCAGCGGTTTTGATTTTCCTTTGAATTTCACTCGTTTTCCGGGTCACAGGTAGTTGGCTGCAATGCCCGGAAATGTCCAGATATGTCCTGATTCTCGTTGATTAGATTTAGGTAATCTATATCGATTTTGTCGGTTATAATGGAAATTTTCAGCCGGATTGTGTTTTTTCGATCACGCAGGGTAATGTTGGGAAATGTCCCATACCCTGCACGGCTCACCCACATGCTCTTCTTCCATAATCAATCAATGGTTGATCTATGTATTGTTCATGTCCCGATTGTTACGACGGATGTCCCGTTTATGTCCCGTTTATGTCCTCTTTAAAGTGGACATGCAGATGACAGGATGTAGTACGTACCTTTACCCGTGGTTCCGATCTGTGTCAGAATTCCGTTATCACACAATCCCTTGAGATCCCGGGACGCAGTTTTGCCAGTAATTTTCTGGGGTGTGAGTGCAATGAACTCCTTGTTCGTAATTCTGCCATTTTTTTTCACGTGCATAACTGCTTTCACTTGACGCTCATTCAGTCCCATCTGCGCGAGATATTCATCAGTAAACATATCTTTGTGCATTGTCAGGGTGAGACCCCACGCATCGGTCTGGAATTCAGGCTCGGGTAGCCCGGCATCCGCAAATGAGGTGACAATCCTCTGGATGCCGGAACCGTACCGCTCGATATAACCGGCGAGATAGAAGATCCTTGCAATCAGTGGATTTCGTGGTATTGATTGAGGTTTTGCTTTCAGCTGTTCGATTGACAGCCCCTTTGGCAGACCTCCGGGATTATGGAACCAGATGGAATCGTCATAGATTTTTATCAGGATCTGTTCGTTCTTTTTGAAATAATCCCGGTGGACTAACGCATTCGTGAGTGCTTCACGGAGTGCGGGGAGCGGGTAATCCCAGTGCTCCTTGCGCTCCGGTGTTTCTCCCGTGATCTCATACCGGACATTGATGAAATTTTTCAGCGCTTCTTCTCCTTCAGCAAACTGGTGGAAAAGATTCCCGTCAATCCAGCGGTCCCCTATGATAGTTGCTCCGTCTTTGAACCGGCCGATACGAAGTACCGCATCCGACAGGTATTGGTCCTGTTTTTTCCCGAACAGCAGGAATGCTGCATTGGTCAGTTGATCCCCGGTTACGAGCCCGAGCCGCGTAAGTATCGTGACAGCCGGTTCGTGCTCGTCAGCAACGGGGAGCCTCCCGGCACTTTTTGCCTGATGCACGAAGAGCCGGACCGTTTCTTCGTCAATATCTGCAAGTCCGCGCTGTGAGGGAAGAGTGGTTCATCAGAACCACGAGGCGGAGAATGCTGAGGGTCAACAGACCCGAAGCAGGAGAAGAACGAAGTTCTTCGACTGAATTCAAAGAATTCTTCGACGTAAAACGCCGAACCCCGCCAGAACCCCCCTGGCGACCGCCGGGCCCCGGATCACAACCCCCCACAACCCAAACCTCATCTCCCTGCCCGATCCTCGATTAAAACAAGCTCTAAACAGGCCGGTTTTTCTCCTCGCAAAACCCCCGGATACGCAAACCGGGCCAATAGCGGGATTTTCCGTGAGACTCCCCGCAAAAACCCCCGAAACAGGCCGGTCGCTGAAATCCCGAAAGAGTGAAACGGGGCTCGATACGGGCCCGGATGGGTCATTTTCACCTAAAAGGACATATGAGGTCACTCATAGTCAAAAGGGGGGTACAATCCCTTGCCCCGTCCGAACCCTCCTCGATGGCAGATCAATAAACCTCCCCATCGGATCACCGGAACACGCCGGGTTCCCGGGATGATTACCGGATATGGTCCTGTAATTTTTCGAAAAGGGCGAGCTGGTCCCGGGCTTCGCGCTTCTTTTCTTTCTCGATGGAATCCATGATTGCCGTCATCGGCAAGGCCAGCTGGTAAATTTTTACCGGGCGGCCTTTGCGTTCGGAGGATTCCCCACGCATCCGGACCCAGCCCCGGTCCATCAGGTACCTCATCGCGATACTTACCTCCGGCTGCCGCAGGTCGGTCCCGCGCTCGATGGAACGGGACGATGTCTCGGGCACGTTTGCGAGGAAGACAAGCAGCGTTGCGACATGCTTCTTTATCCCGATACCAATAAGCAGGCTGACGAACTCTTCTTCTCTTTCGGTAAAAAACTGGACGCTTTCTGTTCTCATTGAAATCACCGGATCTTGTGCGATTTAATTTTATTTTTATTATATCGTTAAATGCATTTTGATTTCATCCGTTGAAAAATGGGGAGGGACGGAACCATCCGGATTTTTCATGAAAATTGCGGGCATCCAAAATCCGGAAATGGAAATTTCCCCGAGTATCCTTCCATTCCGGTAATGATCGCGACGATCTGCCGGGCGGTCCCCGGATCGCCGTCCCCTGTTTAAAAAATTACTTTTCTTTGAGAAATCTGAAGACTTCCCTGAATGTTACTCGTTTCCCATAGGTCAGCATGCCCATCCTGAATATCCGTGCGGCAAGTTTTGTCAGGATAGCAATGGAGATGACAAGGATGGCGATACTCACGATAATCTCGTATGGCGGTACGGTCACGAGCGTGAGCCGGACCATCGCAACGAAGGGCGCGGTGTACGGGAAATAGGTCAGGACCTGCATCAGGAGGGAATTCGGATCCTGCAGGAGGAACTGGAGGAAGATGATCGGGAAGACGGCAAACATCGAGAAGACTGCCGAGACCTGCTGGGCTTCCCTGACCGTGGGCGCGAGGGATGCCGTGCAGGCGATCGAGACCGAGAACAGGAAGTACCCGAGCACGAAATAGACAACCGCGAGGCACACGAGCCCTGTCACCTGAATCTCTGAGAACAGGGCGGCAAACGGGCTTGCGGCGATCACGATAAGGCCGATCGCCACCCAGACCGTGATCTGGAGCAGGCCCACCCCCGCATACCCGAGGATCTTTCCTGCGAGAAGTTCTTCGGCAGAACAGTGGGAGAGCAGGAACTCGCCCCTGCGACTCTCTTTTTCTTCACCGATTCCCTGCATCAGGTAACCGGACGAGGTGAGGATACCGAGTGCAAGAACCATCGTGAGGGCAAACGGCAGCACGAAGCCGGCGAGCTTCTGGTCGCCCTTGGGATTGCCCGCTTCATCGAGGACGATCACCGTGGGGGATACCGGGGAGAGGATCTTCTGCGCGGTCTCGTCAGATACATTCTCGTGCCGCAGGAGGTTCCTGGTCACAAACTCCTGCACCGACTGGCTGGACCCCGCCGACCCGAGCAGGGAACTGTCCATTGTATAGACCATGAGCGTGCCGGTCCGGATATATCCCCCGGGGACTACCAGCAGGCTGTCAATCTCTCCTTTTACCAGTGCCGCCTTGCCGGCTGCAATGTCAGGGTACGGGACAAAGCCGGGCGCTGCCTGAATAAATCCGGCTGCATCCACATACCCGGTTGTCTGGTTCGTTGCTCCCGTGCCGATCCCGGCACCGGTATACAGGGTGAGCCCGATGACAAAGAGCATCAGCAGGGGAAGCCCGATCGTGCCGAGAATAAACCCTTTGCGCCGGACGGTCTTTACGAATTCAAATTTTGCGACTACGAGAGATTTTGCCATCATCGCCTGCCCACCTCAAGGAATATCTCGTTCATGGACCGCTGCTTTACCTCGAACTTCTTCACGGTAACGCTGGCGACAAGCGTTTTTAAGATGGCCTGGGTGTCGGCATCCTTTTCCACGATCAGCTCCGCGACATTGCCGGAGTCGTTGATGCCAAGGATATGGTCGAGATGCGGGAGCCGGCCTTCGTACCTGACCTCAACCGACAACCCGAACTGTAATCGGATCTCATCGAGGCTGCCGTAGAGCACCGTCTTCCCGTTATTGAGCATGAGGATCCGGTCGCACATCCGTTCCACCTCGTCCATCTGGTGCGTGCTCATGATCAGGGTCGTGCCGTTGTCACGCAAGTCGAGGAGGATATCCTTGAGGGTTTTGATGTTGAGGGGGTCGAGGCCCGAGAACGGCTCGTCAAGGATGAGGAGTGCCGGCTGGTGGATGACCGCGAGAATGAACTGGAGTCGCCGGTGCATGCCCTTGCTCAGTTCCTGGATCTTTTTGTCCCGGTATTCCGTGAGATCCAGTCTCTCCAGCCACTCGTCCATCTTCCGGTCGATCGCATCCACGTGCTTGAGTTCCGCAAAATACCGGATACACTCCGAGACCGGGATCTCCTTATCCAGGCTCCCTTCCTCGGGAAGGTAACCGATGGCGTCCTTGATATCATTGGAGAATGTCGTACCGAAGAGCGAGATCGTCCCGGTATCGGGCCGGAAGATATCGAGGATGGTCCGGATGAGCGTGGTCTTGCCTGCACCGTTCGGGCCCAAGAGGCCGAACACCTCGCCCTTGTTGACAACAAAACTGATATCTTCTAAGATATTCCTGCTGTCAAAGGTCTTGGTGAGGTGTTCAACATGCAGAACGATTTTTCCGGGTTCAGGATCTGGTTCGAGGATTTTCATGCAGTGCTCCTACAGGATAATTTCATGTACACTTCAGAGCATGTTCGGGCTTCCATATACGTCCGGTAAATACGGACAATTTCTTCGATAATGACCGTCATCATGGATATTTTTCTCTTTTACGTTCTCAATACTGTCAGGTATGAGTTCACGGAAGATAACTCCGGGAACCTCCGGTTCTCCTCCGAAGGTGGTCCAGAGATACGGTCATCCGAATCTCTCCAGCGCTCCGGTGATCTCATCCGGGTTTTCAGTATACATCACGATCCTTTTCTTCGTAGTCGTAGTGATGACGAGAGTTTTTGGATAGTACGACCGGATCCGGGAGTGATAGTAGATCACAAGGAAGAACAGGACGATGCTGATGTCAAAACCCAGATGAACATAGAACGAGGATGAAACGATTTCACCGGATACAAACTGCAAATATTCCCCATAGAGGACGCCTGTTGACGTAACGGGTATCACTATTACGAGCAGTACCGTAAGAAGCCACAACGGTACCGATGGGACATTGTCCCGGACTTCTGCGGTTGCAATCGTGTTTTTCGGAATAACAACAGGCCACGGCAGAACTTGATGGAGAACAAGGGAATCAGCTCTGCTTTCGAGGCAGGCTCTTCTGTTCTCATAAAAAATGGCTATCGCTGCCAGGAGAATAAGTCCGCATAAGAGGACGCCGGATATAAGGGGCGTATATGCTGTCCGAATAAGAGAGAGCAGGAAAACTATACCGGCGATTCCGGTAATAAACCCGATGAAAAATACCGGGGAGGTGCCGGTTGATCGATAATCAACGATCATATCGCTCCTGACCAGCAGCACATCGTCCATCGGCCGGGTCGATATACACGTATCAGACGGTAAATGTCTCATCCTGACCGGAGTCACGCTGTCGTTCGGGCACCAGCCAAGCCACCCTTGGACAATTTCAGAAATCCTCGTGATCATACGGGAGCCTGCACCACCGGTTTTCCTTCGAACATCGCGGGCAGGGTCCCGGTCTTCCCATAGAGATAGAGGCCGGTGATCGTGATCCCGACGATGGTTGAGCCGATAAAGAGCAGGATGAGCATCACCAGCATATACGCGACAACAACGGCAACTGCTGCTGAAGCACTGCCCGAGAATCCGATCGCGATCATGGGGACCAGGCATATCAGCATAACGACAAACACGATCAGGAAGTAGATGATAAAACAGACAAGAATCTCTGCCCACACTTTCCTGAACAGGGATAACGATCCCGTAACCGCGGTAACAATGTCGTTATTGTCAAGGACAAGGAGCGGAACTACAAACAGGGTAAGGACATAGAGACATGCCATGAATGCCATGGAACCGTAAATTATGCCAAAGTTTACGAGTACACTCCCCATTGTGGAAGGGTTCATGAAGAACGAGAACACGACCCCGATGCATGCCCAGATCATCGCCCAGCTGAAGAGCGGCCACCGGTATTGCCCGGCATGCGCCAGCCCGTCGCGGACAGTTGCTGCCCGGCCTGAATGGATGAGCGAGACACACGCAATCAGTGCTGCCAGGAGATAGTACGTGAGGAAGGTACCGACAAGGCCAATGATGAACGTCAGGGCAATCCAGGGCAGCGAGCCATGAGAGATCATGACTGAAGCAGGGCCGGTTGCGAGGCCTGTCCCCGGAAACAGTGCCGTGCCGGAAATGAACTGGAGTGACAGGCCCGATACGAGACTGAAGATCATCACCAGCCCGGTGAGGAGTGAGAACCAGAGCAACTGCCGGTTCCTGACCAGGAGTCGTATGCTTCCTATCGTCAGTTTGATCCCGTGGTCGATCCGTCCGGATCCCCCGGCCCCGCCACCCGGCTGGGCAGGATTGTGGGTGACCGGGGGTGTTGCCAGTACCGGGGGTGCTGTACGCAGGGGCCGTGCATCGGAATTCGGGCACCAGGCCCGGTATTTCCGGAATAATTCGGATAAATGGAATATCATACCATCGCCTTCACTTTGGTAAACAGTTCTTCTGCCATCTTCGTCGGGTGAGCGGTCTTCTCGATCCTGATGCCGAGCTCGGTTGCATAGTCCCAGAGCAGCTCGATGCATTCGGTATAACGCTGGCACGTGCCGCAGTCGCCTTCATGATCGTACCACACCTGGACCCCGTGCTTTTCGGAGATAAAGATAAGCGCCGGGATCTGGAGCGGTATCGACTGCCCGAGCAGGATCCCCCGCTCAGTATTGATCGCATCGATCGCGATCTGGTTTGACTGCGCCATATCACGGAGTGCCGCATCGATCTTCCCGTCCATTGCAAGCAGCGCCTTGGAGACGGCCTGCCGGGAGATGCCAAGCAGGTTGGCAATGGTGATGTTCGGGGTTCCGCTGCGCCGCATCTTCCAGAAGGCGAACTGTTTTTCGTCCATGGGCAGAAGCATATGTCAACGTGTGTAGGTTGACTATATATAATTTATGAGAAAAAACCGGTGCTGATTAAAAAATTGAAGGGGATGCGGAGTTTAACCTCAAACCCCCATCCCCGTAATCAGCCCGACAATCTGCTGAGCTGTCGCAGGGTCCAGGACCTGTGCCAGGACCAGCCCGGCGATCGCGACGAATACCGTCCAGAACACCTTCTTCACCAGCTCGTTCCATCGAAGACTTGCGGTCTTCGAAGACTCATGTCTTCTCATGTCTCACATCCGATGACGCTCGACATTCTCCTGACTCGGGTCTGATGACACTCCTCATTCCCGAACGCAGATATGATCGCATCCGCGTCTGCCTTCATCCCGCGCTGGATCAGCTTCGGCAGGAACATGACCGCCGCCGCGATGAATGCCAGGGACAACTCGGTCCGGCCTGCAAACCAGATCCTCACCGGGATCGCAATGGTCCGCGCTAGAGCCGCAGCCACGCTCACTTCGTCAAACCAGAAGTAATACCATCGTATATGTCGCATAGTGGGGGTCAGATCGTCCCGGACAATCACCCCTGCGTTTCTGCACCCCCACACCGCTACGGGCTGAACATCATCCCTCCGACCCATTCCCGCTTGAAACAAGCTCCATACAGGCCGGTTTTTTCCCTTGGAAAACCTCCGGATAGCCAGCCGGGGCCAATAGCGGGATTTCCCGTGAGACTCTTATCAGAACTGCCCGAAACAGGCCGGTCGCTGAGATCCGGAAAGAGGGAAACGGGGTTCAGAATGAGCTCGGATGGACAATTTTCACCAAAAAGGGCATATGAGGTCACTCACCGTCAAAAGAAGGATCTGATCCCTCACTCCGTCGGAACCTTGTCTGACGCATATACCTATTCTCAAGTTGGGAGAACCAGGATGGGCCGGGTTCCCGGGCTGATTACCGGATATGGTCCCGCATTTTTTTAAAAAGGGCGAGCTGATCCCGGGCTTCGCGTTTCTTTTCTTCTTCGATGGAATCCATGATTGCCGTTATCGGTAAGGCCAGCTGGTAAATTTTTACCGGGCGGCCTTTGCGTTCGGAGGATTCCCCACGCATCCGGACCCATCCCCGGTCCATCAGGTACCTCATCGCGATACTTACTTCCGACTGCCGCAGGTCGGTCCCGCGTTCGATGGAACGGGACGATGTCCCGGGTACGTTTGCGAGGAATACCAGCAGCGTTGCGACATGCTTCTTTATCCCGATACCAATAAGCAGGCTGACGAACTCTTCTTCTCTTTCGGTAAAAAACTGGACGCTTTCTGTTCTCATTGAAATCACCGTGTCATGTGCATTTAAATTTTATTTTTATTATATCGTTAAATGCATTCTGGTCGTGCTCTTGAAAAAAATGGTGATGGGGCTGAATCACCCGGATTTTTCAGGAAAATTGTGGGCATCCAAAACCAAAAAATGGAAATTTCCTGAATTATCCTCTCATTCCGGTAATCATTCCCACGATCTGCCTGGAGGTTTCCGGATCGCCATCCCGTATAAAAAGGATGAATAAAACTACGAAATTGCCTTTCCGTCAACTGATTGTAATTTGTCTGATGCAACCCGGTATTTTCCCTGCGGGACAACGATCTCAAACCGGGCCCCGTTACCGGGCTCACCCGTCTCTGCAATCGATATGCCGGTGATATTGAGGATCTCCCGGATCAGGAATAAGCCAAGGCCGGTATGCTTTCCATAACCGCAGGTAAACAGGTGGGGTTTATCTTCAGTGGAGATCCCAATTCCGTTGTCCTCATACGTAATAATGAGATCCTGATTGTTTTTTCGGCAGGAGATGGTTATTGCAGTCACGTGCTCCCCGTGATGCAGCGAGTTGTCAAAAAGATTGTAAAAGACTTTTACCAGAATAAGATCGGCAAAGATCTCAACATTCCGGACATCTACTGAAAGTTCGATCTTCTCAAGGAACAGTGTCTTGCGGGACCGTTCAATAATTTCATTTACATCCTGCCATTCAGGTTCATGTATACCGATATCCTGGTACGTTCTGGTAAAATTTATCTGGTCCTGGAGAATACCTGCAATAGTACTGCTTTTCTGCAAATAATCAGAGGCCTTCTCATCAGTCGTCAGCCTCTTTATCAGTTCAAGATACCCCAGGAGTGCGGTCAGTTTATTGGTGAGATCATGCCAGGTAATTTTACACATCAGGTTCAGCTTGGTATTGGTCTGTTCCAGTTTGTCCCGCAACTGTTTTGCTTCGGATATATCGATACAGACCAGCCGGAACCCGTCAATTGATTTATTCCGGCGAATCGGTGTGATATAAACAACCATTGGGAACGTGCTCCCATCACTTTTCCGGGCGGTCACTTCATGAGCAGGTGGAAAATTTCCCTGGAGGGCCTGCATGTACAGGTCGTTGATATGAGATCGTTCATCCGGGTGTACCAGATCCAGCGCTGATAACGGCGTAGTATTTGTTGCACAGGTATACCTGAATTTTTCCCGCCCTGCACGGTTCATGAAGACCACGTTAAACCGTTCATCAAGTTCGACTACGGTCTTCGGCAGCGATTCCACCAGTTCCCTGTACCGGCACTCACTTTCCTTCACTCGTTCCCGCAGATGATATTCTTCTGTCACCTCCCGGGAAAAATTCAGGGTCGCCGGATGGTTGTTCCAGATAATCCTGATCGCATCGGCTTCCCACCAGCGGATCGTTCCCCTCCGGTTTATCACTCTGAACGGGTACCGTGGAAAGCTCACATCCTGATCTATCCTTTTCTGGTACCGTTCGCGCAGTACGGCCTGATCTTCCGGGTGAATAAGGTTGAAAAATGACTGCGATACTACTTCTTCAGAAGTAAACCCGCTGGCAGTGATAAAATCGGAAAATTTCGGGTTATAAAAAATAATTTTTTCGTCCTGGATAATGAATATGCTCTCCTGTGCATTCTCCACCAGCTGACGGTATTTTTTCTCCGATTCATACAGTGCCTGCTGATTCCTGCGGCGTTCAACAATACTCTTGATCTTGTGTTCCAGTTCAGCAAACTGCGCACCGGGATTTCCGCCTTTCTGGAGATAGGAGTCCGCACCGGAGTTCAGGGCCTCCACCACTACCTCCTCCCGCCCTTTTCCGGTAAACAGGATGAACGGGATGCGATCATACCGTTCCCGTACAATTTTCAGAAATTCGATGCCATCCATATCCGGCATCTGGTAGTCAGAAACAATCGCATCAAACGAATGCGTTTTTAATATGTCCAGGGCATTTTTCACAGAATCGATGGTGGTGAGTGATAATAATCCGGAACGTTCAAGATAAATGCGGGTCAGTGCCAGCATCGCAGGTTCGTCATCTACATACAATACAGAGAATTTTGTCATGCGGTATCACGTAAACCAGGCCATGTCCTTTAACACAGGTTTTTTGGAAAAATTTTGGAAAAAAATGAGGTCGACCGATTGCATTATAATGCAGCGTCAATATCGTTGAGCAATTGTTTGACATCGATCCAGATGATCAGTTCATTTGTGTCCCGGTCCTTGATCTTCACGTTTTTCTTGATGATACCAATGATTGCGGTATCCTCCTTACTTACGGAAGCGGAGGTATAATCGACCTGCCCGTCTTCAAATGTTGATACCGAGGTAACATCGTCCACAAGAATCCCTATCTTTGAACGGGTGATATTATCGTCGAGCACGATGATCCGGGACGTATCCATTGCCACGGTATTTTCCGCGGTTATGTTAAGCCGGTGTTTGAGATCAATAATGGTAGTGATCTCGCCACGGAGATCGATGATGCCCCGGATGTAGGCAGGCACATTGGGGAGCTTGGTGATCGTGGTATATTCAACAACCTCTTTCACATCGAAAAGATCGATAGCAAACTGTTCTTCTCCGAGAGCAAATATCACTACCTGGATTGTACCCGCCCGGTTCTCCTGTCGTGCCGGGGTTGTATGCCGGGCTTCCGCAGTAGTTTCTTTTTCTGATTTCGTCGCCATAACAGACACCCGTGTTACGCGATCTTGAATTTTTTGTTCGCGGCTGTTGCCTCGTTTGCGATTTCCTCGACATGCTGGACCATGCGGGTGATCTCGTCCAGGGCCGCGGAGGATTCCTCTGTTGCAGCAGCAGCGTCAGTAGCTTCTTTTGTCGTCCTCTCAACAAAGCTGCCCAGCTCGTTGATATTTGCCGTCACTTCTTCAGTCGTGGCTGCCTGCTCTTCCGTTGCAGCAGCAACTTCTGAGGCGCTCTTTGCCACTTTGTCGATGGCTTCGGCAATCTTCTTGAAGGACTGGACGGTCTCTGTGACCATCTTCTCGCCCTTCTCGACAACGACCCTGCTCTCGCCCATGGCACTCGCCGCATGCTGCGTGCTGTTCTTCAGGGTGGCGATCATCTCTTCAATGCGTTCCGCAGAATTCCGTGATTCCTGGGCAAGCGATTTCACTTCCGTTGCCACGACCGCAAATCCCCGGCCCGCCTCCCCGGCCCGGGCGGCTTCGATGGCCGCGTTCAGGGCCAGGAGGTTGGTCTGGTTGGCGAGATCCCGGATGATACCAACGATCTTCGTGATCTCCCCCATCTGTTTTTCCACATCGATGACAATCTCGTGGACTTTTGCCGAAGTTGTCGAAATTTCACCCATGCTCTTCTCAGCATTTCCCGCCATGTCGGCTCCCTTGAGGGCAAGATCGTCTGTCTCCTTTGAAAGAGCGGAGACTGATTCCATGCTGGAAGTGATCTCTTCTACAGCGGCACTCATGTCCTGCATGGCCTTGGTGATCTGATCAAACCCCTCTGAAATCTTGGTACTGTTGTCACTGACTTTCGAAGTATTGATGGCGATCTGCTGGACACCTTTTGACGCCTCTTCGATACTACGGGAGGTATTCTGGGCGGTTGATGTCAGGTCCTGCATCCGGTTGTTCACATCACCGATACTTGCCTGGAGGTTCCTGATGATCCCGAGAATCGAGTCTTTCATCTTTTTCAACTGGTTATAGACGGCCTGGGTATCTTCATCCGGCGGGGCAAAGTCAAACCGTTTTGTAAGATCTCCTTCCGCGGCTTGTTTGTAAACCTGTGCTGCCCTCTCAATTTCCTGTTCGAGATAGGTATAGATCTTTTTGGAACGAATCTCGTTTTGCTGGATAACCTCAATTTTATGTCGTTCCTCGGTGATATCCTGGTAAATAGAGAGGAAATTTTCAATGTTTCCCTTCTGATCCAGCAGGGGAACGGTATGCCGGACAACAATCTTTTTCCCGGTAGGAAAACTGAATGTGGCTTCTCCGGTGACATTCTGCCGGGATTGTTTTGCCTCTTCAAATCCCTCACCGGATGCGGATACCACTTTGAAATCTTTTAATGTCATCGCGAGGACGCGGTCACGCTCAAAACCGGTCAGGGTCAGTAATGCAGCATTTGTATCCTCAACTTTCATACTGGTATTCCAGAGAATGGTCGGATAGGGGCTTTGGTGGAATAATGCTTCGGCCCGCCTCTGGATCTTCGTAAAATCTTCTTCCATGATTAAACACACCTCATTATTGTACAATTATGTTGACAGAATGACACTATGGCTAAATTAATATTTAAATATTTGTACATCCGCATATCACATCTGCAAAAATATATGATAATCACATAAAGTTTACATATCTTAAACAGAATTGATTACTGATGGATAACACCGGTGTTGAAATTGACCGGATCCGCGAAATATTAAAAACGTGCCAGAAAGGACTGACTACTGCAGAAATCGCCCGGATGCTGAACCTGAACCGTATTTCCACCTCGAAATACCTGAATATGATGGTTGCAGCGGGCGACGCAGAGATGCGTGCCCACGGCCCCTCCAAGGTTTATTATCCCTGCCAGAGAGTGCCGATATCGACAATCCTGAATTTTTCTTCAGATCTCCTTGTTGTGGTGGATGACAGCCTCACGATTATTGATGCCAATAATGTCCTGCTCGATTATTTTCTCCTGAAAAAATCAGACCTGATCGGCTACAGGATTGACTATTCACCCCTTGGGCAATACATCGATACGGTAATCATCGAACATATCCAGAAAGCAATTTCCTCAACAGGCAGCACCCTGAATATCAAACGGACGGTAAAAGAAAAAGATTATTATTTACAACTGAAGTTTATCCCAACCCTTTTTGAGTCCGGGGACCATGGTGTCACGGTGATCGGTGAAGATGTCACCGAATTATACCTTCACCGGCAGCATCTTGAACAACTCGTTGATGAACGATCACAGGAACTGGTATCAGCCAACGAACAGCTAAAAAAAGAGATCTCGAACTACAAAAAAATACGGAACGAACTGAAAGCAAGTGAAATAAAATACCGCGAACTGGTCCAGAATGCAAACAGTATCATTCTCAGGATGGACCTTGAAGGCAACATTGAATATTTCAATGAATTTGCGCAGGCTTTTTTTGGCTGGACTGAAAATGAGGTTCTCGGGAGAAGTATTTACGAGACCATCGTCCCGGTACAGCATACAACCGGAAAACCGGTACGCGAACTTCTGGATGAACTGAAACTGAATCCTGCCGGTTTCACCCGGTTCGAAAATGAGAACATAAAAAAGACCGGGGAACGCGTCTGGATTTCATGGGCCTGCAAATACATCCATGATACAAAGGGCACTCCGAAGTGCATACTTTCCATCGGTCATGATGTTACTGACCTGAAACAGGCGGAAGCGGACCTGAAATTCCGGAATGTCCTGTTTTCCACGCAGAACGAAACAACAATCGATGGTATCCTCATTGTTGATGAGACCCGGACAATCATCTCCTACAACCAGTGTTTTATCGGAATGTGGGGTATTCCAAAAGAACTCATTGCAAAGAAGGATGAGATAAGCGTTCTTGATTATGTCAACAATCAGATCGTCGATCCGGTCCAGTTTGGTAAAAAAGTTGAAGATATTTATAACGATCACAAACGGATTGTCCGGGACGAGATCATCCTCCGGGACGGCCGGTGCTTTGACCGGTACTCGGCGCCGATGGTTGGCCCCGAAAAAACCTATTATGGCCGGATCTGGTATTTCCGCGATAAAACCGGGCAGAAACAATATGTTGAACAATTACGGAAATCGGAAGAGAAACTCGCCGATATCATCAATTTCCTGCCCGACGCCACCTTTGTGATCGATACGGATGGAAAGGTAATTGCCTGGAATATAGCAATGGAAGAATTGACGGGAATCACGTCGCCGGACATCCTGGGCCTGGGGGATTTCGAATACTCCCTGGCGATTTATGGCTCCCGTCAACCGATCCTGGTTGATTTTGCCCTGAAACCCGGCCAGGAGATCCCCCCGAAATATTACTACTGTAAACGGGATGGCAATAAATTCATAGCTGAAACTTATACGACCTATCTCAACCCGGATGGCCTTTACCTGTGGGGGACCGCTTCCCCCTTATACGACGCTACGGGCACAGTGATTGGTGCCATCGAATCAATGCGTGATGTTACTGCAATCAAACGCACGGAACAGGAGTTGAAAGAACACGAAGCAATCTGTTCTGCCATTGTAGAAGACCAGACCGAGATGATCTCCCGGTTCCGGCCGGATGGCACCTATGTCTTTGTCAATGAAGCATTTGCCTCGTTTTTCAACAAGCCAAAAAACGACATCCTCGGTACAGAGTTCCTGCTGCCGGTTGTTAAGGAAGACCAGCCGTTGTTTGACGAGTATTTTTCCGGCATCAACAAGTCAAACCCGGTCATCACCCTTGAAATACGGATGATCCCAAAGGAAGGTGAGATCCGCTGGACGCGGTGGAATATCCGCGGATTCTTCTCTGCAACGGAAAAAATAATCGAGTACCAGGCTGTGGGAAGGGACATAACGGATTTTGTTGCGGCAAAAGAGTCCGCAGATTACCAGGCCCTCCTCTTAAACCAGGTGAACGATGCCATCATTGCCACCGATATGGTATTCCGGATCACGTACCTGAACCGTGCCGGGGAAGGATTGTTCGGATGGAAATCCCGTGAAGTTATGGGAAAAGATATTCACGACATACTCCAGTTCGATGCAACAAATGACCATGACCCCGGTATCAGGGATCAACTCTTATCCCGGGGTATGTGGAAAGGCCCGCTGGTACAGGTCACCAAATCAGGAAAACGTATCCGTGTTGAATGGTCAATATCGGTTTTCAAGGATCATGCGGGAACAATGAGAGGGATCGTGGGACTGTGCCGGGAGATCCCTGCGATGAAATAGACTCGCGAAGAACCTGATATGACTTCGTAGTTACGAGAGATTCAACGCACGGGTTATGATGATAATAACTAACGGAATTCAATCCATCTGAAACACATTTCTTTTTTAAATTATTTGGGAGATTATGCACAACAGGTTATACCGGTTTCTTTACTGCGAGTAGAAAAAATGGGGGGGTCCGGCGATCCCTGTCAATCGCGACCGTTCATCCACATATGCCTGCAATCAAGTTCACCACCTGCTGTGCTGTTGCCGGGTCCACGATCTGCGCAAGCACCAGCGTCTCCAGAACAACAATAAGAAAAGGGAGGAGAAACCAAAACTCAGTACAATGCCTGAATCCCCGGCACCGGCCCTCCACGAATCCGAGACGGTTGAATTCAAGGAATCCTTTGATCGGGAAGTGGTTGTTTCAGCCGACGCCCTCGCGAATACCCGGGGCGGGACGATTTTTATTGGGATAACCGATCGCGGAAATGTCGTCGGGACATTGATTGGTACCGAATCTTTTAAAGCCTGGGCCAATACGATTTCCCAGAGCACCGAACCTCGCATCATACCGGAGATTGAAGAATTGTCCCGCGATGGCAGGGCCGTGGCAGCCATCCATATCAGGGAAAACCCGCTTAAACCGGTCTCGGTCCGGGGCAGGTGCTACCGGAGAGTTGGCGCCAGTAACCGTGCCATGCAGCCCCACGAGATCGCGGAAATGCACCTTCAGTCCGTTGGCCGCAGCTGGGACCTGACACCTGCACCGAATACGACCTTTGCTGATCTCGATACCGCGAAAATCGCCGATTATATCAGAAAAGCGAACGAGACCGGCAGGCGGAATATCGCAGCAGACGAATCTCCGCAAACCGTACTCCAGAGGATCGGTCTGGTCGACGGCAATACTCCGACATGGGCCGCGCTTCTTCTCTTTGGGAACGATCTGCAACGGTCCCTGTCGCAGGCAACAATTCACTGCGGCCTCTTCGATGCGGATGGGATTAGTGTCCTGGACGATCGCATGGTTCGGGGTACGATCATCGAGCAGGTCAATGATGCGATGGAATTTATCCGGAAGAATATCCGGGTCGCATTCGTGATGACCGGAGAACCTGAGCGTAAACAGGTCTGGGACTACCCGGTCGAGGCCCTCCGTGAAGCGGTTATCAACGCAGCCTGCCACCGGGACTATACGATCAGTTCGGCAGTGGAAATCCGAATACTGGGTGATTCTCTTAAGATCTGGAGCCCGGGCCGGCTGGCAACGGGGATCACGTTACCCGAGCTCCTTACTCCGCATGCGTCGGTCCTCAGAAACAAGGGAATCGCCCAGGTGCTGTATGATATCGGCTGGATTGAACGGTGGGGCGGAGGGATCCAGAAGATACGGATCACCAGCGAAGCCGCAGGGATCCCCGAACCGGTCTTCCAGGAAGACCAGGGCTTCTCGGTAACATTCCGGAAAGATGTGTTTGACCGTAACAACCTCGTTCGCGCAGGATTATCGGAACGCCAGATTTCCGCAGTGCTCTTTGCGAAAGAGACCGGGAAAATCACCAATGCGGACTATCAGAAGCTCGCCGATGTATCGGCAGCGACGGCACGGCGCGACCTTAAAGGTCTGGTCGACAGGAATATTTTTGCCATGAAGGGTGTCCGGAAAGGAATCTTTTACATCATCAAGCCCCGTCAATGAATCAATCGCATGACGCAAAAATGACGCATATCCGGGGAAAGTGACGCATATCTGACGCATAAGCGATCGTGTCCGGATTTATTGTCTCGTCAAAGGGGCAGTGAAGGGGCGGGATAGGGGCACTTCTTGGTTTGGTTCCGACGTAGAAATGGGGTGTGGGCGATTTTGCTGATGATTTGATTATGTGCGGAGAAGGCCGAAAACCGAATGTTGTCCTCTGCCTTAATCCGATAATCGATAAAGTGAATGCAGCTTATGGAATAGAGAGAAAAAGAAATAAAATATCGTTTTTCCACACATACGAAAATTATATAGAGAAAATTAAGGCACAGCCAACGTGATAATCCCAACAATCTGCTGAGTTGCCTCAGGGTCCAGCACCCGGGCAAGCACCAGCCCCGCCATCGCGACGAACAACGCCCAGAAGACTTTCTTCCCCTGCTCGTTTTTCCCGAACGTCTCAATTACCCCATCCGCGTTCGCTTTCATTGCCCGGCGGATCAGTTTGGGGAGGAACTCGAAGAATGCCGATGCATTCTTCTCCTCCTTCAGGTCTGATGACCTTCAGGAAGACGAAGAGCGGCAGGAAGATGAGAGCTGTACCCGTGAATGCGAGGGGAAGTTCTGTTCTGCCGGCAAGATACATCCCGGCCGGTATTGCGAAGGTTCCCGCCAGGATCGCTGCGAGGCCGACCTCGCCGAACCAGAAGTAATGCCGCTTCTCCACATAATTCGCCTTCTCAAGTTCATTCAGTTCCGAGATATCGAAGATCCCAAGCACCGAGAGCATCCCGTACCAGACCGCATGGGTCTCCTCCGGGTCGGCGACGATGCAGTCGAAGAAACCCCAAGGTTTCTTCTCCTCCTTCGGGTTCTGATGAACCCTCGGGCCGAGGAAGAGGATCGCGACCGGCACGATGAGCAGGACTACCGGAAGATGTGCAAAGAGAAAAATAATTCCGAACAGGAGCCCGACACCGCAGATGGCGGCCCGGGTCTGATGAGCGTCAGATCTTCCCATTCTCCTCAATCACATCGACAACTTTTCGCCCAATATCGGTCGTCCGGTAATACCGGCTCATCTTCTCATCCGGCGTCAGGCATTCCACAAGACCGACCTTTTCAAGCGCCTGAATTGTCCGGCTTACTGCTGATCGCGCAATACCAAGACTCTTCGCAAGTTCCGTGGGAGAGTTTGGCCGGATAAGACCTTTGAGTACTTTTCTTCTTACGCTTCCCCGTGCAACGAAACTCACGAGATTGTACATCAAGTGAAAAAGGAAAAATACACGTATGAATATGTGTCACACACGTGTAACAAATTTTATCCCCTCCCCCACCAACACACTCTCCGGTGCCTGGTGAACACAGACAGCACAATCCCGGAAGACGGCCGGAACCGGGAGCGACAACCTCCGGCACAAAACCCCTGTTCGGATGTGGCGCTCCTCCGGATCCCGCACACTCCGCCAGGTACCGCCATCACAGGCATACAAGAGACTGTGCTTTTCGCACACCCGGTCAACGGCAGGGCGTGCAGTTTCTACCTCTGCTATCTGCCCGGGATCGCGGGCGAGCCGATCATCCGCCCGCTTGCAGACCGGTATGAGGCGGCCGCATTCATCATCGGAAAAGCAGGCCGGAATCTTGCGGGAGTCACGGATGCGGAGCGCCGGCCGATCCGAGAATGTTTCCCGGATATTTTTGGGCGCGGGAACGGATGAGACGCAGGGAACCGGACCGGGCCGGTTTATGGATGTAATGAATATGCCGCGGTCAGAGAGCCGGAACGAGAAGTAACGCCGTCGTATATGTTGCATATTGGGGGTCAGATCACTACGGACCATCATCCCCGCGTTTCTGCATCTTCACCCCCCACAATCCAAACCTCATCTCCCTGCCCGATCCTCGATTAAAACAAGCTCTGAACAGGCCGGTTTTTCTCCTCGCAAAATCCCCGGATAAGCAAACCGGGCCAATAGCGGGATTTCCCGTGAGACTCCCAGCAAAAACCCCCGAAACAGGCCGGTCGCTGAGATCCGGAAAGAGGGAAACGGGGTTCAGAATGAGCACGGATGGGTCATTTTCACCAAAAAGGGCATATGAGGTCACTCACCGTCAAAAGAAGGATCTGATCCCTCACTCCGTCGGAACCTTGTCTGACGCACATCCCTATACTCACGTTGGGAGATCCAGGAAGGGCTGGGTTCAGGGGCTGATTACCGGATATGATCCCGCAATTTTTCGAAAAGGGCGAGCTGGTCCCGGGCTTCGCGTTTCTTTTCTTTTTCGATGGAATCCATGATTGCCGTTATCGGCAAGGCCATCTGGTAAATTTTTACCGGGCGGCCTTTGCGTTCAGAGGATTCCCCACACATCCGGACCCAGCCCTTGTCCATCAGGTACCTCATCGCAATACTTACCTCCGGCTGCCGCAGGTCGGTCCCGCGCTCGATAGAGCGGGACGATGTCTCGGGTACGTTTGCGAGGAATACCAGCAGCGCTGCGACATGCTTCTTTATCCCGATACCGATCAGCAGGCTGACGAACTCTTCTTCCTTTTCGGTAAAATACTGGACGCGTTCTGTTCTCATTGGAGTCACCGTGTCATGTGCATTTTAATTTTATTTTTATTATATCGTTAAATGCATTCTGGTCATGATCTGGAAAAAATGGTGATGGGATCATCCGGATTTTTCATGAACATTGTGGGCATCCAAAACCAGGAAATGGAAATTTCCTGAATTATCCTCCTATTCCGGTAATCACTCCGACAATATGTTTTACCGTCCCCGGGTCCGCGACTTGTGCTAGCACAATTCCGGCAAGCGCAGCGAACAGCGCCCAGAACACTTTCTTCACCTGCTCATTCTTCCCGAACGCATCGATCTCCGAAAGGTCGCCAGACCTTGAGGATGAGAAGAATTTCCAAAAATTCTTCGAAGTGGCATCCGCATCCGCCTTTATCGCCCGCTGAATCAGTCTGGGCAGGATGACGAAGAACGCTTATGCGTTCTTCACCTCCTTCAGGTCCTGATGGACCCTCAGGAATACGAAGAGCGGCAGGAACAAGACCGCCGCCCCGATGAACGCAAGGGTGATCTCCGTACATCCCGCAGGAAAGATCCCATCAGAAATTGTCAACTCACCGGCCGACCAGCAGCGAGGCCGGCATGTGGCTGGTCGTTCTCGCGTCTCCCGCCATGATATTCATACTGGTTCCTCCGTCTCGCCGTACCCGAGCAGCAGGTACCTCTCCATGGCCTCAATCCAGATCTTCTTTACCGTATTGTTATCCATCTCCAGGAATCGGGAACTGGTGATCATGCCCATGGTCATCGCAATGATCATATAATTCGCCGCATCGGGGTCCACTCGGGGCGGCAGTTCTCGCTTGGATTTCAAACGGACAAGACAGTCACGGAGAAGCATCCGGCTATTGTCAAACAAGTGGACAAATTCCTCAGGGTGTTTTGGGTCCGGAGATGGACGGGATGGCAGGAGGAAGAAGATACTCGCATAGGGTTTCTGTTGCTCGAAGAGCAGTTCGGCCAGATTCCGAATAATGAGGTGGATATCATCACTTTGCGTCAGTATTGTTTCAAGCCCGTCATGGATGTTCTCCGCCACTTCGAGGATAATTGCGCGCAACAACGCCTCCCGGTTATCGAAGTAACTGTACAGGGCGGGTTTGGAAACACCGACGTTCTGGGCAATTGCCTCCAGTGTCACGGCATCCCACCCCTTTTCCGCAGCTACCTCAAGAGCTCCGGCAATGATTTTTTTCCTTGCTTCCTCGTGCGCATTGATTCGTGGCATGCTCATCTCTTTGTTGGGTTCGACGGTTTATTCATATTTCGCCCTCCACTATTACAAAATTTCGGTTAAATTTTCCTAATAACAATTAAATAATCTTAATGCATATTAATTGTTACGGGCAGCTCACCTCTCCTGCCCGTAAAAAAGCAAGGAAATGATCCCGAAAGGTTACGAAAATATGCAGTACATTTCCGTAAATGCAGGCATAGTTGGCGGGTTGCCGGTTTCTGTTATCATCCCCTCAGTTATTCTCGGGATAATTGCTGCCATAGTTGTGTTCCGGATCTCACGGGAAGAGAAGTGATTGTATTGAGAGAACTGATGACCGTGATACGGGATCGTACGCTGATCGATCGGGCATCCAATCCAGTCAGATCAACAATTGCATAAGGAAGAACCGGATGATTAAAGAATTGTTTGAATGTATCGCAACAGCGATCATAAAGAAGCCGAAACTGGTTGCCGGGCTGGTCTTTGTCCTTTTCTGTACCGGACTTTTTGGCATGACCATGCTCAGCATGGAGACCGGCTGGGAGACCTATATTGACAAGGACACCGTTGGCGGGACCCACCAGGCACAATATGAAGAGAACTTCCAGTCGGATGTGATCATCCTCATCATAGAAGCCGGCGATCCGCTCAGCCCGGATGTTCTTGAGTATATCGATACTCTTGAAAAGGATCTCCGACAGCAACAGAATACCCAGAGCGTCCAGAGCCTCACCGATGTCCTGAAAGCGTACAATGGAGGTACACTCCCTTCAACTAAGGCGGAGACAGAACGCATCGTCAGTATGCTTCCGGAGAGTACACGGAATCTGCTCTATCCTTCCAACGTACTGACCCTTGCCCAAATCCAGCTCCCTCCGAACCTGTCGAAAGAGACCCAGAAGTCGGTGCTCGCCAATGTTGCATCGATCATTGACCATTCCGACCCTCCTCCGGGAGTGACCGTCGAGGTATCCGGCACTCCCGCGTTCACCCAGCAGCTGGAGGATGGACTTACAGAGAACATGGGCATCCTCATCGGGGGTGCCATGGTCCTGATGATCATCACGATGGGATTTCTCTTTTCCTATGTCCGCCACCGGTTCATGCCGGTCCTGCTCGTGGCGATCGGCCTTGTGATCTCGATGGGCATGATGGGTATCGCCGGTATTTCGCTGAACATGGCGGTGATCGGGGCCTTCCCGGTCCTGATCGGTCTCGGGATCGATTACGCGATCCAGTTCCATGCCCGGTTCGATGAGGAGGCACGCAAGGGTTCGCTTGAGGACGCGGTCTTCAATACCGTAACCTGCACCGGCCCCGCGGTCATGTATGCGATGCTTGCCACCTGCATGGGCTTTCTTGCAATGTTTATATCGGACGTCCCGATGATCCGCTCGTTCGGCCTCGTGGCAATTATCGGCATATTCACCTGTTACTGGATCTCCTGCATCGGTATGCCGACGCTGGGCCTCCTGACAAACTACAAGCCCAAGCCGGAAAAAACCGGGGAGTGTTACGCCGTGGGAACGGATGCCTGCGATACGATCATCACAAACCCGAAAATAAGCCGGACAACGAAGAACAAAAAGAAGAGTTCCTTCTCCTATGGACAGTTCCTTACGGACACCTCGGTAAAGATTGCGAAGAACCCGGTGCCGGTCCTGCTCGTAGCAGGTCTTGTCGCCCTGATCGGGTTCCAGATCGACCCGACCATTCCCGTGGAATCAGATGAGAACTCAATGGTCCCCACGAGTATGCCGGCCAAGATCAACATCGACAAGGTCACCCGCATCATCGGGTCGACCGATACCGCAGACTTCCTTGTACAGGGTTCACGCGTGACAGATCTCGATACGATGCAGTGGCTGGCGATGTTCCAGGAATATGAACTCTCGCACCATCCGGAACTCACCTCATCGACGAGCATCGTTACCTATGTCCTCCAGTATAATGGCGGCGTGATGCCGGAAACCCAGGCCGGACTCGATACCGTACTGGGGAAAATCCCGGAGGAGACCAAAGACCCCTACCTCAGCGGCTCGATGAGCGGCGTGATAAAATTCAACACCGTCAAGCTCGAGATGGCGCAAAAAGACGATTTAAAGAAGCAGATAAACAGTGATATCGCGTTCCTCGAACCACCAATAGGGATTACCCTCTATCCAGCAGGAAATTTTGAACTCTACACAAAGCTGCTGAGTTCTCTCTCGGAATCGAAGGAGACGATGACCTATCTCGGCTTCATCTTTGTCTTCATCTTCCTGGTCCTCGTGTACCGGCATCTCCATGCCGTATCCCCCATGATCCCGATCATCTTCGTTGTCGGGTGGAACGCGGTCATGATGTATATCCTGAACATAACCTATACACCGCTCACCGCAACGCTGGGATCGATGACCATCGGGGTTGCCGCGGAATATACGATCCTTGTCATGGAGCGGTATGCTGAGGAGGAAGAGAAGCTGCACGACCATATTGCCGCCATCCAGGAAAGCGTGCAGAAGATCGGCACCGCCATCACGGTCTCGGGCCTTGCCACCTTCTTCGGGTTCTCAGCACTCTGCCTCTCGACCTTCCCCATTTTGAGTAACTTCGGGATTACCACCCTGATCGCAATCGCGTTCTCCCTAGTCGGTGCAATCTTCGTCATGCCTGCTGTACTCTCGATCATAGGCGGTCTCTCCGAATGGCTCGATGCGAGAAAACAAAAGGGAGCTCCTGAAGGTGGAAAATGATCAACGTTCTGTATGTCGATTCAGATCCGAAGATGTGGATGATCATTTCCCATATCTTTGAAAAATACTGTGCTGTTTCGATATTCCCTGCGGGTTCCGGGGAAGAGGCGCTGGGATGGCTTTCCCAGTACCATGCCGACGTGATTGTATCAGATTATATTTTACCGGGAATGAGCGGAACCGAGTTCCTCCATGCCCTGAGAGCCGGAGGTATCACGATCCCGTTTATCTTCTTTTCCGAAAGCGCCCACCCCTATGTCAAGAACAAGGCCTGCCGGGAGGGCATTTCCGGGTTTATTCCCCGTAAAGGACTGGAGAAAAAACCTGTTCTGGACCTGTTGAGGATGGTCTGCTGGGCAGCCGGCAGCCACGTAGGGGAGTACCCCGCTCTGGAGGATCTGAAACGTGGTGCCTGACGGCAGGATTTCCCGTAAAGACGCGAACCGTTCGGGAATTAATGACCGGGCATCGAGAAGTGAACCGTCCTGTCGGAGTAGCATACCATGACGGATCCTGATAAAAATCCAGAGAACAGGAAGACGACTCCATGAAGACAACTATCTATTACTTTACAGGAACCGGCAATTCGCTCGCAGCGGCGAGGAAGATCGCCTCGATCCTGAGAGAATGCGAACTGGTCCCGGTTGCATCGCTGCAGAACTTCCGGGACGATATTCATCCTTCGGCAGGTCGTATCGGGATCATCTGCCGCAAATTCTGGATGCAGTTGATCTGCCAGGAGATATTACGAAATTGGTTCTGGAAAATTATTGAAAGAAAAATTAAAGATTCCTGTTTATTGATCAGACACCCGATTTCAGATATCATTCTTGATGATAACCGAAGATCATTGATGAGGGATAAATGGGAGAGGGATCGATTCACCCACCCATCCCTGTAATAAGCCCCACAATCTGCTGAGTCGTCACCGGGTCCACGACACGGGCCAGGACCAGCCCGGCCATCGAGATGAAGAGGGACCAGAAGACTTTCTTCACCTGCTCGTTCTTCCCGAACGCGATGATGATCGCATCCGCATCCGCCCTCATCGCCCGTTGAATCAGCTTCGGCAGGAACACGAAGAGCGGGAGGAAAATGATCGCTGCACCGGTGAACGCGAGCGTGATCTCAGCCCGGCTAAGAAGGAAGATCCCGAGCGGGACCGCGAACACACCGGCCAGCATTGCGGCCATCCCCACCTCGCCGAACCAGAAGTAATGCCGCTTCTCTGCGTAGTTCAGCCGCTCTGCATCGGTGAGCGTGGAGAGATCGAAGATGCCGAGCACGGAGAGCATCCCGTACCAGACCGCGTGCGTCTCCTCCGGATCGGCGACGATGCAGTCGAAGAAACCCCAAGGTTTCTTCTCCGCCTTCGGGTTCTGATGAATCCTCGGGCCGAGGAAGAGGATCGCGACCGGCACAATCATAAGGATCAGCGGCAGGTGTGCAAAGAGAAAAATGAGGGCGAGCAGGAGCCCGGCGCCGCAGATGGCGGCCCGGGTCTGCAGTTCGGACTCGAACATTCTCATCACTCCCGGTCATCTCCCGTGTCTGCTGCAATCGCAAATTCGAAGACCGGGCTCGTGTATCCGCCGTTTGCCGGGCTGAAATCCCGTGCGAGCCCGGTTCTTTTCCGGGCCGCCGTGCGGAACCGGACGGTGTGGATGCCCGGCGCACGCGGGTAGACCCTGCGGCCATCGATGTCGCGCATCTTCCGGTAGTGCGGGATATCGAACCAGTCCGGCCAGAAACGGATTCCCCTCGGAATGTCCGTTCCCCTGAGAAGGTCCGAAAGCCGCAATGGCCTCATGTTGTCGTAGATGATATCTACGATCAGGTTGTCGTCTTCCCGGTCCGGCTGGAGATCCAGCTCGTAGAATACCGGGTTGCGTCTCACTTCATCGAGCGTGAGCGGGGTGTCCTTTGTGAGCGGTTCGAGGCCGGAGAATGTCCCGCGGTACAGGCCGGTCACGGTTGCAACCGGTGTCGTGTTACCCTCCATGGTACGCCTCCCTGAATCGCTCGTGCTCGTCCCGGAGTTTCTTGAACTCATCGACGATCTCATCGTACCTGCCGATCTTCTGGTGGATGACGAAGAGCAGGGGATAGATCGGGAGCACGGTCCCGAGTACTATGCCAAGAATTTCTGTTTCCATTGTGAATGCCTCCTGAAAAACCGGGCCCCGGGAGACTTAACCTTCCCCCGGGACTGGTTGATCGGTGAGTAGAAGAAGATCGGGTCTCGATGTTCGGGTCTTTTGACCCTCAACTAGTCGAAGACCTACGGTCTTCTCCAGCCTCACCCTTGCAGGGTTCGGCTTATGCCAGAGCCGTCACCGTGTCGGCCCAGGTCTCGATCCTCGTGCGGATCGCATCGTCCGAGTAAGAGGTCAGGCTCACGCTCTTCCGGCCGAAGGTGACCATGTAGATCTCCCCGTTCGGGTCGCGGCATTTCAGCGTCGTGGAGAAGGTCTCGTTCTCGCTGTCCCGGACTGCGGTGCCCCCGTGGGTTGCGATGAAGGCCGTGTCCGCAAGGAGTGCGGTAGGCCCGGCATTGAACCCGGCGATCGTGTTGAACTTCAGCGAGTCGCTGCCAACGGTCTTCGCGTCGTCGTCCTGGTACACGATCTTTGCAACGTAGTTTTCCTTGGTCTTCTCTACCGGTGCGTGGTTTACACCGGCGCTCTCATAAGCTACACAGGCAAACGGGTTGTCGGCGATGACCGACTGGACGATCGTGTTGAACGCCGCCACGTCTGCAATCGGGCTCGCGAGTTCGCGAACCGCTGTCTTTACGGTTGTTTTTTGTACGAAATCTGCCATG